>Ga0074198_1000041_pt1 | contig 218401 bp, 214 predicted proteins | sample EPASupsiteSAE323_FD_64527 | JGI IMG/M metagenome (GOLD analysis project Ga0074198, IMG submission 64527) | Bioremediated contaminated groundwater from EPA Superfund site, New Mexico - Sample SAE3-23 | ecosystem: Environmental > Aquatic > Deep subsurface > Groundwater > Contaminated ...
ACAGATGACCATTCCAGAGTTGATTTCTCAGTTCAGGATGCTTTTCAAAGAGCGATTAGTTCATGTAGCCAATGAAGATCTTCAGCTACCGATCCAACAAGAACTTTTCTTCGGTACTTTGTAGACCATACGAAATGGAGGGGGTTAGCCCTGATTTCGTCCTAAAAAACTCAAGACCTTTTGAATAGATAAAAGCTAGTTTCGCCTGAATTGACCAGCCTCTTGGAGAAACCGGGCAGATTCGCGACCTCGTCCATCAGTGGCCGTACCAGCACATCCGCTCCGATCTTGGCGGCCAAAAGGCCCATAGCCAGTTGAATCTCCAGGGGCGGACGGATGGAGTACAAAAGCCCTGCCCCAAGATACAGCTCCAGCCGCGGCGAGAATATGTCATCCTCTTCAATGGAGAGGCTGCCAAGAACCCGTTCTTCTTTGTCAGTGAGCGTCACATCCAGCCCATGCTCTGTGAGAGCCAGGGCAACACCTGCGAAGTGGCCGGCTCCAACCTCGACAACCCGCCCGGAATAGTTCCTGGCTATGAACTCCGCCAGGTCGTCCGCTCCTCTCAATGATGACATCGAAAACACCATGACTTTTGCCATTATAAGCCGACAGCTTAATCGAAATAATTATTAACATATATTACTATTGTTTAGGCTAGCAATGAGGGGGAAGAGGTAATGCAGTTAGATCTACGTGAGTCTGGAGAGTTTTCCGATTATGATGACGCCTTCGGCCTGCCGAAGATCCTCGTTATCGGCTGTGGTGGTGCCGGAAACAACGCCATCACCAGTCTTTCTAAAATGGGGATCAAAGGAGCCAGGACTGTGGCTATCAACACAGACAGCCAGCAGTTGAAGACCGCCCAGGCCGATGAGCTGATTCTGATAGGCCAGAGGATAACCAAGGGCAATGGCGCTGGCGGAGACCCGGAGGTTGGCAGTAAGGCCGCAGAGCTGGCCGCAACCGAGCTTGAGAGCATCTTGAAGGGGGCAGACCTGGTCTTCGTGATTGCCGGGCTTGGCGGCGGAACTGGCACTGGTTCGGCGCCAGTCGTAGCCCGCCTGGCGAGAGAAAGGGGCGCAATCGTTGTGGCAATGGTGACAACACCGTTTCATCTTGAGAGGTCTCGTGTCTTTGTAGCTGAAGAGGGATTGGATGCAGTCCGCCGATATGCCGATACATTAATTGTCATGGATAACAACCGTCTGCTCGACTTCGCGTCACACCTGCCAGTTCAGCATGCCTTTTCGGTTGTCAACAGGATCATGGCTGAGATCGTAGAGGGAATCTGCGATACATTGACGAGTTCGTCTCTCATCAACCTGGACTATGCAGACGTCTGCACCATCATGAGATCCGGCGGAGCGTCATTCATGTTCGTGGGGGAAGGAAAGCTGAAGAGCAGTCCTGAGAAGATCGTGAGAAATGCCCTGAAAAATCCACTCATCGATGTGGACTATCGTGGGGCTGGGGCCTGTCTTTTGCATATGACTGGCGGCCCGGACATGACTATGAGAGAGGCGGCTGCCATTGCCGGAGCCCTCACCCTGGAGCTGGACCCAAAGGCCAATGTAATCTGGGGGGCGAGGATCAGGCCGGACTTTGCAGGAAAAGTGAGGCTTATGGCCATCATCACTGGCGTGAAGTCCTCTCAGGTATTGTCTGCATCCGATCATCTTGAGGCTCGCCCGGATTTTCGGCCAAGAAGAGAAAGAAAGATAGACCAGAACTATGCTAAGATAGACATGATAAAATGAGCGAGATAGTCTTTCAGATCTTCGCCCTGGTTCTCTCAGTGTTCCTGGGACTGGGGACCGTCTATAGCATTCGGCTCTATCTGGAGATTTAGGCAATGGGGCTCGCGCCCCACGAAAAGCCTGCTCTAAGAGCCCTGCTCTTCTACCCTTCTCCCATAGGCGTGACCCTCTGAAACTTCCAGAGCCTGTCCAGCCTTGCGGTAGCGTCGACACCCACTTTGGTGGTGATGCCATTGATGCTTCTCGGGTCCAGGGTGCTGCCCCGCACGTTTGGATGAATGACCAGATCGGTGTCACCCCTCATGCGGGTGGCAATTGCAAACTCCAGGTCACGCGAGTCGAAGATGTCTATGTCCGAATCGACAACCAGGACGTGCTTGAGTGAGCCGTGAGCCTGGAAGGCTGCCTCAATGACCCGTCTTGCGTCCTCTTCAGTCTCCTTCTCGATCTGCACAACTGCATGGAAGTAGTTGCATCCGCCGTCCGTCAGGATGACGTTTTTGACCTTTGCCACCTTTGAGGCCGCTCTATAAATCAGAGGCTCGTAGGGCACTCCCATGAGCATCTTGTGTTCGCCGCCAGCAGGCAGCAGTCCATGATAGATTGGGTCCTCTCGGGTCATCATTCTAGTCAACCTGATGACAGGCTCCTGCCTGACCAGATCAGAGGTGCCGGTGATGTCAACGAATGGCCCCTCAGCCGCGCGCTCTCTCGTGATGTAGCCCTCGAAAACGATCTCAGCATGCGGGACCGGAACGCCGTTGTTCAGCCTTACAAGTTCCACGGGAGCGCCCCTCAAAGCTGCAGCATAGGAGAACTCCTTCTCAGGAGGAACGCGCGTCGAAGCGGCAATCAGCATCATCGGGTCCACGCCGATAGCGATGGCCACAGGAAGCTCCTGGCCCCTGGCCATAGCAGACTCATAGAACTGATGAGTGTGCCTTCCGGAAACGAGTCGCACGGCCAGGTGGTCTCTGTCAAGCACCATAAGCCGGTGCACACAGGCATTGATCTTTCCCTCAAACTGGCTCACGACCACAGCCGATGTGATGTAAGGCCCGCCGTCGCCCTTGAAGTAGGTGAGAATTGGCAGGCGACTGAGGTCTGGCTTTTCTATGCATTCCATGAACGGCGAAGAGTCCACCTCGCGCACAGGGCCCTCGTAGCCTATCTTCGCAAGATGCCGGACCATATCAGGCGCAGAGACTCCAAGAGCCCTGGCCAGGAGCTGACGGGTGGATAGGATGTTCAAGGCACACTTGTGGCCGTTGACGTTGTCAAACAGGATGGGCCCCTTTCCCCAGGCTCGGTCTGTGACCTCAAGCCTTGATGACACCGATTCATGATTCTCTTTTAGCAGTCCGTCCCTTTTCAGATCAGCCAGAAAATCCCCAAAGCTCTGGGCATTGCCCCTGCTCTTTCCCATAGTTTATTGCCTCTTCTTTTTTCTTAAAGCACTTTTCCATCTAACTCATACCAGCAGCACAGCAATGATTCCGGATAGGAAGACGCCGTCGAAGGTCCCGGCGCCACCTATGCTGGCCACTGGCGCTCCCAGATCCCGGATCTTATTGAGGTTCAGAATGTCTGCACCAACCAGCGTTCCCAGCGTCCCGCCAACGTAGGCGATGAGAAATATGAGGTTATGGGGGGCTCCGCCGAGATAGACCAGGAGGATTGCCGCCAGGGCGGCTGAGAACGGAGGCAGAAGGGCCGGGGTGACGATTCCAACGCCCTTTACTGGCTTTGCCACCCGGTTTGTTAATAGGGCCACAAAGGCTATGCTGATAAGGGCATAGCTGAGGGAATCAGGAAACCGGAGGACCAGGGCAATTGAGATCAGAGACGGTATCACAGCGCCTCCAACGTTCACAGCCAAGAGAGTCTGGCAGCTTACCACATCCACCACAGGAACCCGGTAGGATATGCCAAAGGCCCGGACGTACCGTTCCCTGACGAGGGGAGTGCTACACTGGAGATTGGTTACCGGTATGTTGATGCTGCTGGCAAAAAGAGATACCAGGAGCACAAGGAGGGCCTGGCTCCAGGAGAATCCGATCTTGGTAAAGGCCGTTCTGGCCAGGTCCAAGAAGAGAAAGCCCACTACTATGAAGAGCAAGAAGGCAAACATGAGCATGAAGAGAATGCCCACCGGACTGTAAACCAACCGTCTGTCCATGATCTAACTCAGGTCTCATCCTATAAATTTCTTAACTTCTCATTTTTCCGGCAAAAGGGATTAGTAATTGGTGTATCAAGGCGTAACACATGAAAGAGAAGTGGCTCATGGCCAATGGACCTTGGGATGAGATCAAACCCCTGATCACTACCGCACTTGAATCTGGATTCGACTGCGTGTTGGTGGACAGGGAGAACATTGATCGGGTTCGTGAACTGGGCAAGATCAGGGTGGCCTGCTTTGGCGAAAAGAGAGGTACTGAAGACATTCTGGTGATAGGCAGAGGCGGAGAAGGCGATGGGACGATATCTCTTCCAAAGGAGGCTGGTAGCAGCCGGGATGGCGCACTCGCCAGAAGCATTGATGGAGCCAAGGCGGCCTATGTTGTCATTGCCGGCAAGAGGTACGAGCAGTTCGCAGTTGAGATCGGAAGGACTGTGGACTATCTTCTGGTCATAGGCACAGACTGGAAGGTCATCCCTCTGGAGAACATGATAGCTGGGCTCGAGGGCACATCAGTCAAGATCATCAGCGGCATCAAGACTGCGGAGGAGGCACGTCTCGCTCTTGGCACCCTTGAGAAGGGATCTGCAGGCGTGCTGCTTGACAGCTCCGACCCATCTGAGATCAAGAGAGTCATGCAGGCAGTCGAGCAGTCGGAAAAAGGGAGAGTTGAGATGATATCCGCGACAGTCACCTCTGTCAAGCCTGTGGGAATGGGCGATCGTGTCTGCGTGGATACTGCCAGCATGATGACATTTGGAGAGGGCATGCTCATAGGATCTCAGGCCAAGGGTTTCTTCCTGGTTCACAGTGAGTCTGAGGACAGCCCCTACGTGGCATCCCGGCCTTTCCGGGTGAACGCCGGTGCGGTGCATGCCTACATTCGGGTTGGGGAGAAGACCCGTTATCTCTCTGAGCTGAAGTCTGGAGACGAGATCACAATCGTCAGCAAGGATGGCCTGGCGAGAACTGCAATTGTTGGAAGGGCCAAGATTGAGAAGAGGCCTATGATGCTGATTGAAGCTGAAGCATCCGGCCAGAGGATCAGCACGCTTCTGCAAAATGCCGAGACCATAAAGCTTGTGGGTTCAGACGGCCTTCCCAAGGCAGTGACTGACCTCAAGGCGGGTGATGAGGTGCTGGTCCATCTTGAAGAGAGCGCCCGTCACTTTGGAATGAAGATCGATGAGAGCATTGTCGAGCAGTGAATTGAACTGGCAGGGGTGAGCATGATTCATAGGTCGGCTATAGTGGCGGTGCTTGGCGAGGACGCAGGAAAACATCTGAGTGCTGCAGAAGAGGCAGACATGATAGAGCTGCGGCTGGACCTGATTCATAATAGCGATCCCCTGGAGACCTTAAAGGCGTTGCGAGAGGCCACCGCCAAGCCCATCATCGCCACAGTTCGAATGCGTGCGGAGGGAGGAATGTATCAAGGTGGTGAAGGGCAGCGGATAGATCTCTTAATCAAAGCCTCCTGCTATGCTGATTACGTGGACGTGGAGCTGTTGGCAGATAAGAGGGACGAGGCCATGTCCATGATAAAAAAGCCCGTGATAGTTTCGTACCATGATTTCCAAAATATGCTTGATGAGGCACGTTTAAATCAGGTCTATGATCAGATGAAAAACGCAAAGGCAGCAATAGCAAAGATTGCCCTGACACCACAGAATCTTAAGGATAATTTGAGGATATTGCAGTTCCTGTTGGATGCAGATATGCCTCTGTGCATGATCGCTATGGGTAGGATCGGAAGGCATTTGCGCGCGGTGGCTCCCCTCTACGGCTCAGCTCTGATGTACGGTTTTGTGACGGAAAGCACAGCTCCCGGACAGATGAGTCTGAAAGATCTCATCGCGGCCAGAAAGCTGCTGGATGAAGATATCGCTACGAACTGTGAGGACCAGCCAATTCGTGATCCTCCAGCGTATTGCCTTCCCTAGACAAAAAAGTGAATGGGTCGAAAGCAATTAATAGATTTTTATTTTCCAGTAGATCAGTTGAACAAATTCTCACAAGATTTAATTACCTTATTTCAGATCAGTGTCTATGCAGGTGACAGTGGATGTTGGTGGCAGGCCTGGCTTGGATTGCGGCGGATTTTGCAGCTTCTGCTATTTTAAAGGTGTACGCAATGTTGTCCCCTTCGGATGTAAAAGATGCGATCCGTGCAAATTGGGGTGCGACTACTGCTCAAGAGAGGTAATTGAAATCGAGCCGGGGTTCAAGCCCCTGGACCAATTGCTCTTTGAAGTATCGCAAAAAAGCGTCTCAGCTTCCCCGGAGATGATCATCATCAAGGGAAATGGGGACATAAGCTGCTATCCACGACTTTTAGATCTTGTGGATACTGTCAGCAATGGCCAAGTGCCAGTATTTCTGGATTACACCAGCGGAAAGGGATTCACCGGGAAAGACGAGGCAGATCTGCTGATCGATGCTGGAGTGAAGAGGATAAGCTTCTCTATATTCTCCACAAATCCTCGACTTCGCCACAAGTATGTCAACGACAAAAATCCTGAGATAGTTCTCAGCAATTTCAGGACATTTTGCGAGAGAGCGGATCTATACGCCATGATTGTGCTCGTTCCAGGAGTAAACGACGGCGAAGAGCTTGCGAAGACTTGCAGGGATATTGAAGAGATGGGGGCAAAAGGCCTGATGATCATGTCCTTTGCAAACAGCTTGGAGCAGGGTCTCATCTTCGGCAACGGGCCTGTGATGCCGGGAATAGTGCCTTACGGCGCGCAGGATATCCGTCGCATCGCGACGGAGGTCAGTGAGAACTATGACTTCCGGGTCATTGGCACTCCTTTATGGGACCCGCTTACTGGTGCGCCGTTTGCCCTGGCCCATCATAAAGAGCATCTGAAACGGCTGCCAAAAATCGAGATGAGTATGACTATTATTACAAGCTCGATTGCATATCCTCTATTGGCTTCGATCTTCCAGGAATTGGGTGATGAGGTAAATGTTGTTGCTACGAAAAAGGAGATCGGAAATTTGATCACATTGGAGGACTTTAATAGAATAGATCTTACAAATGTAAAAGATAGGGTGATTATACCTGGCATGACTTTGGCGCATGACCGTGACATCAGGATGGCCCTGCGACGGGACGGAAAGAGAAGGCTCGTCTTCCGGGGACCTGACGAACTCACTGTGGTCTCGGAGAGGAGCATTTACTTTACGCCAAAAGAGGTTATAGAAAAGGAGATGGAAGCCTTCACAGGCCTGATCATGCAGATCAACGAACTGGGATTGGGCATTTCAGAGAGCGATTCATCTAAAACGAGAGCAAAAGACGGCGTATTTTCTATGACTTATCCTCAATCCCGTTGCTCTGGCACTGGCAGTTCAGCCCATGCTGAGAAGGAAGAGAGCATCAAGCTTATGGTTTAGTTGTCAGGCTGATCTCGTGCCCAGGGCGACGATAACTTTTATCTTGCCTCCGGTAGGTGCGTGTCTGTGGTGATAGCATTTTGAGCGAGTCCAGAGAACTGGTGGTGTCAAAGGAAGAATACCTGGAGTTCCTGGCCCAGCGCCTGCGCCTCAGGGGCTCCAGCCAACATGAGATAGATAGCGTGAGCTTTCCATTTCTTTTTGCCTCGGGAAGCGAGCTGCTCAGGACTTACATCCTGGGCGAGTCTGAGTTCACATCAGGGCTGCCGGACAGGTACAAGCTGCCCGATCGGGGATTCATCTGGTATCTCTTCTCTCAGTCCGTAAAAGAGATCCATATCATGCCCGAAAGGATAACGATAAAATATGAGCTGCAGGACGAGTATCGAAAGCCCTTCAAGCAGTTTTACGTCTAGAATCGATTTGCAGTTGCGCAGGTCGTTCTGTTGCGTTTAATCTGTCGATCCGTTCCTGCTCCCGGATAGACCAGCATCCTGTAAGCTTTCCTTGCAGGGCCAGTCTGCCGAGGCTTGCCTTCACTTCATCGGCCAGAGGTGCTGCCAGCCTGTTCGCCAGTGGTGTCCCGGGCAGGGGCGTAAATCGGTGCGCGCGCACCTTCCCGCCTTTGGAGACGATCCAGCGCACAAGATCGAGGGTCAGGCGCTGGTCATATGCAGACTCATCCGGCAGGGCGAAGATGAAATCGACCTGGGGGACAAGGCCAAAGTCCAGGGCAAGATCGCAAGCAATCTCGATCACATCTCTGTCATGGCCCCGACCGATTCGGCGGAGCATTTCAGGGCTGCCGGACTGGCCGCCAAGGCTTATGCTTTTGTTTGAGCAGTATTTTGTGATAAGCTCCAGGGATTCCTGGGAGACGAACTCTGGCCGTACCTCGGAGGGAAAGGTGCCGAAAAAAATAGGCTTCTTCTGTCCAGACAATGCTTTTAGGAGCGCTTCAACCTTCTCAAGCCTCGGCTTTCTGCCATCGGAGCCATAGGCCAGGGAGTTTGGGGAGGTGAAACGGATATCCTTGTGGCGGCGGGCGTATTTTTCTATGATTGGGATGGACCTATGACGCATGCAGGTGCCGAAGAGGCGGGAGGTCTGGCAGTAGGTGCACCCCCAGGGGCAGCCGCGGGAGATCTCGATTGGGGCCAGGATTCTGGAGAAGGGCGGATAGAGGTCCAGGTTCACTGCTGGCCTCGTCTCTGTGATCCTGACACTACCTGCAGCCTTGCAGGCTATGCCGCGAACAGCCAATGGATCTCTTCCCGCTCTAATCGTCCGCAATAGCTCGGGCAGCGTCTCCTCTCCCTCGCCTATGACTACGAAGTCGAAGTGATCCAGCGCCTCCTCCGGGAGAGCTGAGGGATGGGGGCCGCCGGCCACGTAGATAGCGTCCACGGCTCCCACGGATCGGGCTCGGTCCACCTCAGCGTAGACCTCTTCGGCCTGGGCTGTGGCAATGCTGTAAAGCATGATTCCGGACCTCGGCTCGCGGGCGAGACCAGCCTCGACCAGTGGCAGGAGGGCGGCGATGCTGTAGGAGTTCTTGGGGCTGTAGCGAAACCAGACTGGTGTGTGTGTCAAAGGTGAATCGTCCTGTGAGATTAAGCTGATCTTGATTTGGGGAGAAAGGAGAAAAGGGTTTGGCATCGACATTCAACTAAACCAAAATCGTCATATAGTAATAATGGTGAGATGAAATCGGTCCATTAGCCGGTCCTGCGAGGTTGATATGATCTACAAGTTATTGCCATGCATAGCAGTTATTGCCTGTTATTTATTGCAGGCTGACGCCCTTGCCCCCACGATGATGGAAGACGAGGGCCTTGGATTTCTCGATGATTTTTCAGACGAGTCTGGAAAAGAGATTGCTGCGGCGAATTCCATGGAAAATGTGAATGTAACCGGAGCCTGGTCCATCGATCTTATGGGCGAACCCCGGGAGAAGATGAAGTTGTATCTGGTTGACAACGATGGCGTAATCAGTGGCCTGGGATGCATAACTGCACGTGATGAAACAATAAAGGCCACGGCCAACGGATCAGTAATAGGAGTGAAAATTAGCTTGACTGTGGTGCCTGAGGGAGGGCCGGATTTATACAAGCTCAATATGTCGTTATCATCTCTGAAGGCAGGGGAATATACAGTCTATCAGGCCGATGGAAGCAATCGGTCCGGCAAATTCACGTTCTCGGTTTCTACAAATATATTCAAGCCCGCATCCGCAGTGGCTGAATGGGATGTCTGATGTGTTTGCTCTGCATCTGCTGCTAAGCGCTCACTTTTATCCATCCCCAAACATCCCCACCAGACTAAACACCCCCACATCCACGAGCCCCCTGTCCGTCAGCTTCAGCTCCGGGATCACAGGCAGACAGAGAAACGAGAGCGTCATAAACGGGTCTGTGAGCCTGCATCCCAACGCATGAGCCGCATCAGTGCACTCAGATATTCCCTCTGCCACGTCCCGCATGTATCCCTCAGATAGAAGACCGGCAACCGGCAGAGGCAGGCTCGCCCGGACCAGGCCGTTCTCCACAGCCACGAGCCCCCCGCCCATCTGCTCGATTGCCAGGACTGCTGCGAGCATCTCCTCGTCTGATGTTCCAAGGACGACAATGTTATGCGAGTCGTGGGCGACCGATGTGGCAATGGCACCTCTTGCGAGGCCAAAGCCCTGCACGAGGCCCAGACCCACGTTGCCGGTGGCCCTGTGCCTCTCGACCACAGCCATCTTCAGGATGTCTTGATCCAGGTCACTGACCACCCTTCTATCTTCTATCTTGGGAGTAAGTCGAAGTGATTTTGTGATGATCTGATTGGCAACTACGCCGATAACCCTCGCGGGACCCTTTTCAGCCCGGATGGCAAACGACTTTGGCCCGATGGGGCCGATATGCATCTTTCTGTGCACTGCTCGGACCGGCGCTTTTAGCGGGGCGATGAGGTCGCAGTCTTCCGCAACCACCGTTCCGTCCTTGATCACCCGGACCACATTGAGATGATCGAGGCCATCCAGGACGGCGATGTCGGCCCGATAGCCCGGTGCAATGGCTCCCAGATCGGAGAGGCCGAAGTACTGGGCTGCATTCAGGCTCGCAATCTGCAGGGCAATGATTGGATCCAGGCCTTGCAAGATCGCAGTCTTCACCATGAAATCGATATGTCCTTCCTGCAGGATGTCGGCTGGATGCCGATCGTCCGAGACGAAGAGGAACTGTCGAGCGTTCCTGTAGTTGACAAGCGGCAGAAGATCACGCAAGTTCTTGGCTGCACTGCCCTCTCGCAGCATGATGTACATTCCAAAAGACAGCTTCTCTCGGGCCTCTTCAAGGCTCGTGCATTCGTGATCGGAACGGATGCCTGCGCAGACGTAGGCAGCAAGATCGCAACCAGATAGCCCAGGCGCATGTCCGTCCACCCTTCGTTTTCCTGCCAGAGCAATCTTCTTCATCACCTGTGGATCGCGGAAGACAACTCCCGGATAGTTCATGACCTCAGCCAGGCCGAGAACCCCCTCCTCGTCCATTAACGGGGCCAAATCCTCTGCGTTCAATGCCGCGCCAGCGGTTTCCAGATTGGTGGAAGGAACACATGTGGGCAGCATCACATGGACGTTTAGAGGAACATTTCGTGAGGACTCCAGCATGTATAGAACGCCAGCCTCTCCCCAGACATTGGCGATCTCGTGAGGATCGGCGACCACAGTCGTGGTCCCTCTGGGCACCACAGCCCGCGCAAATTCTGGCACTGTGACCATGCTGCTCTCGATATGTACATGACCATCTATGAATCCCGGCGCAAGAATCCTTCCATCCATCTCTAAAACCCGACGCGCACTGGAGCAATCAAAGCCGACAATCCGACCTTTATGAATGGCAACATCAGCCGGCTGAATCTCTCCGGAGGGGAGATTGGCCACAAGGCCGCCTGATAAAAGTAGATCGACCTCAACCTCGCCGCGGGCAGCGGCAATAATCTCTTCGAAAAGATCCATGACGATCCATCTCACGCAGTACTATTTTTGGCTATCCGTTCACCATGTTGCCCAAGGAATAGGCACACGGCTTAACTGACTCGTACAAGCAAATACAGGGACACGGTATCGGAGGCATATGAGATCGGGCAACCGATCTAGGTGATAGCATGACAAATGAACCTCTCCTCCCGTACCTGGGGTGCCAGCGAGCTAATCTTCGCCACAATGTAGTCAGCATGACGAGTCGGCCACCCTTACGCCTCGCGACTTTTTGCGTAGAGGCAAGCCGCGCCCTTCAGGACGCGGTAGTTGACAAGCCTTGTTCCATCAGAGGGTGAACTTCGAATTGCCAAGAATTAAGAGCTTTTCACCATTTTCGCTCGCAGCATAAGTGTTTGCGTTTGAGGCCAAATAATAATAGGACAACGCATAGAAATATTTGTTTATAAAATCCCGTCCATATGAGGCCGTCCAGGGTGATGTAGTTCCACCCCTAACGCTTGCCTTGCTAACGGCTTCAGCCCACGATCCTGACCCGATATTTGAAAATGTCTCAGATCCGATTATCAGAGCCATGCAATTGCTGTAGGTATATGCATTCTTGAGCTCCGATGCAGTAATCGTATCTCTGTTTTTGCCGTCAGAGGATCTGCTGAGATACATCGTGGTCGGAGTCGTATGGCTCTGTATTGCAGAAATCCAGTATTCATCCATTTTTTTTACTTTGTCTTTTGAGACAGCAGAATCGCTGTAATATGTAACTGCATATCCTTTTTCCTTTAGAGAGGACATTATGGTATCGCGAATATTGCTTGCACCAAGGTCCGCTTCATATTCCCAACAGTTGGGATCGAGGATCAAAGCAGTTTTCACTCCAAATCCACTTGTCATGATGGTAACATCACTCTTTGATGACAAAGTGCCAACCGAAACCCTCCCAAAATCGGCATAATCTTGTCTCAATGCAGCAAAATCACCCTCGCCTCTTTCGACCTTCACTTTGATCTTTTCCCAGATTTTCTTCTCAGCATTCCAGGAACAACGTTCTTGATATCCCAATGCATTGTCTAATCCCTGTGCGGTAATCTCAGCAAGCTTTCCGTAAGCACTTGAAACGCTTCCCTTTGTCTGTGCGCAATTTTTTGCAGCCAAGCCATATAAATTAGTATTTGTTATTTTGCCGTTGTTAACGGTCAAGGCAAATTTGCTGCTATCACCTTCTGCATTGGAAGCATAAGAATACAGCTTGCTTTCCCCGTTTGAAGCAATCGAGGAGGCTAGTGAATTGGAGCAGGTGTTCGTCCTTTGAGAGTACACGGTTATTATTGGTTTGACAACCGATCCATCTGTCACAGAAATTGAAGCGGATGCACAATCGTCCTCTGCGTTGCTCGAATAATCTGATATTTCGATTGTACCAGTGCTCTTAGCATAGCCTGCGCTCTGATATACACGAGCTTCACCGACAAATGATGTCGGATTTGCGTAGTATTCAATAAGATCCGAATCGGCATCAGACGGCGATGATTCAACTGATATGGACGCAGAGGCGATGCTGCCCATCCTATTTGAGGAATAGCCGGATCCAAATATCGAAGATGCACGCGTTGCAGTAAATTTTAGCCGCGCCCCAACTCCTGAGCCCAGCGAAGACGAATATGGATAATACGTATCCCAATCGAAGCTCCAAGCAGTGATTCCTGTCTCACCCCCAACGCTTCTTGATACACATGCGTAATTGCCCTTTGTATCGCGTATGCTTAAAGAGTTAACTGGCAAGTTTCCTGTGCCAGAATAGGCATTCGACAGGCTGCCGGGATATGGATTTAAGCTAATGTGTTGATTTGCATAATCACATACCGTGGCACCATATCTATTCATCATCGAAGAACTGCCTTGATTTCCACCCATGGACGCTGAAAGCTCCAGACCAGCAGAAATAGAAATGCAAATTAGAAAGACAATTGTCAATTCTAAAGATCGAATATTAATATGCATAGCAGGTCACCTCAATAATTCTATAAATGTAAAGACGGCTCATAGGTAATAAACTTTATTATAGTTATTTATATATTATATTCTGTTGGCAATTCTTAGGCAAATTTAACAGCTGAATAGATTGAATTACATAAATTTTATATTTTTACATTTACTCGATAAGTCTCTACTATCAATAACTTGTTGATTTAAATTATTTAAAATTGAGCATTTATGTTCTAAAGTCTAATATTAACAAACGATCGTTAGTATATCATATATACATTATACTGTCGTATGATGTTTTGACCCGCATCAAAAATTATTTAATTTCATTCAATGAATTAATTGCAGGATAATATAAACTATCTGAGTTTGTCGATTTTTAAAAATACAAATATTTTTAAATTTTATCGAAATTAAAAATTAAAAAACACATCAATTATATGGAGAATGATTCTTAACTAGTGTGCGTTAATCATTATAGTCGTGATCGCGAAAGAACAACTTGGAAAATCCCCACTGCGCAGATATGGTCTATGATATTGATTTTGAAAATAGAAAAAATTGGGCAAATGCCGATGCCTGTTTAAATCACAGAGTGAAACCAGTATTGCCCAGCAGAAGCAACTTTGCACCATTCCTGCCAGCAGCATAATCATTTGCTTTTGTGGCTGTATAGCCGACAGACATTGCTCTGAAGAATCTGTTTATATAAGTCCTGCCATACACTATGCCCCATGAGGATGTCGTTCCTCCTCGAACATTTGCATTGCTTACTGCATCTGCCCAGGTTCCTGTCCCGGTGTCCGTAAATGAATCGCATCCGATTATGAGGGCCATGCCATTGTTATTTGTGTATTCGCTCTTGAGTTCGGTTGCCGTCATTGTATCCCAATTAGTGCCGTCAGTTGATTTGCTGAGGTATATCGAGGATGAGGAGGCGTGAGTGTTAATTGCAGAAAGCTTGTATTCATCCATTTGTTTGACTTTATCCTTTGACACAGCAGAATCACTGTAATAGGTAACCGCGTAACCCTTGCTCTTGAGGGATGTCATCACGGAATCACGAATACCAGATCCGCCAACATCTGACTCAAATTCCCAGCGTCGAGGGTCAAGAATGAGGGCAGTATTGCTGCCAAACCCTGTCGTAGAAATGATCACATCATTCTTTGTCGATCGAGTTGCAACAGAGACTGCACCAAGATGGGCATTATTTGTTTTCAGAGCTCCAAAATCGCCCTCGCCTCTCTGGACCTTGGTCTTGATCCTTGTCCAGGTTTTCGTCTTGTAATTCCAAGCCCAATGCTCTTGATATCCCAATGCTCTATCCAGGCCCTGTGAGCTTATATCAGACAACGCGCCATATGCATCGGAGACGCTTCCTGTCGCATCTGCAAAACTGGTTCCACTGGATCCCGATATGCTCAAATCTTGTGTCTGGCCGTTGATTACCAGCAGGTTGAATTTGGAGCTATCACCCTCGCGGTTAGATCCATAGGAATACATTCTTGAGATCCCATTTGATGCAACTGATGAAGCTGACAGGCTCGAAGAGGTGCTCGTCTTGGCAGAAGACGCAATGGACTTCAGGTTGCTGACTGAGCCTTTATTTGCATAAATCGATGCAGTCGAATAATCGAACTCCCTGTTGCTGGAATAGTCGTAAACGCCAATTGGACCCGTGCTCGTAGCAGAGGTAGCGCTTTGAGATGCTGAAGCCTCATTGGAGAATGCAATGGAATGCAGGTAGTAGTCACTTATAGACGAGGCAATGGATCGAGATGATGATCCTAATGTCATATAAGCTTGGGCAATGTCTCCCTCTCGATTTGAAGCATAGCCGCTGGCATATATAGAGTTGGCATTTGCTGAGGTAAGTGACAGCCAAGCTCCTACGCCAGATCCACCTGTAGTCGAAGTTGGATATTCGGTATTCCAATCATAGGTCCATGTCGTAGTTTTTGACTTTCCATAAATGCTTCTGGAAACAAAAGCATAGTTGCCTTTGGAGTCCTTGATGCTTATCGAACTATATGGCAAGCTACCGGTGCCGGAAAACGAGTTTGATAGCGTGGCCGTATCAGGATTAAGCCCAATATGCTCATTAGCACAGTCTTCTTTAGTGGCGCCGTATTCTATCGTTGTTGAAGATGTATCGCCATTTCCACCTATTGAAGCTGTAAGCTCCATGCCAATAGCCATCGAAACGCTTAAAAAAAAGATGAGCGTTAGAGCCAAAGACTCTTTTATGATCTGCATCTTCTAATCCCCTATTAATTTATTAAAAGCTAAAGCGATCTCATAGGTGATAAGCTTTATTCATATAGTATATTTAAACTTTATAAACAAAAAATAGTGGGCAATTGCTGGGTTAATTCACAGCGTAAACCCAGTATTGCCAAGCAGTCGAAGTTTTGAGGTACCTGTACCCTTAGCGTATTCATTGGCGTAGTAAGCGCTATATCCATAACCCATTGCAGTGAAGTATTTCTTTATGAAACTCTGTGAAAATGCAATACCCCAAATATTGGTTGCTCCTCCTCGAACTTCCGCGTTGCTCACGGCATCTGCCCATGTATTTGCAGCAGTGCTGGTAAATGAATTGCTTCCGAAGACTATGGCCATTCCATTGTTATTGGTGTATGCAGCCTTGAGATCAGCAGCTGTCATAGTATCAGCATTTGTGCCGTCTGTTGATTTGCTGAGGGTGAGCGTGTCTGTTGTGGTATCTGTGTGTATTGCTGAGACTTTGTATTCATCCATCTGCTTAACCTTATCTTTTGACACTGCAGAATCCCTGTAATAGGTGACTGCATATCCCTTCTTCAGGAGGGAATCGACCACGTCATCTTTAACATCTGCCGCACCATAGCTGGTCACATATTTCCAGTAGAGTGGATCGAGGTACAAAGCTGTTTTGGTGCCGAATCCTTCTGTCGAGATGACAACATCGCTCTTTGTCGACCTGGTTTTAACCGAGACTGTGCCGAACTGGTTGTTATTCGTTTTCTGAGCTGCGAAATAGCCTTCGCCTCGTTCAACCTTGGTTTTAGTCCATCCACTTGAACTCGAAACCCATCCGTCCTGGTATCCCACTGCTTTATCCAGGCCGACCGTATTTATCAATACCGTCGTGCCATATGCATTATAGACTTTTCCCCAGGTTTCTGCATATTTGGTTGTGCTCGTAGTTGTGGTTTGAGTTCCGCTCCATCCATAGAAATACGGGGCAGATATCTTTCCATTGGATAAATAGAGATCAAATCTAGAGCTATCGTCTTCTGAGTTTGATGCATATGCATACAGCTTGCTGTACCCTGTTGTGTCTATTGAAGATGCCGATGGATATGACCAGCAGCTTGTCTTGCCAGCGTACACATTTGTCTTTGGAGTGTCAATCGTTCCCTTATTCATGTAGATAGATGCAACAGTACTATCGCCATCATTGTTATTCGAAGCACCATATACAACAATTGGATATGTGCTTGATGCAGAGACCGCATCTTGGTATACACGCGCCTCATTGGTAAATGCAGTTGGGTTTATGGAGTAGCTATTGATAGATGAAACTGCACTTCCAGATGTTGTTCCTACCGTCATATATGCCTGGGCGACGTCTCCTTCACGGTTGGATGCATAGCCTTTGCCATATATCTGGGTAGCTTTTGAAGCTGTCAGTTTCAGCCATGCCCCGACGCCGTAGCCTACAGTTGCTGAATATGGGAAATATGTCTGCCACTCATAATTCCAGGTTGTAACTCCGGATATTCCGTAAACGCTCCTGGAGACAGAGGCAAAGTTTCCATTGGCGTCATTGATGGTTAGTGAGCTGAATGGCAAGGTTCCTGAGCCGGATATAGAAGAGGTTGCCGCAAGCGTGGTAGGATTTAGTCCTATCTGCTGATCTGCATAATCTGTTACAGTAGCTCCGTAAACAACTGATGTTGAAGAGCTACCGCCATTGCTACCGGTCAAAGCTGTCAATTGTAGACCGGATGTGAGCGAAACACTAATTAACAATGCAAGTGTAAACGCTAAAGATCCTTTAATGATCTTCATTTTGAGTCCCTCCAAACTTTTTGCTTAAATGTAAAAACATCTCATCAGTAATAAACTTTATTATAGACCAGTACATAGTGAACTTAATGACGCTCAGGATACTACTGGTTCTTATGATAATGGCAATAGTACTTATTTTAAATGTGCAAGGAGTATTTACAGGCCTTTCTATCAAGGGCAACAACACATCTGCTCAATGGTTGCTCTACCGAGAGAGCAGCAATTTCAGCTTTGATATGAAAGGATTTGTGCAAGGAAATGTCTCTCCGGTAAATACAAATGATCGAACTCTTGGCTCTTATCAGTCCTATTATGCAGAACTTATGTCAAATGACGTTCGTTTGAGTGAAAGGACAAGTTCTATGGAAGGAAATTACAGGTCTGTGGATGATCTATCAATGATATCAACTGTTTATCCAGACGAAATCAGCATAATAGTAGAGAAACCATCAGGTTCAAACATATATACAATTGAATACAAGAATGAAATATGGCCTGTTAATTTAAAGTCTATCCGGGCAATAGATTACATCGGTCGCCAGATAAATGATAGAGATCTCGAGGTGAATAACGGAGACTACATAAGCAGCAGCTCGTTATACAACCGTGAGCTCTCTGCAGAAAAAATTTCGGTAATGTGGTTGCAGAAGATGAATGCTACTGTTCTGGATAAAATCAATGTTACTGAATTCAGTACCCTCCGGGGTGACCCCAAGAATCTGACAATCATCAATGATTCATTTATTTTAGGGGAGCTGAAGCCAACGAAATATATGGGTTATCGAACCGAAGCATCCACAACAGGCATAACAGATCTGAAATACAAAATTAAAGATAATCGATATGATTTCGGGAAGAGGGTTTATCCCACTATCATTGAGGGAGAGGAACGATACGTAGGTTCTTTCGATATTTTCCAGAATATTGAGACTAGAGATTTGCACGAAAGATATAACGATACAGATGCTAGTCTCGAAAGCTGGTTGCCGTGCTGCTATAGCAATTGGAACGACTTTGCATACTTTGATATGAAGGGGTTCAGGGTTGATACAAAAGATGTCTTTGACTGCGCCTGTCGCAAAGAAACCTGAATGGGATAGATGCCGGGGTGGCATAAAGCCGCCTCATTTAGGCATCGGATAAACTTATATCGCTTGGGATAAATAAAGACAAGATGTGCGGGAAGTGAAGGACATTCATCTCAAGGTGGCCAAAGCCTACCCCAATGATTCAGCCAGGGGCATAGCTCGCCTGGACCCCAATGCTCTGCTCACGCTTCGGCTTTCTCCTGGAGACATCATTGAGATTGAGGGAAAGAGACGGACGGCTGCCAAGGTCTGGCGTGCCGACCGACAGGACTGGTCCCAGGATTACATCAGAATAGATGGCTTCATCCGTCAGAATGCCGGGGTAGGAATCGGTGACAGAGTAAAGATTCGAAAGGCCAGGTTCTCTGATGCTCAGAAGATCGTATTGGCGCCTCCATCCGGATCGCACATGCATTATGGAGATGAAGCCGCAGACATGATCCGCCGACAGACACTGAAACGGCCTGTGGTGGAGGGCGATATTCTGCCAATCATGAGCTCTGGGACCCATCCGTTTATGGGCCGGATGGAGGCAGTTCCACTGGTGGTCACAGAGACCTATCCTGATGATGTGGTGGTCATTTGTGAGAGGACAGAGATACTGCTCCTGGAAAAGCCTGCCAAGAGCATCCGTTCAGTAAAAGCCACTGGCACTACATATGAGTACGTGGGTGGTCTGCGGGAGGAGGTTCAGCGGGTGCGAGAGATGATTGAGCTGCCCATGAAACATCCTGAGGTATTTCAAAAGCTGGGCATTGAGCCGCCGAAAGGAGTTCTGCTCTACGGGCCTCCTGGCACAGGAAAGACCCTCATAGCCAAGGCAGTGGCCAATGAGAGTGGAGCCAACTTCTTTTCCATAGCCGGACCTGAGATTATGTCCAAGTACTACGGTGAGAGCGAGCAGAGGCTCCGAGAGATCTTCGAAGATGCCCAGAAGGCGGCCCCCTCCATCATATTCATCGACGAGATCGACTCCATCGCCCCCAAGAGAGGCGAGGTCACGGGAGAGGTTGAGAGGCGGGTGGTGGCCCAGTTGCTCGCAATGATGGACGGCCTGAAGGAACGAGGCCAGGTGGTGGTGATCGGCGCTACCAACAGAGAGGAGGCCATTGATCCGGCGCTGCGCCGACCAGGTCGGTTTGACAGAGAGATTGAGATAGGTGTGCCTGATCGAGCAGGACGAATTGAGATCCTGCAGATTCATGTGCATAGCATGCCGATCTCGGAGGACGTGAATCTGGACAGCCTTGCGGACAGAATGCATGGCTTTGTTGGGGCTGACATCAATGCTCTGTGCAAGGAGGCGGCCATGAGAGCGCTGCGCCGCTATCTGCCAGATCTGACAACCGAGGACGAGATTCCTGCAGAGATTGTGGAGAAGATGCAGGTCATGGGCGAGGACTTCGAAGAGGCCCTCAAGGAGATCGAGCCATCGAGCATGAGGGAGGTTTTGGTCGAGGTGCCGCGAGTGAACTGGAGCGACCTCGGAGGCCTCGGATTGCTCAAGCAAGAGCTGATCGAGGCCATAGAGTGGCCGATCAAGCAGCCCGAGAAGTTCCGGCTGATGGGCATAAGCCCGCCAAAAGGAATCCTGCTTTATGGGCCACCGGGCACGGGAAAAACTATGATTGCCCAGGCAGTGGCCAATGAGACTGCAGCCAACTTCATCAGCGTGCGGGGTCCGCAGATGCTCTCCAAGTGGGTGGGAGAGTCTGAGAAGGCCATCAGAGAGATCTTCAGGAAGGCGAGGCAGGTCTCACCCGCGATTATATTCTTCGATGAGCTGGATTCCATTGCCCCGATGCGGGGAACTGACGAGGGCAGCCATGTCATGGAGAGGGTTGTCAACCAATTACTTGCAGAGCTGGACGGGATGGAAACACTTCGGGATGTGGTGGTCATTGCCGCCACCAATCGTCCGGACATGCTGGATCCGGCACTTTTGCGATCAGGAAGGTTTGATCGAATGCTCCTTGTCGGCCCGCCCGACAAACTCGGCAGGCACGAGATTCTAAGGATTCAGACTGCCAAGATGCCCAAGGGCGAGGACGTGAACCTGGAGGAGCTGGCGGAGCTGACAGAAGGCTACGTGGGCTCAGACCTGTCGTCCCTCTGCCGGGAGGCTGCCATGCTCTCTTTGCGGGATAACGGAGCAAAGGTGGACATGAACCACTTCAAAGAGGCTCTTAAGAAGGTCCGGCCAAGCGTTGAAGAGAACATGATCAGCTACTACGAGAGGATCAGCGAGAGGTTCAAGGGCGGAATCAAGGTGGAGCCAGCGTCTCTAGCAGGTTACAGATAGTTGAAATATCCGATATGAATTTATCTTTGTGTCTTTGTGGTGATATTCAGAATTCCAATCACCACAAAAGCACAAAGACACAAAGGCTTCCGGATTAATTCTGTCTGTCCATATAAAAATAGCATGGAGCCAAATTAAACGAAGGGGAGTGTGAAGGGAATGGGAAAGATGTTCTCAGGAAGCATAGCCGGCAAAGAGATCGTCAACATCGACGGCATGGTGTTGGGAGAGCTAGCGGATGTCATCTTCGATGTAAAGACCGGAAAGCTGGCGGACATGCTGGTCAAGCCTGACAAGGAGCTGAACCGCATAAAATACCGGGAGGATGGCAGATTTGTGCTCATACCCTTCGCCTCAGTTGTGGCCATCAAGGACTACATAGTGATCGACGACAACCGGGCTGTGAAGCCATAGATAGCTATCTCATTATGGGTTTAATGAAATTCCAAGTGATCCTGGGAAAGGCTTAATTTATTCCAGATTCATCTCATCCTCCTGATGAGATCCATATTCTATTTGGCCATTATATTGATGCTGTCGACGGCAGGATGTCTGTCCAAGACAGAAGAAGCAAATGCGAGCAAAGTTCTTTTGAATACCAGCATGGGTGACATTGTGATACAGCTTTATGACGACATGCCCGTCACCACAGGAAACTTTGAAAAGCTCGTTGAGAATGGCTTCTACAACGGACTGATATTCCACAGGATCATCGACGGCTTCATGATCCAGGGCGGCGACCCTGAGGGAACGGGCATGGGTGGTCCGGGCTACACCATAGAAGATGAGTTTACCGACCATAACAAAAACGACCGCGGGACCATCAGCATGGCAAACGCGGGACCGAACACAGGCGGAAGCCAGTTCTTCATCAACCTGGTGGACAACAACTTCTTAGACGAGAAGCATCCTGCGTTTGGGAAAGTGATCGGGGGCATGGATGTAGTTGACGCCATCGGCAAGGTCAAGACCGATGCCAACGACCGACCGCTCACAGAGGTAAAGATAATCGAGGCAAAGATTATCTCAAAGTCATAAATATCATATAAGGAGATCTGCAAAATGACAGACGGTACATCCACAGGCGTGGTCAAGGTGCTGCTCAAGACAAATATGGGCGACATCACTATTCAGCTTTACGAGGATATGCCGATCACGGCAGGAAACTTCCAGAAGCTTGTCGAGAAGGGATTTTATGATGGCACGATTTTCCATAGAATCATCGACGGCTTCATGATTCAGGGCGGAGACCCCACAGGAACGGGCCGAGGAGGACCGGGATATGCCATCAAGGATGAGTTCACCAGGAAGAACAGAAACGATCGCGGAACCATCAGCATGGCAAATGCCGGGCCGAACACGGGCGGAAGCCAGTTCTTCATCAACCTTGTGGACAACAACTTCCTGGACAGCAAGCATCCGGTCTTTGGAAAAGTAGTCGAGGGCATGGATGTGGTGGACTCTGTCGGCAAGGCGAAGACTGGAGCTATGGATAGACCAATAAAGGAGATAAAGATCGAGAGCGCAAAGGTGACTGGCTAGACTTCCCTTTTTTAAAAAAATTGCCCCCGATAGTTGTACTAACTGTTGGGCTTCGTGGCCACAGATGAGACGGATACACACACGTTGATGGAGTGGACTGTCAAAGAGACCATAGAACTGGTGCAGTAAGCCGCGCGCTTAATATTATCTTCTAGACAGAATTAATATTGTGCGTGCAATTCAGAGTGCAACTCCTCTATGATCGCTTCATGTTTTTCCCTGATAAGAGACATAAGATGCCGTGGGAAGGAAGAAGACTACCCACGGCACGTGCGATGGGAGGTGATTCCTTGGCAGATGCTTTGAGGAAGACATTCGCCACAAACATACTTATAATATGAGTATTTATGTCTTTTTGTCATATTAGTAATACTGGAATTTGGGGTCTCTGAGAATTGGATGACCAGTGTCAAGAGAGAAAAGAGCACGATGTGGCACTGGATCGTGATCACCGCTGTAAATAGCATCAAATGTCCCGGCGAGTGCGAAATATCTATCGCTTTAAGGACATCTCATATTCTTTCCTAAATCCACTTCACAAATACGATATTCGCTGCCGTCTTCTCAAATAATTCTTTATAAGCTCGCCCCAACCGCTATCCTAGAGGTGAGGCATAAGAGACAACCATAACACTGCAGCTCCTTCCAACGGCTTATCCCTCAAAGCTGGGCTTTCCCCCAGCTTTTCGGCCAGAAAAAAAGAGCCATATTTGAGAATCGAGGCTCTCCAGACAGAAATTAAAGCAGATAGCGAAGTAAATTAACCGAGGTGCCATATGAGACAAGTAGCCATCTACGGCAAAGGCGGCATTGGCAAGTCTACCACTACCCAGAATCTTACAGCAGCCCTGTCAACAATGGGCAAGAAGATCATGCAGATCGGTTGCGATCCGAAAGCAGATTCCGTAAAGTTCCTGATGAACGGCAAAAAGCAGCCCTCCGTTCTTGATACTCTGAGAAAAGAGGGCGACGTGCAGCTTGAAGACGTACTGAAGATCGGATTTGGCGGCATCAAATGCGTCGAGTCCGGCGGTCCTGAACCCGGCGTAGGCTGCGCCGGCAGAGGCATCATCACATCCATCGGACTGCTCGAAAACCTGGGAGCCTATACCGACGACCTGGACTACGTATTCTACGACGTCTTAGGCGATGTCGTCTGCGGAGGCTTCGCCATGCCCATTCGAGAAGGAAAAGCAAAGGAGATCTACATCGTGGCCTCAGGCGAGATGATGGCTCTCTATGCCGCCAACAACATCTGCAAGGGCATCCAGAAGTTCGCCGAGTCAGGCGGAACGAGGCTGGGCGGTATCATCTGCAACTCTAGAAATGTGGACCGGGAAAAGGAGCTGGTCTCTCACTTTGCCCAGAAGCTCGGCAGCCAGATGATCCAATTCGTGCCCAGAGACAACGTGGTCCACCAGTCCGAGATCCACAAACAGACTGTCATCCAGTACGCCCCGGACTCCAATCAGGCCAAGGCCTACCTGGGCCTGGCCAAGGCTGTGGACGAAAATGAGATGTTCGTGATCCCCAAGCCCATGGAGTACGAGGAGCTCGAGCAGGTCATGATGGAGTGGGGTGTTGTAGAATGAAGATGATCCGAGCGGTCATCAGGCCTGAGGCAGTAGACAAGGTCTCAGACAGCCTGGAAGCTGGCGGGTTTACCGCTTTGACCAGAATCGAGGTCTTCGGCAGAGGCAAGCAGAAGGGCATCAAGGTGGGCAACGTGGTCTATGACAATTTGCCAAAGACCATGCTCATGCTGGTGGTCGGCGACGATGACCTGGAGAAGGTCGTCAAGATAATCGAGGATTCCGCTCGGACTGGCAACATAGGCGACGGCAAGATCTTCGTAACCTCTGTCGAGGAGGCCTATACCATCCGAACCGGCGTGCGGGGGCTGTAGATGAAAGAAGTCATGGCTATCATCCAGATGAACAAGATGGAGGGCACCAAAGACGCCCTGGAGGTCATCGGCATCCCGTCCATCACCGTCTACAAAGCCAGCGGTCGAGGAAAGCAGAAAGGCCTGCAAATCCCCCATCCTTCCCAGCTTGATCCGTCGAACAAGAACATGAAATTCATTCCCAAGAGGATGATCTCGGTCATGGTGGAAGACGAATTCGTCCCGGCAGTGGTGGCTGTGATTACTAAAATCAACCGAACCGGAAACTACGGCGACGGCAGGATCTTTGTCTGTCCTGTGGAAGAGTCCGTCCGAATAAGAACCGGCGAGAGAGGGAGCGTGGCCATATCATGAGCGGAGTCGAAAAAACAGTGGAGAGTGTAGTACAAAGTCCAGGCCCGAGCGTAAAGGAGCCGGTAACCATCGCTCACAGCAAACAAGTAGTGGAGGGAATGCTTCAAAGTTTTCCCAAGAAGACTGGCGAGGTGAGAAGCAAACACGTGGTGGTCAAAGATTCCTGCGAGGTTGAGCAGAAGATTGAGGCCAATAACCGCACCATTCCCGGCATCCTCACCAACCGGGGTTGCGCCTACGCCGGCTCCAAGGGCGTGGTCTTCGGGCCCATCAAGGATATCCTGCATATCACTCACGGTCCCATCGGATGTGCTTACTTTACCTGGGGCAGCAGAAGAAATCTCATGAAAAAGGAAGACGGCGGAGACTGCTTCGCAGGCTATTGCTTGAGCACAGACGTCAAGGAGACCGATATCGTCTTCGGAGCCGAGAAAAAGCTGGCAGCCGCCATTCGAGAGGCTTATGCCATCTTCAAGCCAGGGTGTATCAGCGTCTTCTGTACCTGCCCCATCGGCCTCATCGGCGACGATATCGAATCGGTCTGCAAGAAGGCGGAAGCGGATCTGAGAATCAAGGTCATCCCAGTTCGATGCGAAGGCTACCGCGGCGTTTCCCAGTCCGCAGGCCACCACATCGCCTCCAACGCCCTGATGGAGCATCTGGTGGGCACAGAAGAGCTGGAAAATCCCGGTCCGTTTGATGTCAACGTCTTCGGAGAATACAACATTGGCGGAGACTACTGGGTGGTCAAGGATCTGCTGGAGAAGGTGGGATACAGAGTGGTCAGCCCCTTCACCGGAGACGCCTCATTCCATGATATCGCTAAAGCGCACCGGGCCAAGCTTAACATCCTGCTCTGCCATCGGTCAATCAACTACACCAACCGCATGATGGAGGAGAAATATGGTGTGCCCTGGCTCAAAGTCAACTACCTGGGGGTAGATGACACCATAAAGACCCTGCGGGATATGGCAGCTTTCTTCGACAACCCGGATCTGACCAAAAAGACGGAGGCTGTGATAGCCGAGGAGATGGCCAAAATCCAGCCAGTCATTGATATGTACAAAAAGAGGCTGGCCGGAAAGAGGGTAATGATCCTGGTGGGTGGGTCACGTGCTCACCATGTCCGGAATATGTTCGAGACCCTGGGAATGGACGTGGTCGTGGCTGGCTACGAGTTCGCTCACCGAGACGACTATGAGGGCAGAAAAGCGCTCTCCAGCATCGTTCATACCGGGCAGTCCAAGGTCCTGGCAGATATCCATTACAAACGTGATCCCAACGTGGTTTCGCCCTACGACGATGCTGCCATTCAGAAAAAGAAGGAGAAAATTCCAAGACTGATGGATTATGAGGGACTGCTGCCGCATATGAAAGACGGCCAGGTCATGATCGACGACTACAGCCATCACGAATGCGAGCGCCTGGTGAAGGATCTGGGAGTAGATCTATTCTGTTCGGGAATCAAAGACAAGTACGTCTTCCAGAAGATGCACATCCCCTCCCGACAGATGCACTCCTACGACTACAGCGGCCCCTACACCTGCTTTGAAGGTTTCGTTCAGTTCGCCAAGGACATAGACATGTCTGTGAACAGCCCAACCTGGAAATTCATAAACCCGCCCTGGAGGCAGAACAATGCTTGATTATACACCCAAACAGATGGCCGAGCGCGAGACATTGGTCATAAACCCGGCCAAGATCTGCCAGCCTATCGGGGCCATTCTGGCCTACAAAGGCATCCACAACTGCATGCCTATCACTCATGGCTCGCAGGGTTGCTCGTCTTACCTGCGCATGGTGCTGGCCCGCCACTACCGAGAGCCCACGCTCGCTGCAACCTCCTCCTTCACCGAGGACTCGGTGGTCTTCGGTGGCAGAAACAACCTCAAGGAGGCTGTGGACAACGTGGTCAACATCTACCATCCCGATGTGCTGGCCATCAACACTACCTGCTCCTCCGAGACCATCGGCGACGATGTGCACAGCTTCATGGAAGAGATCAAGGAAGAGGAGTTCTTCGATCCCAAGACGAAAGTGGTCATAGCCAATACCCCTAGCTACGTCGGCTCGCATGTCACCGGATACGATAATGCGGTCAAAGCCATCGCCCAGACCTTTCCCAGGAAGAGCAAGCCCAACGGAAAACTGAACATCATCCCCGGTTTCGTGGACCCAGGAGACATCCGGGAGATCAAGAGGCTTCTTGCCATCATGGGAGTCTCCTCGATTGTATTCCCTGATACAGCCGATGTATTCGACGCTCCTCTTACTCCAGAGTCGGGCGGCCTGTACCCGCCGGGTGGAACGAGTATCTCGGATTTGGTTGACGCTGGCAACTCCCGTGCCACCATCGCTCTTGGAAGAACCGCAGGTGCTTCGGGCGCTATGGTCCTGAAGGGCAAGTTCGGCATACCTGCAGTCATTGGCCCCATGCCCATCGGCATCAGAAACAGCGATGCCTTTGTAATGTCCGTGTCCAGCCTCATGGGCCTCCCCATTCCACAAGATATCGAGTACGAGCGGGGCCGGCTGGTGGACATGATGACCGACGCACATCCTCATTTTCATGGCAAGGACCTGGCCATATTCGGAGACCCGGATATCGTTATCGGTCTGGTCAGCCTGGCTGTGGAGATGGGCATGAATCCGGTCTTTGCTCTCACCGGAACGCCAGACAAGAAGTTTGCAGAGGAAGTACACAACCTTGCTTCTGATTGTGAGGCGATGATCGGAGACACTTTCCTTCTCCATCAAAAGATCAAGAACCATCCGGTGGATATGCTCATCGGAAACACCTATGGGAAATTGATCGCCCGGGCGGAGGACATCCCGCTGGTGAGGGTGGGCTTCCCCATCACCGATCGGGCCAATCTGCATTATTTCCCAATTATCGGATACGCCGGAACGGCCCGACTGGTTGAGATGATCGGAAACACCTTCCTCGAGCGGAGAGACAGGGATTCCGACGATGCTCACTTCGAGATGGTACTTTAAGGAGCAAAAATGGGAATAGTTGAGATATTTGAGGGGAGAGATGGGCACATACTGCAGAAGGGTGCGGATGATAAGCCCCTCTCCTGCAACAATGAGAGCCTGGCTGGGGCCGTAAGCCAGAGGGCCTGCGTTTACTCCGGAGCCAGAGTGGTGTTAAATCCCATCACCGATGCCCTGCACCTGGTCCACGGGCCGATAGGCTGCGCCAGCTACACCTGGGACATTCGGGGCAGCACATCCTCGGGCCCGGATCTGTATCGCAATAGCTTCTCGACTGACATGAAAGAGCTGGATGTCGTCTTTGGAGGTGAGAAGAAGTTGGCGGCCTGCCTGAGGGAGCTTGCTGCCAGATACCATCCGCCGGCAATCTTCGTCTATTCCACATGTATCGTGGGCATCATTGGCGACGACCTGAGGTCGGTCTGTCGGCGGGCGAGCGATGAATTGGGAATTGCCGTCCTGCCAGTGGCATCTGAAGGATTTCGGGGAAACAAGAACGAGGGGTACAAAGCTGCCTGCAACGCCCTTGCCGGACTGATTGGATCATCCGAATATGTCCCGAAAGGACCGTCCATAAACCTTCTAGGCGAGTATAATGTGGCAGATGACCTCACATACGTCAAGCCGCTATTCGAAGAGATGGGGCTGGAGGTGATAGCCACTCTAACCGGAGACGCACGGGTCTCAGATATACAGAGAGCGCACACTGCCCAATTAAACCTGGTCCAATGCAGCGGCTCAATGACTTATCTGGCCAAGAAGATGGAAGAAAAATACGGAATACCATACAAACGGGTGAGCTTCTTCGGCATCTCGGATATGTCTGAAGCATTACGCACGGCTGCGGAGTTCTTCGGCTATCCGCAGATGAGGGCGCTGGCAGAAGAGATAATCCTTCGAGAGTCTGGCAGAGTGATGCCGGCAATACAGGCCAGTCGTTCCAGAGTCGCCGGACGAAAAGCTGCAATTTACATGGGCGGGGCAGCCAAGGCCGTCTCACTGGTTCGGGCATTCCAGGAATTGGGGATGGATGTCGTAATAATTGGTACTCAGACCGGAAGCCGGGACGACTACAAGAACATTGCCTGCATCGTAAAAGACGGAACAGTGATCATAGATGATGCCAACCCTCTTGAGCTGAAAGAGCTGCTGGTCAAGCAGAAAGCAGACCTGCTGGTGGCGGGCGTAAAAGAGCGATTCCTGGCCTACAAAATGAAGATCGCGTTCTGCGACTTCAATCACGACCGAACGGTGAACTTCGAGGGCTATGAAGGAATGAAAAACTTTGCAGCAGAAGTTTGCACTACCATAAACAGCCCGGTCTGGCAGCTTCCAGTAAAGAGAGCAAGCGGAATTGTCAATAGAATTCAGTTGGATTCTTTGATTGGGGTGAATAGCGATGATATCCAGGAGCCTTGCCACAGTTAACCCATGCTCCATGTGCATGCCAATGGGAAGCGTGCTGGTCTTCCGTGGAATCGAGGGTTGCATGCCACTTTTTCACGGACCACAGGGGTGCAGCACTTACATGCGCCTGTACCTGGCCCATCACTTCCGTGAGCCCGTGGACATCGCCTCCACAGCTCTGAGCGAGAAGGGAGCCGTCTACGGCGGAGCAGAGAATCTCAAGCAAGGGCTGAAGAATGTGATAAAGGGATATCACCCCAAGGTGATAGGCATTGCGACGACCTGTTTAGCCGAGACCATCGGAGATGATGTGCCCCAGATAGTCAGAGAATTCCAGACACAGGAGCCTTCTGCCAGGGGTGTGAGCATCATCTCAGTCTCGACTCCCAGTTATGCTGCATCTCATGAGGTTGGATATCGGGTGGCTCTAAAGGGACTGGTCCAGACCATAGCGAAGAAGACCAAGCCCAACGGGCGGATCAATGTACTTGTTGGATCCATTGTTTCGCCGGCAGATGTCCGGTTTATGCGGCAGATGCTGGACGACTGGGGCCTGAGGTATATTCTCATGCCTGACATATCTGAGACACTGGATGCGCCGATAGGCAACGATTCGTCTGCAATTTCCAAGGGAGGAACTTCACTTGATGATGTCCGGGATACAGCAAACTCTGTGGCCACTCTGACCATCGGCGGGTCTGTCCAGGAGCCAGGAGCCGGGGACTATTTGGAGAACGAGTTTGGGATTGCTCATACTGCTCTGCCTCTGCCCATAAGCCTGGAATTCACAGATCGTCTGGCTGCCGGTCTTGAAGAGTTCAGCGGTCTGTCAATGCCTGAGAGGTATGAGCAGGAAAGAGGGCGATTGCTGGATACAATGATTGATGCTCACAAGCTTCTGGCTGATGTCAAGACGGCGGTTTATGGTGATACGGAGATGGTCTTGGGGATCACCCGTTTCATGACCGAGATTGGGATGAAGCCGCAGATAGTGGCCACCGGGGCCGTCAATCCCGCATTTGCAGAAAACGCTGCCAAGATTGCACCTGGATGCAAGGTCATGATAGGAGCTGATTTCTCGCAGATTGAAGAGGAGGTATCAAGTCGGGATATTGAGATGATGGTGGGGCCGTTCACCGGACGAGGCATTTCCTGGAGAGAGAAGGTGCCTCTCTTAAGAGTAGGACTGCCCAATCACGATCGGTTTGGTGCATCTCATCAATTGCTTCTCGGATACGAGGGCTCTATGCATCTGTTGGACTGCATGGCCAATGTTCTGCTCGATAGCAAGGATATAGAGAGGCTTGAGGGAAAGCCGTAGGCCGTTTTGCAGAATAGGCGATCGTTCGGTAAGACGATAGTAGTATAGATGGCCTTCACCCAGGCCATTCTCTTCTAACGACTTCGAGTTGGGGTTGGGTTTAAGTATCTGCAAATGGCTTCATCTTTCGAGTCAACTAAGAAATTTCAAGGTGATTGGTTTTGCATAAGAGCGTAGTCAAGGACCTGGGTCTGGCAGAGGTTGGGGAGAAGCGCATCGAATGGGCGAGAAGACATATGCCTGTTTTGGAGAAGATTAAGCAGGAGTTTGAGAAGGAAAAACCACTGAAGGGCGCGCGCATTGTTGCCTGCCTGCATGTAACTGTCGAAACCGCGAACCTCATCACTACCCTCGTTGCCGGCGGCGCGGAGGTTGCAGTAACTGGCTCCAACCCCCTCTCAACTCAGGACGAGGTGGCCGCGGCCTTAGCAGCGCGTGGTCTTTATGTCTACGCATTCCGTGGCGAGAACGAGAAGGAGTACTACGACTGCATAAAGATGGCACTCGATCTCAAGCCAAATGTGAGCCTTGACGACGGTGCAGACACCATCGCCATCATCCACAAGGAGCAGCCTGAACTGGCTCAAAAGATGTTCGGCGGCTGCGAGGAGACTACCACTGGCGTCGTGCGGCTGCGTGCTATGGCAGACGACAAAGCCCTCCTTTATCCCGTAATTGCAGTTAACGATGCTGAGACCAAGATGATGTTCGACAACCGCTACGGCACAGGCCAGAGCACTCTGCACGGAATCATGCAGGCCACCAACTTCCTGTTCGCAGGAAAGACCGTAGTCGTGGGAGGTTACGGCTGGTGCGGCAGGGGGTTTGCAATGCGCGCACGGGGCCTCGGAGCCAATGTCATTGTGGTCGAGGTCGAGCCGAGAAAGGCCCTGGAGGCTGCCATGGACGGCTATAGGGTGCTGCCCATGTACAAGGCCGCTCCTCTCGGAGATCTCTTCGTCACGCTTACTGGTGACATAAACGTCATTCGCGAAGAGCACATGAAGCTCATGAAAGACCAGGCGGTCCTCACCAACAGCGGCCACTTCAATGTGGAGATAGACATTCCTGCCCTTGAGAAGCTGGCCGCTGAGAAGTCCGAGGTCCAGAACAACGTCACAGAATACAAGCTCAAAGATGGTCGCAGGCTGTACCTGCTCGCGGAAGGCCGGCTGATCAACCTGGCTGCTGCCTACGGCCACCCGCCTGAGGTCATGGACATGTCCTTTGCCAATCAGGCGCTGGCAGTGCGCTACATTGTGGAGCATGGACGAGACCTGGAAAAGAAGGTCTATGCTGTTCCTGTGGAGATCGACAGGAGGGTCGCGGAGCTGAAGCTGGCATCGATGGGCCTGGAGACCGAAAAGCTCACCGAGGAGCAGTATAAATACCTGCATAGCTGGCAGATGGGGACCTGAGGAAACAGACCAGACGAAACGCATTGGGGGTGTTCTAGCAGTGGATCTGAAGAAATCTAACCTGGAAGCATACCTGAAGAGCCTTTACGGGCGAGATCTGACCTTGACCAGCACTCGCAAGATGGGTGAGACCATACCGACCACTGAGGACGTGAAAGGATTTGGATACGGATCCCCTCTCCTGGTAGAATTCGAGACTAAAGGAAAGAAGGGCTCTGCAGTTCTCTCCTCAATGAGGGTGCAGTATGGCTTCGGCCATGATCACTTCTCAGACAGGGCGAAGATTATGATCTGGCAGAATTCGGCGTTTAAGAGCCTTCCAAAACACGTCCCGTCCCTCGATGTTGGTTACTTCACAGAAAAAGGAAAGCTGGTCAGTGCTGGAGATGCCCGGGAGTATTTCCTTCTCATGGAGAAGATCGAGGGGAAGGAGTACTTCTTCGATCTTGAGCGGATTAAAGAGAATGGAGCTAATGACATCGATCATGACAGGGTCATAGCTCTCTCGAATTACCTGGCCGAGATTCATGCCAAGAAGGAAGACCGACCGCCCCTTTACCTGCGCAAGATCAGGGAAACTGTGGGCGACGGCGAGTGCATCTTTGGCATACTGGACGACTACCCGGATAACCCTAGCTTCCTGGATCCGGACGAGCTCCAGGAGATCGAAAAGGTCTGTGTAGAGTGGCGTTGGCTCTTGAGGAAGAAGACTCATCGCCTCTGTCAAGTGCACGGTGACTTCCATCCCTGGAACATAATGTTCCGGGAAGGCACAGACTTCTCCGTCCTTGACAGAAGCAGAGGTGAGTGGGGCGAGGCCGCAGATGATATCACTGCTCTTGCCATGAACTACATATTCTACTCAGTCCAGAAGAGCCTGAGGCTGACTGGAGACCTGAAAGACATCTTCGAGCTGTTCTTCGAGAATTATTTGGAGAAGACTGGTGACGAAGAGCTTCTGGAAGTCATAGCTCCGTTCTTTGCCTTCCGGGCTGTAGTGGTGGCCAGTCCAACCTGGTATCCGCTTCTCTCCGATGATGTGAGAAGGTCTATCTTCAATTTCCTTGAGAATGTCATGGCTGCCAAGAGGTTCAATTACAGGGATGTGAACAGCTACCTGGCCTGAAGGATGACGAAGACCTATGCCTTTGAGCTGTCTGGAGAACACGAGACCCTGCCAAAGAGCGAGGCAATGGCGCTGGTGGAGGTCTACTCAGCAAGCTTTTCCGAGGTAGGCTTCTTCGATCAGTGCCTCATCGTAAAGGCAGATGACCTGGACGTCGAGACTTTGGGAAGGCGGCTCGCCATGACCCACCGGATAATCGAGGTTTTGGCGATCTGTGAAGCCTGCTTAGAGGATCTGGCCCTGGCAGCAGAAAGCCTCACTCTTCCTCCAAAAAGATATCTGATACGGGCCCGGCGCATCAAAGATTCCTTGCCCGCGGCTAACGCAGTGGAGTGCGAGGTTGGACGGGCGCTGTTTAAACGAGGATATCATGCAGATCTGTCAAACCCTGAGATGGTGCTCAGAGCGATCATCACATCCGGAAAGATAGTTCTGGGTCGGCAGGTCGCTTTAGCTGACAGAAGCTCCTTTGAGAAACGCCGGCCTCACCTCAAGCCATTCTTTCATCCCGGAGTGCTCATGCCGCGCATGGCCCGTGCCCTGATCAACCTGACCCAGACTCGCGAACGAGAGACGCTGCTCGACCCATTTGCAGGAACCTGCGGCATCCTGATTGAGGCTTGCCTGATAGGCATCACTGGTGTCGGAATCGAGGTGCAAAGCCATCTGGCCCAAGGCGCGCTGTGCAATCTGGGGGATCTGGACTGCTCTCTTTTATTGGGGGACGCAAAGCGGCTACCTCTGGAGAACTCTTCCATTGATGGTGCGGTTCTTGATACACCATACGGAAGGTCTGCAAAAATTTTGGCAGAGTCTAAAGAGATACTTTTAAAAGAAAGCTTGAGTGAGTTGTTCAGAATTATCAAGCCCAACAGGCGAATGGTGATTGTAGCAGACAGCTCTATTGAGGCTTTGCTCGCGAATGCTGGATTTGAAGTTCTCCAAAAGCATACTGATCGTGTGCACAGAAGCCTGACAAGACAGATATTTCTCTGCCGCAGATGAATTCAACCGATTCATGTGGCCTCTGCCCGGCGATTAGATTTTAATACTCCATTTGGATCTATTGATTGTTTATGGGATCTACGAGGGGGGAGAGGTACGACCTGGCTGAGTTGGACCTCAAGTCGTTTACTCGTTCATCAATCAGGACAAAGGTCATGTTTACCCTTTTGGATGAAGGCAAAACTGCAAACGAGCTTCAAAATATCATGAATACCCGATCGACCACTATCCTTCATTCCATGAAGAGCCTGATGGAATCAGGTCTTGTTGAGAAGAAGCAGCAAAAATATTGCCTGACAAATATAGGAAAGATTCAGGCGATCATGCTCAACGAGCTGGTAGATACTATCGTCACAATTAAAGAGCATCACAGTTTCTGGTTGCATCATGATCTGAGCGGAATTCCTGATGAACTGCAAAAGAGGATAGGGATGTTGGGTCATGGAGAGATATTTAGAGACCCAAAGGAGACGCCGCTGAAATCACTGGACTATTTTTTAGCTGCACTCTCAAGCTCAAGAGAAATGAGGGGCGTATCTCCAGTTACAATCAGAGGATATCCCGAAGCCATATCACATATGATTAAATGCGGGGCTCACGTCGAGCTTATCCTAACAAACCCTGTCATCGAGGTGATCATCAGAGAGCATGGGGAAATGCTCAGAGAAATGCTGGTCAGAGATAATTTCAAGTTATATTCTCTTGATATGGATGTTAAAGTTGCCTTCATAGTGACTGAATCATATCTCAATCTTGGATTGTCTCGTGCCGATGGCAGCTTCGATCTGGGGGCAGATCTCATCTACACCGGAGAACAGGCCATTTCATGGGGAAATATGTTGTATAACCATTATCTGTCCTTATCGACCCGATTTATAACGTTTGGGTAAGGGGTAGAGAAGACCCATCTCCTTCAGGGGATGGTATGAATCGCACCCCTTTCATTACTTTCGCGCCGCCCAGATCAACTATATCTACCTAACACGAGGTGGCTTCTTATGCCTCCGCGGCCTCATAATCTGTGTCGATGGTATCCTGGAGGCCGTCTTCGCTGTGGGACGTTACCATGCGCTCAGAGACATCCTGATCAGATAGAATCTCTAAAAAGCGTTTTGTGTATCCGTCTCTCTCTGAAGCCTTCTGGCTATCGAAGATATTCCTATACTCGGAGATGGTTGAAGGAGCTACCCTCAGGCATTCGGCCATCTCTTTTACGGATTTGTTGGCCTCGGTTAGGCTGAGAAATTCGTCCTTATTAAAAGGCGGCTTCAAATCAGTCTCCCGGAATAAATGGAGCTTGATCCTGGCCCGGCTGACAGTCTTATTGAGGGCTCGATCTCCCAATTGCTCCGCGATCTCGGTGTCGCTGAGTCCCTTATAAAAGAGCCTGACTACAGATGACAGCTGTTCGGCAGTCAGTTTGGTCTGGATGCTGTATTGTTTTATCATCTCTCGGACCACACCGAGTAATGCGCGTTCTATCTCGCCGCTTCCCCGGAGACTGCCGTGACGGGTGGCCTGCTTCTCCACGACCTTGGTTGTGGCGCCAATCTTCATAACGAGGTCCCGAAGTTGATCAGTTCTGCCACTCATTTTTAGATACTCACCCCTCTAGCAACTCCTTTGTTTATAGTATAAAGAGATTTCCATTGTATTACAAACCTTTTTATATACGAGCCTCGTCTAAGAAGGCGGAATGTCCGAGACCAGCATATATGTTGTTAAGACCACTGCAAATCAAGAAAGATCGGTGGCCAACATGATCGCCCAAATAGCACGCAAGGAAAAGTATGATATAAGGGCACTGCTGGTACCAGATGTGCTGAAGGGCTACGTCCTTGTGGAGTCCCCAGCTCCAGAGATCGTAGACCAGGCAATTCAAGGAATACCCCACGCACGCTCTGTGATAAAAGGGGCCTCAAGCATTGGAGAGGTTGAGCACTTTCTATCCCCCAAGCCGGCTGTTATAGGAATTAACGAAGGAGCTATAATCGAGCTCATATCCGGGCCGTTCAAGGGAGAGAAAGCAAGGGTCAAACGCGTGGACGTTGCCAAGGAAGAGATAACTGTGGAGCTCTTCGAAGCTATGGTGCCCATTCCCATAACAGTGCGGGGAGATCACGTGCGCGTGCTTAGTAAAGATGAAACCTGATAATTTAGAGGTGACAAGCATTGGCTAATATGGTAGAAGCATTGGTCCCTGGCGGAAAAGCTAGCGCCGGGCCGCCTTTGGGCCCGGCTCTAGGACCATTGGGCGTGAATGTTGCCCAAGTGGTTGCCAAGATCAATGAGCAGACCAAAGATCTCAATGGCATGCAAGTTCCAGTCAAGGTTATTGTAAAATCCAGAACTGAATTTGAAATCGAGGTAGGAACGCCCCCGACATCGGCTCTGATCATCAAGGAGCTGGGTCTGGAGAAAGGCAGCGGCGATAAAACTCTTGTAGGGAACCTGACTATCGACCAGGTGCTCAAGATCGCAAACATCAAGAGAAAAGGCCTTCTCTCCAAGACGCTGAAGCACGCGGCCCGCGAGGTCATCGGCACAGCAGGGTCATTAGGCGCAACCATCGATGGCATGCCCAGTAAAGAGGCTCAACTGGCTGTGGCCAGTGGCAAATACGATGAGATATTAGAAGCGAAGGCTTAAATATAGAGCTATTATCTGAATTCTGATTCTCTTTTTTGAGAAGCCGTAGAAGACCTGGAGTCGTAGACTACGGAGGATTGAAATGGATATAGAAGAAGCCGTTAAACAGGCTATCACTGAGGCACCTGCCAGGAAGTTCGGCGAAAGCGTGGATCTGGCCATTAACCTACATAACATCGACCTCACAATACCTGGAAACAGAGTCGATGCCGAGGTTATTCTTCCCCACGGACTTGGCAAACCCACCAAGATCGCTGTATTTGCTGCTGGAGAGACTGCCCTGCGGGCCAAGAGCGCCGGTGCAGACCGAGTTATATCGGCAGACGAGATCAAAGAGTTCGCCGGAGACAAGAGAGCTGCGCGCAAACTGGCTGAGGAGTACAAGTTCTTCATTGCAGAAACTCAGTTCATGCCTGTCATAGGTAAGAGCCTGGGTTCCATTCTGGGCAAGAGGGGCAAGATGCCCACGCCACTGCCGCCAACACAGGATGTAACTCCTCAGATACTGAGGCTCAAGAACATGATCAGGATAAGGTCAAGGGACAAGCCGACCTTCCACCTGACCGTTGGGAACAGAAATATGAACACCAAAGAGCTGGCCGACAACATCGAAGCGGTCATCGTCAAGCTCGAACAGACCCTGAAGGACGGTCGACATAACGTGAAGTCGGTTTACGTCAAGACCACAATGGGTCCTTCCATAAAGGTGATCTAAATGGCAGAAGAGATCCGTCGTCATACTGCCCACATACCTGAGTGGAAGGTAAAGGATGTCCAAGAGCTTGTCGAGATGATAAAGAACAGCCGAGTGGTGGGAGTTGTAGGCGTGCGGGAGATCCCGGCTGACAACATGCAGCAGATGAGAGGGAGCCTCCGAGACGATGTCGAGATAAGAATGGTTCGAAATACCATCGCTCGCCGTGCTCTGCAGGAATCTGTTCCTGAGATCCAACCGCTGGCCGATTACATCGAAGATCAGACCGCATTGATCTTCAGCAATTACAATCCCTTCAAGCTTAACAGCCTCCTTGAGAAGGGCAAGAAACCCATGCCAATCAAGGCAGGCGCACGCGCCCCGAAGGACATAATAATCGAGGCAGGTGAGACATCGTTCTCTCCAGGACCAATGGTGGGCAAGCTTCAGGCTGCTGGCATTCCTGCTGCAATCAAGGGCGGAAAGGTGGTCATCAACCAGAAGGTTACTCTGGCCAAAGAGGGTGAGGTCGTAGCCGCCAAGACTGCTGAGATCTTGAAGACCATGGAGATCTTCCCCAGAAACGTGGGCCTGGAATTGAGAGCAGCCTACGAGGGTGGCCTGATCTTCAAGTCCAAGGACCTCGCAATTGATGTCGAGGCACAGATCTCGCAGTTGAGCACAGCTTCTGCAAAAGCCTTCAGCTTTGCTGTTGAGATTGGATACGCCACGCCAAGCACTGTCGGACCCATGCTGCAAAAGGCCCAGACAAGGGCTCGCGCCCTGGTACTGGAGACCGGAATGCCCGTGCCCGGCATGATGGAGATGCTCCTGGCCAAGGCTGCTGCCAATGCCTGTGTCGTCGCAGGCCTGACAAGTGGACAGCCCGCTTCTGCAAAAGCTGCAGCCCCGGTTCCAGCCGCAGCAGCCAAGGAAGAAAAGGAAGAGAAGAAGGACGAAGAGGACACCGCCGCAGGATTGGGTGCTCTATTCGGATAAAACTTAAGGTAAATTTAGAGGTTGATTCAAATGGAATATGTATACGCTGCATTACTGCTTCACAGCGCAGGCAAAGCCGTTAACGAAGATGGAATAAAGAAGGTCGTCGAGGCATCCGGTGTGGCTGCCGATGAGGTCAGAATCAAGGCCCTGGTGGCCGCGTTGGATGGCGTTGACATCGCCGCCGTCCTATCCCAGGCCGCCGCCGTGCCAGTAGCTGCTGCAGCCGCAGCTCCAGTCGCTTCCGCCCCTGCAGCCAAGGCCGCCGCCAAGGAAGAGGACAAGGAAGAGGACAAGGAAGCAGCAGAGGAGAGCGGAGTAGAGGGTCTCGGTGCCCTTTTCGGCTAGACCTCTTTTTCTTTTTTCCTTTTTTTAAAATTTTCAGAAAGCCACCTGAGGAATATTCTTTAATCATGGCGCCGTTTTCGTCTCACTATGGCGTGGGTCATGTGGTTCACAGGCCTTCCGGGCTGCGGGAAGACCACGATTGCAGAAAAGGTTAAGGCGAGTCTCTCCACGAAAGGGATCTATGTAAAGATCCTGCAACTGGATGAGATCAGAAAAGCGATAACTCCTGAACCTAAATATACCGAAGAGGAGAGGAACATCGTCTATGCCAGCCTCGCCTACATGGGAAAGCTCCTCTCGGAAGAGGGCAAAAACGTGATCATCGATGCGACGGCAAATAGAAGGCGCTATCGCGATCTTGGCAGAAGCCTGATCCCAAATTTTGCAGAGGTCCATATTCGCACGCCTCTGCCGGTCTGCATTGAGAGAGAGGCAAGTAGAAACGCCAAATTCTCACCCAAGGACATCTACAGCAAGGCCGCCGCCAAGAATGCGGCAGTCCCTGGCGTCAACGTGGCCTACGAGGAGCCCATCTCCCCCGAGATCGAGGTAGATACTACGAGCATGAGCTCAGATGAGAGCGCCCGCGCTATTGCCGAGAAGATCCTGACAAAGTTTGATAAAAGGAGCTGAACTGAAATTAAACAGATAAGTTGCAAGAACAGGAGAGCACAATCCCGGAAAGATTAAAATATGGTCACTTAGACTTTCATTCAGGAAGTGAAGATGCTTGAAGTCCAATGCTGGTTTTGTAGGTTTTGATGGAACCGAGAATAAGCGAACTTTGCTCGCCCTGCAGCAGGTCAAAAAGGCAGCAGGCATAGAGGGCGATCTGAACGTCCTGCTCAGAAAACCACATGGTCGAGCGGTATCCATTGTATCTAAGTTCAACCGCCTGTTCGGAGTCAAGGCCTTCGTGAGCGACCTCTCCCTCAAAGATAAATGGGAGAAAGCAGGCGTCAAGATCGAGGGCGGCTACGACGATTTTTTTAAAGCATCCGATTTTATGATGGTTGGCACACCCGGGGACGAAGAGCTTCCCTATGTCGAGGCCGGTCTAGCCCACGGCTGCTTTGTATCCCTCATGGGCGGAGCTGACAGGCCTGAGCTTCTCAAGGGACTGACGGAAGGCGGAAAGGTAAAGATCACTGACGAGCTGAAAGCTGACTTCGCCCGCGAATTCTTCTTCGGACTTGAGAACTACGAGATGTTTGCCAAGGCCAAGCCAAAGCTGGTTCAATGCACGAGCTGCAACACGACAGGCCTCTCCCGTCTGGCACTCGCAGCTCGACCACTGGGACTCACGGCTGTTTTGGGCAACATCGACAGAAGGCACGGCGACCCCCACACCGTGGTCAAGGCATCTCCAAGCGCAATCCAGTTCGGCAAGGGCGTCGGCCACCAGGGCACAGACGCAGGAACTGTCTTTGAGGAGGTCAAGTTCGCAATCAGGGCGAGCAAGGTCCCGACCACCGTCCCGCACACCAACTTCCTGAACATGGTCTTCAAGGGAGATGTCACACCTGCTCAACTCGTCGAGCAGTTCGCCAAGACTCGCGAGGTGGTTGTCATGCCCTATCAGGATGAGGGAAAGAAGCACGACTGGACAAGCGAGATACTCGAAGCATACCTCTCAGGTCTGGAGCGGCCAGTGAGCCCAGAGATCTTCGAGCTGATTGTCTCAGATGCAATCATTCCCTTCAAGCTCGGCGACAACACCATCTTGCAGACTGTCTCAATGGTCGAGCAGATGTCCATCGCTGTGCCAAACCACGTGGAGTCCTATCTGCTCTCTGCCGGCTATCCTGCTGATAAAGTGCATAGCATCGTCGACAAGACGCTTGGCGTCATGCATGGCATCTGGCCGAGCAAGCTCTCCTGCTAGAGTCGCAGTCCTATCCATGTCCGAGGAGATAAGAGGCCGACTGAATGGCAATCGGGTGAGCCTTGGCCAGCAAGCCCTGCCTGATCTCTATGAGCAGGGATACTTTGGCAGGCCCAAAGGCAAAGGGCTCGAATTGTCGTTGGTCGAGGCCGCCTATCTCCTGGACAGGTCCAGGATCAGGGTGCTCACTGACGAGAAAGATCTGGACTTTCCAGCATTCTTCCAGAGGGCATCATCTCTTGAGAAGGGTTTTGAGTTCAGGTATGTGGTATACAAAGACCTGAGAGAGCGCGGCTACTACGTCCAGCCTGGCCGCCCCGATTTCCGCGTCTACCCAAGGGGAGGTCACCCTGGGAAAAGCCCTGCTGAGTTTTATGTCATGGTCATCTCCGAGCGGATGGCGCTGCCACTGCAGGATATCATGCAGCCTGTGAGGATGGCTAGCCAAATGAGAAAGAAGCTGATGCTGGCCATAGTCGATGAGGAGAGCGACATCACATTCTACGAGGCTCGCGAGAAGAGCATGTCAGGCCTCATGGATAATGAGGGGACGGGCGGCATGGCCACGCTGCTTGAGGATCGAGTGGTGCTCTGGGATTCCGAGGCCTCTCGTAGGCTCCATGATGTCGGGTTCTACGGCAAGCCCATCGGTGAGAGGCTGCAGCTCTCGCTCGTTGAGTCCGCCTATCTGCTGGACAAGGGCATCATTGCGCTGGTCGATCGCTCAGGAGAGCCTTTGGATATGGAGAGCTTTGTTGCAAGGGCCCGGCAGGTCGAGAACGACTTTGACCTGAAGCTCTTGGTTTACAGAGACCTGCGGGAGAAGAGGCTGGTAGTTAAGACCGGATTCAAGTTCGGAACCCACTTTCGAGTCTACAAGCAGGTGCAGGGTCCGGGCAAAGTGCCCCATTCTGAGTATCTTATTCATACTCTCCTTGCGGATCATATCTTCTTGCCCCCGGTCCTGTCCCGTGCGGTCCGTCTGGCTCATTCAGTCAGAAAGCAGATGATATTCGCTTATCCAGGCAGCGAAGGCCACGCGCAGGTACATTACCTGGAGATCAAGAGGCTCAAGCCCTGAGCCTCAAGTATTAATACCGCTTTGGCTTATTGAGGTAACTATGCCTAGGATCGAGGTCGAGCTTAGCTCGGATTTAAATGAAAAGCTGATGAACTTCGTTGTGAAAAGCAGGGGCTCCCTCTACGTTCAGCGCTCAGACGTCATTGTGGAGGCCATAAAAGAATACCTGGAGAGAAACGAACGCAAGGTCCGAAGGGCAAATGGCTGAATCTGGCCGATACAAAAATGGTGTTCAGGCAGAGGTCTCCTTCATCTTCGATCCGCCAGGCGGCAGAAATTGCAGTATCTGGTCTATCGATGCCACTGCCTTGAGGAAAGCTCTGTCATCTACTTTTTCAGTGAACTGCCGATAGATCCTCTTGGCCAGGTCATCAGCGTTCATCTCTCCCTGCTCGATCTCCACCACAGGATCCGCTTTGGGCTTTATGGCCGAGAGCGGACCGCCGATCAAAGTGCCTTCCGATATCCCGACGGCCAGGCCTAAAAGCGTATCCTTGAAGTAAGTGCGTTCGCCTCTGATGACAAAGGCACCTTTCTTCAGAAACTCACCAGGCTCCGGGGTCTTGCTGACCTGATCGCCCTTTACCATGTAGCAATCTGCTGCCGCCAGACCGCCCTTCCAGATGGAGGAGTAGCTGACTGCAAACTGGGCTGCTTCGAGCAGAGTGCTCTCAGGAACTACCTCACCCTCGGTTTTAATCACAGTAAGTGGCGCTCCTGGTGCGTCGGTATGAAGAGCCATGTCGCGCCTTTCCAGGTACTTGGTATAGATCTCCTCGTTGCTCTCTGCGTCTCTGCCCCCCAGAACCAGAAATCCGTCTGAGGAGGTAAACCATCTAAACCGCTCATACCACTTGGGTTTTCGGCGACGATGAACAGAAGCCTGCCTGGTCTTCTTTGGCGCGGCTTTGCCCAACCGGAGCTGTTCGGTGATGGCTAAAGCCTCTTTGGCCCCGTTCGCCTTCCGGGACTGCTCCTTGGCCTTCTCATAATACCTCTGGGCGTTCTGGGGAACTGTAAGACCCGCATTCAGCTCGAACTCCATCTCCTCCAGGATCACCTTCATCTCACCCTGCCCGTCCATCGAGAGAATGGCTCTGGCCTGAGGCAGACCTGAGGAGCTGATCCTCTCCCAGATCTGGTTGTAGGAGAAGCCCCTGGCATGAGCCTCGCCTACAACACGCAAGATCTGCTCAATCTTGCCGTAGATCTGGTAGATCTGCTCGCCCTTGGCAACCAATGTCTTTTCCTGAGCTAGAAACTCCTCCAATGCCTTTTTCTGCAGCTCAATTCTCCTGTCCAGAGGGTTCTTCTTATCCTCTTCGTCAATCTCCTTCTCAACGAAGAATGCGTCTATCGCCTCGCTGAATGTCACATAGCGCTTGACTTCCAGCCCCTGGTAGACCTGAAGAGGCCTGGAGAGGACATCCAAAGGCTCGCCGTCTTTGTCTAGGACGATATGTGGGTCAAGCGTCTGATCCAAGAAGACCTGCCTGAGAGCAGAATGAACCCTTTCAATCTCTGAGCCATCCAGCTCTGAGGCAGGCTTGTTCTTGTCCACACCAGCGATCAAGCAGACCTCCTCGCCATAGGTCCCGCCCATGTTCAGGCCCCTCACAAGAGATCGTACGAGGTCCTGTCCGGCACTGGAGAGCCACGCTGATAGGTCGGACAGATTGATCGTTCTGGGATCGAGCTGACCGGGATGGTAGATGTACTTCTCTCCTGCGGCCATCTTGCTGCCACGGTAGACCATCTTTTTAAGCATTGAAAGAATCAGCCGGTTCTCGTCAAGCAGCACCATGCTGCCCTTGGGGAAAAGCTCGATCACCAGGTAATGAATTGAGCCGCTTCTCTCTACTGCGATTTCCAGGACGCGGTCGAAGTCGTGCTGCCTGATCTCGACGATTCTGCCTCCTGACAGGCGGTTTCTGAGCATTGTAGGAAATTGAGGAGGCGTCTTGGAGGCCGGCCTCTCTCCTTTGGTAATATTGACTCTCTTGCCGGCCACGAGAAGCAGATCCAGCCGGCCCTCGGCGGGAGACTGAACCGAGAGCCAGATCTTGTCCGAGGACTGCTGGTAGGCCTTGCCCATGAAGCCCCCCAGGATTCGGTCGGACAGCTCCGAGGCCATTGCTGCCACATCCACATTGCTCATCGCCTTTTTCATGAGAGAGATGTCCGAGATCAATCGATAAATAGTTGCGGATGGCAAACAAAGAATAGAGGGAGGTCTGGCGTGTGCAAGACGAGGCTGACAGGCGCTTTCTTGTCGATTGGATGCTCATGAAGCTAGGAAGATGGCTGAGGCTTTTGGGGCAGGACGTCGCCCTTCCGGCTGAGAGAAATGATGAGCGTCTGATGATCCAGGCAGAAGAAGAGGGCCGAACTATCATCACCCGAGACAAAGGGCTCTTTTTGGCAGCTGGCCGGAGGAGATGGCCCTGTCTCCTCATTCGCGCCAACAGTATCATCGAGCAGCTCGTCGAGATGGAATGTTGCCAGGGCGAAGTGCTCAGGTGGCAGTGCAAAAGCTGCAAAAAGATCTACTGGGAGGGCAGCCACTGGAAGAGGATGGAGAATATGCTGGAGAACGCCAGGATTCGCAGAGGTTCGACTTAGCGCATCATCTTTTTAGGGCCATTTTTCTCTGAACCAGGTCTCTCGTCTTCAGGTAGTCGGTCATGCTCTGATTGGTCGCTCCAATTGACCAGAGATGAGACGCATTGAGGCAGAACTGGGGCTGGTACTGATATTGATTGCCAGGTCTGATAAATGGATCTGCAGCAGCGAGCTTATCGGGAGCAGAATCAAGAGTTGACTCCATTAGACACCAGCATCCCGACTCATTCTGGTAGACAACCCAGGCATGGCCGTAGGACCCGTCTGGAGTGGATATGCGTCCCAGGACAACCCGCACGCAGTGCTCAGAGATGCCGCTTGCGAGAAGCATGCTGGCTAGAAGAAAGGACGAGTCCTCGCAATCTCCCTTTCCGAGAACCAGCGTCTCCTCAGGAAAGAGCCAGTAATCCTCCAGTCCAAAGACAGCCTTGTCTGTGATGTACTGGATCTTTTTGGCCACGCAGTCCCAGATCTTAATAGCGCGCAGGTCGAAGGTGCCCTCCTCGCGGGAAGTTGGAAGATCGATCTCGTTCAAGGCTCTGAGGATGACCTCGCTCTTCGCAGAGGTGAGCCAGGCCCTAATGTCGGTTGGAATGGACAGCTTCGGGTTGCCGATTACAGCTCTCTTATCGTACATGACGGTATCTCTGAGGATCATATCCCCAGCCCAGTTGCATCCGGCAGCCATTGTGAACCCACACCCCAGTCTCAAATAATAATTTTAACTAGTTATATTTAAGATTTTGGACTGATAAGCGGAGCATCTGCTCCCAATGTAATAAAAAAACATCGAAAACATTATTGTAATAATATATTTTAAAATTTCTATTCCTCCTGTTTATTATCTAAAAATCAATATAGGACGCAATGGAATCAACTGGCGACAACAGCGTTCCCCTCTCTTCGCACGAGATATGCCTTTCGCTGGCATGAGCTTCTTTCTGTGGCCTTGCATCTACCATCTTCAGCTGCTCACCCAACTCGCCAGGCGCCGTTCCGAAGGTCGGGATGAGGCAGCAGTTCATCATAGCCGCACATCTTGCAGCGAATCCTGATGGATACGCCATCCTCGGTCCAGGCCTCTGCGATGTTGCCGCATCTGGGGCAGTTGTTTGGAAAGGAGATAGTCATGGTAGATTCCAGCGGTTTGCCTGATTTTACGGGACTGATAATATTCATATTGCTTCCTTCATTTATATAACTTGAGCCATCTCGAAAGACAAATGTCGCATGGATTGCCCGCTCAACGGGAAAGGTTAATAGCCTAAAAGCAAAAGAAAGCTAGACGATGGGCTCGTAGGGTAGTGGACATCCTAGCGGGCTTCGGTGGCTATTGTCGAAGATACCCGCTGACCTGGGTTCGAGTCCCAGCGAGTCCGTTAAGTTTTTTTAAAATGAAGGCCTGATATATGAGCAGGCGACTGACTATGATGCAACAATTTAAGACTGAAGTAATTGATGTAGTACAAAATACGCCATCATCCAGGTCGGTCCGTTTTCTCCGGCCTAATGGATTCGATTACCTTCCAGGCCAGTTCGTGATCCTCGGCCTCGACTGCGAAAATGGTGAGGTAAAAAAGCCCCTCAGCCTCTCAAGCAGCCCCACAGAAGAATTCCTGGCTGTCACTAAAAGGCTGACCGGCCATGAGTTCTCCAATGCTTTCCTCTCCAAAAAAAAGGGCGACGCCATCAGGTTTACCGGGCCCTATGGCAATTTCACGTTAAAGGAAGAGCACTCCAAGATTGCCATGCTCTCCGGTGGAATCGGCATAACGCCGCTTTTGAGCATGATCAAGTACTGCACAGACATGAACATGCCAACTGAGATACTGCTATTCTATTCCAACCGCGACGAATCTGATATTCCATTCAAAGATGAGCTTGAGGCGCTCAGAGAAAGGAACAGCCACCTCACAGTCGTAAACACTCTGACCCGCCCAGGTCCCCTCTGGATGGGGCACAAAGGCAGAATAAATGCCAAACTGATCAAAGAGCACATTGTCGATGTCAACGAATGGTTCTTCTATTCCAGCGGTCCGGAAAAGATGGTCGATTCAATGCTTCTTGTGCTTAAGGAGATGAACATTCCAGAGAACCGATCCCTACGGGAGTACTTTCCCGGCTATGACTGAAAAAGGCAAATGGACAAAAAGAGGGATATCGGGATTATTCCTCGTCCGGCTGCCAGGCAACCTCCTGCCAGTACTCTCCCCTAACAGGTGCCTTGCTCAATGCCTCTTCGATCTGTGCATTCCCAAGCTCGTCCAGCCAATCGTTAAGCCTCTTGCCCGGATTATGCCCGGCCCAGTATGATGAAAGCCGAATATGCAGGTCGCACAGGTGATTTAGGCTCAAGCCTCGCTGACAGATGGGGCCACGGCACGGTCCATGACCTTTAAGATCGCACTCTGGGGACTTCAATTTCAATCATCTTCCAATATCGAGCTTCTGCAGGTTAAATGACTCTGCAAGCACATCGAGATTCACATTTCCGCTCACAAATGTGCGCCGAGACCGCATCTCGTTCATGACAACCTTGGCAGGCGCAAAGACGTTATGATCCACCTTGAAAAAGTCAAACCCGGCTGCTTTGAAGGTCCTGTAAAAAGGTGCACCCCAATCGCGAGATGCCTCTGAGGGCATGCCTTTCAGGTACTGTCCAAGCTCCTCCAGGTTCTCGTAATCTAACGTGTAGCAGGTTTCTCCTCCATAGATTATGGCATCATTGGAAGAGCCCATGCACATTGTAGCGTCACCAGTGATGGGTGAGATAGGTGCCCGCCCCCAGCCGCTCTTGATTGTGTTGATATCAAAGTCCATCGTGAAAAGCTTATGCAGGCCAGTCTCAACCACCCTTGCCGAGACCTGGACCAGACCTGCGATGGAGTCTGTCGGCGCACAGGCAATCCTCAGGTCGGCAGGATCGATGCTGCACTTTTCTGCAATGGTGGCCGCAACCTTCTCGTCTGGAAGTTTGTTGGATTCAAGGACAATTACCCCTACATCGGAGAACTCCTCAAAGCCGATCTTATCATACAGCTCCCGGGTCTTTTTGGCCAGAACCCTGGCCGGGCCGCTTCCCATGGCAAAGTACCGGTCGACCTTGATCTGCCACATGGCGCACTGGGACGCCATGCAGGAGACTGCGGGATGGTCGGTGGCTACCTGAATGCCTGGAAGAAGAATGCCATTGATGTCGAAAGGAGTTAGCTGAACCTCCGCCAAATCTGCCATGCAGAGGCGAGATAGATAGACTCCTGCGCCATAGCCACCCTGAGCCTTCACACCTGCATCAGCCACGATAGCACCATTTTCGAGTTCGTGGACCTCGATCCTCAGCTCATCGCCATAATCGAGCATCTCCTCGAAGACCTCGAATCCCATCTCATTGATTCCCATCAAGCCGGATCACCTTAAGTTGGATCTATTTTGGATCATACGATATCGCAGACGAAGAACATCTTTCCAACATCTCTCATTGGCTTGGTCTCTATGCCAAGGCTCAGGGGCTCAACATCCACGTGCTTTGGATTGAATGGGTCGATGCCACCTACGCCAGTGCCAATCTTGAATGAGCCTTCGGGCTCTGTGGCCACCTGAGCGGATGATGCTGTTGCTGCCATAAGTGGATCGACGCCAGCCATCTTGCTGATGGGAGCAACGGTCGCAGTTTCTGTGTTAACCGTGCTCAAGTTTTCAACGCTCTTGTTTTCAGCATCGAGATTCAGCGTTGTCCCAGCGGAAGCTGTCGCGGGGGTTGATTGCTCTGCTACAGCATCGTCAGTCGCATTTACTATTGCAGTCTCATTGTAAGTTGTGTTATTCATAGTGGTATTATTCATAGAGACATTGCCTTCCTGAGCGGAGGCGACAGCCATAGCCGCCAATGCCAATACCAGAATGCTTGCCAAAGCTATAAACCGGGTATTCATGTTTGTCCTCAGGCGCAAAGATAGTTTAGTAGCTTATCAAATTTGCCATACGTCTGAGACGAAAAAAAATTGAGGGACTCAAATATTATTTAAATAAAACGGCAATGCGCTCAGGTCCATGATGGTCTCGGCAGGCAGACCCACCTCGTAAGCCTCCTTGTGGAGAGGCTGATTTTCAATGGAGAAGGTGGCAGGAGAATTGATTAAATTGCTGATGGCAAAGACTGACTTTTGAGAAGACCCTTTCTGCAAGGACCCTATCGCAATGGGTGCAGGTGATGGGCTGGATGCGCTGATGGACTCTGGGGCCAGCAAAGCGTTTCCAAGCGTGGTTGAGCTAACGGCTGGTTCAGTATCGTTGGATGCAGATGCAGTCTCATTGGATACAGGTGCCGTCTCGTTTTGAACTGGCAATGTATCATTTGCAGATGTGTTGTTCATGGTGGAATTATCCAGGATCGTGCTGTTATCCTGGGCGGTAACCGCAGTTACTGCCAACATTGCGAACAATGCACATGTGAAATAAATGACCTTGTTTTTCATATGATTCCTCAGCCTGGCGATATGATCTGGGGGCTTATCAATTTTCCCTGTCAATGCCGCGCTACTCACTATTGCTGCAGACCTCGGTTGAGACGAAGCCGTTGCCATCGCGCCTCATCTCGCAGACGATCTTGCCGTCTACAATTCTCAGTATGCGATCAGTCTTCTCTGCGAGGATCATGTCGTGCGTCACCAGTATGAAGGTCTGATTGATCTTTCGATTCAGCTCTCGCAGCAGGTTGTAGATCAGATCGGAGGTCTTGGTATCCAGATTGCCTGTCAGCTCATCACCGATCACAATCGATGGCCTGTTGGCCAGAGCTCGCGCCACTGCCACCCTTTGGTTCTGGCCGCCGGAGAGCTGATTGGGGCGATTGTCCCGGCGATCAGCGAGACCCACGGCAGTGAGCAGCTCGAGAGCCCTTGCTGCGGCAAACTCTCGGTCCTTCTTGGCGATGAGCATTGGCATCATGACGTTCTCCTGAGCAGAGAACTCCGGGATCAGGTGATGATACTGGAAGACGAACCCCAGCTCTTGATTGCGCAGCCTCGCCCGTTCCGAGGCGCTCGCCTGGCTCACATCGATCCCCTTGAGAAATAGGCGGCCAGATGTGGGTGTGTCCAAAAGCCCGATCATGTTGAGAAGAGTGCTCTTTCCGCTGCCGCTGGGGCCCACGATGGCCACAAATTCTCCTGCCCTGATCCGGACGCTGACATCGTCTAAAGCCCGAACTTCTACGCCGTTTCCATAGATCTTGCTGAGGTTTTGGAGGACAATTATATCGTCATTCAATTGCTATCGCCATTTCGCCTTTCTCAATTCTCAATGACGAAATGGGATATAAAACTAATCTAAAGGTTGCTCATTGGGTTTTGTCCGCGGTGACGGGATACGCTTATGAAGGTCTAGCGGGAATACCGGGTGAGCCAGGAATCTAGGTTTGGGCTGATCTCATGTTCTTAGGAGTAGACCACGGAACCACCGCCATCAGATTTGCCACCCCCGAGGGGCAATGCTGGGACCTTGCCAGAAAGGAGGCGAGCCTCAGTTCTTCAGAAGAGATTCAAAAGCTGATAATAGAGAAACTGGGTTCGAAAGACATCGATCTTGTTGCCCTCTCATACTCAATGGGAGACGGCATCAGCCGGATTATGAGGCTGGAGGATGCCCCCAATCGCGGATTAATCCGCCAGGACGGTGCCGGGCTTCATGTTGGCGGAGGCACAAGGGTCTTTGAGGCCATATCTTCCTCAGGCTGGCCGGCCATACTCCTGCCCGGGATCCATCGCAATAGCGACATAGATCCCAGGCTGAAGGTATTCTCGCACGGCATGAGCCCTGAGAAGGTAGGCCTTGCCTATGGTGTTTTTAAGAGCATCAGTGAGAGCTTTATCGTATGCGATGCCAGCTCCAATACGGTATCTTTTGTCGTTCTCAATGGAAGGATCATCGGAGCCATAGACGCACCCATTTTTGCCCCAGGATTGATGCAGGGGCCGCTGGATGTAGAGGCCATTAGAGATGTTGACTCCGGAAAGATGACTGCAAATCAGGCGTTCAATAGCGGCGGCATTCTCTCCAAGATGGGGATCTCAAGCATCGATCAATGCTCTGCCGATGAAGAGGAGCATGCTTTAAGGTCTCTGTCATTGTTCGCAGCCATGGAAATTGCCGCCCTTCTGGTCCTCTCTCGCGAACGAGGCCAGCCGAATCCCGGTCTCTTCCTGGCAGGAAGCCCTGCGGCAAGGATATGCGACGAAGTATCCGGGCTTTTGGGCAGGAATGTCTTGCCACTCGACAGATATGCTGCAGCTAGGGGATGCGCAAGGATCGCTGAAGACGTATTCAAAGGCAAAAAGAGCATTTTAGGGATAGAAGTAGACCTGAAAGGTACTCTTGGATGATGTTTTCGACTATGACTTATCCGTTTGTCAGCTCTGAGGTCGATCGCACCAAATCCAGATGGGTAGCCAAGGTCTTTTTGGAATTTGCAAGGCCCAAGACGGTCCATCGCCAAACGCATAAACTGGAGCTGTGGCTGAACCGATCTGCCTTCAATCCTTTGCTGAAGCCAGTATGTAACAGACACGGAGCAGTGCTGGTCTCTTCAGGCTGCCCCTCACAGAAATTGCTGCAGGGGCTTTTTCTGCGAGCAACCTGTCAAACTACAGTCCTATGCCTATCAAACCTGAGTGTCGAAGGATTCTCTTTTTGCAGCAATCTGGCCACAGCAATAGCAAATGGCAGGCCTTCCGGTGCCCCGGAAATACGGGTTGTGCAGGGTGCACTCACCCCTGAACAGGTTTTGCTCTTGAAGATCCCAATGGTCTCACAGAAAAAGAGCACAGGTGGAGCAGAAAAGGAGTACAGGAAATACCTAAAGGCCTATGGATTGAACCACCACAAAATAGCTGAGCTGGACGCTCTGGAGGTTTACTTCTCCCGGGGAATAGCCGGATTTTGTGACGATCTGCTTGCCAGATATTCGACTAAATAAAGACAACATCGACGTCATAAATGCTAACTGGATTTGAAAAAAAATAGGCGATAAGATTTGCTATCGCCTTATAAATGGAACTCGACATGGAAGGGTATGTAGAAGATCCAGACGAAGTACACTGCCATCAGGATGAGTCCTAATGGGACGCCAAGCTTTGCCCATTCCTTGCTGGAGATGCCAAGCTTCCCTGCAGAGATGATGTTGGGTATGTTTCCGGGGATCAGCATGCCGCCGGAGACGAGCAGGCCCATGAGGACTGCCTTGATCTGAGTGATGTTCATGGCAGGGCTCATCTCAGCTGCCGTTAGCGTGGCATTATCGAGAATTGCAGAGACCATGTTGACCCAGTAGAGGATCTCTGGGGATATGCCAAGGATATACTTATCAATTACAACCTTCATGCCTCCGCCCAAGAGCAGAAGAGCCATGACGAAGACATAGACCTTAATGGCCCTAACGACCACATCTTTCAGGCCGCCGTCATCATCCTCACTCACTTTGCATTCCACGGCCTTGGCTTTGCCTGTAAAGAACATTGCCAGAAGACCCATGGCCAGACATCCGGGTATAATGTATATTGCAAGCTGGTTGAAGAGGAAGAAGAATGAAGCATGGAAAGGCTCTCCCTGCAGCTTGGTGATGGCAATGGTTGAAAGCGGTTCGCCGACAGGCGTCAAGACTGCACCAAGACCAATGGAGAAACAGGCAATGATACACAGATTGATTTTGGTCTGCCTGTCAAAGGGCATGCAGTTCATTAGTTCCACCAGTAGCAAAGAGGCGATGATGGCGGTAATAACGCTTGAAACCAAGCCCAAGATAGCAACAATCAAGAATATGATAATCTTTACGGGAACCACTTTGGTGATGGAATTCATGCCACGTTGGACGTAAGATTTTCCATAGTGGAAGATGAGCCCTGCAAACAGAACCGCGGGTACTATTCCCTTCACTACCGGCTCTTTAATGGCCTCCTCCACAATTTCCATGTTCCAGCCGATGAGCTCCACCTGATGTTCGGTATAGTTTAGAGACTCCATTAAAGTCTCTTTGTTGTAGAAGCTGGAAATCGTTACTGCCAAAACTCCCATGACAAACAGAAATACCTCAAGATTGTGCTCGATTTTCTTGACCATAAATGGTCCTACGAGCACAATAAGGACTACCGCTAATAAACCAAGGTCTAACGGGTCAAACTGCACAATTATTCCCTCCAGTATCTAATGATCGTTATTTCCGTTTCCGACCCGCTGTCGCATCTCTGCCACATGTCTTTCTCCTTGCATGCAGATGCCGCATGCTGTCGTATGCTCGTTGTCAGGCACATGTTGTGTCCCTTTGTTGTGACACTCATCCTTCTGAGATGCAATTGGGGCGGCTTCGCAGCATAACCATTGACGGAATCCGTTGTTGCAGACTGATTCGATCTTGGAATCCTGAGTGCGAATCACAGAGCCATATGATACTGATGGCCAGTCTACCATTTTTTCGGATTGGCTAAATGGTAGTTAACCTTTTCGGATGGAATGCCGCAATATTGATCCCGGAAATTGTTTTGCATGTGTCTGTCTGAGCAAAAATTGCTCTATGGATATCGACTTCTCAATCGAATAAAATTATACGATTAATTCATATGGAATGCAGATAACAAGTCGATGGGAATAAAATCAGTAGCATACGGCCTATTATGTCCGGATGAGCCCGGGAGAGCCGGTCGTGCCCAATTAGATCTTTTACACCTTCAATCTGCAAAGAGCGGACCAACTGGATGACGATTGACTAGGCTACTGCAAGTTGATGCCCGTACAAATTACATACCCAACCCGGCCTACCCAGTAATTCGTTGATCAATTGGTTTTTAACTCTTTCGGTATAATGGTAATAAAGGAAAATAGCCAAAGACCTGACAGAGCTTCAATGTGGGTTGGAAGACCAATATCCTGGTTGGAATGTCAAAAGAGATAATCATACATTACGCGAAAGAAACGGACTGCAAAGTTATGCCCGTCTGCAAATAGTTAGTCTACATATTTTATATTGACCTTTGGGATAATAACCAATATCAAAAATTCGGTTCATCGCGATTTTCTATGTATGAGCATAATGAGTTCTAGGGCCTTTATAACGTTGGGGTAAAGGGGTAGAGAACCCGAAGGTGCTCTATGAATCAGGAAGCTCTGCCCCTTCGGGGGCATGGGAGGAAGTCACGTCTTTATCCAATTGCGGTGATTAGAATGCTATGGATTGTCACAAAGGACACAAAATTATATGATTCTTGCTTGAAATGCTACGAAATCGCACAGAATTTATAAATAGGTCTGATGATATCGATAATTGAATGTCTTTCATAACACGACACGAAAATATTTATGTCAGATCTCGCCCTTGAATCCAACACACACAATTCTGCAAAGAGCCAAAATTCATCGATAGACCATATATGGTCGTAAATCCTGATGCCATAGATGCAGACCCTAATTGCGGTCTTCGCTGCTTATTAGACAGGATGATGTGGGATCTGTACGCACAGGCGATGGAGTCGCGACGTTTCGAATCCCGCATTAGTTTTTTTTATCATTCAGCGCGGCCTGAATACTGTTGCCGGTTATTTGCTGTCCTGCATTCGCCTAAAACTCTTAATGATATCCACAGCCATCGCCGAAGGCACTTTATCGAGCTGGCAGGTAGTCAATATCCTAAAGAGCTCGTCTCTTTGCGCCGATGCCGTATGTTGAGCCACATATAGCATTGCACCTTGATATCCTTCATCAACCAGACACTTTTGGACGTTATCCATCACGCCTTCATCAAAGTTAATCTTTGTTGTTCCGATATCATTAATCACTTTTGATAGTTTATCTCTGCTAAAATTAGAGTTGGCTTCGAATGAAACGGCAGATTCCTGAACAAAGTTGAGAGCCTTCTTAGAAGCCCCTCTTAATATCATTTCTGATGCGAGCTTCTTCAAGGTTTTCCCTTGGAGAAGGGCTTCAGCTTCTAAAGCCATGTATGCTTCTTGGGTGATTTCTATTCGGGTATATTTGACGCTGGGCATTTGCTCGCCGGGCCTTTTTATCCTTTTTGTCCGCCTTCATCAGTATTAAAAGCTATGGAAGATCTTCATGAATTGAGCGTACCCTCATAAAAGAGGGGTGCTTCAATCTTTGTAGCATCATATTTCTTGAAGGGCTAAAGTATCATGAATTGTCAAAAATACGGCAGTGATTCATAAATGTATTGGATTTCTTGGAGATTCCTTTTTGATAGAAGAAATTCCATCAATGTGAATCTCCCTAGCAGATCCAAATCCAAATTCTAATCCATAACTGGTTCACGACTGCCAGGTCCTTTTCTACGCTAAATCTGGCTGGTAAATCATAAGTTTTACATACTCGGTAAGAATCGGAATATCTTTAGCGCTCTTCGGCATCCAGTTTTCATCGACCATTGGCTCCCAAGCATCTCCTTTTTTCGCCCAATAGAGTATCTCTTCGATGTTGCATTGCCCTGAGGCTATTCCATCCGATTTATTCTCGAAGAATCCGAAGAATTTCTTGCCGATGGGACCATACTCTGCCAGATACCAGTGCATATTCTTTTTATTAAAAAGGTGCATATGAATTATTTCTTCACCAATATAGGCGTGATCATATGTTAGACAAGGCAACTTGGCCAGGTCGCTCGATTTTAAATCACTGAATTTACGACTCATATCCTTGGTCTCCGGGGCACAATATGCCATTATCAGTTCGTCCTTCATTAAGTATCCGCTCTCTGTTCTCTTCTGCCCTGCCAAAGCTATCCTCAGTCGTTTGAACATAAACTGCAGATCTCCATAATTGAAGTGCTTTCTGCCCAATTACGCAAGCATCTATCAAAGGCGGTTGTACCTTTTTCCATTAATGAAATGACTCATTTCCAAATGGCGTAGAAGACCTTCATTCTTGCACCTTATGCATCCTCTGCAGCCAGCTTACTCCGAATAAGAATGCCGCAGAGACTGCAATGCCAAAAAGAGGATATTTCTGGCCAAAAAAGATTGCAGTTGAACCGCCACCAATCAATGCCGTCAGAGCGCCGGATGGAGTAAGTCCCAACCTGTCTTTGAAAAAACCAGCAATAACCGGCAAGAGAAGTCCACTGGTAAAGACGGTATAAGCTAGGAGCAAGGTCTTGATGATGCCGGGCATTGAGACTGCCAATGCTAAAGCCAAAAAGCCTATGATTAACACAAAGAGCCTTGAGGCCGCCATTAATTTGGTTTCACTTGAACCGGGACTGGCTTTTCTGTAGATATCCAGAGTAAGGATTGAGGTAGCCGTCATAAGGCAAGTGTCTGCAGAGGACATGAATGCGGCCAGGAGAGCTGCCGCCACCAGGCCCTCAAAGCCTGGCGATAGCAGTCCTGTCAGAAGGACCGGAAACGCCTGCTCAGGTGATATTGTCGGGTAAAGCGATCGAGAAAAAATCCCCAGAGATGTAATCAGGAAGGCCAGTGGAATTAGGATGACCGCTGCGATCGCTGCAGATGTTTTTGCGTCTTTTGCGCTCTTGGCTGAGAGAAGACGTGAATACATATCCGGCCCGACCAGATACGCCGAGCCGACAACCAGTATCATGGACATAACATCCCAGCCACCCATCTCAGCAGACGTGGGAAAGCTCTGGCTCAGGAGCACGCCAGGCCCGACGGCTTCCAAGGCCTTGGAAAATAGAACTACCATTCCTGCGAATATTATCATGAACTGCACCAGATCCGTCCTTATTACCGAGCCCTGCCCTCCGTGTGCTGTGTAGAGCACGAAGACCGCCGTGCATGCTGCCATGAATAGGGTCTCGCTTCCCCCGAATACTGCTCCGAGAACCTTTCCGGAGGCCACGATCTGCACCGCAATTACTCCCATCCAGGAGATTACAATGAGCAGAGATGCAACAAGCCTGGCCCTTTCTCCATAGAAAGAGCCCACCAACTCCGGCAGAGTGTAGCATCCACTAGCTCTTACTTTCTCGGCAAAAAAGATCGCCAGCACCAGAAGCCCTGCGGTCCCGGAGAGCATCCACCAGGCCCCCGGCAGTCCTTTCTGAAAGCCCAGACCAGCCATGCCTAACGTGGCGGAAGCTCCAACAATGCTCGCACAGAAAGTGCCTGAAAGAAAAACCATCTTTATGCCACGTCCTGCCAGGTGAAAGTCCTCAAGTCCCTTCAGGCGTAGCCTCCTGGCACCTATGCTAAGGATCGTGACCAAGTACATGACTATGACTATTGTAGCTGAATTCATCGGTCATTCCTACATTGTAAACCTATTTGCGCGATTATGGTTGACAGAAACTATAAAGCTTTTGCTTTTCTTTAAAGACGAGGGAGTGCGACCTGGAAAAATAATGAGAAGATTGATCTGCCAGGTGGTGGCGTTTGCCCCGGCCAGAGCTGAGGCCACTCACGCAGGGGCAGAACTGGTCGATCGTCTCGATATCCTTTTGCTGGCCGTCACTGAGGCATCGCGTGATGTTTGCACTAATACCAGATGCCCTTACTATGGCAATAAATGCAAAATGAGCTATGAAGCTTATGGTAATAATAGTCCTGGCTTGGCCAGGACCGGAAAAGAATAAATCAATTATAATTTATCTTACGCCGGACTTGCTATCCGACCACTTGTTCAGGAACGTGGGCAGGGCTACGACAAGTATGCCAAGTATAACTATAGCGTATATCTGAGACATGATATCCATCTGTTTTCACCTCCGGGAAATTGGGCAGATTAGGCCATCAGGTCTTTAGATCCCGACCATGATAAACTTTTTGCTGCATGATCCGTAGAACATCACTTTTTTTTGTGGCCTAATGGCAAAATAGGTATTTACCGAACTAGCCAAATAACAAAATAATCATTTACCTTTTGTAGAATAATAATGCATTAAATGATTCAATGGGTCAATTTAATAGAAGAAAAACTGATCATTACAGGAAAAGTTTAAATAAACGAATTGCAATCTACATGATTTGTATGTCAGCCCTTCGAAATCGACGAGGTTGCCGTACAGGAAATGAATATGGCTGGCTTTATACACACCGAGGCCCCCTTGGTTGGGCACGATATCGAAGTTCCAGGATCAATAACATCTGAGGATGCCGGTTTTTATCTCATCCTTGTATCTGCACTAATATTCATGGTTGCAGCTCTTACTGGACATCTGGCATAGGCCGGAAGGAAGCTGTCTGATTTAAAATAGAAATTTATTTTTTGATTTTGTCTCTTCTTCCAGGAAGGGTTCTGAATACGCGAGACCTTTCTGAGATAACCCCTGATGCTCTCAGCCTCAGGATATGTGGCGCTACATCCTCTGTCCTTTGCAGGAATTGGTCAACAACCATCTTTTCTAGCTTTCTTTTATCAACTCTATGCCCCTTTCCAACTCCTGGACATGAGGAATTATAATTAATTGACAGAAGAATGTCCCCCTTGGATGTGCTCTCTTCCTCTACCAGAAAGGGGAAAAGCCGACAGGCAATGGGTCGCACTGAATAGATGGTGCAGCCATCCCTGTAGAATATGCAGGTGGTATCCTCTTTGCTCTTCATGACTGGCAGGTCGAGAATTACCTGATGGCCGTTGTCTTTGATTTTTACGTAGCATCCATCATAATCATAAAGGGTATCTACGATATCAGCCGCTTCTTTCCCAGTCCTTTTCGATATGGCAGTGACATCTTTTTCTGTGAGGTAGATCAGATTGGACTTATTCCAGAAATCCTGGATTTGTTCAGATGGGATAAGATCGTCAAACTCCAGGGGCCTCTTGTGGTGGCAGCAGGTGCCGCATCTCTGGCACTGGAATCTGATATCTTGAAAAATGGTCTTAACGAGAACGCGCGGCAAGAAATATCCTCGAAAAAAAAGAAAAAAGAATACGACCTACAGAGTCGTAATCTTGGGATGCTTTTCAGCCAGAACCTTCAGTCCCAGCTCTTCTGCGGACTCAGCCTTCATGATATCCACCATTGCCGCGGCTGGGAAGATCATGGGGGCGTTCTCGATTGGCCCATAGAGGTAGTAGTCAGCGCCTACGATTCCGGCTACCAGATTGGAGCCGATATCGACTGGTGCAAAAGCCTCTTTGTGCTGCTTCTTCCATTTCTTCATCCAATCCCAGGCAGATGCACCGTTGTGGAATCCGGCACCGACCGGCAAGCCGAACTGAGCCTTGACGGCAATAACCGCGCGGTAGGTTGCGCCAGATCCGGCTCCGAGAGGCATGGCTGCGACATCGATGAGAGGTCTGGTGATGCCGCACTCCTTGGCGTACTCCATCAGGCTCTTCTTTGCGCCACCAGCGGCTTTGGTCATCATGTTCATCTTGCCGACGGTTCCCTTCTCTATGGCATTGAAGGTCAAGATGATGGCGGAATCAAGGTCGCTCTCCTTGACTGCCTGCAGCTCCTCTGGTGTTATGGAGGCGTTAATGGAATTGTGGACAGCCCTGTCGGCCACGCCGATCTCAGTGGCGTACTTAACGCCAAAGGCGCGGACAGACTGTGCAGAGGAGTCGATAAGGAATGGGTAATCGGATATGCCCACAAACCAGTCTATCTCTTTTCTCATAGCCTCATCGGTCTCAGCGACGATCTGGTTCATGCAGGAGTTTCCTGTGACGTCGCTCATCTCAACCTGTGCGTTCCAGAGTCTCTCGGCAGCTGCCGCATCAAAGACTCCATGCTCCGGATCGGAGACGATCTTGTGCCTGGCGTAAAACATGGTGCCTATGCAGCATGTGGAGTACTCGCCGGGTTGGCCTCCTATCTTGAATTTGCCGAAATCGAAGACTTCCTGCTTCCTATCAAATCTGAACATTCAAATCACCGCTTTCCAATTGCCTGCGTATACGAACAGTATGTATGCCAAAGTTAAGATCAACGCTGCACAGATACCATAGGCTAGGCCCAGGTCTCTGCCGATGGACTTGCCGGCTCTCATGTACTTCTCGGAGGAATAGAATTCGATCTTTTCCTCGATTTTTTCCAGCCTTGCCATTACGTCTCTGAGCTGATCAGGATCAACCACGGCCACAGGTACTGCCGGCTTAGTGTCTTCTGCCATAGTTCATACTCCCCCAAAAAAGGCGAAAGGCCCTAGCATCATCAAAATGGCAAGGACAAAGCCAATGGCAAATCCTGTGGATACAGTAGCCAGCACGCCGGAGCTCAGCTTGGTCTCTCTTGCCAGGAGCTGGCCCTTGTATCTGATCTCTTCCGCTATTGCATCAATCATAGGCATGTTTGGCTCTACCACGGTTGGTATTCCCTGGCCGTATGCAATCTCTTCAGCCATTTTACTTTCCTCCTGCCACTTTGAGAATCAAACCAAAGAGGACAAGCACCACAGTCATGCCGAGAGCTATGCCCTCGATCTTGCCTGCATAGATGCCTGCCTGCAGCTTGTTGAGAAGGCCGACGCCGGTTACTGCGGTGCTTATTCCGCGCATCCTGCCCCTGACCTCAACCATTTCTGCAGCCATTGGCCGCAGTCCGCCTGCACCTTCCTCTTCGCCGCCCTCCTTGATCTCAATGGTCATGGGATCGACATCAAGAGCGCCGGGATCCTTGGAGACCAATTCTTTGATCTTGCTGGTGATGGCTCCAATGTCCTCGGTGTTCATCATCATGACCGTCTGGACCTGGTTCTTGAAGCGTTCAATGGACTCAGGCGTCAGGTTCTGGATGAAGGGAATGGCTCCCTTGGCACCGATGATCCTTCCTTCCTTGTCGATTCCGCTCTGTGCAAAGGCCTCGATGGCCTGTCCGGTGATGTGCCCCTTGACCTCCATTCCCGTTACTACTACGTATCGGATATTTGGATTGGAGATGACATTGGCCACCATCTTCTCTATGCCGATATTCTCGGTCTTGCAGGGGCCCGCGAGGGACGCGCCAGCTTTGATGAGATCGGAGTTATGAAGGTGTGAGCCGCAGGTACATACTGCTACTGGGCTCTCAGGATTGCCAACCTCATACTCGCCGGTAATAGTCGGCCATGGATCGGATGGCTTCTTTTTAAGTACCATTTCTAAGCACCTCCGCCGAGCGCCTTCTTTACGATCTCAAAGGTTGCTGGATTGGTGAACGACATGGACAGCAGCAATACGAAGGACAGCACCAGACCGACGATGAATCCCACCCATATGTTGGTATACAGGCCAGCAATATACGAGGCTTTGCCCCTGTTAGCATACGACGAGAGAAGCTCATTGTCCGGCACAAGCTGATTCATCAGGTCATCAGCTGTCTTGTCCATCTTATCTAATCTTTCATAAACCGGATCGAATGCGTACAGAACTACGTCCGCCCTCTGCTCCGAAACCACTCCTTTCATGGGGTCGAAGATCAGGCCCAGTTCTGGTGAAACTCTAACAAATCCCATTTCTAGACCTCCTCACTGCACCGTTGGCGGCAATAGTCCTGTTCCGACCACTGCTGATGCATCTCTCTTGACCAGACGGTAGTACATCATGAAGAAGTAGAACCATATGGCAAAGCCGATGACAAGCTGCAATAGTCCGGCTCCAAGTCCCTGTGTCATCAAGGCTGCAATTCCTGTGGTGATCATTGCAATTCCGGCGCACATGACCGCATTCACCAGGGTTCTGTCCTGCTTCTCATCCGGCCCGAGACAGGCATTGAATGGATGCAGGATGGCGAGGCCGCCAGCGATGAAGATGATGGCGATGTAGCCAGTCATAAGAACGTCATTCACGATATCTGCATAGCCCAGAGTGCCGGAAATGGCGAAGCTCCATCCCAGTATGGCCAACGCACCAGCCATGGACAGGTCAGCGTTGCCCTCTTCCATGACGGGGATGTTGAACTTGATGACCCTATTGGCGATGACGCCGATGATATAGCCGAAGACTCCGGCATAGACTACAGTAATGATGGGGCCGAGAAGTCCAAATCCAAGGGATTCAGCCACAGAGAGGCCGAACATGACTGCAATGATGCCCATACCGAGAGCCAGCATGCCGATGGACGGAACTCCTGTGCCGATACCGTAAGCACAGACCCTTCTGACGGCGTTAGCTCCCATAACCACCGCGAATATGGCTGCTATGGCTCCAATAAAGGAGAACGCATTGGTATCAAAGGCTGTATTGAGGATGGAACCCAGATATATGCCAACAACGGATCCAACTAGACCATACATTCTCAATTTCTTGGGATCGTATGCAGACGGCGCGCCGCCTGCTGCACCTCCTACAGACATTCTAGGCACCTCCCGTAATCAGCACTGAAGCCAGAGCGAGCAGTATGCTGGCAATCGCACAGGCCTTGAATGCAAAGGGCCACTTCTTGAACTTGGGGTCATGGAAGCCCTCAATGGTTCCCTGGATGTTCCAGGATGCAATGACGGCGTTCACCAGGAAGATACCAATGGCGAACATTGCGCTTAAAGCTGCATTGCCGTTAATGAGGTAAAGCGGATAGTAGATCATAGCACCGCCGAGACCTCCCATCATGCCGCCGATAAGGCCGGAGACGAAGCAGATGGTGGGAATGCCCTGACCGACTGTTCCCGGAGCCACATAAGGCGGCTGGGAGAATCCGGTTATTGGATCATAGTTGACCTTAGCAGAAGCAGGTGGTACACCTACTGCATAAGCGTAGATCCAGGACCCTGTGAGCATAGTGGATCCGATCATGATTCCTGCGCCAACAGCTCCAGAGGCCAGGATGATCCAGATGTTGTCTGTGACAGACATCATCAGACCCGCGGCCAATAGTCCAGTCAGGCCCGAGCCTGCAGCGAGCTGCACAGTGCCCGTGCCGATACCTGAAGCCTGAGCCATGGCGGCTGGTGCTCCACCCACAGGAACAAAGTGAACGCCGATGCCTACCAAGAGGCCGCCCACAAGGATCTCCAGGATGTAGACAATGGTAACATCGAAGTTCATGCTGCAATATCCCCCTTGTATTCCGGATACGGTCCGTACTTTCTTCTGACAGACCTTTCGATATAGTGGTTATAAGCAACCTCAAGAATGATAAATAAAACACCCATACCAATAGCAAGAGATGCTTGCGTTACGGGATCGAATACAGTTGTTCTCCAGTTATCCAGGAACACTGTGAGGCCAAAGCCCATTCCTGTCGCCGGTCCGCCGAACTTGGTGCAGAACCAGGCGTTATCAATGGAGTTTCGCAGACCCGCCTCGGCCTTCCTCACGATCTGGCCGGAGAGCATGGTATTCAGACCGCAGCCGAACTGCCGGTTCTGGAACTCGCGCTCGCCGCCGTAGTGAATATCGCCCACAGAAGATCCGATAGCACCTACCGCCAATCCCCAAATCAATGCGATGATAGGCATCGGGAAGGGATGCGGAGTTGGCAGCATGTAAACCATGATGTAAGATATAGTTGCAATACAAAACGATGTTATCCAGGCATGTGCCATGATAGATGGCGTTGTGTACCTGACGATATCCAGATAGACCCACTGATTGAACCTCGCCTGGCTGGAATTCCTGCCAAAATAGGAACTCATTGAGAAGACACCGTTGAAAAGAGCGGCAACGGATGCTCCTGCCACTAGGGCAAGCAGTGCGGGCATCTGGAAGGCAGTAATAAGCGTATAGGCTACCATAGCAGCAGTGGCGGCCCACAGAGCATTAGCCGGTGGTTCTCCGGAAATGGCCTTGTTATAAATCCTGTGGGGGTTGCCGACCTGGGCGGCCAGTTGCACTTGCGAGTTGGGGTTACTTTGAGAGCCTATATCTGATTCGATATCCTCAGAAGCACCAGCAACTGTCGCAAGGGCGCCCATCGCAGCTATAAGCCCCATGCTAAATGCGTCCATTTATTCCTCCTCCTTTTCATTTCACCAATTTCATGCTGTTTTGCGATAAAATTGGCTATGACGCTCTTGGTATCAATTACCTAAACTTATAAACCTTTCGCGAAGGGCGACTTGAAAATCATTCGAACTCTTGCGCCACGATGAGAAACAAATGAAAGACAAAAGCCGGGTTAAGTTGGATGCACTTTAGCGCCGCCTGAAAGCGACATGCAGCTTACCATGGCTCCCTCTTAGCCCCCATCTTAAAGCCAATGATATTTGTGATCCTGTGCAGAATGGGCGTTATTATTAACACAATTAATATTATGGTGGTAGTAAAATTAAGATTGAACCAATTCGGCGCAATCAGCATGATGGATAGCCATGCCCCTATGACGAAATCAAGCTGGTCTATGATAAAAAGCGGAGCGCCTCGATTCAATCCCATGCGGCGCTTGAAGAATGCAGCCACGATATCGCCGAGCATTGCACCGAGCGATAGAGCCAGAAGGATGGGAACTTGCTCATAGCCGTTTCCGAAGGTCGGGAGGCCAAGAACAGGAGCTATCAGGTTTTGCAGGAGCCCTATAGAGACGCCGCAGACGGTTCCCGCGAAGGTCCCCCGAAAGGTTTTGCCGTCTCCCAGAATGCGCCTGCCGTCATGAAAGAACCGTCCCCTATCCAGTGGTGTGCCGCCGCCAAAGAGCGCGGCGCAGTTATTGGGTATATACGCAGGCAGCATCAGCCAGAAGGCAACGATCAGAGCATTCATTCTTATATCCTGATTCGCTTTTCGCGTTCGCTCCCATATATCAAATTATCTGACAAATCCTGATTTGGATCGAAACAGTTAAGTTCAACCTGTTCCACCTAAGGGGCGGGCGTCGATGGTCTAGTGGTTATGACTTGGGCCTTCCAGGCAGATATTGCTATCTGCGAAGCAAGCCTACAACCCGGGTTCGAATCCCGGTCGACGCACTCGTTTTTTAAAATTGGGGTGTGGTTTTTGGGCCATTCTTACGTTGAATGCCGAAATATTTACGTCAGATTTATATCCTAGTTTGGCCACTTGTTGTTTTATGAATTCCTGTGGGGAGATCTCCAACGCACGCGGATTACTTGCTGAGAAGATTGCAGGAGAGATCACCCTTTCCCAAAATCCAGGCGAAACCCTGAGAAAGTGGAGGAGGAACTTCGCCATAACTCAGACCGACCTGTCCAATCATATGGGCATATCTCCTTCGGTGATCTCTGACTATGAGAGCGGCAGACGCAAGTCCCCCGGCATAATGATCGTGAGCAAGATCATCGATGCCCTTCTTCGCATAGATGAGGGCCGCGGCTGCAATGTTCTTCGCGCCTACGAGGGCATGTGGGGCGACATACTGGGCCTCGACTCAATATGCAATGTTTGCGAGTACGGCGAGCCCATTCCTCTCGCAGATGTTGTCACAAAGCTGAAGGCTGAGATCATCTTTGGCAGGACGGATATCACCATCTGGGGTTATACGATAATCGACAGCATAAAGGCTATAGTTGAGATGCTTCCCGACCAGTTCCAAAAGATTTACGGTCGAAGCACTGCTCGCGCCCTGATATTTACCGGGGTCCACTCAGGCAAATCGCCAATGGTCGCGGTGCGAGTCAGCAACCTCAAGCCCGGGGCGGTGATCTTGCAGGGGATCGTGCCCTCAGAGGTCGATCCAATAGCCAAACGGATTGCAGAGGTCGAGAACATTCCACTTTTAACGACACATTTTTCCGTTGACGAGATCTCCAGTGCGCTGAGCAAAGGGTGAAATCTCTTGGTCTCAGGTATTGTAAGTTATGGGGTCTATATCCCGCGGTTTCGCATAAGGCTGGACGAGATTGCCAGGATCTGGGGCGACGGAGATGAGATCACCGAAGGCCTGCGGGTCTTCGAGAAGTCCGTTCCTGACCTGGATGAGGATGCGGTGACCATTGCGGTGGAGGCTGCCAGAAATGCTATTTTGAGGGGCAATGTCGATCCGAAGAGAATTGGAGCCATCTATGCAGGATCCGAGAGCCATCCTTATGCAGTAAAGCCCACGGCCACAATTGTTGGCCAAGCTGTATGCTCTTCGTCCTCATTTACTGCAGCAGACTTCGAGTTTGCCTGCAAGGCCGGTACAGCAGCAGTTCAGGCCTGCCTGGGCCTTGTCAGCTCCAATCTGATCGACCTCGGCCTGGCCATAGGCGCAGACGTCAGTCAAGGCGCTCCTGGCGATATGCTGGAGTACACAGCAGCCGCTGGAGGAGCCGCTTATCTGATAGGCAGCCGGGATCTGGCGGCGGAGATCGAGGGCATGTACTCTTTTACAACCGATACTCCGGACTTCTGGAGACGGGAAGGCATGCCCTATCCAGAGCACGGCGGGAGGTTCACGGGCGAGCCTGCCTACTTCAAGCACGTGACGAGTGCAGCTCGCGGCCTGATGAACAAAATCTGCACACAGCCAGAAGACTACGATTATGCAGTATTTCACCAGCCCAATGGCAAGTTTCCTGTGCGCGTTTCCAGGATTTTAGGTTTCTCTAAAAAGCAGATCGAGCCAGGATTGGTAGTGCCGATGATCGGTAACACCTATTCCGCATCCTGCCTCATTGGTCTTGCTGCTACATTGGACGTCGCCAGGCCAGGGGAGCGCATCTTTGTGACCAGCTTCGGCTCAGGAGCGGGAAGCGATGCATTCAGCATTAAAGTGACTGAGAATATCGATCTGATTCGCTCTCGTGCCCCCAGTGTTCGCGACTACATCGGGGGAGCCGAATATCTTGATTATGCCATGTATGCCAAGCATAAGGGCAAGCTGAGAATATGAGATCAGTATCCATTATAGGTGTAGGATGCACCAAGTTCGGTGAGCGATGGGATGTCTCTTTGCGCGACATGATCGCCGAGGCAGGAGTGATGGCGATAGAAGACGCTGAGATCACCGGAGAGCAGATCGATGCCCTTTTTGTGGGCAATATGAGCGGCGGCAGGTTCATCGAACAGGAGCACATCGGGGCGCTCATTGCCGACTGCGCCGGGCTCTCACGACTGCACATCCCCTCAACTCGTGTCGAAGCGGCCTGCGCCTCAGGGGGTCTAGCGCTACGTCAGGCAGTATTGGCCGTGGCCAGTGGCTACAATGATATTGTCATAGCCGCTGGAGTCGAGAAGATGACGGATGTCTCCTCCGGCACAGCCGCAGACGCGTTGGCGGCAGCAGCCGATAGAGAATGGGAATGCTTTTTCGGTGCGACATTTCCTGCGCTCTACGCCATGATGGCAAAGCTGCACACGCGCAGATTCGGGACCACACATGACCAGATGGCTGCCGTGGCTGTGAAAAACCACCATCATGCCTGCATGAACCCGATAGCTCAGTATCACATGGAGATTACTCGTGCTGATGTTGACAGATCGCCAATGGTAGCTGACCCGCTGCATGTCCTTGACTGCTCTCCAATATCAGATGGGGCGGCAGCAGTTGTTCTCGCTCCCACTGATATCGCAAAGAGGCTCTCTGAGAGCCCGATAAAGATAATTGGATGCGCTCAGGCAAGTGATACCCTAGCCCTTCATGACCGTCGCGACCTGACAACACTCGATGCCACAGTTCATGCAGGGAGGTCCGCATTTGCCCAGGCTGGGATCGAACCACGTAATGTAGACGTGGCCGAGGTGCATGACTGCTTTACCATCGCCGAGATCCTGGCAATCGAGGATCTGGGGTTTGTTGAGAAGGGACATGGTGGTCGTGCCACTGAAGAGGGATTGACGGCTCTTGGTGGAGATATTCCCATCAACACCTCAGGAGGGCTAAAGGCTTGCGGGCACCCCGTGGGAGCCACGGGAATCAAGCAGGCATATGAGATCGCCCTGCAGCTTCGAGGAGAGGCCGGCAAGCGTCAGGTGGACGATGCCGAGGTAGGCTTGGCCCACAATGTGGGTGGCTCAGGCGGCACAGCCCTTGTGCACATATTTACGAGGTGAAGATGACAACCAAAGCGCCAAGATTCTGGAGGAGCATACCGCAGAGATACAACCTCTCCGGGACGCACTGCACCCGCTGCAATGAATACTTCTTTCCTCCGAGGAACCTCTGCCCCAACTGCCGCCGCGGGGCCCACCTGGAGGAGTACACATTCAAAGGGACGGGAACGGTCATCACCTTCACAACCATCTATAACGCAACCGAGGATTTCGATAGGCTGACGCCCTATAATCTGGCCATCATTCAACTGGATGAAGGTCCCAAGATAACCGGCCAGATCGTCTCCAGCATGATTCCTCCAAAAATCGGCATGCGTGTGCGACCGGTCTTTCGCATACTGGGAAAAGAGGGAGACCGGGGCATAATCTATTACGGCACAAAGTTTGCGCCTCTCATAGAATCGACGAACGATGAAGAGAAAAAACAGGAATAGGTCGGGGCATTTTTCAGTTGCAGGCAGAGACCGGATCGAGACGGCCCTGGCTCCAATCGCACTTATCCCTGCTGAGGAGAACAGGTCCTGCCTCGATGACGTTCTCACGGGTCTTAATCTCGCCGAGCATTCGGCTGAATGCATTTCTCTCTTCGGCCTGCATGACCAAAAAGAAGCTATACTCACCAAAGAGACGATAGATGTCTCTTATCTCCGGCCTCTTCTGAAGGTGGGCGTAAACCGCTCCTTCCTGGCCGGGGCTAACCTTAATCATGGTAAATCCAATTAACATTGCGAATTCCCCCACTGGAAGTCAAAAAGGAAGTGACTTATGAATTTAAACCTTTTGGTAGGTCTGCAGAGAATTATTAAAAATTTGCGCGATGGACATAAATATTTTGCATCCTAATATTTGAACCATGACCCTAGTATCCCTCTGCTTCGAAGTCCATCAGCCACTTCGGCTCAAGAAGAATTTCTTCTGGGATGGATCTCCGCTCAAAGAGGTTGTGCCCAATCTGCGCGACTTTTATTTCGATGATTCCGAGAACAGAAGGATCTTTGAGAGAGTATCCAACAAGTGCTACATCCCCGCCAATGAGGTGATATTGGAATGCATCAGAAGGTACGAGGGATCAGACCGGCCATTCTCGGCAGCTTACAGCTTCTCTGGAGTCTTCTTAGAGCAATGCCGCACCTGCCGTCCCGATGTCCTGGATTCGTTCGTCCGGCTCGTGGATACTGGCAGAGTTGAGGTGATGGAGCAGACCTATTATCACAGCCTGGCCAGCCTCTACGAAGAGAAGAGCGAGTTCTATGATGAGGTAAAGATGCACAGGGAGCTGGTATGGGACATCTTTTCCAAGCGCCCTACAACCTTCGAGAACACCGAGTTGATCTACAATGACGGGATCGCCAAGATGGTCGAAGGGTTGGGCTACAAAGCCATTTTCACCGAGGGCATCATCGCAGATCCAAACTTCGTCTACCGTGCGGCCAAGACGAAGATCTCGCTGCTTTTGCGAAACTACAAGCTCACCGACGACATCGGATTCCGGTTCTCCTCGCACGACTGGAAGGAGTATCCCCTTACCGCCGACAAGTATGCAAACTGGCTCGCTGCCACGCCTGGCCAATGCATAAACATATTTTGCGACTATGAGACATTCGGAGAGCATCAGTGGGTGGACACGGGGATCTTTGAATTCCTGCGCCACCTGCCAGATGAGGTCAGAAAGCACGACAACCTCCGCTTTGCAACGCCTGAGGAAATCTCCAGGGAGATTGCCCCGAATAGAGAGCTGTCTGTCACAAATGCAGTCTCATGGGCTGACATCGAGAGGGACACGAGCTGTTGGCTTGGAAACGCCCTTCAGCAGGCCTGTTTCATCTACCAGAAGAGGCTCGAGGCCCCTGTCAAGGAGAGCAGAGACGAGGATCTACTGAAAATTTGGAGGACTCTGGGCATCTCAGACCATCTCTATTACATATTCACTCATGGCGGGGGGCCTGGCGAGGTTCATAGCTATTTCAGCCCTTACGGCATGCCTTATGATGCCTCGGTCACGTACTTCAGTGTTCTAAGCGACCTTCACTACCGTCTCAAGAAGATGATCCATCTGGCCGACTCGCCATTTCTCTTTGCTACAGGCGTCGATAAGTTCACTGGAGAGATGGCCTGGAGCCTTCTTGGCCTGCAAAATATCCTGAAGATTGTGTCCATCGAATCGCTTCAATATCATAACAGCAGGGGCGACCTGGCCTTTTGGGCAAAGACCAGCCTGGGAGAGTCAGACCTGGCCGAGAGGATCTCTCAATCAAAGAGGCTCAAGGGCGAACGGCTCAGAAAGAGCCTGATCAAGGCGGTTGAAGCATCCCTATCGGAGGAAAAAAGATGACATCATTCTCATTGCGACCAGAGAGCTATGAAGAGGGGACAAGCAGGGAATGGCTGCTGGCCAATGGCCTCGGAGGCTATGCATCGTCAACGATCTCAGGTGGCAACACCCGGTCTTATCATGGACTTCTCGTTGCTTCTCTCAGCCCGCCTGTGGACCGATGGCTTCTGCTCTCCTCTCTTGATGAGGAGATAGACGGACATGCCCTGGCCAACCACCAGTACCCGAAAACGATCTATCCCCGGGGATTCAGGTACCTCAAGGAGTTTTTCCTGGACCCATTCCCACGATTCTGCTACCAGGTGGCAGATTGCCGAATTGAGAAGACTGTGTTCATGATCCACGGCGAGAACACCACTATCATCAGCTACAAGATCAAGAATGGCCAAGGTCACTTGCGCATTGTTCCGTTGGTCCACAGCCGCGGCTTTCATGCTGCTTCGCCCCTGCCGGGCATGAGCCAGGAGCCACTTCCCGGTGGTGTCGTCATCAGGTCAGCCTCTCGTCCGGATCTATCCCTCAGCCTTCTTTCCGATGGTCCGGCCTATCAATCCTGTCAGGATGTCTATTACAGCTTCGAATACGAGGAGGAACGTCGCCGCGGTCTCTCATGGAGTGAAGATCTTTATAGCCCCGGCAGCTTCGAGATGGAGCTCTCTGGAGACGCTGCATTTGCCATAGCGGCCTCGACCTGGAGGAGCAGCATGCCCGACTGGCGGGCAGAGCTGAGGCGAGAGAGATCCCGCCTCAGCGGGCTGAAGGCACCCTTTGCAGCTCTGGCGATGGCCTCCGACAGCTTCCTGGCAAAGAGAGGCAATAGCCTGAGCATCATCGCAGGCTACCATTGGTTTGATGACTGGGGGCGCGACGCCATGATCGCCCTGCCAGGGCTTTTGCTGACTACTGGCCGCAAAGATGAGGCCGCAATGGTTCTGAGGTTCTTTGCCAGTGCCATGAAGAATGGGGTCCTGCCAAATGACCTGGGAGCCAGATCCTACAACACAGTGGACGCGTCTTTATGGTTTGTGAGAGCTGTGTCAAGCTACTTTGAGTACAGTCGGGACCGCAGGTTCTTAAAAGAGATCTGGCCGGGGGTAGTGGATGTATTCCGTCGCTATTCTCAGCCGGGAGATGACTTCGGCGCTGCCGAGGACGGGCTCATAATCTCCGGCCCGGCTCTGACCTGGATGGACGCCCGCCTGGAAGGCCGACCTGTGACCCCGCGAGCAGGAAAATGCTGCGAGATCAATGCCCTCTGGTATTCGGCTTTAATGGACATGAACAGGCTTTACCTGGAACTTGGAAAACGCACAAGAAATCCCCATCCAGAACTCTCCAGCTTTGCAGAAAGAGTGAAGGACAGCTACCAGAGGTTCTGGAACAGCGAGACCGGCTGTCTTTATGATGTGATAGACCCGGAGGACGCATCCATCAGGCCTAACCAGATAATTGCCGCGGGAATCGATGGTCTTCTGCCTGAGATCAAGAGAGTGGCCGTCTTCGAGGTCGTGACCAGGGATCTGCTCACGCCATTTGGTCTGCGAACTCTCACGCCTCGCGACCCACGATATGAGGGGAGATATGAAGGTGACCCACGACGCAGGGATGGCTCATACCACCAGGGAACAGTCTGGCCCTGGCTCATAGGGCCTTACATCGATGCTCTGCTCGCAATAAAAGGCCGCAAGAGGAAGGTTCTGACCCAGGCCAGAGAGATTCTCCAACCGCTCATGACACTGCAATCGGGAGGAATAGAAACCATCCCGGAGGTCTTTGACGGCGATTCTCCCCAGCGGCCCGGAGGATGCATATCCCAGGCCTGGTCTGTGGCAGAGGTGCTGCGAGCCTGGCAGGCAATACAATAGATATGGAAGGTTGGCCTCCGAATTGAGGCCAACATGGCCGGAGGGGTTTGAACTCTGCAAACGAGACCCTCTAGCCTCTCATGGCAGAGAGCCCACAACATTGGGTTCGAGATAATACATCTTTTTCAGCTCTTCATCGCTCATCCCTGGAAAGATATCGAGCTTACCAGCCTCGATCTCCTTTTGCCTCTCGGAGACATATGATCTGACACCATCGGCAACCATGTCACCAAAAGGCGCCAGCTCTACTGCGCCCTCTTTAAGCCCGTACCACCATTCCTGCGTTTGGTGATCTTCCCAGGTTCCGTTGTGCACAGATTCAACGATGTCAGCCATAACCGGCTCCCAGTTCCAGACGGCGCCCGTGAGAAATATTCGTGGAGAGTACCTGCCGACATCTGATCCAAAAGATATGAAGTATATGTCCATCTCATCGGCGGTCTGGCCAGTCGCATCGGAATCCGACCAGTGAGTTATGATATCGCACCCTTTATTTATAAATGCCAAAGCGATTGCGCGCTCTTTTTCTGGGTCATACCAATCACCGATCCAATCCACGTAAACACGGGCGCTGGGATTGGAAACGGCAACTCCCTTTGCAAAGGCATTAATGCCGATTATCACCTGAGATGTGGGAAGAGCTGCAACAAAAGCCAGCCTGTCTGTCTTGGTCATGTTTCCCGCTACTATTCCCGCCAGATATTGGGCTTCGTAAATTCTTTCGTAATAGACTCCGGCGTTGTCTGCCAGTTTTTCTGTTCCGCCGCCGCACATGAAAATGACATTAGGATACTTTGGCGCTACCTCTTTGATTGCATCCGTGAAAGCCGAGCTGTGACAGAAGATCAGACCCCCTCTTTTCTGGGCATTATCTCTCAGAAGTTCGGATGCACCAACGCCTGCCGCATTCTCTATCTCTGACAGGTTGACATAAGGATGCTTCTGTGCCATTTTAGTTGCTCCGACATGGGCCTCGTAGGTCCAGCCGTGGTCTCCAATAGGTCCGAAATCGAGAAGAGTCACATTTAACTCTGATTTCGCCGAGGAATTATCGGAGGCAAAGACATCATCAGCTCCGGCTAAACAGGAAAGAATAAGCAAACAGAGAACCGCAATCTCACACTTTGATCTGCACATCAATCAGAACCACTCCAATAATCTTTCTCTGGTGCAATCAATTGTCTTCGAAGAATGATAAAGCTTAGCGTTTGGTTGCAATGCGCTTACCGATAAAAGGCGATCAGGCGGTCATCCCTGACCTTAATTTGTCCAGATCTTTTTGAAGATCCGGGCTGATCTTTGCTCCATCAAGCCGGGATCGTGCGAAAAATGCAAGCGCAATGGAATCGTACTTGACTCCCTCCAGATTTGCGCCGCTGAAATCGGTGTTTTCAAAGGCGCAGGTTTCAAATATGGCTCCGCTGAGGTCCGCACCGGAAAAGTCTGTGTTGTTCATGTAGGTCTCGGAAAAACGAACATCCCTTAAGTCGGCATCGACGAAATTTCCGTCTATTATGGTCATCATAGCCATGCTAGAGGATCTCAATTTCGTTTTGCTGCCAACAATTCCTTTAAGGACCATGCGGTTAAGGTAAGCTCCAGTAAGGTCTGCGCCCGAGAGATCAGCTTCATTTAAAAAGACGTTCTCGAGTCTGAGGTTGCTCAGTCTTGCGTTTCTCAGGTTAGCACTTGTAAGATCGGCGTAAGCCAAGTTTGCGTTCTTCATAGTGGTGCCTGATAGATTGGCTCTAACCAGATATGCCCGAGTGAAGTCTGATCCAGCCAGGTCAGAATTGCTGAGGTTGGCTCCAAAGAGCTCTGCTCTCGTGAACTGGCAATTTGTGAGAGTGCTGCTGCTCAGATCAGCCCAATTCATTTTGGCACCGATCATGTTGGCTCTGGTTACGTATTCACTCTTCATTATAGCGAGGCTGAGATCCGCACCAAGAAGCCTGGCTCCACTAAGATCGGAACCAGTTAGATTGCACCTGCTAAGAATTGCACGGGTTAGGTCGGCATTTTCAAGATTACAGTTCGATAGATTGGAATCATCAAGGCGTGCTCCGGGCAGGTTCGCGTCCGAAAGCGTGGCCCAAACCAGCATGACATTTCGCATGAAGGCATTTTCAAGGTTTGCATTGGAGAGGTCGGCATTCGTGAGATTGGAATCATCCAGACGTGATGCCACAAGATATGAATCAGAGAGGTTCGCCATGCTGAAATTTGTGCGGGTCAGGTTGGCAAAACTCAGCGTTGAGTTAACGAGCCTTGCGCCTGAGAAATCGGCTCCAGAACAACGCGATTCAGATAGATCTGCCCCGGATAGATCGACATGTGTGGCTGAGGCATTGATAAAGTTCGCCCCGACTAAAGTGGCTCCGGTCAGATTAGCACCTTTTAATTGGGAATTCTGGAAGGTGGCACGAATCATGAATGTTTTTGCCAGAGATGCTCCCGTCAGATTTGCATAGCTGATCTTGGAAGCCCACAAGCTGGCACCATTTAGCCTGGCATCAACAATAGTTGAATGATCCATCATGGCCTGATCAATATAGGACGACGACAGATCAGCTCCCGTCAAATTTGAGTAGGTCAAATAGCTGACTGGCAAGTAGGCACCTCTCAGATCGGCTTGGGATAGGTCAGAGCCGAGAAGAACAACGGACGGCATGTACGCGCCACTGAGATTGGCTCCGATGAGTGTTGTCTCCGGCATCAGGGCTTGCACTAACGAGGATCTGCTCAGATTCGTCTTGGAAAGATCTGATCCTTTCAGATCAGACAGATTCAAGTCCGTCCCGGATAGATCCAGGCCACTCAAATTCTTGCCAGCGAAATCGGAACGCGATTGGAATGGTTGATTGAAGATTATGCTCTCCTTTGGGAGGTCTGATAGACCGATATTGAAGCGTCGCAGTTCTATAAGATCGAACATATGAGATTCCGGGAGCGTTTTTATCACAGGGATCTCATCCGCAGATTCGCCTCGCAGGATCGCAAGGGCCTGCTCGCAAGCGAGGTCAGCCTGGACAGGACCGGAGGTGATCACGCCACCGAGTACTCCAAAGCCCATGTAGACGTCTCGCGTCCCATAAATCGGAACAGAACTTTCTCTTCGAAGAATCCACGCGCTCTCCTCGTGGGTCAGGACTTGCCCCTCTCGATCGCGATTGTAATTTAGCAGAAGGAGCAGACTGCCATCAGACAGAGCTGAAGCATTTCGCTGCAGCTCCTCTACAGTCATGTTATCCCAGACGACGAAGCTGACATTTGAGAGAAAGTCCGGAATGGTCTGGTTGGCGATCTTCATATTAGCCATGCCAGTAGTTGTACGGTCGTTTACTATGACTATTTGCGACGTTTTTGGGTGCAGTTTGAGCATAAAAGAGATTGTGCCCGGCAAATCGAAAGCTTCCACTATACCCGTAAAGCCCTTCTTACCAATTAGCATCTCATCATCGAAGAAATTGACACCGCAAAAGACCACAGGGCTATTGGCAAATAGATCGTCTCTATTGCTCAGAAGGAAGTTTAAGGCATCATCGTCTGAACAGATTATTACATCGAAATGCTGACCTTTATATCTATTTTTAAATAATTCGCTCAATTCGGCCAGGCGAGCTTTTGTAGGAGGTATTTTCTTGGTGTCCATGTACTCGAAGGTGAATGCTGCTGAGGGGTAGTACATAGACAGCACGTTCTCAATCTCGTTGCCAATGGAATCTGTCCATTTCAGACCCGGATTATAAGATGCTAATATTAATATTTTCTTTGAGCTATTCTCTTCACTTGCAGTTGAATTTGTAATAAAAGCAAATATCAATATAAGTCCAATAATTAGCTTTAATATCGATGATCGCTGGCCCATATGTTTTCTCCTGGTCATATGTTTCTCATATAATACTATTTATACTTATTACTTTTTTTGGATTTAAGCAATTTTCATCAAGCGACATCCCCACGAAAATAGCAAAACGGTCGTCAACAGAACCAAAAAATTAAAGCCTCGGACGGGATTCGAACCCGCGACCTCGTCCTTACCAAGGACGCGCTATACCGGGCTAAGCTATCGAGGCACCAACAGCCCGTTGCGCTCTCCATTCAAGAACCTTTCGGTAGGAATCGGATAAAGGCTGCTGGTCTGACAACACCGGAGACGGCACACAAAAAAAGAAAAACAAGCATCTATAAGCTGTGTCCTCTTGCCTCTTCATAAACCTCTTCTGTGCTCTTGGCGATGTGATCCCAGGAAAACTCGCTATCAATCCTGCTGCATCCCGCCCGCGCAAGCCTTGTCATCTCTTCTGGATTGGAAAGCAGTCGGTTTATGCACCAGGCGATTGACTCCGGCTGGACGTAGGCCAGTAGGCCATCCTCGAAGTTCTTGACTATGCTGACCGCTTCAGTTGCTACTACTGGTTTGCATGCGTCCCAGGCCTCCAGAACCACCACGCCGAAGGGCTCGTTTCTGCTGGGAATGCACATGAGGTCACAGGCATTGACCAGCTCTTCCTTCTCGGCGCTGGTGGTGTACCCGAGGAACCTGCAGGCATCTGCCACGCCAAGCTCGCGAGCCCGGCGTTCGCAGTCCTGCCTCATGCCTCCTTCGCCCATGAATATGAATCGGACATCTGAACGGTTTTTCAGGATTTGAGGTACAGCTTCGACCAGCAGGTCAGGACCCTTCTGGATGCTCATCCTGCCGCAGAAAAGGACCAGAGGTGCCATTGGATGGACGCCGTACCTCTCCTTGATCCGTCCTGCATCCAGGCTCCGTCTCATCTTCCCTGCCACGATTCCGTTTGGTATGATGCGGGTCTTCTTTTCAGGGAGTGTATATATCCACATCAGCTCATCTTGCATGCGCCTGGTGGTCACAATCACTATTGAGGCCTCATAGCAGCCCAGCCACTCACGATGGGATATCTCTTGAGATATGCCATAGCCGAAGTTGTTTCCGTTCCGGCCCCATTCAGTGCTATGCATTGTTAAGATGAATGGCAGACGAAAGTACTGTTTGATGCGGACCAACGCAGTAACGGGATGCCAATCATGTCCGTGAACCACATCGAATTTGCCGAACAGATTTTGCACCGAATCAAATCTATCGTAAAGGGCATCACACATCCGGTTCATCTGAGCCAGAACGTCACCTGAGCCGTCAACATCAATTCTCTGGTAATGGACGCCGTTTATCTTGTCGTAGGACTCAAAGTCACCTCTGCGCGTAAAGATATGAACCTCATGGCCTCTTCTGGCCAGCGCTTCGGAGATCTCTGAGACATGTGGGGCTACTCCACCAACCTTTATCGAGTACAGGCTCTCCCATGAGAGCATTCCAATTCGCATCTCTTCACCAGTATAACTCTCGCCTTGCAGGCGATCTATCTGTGATCCATTATCGGTACGATATTATCAATAATGGGATAGGACGCAAGATAAATAAGTCCTATCCCTATTTTTTGAAACACATTAAGAATGTCAAAGGGCAATTAATTCTATTCGATATGATTGATAATTGATTAACTTTTCGGCACTGCTGCAGCGTTACAGAAATAGCCTCAGCTCTTCAGCGACGGTCTCCGGCGCATGTGTGTTGATGCACACCCCTGTTCCTTTCTCAAAGCCGGCGATCCTGGAGGTGACCGGTTGAATTCGAATATTGAGGTGGTAGCAAGAAGGCAACTGAAATATCATGATGTTATACGGCGGGTCCTTCAAGACGGATCGCAAGGCCCCTAAAGCTCGCGCTAGCAGGCGACCCAGGTTATTACCCTCGTCTTCGCTCATCTCTTTCAGGGAGGGAAAATGCCTCTTGGGCAAAATCCAGCATTCATAGGGTACCTGTGAATAGAATGGTGCTATGAGAAACCAGCTATCGTTCTCGTCTATGAGCCGACGGGAATGGTTCTCTTTCGCTGCAATATCGCAATAAGGGCAGGATGGAGCCCAGTTGCTGATGACCTGCATCTCCCGTTTTATCAGGGGCGGAATAAGAGACATAGCGATAAGCTGGGAATGACTGTGAGACATAGAAGCTCCTGCCTCTCCCCCCCAGTTCTTATAGATAGATATGTATTTCACACCGCTAATGTCACTGTAATGGACATAGCGGTCCCGATAGACCGAGATGAGCTTTTTTAGATGCGCTTCATTGAAGTCCGCCGGATTCTCTTCGTGCCTGGGACTATCCACTATCACCTCATGGTAGCCCTGCCCTGGCAGGGCCGTCCAGTCTGCACTGGAGGGGCCGGGGTCTGGGACCAGAGCGGGAAAGACATTGGCAAAGACCCGCATCTGCCAGCCGGAGACCCTTTCAGGTCCATCGGAGTAAACGCCTTTTTCAGTGTAGACGGCATCTGCCAACGGGGTCATCCCTTCGTTTCCCGGACAAAACGAGCAGGCTGCTTTGTTCCCTGCCTCAGGCTCTCTCACCCGGAAGTCAGTCGGCCTCTTCTTGCGCTCTTCGGCTATGATGCAGTACTCGTCCAGAAAGTAGTGCTTTCTCAGCTCCGGCATAGGTTCCCTCCGGACATCAGGCTATCTCCCTGTAAATTGCCAGGGTCCTCTCGGCAGCTTTTCTCCAGGTGAACTCCTCTTGAACCCTTTTCCTGGCGTTCTTTCCCCAGGATGCGAGGCGATCTCGGTCCTCCAGGGCCAGGTTTATTCCCCAGGCGATATCAGCAGGATCGCGTGCATTGACATGAATGCCTGTAGGCTGCTCCGCCGCCGGGTTGTTCACGATCTCCGCAAGGCCTGAAGTGCCGGCTGCGCCAACAACCGCTGGCTTTTCCATAGCCCCCGCCTCCAAGGCAACGATGCCAAAGGGCTCGTAGATGCTCGGAAAGACGCAAAGGTCCGCTAGGGCATAGTGGAGCATCTTGTCCTCTGGCTCGAGGAAGTCGGTGACTATGGTCACAGAGCCTTTGCCTTGACGCTTTGCCTCTTCTGTCGCATAGCCTTCCAGGCTGCCTCTGCCCACCACGAGAAGCCTGGCATTGCTGTGCCCGGCCAGGACTCGCGGAAAAGCGGATAACAGCTCTCGCACGCCTTTGACTGGCTCGAGCCTTCCCACAAAGAGGATTATGATGTCATCCTCAGAGAAGCCATATCTCTTTCGGAGGAGAGCCAGATCATCAGGATTGGCCCTTTCAGGGCTGAAGAAATCGGCATTAACGCCATGATAGCAGACTGACATCTTCTCGGCTGGTGTGCCGAGATCTATCATCTCCCGTTTCATGGCTTCGGATACAGTGATGACGCAGTCTGCCATTTCCCCACCTTTCCTTTCCAGGGCCGCGATCTGAGGATTGGGGCTGTCTGACCTCCCGACCTCAAGGCCGTGAACATGGTAGATCAGGGGCACTCCAACTCTCTTCACAGCGAGGCCTCCAAAAAGGCCCAGCCAGTCATGAGCTACACAGAGATCAAATGGGCCGTTCTCCATGATGCTCGCGGCAGAAAGCTGATTTAAGCTTATGAGGTCTTCAAGGAAACGCAGTCCTTCTCCCCATGCCAGAGTTTGAGGTGAAAGGAAGAGATCAAGCCCGTCTCTGAGGGCAACGGGATTCAGGCGGAAGACCTCAACGCCATTCATGTCCTGATAGCGGGGCAGGTTGCCGTCACCTAATGTAAAAACCGAGATGCTTTCGCCCAAAGAGACCAGCTCCTGGGATATCTCGTCCACGTACACGCCCAGTCCCCCGAAGATTCGGGGCGGGAACTCCACGCTCAAGTAGGCAGTTCTCATACGCTATACCTCAAGCTATGCCACCAGATTCCTGTAATACTCCTGCACAGGCTCCTTCCAGTCAAACTGCCTGGCCAAGGAGAACGACTCCTCACAGAGGAGCCTATATTTGACCTCGTCATCGAGATATGTCCAGGTGAAGTAATCCAGAGCCAGGGCGTAATCAAGAACCGTCTCCTGGGGATGGGTCGTTATGTTGTCCACAATCACCACTCCTCCAAGACCCGGCACCCGACGTTTGACCCTCTTCAGAGCATCGCTGTATCCCGCAGATCGGCTGACGATGTTGGGAGTGCCCTCCCGGCCAGCTTCGAGGGCCGTGAGAAGGAACGGCTCATATTGAGATGGGAATATGCCTGCCACACATCCTGCCATGATCTCGTCCACAGACATTGCCAGGCCACCGTCTTCCGGTCCCACCCACTGGGGATAAAGCATTGCGGCCACCATCCTTTTGCCTGAGACCAGCTCCTTTTCGTCAAGGTTCCTCTCCTGGATCATGTTCTCCAGGCGGATCTCCTCACCTACCAAGACCTCCGGGGTGAGGTAAATGGGAAACCCCTCAGGAAGCTTCTTTTTGTCTTTGGGGCCGTGTGAGGCTATTAGGAAACAGACAACCCGGGTCTCCTCAGCATGACGCTGACCTGTCAGCCTGTGCTTGAGCAGGTGATCTTGAAGCATTAGGGCATCGAGGAGCTGATGGTATCCTTTATTTTCAATCTCAATCCGGGAGATGGTGAATATCGGAATGATGTTTTCCATCTTCACGCACTTGCCATCGCAGAACTTGTAGAGGTTGTCGGAGAGGAACTTTTGGATCTTTTGTCTGCAGCGCTCTTTTTTATCCCAATCGATCTCCTGCGCCTCAACATCGATTCCGTTTCTGATTACTATGCCCTTCATTTTATAGAAGAGCATGGCCTCTTTCATCGTTGAGTCACCCACAAATGTGACTGCATCGGCGTATCGGGCCAGGCCCTCAAGGGCGGCAAACCCAAGAGGCGTCCCAGCCTCCATCTTGGAGTCGTTTTGGACGATCTTCTGCAGAGACTTGTAGCCAGCAGTCCTGCCGGGGACGGTGGCGTGCAGAGTGCAGGCAGTTCTGACTGCAGCGCCAAGCTTTTTCAGCCTGGCTGCGGCATAAAAGAGGCCGAACTCGTGACAATGAAGTGAGACCCGCACCTTAGGCATTACGGATTTGGCAAACTCTGAGACAGCCCGATCTGCGTATCTCTGTGTCGCGTCATCCGGGACATGTGCTATGGACCTTACCAGCTCCGATACTGCGTAGGAGAGACTGAGGTAATGGTTGTACTCCCTGCCGTAGTGGGCCCTCTCGAAGTTCATGGAGTCCAGGCCCACGAGGTCAAAGGCTTCTGTCTTGATGGCGTTATTGAGGGTCATCTCCTGATCCTTCCATCGGATCATATGGGATTGATAATAATTGGTGTTGAAGAGAATGTAGCCGATTGGCACGCCTTCAATTGTCCTTTCTGCAGTCGTGGTTTCGATGCCTGCAGAATTGAGGGCTTGAATAATCCGCTCAAGTTCCGGGCCTGCATTCAGCTTTCCAAAACCAGTGAGATCGGAAATTCGGTTCTTGCCTGTGTTCCAATCCGAACCCGATGTGATATAGTTGGGGCCGGCCACCAGGATATGTAGCCCGCTTTCGATATCGTTGTGCGCTACAAGCCGGGCCAGGGTAACTGCCTCGGCGTCAATCACATTCCAGATGCCGCCCATCTTATTGGATTCGGGGCCTGCTTCCTCCCCTGCCAAGACCATCCATCTTTCAATCATCACATGCACCTTTTGCCATACCATTCGCCGGCTTTGCCCTCAGGGATAAGGTGAGAGAGAGGACACGGAGATTCCTTCGTCTGATATGTCCAGGACCCGGATACTGTTAGCGATCTTCGAGCCGCGCATCTTCATAATAAATATCGAACGGACGAGATTGTTGCCAATGCGCTCCCGATTGAGCATGGTGGCCGAGTCTGCACCGTACTCAAGAAACTGGTTGGTGCCATAGGCTGTACCTATGGTGACGACTGCGGTCACTCCGGTAGTCCGAATGACTCCAAAGAGGTCGTCTGTGAGCGATCTGATCTTGAAGGGAGCCTCAACAGCCATAAAGAAGGCAGTAAGGTCGTCAATGAATAGCCGGGTGGGCTTTACCTCTGCCAGCTTTCGCTCCACCAGCTTTCGAAAGTTAATGAGAAACTCTGTCGGATCGACGTCGATGCTCTTTTGCAGACGCAAGACGGGGTCGGTGACATCGACTATGGACAGTTTGCCATCTTTTTCCATTGCTGAGAAGTCCCAGCCGAAGGATGACATCATCTCTCGCTTCAGGTACTCTGCGCTCTCTGAGGGAGTGATGATCATGCTCTTCTCGCCCGCATTGATTCCGTACTGGATAAACTGACTGGCAAAGACGGTCTTGCCTGTGCCTGACGATCCGGTGATGGTGTTTACTGTGCCCTTATGAAATCCTCCGCCGACAAGCTCATCATATCCCGGTATGCCCGACTTGGATCTCGGAAAAATGCTCCTTTGTGCCGCCAAAATCAACCGCTCCCTCACTGCTCTTGCGCCGCGATTTGCAGCGCCGGATATCTATTATCATCAACTAAGGTAATTAGGTCTTTCGGTAAAGACGCGGTGATTCGCAGCAAGGGCAAAAAAATATAAATGATAAGCGATATACGACAATAAGGTTCAACGATAGATGAATCTCATAAAAACATGCATTGAGGAAGAAATACGAAATCGATTGCATTCATAGTTATTCTGATCTTGTTGATGGGGGCAATACCGAAAATCTCCTCGGCGGAACCATCGACAACTGTCCCTGCTGATGTGATCCTTGCCAAGATAAGGCTTGGTGAGAAGGTAGATTATGATCATATCGTGGTTACGGGCCATCTGAGTTCCGATCGGCTGGCGCTGACGGCTAAGCAGATCCTGCGTATCCCATTTGAGGTGACGGTAGGGCCGCTTGATAGGCCAATCACAGCAAATTCGACAGTATCAATCACCAATTCGTGGATTGAGGGCGATGTAGATTTTGACAATATGATCTTCAATCGTCCGGTTAACTTCAAAAATACGGTGTTCGCGAACAATTCATCCTTCACAGGCTGCCAATTCGGAAGCGATGCAATCTTCGCAGGATCGGGTTTTGGGGGGATGGCCGACTTCCGGATGTCCCGTTTCATGGGTGCGGCTGACTTTTCCGGGTCTGTGTCAATGGGACCCGCAATCTTTTTCGGTACCCAATTCGATGAGGGCGCGAGTTTTAGCCAGAGCGATTTCTATAGCATGGCATCCTGGTGGCAGGCTAAATTTGCAAGGCCGGTTAGCTTCACCGAAACCTGGTTCAACGATTATGTTGAGTTCATTGAGACTCAGTTTGGTGCATCAGTCTCATTTGATGATGCGGTTTTTATTGGACCCGTCAGCTTCTCAGGGGCAGTCTACAGCAACCTTGCCACCTTTAACGGAACTCAATTCGAGATGGATGCTACCTTTATGGATGTCGACTTTGCCGCTGCCGCAGAATTCACAAATACGGTATTCAACGGGTCCACTGGATTCAACTCAGCAGAATTCAAGGATGTAGCTTCATTTTGCAAGGCGCAATTCAATCGTTCGGTTCTCTTCAATGAGTCCAGATTCGATAAACCGGCAGAATTTTCCAGATGCACTTTTAGTGATTCTGCAGACTTCAGCGGGTCTCTGTTCAATCAGGACTGCAACTTCAATGATTCCGCCTTAAGGGGCATTGCGAATTTCCGGGGAGCCAGATTCCTGGAATATGCGGATTTCAGCGGCACTCAGTTCATGGACGACGCCAATTTCAGTTGCACTATGTTTGAGGGGCCGGCAGATTTCAGCAGATCCACGTTCGACAAAAATGCGAGCCTGTTTTGCGCCCAATTCCAAAAGAATGCCCACATGGAGAGCTGCAGGATTGGGGTTCTCAATTTAACGAAAACGAGATATCCTTGGATATTCCTGCATTGGGACTCCATAGGCAATTTTGTGTCCGATGATGAGGCATATTCTTGCATCTTAAAGAACTATGACAACCTCGGCTGGCAGCAAGATTCAAAGGATTGCGGTTCTGAGCTCAAACGAAAGAGAGCAACGGGAATTAGAAAAGATTGATCCAGGTGTCTTGATCAAGGCTTTTGAGGTGGCAAAAGAGCTGCTTTACCAGCTTGAAATGTACTCTTGTGCCAGATCATTTCATATAAGCCAACGTCCCGACCGGGATTCGAACCCGGGTTGAAGGCTCGCTGCGCAAATCTGCTCCGCAGGCCTCCGGGATGTCCACTACCCCATCGGGACAAAACATCCCTCATGGCATGCTTTTAGTAATTAAGCTTGTTGGCCAGAGGCTCTTGTCTGGGCGATTCGAATGGCGCGCAGAAAATCGACCTTCCGAAACTCCGGCCAGTAGGGGGCGCAAAAGTACGCTGCGCATTCATTGCCGTTGGCCTGCCAGGGAAGGAAGTTTGATGTGCGGCATTCACCACCTGTTCTGATTATGAGATCCACCTTTGGGACCAGGATGCCGTCCTGAGGATAAAGGTGCCGGGCTATCAGATCCTCGTTCACGTCATCTGCCCGGATTCTGCCCTCGGAGACCTGTCGCGCCAGGGATCTCACTGCATCCATCAGCTCGCGCTGACCGCCGTAGGCCAGGGCGATATTGAGATACATCCCATCATAGCCACGTGTGGCCTCTTCAGTCCGGAATATCTCTTCTTGAAGGTCTGCAGGCAGCATCTCCACCCGACCTATGGCCCTGATTCGCACACGGTTGACATGAGTCTTCTTGGATCGACCCATATCTGCAAACTTATTTTTTATCAGATCGAATAGATAGCGCTTCTCTGTCTCATCTCTCTGGAAGTTTTCTGTGGAAAAGGCATAGAGGGTGAGATGCTTGACGCTCACCTCCAGACACCAATCGGATACCTTCTCGGTTGTATCCGCGCCGAGACTGTGCCCCAGATACTTGGAGATGCCCTTCTGCCTGGCGTATCTGCGGTTGCCATCCTGAATGATCGCCACATGTTCCACAGGCACTCCTGAAAGAATGCGGGACTTCAGAAGCTGTTCATAAAAGGCGTATGCAGGGTTTCTCAATTTGAAACTCATTTACTTAATTAACCTCGCGAATTAGTATTTAACAATTCCTCTGCGTCCAAAAAAATAATTCGCCGTCTGCCTCTCCAAGGGCAAGATACTAATAGCAGATGACTTACTTGCTTAATCCGGGGGCCTGTGGTCTAGCTGGTTATGACATCGCCTTCACACGGCGGGGATCACGCGTTCGAATCGCGTCGGGCCCATTATCGTTTTGGCCGACACAAGCTTTAACTATTTAAGAGTAGTTTTTAGCCAGAGGGCGCAAGAAAGATACTTTGGTCGCTCGCAATGAGTGTGTGTCCAGATGATATCATTAATCTTATGTCCATATTTGATTATTTGAGGTGATAAGCTGTATAATAGGGGTCGTGGCAGGGAAGAAGAAGGAGCTGTAATTACCAGAGTTCGTCTTCCTCGCAAACAGGATAGAGAGATATTCGGTCATGTGGAAAGCTTGCTCGGATCAAATCGCATAAAAGTGAGATGCATAGATGGCGTTACCAGGATGGGCCGCATACCAGGAAAGATGAAGAAGAGGATCTGGATACGGGAAGGTGATGTGGTTATTGTCATTCCCTGGGAAATAGAGAACGAGAAGGCAGATGTTGTCTGGAGATACACCGGCCCCCAGGTGGACTGGTTGCAGCGCAAGGGATTTCTGAAAGGGACATCTTGAAGGCAATTTCCCTGCAGGAATTCGTCAAAACAATCTTTTTGAGAGCATGTTCTTGAAAGGCACATTATGAGCAGGCGCACCAAGGCCGAAAACTTCGATACCAAGATCGATGTTCTTCGCACCAGGCTAAAGGACTCGGATGACAGAAACGTCCAGGATGCGGTCTTCGATAAACGCACCCTGATGGACCTTTACAGCCTGGCCAGCAAGGGCGTGATCGATGCGCTCGGTGGATCCATCAGCACCGGCAAAGAGGCCAACATCTTTAGGGCAATCGTTGGTGAGAAGGAACTTGCCCTTAAGATTTACCGCATCTCCACAAGCAATTTCAGTTCCATGCAGGATTATATGCGTGGCGATCCAAGGTTTTCCAGCGTTAAGGGGACAAAAAGGGCTATTGTTGTTGCCTGGACTAAAAAGGAATTTCGAAACTTGAGTCGCGCTGAAGAGGTGGGAATAAGAGTTCCTCATCCCATAGCCATGAAGGAGAACATCTTGGTAATGGATCTCATCGGCGAAGGCGAGAGGATTGCGCCACCCTTAAAAGACGTTGATTTCGATGAAATGGAAGCAAAGCGCATTTATGAAAAGATCGTCGAATACATATCTGTGCTATACAATCGTGCCCAGCTCGTTCATGCTGACCTAAGTGAGTTCAATATACTCTATGACGTTGGTGAGCCGGTAATCATTGATATGGGACAGTCTGTCACCCTGGACCACCCAATGGCCAGGAGATTCCTGGAGCGCGATATAGCCAACGTGGCCCATTACTTTAAGAAAAAATACAACATTGGATCGCCTGAGGAGATCTGGGAGACGCTCAGGAAAGACAGAGACGGGATAGATAAAAAGAAGGCTGATTGAATTGGATATCAAGATTCCAGAGGAGCGCGTAGGCGTGCTGGTGGGGCCAGGCGGGTCCATGAAGCACCTGATCGAAGAGAAGAGCAAGACCACCATTGAGATAGACAGCGAGACCGGCGCGGTCTCCATAGCCTCGGCTGCGGACCCATTGCAAGGGCTAAGGGTTCTCGATCTGGTAAAAGCAATCGGCAGAGGTTTCTCTCCAGAGAGGGCGCTCTCCATTCTCGATGATGATATGCTGATGCTCGATGTGCTGGACCTCTCCAAGATGGTAGGCACCAAGAGCGACATGGAACGCATCAAAGGCCGAATCATCGGAAAGGACGGCAGGTCGCGCGAGATCATGGAGAGGCTCTCCGGTGCCAAGGTTTCAGTGTACGGCAAAACTGTAGCAGTCCTGGGTCATCCAGAGCAGATCCGTGTTGCGAGGACTGCAATTGAGATGCTGCTTGATGGTGCACCTCATGGAAACGTGTATAGCTTTTTGGAGAAGAAACATCAGGATCTGGCCAAGGAAGAGCTTAAAGAGCAGGGCATACTCTGAAAACCCTGTTCCATGCTTTTTATTATTTATCTTTATTCGTCTTGTCATTTGTCGCTGGAGAGAATGTTGCCGGATAAAGTAACTAGCTTATATAATGGCTCGTAAATCGACCATATGAGGACTGAGTTTTGGACCTGCAACTGCAACTCGATTCAGCAGACTGGATGCTCATAGCAGCGGCGCTGATAGGGCTGTATTCCATCCTGATAATGCCCATAAAAGATAGCGAGAAATGGAAGAGCAGGGGAGTCACAGTGGGAAGCGTTCTGGGCATTCCTCTGGCCCTGTTCTTCCGCACCGCCAGGGGTCTGGGTCTCTTGGACAAGCTGGCCCGTCCTAAGAGCTTCTGGAGGCTTGTGGCATCAGCCGGCATTCCTCTGGTTGTTCTGAGCATGATATATTTCCTGTTTTTGGTTCTTGCTATGACATATTATATGATCCAAGAACCTCCGGAGCCCAGCAGCTACAACGCCCCGCGAAATATCCTCCTCATCCCTGGACTTAATGAGTACATACCCTTTGTATGGGGCTGGATTGCCCTGTTTGTTACAATGCTGGTCCATGAGTTTGCTCATGGCATATTGAGCCGCGTGGAGGGCGTGCGTGTTAAATCCATGGGAATAGTAGCCGTCCTGATTGCTCCAATAGCGGCCTTTGTCGAGCCGGATGATGAGGACCTCTTCGGAAGCAAAGACAAGCCTGCGAAGGTGGACAAGAGAGCAAGAGTGAGAATTCTCTCTGCAGGTGTCATATCCAATTTCGTTGTAGCTATCGTGGCCATGAGCCTCTTCTTTGGCCCAGTAATCGGCTCCATATCTCCGCTGGACAGGCTCTTAGTGGTCAATGTTGAGAAAGGCTCTCTTGCCGACGAAGCAGGCTATGAGAGCGGCATGATGCTGATGCAGGCAAATGGAGAGGATGTGATGAGCCTAAAGCAGCTCTATGCTGATACGCAGGGCAGCTCAACCCAAAATAGCCTGAAGGTGCTTTTAGAAGGCAGAGAGGTGATGCTGCCCCTTGTAGCTCCGCTGGCACAGGGCATAATGGTGGCTTCCATCTTCAATGGCTCGCCAGCAGATGCCGCAGGCCTTCCGGCTAAAAGCATAATCACCAGCATTGACGGACAGAAGACGACTGATCTCGAAAGCTTCAGGAATCGGATGAACACCACTCATCCAGGCCAGGTTATCGTCGTAACCACCGGCCAGGGTGGTGCCTACCAGATAAACCTCACCGCTAAGGATACAGCTCTCAAAGACAAAGGCGGATTCATAGGCATCGGCATATCTGGAAATGCAGTCTACCTCGGTGGTGTAACCCTTCAGGAGGCCCCTGCGAGACAATTTCTGCAAACGCTCAAAGATATACCCAGCATGGGGTTAAGCGGTTTTCATCTAATGCTCAGCCTTCCCTTTTCCGGCATTCCAGGTTTATCTCAGAAGGGATTTCCGGGTTTTAGTGGCTGGTTGACATCCGTCTACGAGCCTGTGGGATGGGCAGAGCCCTTGGGTGACAAGCTCTTCTGGATTGCCAACCTTCTGCTCTGGATAGGCTGGATCAATCTCTATGCAGGTCTCTTCAATTGTCTTCCCGCTGTTCCGCTGGACGGCGGCCATATATTCAGGGATCTGGTGCAATCCGGATTCGAGCGGATCGCAAAGCAGGAGGATGCAGAAAGGTTTACAAGGACCACTGTTGCCATTCTCACCTGGCTCGTCATAACATCCCTGCTCATCACCCTGATTGCGCCGTTCACCAATGGTCTATTCGTATAGTCTATGACCCAATTTATGACCTCGGTGCAAGGGCCTCCTCTTCTTTGAGGGGGGCAGTTGACATAGAAGATACGTCAGGTATAAACCATTTCAAATGATAGAGGATGCCGACAGGTGGGCCCCATGAAAAAAAGCGCGATTTGGCATTTGGCAGTTCTGGTGGTTGTAGCGACTCAGGCATTTCTTTGGGCTGCAGCAGATCCAGCCCAATCTCAGGAGATATCCGATCTATACTCAAGCATAGAATCAGCTGATATCACCCTGCAGGGGGATGCTGGGATTGTGGCTATGAAGTTGGATTTGATCCATGAGGCAAAGACGATAGCATCTCGCGAGATGACCGCAGAGGTTCCTGGAACCTTTGTGGTTAGCTGGCCTGCTCTTGATGCTCCGAAGGGAAGCTATGAGGTCAGCGCGAGCCTCTTGAAGAATAACACTGTCGTTGCCCAAAAAGACTATGAATTTTATTTCGGCGGAGTGGAACCCATAAGGTTTGATGTGCGGGATTTTCGTGCAGATTCACGCGGCATTCACATGGCCATCAGCGCCAGCGATCCCACGGTCGTTGATATCTACTACATGCTGATCGACGGTAACCGAGCAGTCTACATCACAAGAGATGAGGTAGTGTCGATTTCAGGGAGCTATTCCACACCGATTGTCAAGGACTATGACTGGAAGCAGATCCTGGAAAATGGACATAAATATGCTGGACGGGTGAAGATTGTGGAGCTGAATCACAACCAGACCAGAGCCTTCATGAACTCATTTCAGGCCGTTGACGATGCCATAATCACCGAGACGTACGAGGACGAGACAGGTGCCAGCGCCACGGTTCTGGGGAACTCTCGCGTTCCGTTTAAAGGATCCTTGAAGTTCATCCTCTCTCAAAATGGGTCCGTTCTAAATACCACTGAAAAGGAGACTCCTGTCCTTCTTTCCGGAGACGATGAGACTGTGGAAATCACCTGGAACCAGACGCTACAGCCAGGCATCTACCAGCTGCGCACAGTTCTTTTCGGCCAGGGTGATGATGTAAAGGATCTAGAAGAGAATGTGATTGAGGCTGAGCCGATGATCAGGATAAATGCCACAGAATCTACTGAAAAATCGAACTTTCCGGCAGGCGCGGCGGCAGTAGCAATGCTCATCATTGCTCATTTGCGGAGATGGAGACGAGATTAAAATGGATGAGATGAATTCTGGGTGCATCAATTCGGGGTGCTTCAGGTGTGCTATCATGTCCAAGATCGCTTTGAGTTTAATTATTGCCAGCTTTGTTTTGCTGCTGGCGGCCATCATGCCATCTGGAGTGGCAGAAGACAGCCAGAGAGGCAACGCCGCAATGAATCAGTCAATGAATCTGTCTATAAACGAGGCCAACAGCGCAGCCGAGAACCTGACTGCAGACGCAACCAAAATCGATGGAGAGAAAATAGTCATAGGCAATGGAAAACCAGCCTCATCTGAGACGGTCCTCAGGGCGGGCTTCGAGAAGACCAAGGCATTGAACGATCTGGATGTTTACGGGAACCGGTCGGAACATGTGATATCGTCCAACGCCTCTGTCGTTGCTCCGTTCGACATCAGCCAGAGGGTAGGAAATGTGTCCCAATTCACATATAATACAGACATCTACAAGCCCATTTACAGCGTAGACGAATATAGAAGAACCAAACCGAGCTATCAGACACCAGAGTCTCTCGCCAACATGCAGGTTTACAACATCTCCGGCTATCCAATCATCAAAGCGGTCAACAGCATACCATGAAAAATAAAAAAGGGCTCTAAAGGTGCGCTCTGGCGTCTGTGCGGGTCCCGACATTCGGACTTCAGAGGTATCTCTGTAGCTTTGCCGTCAATGCCGGCTTGGGGTAAGCGCCCACCAATTGGTCGATGAGCTTGCCTTCTTTGAAGATCATCAGGGTAGGGATAGCAGATATCCTGTATTTGTTGGCCGTCGCCATGTTCTCATCAACATTTAGCTTGCCAAAGACTGCTTTTCCCTTCATCTCCGCTGCGAGCTGCTCGATGATTGGCCCGATCGCGCGACAGGGTCCGCACCATTCCGCCCAGCAGTCCAGTATGAAGAGAGGATATTGAGATGCCATTGAGTCGATGGTGGCATCAGTTACTATTACCGGCTTATTCGGCAGCTCTATCGACGGCGCGGATGGCTTGTTCATATCGATCATCATCTTCTCCATTTTTTTCCTTTTTATCTCTTCTATTTCGTCCAAGCTCAAACCTCCAAGCTCTTTTTGGCCTTGATTATCAGGGATTTGAAATGGCCCAGATCAACGGGCATGATCTCGAAGGGCAGGTTGGTGAAATCGAAGAACTCCAAAAGATCGTTCTCGCGAGCGGCAGCATCCTTGAGGGTGTCGAGGTAGACGCAGCCCTTAAAGGAGCCCATAGCCATTCTGGTCTCCTCCTGTCCCCAGTTCAGGCTATTGAAGATGTCCTTCCAGGCATCGAGCCACCCAGGTGAGAGATAAAAAAAGAGACCCTCTTTGGCCTTCTCTTCCATGCCCCTGCGGGTGATCAGAGCGTCCACGCAGTTCTGGCAGTCTATGATGGCCGCCCGGTAGGGCTGCAGGATCTCAGTCATCTTGTGGTGACACTGGCCATATGCTACTATTATGCCCTGATCTTCATCACTCCGGCAGCACTCCAGCTCGGAGACGAGTGCATCCTTCAGGTCATCGAAGTTCACATGCAGGCCAGCCGGCAGGTAGTGCACGCGGAAGGGAAATCCTAGCTCACGACGGAGTAGCTCAATCTCCCTTTCAAATATGCCGCAGGCAATGATTGCATACATAACTGCATGAATTAAGGGCGACAATAGGATATATCTGTGATCCTTGATTCTTGAGGTTGATTAGACAATGCTCATCTGGCTCATCGGTCGCGCTGGCCAGCTCGCGCGCGCGAGTTCGCACCAGTGCTCGGGATCGCGGGTGGCTATTGGCCCGGAGATCGTATCCCTTCATTGCGGTCGGGCTTCGCTTGGATTCAAGGGGGCTGCAATCATGCATTGTACCCTAGCACTGGAATGGGCAGTAAGAAGCTTTGTCTCACCAATCCTTGGCGCAGATATTTATTCGATGTTGACAATCAAGTTGTCTATGCGACAGGTGATACTCACTCCCGGAGAAGACGGCTACTGGGTAGTAGAAGTGCCAAGTCTTCCCGGCTGCATCAGCCAGGGCAAGACCAGGGAGGAAGCTATTACGAATATCAAAGAGGCGATTGACGGGTATATTGCGGCTCTATTGGAGGACGGCCTTCGTATTCCAGAGGAGCATTTCGAAGTTCTTGTGGCGGTGGTATGAATAAGCTGCCTATTATCTCGGGCAGAGAGTGCATTGAAGCTCTGAGCAAAGCGGGATTCTACACCAAGAGGCGTGAGAGCAGCCATGTGATCCTGAGGAGGGATGATCCATTTGCCCAGGTGGTTGTTCCGGATCACAAGGAGATAGACAGAGGCACTTTGAGAGCGATCATCAGGCAGGCGGGGCTTTCTGTCGCGGAATTTGTGAAGCTGCTTTAGCAATCTGTTTAGGATTTTTATGAGCTGCCTGGACCCGGCATCGATCTCGCACGCCCAGTCGGCCCGCTCGCGCGAGGGTGCAGGCGGCCCCGGGCACGCGGACGGGAGCTGATTGCCATGCTGCAAAGGTCGCCGGGATTCAGGCGCTCATCATCAGCTCGATTTCTCCCGCAGCAAGTGGTCTTACCAGAAGCTTTCCTGCCCGGAACTTTTTCGTGACTTCATCGATCTTCTCAGATACATCTGGTGTCACATAAGCCTCGCCGCAGCAATTGCACACAAGAGCTGGAACACTCTTGATGACAACTACTTCATTTCCGACCTTCATTACAAGTTCGGTGAATCCCTCATGCAGTTTGCCTCCACAAAGGGCGCACATATCTGAGCTTATCATGATCGCCTCGTTCTATTGTCTACCCAACATTCATCATCAGGCCAATATACAGTGATTACGCTGAGCCGATCGCCGCATATGGCCACCACAGCATGGCAGGGCTTGCCCGATATGAATCCAAGCATCAGAGCACTCGTATGCGTTCAAGCAGATCAGATGGGTTCATTCAATTCCTTCTTGGATCCGAAAATGAACCGCCTCTCGCAAGCTGTTGCCCTGCCTGCAGGCAGATCGGCGGTGTGGGACGCCATGACCTCGCAGTTTCCTGCGAGAATCTGGTTATTCATCAACTATGTCGTGACGTACTGCACTTCAGAAGCTCTCTCGATTTTCTTCTCATAGTATGCGCTTTGTACTCTTTCGGATATTATGTTTCAGCTCTTTGGCCTTGACGAAAGCTTCATAGGCTTCTTTTGTGTGACCCAGCAACCTGAGTGCATTGCTCTTATTGTACCATGCATCGGAGTCTTGTGGATTTAGCTCAATGGCTTTGTCTAATGCCTTAATCGCATCCCCCAGTTTGCCCAAAATACCTAGAGCTGCACCCATATTGAGCCATGCATCGGGATCTCTTGGATTTAGTTCAATAGCCTTAGAGTACGCCTTAATGGCATCCTCCGGTTTGCCCAGCCCAACAAGAGCAACGCCTTTGTTGTGCCATGCATCAGCGGAGTCCGGTTGAATATCAATGGCTTTATCTAATGCGTTAATAGCATCCTCAAATTTGCCTAACTTTACAAGAGCATTGCCTTTGTTGAGCCATGCATCTTGTAATTGTGGATTGATTTCAATGGCCTTATCAAATGCTTTAATAGCATTCTCCAGTTTGCCTAGAATATCGAGAGCATAACCTTTGTTATACCATGCATCGGAAAGCCGAGGATTTATCTTGATTGCCTTATCATATGCTTTGATAGCATCATTGTACTTACCCTTGGCCAGGAGAGCATTTCCTTTTTCTCTCCATTCATGCGTTTTAGCTTTGGTGGGCTCCAGACCGCTCATGCAACTGATGATGTGCACGTAAAGGATTTAACTCTTGTTTTGAGTCATGATAAATTATCAACCACAAGACCAAGCACCTGTCCACACGCCCGAACGGGCCCGCTCGCGCGCGTGGGCGGCCCCAGGCTCGCGGGCGGGAGCCTGGTGGGCAGATGCAAGGCAGCCGGAGTTCGAAGCATGGCGCTCCTGCCAGGACGAAAATCCAGCCATCAATCGCCGTTTCCGTTTCAGGCCGCTTTGAACCACTCATCACGGCTGATTCCAGAGTCTCTTAAAATTCTGACCAGAAGATCCACGCCGATATCCTGGCCATGATGCCCATTTGGCAGTTTTATGCGCACAGCTCCTTCAGTCATAAATTCGTGGTCTGTGCCTGTGAAAGGTCCATTGAACCCCAGATCACCCAGCCGCCGGATCAGCTCGCGCTTGGATACTGCAACCTGGTCGATTCTGCTTCAATTTGCCAAATAATATACCGAATAACTGAATACCATTTTACTCGATATAACCCACATTCCGCACTTTGGGGTTCGGGAGTTGGTAATTTTGCAGATATCGATTTAGTTAATTAAATGAAAATATTTTTAATCTAATGATATTTTCTTATCAGATCATTATGCATTATGTTGATTTGAGTCGACTCTGTCTCGGGGGATGAGAAGGTAAAAGGTTCTCTCAATCGAAGCGATATGGCGAAAGAGAAAATTATTAATGTAAATAAATATTATAAATTATGATTGTATTTGAAGAATCGATATCTAGAAAAATACTCGGTTTAGGAAGTTAAAGTGCGGAATGTGGGATATAATGATAGGTCCAAGAAAGTGCTCACTCCCCCTCCACCCTCGCCTTCCTCTCCGCCGCCTCTTTCGCCGCAGCCTCTTTGCCCAGCACCCGTGCCACTGCCTCGATCGCCTCCAGGTAGCGCACCATCTGGTCCAGCCAATTAATCAGATCGCCCTGATAGGCGTACATCCCGTACCGATCAGAAAAGTGATCGATGATCTCCTCCGGGCTCTTGCCGTCCTCACGCAGCTCCAGTATCCTCAGCGATATGCTCTTCTGGACGCATCCGCAGTATGGCGATTCCTTGCAGGTGCAGCGCAAAAAGTCCCGCGAGAAGTCCATGCAGTACCTCTGCAGCTTGTTGTCAAGCTCCCGCAGGTCGGCACTGGAGAGAAGATCCAAAAACGAGCCGTGAAGAGCCCTCTGGGAGATCTGCATGTGCAATTTTGTGGAGATCCGCTCTGCGAACTTGAGGTACAGCGCCTCAAAGCTCTCCAATTGTACAGCCACATCCTGTGGACTTTTTCCCCGGCCCAGGAGCCTGACGATTGTCGCCACCTGCTCAGGGGCCAGGAAATGTGCAGCAGCGGCCTCGCCGAGCTTCGTCGCCACGATGCCCCTGACCAGCCCCGCCTTTTCGAGCGACGCGAGAGAGCTGTTCAGGTCATCCAGGCCAACTGTGAGATCGTGCAACCGCTCCAGCTCCGCCCGGCTGCGGGCGGCCACAACATTCGCCAGCACCTCTTCCTGCTGCTGCGCGTCCTCAAACTCCGGTGCCACGTCCTCCATCTGGCCATGCAGCAAAGCGAGCGCCATCTCGTCCTCAGACTCGCCCTTCCCTGAGGAGAAACGTCGGCCCGGCTCGGCCAGAATGTAGACGAGCCCCTTGTCGTGGTAACCGGGCCTGCCCGCCCGGCCCAGCATCTGGTTGAACTCATGCACATTCAGCCACTCTATGCCCATAGCCAGGGATTCGAAGACAACCTGAGACGCCGGAAAGTCCACTCCCGCTGCTAACGCGGCTGTTGTGACGACTGTATGAATTTTGCCGTCCCCGAATAGCTCTTCGATCCTCTTTCTCTCCGGATACTGTAGCCCCGCGTGATATGCAGCTGCACCTGGAATGGAGTCCGCCAGGTTGTAGCAGTTCTTTCTCGAATTGGTGAATATGATGCTCTGGCCTTTGTATCCCGTGGACGAGGTCAGTGCCTGCGCCTCCTTGGATAGCTGGCGGAGAAGTTTTCTCTTCTCGGGACCGGACGAGAATATGAGATGCCGCTCGATTGGAACTGGCCGGACCTCGTACTCGACGAGGGTCGCACCAAGCCTTTTCGCCAGAGCTGCAGGGTTTCCCACAGTCGCAGAGAGAAAGATGAACTGTGCCCTTGGAGCCGCATTTTTCAGCCTTGCAATCATCCCGGCCAGCCTGTGTCCCCGTTCAGCATCCTCAAGCATATGCACCTCGTCAATGACCACGGTACCGACTCGTCCCAGGCTCTTCTTGGTACGTATGACCTGATCGATGCCCTCGTAGGTCCCGGCGATGATGTCGGCATCAAGGCTCTGGGGGACTTTCCGGCCTTTTCCCAGACGAATCCTGCTCACGCCCACCCGAATCGAAGTTCGAAATCCCAGCTCCCTGTAGGCCGAGAGCTGATCGAACTTCTGATTGGCTAACGCTACGAGCGGCACCAGGAACAGCAGCTTTCCCCGCCCTTCCAGTAGATTCTTGACCCCAGCCATCTCGCCTACGAGACTCTTGCCAGTAGCAGTAGCCGAGACAACTAGCTGATTTCTCCCCTCTAAAAGCCCGGCTTTAACCGACCTGGACTGGACAGGAAGAAGCTTGGTCAGTCGGCGCTGCATCATATGCATGAGCGGTGGCGGCAGAGCAATGGAAGCCAAAGGCAACGTCGGCTCCGCATGGCTCGCAGGGATGATATCAAAGCGGGTCAGCTCCGGCTCAAGCTTCTGCAGTGAGAGCAAGCCCACTACATCATCCAGGTTTCTCCTGGTCTTTAAAATCCTGGCCAGATGGGCCTTGGCCGCCCTTGATAGCCCTCGAAAGTCTGCCTCTCGCAATAGCTCCGCAGCAGCACAGTTCTCGCAAATGCGCCGGCCCTTATATGTAATGGCGCTGGGCTCTACGTAGGTGACCCTTCTCTGGCCGAGACAATGATTGCAGACCTGCACGAACCTATAGCCGAGCTGGTAGGCCTCTAACAGCTCGATGAACTTCTTCTCCTGCACTGGATCTCCACGGGCGAGATAAATGGCCTCCGCCTTTCGGAGCATCCTTAAAGCGTCTTCAGGCGGGAGGAACTTCTCAGCCTGATCGTCTTTCTTTACAAGGAACTTAAACGCCCTGGGCCCCTGGGGCATGTCCTTCAGCCGCAGATATCCCTCAAAAAGCGTCTTGCTGCCGCTTTGGGGCAGAAGCAATATGCGAGACCTATCAGCCTGTGCCAGAACCTGAAATGTCATTAAAAAGGTCTATCCTGAAGTGAGATCGATAAGCTCGTACTTCAGGCCCTCGGACTCCAGGCGAGTTAGAAGCCCTGGGATCTGCTCGTCCACGCTCACAATCACCGAGCCGACGCCGTGATAGGCAGCTTCGATAGCGAACTCCTTGGCCCCGAAGATTATATCTGGTTCGCGCCCAACCTTATGAAGCGCTGCTAAAGCCTCAATTCCTAGGCACCCCACAACCCTTGCCCTGGATAGCTGAAGCGTGAGAGCCCCCAAATCAACCTTGCGAGATCCACCGTTTTGGACTCTGGGCACCTTGCAAAGGATGACCTTGCCCTCGTCGAGGCTGATCAGTCCACGCAGATCTGATACTCCCACATCCTCTCCTTTCGTTACGCTGGCAATTACAACCCCGCTGGCCTCTATACCTTCCTTTTTGTTGGCATACAATAGACCATTTCTCATCTCCAGGGATACGCGCTCGCCCTCAACGAGATCGACCTCAGCAATGGCAGTCCAGACGGAAACATGGCTGATGATCTCCTCCATCACCACTCGAGCATAGCGCTTCAGCTCAGCGGCACTCTCAAGCAGCCACTCCACGCCTTCTTTTGTGATGCTGTAACGCATCCGTCCGTCTGTCGTTACCAGTCCGTCCGCCACCAGCTCCTTGATGTACTCTGATATGGCCTGGGGGGTAACACCCAGCTTCTCAGCAACCTCCTTCTGACGAAGGTTGGGCTGATGAGCGGCTATCTCAACAAGAATTTGAAAACGAGAACTTTCTCGTTTGCTCTGCAGGACACTGGTCATTAGAAGTCCTCAACATAAGGCTCAATGCGCTGGCCTCTCACTGCCAGTCCTTCCGCCCTCTTGGCCACGCCTCGAATGAATATCTGGCTTAACCCCAGCTCTCTTGAGAGGTTGGATAGAGAGTTATTGCCGCCATTGACCATCTTTTGCAGCTTCTCTGTCACAGTCCTCAGCTCTTCGTCAGACATGAAGGTGAGGCTTATCAGCTCGCTGAGATCTTCCATGGTAGCTCCAAAGCTGGCCTGAACTCTGGAGTAAGTGGAATGATACTCCTTCTCTGGGCTTGCTCCTGCCTCAGGAACCCTCCACTTGGTCTCGATGAGGCCGCTCTTTCGCAATAAGGCAACGCTCCTGTGTACATTTGTCTCGTCGCCGATGAGCTGTATAAGCTCTCGCTCAGTGTGCCACTCTTTGCTCAACTCATCGAAGATCTTTTTATGGACATCGGAGCCGAAGGCCTGCAACAAAGGGACCAGATCTGATGGATCATTGATGATCCTAGTTCTCTTTCCAGTCACAAAGAACCTCGCAGTAGTATTATCTCTTTAATTTGATAAAGCTTTTTGATAGATCAGATTAACCTGACAGTCTCCAGGTTCATAGGGGCCATTGTCGGTATCCTGTATCTCTTGTAGATGGAGCTGGCCAGATCGAGGCAGTTGCCTTCATCACCGTGGTTGGTGAGGACGCGGCCAGGTTTTGGATAGATGCGTCGCATGTACTCCATGAGCTGCTGGCGATCGGAGTGCCCGGAGAATCCATCGACTGTTGTTACCTCAAGATTGATCTTCACCGTCTGGGTCTTGCCGTCAACCGATAGAGGCAGCTCCTTCCATCCCTTCTGAATGCGCCGGCCAAGAGTCCCTTCTGCCTGGTAGCCAACGATGACCAGTGTGTTCTTCTCGTCTGGACCCAGGCGCTTGAGATACTCGAGGATTGGACCGCCGTTGATCATGCCGCTTGTCGCCAAAATCACGCATGGAGGTCCTTCGATTATCTCAGTTCTCTGCTTGGGGCTCTCAACCTGGACAAAGCACTGAGCCAGGAAGGGATTGATTCCTTTGTGGAATATGAGGTCGCGCAAATCGTTGTTTAGGTACTCAGGGTATGTGGTATGGATGGCTGTTGCCTCATAGATCATTCCGTCCAGGCAGACCGGAACCTCATCTATCACCTTCTTCCTGATGGCTTCCTCAAGGACCACCATGACCTCCTGGCTTCTGCCTACAGAGAAGGCAGGGATGATGACCTTGCCCCCTTTACTGATAGTGTCCTTGACAACTTTGGTCAAATTGATCTCTGCCTCTTTCCTGGAGGGCTGAATGCTGTTAGTCCCGCCGTAGGTGGCCTCGGTCACCAAGGTCTCCAGTCTCGGAAAATTGCAGACCGCTGGATCAAAAAGCCTCGTCCTTTCGAACTTGTAGTCGCCTGTAAATGCCACATTGTACAGGCCGTCACCGATATGGAAGTGGGCAATCGAGGAGCCCAGGATATGTCCTGCGTTGTGCATTGTCAATTTGGTGTCGGGTGCAATATCCGTCACATCTCCATAGTTGAGTGTGATGGTATGCTTGAGGGCCTCCCGAATCATGCTGGACTCATAGGGCAACCTCTTTCCCTCGCGACCAGCCACTTCTATGTAATCCAGTTGAAGAAGCACGCAGAGATCTCTTGTAGGTGGTGTGCAGTAGATCGGGCCCTCATAGCCGTACTTATAGAGCATCGGAACGAGCCCGGCATGGTCCAGATGAGCATGGGTTAGAACCACAGCGTCGATCTGATTGAGGGGATAAACCTCCGGCACATAAAGATACGGCGTGGCAGAGTCGTCTGAGCCAACGTTTATTCCGCAGTCGATTATGATACGGGACTCGGGGGTCGAGAGAAGCATGCAGCTTCTTCCTACCTCGCGGCAGCCTCCGAGGGTTGAGATTCTGACCCACTGGTCCTTGGAAGCTATATCCCTGTGGATTTTGCGGCCTACTGTTCGCAGTATGACCTTTCTTTCATTCTGGACGCTTCTCAAATAGTCCTTGATGTTGGCAATTGTAGTCGAGCGCACGGGAGGGGTTCTGACCACCTTGGGAGTCCAGCCTATGAGCTTAGTGATCTCGCGTAGAGTTGCTCCATGTCGGCCTATGACAAGGCCCGGTTTCTCAGCCTCGATCTGGACCTCACCGGTCTCGCCATCAAAGTAGTAGTTGGTGAGGACAGCTTCCTTGGGTACAACCTCTTGGATCTTGAGGATAGCCACCTCTGGTTCCGCCAGGACCTTCAGGTCAGGGCGTACCACAACGCGTTTTCTCAGCTCCTTGGCCAGGTTCCGAATGATCTCCCCGTCGTCCGCCAGTTTTTTGGGGTCATCTGTATAAATGACCAGCTCTGGGCCCTCGAATTCAAGCCCCGTGACTCCTATGTCCGGGGGCAGTTTGCTCTGCACCTTGCGTTTGAGCTCAAAAAGTACTTCTTCTACTGACAATAGAACACATCCAAAAAAGGTTAGAGGAGCTTCATGATCTCAGAAAACTCCGGCTCGCCTACCTCTTCGTATTTATCTGTGATTCTGACGAGCTCGATCTTGTCGCCAGAAGCCGAATCGCGCTTCATGGCACTGTGAATTGATTTTGCTGCCAGTATGGTTCCATCCTTGATGCTGATTCCTGGCTTGTACATTGCTTCCAGCACGCCGTAGGCGATTGGAGAGCCCGAGCCTGTGGCCACAACCTTCCGCTCCTCGATCTGGCCACCGAGGGCGTCAAGCGAATAGATCTTGGGGCCGTATCTGTCGACGCCACCCATGACCAGTTGCACCATGAACGGATAGTAACGGCGAGAAGAGAGAATATTGGCGAGCATTGATGTTATGGCTTTGACTGTCATGTTCTCGCCTCTTTGCATCTTGTAGAGACGGGCCTCGACCTGAACCATCCGGACCAGCGACTGAGCATCACCCACAACACCCGCCGTAGTCAGACCCACCAGATCATCGACCTGATAAACCTTCTTTGCGGTGCTGCTGGCTATGAAGCTGCCCATGGTAGCCCGGCTCTCCGATGCAAGTACTACACCTCCATCGCAGAGTACACCTACCGTAGTTGTACCTTTGAACACCTCGACCATTTAATTACCTCAACTAAAATCAGAAAACGGACATGATGCTTTTTACTTTTTCCATATAAATACTTTCCGCCAAGCTTTGAATTGGAGAAACAATTGCACACGAACTCCTAAAATATGAGGCGATACAATTTCCAGGTTGTGACCGATCCTACCGGCCTCCTTTCAGGGCTCTTCTCAGGGCCAGCTTCCGAGCTTTCAGGCTTTGTCCACAGGTACTACATCGATCCCATAATCTACGACACCAGTTATAACCCTGTGGATACTATTACCTGGGCCATAATCCTGGGCCTAGTTGTGCTGGGGCTGATCAAGCTTCTGGGACGCCTTAAGATCTCAATCGATGATAAACTGGTGCTCTTTACTCTGCCCTACATACTGGCCGGGTCGAGCCTGAGGGTGATCGAGGACGCGGATCTCGTCGCTGCCCCCTGGAGATATCTTCTAATCACACCTTTGATCTTCTTCCTGGTCTTTTTCGTCACAGTCGCGTGCCTGCTGCTCACCAGGTGGATTTGGGGTGAAAAATATCCTGCCTGGTATGCAGCAATCGGCTTTGCCTGGACGATATTTAATTTGGCTATGCTCTCGACTCTTGGATTCAAGGAGGGCTGGGTCATTGCTGCGGTCTTCCTGCTGGGTTCAAGTCTCGCGAGCGTCTTCCTAATCATGCGAGGCCGTCTGTCAGCAATTAATTTCCTGCGGGATCGATTCAATATGATAATCATCTACGCCCATATGCTGGACGCCAGCTCGACCTACTTCGGGGTGGACTGGTTCGGCTACTACGAAAAGCACGTGGTCCCCACTTTTCTCATAAACCTGGCCGGGACTGCGGCGATCATGTTTCCCTTAAAGCTCGCGGTCCTCCTGCCGGCGCTCTACATGATCGACAGATCTTTGCAGGAGCCGTCGCTAAAAAACCTCACCAAGCTGACTCTGATCACGCTTGGCCTCGCCCCGGCGGTCAGGAACACGCTGCGTCTGGCGTTGGGGGTTTGAGGGAGCTAGCGTCCCTTAAATGGTCGAAATCGAGCTGAAGTCATCTTTCCAGCATTTTCCGATGCGCCTCTCTGAATCCCTGGTCTCTCATCTGACAGGAGCACCTTCCCTTAAACCACGGGTAAGAGGTCATCTCCTTCCAGATCTCTTTGAGGCTCATCTCCTTGATGTTGCCGAAGGACAGCGGCATGTAAGCACAGGGCAGGGCCTCGCCTGACCCATCGACGTGGATCCATCTCCTGCCTGCAAAGCATCCGAACATATCAGGCCCGAGCAGGTAGGGCAGAGCCGTGACCCGCGGGCCCTCGGAGCGGTTCTTCTCCTTGTGGAAGCGCTCGAGCCTTGCGACGTCCCTGTCTGTGAGAACCTCATCCTCGTGAGCAGCCCAGCGGCCCACTGCCACAATCTCATAAAAGGACAGCTCGTGCACGCCTAGGCCCGCGGCCAGGGAGAATGCATCCTCCAGATGGTCGATGTTGTGAGGTGATGTCACCATGAACAGATCAACCAGCAGGCCTGCAGCTAGCGCATTCTTCACTCCGGAGAGTGCATCGCGATAGGCTCCCTCCCGGCCACGCACCCGGTCGTGCTCTTTTTCGAAGGGGCTGTCAATGCTGATTCGCACAGCATAAAGCCCGGCCTCTTTAAGCCGCCGGGCGAGATCCTCTGTGAGATGGTAGCCGCTGGTAAACGAGGTGGAAATGGCGCGGTCGCCAACGGAGGAAACCAGATCTGGAAGATCTTTTCGCAGCATCGGCTCTCCACCGTCGAAGGTGATCAGGTACGATCCCATGTCCAGAGCCTCGGAGATGGATCTTTTCACAACAGTGCTCTCCAGTATCTCCCCTTGACGTGATGGAGCGCTGCAGTGGATGCAGTCGTTGGGACAGGCCTTCATAACGGCTATCGAGAACTGGTCTGGAATGGGCCGACGAGTCAGGGCTCCTACCTGTGCGGAGAGCATGCGGTCAAAGGCCGGGCTAGGGGCGGGTGGAATCCAGGTTGAGAAGATGAACTTGTCCGGCCCGGTGGAGATCGGCTTTTCGTCAGCAAAGACGCGGTTCATCCGGTCCAGGACAGGTTTCGCTAAAGGAGCAATAGCTCCATTCGCCGTCAGCCGTATGCCTCTTCCTTCAGCCGAGGCCTCAATACTCAGCAGAGGCTTTTTTGCAATCTGCATCTTGCCATCCCCCGGCGGGTCATCTCATCCACAATGCTCTCAAGACGGCTCAGCATGAGTGATTTGCCAGACGACTGCCGGAGAGCCTCTTTGGCCAGACGGCTGTGATCATCGATGACCTTGATGCACATCTGGGACACGACGTCCTCTTGATGAAGGTCTTTATAGATTCTGGGCAGCGTGACCGACGTCTTCTGGGAGGACTTTCCCTGATCCAGCCCCAAAAATTCCTCGAGATCATCCAAAACCTGATAGCTCAGGCCGAGATGAAGCCCGTAGCTCTCGAGGCTTGCCACGTCCTTTTCCCCTGCCCCTACCAAGAGGCCCCCCATCTTGGCGGAGGCTGAAAACAGCGTGGCAGTCTTCTTGGAGATGCATTGATAGTAATCATCAGAAGAACAGGTTTCTGAGAGGTCCATCAGCTCTCCGTCAGACATATCCATGCATGCGGAGGAGAAAGCGGCTATTACCGGCTGGCTGTAGTGAGAGATCAGCTCAATGGATCGAGAGATGAGCCAGTCACCCGCGAGAAGAGACGCCTCAGGTCCGAAGCGCTCAAAAGCGCTCTGTCTGCCCCTCCTCTCTACGCCGTGGTCAAGAATATCATCATGAACAAGCGAAGCGGCATGGACCAGCTCAATGGCTAAAGCAGCTTTCGTGGCCTCGTTGGCTGTGCCGCCAAAGGCCTCTGCCGAGAAGATGAGGATGAGGGGCCGGACACGTTTTCCCGGAGCGGAGAGGACATAGCTGATAACCTCTCCGAGGGGGGAATCTGGAAGGCCCTTAACCAGCTCGGCAAGCTGCTCGTTTATAAGACGGTATTCATCCCAGCCGGAGAACATCGAGTAGGTACTTCCAGACTGGCTATTTAGCTTTTGCTAATGCGATTAATTCAATTTGTTATTTTTAAGAATAAAAGGGAAAGCTTTTTAGGTTAACAATGGGTACGGTTCTATCTTTAAAAACGTTGTCAATCGGTGATGGGAAACATGAGCGTTGTTCGTTTAGTTTTTGTAGTCGGCCTCCTGGTGATTGTCTCAACAACCACAGCCCAAAATCCAATTGAGTCAGTCTCGGGGTCCATCAGGGAACAGTTGAACACTGCCGGTCAACAGATTCAGGAGAAAGCGGTTCAACACGCCTTAGAAGGAAATCTTACAGATGAGCATATCTTTGCGGATCTCAATGCCACAAAAGACAACCTAACTGAGATAGCGAGAGCCAAAATCAACCAGGAGATAGATGAGAGCAAGAACCTCACTTCCGAACAGATCAAGACAAAAGCTGAGGAGGAGCTGAAGAGACGAATGAGCCAACAGCAACCGGGATTTGAAGGATTCTTGGCTTTATTGGCTGCCCTGGCTTCAGTTGGCCTGATGGGGCGAAGGGAGTAAGGGAAAGAAATATGGGAATCGACAATGCGGAAAAAGACAGGCGAAAGTCAAACGTGGCTATGCTCTCAGTGCTCTCGAATGCTAGCCTCATGATCCTCAAGCTTGTGGCTGGAACATTGATAGGATCTGTCTCAGTGATATCCGAGGCCATCCATTCTGGAATGGACTTGCTGGCTGCCATTATTGCATTTTTTGCAGTGAGAAAATCCGGCAAGCCGGCAGACGAGCGCCATCAATTTGGCCACGGCAAAGTTGAGAATATTTCCGGAACTGTTGAGGCGATTCTTATCTTTATTGCGGCAGGCTGGATAATCTTTGAGGCCGTGAGAAAGCTCCGAAATCCCGAGCCAATGGACGATGCCTGGCTTGGCATTGCAGTTATGCTGATTTCCGTAGTGGCAAACATCTTCGTCTCCATGAGACTCTTTAAGGTAGGCAAAGAAACGGACTCCGTAGCCCTGATAGCAGACGCGTGGCATCTGCGAACAGACGTGTACACGTCGGTTGGCGTTTTCGGTGGCCTGGTCGTCATCATGGCGGGTGGGTTCGTCTTTCCTGGAGCGGACCTGCGATGGGTAGATCCGGCTGCTGCTATTGGCGTAGCGATTCTGATAATAAAAGCAGCGTACCATCTCACAGTTGAGTCCGCGCGCGACCTGGTGGATGTGGGCCTTCCCGCCGAGGAGCTGGAAGAAGTGAGCAAGCACATCAGAGCATTTTCTCCAACCATCAGGGGATTTCATCACCTGTGCACAAGAAAAGCAGGTGCCTGCCGCTTCGTGGAGTTCCACATCAGAGTTGACGCGTCAATGTCTGTTGATGAATCACATCGCATTGCAGACATGATCACATGCTCAATCAAGCAGCACTATCCAGGGACTGCAGTTACCATTCATATCGAGCCATGCAATTGCACTATTTCCAAAGATAGATCATGCGGCTGCCTGCTCAGCGAGAACCAGAGGACTGAGATGGTAACAAAGACCCTGGATCAGGAAGGATGCCATGCGAACTGATGAAAAAATTTGAAGGATTGAAACGGTTGCATTCAGAGCAGGCGACCGGACTCTATTTTCGCGCATCTTCCTGCTACCACGCGATATCCTTCTCGATCCAGCTTTACTATAGTTTCTGGGCTCTCTGTGCCAGGCTGCATCCAGAAGACCTTGAAGCCCTTCTGCTTCGCCTCTTCGGCAAGAGCCGGAACGGCTGAAGGCCTGCGGAATACATCAATGATATCTATCTCATCCGGGACGTCTTTAAGGGATGCGTAGACCTTTTCACCTAAAATGGTCCGACCGGCATAATTGGGATTGACGAAGTAGAGCCTGAAGCCACGGCTTAAGAGGACGTCAGAGACGAAGAAGCTCGGCTTATAGGGGTCCGGCGAGATGCCGACCACGCAGATGGTCCGGCAGCTGGTCAGTGCCTCTTTGAGGTCTTTATCTTCTCTAAGGATGGGCATGAATGGTAAATTGGGCGCTCTTTGAATAAATAGTTGAACTTTAGAAGGGACCACCTAGCTCTCTCGCTTTAGCAAAGGCAACATCTGCCTCAGACTCACGCCCCAGCGCTTTTAAAGATAATCCCCTGTAATACCAGGGCCGGTAGTTGCCGGGAGAGACCTCACTTGCATGATCGAAGTATTGGATCGATTCATTATAATTGCCCTTGCTATAGAGAGACGCACCTTTGCCAAACAGTGCTGACGTGTCGTCAGGATTCGATTTGAGGGCGCCATCATACAGCTCAATGGCTTTAGCCAACGTATCATTCGCCTCATCCCTCCGGCCAAGTGCTTTAAGCGCGCTGCTCTTTTCCAGCCAGGCTTTTGATAGCATTGGATCGATATTAATAGCCTTATCATAGCTTCTCACTGCCTCATCGAACCGACCCAACTCCGCAAAAGTGCCGGCCATCATGTACCATGCGTCAAGCAATTGTGGGTCTAATGTTACAGATTTGTTATAGGCATCAATAGCCTCTTCATATCTGCCTATGACTGTCAGGTATTTGCCTATTTGATGCCATGCATCTGCATATCCCGGATCAATTTCTGTAGAATTATTAAAGCACAGAAAAGCCTCATCGAAACGACCTAGCTCGATGAGAGCTTCACCTTTCTTATACCAAGCCAATGCAGACCGATTATCGCTCTGGATGGCCCGATCATATGATTTGAGTGCTTCTTGGAGGACAGACTCTTTATCTGTTTCATTTTGGGTGATGTTGAGCGCATATTCGAGAAGTTCATCTCCGTTGCTGAGCAATCGGTTTATTGAATCATCTTGGGACTGAGCGCATGCGCATAGCACAGCCAACGATATCCATATTATGGCAGAAATAACTTTGATCATATAAGTATTATTGACCTCTCGAAGGAATATAATAATTGTGGCAAGTCAGCTTTTCTTGCAGAGCACCTTGTCCATGAATATCAGGTTCTCAGGCGGCTCAGAGAGCCTCACCTTCTCGCCCTTCATCTCAACGATCGCATCTAGCCGGGTGAAGTGAACCTCGGATATTCTCACCAGTGGCTCGCAGCCCTTTTGGAGCTGCTCCTTGAATCCATCGATTTTGCCGCCCTCGCCCATGTAGCTGATGATGCGCCGGAAGAGCTTGGGCAGAACTGCGACCTCCTCGGTGATGGCCTTCAGACTTGAGACTGAAAATCCTTTGTTGGTTTTGTCAAGGGGCCACAGCCCCAATCCTCCTGACCTGGCGTTCGCCACAGCCCTTGAAAGAGGAGATCGCAGATCAGAGAAGAGTCCGTTGTAGTACATGGGATAGGCCAGGCCGCGAGCGAGCAGCCGGTAATTGAGGCTCCCTTTGAGAATGGACCTATCGAGATTGATCTCCGCCCCGTCCTTCTCGTCGCTTTTGCCTGCGAAGACGAATGCCACCGGGCGGCGGTTGCTCTCGGTGCTGCGGGCCAAGATGTGGCCCTCGGTGCCGTCCTTGGCCTTGACCACGGTTCTCTCGTTCTCGTCCCACTCTACGTCTTCGATCCCAAGGAAAGAGAGAAGGAAGTCTCTGGCTGTGCGCGCTGCGCCCAAGGGCTGAGAGAAGCCCATGTAGTGCGTCTCCAGGGCATCAACTGCCTCGATTCGAAGCTGCGCGTGCCCCCGCGCATTTGCCTGCACAGCCGGGCCTGAGAGCTTCTTCCATAACGACGAGTCCTGGGCTTTGAACCGGACTGAATCGCCATCAGGACTGTAGCCGGCCACGTGAAATGTTCCTTTGATCAGAGTAAATGACATTCATATCATCCTGAATCGTTTTTTAATCTACCTATTTTTAGTACTGAGTTATTTTTAGGATTTAAATTTACTTGTTAAGTTATAAAATATTTCGCAAACCATAGAATCTTCAGGCTTTCATGGCATTGCTCTGCAAAAGGTTTTTTTTACTTTGCAGAATAATGATAGTACAAATATGATAGTACAAACGAATCCCAGCCACGCCGTATATTGCGGCCTCAAGCGTGCCAGCATCAACTTTGCGACCTCGGTGCCCTGCGTCAATCTGCAGGAACTTCTGACCCTGGTGGAAGGCGACCACGAGATAGTCCACGTGCCAGTCACCCGCGAGGAGGAGGGAGTGGGTATCTGTGCAGGTGCCTGGATGGGCGGGCGAAGGCCTGCGCTCCTCATGCAGAACTCAGGGCTCGGAAACTGCATCAATGCACTCGCTTCTCTAGACATGCTCTACGGCATTCCACTTCTCATGATCATCAGCCATCGTGGCGGCAAGGGTGAGCCGATAATCGGCCAGGTGCCAATGGGCCAGCTCACGGTTCCACTGCTGGATGCCATGAAGATCCGCCACTACTCGCCAGGCCCGGAGACGGCGGAGGAGACAGTGGCTTGTGCCTGGGAGAAGGCCGCAGAAGAGAGAAGGCCCGCGGCTGTTCTTTTGGATCTTGATTTCTGGAGGGCGAAATGAAGAGGATGCAGGCCATAGCCCTGGCCGCGCAGGCAGCCGCGGCTCAAAATGCTCTTCTCGTCGGAAACATAGGCTATCCAAGCCGCGAGCTTTTCGCAGTTCACGATCGCCCGGAAAACTTCTACATGCTGGGATCGATGGGCATGGCCTCATCGATTGGCCTGGGCCTGGCGCTGGCCTGCAAGAAGAAGGTGATCGTCCTTGATGGCGACGGGTCTGTGCTCATGAACCTGGGGACTCTCGCCACCATCGCCCATCACGCGCCGGAAAACTATCTGCTGGTGATTCTGGACAACTGCTGCTACGGCTCGACAGGCTCGCAGCCCACCTGCACGCATCTTGGCACAGATCTCGCCGCTTTAGCAAAAACTGCCGGAATCAAGAACGTGAGAAAGGTCGAGCGGCCCGGGGATCTGGCCGAGGCCCTCCTAGGAAAAGGCGTGATTGTGTTGAATGTCGAGGCAGGCAACGCCACTGTGCCCATCATCAACCTCTCGCCTGAAGAGATTGTGGAAAGATTCAGCAGATGCGCCAGACAGGCAATGCAATTGGAAACGAGATGAGCAATCTTTATGAATCTGGATGTACATTGAATACGCATAAGCTGAGGATAAATGAATATTAATCTTGGGCACCCCTACGAGACTGCAATAAAAAGCATCATCGAAAAAGGCTATGCAGGAAATCAAACAGAGGTCATTCGTCAGGCCATTATGGCTTACAAGCGTCAGATAGAGGAAGAAGAGCTAGCGCTGGTGCATAGAGCAGTAGATAAAGAGATGGCAGAACTGGATGCCGGCAAGGTAAAGGTGCATTCATTCGAAGAAATCAGGAAGATCCTTGAGCCAGAGAACTAGATCTTCATGGATATCGTTTTCTCAGATTTTGCAGAGAAAGAACTGGTGAGATTGCCACAGGAACTCAAATCCCTATTACTGAAACACTTTGAAAAGATGATCGTGGCGCCTCCTAGGAAACGCATGAAGCATGGAATACCCTGCCATGTGGATAAAGTGACTGGACAGGCCCGGATAGTCTGCGAGATAAGAAGAGACACGATCTACGTTCTGCATTGCTTCGGGAGCCATAAAGAGTATGAGCGCTGGTATAGATCATACAAGTAAAGGCTCTACACCCAGAAAGACCTGGTCTCTGATTTTCAGCCCACGAGCCCGACAGGCTCCGACATCCTAAAGGTGCCATCCAAAATCCGTCTCTTCAGCTCCTCGGCCAGCTTAACGGCCCTCAGCCGGTCCGATTGACGCAGCACCACAGGAATGCTCCTGACGCTCTCCGCAGCGGTCCGCAGACGCACCGCCCCAAGATGACCGCGGAAGACCCCGCCGGGACAGACGTTCACGCACATCCCGCAGTGAAAGCACAGATCCTCGTCTCTTCTGACCCGTCCGGCCTCGTTACTTATCGCCCGCATGGGGCAGGCCTCTGCCGCCAGACAGGTGCGACAAAGGGAGCATCGCTCCGGCTCAAACTCGACCGCCAGGTCAACGTTCGTCCAGACGTCACCGTAATCGGCTTCACCAATGGCCGTCCTCTTCACCACATCATTTACTGGCAGAACGATCTCTTTATCAGGCCGGGCAATCTCGGATAGAATGGTCTTGCTGATGACTGGAATTGGCACCGCCCAGGAACAGATGCACTCAGGGCCGGCTGATGTGACAAAGCCGCCCATGTACTCCGGCACCATCCCGTGCATATCGGCAAAGCCTGAGAGGTTTGGCTTCTCTTTGCTGCTCCTGGTGCCTGTGCCAAGAACGTATCCCTCCGCTCCGTTCATGAGAATGCGGGTTCCCTCACCAATGCTCTCCAGCAGAGGATCGTTCTTCAGGGGATTGATCTCGCCGCATCCTGAGAATGTAGCCTCCTGGAAGTTCGGTCGAAAGCCCCCGCTGTGAAATATGGTATTGACTGGATCGTGTCCGGCGTTGACAAAGGCCGAGTAGTTCTTGAAGGCATGGCGCGAGCCGAAGAGCCTGGCATGGGGCATCCCGTCCAATCCCAGCTCGGCCTGGATGGTGCGCCCTTCGTCCGTTTCCACCTCGACCAGGACATTCTTCCGTTCCACCAAATCGCGAAAGAGATGGCCGCCTCCGTAGTCTGGCCGGCTCCTGCTGTGGGCCGTTCCAAACACCACCAGGTCCAAAACGCCCAAGTTCTCGTTAGGGCAGGGGCCGACCATCGCTGCCACCCCGTTGATCCAGGCTTTCTTTGCTCTGAGAAACGATCCCTGCGGGGCCACTGGAAAGGATAAAACCGCATAGGTTCCACTCATCAGCGCCCGGGTGGCAGTTGTGACGACGTCCACCTTGGAAAGCTCCTCAGCGTGTCCGCCCTGAACCATGCGGGAGACCTCTTCGGCGGTCATGACCACGGCGTTTCCGTGCTCGACCTTCGTTCTTATCTCGGAAAAAGATCCAACCATGCAGCACACCACCCCGGCGTCAGTCACATATATTTGTTCATTTGCAATAGGATTACATAGAGAAACGCCTTTCGCTGAAAGTTGCGGTCATTGTCACGATTGTAGGATATTCTTTTTAAATTTTCCATTTTGAGAAAATATAGCCAATTGACTGGAAACTGCTTTATACCGATCGTTCTCTTCAAATTGGCGAAGCCGATACTAGGTGATCTCATTTGAAGAACATTATAATAATAGCTATTCTGGCGGCAGTTGTAGTGATGTCGCTTGGCTGCCTCTCGGGCCCTGAGAAGGAGGGAGCTGTCTCCAATGAGACTGGCAAGGATAATGTCTCAGCCGAGGAGCAGACGGCTGGCAAGATCACAACGCTTGCCATTGGGTACCAGCCCAGCACCCATCAGATTGCAGAGATGGTAGCCTCTGAAAAAGGCTGGTGGAATGATGACCTGAAGCCCTTTGGAATAACCGAGATAAAGGAATTTGAGTTTCCAACCGGAGTCCCTGAGATGCAGGCTATGGTTGCCGGTGAGCTGGACGTGGCTTATGTTGGAACAGCGCCGCCCATTTCGGCCATTTCAGCAGGACTGCCTGCCAAGATCGTGGCTGCAGTCAACATCAATGGCTCCAATCTGGTTCTGGGCCTGGATAAAACCTACAACGGACCGGCCTCTCTGGAGGGCCTATCAATCGGCACCTTCCCGCCCGGATCCATTCAGGACACAGTTATGAAGAAGTGGCTCAAGGACAACGGAGTGGATATCTCCAAGGTGGACATCAAGGCCATGGACCCCGGACCGGCTACAAGCGCTCTGTCCGCCGGAAAGATCAACGGAGTCTTCCTGCCCCACCCATCCCCCTCCATAATTGAGATGAAGGGCAAGGGCAAGATGGTTGTGGCCTCCGGCGAGATGTGGCCGAACCATGCCTGCTGCAGCCTGGTAGTCACAGATAAGCTCATCAAAGAAGCCCCTGAGCTGGTCGAGCAGATCATCAAGACCCATATCAAGGCTACCGAGTACATCAATGCCCATCCTGATGAGGCAGCTGAGATCTACGCCAAGAGGACAAAGTCCAACCTCACTGAGGTCGAGCATTCCATCCATAACTGGGACGGCAAGTGGATCAGCGATCCGACGCTTCAGGTTCCGTCCACTGTCGAGTACGCCCAAGTGGACTACGAGATGGGCTACACTAAACGGGAGCTGACAGAGAAGGATCTGTTCGACACAAGCTTCTATGAGAAGGTGAAGGGCGCTGAGTAAAGACAAACCCAAACGGAGCTGGGGTGCGATCCTGGATCAGAGCATCTCAGCTTTTTCCATTTTGGGATTGATAGTAGTCTGGCAGGCTGCCGCCATTGTGGTCAACGATCAATTGACCCTTCCGAGCTTCGTTGATGTAGTGGCGGCCTTCGTGGATAACTGGTGGTCGATTCTCACCGAAGATTTGCCTGTCAGTTCTCTGCATTTCGGGATAGGCATCGTCGGAGGGTTATTGATTGCCTTGCCGATAGGAATCATCATGGGCTGGTTCAAGATCGCAGATCGAATCATGGACCCGATTGTGGAGATACTTCGGCCCATTCCGCCCCTGGCCTGGATTCCCTTTGCCATCATCTGGTTTGGCATAACCGACACTGCCGCGGGTTTTATCATCTTCATGGGTGCGGTCTTTCCAATTTTGATCAACACCTACGTGGGCTTTAAAAGTCTTCCAAGGGTCTATGTGGAGTCTGCCAAGGTTTTAGGCGCGACCAAAGACATTGATCTGATCAGGTATGTCGCCGTACCCCAAGCATTGCCCTCAATTGCAGCCGGAATCCGGATCGCTATGGGCATCGCCTGGATGTGTCTTGTCGCCGCCGAGATGTTCGGGGTGAGCAAGAATGGCCTTGGCTTCAAGATCTGGGATTCCTACGGCCACTACCGGATGGATGAGGTCTTCATGTACATGATTGTGTTAGGCCTCTTGGGTCTGGCCATAGACCGCACGTTCCGATATGTGGTTGAAGAGAGGATGCTCAAGTGGCAGGTGGGGCTTAACCAGTAGGCTCACCGGAGTGGTTCGCGGAATGAGGATCACGTAGCTTGCCCACTCAGCAACTTTTTTAAAACATTAATTCAATGAAGTGCAAAGCCTTAATATGATATCGTAGTTTATTTAAGGCAACTGGTTCGTCATACGATCGCATTCGAGGAAAATCGAGGAAAGGTCATGAAGAGAAATATCAAGGTGGAACGTCTCAATCAAAGACCGTTGGAGCAGCAGGAAATTGAGCTAGTAGAGCGCAAGGGCATTGGACATCCGGACAGCGTGGCCGACGGCCTCGCGGAGTCGATCAGCCGGGCCCTTTGCCAGGAATACCTTGATAGATTTGGTGCAGTGTTGCATCACAACACCGACAAGACGCAGATTGTGGCTGGCAGGTCCAAGCCCGCCTTTGGGGGCGGTGAGGTCATCTGTCCTCTGTACATCCTTCTCACAGGTCGCGCTACCAGGGTCTTCAAGGAAGAGGAGATTCCCGTTGACACCATTGCCATCAAGGCCGCGAGAAAGCTCCTCGTGCAGTCGCTATCCAATCTGGATGTCAACAATCACATCATCCTTGATGCGAAGATTGGCATGGGCTCCTCAGACCTGCGGGATGTCTTTGGCCGCAAGGTTCCATCAGCCAACGACACATCCTTTGGTGTGGGCTACGCCCCATTGTCTGAAACTGAGAACATCGTCTTCAATACCGAGCGGGAGATGATGAGGCTCAAGAAGAGCGTTCCGGCCATCGGCGAGGACATCAAGGTCATGGGAATGCGCCAGGGGGATTCCATCAACCTGACAATCGCCTGCGCCATGGTTGACAGGCATGTGGCCAACCTAAAAGAGTACGCTGACACGAAGAGGGACATCGTGGATCACGTCGTCGAGTATGCCAAGCAGTTCACTACTAGGAAGGTAGCAGCCCAGATGAATGTGGCAGACAACATCGAGCAGGGGTCGGTCTACATCACAGTCACCGGCACATCAGCCGAGATGGGAGACGATGGAGCTGTGGGCCGGGGCAACAGGGCCAACGGAATGATCACGCCAAACAGGCCCATGAGCCTTGAGGCGACATGCGGAAAGAACCCCATCAACCACGTGGGCAAGATCTACAATCTGCTCTCCACTGAGGCCGCCCGGCAGATTGCTGCCGAGGTAGAGGGCATAGACGAGGTCTACATCAAGATGCTGTCACAGATCGGCAAGCCCATCGACGAGCCGCACATCGCCAGCGTGCAGATCGTGCCCAAAGAGGGAAAGGACATGAACAGCCTGGAGGCCGGTGCCAGGGAGATCGTGGACGAGTGGCTCGGAAATATCCCCAAGCTACAGCAGATGCTTCTGCGGGGAGAGATTTCGACGTACTAACAGCAATCTGATATCATTCTATTAGATGAGGGCCGAGAAAGTGACATTCTCAGACCCTCTTTTTCCTAAATTTTCTTCTGTCAAGGGATCAAAACTGTTATCATATAAATGAGATAAAAGACGAACGTGAGGATGGCATGCCCAGAGCGAAAAATCTAAAGGAAGCTTACAATAATTTTTATGTAGAGCCGTTGAAAGAAGATCAAGAGTTTAAGGATTTTTATGTTGAACGACCTAACTCTATTTCACCCATGACGGATTTAAAGGATCGAATTGAGCTTGCCAATCCGGATCGAAAAGAGAAGTACCTCTTTTTAGGCTTTAGAGGATCAGGAAAGAGCACAGAACTATATCGATTGGAAGCTGCCCTGGATAAAAGCCGATTCTTAGTGGTGAATTATTCAATTCGAGAGGATCTGAATTTAAGTGATTTTGATTTTCGCGATTTCTTTGTCTCTATGGCCCTGAAGGTCTATGACATCGCCAAAGCTGCGAGTATTCTTCTTCATCCCGATATTGAGAAGGATTTCCAAGACTTTACCAAGAGAATAACGAATATAACCGAAGAAGAGGTGACCAGCCAGAGTTCAAAGGGCCTCTCTTGGAGCAGGATCGTCATTCTCAAGCTCAGTCGGGAAGCCAAGACCAGACAGTGTTTGCGAACGGAACTGGATCAGAAGATCAGCGACCTCATCCAAAGGCTTAACTGGCTGATATTGGATATCGAGGAAAAATCGGGAAAAGAATTAGTGATAATAGTTGATGATCTGGACAAGCTGGCCCGAGGCCAGCAGTCAGAGGATTTTTTCTATAAAAACTATCAATTGCTTATCGAGCCGAGTTGTTTTGTGGTTTACACATTTCCAGTTCCACTGGCATTTAATCCACAATATGAGAATGTGAGGCATGCCTTTACCAGCGACGTGATCCTGCTACAAATGCCGGTTTGGAAGAGAAACGGCGAGAGACATGAGAATGGAAGAAAGTTTTACAGAGAAGTGATATCTCACAGGATAGAGCTGGATCTGCTGGAAGGTGATGTCCTGGAATATGCCATCGAGTCCACAGGCAAGCTCACTGAATTGGTGGAGGTCATGAAGGAAGCATCACTCAACGCCTTTCGCAAGGGCCAGACGCAGATATCCAGGACGGATGTGGCCATCGCCCTTGATAAGTTGAGGATGACATTTGATAGAACCCTAACTGAGGCTCATAAGAAGAAACTGCTGGAGATCAATAAATGCAAAGAGGCAAGAGAAGAAGGCCTCGATTCCACTTTAACTCGCGAATTGCTCTTCAGCTTGACTGCGGTTGAATACGAAGACGATGAGGGCAGATGGTGCGAGGTCAATCCCATGCTGCATCCTTTGGTTAAAAAATGGAGCCAATCTCCCTAGAGGATCTGGACGAGGTAGATCTCCTGCTCACTGGACTTGAGATCTCCCAAGGAAAAGGAAACCTCGTTCTCTGCATAATCGCCTCGCCAGCATATCGAGAGAAAGTAATAGAGGTTATAAAAGCGAGATATCCCACCAGAGTGCTGGCCGTCGAGACGGGAGATAAACTCATATCGGACCTGAGAAATTTAAAAGCAGCAAAAAAGGATATCATTGTCTGGGTTCTTCCAGATAGCCCAAGCGAGGATATCCTGGAGGCCCTCAACAACTTTCGTGAGCTTTTTTATGATGCGGGCGTTCCGAGTCTGGTTTTCATGACACCAGCAGGACTCAATGATGTGATATGGAAGGCTGCAGACTTCTGGAGGTACAGAGGAGGATATCATGTTTTTAAGGGCGATGAGCAGGGGCCGAGCCTTCAGGCATTGGATGCACTTTCAATTCCTCAGAACCTCAGATATAAAAGCGAGGAGGAGCTGCAGAGGCGCAGGAGGATAAATGAGTACTTGCTGGAGAAGATAAAAAATAAAAAAGAGATTTTGAAGATCCTCCTGGAGCAAGGCGCAGTTCATATTTTATTGGGCGAAAATGACCGTGCCATCGAGCATTGCGATAAAGCCATAGCTATTGCCAGGGACATCAAAGACAAAAGGAGTGAGGCTGAAGCACTGATCAGTCTGGGCTGGGCGATCTCTGGCCTTGGAGATTTTAGCAAAGCCATCGATTACTACGATCAAGCGCTTAACATTGCCAGGAAGACCGGAGACAGGATCAGCGAAGGATATGCTCTGGATCGACTAGTCGCTGCACACTCTGCGATTGGGCAACGAAAAGAAGCGCTTGAAGTGGCGTTGGAGGCGGCGCAAATACGAAAAACGCTGACCGAAGAAGATCCACGAGCTTTCAGGCCGGACCTGGCAACGAGCCTAAACAACCTTGGAGCCATGCTTTCAAATCTGGGGCGACGGGAGGAGGCGCTAGCCGCGGCTACCGAGGCGTCGGAAATACGCCGAAGGCTCGCAAAACAAAATCCCCAGGCTTTTCTGCCCGACCTGGCGGCGAGCCTAAACAATCTGGGAAACAGGCTTTCCGAACTGGGGCGACGGGAGGAGGCGCTAGCTGCGGCTACCGAGGCGTCGGACATTTACCGAAGGCTCGCAAAACAAAATCCCCAGGCTTTTCTGCCAGACCTGGCGGCGAGCCTTGGAGCCTACGGGAGCGTGCTTTTTTCCCTTGATCGCCATGCAGAAGCATTACGTGCCTTCGCAGAGGGATTGCAGAGCCTGGCACCCTTCTGCCGAAAGCACCCTCAGGCCTTCACCGGCCTGGCCGACGCCCTGAAACAATACTACATCAATGCCTGCCAGAAAGCCGGGCAGGAGCCGGACAGGGATTTGCTCTCCCAATTCGAATGATCGCTTCACAATAGGCGACTGCAAATCGTTATAAAAGAAAATGGACAACGATAGCTGCATGCGCTCGCTCCCGCCTACGATCTTGGTGCCGCATTCCATGAGGCTGCGCAAAGCTGGCCGCCCGCCCGCGTGCAGGAGCTGGCTTCGTCTCCTTGCCGGACGCCAAGCACCGCATTTTCGACAACCCGCCACGATCCGAAATAAGAGTTAAATCCTTTCAGCACATATAACCAATTGCTATGTTCGCAGAGTACGTTCAAGCGGCTTTGAGGCACGCAAAATATGAGGTCTTGGAAGACGATACCTACATGGCCACTGTAGATGGTCTCCGCGGCGTCATTGCCGTTGGAGATACAATCGAAGAATGCAGAGACGACCTCATAGGCGTCATCGAAGGCTGGGTGGCATTGGGTCTGCGCCTTGGACACGTCATCCCGATTATTGACGGCCATACCATAAACGTTTCATTGGAGCCGGTGCCAGTTGTCGAATAAACTCGTGCCAGTCTCAAGACGGGAACTCATCCGTAGATTAGGGGATTTGGGATTTGGGATTTCATGGGCCGTGTGCCGGTTCTGACCACGATTTCATGGTTAAGGGCGACATTCGAGTTACGATTCCTAATACGCATCAAGGAAAGGATATCGGAATCAGGCTTCTGGCCCAGATTCTGAAAGAAGCCGAGATAAAAAGAACGGAGTGGCTCTCGACGTAGGGTTTCTAATTTTTCTGCGGGCAACTGGCTTCTCACCAGATGTATTTTATCCCCCGCACTCTCCGCCTTCCTCGTAGACCTCCCGCAGGCTGTCGGCCACGCTCTCACCCAGCCTCTGCCCTGCCAGGACAAAGAAGGCCTCGGCGAACTCTGGTCTCAGGCAGCCGGTGTTCTCAGTTCCGTTCAGCACCAGATCGACAAGGTATCGCATGTCCTCGTCAGTGAGCCTCTTGACCCTCTGCTCGAACTCCTGCACGCTTCGAGAGTGGTGGTTGGCAACAGGCGGCAGGATGTTCATGTACTCGATTACAAGTCCCTTCTTCAAGAGAGCCTCAAGCTCCGGAACCATCTTGAATAAAACTTCCAGGTCCTTTCCGTCAAGATCTCGGGCCATGAGATGGATGCAAGCTGTGCAAAAATATAGCCTTGACGCCTTTGTGTCTTCGTGACTCTGTGGTTTAGTCCTTGAAAAACGCTCACCACAAAGACACGAAGGCACAAAGACCGACAGTTTTTATCCTGTGACCGCTTGCCTCAGCCAATCCAGGTAAGCCTCGTGACCCTCAACGACCGGAACAGCGATGATCTCAGGCACCGAGTAGCTATGCTTTTCCAGGATCTTTTTCTTGAGAGGCTCAAAGCCCATCCGAGTTGTCTTGATTATGAGTAGCGCCTCCCCGTCCATGTTGACCTTTCCATCCCAGATGTAGCACGAACGCACTGGCGCGATGCTCACGCAGGCTGCTAACCGCTCCTCGACCAGCATTTGGGCAAGAGCATCAGCTTCGCCGGGAGTTGCTGTGCAAAAGACGACTACGAACTCGGTCTCCTGGCTCATGCTCGGCCCACCCAGCGCTCTCCCTTCTTTCCGATCTCCTTCTTCCAGAGAGGGGCCCGACTCTTCAGCTCCTCGATGATGTACCGGCAGCCGGAGAACGCCTCCTCCCTGTGCCCGGCTGAGCAGACGATGGCCACAATGCTCTCTCCGACGGCCAGTGTGCCAGTCCGGTGGACGACCTCCGCAGCCTTGAGGCTAAAACGGCTCATCGCCTCCTGCCTGATGGCCTGCAGCTCTGCGAGGGCAGCCTCCTGGAAGGCCTCGACCTCCAATTGCTCGATCCCGCCTGTTTCATCATCCCTTACGGTCCCCAAGAAGGTGACCATCGCCCCGGCATCATCTCTTTTGGCCCTCTTGATCAGCTCATCAAGACAGATTTCCGAATCAGTGATCTCAATCATGGCCTCTATCCTCCGGCGAGCGGCGGAAACACTGCCAGCTCATCGCCATCAACGAGCGCTCTCGCCAGATCCTGCTGAGGGTCTATCCTCTTTCTGTTGACCATGAGAAGAACGTAGTCTCGCAGAGCCCCGGACGGCTCAAATGCCTCCTCCCGGAACCTGGGGCTGGCTGCCGCCAGCTCATCCAGCAGCTCTTTTACTGTTGAGCCGTCCCTGATCTCCAGCGCCCTCTCCCGTCCGAGAATCTCCCGAAAGCTCGCAAATGCTGCAACCTTTACTCGCATGTTTTTCTACCACTTTATTTCTTATAAACATCAGAGAAGCTCATGGGGGCCGTGCTGCTCGTTTTTTTGCCGATCTCCTTGCCCTTCAGGGATTTCTTGATCTTCTTTTCCTCATTCTCCCGGAGCCTTGCGATCTCTTCCTCAGAATCGATCCCCATGACAAACGTGCCGTGGCAGGGCTTGACGTATGTGAAGAGCATCTCCTTTCCGCGCACGCCCATAGCCACCGGAGGCATGCCGATTATGTAGTAGTCCTTGAAGATCTTGTATCCCGGATCGACGTAGTAGATCTCCTCCGAGTTCTTCTCGATGTACTCGCGGGCGTCCTTGAAGCTGGTTCGCTCCAGGTAAAGCTTGTACTTCATCAGCTCGATGCAGCTCACAAAATCACCTTGTCGATCTTGTTCTTGATGGGGTTAGGGTTGTGCGTTGCCGTTGCCACAATCTTTTCAGCCGGATAATCTATGCTCTCTCCGAGGGCCAGAGCATTCTTGCCGAAGACCACTGCAAAGAGCTTAGCCTTGGAAATGGCGCTAAGTGTAGCTCCATAAGTCATGCCGGCATCGCTGTGCATGAAGGCGAAGCATACGTCAAAGTCAACCTTCTTCTCAACGATATCAGCAATCATCTCATCCAGATCTACAGTCTTTTTGACATAATAGCTATCCGGATCGGCAGCTTTGAGCAGCTTGACGGCGGCGTTCGTTCCCGCTACTGTCACATCCCATCCGGATTTCGAGAGCTTTTGGGTGAGATAGATTACCATGCTCATCTGTACTGGCACTTCCGGACAGCCCATCACCAACAGCGCACTTTTTCCTTCGCTCATAAGTTCCATCTCGCTTATTGCCAATTTTTATTATTTCTCGCAATCAATGCTTGCATTGCTGTTATCCTCGCTCTGCCTTCTATCCGTTCTTGGGGCGCCCGAGCACTCTCTGCAGGAGGCATTGCGCTCGTAGGCCACCTCGTCGACAGTGGCATGCAGGCCATCCCAGAGCAGGAGCCTGTTCTCAAGAAGCTCGCCAGTGCCCGTGACATACTTCACAGCTTCCGTCACCTGAATTGAGCCTATGACGCCGCATGTGCTTCCCAGCGCCGGAAATGTGCTGGGTGGCGGGGCGCGGGGAAAGAGGCAGAAGAGGCAGGCCGTTCTTCCTGGAATGATGGTGGTAGCCTGACCCTGATAGCCGCGGATGGCCCCATGAAAAATGGGTATCTTTCTCTTCAAAGCCTCCCGGTTGAGAAGGTACCTTATTGGAAAGTTGTCCATAGCATCCATGATCAGATCGGATCCGCGCAACAGCTCTCTTATGTTGTCCTCTCGGATGGTCTCTTCAAGAGCCTCTACCTCGATCTCTGGATTGATGCCCGTCAGGGTCTCGTAGGCCGATCTGGTTTTAGGCCGGCCTACGTCTGCATTAGAATGCAATATCTGGCGGTTCAGGTTTGAGAGTTCGACAGAATCGCAGTCAACAATGCGAATCTTGCCGAAACCTGCAGCAGCCATGTAAAAGGAGATGACTGAGCCCAAGCCTCCTGCTCCTGCTACAAAGACGCTGGTCCTCTTCAGCTTCTCCTGGCCAACTGTACCGAATAAATGGGTCTGGCGGGAATACCTTCTTTTTTCGGCATCATTCAGCATGATGATCTACCCACCGTGCACAAAACGCACGATCTTCAGCTCGTCGCTGCCTTTTGCAGTCTCATCTTCTGATACAATCCTGCCGTTCTTGGCCACTATGACCTCTTCAGGATTGATGCCAAGATTTTTCAGTATGTTCACGATAGTGGCACCGTCTTCAGCTATCTCTCTTTTGCTGCCGTCTGGCATGGCTACCTGCATCTTTGTCTCCTTTGATTATTTCGCTGTCTGTTCTTGCCATGTTTGAGCGCTCCTGATGCAAAATGCTTCTGGTAGCACGAAGTATAGTCCCTGGCAGATGCCAATGCAGACTCAAACGCAATGAAGTCTCTGCAACGATGGAAAAACAACAAATGCCTGCACAGCCAAAAATTAGAGCACTGTGCCGGGTCCCCGGCACCCGTTCTCTTTTATCTAAGATATCTTCTGTCCTTCTGCGACACCAGTCCAGGTCTCGCCGCTGGCAGAAGACGCATCATACTCTCCCCTGGCCAAGTCCTCATCGAGATCGAGATTGAGTTTGTACTGGACGATTGGATTTGTCGAGACCAGATTCAGCTTCATGGTCGAATCCGCAATAGTTCCTGAGACAGTCACATCCAGTGTGCTGTTACCCTCTTTGATCTTGCCGGCGCCATAGACATCATCTCCATTCTGGAAGACGGTCATAGCCAGATCCCTTACAATGCTGTCGTTGAGGGTGAAATACCAATTCCCTTCAGCAGTTGCGGCCACCGTTTCTTCAGGAGGTAGTTCCGTATCTGTGGTTTCAGTTGCGTTATCTTCTGTTGTGGAGGCCTCGGTGGCTTCGGTCGAAGTGTCGGATTGATCGTCAGCTCTGGATTCCTTTGGGCTGTCGCTTCCCTCGCTAAGGGTGCTTGGCATGGACCAATCCAAAGAGCTCTTGTTCTTCTGCTGCTCTCGAGACAACTTGGGCGTCGCCGCCAGTCCCGGTGGTGGTGTGATAGTAGTCGTTTCTCCTGAGCTGATCATCTCATCGGCATCATTGCTTGGATTGTTCCAGTTGATGCCAAGAGCGATCACAGTCAGGAAGGCGAGAGATAACAAAGATAATAATATTAGCATACTAATTCTCATGACATATCGACCTTCTCTGGAATAGATCTGAATCCTCATGAATGGACAAATTCCGGTCGGATTGACCTGCTTCCTATACGATTTCTGCTGCCATTCGCATTGCGATGCAGTTTATTAGTTGATAAGCTTAATGGTTATACGACAAACAACGTTCTATTGAGTCTGTTTCAGCCTTCTTCCAGGCATCGCAATGCAGGCCCCAGTTGTGCAAATAAGATTCTATCAGTCAGCTTTCCTCCATATCCGGACGATCATCGCAATTCCCGCCAGGTTTATGGCCAGGATGAGCATCGCACCGAGAATCTTCTTCATGCTGCTCGATGCTGTGGACTGCCGAGCCAGATCAATCGTCTTGTCCCCGTTCACCACAACCGTTCGTTCAGTCCCGTCTGCCTTGAGCGTGTACAGCCCGCGGTGCAGCCCCAAAAAGCGGCACTCGCTCCCGTTTGCCTTGGCCAACTGCCTCTCGCCCTGCCAGAGAGATAGTCCTGCAGGCGCGCCGGTCACGCTGACCGCGTAGCTCTCGCGAACTGGCATGGGCGTGCCAGGGGCTATGAGGTTGGACGAAATATTCAGGATGCTAAGAACCGTCGGCGCGACGTCCACCTCCGACCAGCGTCCACCCAGATTCAGCTCCTCCACCCCAGGCCCTGAGAAGACCATTGGCACGCGCAGGGCCTCCATCCTGCTGGCATACTTCTCTGCGGAGTGGCCACCTTTGCCTGTCTCAGTGGGAAAGACCATGCCGTGGTCGGCGGTGACCGCCAGCAGCACTTTGTTTTTCCGGCAGGCCTCGCTCAGCCGGCCCAGGGGCTCGTCCAGAGCGGCGATCACCTGCCTGTAGCCGTCTGCGCCCAGGTTATGCCCGGCGCTGTCCACAGCACCCACGTTCACCAGCATCAGAAAGCGTTGTCCTGACAGGTTCCGGACGATGTCCGTCGCAGCATCAAGCGCCCAGGCATTGTATCCTGCGTAGCCCGCGACGCCCTCCGGCGCAGAATAGCGGGCAAACCTGTCCCTCCATTTCTGAAAGAGCGGGGAGAAGCGCGCGGGCGCTCCGGCCCGAAAGCCCGGTATGGGCTCGGCTCCGTGCATTGAGTTGTCTCCAAGATAGAGAACGCCGTCCATCTCCCGCAGAACCGGCATGGCATCGCCCCGCTCCAGAACAGCGAGGCATAGGTATCCATCGGCGCGTGCAGCATCAAAAATCGTTGTGCTGAGTTGGTTGGGATTCGTTTCCGCATTTCCTGTGATCAAAATGCTGTGGCTCTTTGTGGTCTCAGGCACAGGCACCCGCACGTCCACAGCCCGCGCTCCGCTGCCAGTAAGGTTGAAGAGTACAGCCCCTGGCAAGGCCGAGCCGTCCAGAGCGTAAGCGCAGTGCTCCGGATAGACGTAAGAAGAGCCGAGGCCGTCCACAACCAGGATGACCGCCCCCGTCGGCTGAGCCAGCGGAGCGACCTGCACGTCAATAGCACCGGCAATGCCTGAGGATAGCGTTAATGTTGATATCAATAGCAATAATATGATAGGTGCTATAGAGTACGCACGTTCTTTGTGCCTTTGTTTCTTTGTGGTGAAAGGTCGTCGACCGTTGTAGCTAACATCCCTCTCATGACTATCAACCGCAAAGGCATATCGCCCGCAAAGGACGCACAAAGACGATAATATAGCTAATAAAAATAAAAAAGCGCGGATCATCCAAGATCAGCGATCTCAGAAGTCCGTCATGACCCTGTACTGGTCGATCTCAGTCTGCTTGAGGCCCGTCAGGAACTGCTCGGCCATGTCGCGAATGTCCTTGGAGCGGGTGATAGCTCTGCCCACTACCAGTATGTTCGCGCCTGCTGCAAGAGCTGCGCCCTCGGTGTCCGTGCGAATGCCGCCTGCAACCGCCACAAGGAGCCTGCGCCCATCCCGGGCCAGGGCCTGAATATCGCGAATGTTGCTCCAGGCGTACGCGCTCTTCTCCATGTCAATTGCCCGGTGCAGCTCCACCACGTCGGGCAGAACCTCCAGACCCTTCAAGACCGCCAGCGGATCGGGCACATTTAGCATATCTATGATGCTGTAGATGCCTGTCTTCCTGGCCTCCCTGATCGATAGCTCAAGCGTCTTCTTGGGCGCAAGTCCGGATATGACAACAGCATCGGCAGTGGAATCCGCAGCCAAGCGCACCTCTAAGTTGCCTGTATCCAGAGTCTTGAGGTCCAGTATGACGAAGGCTCCGGGACGGATGGCCCGAATCTCTTTGACCACGCTGACGCCCAGCATCTTGACGAGAGGTGTGCCCACTTCAATCAGAATGTGATCGCTTTCAGGAAGGGATGAGAGAACCCGGCGCACCTCTGCCACATCCACGAGGTCAAAGGCCACCTGCAAGTATGGTGGATCCCACAGGCGGGTCACCCTGAATCCCATGATTGGGTGAGTGGATCGGTCCTTCTCGTAGAGCATCAGATCTACATCAGGGAACCCGGCCATAGCCCTCTCGATGGCAAGCTTAGTAGCCCCGTAGTTGTAACGGTAGATGGCATCGTAATCCTTGGCCTGGGGATGAATGAATACAGATACTATTACCAGCAGCTCCTCAGCCTTATCCTTAGGAATTACGCCCTCGGATACTGAATCGGCTACGGCCTTGGACACAGCCATCTGGGCCGGACCGAATATCTGAGCTGCCTGTTCCATGTTCTTCACAGTTACCTTGGGTACTATGAGTGTAGACGGCTTGGGCGGCAGATTGGGCCGGATAACGCCTAAAAGGGGCGTGTGCCCTGCCGAAAGCTGCGAGAGTCCGGAGGCAAAAGCCGTGGCTACTGGCCCCTCCTTGTCTCCTATGATCAGATCGATATGAGCAATCTCAGGCTCCTTTCCTATGAGAGCCTCTCCTACTAAAAACAAAAAGATTCACCTCACATCTGTTGTGAGCAATCTCTCTATTTTAATCCTTTTGCCCTTCAAATGAGCTGCCAGTATATGAGCGGCGCCAATGCCAGAAGGGTGAGGCCAGTCGCCAGCCTCATTCCTACCCTGTGGTCCTTCCGGAATGCGTTCACCTGTTCCGGGCTCATGCCTAAAGCAATGCTTCCACCTATGAGGAGAATCGGCAGCACTACACCCAAATTGAAGAAGAAAAGATAGGCGGCTCCCTCAAAGTAGCTCCTGGCCGATAGAAGGTCCAGTATCGCGAGGTAGATGGCTCCCACACAGGGGGCCTTGACCAGAGAAAAGAGAGCTCCGATCAGGAAGTAAGAGCTATACTGGCCCTTATCTACTCCTGCCTGGAAGTAGGGAAGCGCCCAGTCGGTACGGAATATCGAGGTCTTTCCATTCTGTAGCCTTATTCCATCCCAGACCTGAGAGAGGCCTGCCAACAATAGAACGACTGTCAGAATGTATCGAAAAGCGTTGGCTAAGGCCTCAGTCGCCAGGAGCCTCTGCATGCCGAGACCGAAGAGAAAGTACATGGTGAAGATGCCCAGAGAGAAGAACGCTACCATCATAACCAGCTCTTGTTTCTTTCCTGATGAAGAGAGAACTGAGGCGGCCAAAAAGACCAGGATTCCCAATAGACAGGGATTGAATCCCGCCACCAGTCCTGCCCCCAGGACTGCAGAAATGCTGTAGACGGATATCTCCTTCAAATTGAGACTTGAGCCTTCATCAGAGTTCAGGCTAATGCTCTCATTTTCTTCAGAGACCGGTAGCGTGAATTGAGCGGGCTCCGTAGGCGTCTGGTTGGCCAAAGCCCCTCGGATGAGCTTTTCAAGCAGAGCATCGTCATTTTCGTAGTCCCGGTATTCTATCACCTGCATTCCGATGATGATGGACGGAACGTCTTTGGCCCCGTACTCTTTGATTATCCGATGGCCTTCGAGAGAGTAATAGTAGTAACTGCTGACATTGAGTGGCGTCTCTTGCCCGACCTTCTCCAGAACTCTTTCTGTTGCAGCGCATTTCGTGCATCCTGGAGACTCGATGAATATGACCTCTGAGACGTTTTTTCCGGTGGCATCTTGACTGGAAGAAGACCTCAAAGCTCCGCTATGAAGAATGATCAGAGCTAGCAGAGCTAGGGCAAAGCCTGCAACAGCAATGCGAGACAAGATTACGCGCATCCGCTACCTAAAAGATGCAAGGGGTATAAAACCCCATGATACAATGGCGAGGCAATCAAATTTCTACTCTTCTGTGGTATATTCAAGATTCGGTTTATCGCCTTCTGATGACTCGCTGGATGCAATGGCTACTGATGCGTCATCCTCTGCCACGAGCACGATGGTGTAGGGGCAACCCTCTGAGCAGGTCTCAACAGCTTTCTTGATGATTGGAGTCACATCCAGCTCATAGCTTCCCTCTCCATCGATCTCCACTGAGGACGAGGTGACATCGGCATCGTAATCATCTTTGGTGTACCAGTCCGCGGTCTCTAGTGTCGCGCCATGCAAGAAGTAAGCTGTGATCTTTCCGGGTCTGTCCACCTGGACAACATCAACGGTCAGCGTTGCACCGGAGACCTGCTCAGGCTTGAATATGCCCTGTGAGCCCAGGAGATTGATGAAGCTCAGGTAAACCTCTTTATTTGGGGCTTCGCCATCGGACGCAGTCCAGAGCAGATCGCTGTCTGCAAAGCTCTGATTGGCGTTGTCGGAATCTACATAAGTATCTACGTCCATTTCTGCAGAAAATCTCGCTGCGGCGGCTGTAGCGGCCAGCAGCAGGAATATGCCTATGAATGCATATAAATGTCTCAAGTGAAATCCTCCAGGCGAATACTATGGATGGACGATAAAAAGACTTGCGTTCATATGTACTTTGTCTTTGCATTATCGCATCTACATGATATGCATATGAAAGATGAATCTATATCAAGTTCGAATTACGTTAGATTTATTAACCTCACTGCAGCTTCAAAAGAAGGTGGGTCGCTTGAAAACTATAGCATTTTGTATCCTGTCCGCTGCCTTGCTGATCTCTTCGCTCGCTGATGGTGTCACAACGCAGGTGCGCTCGAATCTGCAAGCTGCGATCGATGAAGCAACGCCGGGCGATACTCTGCAGGTTGCCTCCGGCGTCTACGACAAGATTGTCATAGACAAGAGCCTAAGCCTTGTGGGAGATGGAGCGACGATTCTGGCAGGAAATAGGGACGCCTGCGTGAGCGTAGAGGCAGACGACGTTAGCATATCAGGCTTTCTTGTAAGAGACGGGTTTTATGGAATAAAGCTTGACAGCGTCACAGGCTGCACGATCTCCAACAACACTGTGATCAATTGTGCTCAACCAGGCATTGCTCTTCTCTTCTCTGATGGGAATACTATCACTGGAAACAATGCCAGCTTCAATGGCATAGTGGGCGAGGGCTGGTACGGAATATATCTGTCCAACTCCAATGACAACCTCATCGCCGGAAATGTTGCCTATGGAAATGGCGCTTACGGCATAAACCTATTTCCTTCGTGCTGTAATAATACAATAATGGAAAACGTGTTGCAGGGAAACATGTATGGCCTGTACATGTTCACGGATTGCTCGGACAATCTTATTGAAAGAAACGACATGTCTAAAAACACCAACTCAGGGTTGGATCTGCGTTTTAACTGTACTAATAACATTATCATCAATAACACTATCGAGAAAAACGTGGTGGCCGGAATAACCCTCATGGAGGACTCGGGTCAAAACGTCATTACCGGAAATATCGTTGATTCCAATGGTCGATACGGACTTCAGATACAGAGCCGCTCTCATGGCAATGCCATTACCTTCAACAACATCTCTGAGAGCCAGACCGGGATATTCCTGGAGTCGAGCAAGAACGAGATCTACGGCAACCGCATAAACGATAACGTCATCCAGGCTGATGATCGGGGAACAAACATCTGGAACGCACCATATCCAAAGGGTGGAAACCTCTGGAGCGATTACCAGGGGAGAGACGAGATGGGTGGCGCAGGCCAGAATGCTGGAGGTAAGGACGGATTTGGCGATGATCCTTACAGCATAAACGAGGTGGCTATAGACCAGTATCCGATCATGGGCAACCAGGTCAAGCAGATCGTCGTCCTATCCAAGGAGCTGACTCCGGTCCAGGCAAGAGTTGGCGACAGCATATCTGTTAAGGTTGGCCTTCAATCCAGATACGACCTATTGCAGGTTGTAGCTCGTGCTTACCAAGATGGCAGAGAGGCGCAAGGCTATAGTCGTCTGGTTCTCTCTGAGGATCTCTATCAAGGCTCATTTTCAACAGCACTATTGGATCCTGGACGGTATGACATAATTCTCTCTGTAAAAGATGCGCGAGGATATGAGCTGAAAGAGACTTTAGGTGGGATCACGGTCACATCTCGCGGTGGTTTTACGCCATAATATTTATATTTCAAAACTGTATCAGTATTAAAAAGGGGAGATAATGACTGCATTCAGATCACATCTGTGGTCCTGTTTAGAGGGATTGGGCATCATGGCGCTTATTGCGTTATTGATGCTGGCAAATGTGGCGTTTGGTGGCGAGGCCTACTGCAATGCATGCAATGGCGATTCAGGCTGGTCCGGCACAGCTAAGCTCGATGAAGAAGATAACTCAACAATAGTGCGGAGCGAGATGGCTAAAAGGATGCTCGTCTCAATTGATGAGGCTGGCGGCTCTGCCATCTATTTGGACATCAGCGAGCAAGCAACAGAGCATATTCCCGGGTCGATTGCCATTTCTTATGACAAGTTTCTAAATGGCACAGATTTGAGAGGCGAGGCGGAGTTGGATGTGCTGCTGGGCGACGCAGGAATATCCAGGAACGATTCTGTTATCATCTACGGCGAATGCATGCCATGCGGTGGCGGACCTGCCCCTGCGACCTTCGTCTACTGGATTATGAGGTCCCTGGGGCATGAGAATGTGAGGGTTCTGGACGGAACCATCAATGATTGGGTCTCATCTGGAAGATCGGCGGTCTCAGATACAGTGACCCTGCCAGCCAAGACATACGTGTCACAGATTACATCTGATTTTGCCGCAAACTATGATTATGTGAACAGCGGCAGAGCGCAGATTGTGGATGCCAGAACCGTACAGGAGTTCGGCAATTCCTCAATTCCGGGTGCAATCAACATGCCTTACGAGAGCGTTCTCCTCAATGATAGGCTTCTCGACGAGTCCAAGCTAAAACAAGTGTTTGCCATCCTCAATGAGGGGCAGCCCGTGGTAGCATATACGAACACTGGAATCAAGGCATCAGTGGTCTGGTTTGCTTTGACCATGCTCGGATACGATGCCAAGTTGTACTCTTATGAGAACTACTGGATCAACCAGGAGTTACTGCGACTGGCCGGTGAGACAAATGAAACAGCCTGAACGCGACTACATGAATGTCATTGAAGGCGATGGTATGAGTATCGTCAGAGCATTTAGTGTGGCTCTTCTTCTGGCAGTGATATTGGTCGTAACAGCATCTGTTGTCAATGCAGAATGTTCCGCCTGCAAGGGCGGATCTGTCGCTGCCCAGCAGGATCTGCTGAATAAAGAGTGGGCGGCCTTCCTGAACACGGATAATGCGACGACTGAGTTTAGTTCAAGCTCAAGTCCTACTGGTCTGGTCAGCCCTCAGTATTCCAGGCAGAACAATCCATCATTACAGGCAAAGGGAAGTGACAGCGACATCTCCAGTTCAATTCTGGTGCCGCTCAAGAATGTTGGGGATTTTAAAATAATTCTAGATATCAGTCCGAATCCAACTGAGTACATTCCAGGTGCTATAAGCATCCCGTACACAGACTTTCTACTTTCCGGAGGTGCTCTGAAGACTGTGTCAGAGATGTCTTTAGTCTTGGGCAGAGCAGGCATAGGTCCTGCTGATTCTGTATTGATTTACGGCGAATGCCAGCCATGCGGCGGAGGCCCTTCAGCCGCGACTTATGTCTATTGGATATTGAAATATTTAGGACACAATGACGTCAAGCTGCTTGACGGCGGCATTGACGACTGGGTCGCTCTAGGAGAGCAAACGACAAGCAGTTCATCTCTTCTGCATTCACAAAACTACACGCCTGTCCTCAATGCCGATCTTTTGGCTACCTACGAGTATGTTCATAGCGGCATACCACAGGTCATAGATGCTCGAACTGCTGCGGAATATGAGGCCGGGTCGATTCCAGGAAGCATAAACATTCCCTATGATCGTGTCCTTGACGGCAAAAAGATCAAAGGCAAGGCGGCCCTGCAAGAGTTGTTCACATCCTTAAACCCAAATAAGCCTGTCGTAGTCTATACCAACACAGGAGTCAAGGCTTCAATGATCTGGTTGGCTCTGAGCCTTCTGGACTATGATGCCCGAATTTACTCCTGGAAGGACTGGCAGGCCAATTTGCCTCATCTGAACATCGACATAAAGGAGGCTTACTGCGATCCCAATTCAGCGAATATCGGTGATGTCGTCAAAATTACTGTTGTTTTCCGGGAGAAGAACACAAGCTCTGATATTGGTTCGTCGTCACAGGCAAAAAGGATCCCGGCAGGAAATGGTTTTACAGTGTCGGCCAAGGTTCGAGGCCCATCCGGCAAAGAGGTATCAAAGGTCTTGTTGAAGCGCATCCGTTCTGATGCAGATGAGTTTACAGGCATTTGGAATGCCAATGCAGCCTCAGGGGTCTACAGCGTTGATATAGTGGCCACATTGGATGAAGTCACTGAGACCTTCCTTAGTGCCCTGCAGATCAAGGTTGGCGGCACCAGCAAATGGCACCAGCAAATATAAGAATATTGAGAATGAATAATTGGAGTTAAGCGTGAACTCCACATTATTCTCCCTATTATTTGCCATAATCTTCGCAGGACTGATCAGCCATGCGGCTGCCTTTCCAATGCAAAATGCCCTCGAAAATAACAAGGCCAGCATATGGTTTGAGAAGGAATACAACAGCTACTTCAAATCGAATGAAAACGACTGCACTCCTCCGGTCATCTATGGTGTGAGCGTAAGCCCCTCATCACTTAAGGTCGGGGCTCCAAGAAGCGAGATCAATGCCTTCGTCCATGATTCGGGAATCATCGAGATGGTTTATGCCGACATCGGCAACCGCATGAATCTGATGCTCGATCTAGATCAGAATGGCAGGTACACGGGATACTGCGGCTCTAACCTGGCTCCAGCAACCTACAATGTAACAATTGTAGCCATTGATAAATCAGGAAACGCCGCCAAAGATGAGTCAACGACCCTTACCATTCGCGATCCTCATGACCTCAATGGCAATGGAATTGAGGACTGCCTGGAAAAGCTTGGCGACCAGGATCTGAAGGTGATAGTGCTTCATGACGAGAATTTGAGTGGAGTGGCAGGCTCTTCTTTTTCGGAAAGCTTCCATGTCCTGCCGGGAAGCGCTTTAACCGTATCTGGTGACAGCCTGGAGAAGATCGCCAGGACTGATGGGGTTAAGGGCATTTACAGGGACCAGAAGTTGACTGTCATGGAGCTGCCTGATGAAAGCGTAAGTTCGTCCTCGGCTTCTTCTGCAAAGTGGCTCATTGACGATCCAAGATCGAGCAAAAGCTACACCGGAAAAGGAGTGACCGTGGCACTCATCGATACCGGTGCAGACAGCGAACATGAGGCACTGAAAGGCAAGATTTTGGCCTTCAAGGACTTCGTGAACGACCAAACCTCTTCCTACGATGACAATGGACATGGAACTCATTGCGCGAGCCTGATTGCAGGGAAGATGGGGACCGGCGTGGCACCGGGAGCAGATCTGGTAGTTGTCAAGGTCATGGATAGGAGCGGAGCCTGTTACACCTCTGATGCCCTTAAAGCATTGGACTGGTGCCTGGAGAATAAGGATCTCTATGGAATCCGGGTTATATCCTTTTCAGTAGGCGGCGAGAATCCTTCGGAGGGCGTCTCTCTTCTGGATGAGGCCTGCAACAAGATGGTGCAAGAGGGGATGGTCATGTGTGTGGCAGCAGGGAACTCCGGGCCTGACGATTCGTCCATCGTCATTCCGGGAGATGCAGAAAACGTCATCACTGTTGGAGCCGTGGATATCTCCGGCAAGATATTCGAGCTATCGTCGCGCGGGCCAACTGCCAGCGGCGAGATCAAGCCCGACCTGGTGGCTCAGGGTGTAGACGTGGTCTCGGCTCAGGCCTGGTCTAAGAATGGCAAGAGCTCTGTGAGCGGGACCTCTATGGCTGTTCCCCTGGTCTCCGGAGCGGCTGCAGTTCTCGAAGAAGCCAATAGCGATCTAGCTCCGGCTGATGTGAAGAGGTTTCTCTTAAAGACGGCAGACGACCTGGGACCACCAGGCCAGGACAATACCTTCGGCTACGGTGCCCTCAACCTGACTCGCGCCCTTCTGGAGGTTGATGCAGACCGACCCGGCCTGTTACCTCCTGCACTGGAGGTCGTAGCCCTGAACAAGAACGATGCAACCGTAGGCGAGCCGGTCATGGTCGAGGCCCAGGCGTTGGGGGATATCAGAGCGATCAATGCCAATATCATCGGGCCTGACAAAAATCTGGAGATACCCATGGATGACTTCGACGGAAACGGAGTGTACTCAGCCCGCTGGGAGACGAGCTTCTGGACGCCTGGCGAATACAAGATAACGGTTGATATGCTTGGAAAATTCGGAGAGGTGGATTATAGGGCGGTCCCTTTTCTCCTCAAGGATAAGGGGTGAGGAAGAGATGACAAAAACTGCACCTGCAGCCTGGCAGGAGATATCGCGGTTTGGCAAAAGGGTGGTCAAAGCCGGTTTAACCAGCTCCCGGTTCGGAAATATCAGCTTGACAGCCGGAGATCAGATCCACATAACCTGCACGGGCAGCATGCTGGACGAGCTGGATGAGGAGCAGGTTGTGCAGGTTGATCTGAAGGGCTCCTGCGATATGGACAAAATTGCCAGCAGTGAGACCTGTGTTCACCGGGCTGTCTATCTGGCTACAGCCAATAAAGCCATCATTCATACCCATTCACCATATGCTGTGGTGGAATCTATTCTTGGATTACCTGAGATCGTTCCACTGGACGGCGAGGGCTTGATCTTCCTGGGGTCGATGCCAGTCGTCCAGGGCCATTTTGGAACTGACGAGCTGGCTCTTGCCGTATCGGACGCGTTGAAATCTCACAAGGCATGCATTGCTCGTGGCCACGGGGTATTTGCTGCCGGCAATTGTCTCAAAGATGCCTTTACTGTAGCTTGTATGGCTGAGCATAGCGCTCAGGTGAGATACCTTGTCAACGCTTATCCGAACGGAACAAGATGAATGAAGACTGCATTTAGCGTCCCCACGTCTTCCGGGGGAAAAATTTATATCTTTACTGGAACTTCAGTAAACTGAGCGGGTAATCCTAGTTTTTGAAATCCACACTGAACCCCCACTCTCCTACCCGCTCACTTAAATAATTAATATAAGAAGCATTTATCAAAAGATCTATTAATGCAGAGGTATACATGCCCTGCCATGAACTCTTCTCTGGAGCTAGGTCGAATTATGGGCATACCTGTTCGGCTGCACTGGACAATAATTTTTATCGTGCTCTTTATTGCATGGAGCTTTGCGTCAGTCCAGCAGGAGACGGGAGGCATCATCTATGGCCTTGGGGGAGTACAGCCTGCAGAGCTTCGATGGATCGCCTCTCTCATCTTCGCCCTGGCACTCTTTTTCTGCGTTGCTCTTCATGAGCTGGGCCATTCTTATGTCGCCAAGAAGAGCGGAATCAATATACGTAGCATTACTCTCTACTTCTTTGGCGGGGTCGCGGCTATGGAGGAGATTCCAAGAAATCCCGGTCTGGAGCTGAAGATGGCCTTTGCCGGGCCAGGCGTAAGCGGCGTGCTGGGATTTGTCTTGCTGTTCTTAGGTATGCAGGCCAAAGCCCTTGTGGGAGCTGGTCACCCACTGACCATAATGCTCAGCGACTTGGGACTCATGAACCTCATGCTCATGGCCTTCAATCTCCTTCCTGCCTTTCCGATGGATGGTGGCCGCCTCCTGCGAGCCTGGTTTGCCTTTCGTATGCCTTATGTCAAAGCCACGCGCCGAGCTTCCGATATCGGCAAGATATTCGCGACGCTCATGTTTTTGGTAGGCCTCTCAACCCTTAATTTTATGCTGCTCTTTGTTGCGTTTTTTGTTTATGTGGGTGCAAGCGAAGAGGAGAAAGCGACCGAGATAAGCATCAGCCTTGAGGGAATTCGGGTAAAGGACATCATGTCTTCCCAGGTGCAGGTGGTCTCTCCTGATATGAGCCTTGAGGAGCTAAAGGAGATGATGTTTCGAGAAAAGCATCGAGGCTATCCGGTAATGTCTGGCGGAGCCTTGCAGGGAATTGTCACAATCTCCGATCTCCAGAATGTTCCGGAGGCCAAGAGGGCCGTCACTAGTGTCGGGAGTGTAATGGCAAGAAAGTTATATCTGATTGGCCCTCAGGAAGAGGCATCGACGGCCATGAAGATGATGAATGAGATGCAAATTCGCAGACTGCCTGTGATGGATGAAGGCCGATTGGTGGGCATAGTCTCCAGGGAGGACCTGGTCAGAGCTATCGAGCTATGCTCAGAGCTGTAACATTAAGAGGTAATCAATTTGGAGAACACAACAGAAACGGCTAGAGAGGATGACGTATCTCTCTGTCGGCTGATCGAGCCGGCAGAGAAGCCAGCAGGCAGCGAGTCCCATGAGATCATCATTGTGGGAACGGCCCACGTATCTGAAAAAAGCGTGCAAGAGGTAGTCAGCAAGATCGAAGAGATGCGGCCCGATATCGTGGCCGTGGAGCTGTGCCTTGCTCGCTATAAGTCTCTCACCGGCCAGGAAGAGGATAAGGAGATCAAGATCAGTGAGCTTCTCAATGGCAGCAAGCTCTACCTCCTCCTGGTTCAGTGGCTTTTGGCTTACATCCAGAGAAAGATTGGCGAGGAGATGGGAGTCAAGCCGGGCTCGGAGATGCTGGCGGCCATTGAAGCTGCCAAGAGGGCCGGGTCGAGGGTGGCATTGGTCGATAGGGACATCGGCATTACGATTCAGCGTTTCTGGTCTGCTATGGGGTTCTTCGATAAGGTCCGGCTGATTTGGTCATTCATTCCCGCGGCCATTGGCTGGGGAGATGATGAAGAGATCGATATCGATACAATCACCCAGGCAGATATAGTGAGCCAGATGATCTCGGAGTTTCGAAAGATCTCGCCGGGGGCCGCTAATGTGCTGGTGGACGAACGCGATGCCTATCTGGCTCGAAATCTGTATCTGCTATCAAAACAGGGACGGGTTTTAGCTGTTGTGGGCGCGGGCCACAGAGAGGGCATCGTCAAGCACCTAGCTCATCCTGAGATGATTCCCGAGATCGAGAGGCTCAAAGAGAAGCCCAAGAAGAGAATCACTGCGGTCACTGTATTTGGAGCAGTGGTGAGCATCCTTATCCTGGTTACCATCGTTTTGGTCCTTCTCATCGCTCAGTCCAGTGAGGCGATATTGCAGGCCTTTTTGATCTGGTTCGTGGCGACAGGAGTGCTGTCTGCTCTGGGAGCGCTGGTGGCCAGAGGTCATCCACTGTCAGCTTTGACTGCTCTGGTGGTAGCATGGATGACTACCCTCAATCCATTTTTAGCAGCGGGCTGGTTTGCAGGAATGGTTGAAGCCAGGAAGCTCAAGCCAACCATGAGCGACCTCAAGAAGCTCGGCCAGACAGACAGCTTCGAGGAGATGATGGACAACCGCCTCTTCAAGGTCATCTTAGTGGCTGCACTGACGAACGTGGGCGCAATGCTCGGCATGTTTCTCGGAGGCTTTCTTATCTGGCATATGCTGGGAATGGAAAACGTGAAGGATCTGATCATGGGTGCAATGAATGAGATGATCTCTAAGATCACCAATTATTTTTAAGGCTCCGAGAGGTCTGGTTTTATGAATCGCATTGAATTTACATACAAAATATTTTTTAGAGTTTTGGTCCAGGAAGCATCTTTTGCAGCAGGAAGGAGAAGGCTACGAAGATGCATAGGCCCAGGATCAGGCTCTTGACTATTCCTATTCTGCTCACGCCGACTAGAACGGCAGTGACGTAGCATAGCCATGGTGGAGTGAATATGAGAAGGCTTTTAGCATACTCTTCTGTAGTCTTGCTGCCGCCTTCAGCATAAATGAGCAAGAAGCTGAAGATCGTGAGCAAGGGCAGAGTGGTGATGAAGGCTGATAGCATTCCCCGTCCCTGGCCTGCAAAATATGCGACAAGAGCCGTCATGCTGCCGCCAATCAGAAAGTAGATCGCCAATCGCAACTCAGAACTCGCAAGATATGCCAAATGCATCTTAGAACCTGCTCAGATGTAAGAAGGGATGGCACGAGATGCGAAAGGGAGTAGCAATGAAGGGGGTAATAAACGTCACCTCGTGCCGCGTATTCTCTGCATTATCGTATCATAATGCAGCTATCACTATTAGGTATCTTCTCCTTTATTAAGTTTTAGGTTGAAAACCTGACTTAACATTTTATAAATTATTAAAAAATCAATCAGTCCTTATGGCCATCTCTACATCTGCCATGCCTGCATCTGTCTTGATTCCCAGGCCATAAAAGTGAGTACGTGAGGCTTTGTATCCCATCGCCTGGAGCCCATCAATAGCTGCATCTATCTTTCCGGGAGTTATGGAGAGCCTCTCGCAGATACTATGATGATCGTAGTACATGGGTGCTTCTATCTCGCCCGCGCATGTCACCAGGATCTTCTGTGACCTGTGTCCGAGGCCATCCCAGTCCAGGGCTTTTTTTATGGTCTCGCTCTCCTGTATCTTGCCTAGCCACAGAGGCCCGGCGAGTCTTGTCTTGCCTTTGCAGTGACGGCAAATCCCCTCAGGCTCTGCCGCTTGCATCGGACGAAAGCTGCCGCATTCGGGACAGTGCTCGACATAGCCCAGGTTTCGCAGGCATCTGTCGGCTGCCTTGGCACCGTTTTCCAGGCGCAGGTAGGTTCTGACGTAATGATCAGTCACGTGGGTCAGCATGGGCTGCATGCTCTTATCCAGGCGGGCGAATTCTCTGGCAGCCAAGCCCAGTAGGATGCGTGCTCCCATCTCTCTGTGGTACACGGTTCGCAATGGCACAGCCATGTACTTTCGGATGCCGCTCATGAGATGGGCTCCGCAGAGTGGAGCAGTATCTGTGGCAGTGATGAACAGATAAGATAGTGCTGATCGGCTGGCAGCAGAAAGATAGGTCGACGGAGAGCCAAAGGGGTCCAGGTCCACAGCCTGGAAGTGCTTCTCATGCATGAGAACATTGGCATTGGAGCAGGTTACAGTTCCCTCAATCGAATTTCTGGCCAGGTTCTTCTCGATTAGCTGGCAGGCATGGGGGTTGATGTCATTTAGTGCGACCTTTTCAACTCCAGCCTCTTTGGCCACCCTCATGCCGCGAATGCCGCTCGCTGATAGGGCATCAAGATAATCTGTGAGACCCAGGCTCCGTGACATGGCGACATTGATCTCGCGATTGAGAAGCATCTTGGGATTATAGAAGGCGCCCTCTGCCTCGAAGGTTATTGCGCCCTCCGTTTTGAGATTTGCCTGCATGAAAGCCTTAAAGTTGTGTTTTTTTCAGGAAAGGCACGGCGCTGGCATCAAATGGGTCCGAGTCCGACCATTTGGGTGGCGAGCTTGAAGCCTTTCGAGAGATCACAATAACTCCACTCTCAATTCTGGTGGTGGGAAGATCCGCCACCTCCGGCGCATAGACTGCATATTTTTTTACCTCGGCCTTAAGTGCAGCGTAGTCGAGTTTTGCATCTGCTGATGGCCTGATGAGCGGCCTGAAGTCAAAGGACTGGGACTCGGGGCCGGGCAAAGAATAGGATTCGTCCCCAATGCCGTCGCCGTTCCCATCTCTGCCGTCATAATCAGAGTAATAGTTGCCCATAGTGGTATTCCAGATGTTCATGCTGGTGTTTTCATAGGCATTGATCTCGTTTCTGATTAAATTGTTTCCAAAGATCAGGTTATTTCTGTTCTCGTTGAGCCTTATGCCGTGTTTGTTATCTGATGCGTTGTTGGCGTAGACGGCATTGAACTGGCAGCCTTTTGAGACCTCCAGGCCGTTGAAGTTGCCGCTAGCCCTGTTATTGATCAGCATGTTATTGCTGCTGTTCTCTTGAAGGCTGATGCCGATTCCAAATCCTGTCACAATCTCGCCACGGCTGTTGTCATCAGCGGAGTTTTCGGTTATGTTGTTGTAGTTGGACGAGGCAGTGACTAAAATCCCGTAGTAATTATGATCTGCTCGGTTTCGTCTTACCTGGTTGTATGAGGAGTTCCAAAGGGACAGGCCAAAGGTATTCTGGGATAACTGATTGTCGGATATGATGCAATCTTTTGACTCCTTGAGGAGCACTCCGCCGCTGGTATTGTTTACAATGCTGTTATTGTCTAGCATCACATAAAACGAGCGCTCAATATCAAGCCCATATTTCCTGCAGTTGGTCATGTGACAGGATGTGACCGCGACATCTCTGCACTGAAGGATCGAAGCTCCCGTATCGCAGGTGTCCATGCTCATGTTCTGCAGAATCAGTCCCCGTACAGACTCTGCAAAGATAGCCACCTGAGCGCCAAATATGCTGCAATTCTTTATGGAAACTCCGTCGCCCTTCACCACTATAGCCGAGTTGGGATCATCGAGGGCTGCATTTGCCGCAGCAGCAGGGTTTTGCATATAGTAGTTGAACTTGGCTGTGCTGTCTTTCCCCACGCCCTTGATGCGGAATCCTGTGATCGTGACGCCGTCGCTCATCACCTTTATGGCCGGCTTTTGCAGGGCTGCAGACATAATGGGTCCGCCTATTCCTTCAATTGTTATAGGCCGGTCCACCTTAAAGCTGTTCACTTCTTCAGCGACGACAACCACGGTGTCGCCTGCGGCAGCGGCGTCAATTGCGCTCTGGACATCTGATCCTGCCTGAATTACATTGGCGGCTACTGGACCCGCAGCTAAGAAGACGAAAAACAGTATTGTCAAGAGCGATAGGATGACTTTATGTTCCGAACTCATGCTTGAAGGATCTCTTCCGGATACCTCAATGCCTGAAGTGGCGCATGCCTGTGAAGACCATGGCCATATCGTGTTCATTGGCGGCATCAATCACCTCTGCATCCCGTATGGATCCCCCTGGATGAATTACCGCAACAGCTCCGGCTTTGAAGGCTTGATCCAGACCGTCTCTGAATGGGAAGAACGAGTCCGTGGCAGCTACAGTTCCTCGTGTGGAGAGGCCATGCTCCTCTGCCTTCTCAGCTCCAAATCTCGCAGAATCCACTCGACTTACCTGACCCGACCCGATTCCTATGGTCTGACATTCAGTGGTGTAGACCAGGGCATTCGACTTGACATACTTTGAGACCTTCCAGGCAAACCGAAGCGCGCTGGTTTCGCTTTCTGTGGGCTTTCTTTTGGTTACTACCTTCCATTCCTTGATGTCACAGGTATCGTAATCCTGGAGCATCATGCCTCCAAATATGCTCTTTTGGTAGTAGCCCCGATATAATTCGTCCTTTCTTGTCAGCAGATCTCCGATATCGAGAACTCTGCGATTGGGTTTTTTCTCTGTGAGAAGCCTCAGGGCGTCCGCTTCATATCCTGGAGCCAAAAGGACCTCAACAAAGCTGTCGCCTATGGCCTTAGCAGTCTCGATGTCCACGGGACGATTGAATCCAATCACACCGCCAAACGCGGATTTGGGATCGGTGGCAAAAGAGAGGCGATATGCTTCATCCAGGGTATTGTCATAAGCCACGCCGCAGGGATTCGCATGTTTGACAATAACCGAAAGGGGCTTTTCTGCAGGAGTGCCATCGTACTGCGATAGGTCTATCAGCATCTCCAAAACTGTCTCTGCATCGACCATGTTGTTGTAAGACATCTCCCGGCCATTGAGCTTCTTTGCCTTTTGCAGCCCCACGCCGTCAGGCTTGCTGTAGAGTGCTGCCTTTTGATGCCAGTTCTCGCCGTATCGCAAGTCCTGTACCAGCTCATAGGTCGCCGTCATATAACGGGGCATGCCATTCCTGGTGGCTTCAATGGCTGTCAGCCTCTTGGAGTCGCCAGACATGCACCTGAATAAGGCATATGCCTCAAGGCTGTTTCTAGTCTCGATCGAGAGGCCGCCGGTCTCTTTTATTTCTGTCAGGATTGAAGAGCAATCCGCCTGCCTCATCGAAACGGCACATCCCCTCGCCATAGCAGACCTGATGAGCAAAGAGCCAGAAGGAGTTGATTCATATCCCTTATCACAAATCAATAGGCAATCGCTGCAATCGCTCTCATCGGAGAGACGATCGCAGATCTGCAGGCCAAGCTCTTTTAGGCCGGAAAGAATAGAACTGGTCATCTGAGTTTGATCTGCCAGGACGACGACTTGCTTGATCTTCATCGAACCTCTCTTCCGTTATCGCTGACCATATTTTAACTTTTTGCTAAAACGTTAGCTTTATGCTTCATGACGCTCTCTGCAGTATGATGGACTGGAGCGTTGCAGTGAGAACTCATCCCCAGGGTTGCGTCATATCCTTTGAGATTGTGCCGGGTTCGTCCCAACTGGAGGTGCCCTCGGGATTTAACCCCTGGAGGAAGTCCCTTGAGGCTCATCTCACAGAGGAGCCGCTGCGAGGCAAAGCCAACAGACAATTGGTCCAGTCTCTGGCAAAAACGCTTGGCATTTCAGAGCAGAATGTGGAGCTTCTAAGCGGCCACAAGAGCGCGAGAAAGACCGTCCTGGTCAATGGCATCTCCAGTGATGAGGTTATCCTCGTGCTGATGCAGAAGATGAAATGAATGATTGGCGAGAGAGTGGACCAGGACAGCCGTCCAAAGAGAACTTATGATCTTTTAGCTCTGGAGGAGCTGATCTCAACTCTTCTCGATGCATCCAATCAGGGCGCGGCTGTCATTGTCGAGGGAAGACGCGATCTTTTGGCCCTGCGTGCTTTGGGCCTGCCCGGGCCCGTGATAATGGCTTCACGTAGATCGGCTCTTCATCTCGCGGACGAAGCTGCAAGAAATTATCCCCACATCATTCTTCTCACAGACTGGGACGAGAAGGGCGATGAGATGTGCAAGACGATAGAGCGCCACCTGCGTTCAGCAGGAAGCCGCCCGGACGGAGACATCAGGAGCCGCATCAAAAAGCTTGTCAAAAAGGAGATCAAGGATGTCGAGAGCTTGAGCCATTACGCTGAGAAGATGAGGGAATTGTATGGCACCTAGGATAGCAGTAACCGGGTCTCCTGGCATTGGCAAATCAACTCTGGTGGCCAAGGTTGTCCAGATCCGGAAAGGGTCTGTTGGCGGAGTTCTGGCGCGAGACAGATGCTACAGGGATCGGCGCATCGGCTTCGAGTTGCAAGACATCTTGACAGGAGCCGTCGGCATTCTTGCAGATGAGACTGGCAGCGGGCCGCAGCTTGGAAAATATCGCGTTCATCCCGATGACCTGGACAACATCGGCGCACATGCAATCGAATCGGCCATCAAATGCGATCTGATTGTGGTGGACGAGGTGGGGCCGATGGAGCTGTCAAGTCGCAGATTCGTCAGCGCAGTGGAGGGTGCCATTGCCTCCGATCGTTCCATGCTGGTGGTGCTGCATGAGTGGTCCAATCATCGTCTGGCCAAGAAGATCAGGAGCACATTTAAGGTGATAACCGTAACCCGCGAGAACCGCGAGGCACTAATAGTGGAGATCTCAAGAGCCCTTTCTACAGGAAAATAGTCTCCCGCGAAAGGTGATTCGGCTAGACCATCAGCTCTCTTGCCATGGATAAAGCCTCTTCAGCCTCTTGCCTCCTGTTCAGTGCCTTATAAGCCAAGCTCAGGTTCTTCCAGGCCGTGGCATAATTCTGCTCTATCTCAACGGCCTTCAAAAAGCAGCGAACGGCCTCCTCGTGTCTTGATAGGATTCCTAAAGCCACGCCTTTGTTGTTCCAGGCGTAGGTGTCGAAGGGATCTATCATGATCGCCTCATCGTAGCTCTCAATGGCCTCCTCATGGCGATGCAGGTTGTCCAAGGCGGCTCCACGATTGTTCCAGGCTCTCCTGCCGTCAGCTCCTGAGGGATTCAGCTCAATGGCTCGAGCATAGCTCTCCACCGCACGCTCGTACTGTCCCATGCGGTGCAGCGAAAAGCCCCTCACAATCCAGGTTCTGGCATTGAATGGGTCGATGGCCAGGGCTTTTTCGCAGGATGCCACCGCTTCAGCCGTCCTGTTCAACTGGCTGCATGCAAGAGCATGAGCCCTCCAGGCGTTTGCGTTCTGAGGATCAATTTGGAGTGCCTCTTCAATGGCGTCTGCGGCCTCTTCATATCTGCCAATCTTTCGCAGAGCTGTGCCTTTTTTATACAAAATGGCGAAGCGATAAACTCCATCATTTGATAAGCATCTTTCAATCATCTCCCATAATTCGATTGCCTTTTCGTAGCCACCTTTTAAATAATGGGCATCTGCTCTGATCATTTCCTCTTCCAGGCGGTTTTCGTTCATATTCTCGTTCATATTCTCCTCAGATTTATCCTCTGACCAAAATCTCTATATCATCAGCTCAAAGTCATAGTGACATAATTGGGGTTTCGGATGAAGCCCGATACATGTATTGACTCATATAGCAAAGTATATATTATACTTATTACTAAAGTATTGGTGAATGTCTGGGAGTTATTCGGAGGGGTGCGATGGGGACACAGCGGTCGGAGATATTTGGCCGGATGGTTAGTTTCCTCAATCTGGACACAGATGGACTGAGGCGAGTGGTGCTGGAGGCAATGGTGGAGGCCCGTGAGTTCACAGTAGCCTCTCTTCATGAAAGCGTGAGCAAACGGCTTGAGGTTTCCAAGAAGGCCATAGCATCTATGGTCGGCTATATCTGTTCCCGTCTGGGTATTTTGCATGTTAACAAAAAGTCCTATCGTGCGCCAATGAGCTATGTTTTAAAGGACGAGTATGCGGATTTGGCCAGAACAGTGCTTGCTAGCCTATGACAAACGTAAAGTCTGCACCTCGGACCTCAACAACCATCAAGGTGCGCTCTAAATCTGAATACGCCATAAGTCGATCGCGAGATCCTTATCATGAGCTGATGCTTCGTCTCTTCCAGGAGGAGGCGACTGCAGAACGCGGCGGGCGATTTCTTTCTCTTGTGGAAGAGCGACAGAAGAGCGGTCAGCCGCTGAAAGCCAATGAGTGGAAGCTGTTGCTGATAGACTTGAACGTCAGCCGTTCTGCCTTTTATGCCATGAGAAACAAGCTCTTGGGGGCTGGACTGATCACAAACAAGGGTGGAGAATATCGTCTCTCCGGGATGTTCAGCCGCGACCTGATGGATATGGCTCGATGGTGGTGGACTGCGGTCCTTGGCAACAACCTTGAGAACCTATAGGCATGCTTTTAATTCAGCTATCTGCTTTTCTATGGTGTCCACGACTTTTGCGTTCTCCATGTACTCAAGGCTCCCCTGACAGAAGGGACAGACGAAGTTGGCTTCGCTCGCATCATCGAAGATGAACCTGGCGCAGCCTTCAGTACAGGCATAAAAGATGTTCTCCTTCTCGTAGGTCAGCCGTTCGTCCAGTTTACGCAACAGCCTCTTAGCCTCCGATTCAAGAGCTTTTTCGAAGTTTTCCGGACATAGCTGCCATAGATAAGTGAGCCAGCCCGAATCAGGGTCTCGCTTTCGTCGATATATGGCCAGCCTGTGTTCATAAAGCAGGTAAAGAGTTCGCCTTACAGTGTTGAGGCTGATGCCAGTCAGCTCTGCGAGCTTTTCGTCGGTGATCTCTTCACCTGGTATGCATTCAACAATTCGTAAGCCTTCTTCTCCGACCAGCTTGTTGATATATGCTTTGTGAATGGATTCTTCAATGATCGTCAATGTACCACTACCTGAATATATGCCTGCAAATGCTCAATTGTTGTCTGTCTCCAAAATGGCTTGAAGCCAATAGACTTCCAGTGCCTTTGTCTGTGGACCATCTGCCACTCCAAGCAAAGATCCTCATTGGCCCCTGTATCTCCTCAATTTCTCCTCTGTTTTATATTGGCTCTTTCTTCTATATATCCTCATCGTGCTGATTTTTTTTTTCAAGTATCAGAAAATCTCCTTTCGCTATAGCCCTCTTCTTTGATGAAATTGTGCCGGATGAGAATATGAGTCGATCATTATTTAAATGCCAAAGTTTATAATGGTTATAATTTATATAACTTGCCGATAAAATTTCCCATATAGCAGGATACGGAGAAGTGATGGCCTAAAAAAAAAGATGAATGTACAATCATTAATTTTATTATGACTTAATTAGATCCTGCTTCTCCTAGAAGCGATTTCAGCTTCTGTATTGACTGCAAGGCCTGGTTGGCTTCGTTGAGCTTTTCCTGCTCGTAATAGGCGAGTATGTCCTCTATGGGCGCTTTGAGGCGGTAGACCTTCATGGGACGGCCTGTGCCATCGCTCTTGCTCATCTTCTCCTCTACCCAGTTGTTCTTCCGGAGAGTCCTCAAAGCTATGCTAACCTCTGGCTGACGCAGATCAGATCCCCGTTCAATCTCGCGTGATGTGGCTTCAGTTCCGCTGGCCAGGTAGGCGATCATATTGGAGACCTTTCTCGGCACTCCGAGGCTTTTTAGCGTCTCGACTACTTCTATATCTTTTTCGTCGAATCTCATTACGAACGATTCCTTCATTGTTATCCTCTCCCTTATTTTTGCTCCCTTGCATTAAATGAAGTACGTTATGATATAAATAGTTTATTTCTGTAAAAAAATTTTTTACTATTATTATCACATACAGCAAGCAGGGTTAAAATAAATTACTTTGCAAAAATTTGAATTATCTTCTTCTTATCTTCTCTACAAATCTCCTCTTCTTCTCCACAGCATTCAAACTAGCCCGATCCACTCTGGCCGTCATCTCTGCCACATCCCTCTTAGCGTCCTGGCCTATCGCCTTTTTTATGGGCGTGTAGGCTGCTTCCCGGAATCGGGGGGAGAAGTCAGAGATCTTCCCGTCCATTTGCAGCTTTGCGCCTTCTCCTTCCTCCACAATGCCTATCTCATCTATGGCCACGCCTGCCCCGCGGATGGTTCGGGCGATCTTCTTTGCCTCATCCTGCGGTGCGATGATGAGCAGAGCATCAATGGACACCCCGAGGTAGTCTATCTTCAGGCAGTTGAGCATCTCCAGGACCCTGGGGTTGACCAGCCGGCGCATCTTCTCCTCCTCGAAGAGCAGCTTCACTCCTGCGGTGTAAGAGATCTCCTTGGCGTCGCCGCGTATGCCTCCGTTGGTCACGTCCGTCATGGCATGAATTGTAAGATCTTCTTTGAGCAGAGCCTCGGCTGCCTCCAGGAATTTGATGTTAAGAGTCTCCTCCACCACTTCATGCTGGTCGTAGTAAAGTGCAGCCGAGCAGACTGTGCCCCCTCCTGCGCCCTCGCTCATCATGATGACGTCTCCGGGCCTGGCGCTCTTTCTTGGTGTGAGGCTGTCCGAGACACCCACAGCTCCCACGCAGCCGGTGAGCCGGTCTCCGATGACCATATCTCCGCCGATCCGCAGAGTGCTGCCGGTGATGAGAGGCACGCCTATCAGCTCAGAGACCGTGGCGATGCCTGCGATGTGGTCGAAGAGCTTTGAGACATCCCCATCGTCAGCGAGATGAACATCCGAGAGAAGAGCTACGGGCTTTGCCCCCATCACGTAGACATCACGCAAGGCGGCGCGAGTTACGTGAAAGCCTGCGAGGAATGGATAATCGCTCAGCCGGGAGTGCATGCCGTCTACTGTGACTGTTATATATTTTCCGTTGGCTTTGACAACCCCTGAGTCATCAAGCTGGCGCGAGTCAACAACGGCGTTGGTCCTGCCAATGACCTCTGCTATTTTTGTGTGAGTATAAAAGTCGCCCGATCCTCGTGATCCGACTCCGAAGTCGCCCATTGACACGCCCACATTTTCTAAATCGAAGACCTCGCCCCTGGGATGAAGTGTGGCCCTGGCCTCTTCCAGCACCGCCTCCGCGAGAATGAGGGCTTTGTCTTCTGGTATCTGTTTTACCTCTCTGATCAGTGAGATGAGCTTAGCTTTGATCTCCGGGTCCTCTCGCAACAGACCCCTCTTGGCAAATCCTTCCAGGTCCATGTGGCGTGGTTGTCCTCCCCTCTAGAAAAGCATTCGGCAAGGATTTCTGCGGATATTGTGCAGTGCATTTGAGATCAGCATAATGTTTATGGGACGACAAGGCATGAACTCGCACTGAGGTCAAATTTATAATGAATGCTGGAAATGGGAACTTAAACTGGATAGCTAATTTTATTTGGGGAATTGCTGACGATGTTCTGCGCGATGTTTATGTTAGGGGCAAGTACCGAGATGTGATTTTACCCATGACAGTTATTCGCAGACTTGACGCTGTGCTGGAGCCTAATAAAAAAGCTGTTTTAGACATGAAAACGCATCTTGATAAAGAGGAAATCACAAACCAAGATGCTGCCCTCAAGCAGGTTGCACGTCAGGCCTTCTACAATATCTCACCATTTCTGCTTCGAGATCTTAAATCCAGGGCACATGTTCATCAGCTCAAAGCCGATTTTGAAGCATACCTGGATGGCTTTTCGCCAAATGTGCAGGAGATACTGGACAAGTTCAAGTTTCGAAACCAGATACCTACACTTGTTGATGCCGATATCCTGGGTGATTTGATCGAGAAGTTTCTGGACCCATCAATTAACCTCAGTCCAAATCCGGTCTTTGATCCTGATGGCAGCATCAGACTTCCGGCCCTCGATAACCACGCGATGGGCACCATCTTTGAAGAATTAATACGCCGCTTTAACGAGGAAAACAATGAGGAAGCTGGTGAACATTTCACTCCTAGAGACGTGGTAAGGCTGATGGCAGACCTCATCGTCCTCCCAATAAAAAATCAGATCGAGTCAGGAACATATCTTCTCTATGATGGTGCTTGCGGCACAGGCGGCATGCTCACAGTGGCGGAAGAGCGCTTGAAGCAGATTGCAGAGGAGCAGGGCAAGGAGCTGTCCATTCACCTCTTTGGCCAGGAGGTCAATCCGGAGACCTATGCCATAACCAAGGCGGATTTGCTGCTCAAGGGCGAAGGCGAGGAGGTAGAGTACTTCCATCTTGGCTCCACTCTATCCCAGGATGCCTTTCCCTCTCGTGAGTTTGACTTCATGCTATCCAATCCGCCTTACGGCAAGAGCTGGAAGACTGACCTAGAGCGCATGGGTGGCAAGGGCGACATTAAAGACCCGCGCTATCTCATTGAGCATGCTGGAGACTCTGAGTTCCAGTTGGTCACGCGGTCCAGCGACGGGCAAATGATGTTCTTAGTCAACATGCTCTCCAAGATGAAGCATAAAACGCCGCTTGGAAGTCGCATTGCCGAGGTGCATAACGGCTCGTCGCTGTTCACAGGCGATGCCGGTCAAGGTGAGAGCAACATCCGCCGCTGGATAATTGAAAACGACTTGCTGGAAGCAATTGTTGCCCTGCCGCTAAATATATTCTACAACACAGGCATTGCCACCTACATCTGGGTTATCACCAACCGAAAGCCAGAGCATCGCAAGGGCAAAGTGCAGTTGATAGATGCCACACAATGGTTCAAGCCTCTTAGGAAGAACCTGGGCAAGAAGAACTGCGAACTTTCTATTGAGGATATTCAGCGCATATGCGAAACGTTCCTGGTCTTCAAAGAGACAGAGCAGTCAAAGATCTTTTCAAACGAGGCTTTTGGCTACTACAAGGCAACTGTCGAGCGGCCCCTGCGCCTCAATGGCATCGACTCCCTGCGGGCTTACTCTACTGCAGAGATCAAGAAGCTGAAAGAGAGATGCGAGCGGGACGAGAACGCGCCGCCGGTCATCAGGAAGATCCATAAGCCAGCTACTTCGCCAGATCCGATCCGAGGCAGATTTGAAGTCGTGATCAAAGGCAAGCAGAGGGTTGTCGAGTACGAGCCGGATCCAGATCTGCGGGACTCTGAACAGGTGCCGCTGCAGGAGAAGGGCGGGATCGAGGCCTTCCTGCGCCGGGAGGTGCTGCCCTACGCTGCGGACGCATGGTTTGATCCGGACAGCGTAAAGGTGGGCTATGAGATCAGCTTCACACGCTATTTCTACAAGCCAAAGCCCATGAGGACGCTGGAAGAGATTCGAGCGGATATCATTGCGGTGGAGAAGGAGACAGAGGGGCTACTAGATGATATTATTGGGAGGAGAAGTTCGTGAAATTAGTTTCTGTTACACTTAAAAATTTTCGATGTTATCGTGATGCAATATCGATAGGGATTGAGGACTTTACCACAATAATAGGACGAAATGATGTTGGAAAGTCGAGTGTCATTGAAGCCCTAGAGATATTCTTCAATAATGGAACTGTGAAGGTCGATAATGAGGACTGCCATGTCTTGGCAGATAAACCGACTATCGAAATCACATGCGAATTCGATGAGTTCCCAGAAAATATCATTCTTGACGCAGATGCAGAGACATCACTCTCAAATGAATATCTGCTTGCTCCAAATGGAAAGCTTCGGATCTGCAAGATATACAAATGTACCGGTTCTAAACCTAAGGAAGAAATCTTTGTAATTGCGAATCATCCAACCGCAAATCAATATTCGGACCTTCTTGAACTCAATAATGCTGCATTAAAGAGGCGCTTTAAAGAGCTTGAAATCAATGACGCGATGGTGCAGCTAAACAACAATCCATCTATTCGACATGCAATATGGACCTCTTGCAAAGATTTGAAGATTAAGGAAGAATTGATCCCAATCGCAAAAGAAGATGGAAAACGAATCTGGGAGAAGCTCAAAGAGCATATGCCATTATTTGCATTGTTTCAAAGCGATCGCCCCAGCCGGGATTCTGATGCAGAAGTGCAAGACCCAATGAAGTTTGCGATAGAAACTGCACTCGCCGAACCTGCAATCGTTGAGAAGCGCAAGGAAATTGTTGAAGCAGTTAGGATGAAAGCAATGGAATTCGCAGAGCGTACGCATCAAACATTGCAAAAGATAGATCCAGAACTTGCGCACATGCTGACACCGGAGTTCAAAGCAGAACCTAAGTGGCAAGGGCTATTTGCACTCACACTTAGTAGCGATCAAGGGATCCCAATAAATAAGAGAGGTAGTGGTGTTCGACGGCTTATATTGGTTAGTTTCTTCCGTGCGGAAGCTGAGAGAAGGCTAGCGCAAGGCGGGATCTGCAACATCATTTATGCGATCGAGGAACCGGAGACTTCACAGCATCCACACAACCAGCGTATTTTGTTGGAATCTTTCAAGGATTTGGCCTCCGAATCGGGATGCCAGGTGATTCTAACAACCCATAGCCCTGGATTTGCAAGCTACCTACCAATCACCAGTTTTCGGTTCATTAAAAGAGACGATAATAGTCAACCGCGGGTTGAATCTGCTACAGATGATAGCACCTGGGAAGAAATAGCCGCAACTCTTGGTGTTGTCCCCGATAATCGTGTACGCGTACTCATTTGTGTTGAGGGACCAACTGATGTAGAGGCTATTGGCCATCTCAGCAGAGCACTTAGTGCGGAAAATCCGGAGCTTCCCGATTTATCGAACGACCCAAGAGTTGCATTTATCGCACTTGGTGGAGGCAATCTATCGCATTGGGTAAATAAACGATACCTAAAGGGTATTGGCCGGCCAGAAGTACATATTTACGATAGCGATGTCAAAAATTATAGCCAACTTGCTGCAAATGTCAATAGTCGAGGGGACGCGTCTTGGGCTGTGCAAACAACTAAGCTAGAAATAGAAAACTATCTACACCCTGATGCCATCCAAGAAGGCCTTTCAATAATAGTTCATTTCGGAGATCAAGATGATGTTCCAAGCCTTATTACTGCGCAAAAAGGATGGAATGATAAAACAGTAAAGCGAAAACTAGCACAAAATGCTTTTCCAAGAATGACAGCAGCTCGGATTAGACAACGGGATCCAGCGGGCGAAATTGAAGGATGGTTACGTCGAATTGGAGGAATGCTATGAGAATAGAATTCATTCTAATAGGTGCAAGCATTCATGAATGCGAAACTTAAGCCCTACCAAAAAAGGAAAGACTCTGGTGTGCCTTGGGTGTCGGAGGTGCCAGTGCATTGGGATGTTGTGCCAGGAAGATCCTGCTTTGCAGTAAAACATAGGCTTAACACTGGTTTGTCTGAGAAGACTGTTCTCTCATTGAGCTATGGCCGAATTGTAGTGAAGTCAGAAGATAAACTGCATGGACTCGTTCCAGCTTCATTCGAATCATATCAAATTATAGAGCCAGGAGATATAATTTGTCGTCCCACTGATTTGCAGAATGATAGGACAAGTCTTCGTTTCGGATTGTCTGAACATCGAGGGATTATAACATCAGCGTACATATGCTTGCGAACACTGGAAGAAATCGGCAATCGCTTTGGCTATTTCCTGCTTCATGCATATGATTTGAATAAGGTTTTCTACGGCCTAGGTTCTGGTCTTCGACAGAATCTAGATTGGCAAGATTTCAAGACGTTGCCCTGTTTGCATCCACCTCTTTCCGAACAATCTGCCATCGTCAGCTTCCTCGACCGCATGGACCGTCGCATCCGCAATTACATCCACGCAAAGCAGAAGCTGATCAAGCTGCTGGAGGAAAAGAAGCAGGCCATTATCCACCGCGCCGTCACCCGCGGCCTCGACCCCAGCGTCCCGCTCAAGCCCTCAGGCGTGGAGTGGCTGGGCGACGTGCCGGAGCATTGGGAGATCGTACTCAATCAGCGCATTTTCAAAGAGATTATCAGACCACACGGAGGTGAACCAGAAACACAGTTGTCTCTCTCTCAAAAAGATGGCCTTATAGCAACAAGCGAGATGGGGGAGCGTTCTCTGCAGACCTCTACATTTGAAAATTGGAAGGTGACACTACCGGGAGATTTGGTCCTAAACAGATTCAAGGCGCATTTGGGAGTATTTTTCGCGTCAACACTCCGAGGAATTGTCTCTTTCCACTATGGGGTGTTCACCTCGCGTCGCAAGCTAGCGACTAAATATTTCGAGTTGCTATACCACACCAATGTTTACAGGACAATCTACGCGGGTCGATCAAAAGGGATGACTATTGGGCTTCAGAATTTGTCTAATCAAGACTTCTACAACGTGCGGTCAATTGTGCCGCCAGATCATGAGCAAGCTGAGATCATCTCATTCGTGGAGAAAAATACCGAGCGCTTGAACGATGCTGCCCAAGCTGCCCACAACGAGGTGAATCTTCTCCGCGAGTACCGATCCCGCCTCATCTCCGATGTAGTCACCGGCAAGCTCGATGTCCGCAGAGTAGACCTTTCCGCCATCGGTGATGTCGAAGTGCCCGAAGAATACAGCGACCTCTTGCAGTGCGAAGAAGTCATGGAAGACCAAGAACTGCAAGAAGAAATCCCGGTGGAGAGCGACTGACATGAGCAACAAAGAGGGCGTTCCTGTCCCAGACACGAGTATCAGATTCTACCAGACTGAAGACGGAAAATCCCGCATACAGGTTCGGCTGCAGGACGGCACCGTCTGGCTCAATCAGAGGCTATTGGCCGAGCTTTACCAGGTGTCGGTGCCGACCATCAATGAGCACATCTCCACCATCTACGGCGACCATGAGCAGAGCCCGCAGGCAACTATTCGGAAATTCCTAATAGTTCAAACCGAAGGCAACCGCCGAGTAGAGCGGCTGGTGGACTTCTACAGCCTGGATATGATTCTCGCCATAGGCTACCGGGTGAGAAGCCACCGGGGCGTCCAGTTCCGCCGCTGGGCTACCGAGCGCCTGCGGGAGTACATGGTAAAGGGCTTTGTTCTGGACGACCAGAGGCTCAAGGGAGAGAAGGAAGCCTTCGGGGCCGACTACTTCGACGAGCTGCTGGAGCGCATACGCGACATCAGAGCCTCAGAGAAGCGCTTCTACCAGAAGGTCAGAGAAATCTATACCCTTTCCATCGACTACGATCGCCAGTCTGAGAGCACCCGGGCTTTCTTCAAGATAGTCCAGAACAAGCTGCATTGGGCCGTAACCGGCCAAACAGCAGCCGAGATCATAAGTGAACGGGCGGACGCCTCCAGGCCCAACATGGGGCTCACTGCCTGGAAGGGTGCAAAAGTCCGCCAGGCTGATGCCTTCGTGGCCAAAAACTACCTCCTGGCAGAGGAAATTGGAGAGCTAAATCGGCTCGTCACCATGTGGCTCGACTACGCCGAGGACCAGGCCAGACGCAGAAAACCAGTCTATATGAAGGACTGGCAGGAGAAGCTGGACTCCTTCTTGCAGTTCAACCAGAGAGCCATTCTGGAGCACAGCGGCAAGATATCAATGGATGAGGCCAAACGCCTGGCCCTGGAGCAGTACCTGGCTTTCAATCAGAGGCGAATCGAAGAGGGAGACGCCCTGGCCGAGAAGGAATTTGAGCAGGAGGTTAAAAGCATGTATCCCCATGGCCAGGAGGACGGCAAATGAGCATCAAGCCTACAGACACCACTGAAGAAGAACTGGAATCTACAATAGTTCGAAGTCTGGTCGAAAATTCCGGCTACATCGAGGGCGATCCCAGAGATTACGACAGAGACCATGCAGTAGATCTCATCAAGCTCCTGGACTTCCTCCTCGCCACCCAGCCTAAAGAGGTAAGCCAGTTATGCATCGATGGAGATGGCATCAAGCATCAGCAATTCTTGTCCCGGCTGCAGGGCGAGATCACCAAACGAGGAATTGTAGACGTCCTCCGCAAAGGCATCAGCCACGGCCCATCCAAGATAGACCTCTTCTACGGCACGCCATCACCACACAATCCCAAGGCCATAGAAAGATTTGCCGCCAATATCTTCAGCGTCACACGCCAGCTCCACTATAGCCGCGACGAATCCCAGCGAGCCCTTGATCTGTGCCTGTTCATCAACGGCCTGCCCGTCGCTACATTTGAACTCAAGAATAGGCTGACCAAACAAACTGTTGAAGATGCAGTGCAGCAATATAAACGCGACCGCAATCCTCGTGAGCTGCTCTTCCAGTTCAAACGCTGCGCGGTTCACTTCGCAGTGGACGACCAAGAGGTCCGCATGTGCACCCGACTATTGGGCAAAGACTCCTGGTTTTTGCCATTTAACAAGGGCTATGACGATGGCGCAGGCAATCCCCCAAACCCGAACGGCATCAAGACCGATTACCTATGGAGAGAGATCCTCACCCGCAATGGCTTGACCGATATTCTGGAGAACTACGCTCAGGTGATCGAAGAAAAGGACGATCGCACAGGAAAGAAGAGGTACAAGCAGATCTTCCCCCGCTACCAGCAACTCTATGTTGTGCACGAGCTGCTGGCCGATGTTCGCAGGCGAGGCGCCGGAAAGCGTTACCTAATCCAGCATTCAGCAGGCAGTGGCAAGAGCAACTCTATAGCATGGCTGGCTCATCAGCTCATCGGCCTGGAGCGCGATGGCAAAACCATCTTCGACTCCATTGTTGTAGTCACAGACCGCCGGGTTCTCGACAAGCAGATCAAGGACACCATCAAGCAGTTTGCTCAGGTATCTGCCACTGTCGGCCATGCCGATCGCTCTGCAGACCTGCGAAAATTACTGGCAGAGGGCAAGAAGATCATCATCACTACAGTACAAAAATTCCCAGTTGTCCTGAAAGAGATAGGAGACGATCATCGAGGCCGGACCTTTGCCATAATCATAGATGAGGCCCATTCCAGCCAGGGTGGCCGAACATCAGCCATGATGAACATCGTCCTATCCAAAGAAGGAAACTGTAGCGAAAAGGACGACGAGACCATCGAAGACAGGATCAACCGTCTCATGGAGTCCAGAAAGATGCTCTCCAATGCCAGTTACTTCGCTCTTACTGCCACGCCCAAGAACAAGACCCTGGAGATCTTCGGCGAGCCATTTATGGAAGGAGAAAGCGTCAGGCATAGGCCATTCCATAGTTACACCATGAAACAGGCAATTCAAGAGGGTTTCATCCTGGATGTCTTGAAGAATTACACACCTGTGAGCAGCTATTACCGCCTGATGAAGATGGCAGAGGACGACCCGGAGTTCGATATAAAAAAGTCCCAAAAGAAGCTTCGCCGCTACGTAGAGCAGAATGAGCATGCCATCAGGATGAAGGCAGAGATAATGGTTGATCACTTCCACGAACAGGTACTGGCCAAGAACAAGATTGGGGGGCAGGCCAGGGCAATGGTCATCACTGGCGGCATAAAACTGGCCATCGAATATTACCAGGCCATTAAAAACTACCTGGCAGAGAGAAAGAGCCCCTGGAAAGCCATAGTAGCTTTCTCCGGAGAGCACGAATACGGCGGTGAGAAGGTAACTGAAGCATCACTCAACGAGTTCCCAAGCAACGCAATTCCTGAGCGTTTCCAGGAGGATCCCTATCGATTCCTGGTTGTGGCCGACAAATTCCAGACAGGTTATGATGAGCCGCTTTTGCATACCATGTACGTGGACAAACCTCTATCAGATATCAAAGCGGTGCAAACCTTATCGCGCCTTAATCGCGCTCATCCTAAAAAGCACGACACGTTTGTGCTCGATTTTTTCAACGATTCAGACACTATTCAAGCCGCTTTTGAACCATACTATCGAACAACGATCTTAAGCGAAGAGACCGATCCCAACAGGCTGCACGACCTGAAAGCTGATCTCGACGGTTATCAGTTCTATAGCTGGCAGCAGGTCGAATACTTTGTCGAATTATATCTTGGCGGCGCAGATCGAGATAAAATCGACCCCATTCTGGACTCTTGCGTTGCCTCTTACCTGGACGGAGCCGATGAGAGCGCACAGGTGGACTTTAAAAGCAAGGCTAAGGGCTTTGTGCGGACCTATGGATTTCTGGCCTCAATCTTGCCATTTTCAAATGCCAACTGGGAGAAGCTATCCATCTTCTTGAACTTCCTCATACCAAAACTTCCAGCGCCTATTGAGGAGGATCTATCCCGGGGCATTCTGGAATCAATTAACATGGAAAGCTATAGAGTTGAAGTGCGTTCATCTATGAGCCTTATCCTTGACGACCAGAACGGAACCATTGATCCGATTCCCACAAACACAGAAGGAAGAAAGCCTGAGCCAGAGTTAGACCTGCTCAGCAACATCATTAGGGCATTCAACGACCAATTCGGAAATATCGATTGGAAAGATAAAGACAAGATCTGCAAGGTCATAACCGAAGAAATTCCTGAAAAGGTTGCTGCAGATAAAGCTTATCAGAATGCTATCAAGAATTCCGACAGAGATAACGCTCGCATCGAGCACGATCGAGCCCTTAAGCGAGTGATTTCAGAACTCTTATCAGACCATGCAGAACTCTACAAGCAGTTTTTTAGCGACAATACTACATTCAAGAAATGGCTATCAGACATGGTCTTCCAGGTAACTTATGGCGAAGCTTCCGGATAGCTGCGATTCTGGGCGCGAGATTCCATCCTGCCGCTGCCTGCCTGCATATCATCTCCTGAAAAACAGCCGCTCCAACTGGCCTTCGTCTATGGTCACCATCACAGGCCGACCGTGCGGACAGGTGAGCGGATTCTTGCAGAGGAACAGATCGTCGAGGAGGCGTTTCATCTCAATTGCAGTCAGCTCATGCCCGGATTTTATCGAGCCCCGGCAGGCAAGAAGCTTGAGGATCTCATCCCTGTCGGTTGAGGCGGGGCTGACTTTGCCGGAGTTGAAGAGGTCTCTTAAGACATCATGAACAGCCTCAGCGTCTTGTAGCCTGCTGCCGAGCGCCGGAACGGCCCGAACTGTGTACGTGTTTCCTCCAAAGGGAGAGAGATCAAATCCGATTTCGCGAAGCGTCTCCTGCCAGGTGTCCATCATGAGCCTCTCGCTGGCAGAAAGCTCGATAGAGATCGGCTGCACCAATTCCTGACGGATCTTTTTGTCTTTGTACCGCTCCACAAGTCGCTCGAAACGGATGCGTTCCGCTGCAGCATGCTGGTCGATTATCACCAGGCCGTCTTCGCCTTCAGCCACGATATACAGCTTCTTGATCTGGCCCACGATCCTGAGAGCTGGACGGTTGGGCTTCCGCTGTAAAGCTGGCTCCGGTTCGATGGATAGAGTTCTCTGCTCGTGGCTCTCGGCTATGATGGTCTGGCAGGCAGTGGCCTCTCCTGAAATCGCGCAGTCCTCTGAGACCTCAGCCGAAGCCTCCTGCTGTTTCCGTTCGCCAATGCGGGCGTGCTCCTCTAGAGCATAAGCGACAGATGCAGTGAGGGCGGAGGCGATCTCCGACTCATGCAGGAGGCGTATCTCTCTTTTAGCAGGATGAACATTGACGTCCAAATGCTCTGGATCTATCTGCAGGGATACGACGGCGACCGGGCTCTTGCCCAGAGAGATGATGTTTCGATAGGCGTCGCGCAGTGCTCCAGACAGGACGCGAGACGAGACCGCCCGGTCGTTAACGAAGAGAAATATCCTGTCCGAGCTGCTTCTCGTGGAGAGCGGATCGCCAATCATGCCATGAAGCGTCCAGCCTGGGCCTTTTTGCTCAAGCCGGGACATGCCCTTGTATGTCTTCAGGCCGAAAAGCCGGAGGAGCACGTCGTCCCAGCTTGACGACCTTGCAGACTTGAAGACTGTACGTCTGCCTGTGAAGAGCTCAAAGGAGATGTTGAAGTGGATGATGGCTAGCTCAGTGACAGTGTCGGTGATGTGCACGAGCTCAGCCTCCGCGCTCTTCAGATGCTTCTTTCTGGCCGGCACATTGTAGAACAGGTCCCGGACGGTGATGGTTGTTCCTGCAGGCGACCCAATCTCCTTTGTCTCGACGATCCTGCCACCCTCCAGGCGTTGGTAGGTTCCGGATATCGAGCCTCGGGTCTTCGTCCTTACCTCAACGCTTGCAGAGACACTGGCGATGCTGGACAGGGCCTCCCCCCGAAATCCCAAGGTCGAGATGTTTGCGAGGTCTGTCGCGTTGCGGATCTTGGATGTGGCGTGCTTCTGAAAGGCCAGGGGCAGATCCTGTGGGTCGATTCCGCTTCCGTCGTCTGTGATCCGGATGAAGCTTTTTCCGCCGTCTTCAACCTCGATCAGAACCCTGCCGGCTCCTGCATCTATCGAGTTTTCGAGAAGCTCCTTGACTACAGAGGCTGGCCTCTCAATTACCTCGCCTGCGGCTATTTTGTTTATGGTATCCTCATCGAGAAGTCTAATTTTCGCCATTATCAGCTCCCGCTCTCTTTTCCAGCATCTTTTGGTATTCTGCCAGATGTCCCAATGCCTGGAGCGGGGTGAGAGCATCGATGTCCAGCTTGCGAATCTCCTCCAAAATTGGATCATCCTTCATGGGCTCAAGGATGCTTTTGGAATCCTTTTCGTTTGTTGTGGGGCCATCGAAGAATATGAGCTGGGTGTAGCGGGATGATTTTCTTGGCCTCTTATTTGCCGAAAGAGGCTCAATTAATGCCTCTTTCTCGATCTCCTTTAAAATCTGGTCCGCCCGCTTCGTCACGGCCTCAGGCACCCCGGCCAGCCGGGCCACGTGAACTCCGTAGCTCTTGTCTGTAGCTCCAGGAACCACCGTTCGCAGAAATGTGATGTTTCCCTTCTCCTCCTTTACTGCGATGCTATAATTTTTTACGCCGGGCAAGATGCCCTCCAACTGCGTCAGCTGATGGTAGTGAGTCGCAAAGACTGCCTTGCATTTGATGCTGCTGTGCAAGAACTCGGATATGGCCCAGGCTAGAGAGAGCCCGTCAAATGTGCTGGTTCCCCTGCCAACCTCATCCAGGAGCACGAGGCTGTCCTTGGTGGCTCTCGTTAGAATTGCGGCAAGCTCAGTCATCTCAACCATGAATGTGCTCTGCCCTGCAGAGAGATCATCGTAGGCTCCAACCCTCGTGAAGATTCTGTCCACTAGTGAGAGAGATGCGTAAGCTGCGGGCACAAACGAGCCTGCCTGGGCCATGATAACTGCCAACGCAATCTGCCGCATGAACGTGGATTTTCCTGCCATGTTGGGGCCAGTGAGGATGAGAAGCCTGTTCTGATCATCATCCAGGAGCACATCGTTTGGCACAAATCCGCCTCGCATGGCTTTATCCAGGACTGGATGCTTGGCAGCCCTAAGAGACAGCTTGCCCTCGATGTTAAACTCAGGGCGAACGAGTCCGCTCTCGATAGCAGTTGTCGCCAGGGCTACCATCACATCCAGCTCCGCCAATGCGACAGCCCGATCTGCGACATCTCGGGCCGAGGCAGCAACTCTATCGCGCACAGCGGCAAAGATCTCCTGTTCGAGGGAGATAGACCTCTCTTGAGCTGAGAGCACCTTGGACTCCATCTCCTTCAGCTCCGGAGTTATGAACCGCTCAGCGTTAGCAAGGGTCTGCTTTCTGATGTAGTCCTGGGGAACCATATGCAGGTTAGCACGCGAGACCTCCAGGTAGTAACCGAATACGTTGTTGTATGAGATCTTGAGGGACTTGATGCCGCTCTTCTCTCGTTCAGCGCTCTCCAGGCGGGCGATCCAGCCTTTGCCGTCCCTGAGAAGTGTGCGGAGCTGGTCTATCTCGGAGTTATAGCCATCCTTGAGAACTCCTCCGTCTCGAAGGTGAGTGGGCGGGTCGTCTACAATCGACTGCTCCAGGAGGGTCACGAGATCGGGACATGGACCCAGCCGGCTCTTCAGGTCAACCAGATAGGGCGATTCAGCCTTTTCTAGGATCGATTGCAGGGTCGGCAGCCTTGATAATGTGCTCTTCAAGACCACAAGCTCTTTTGGAGTGGCAGAGCCGCAGGAGACTCGGCTCATCAGCCGCTCGAGGTCAGCCGATCCCTTCAGCTCCTGACAGAGGCTCTCTCTCAAGACTGCATTGCTGTAAAGCTCCTCCACAGCAGAATGTCGCCGTGAAATTGCATCCAGAGAAAGCAGAGGCATCTGGATCCAGCGGGACATGGTTCGGGCGCCCATAGCGGTCCTCGTTCTGCCCAGAAACTCCAGAAGGGTCCCGCGCTTTGAGCGGTCCCGGATGTTTCTTATGATCTCCAGGTTTCTAAGAGTGATATCATCCAGTACCATGAACTCAGCGCCAGAGTAAGTCCGGATATCGCGCAAATGTCCAAGCGCATCGAAGTGGGTGCTGTGCAGGTAGCTGAGAACTGCACCGCAGGCTCGAACTGCCAGAGGCAGCTCTCCGAGACCCAGCCGCTCCCTCCAGCCCTCTTTAAATCGGCTCTCCATGGCGGCTAGAGCGTTGTTTGTTGAGAAGGCGGCATCATCCAGGATCTGAAGGCGGGTGCCCTCCCAGGCCAGCGGAAAGGATGCTATGCATTCTGCAGGCCGGAACTTGGCCAGCTCCGCCGCAAGCCTGTCTTTGTCGATCTCTGTTGCCAGGAACTCCCCTGTTGAGACATCTACAAATGCAAGGCCCAGGCGGGCCGCTTTTGCATCGTTTCCCTCGTCTCGTACGACTGATGCCAGGAAATTGTTGCATGCCTCGTCCAGCATTGTGGGCTCGATGATGGTTCCTGGAGTCACAACCCGGGTGATCTTTCTCTTAACGAGGCCCTTGGCAAGTTTTGGGTCCTCGACCTGATCGCAGATGGCCACCTTATGCCCGGCCCGGATGAGCCTCGCCAGATAGGCATCGAGAGCGTGGTAGGGCACTCCAGCTAGAGGAATCTTGTTGCCCCCATCATCCTTCTGACGGGAGGTCAGAGTGATGTTCAGGTCTCGGGCGACGATGACTGCATCCTCTGCGAAGGTCTCATAGAAGTCGCCAACCCGGAACAACAGCAGAGCATCTGGGTATTGCTTCTTTTCCCTGTAGTACTGCTCCATGAGCGGAGAGAGCTTGGACATGATCGATTCAGTCTTCGGCCTTCTCGTCTCAAATCGCTTTCGGTATAAGGCTGCTATGGGTATTTCTCAGAGCGCGCCGGGCATAGATCCCTTGGTCCCACGCTATTTCTTATGGGTAAACACAATAAGTCATGATGCCTTTGTGACTTTGTGGTGATCTGAATGGGACGTAGAGCCTCCCATCTATCACGTTTGGATGTCGCACAAGCCTCATTCCGAAGGGCTTATCTACCTTTGCGCCAACCCTGTAATTTCAAAGGTAGTAATTCAAAGGGTTATCACCATGATTTCCAAAGATTATATTCGAGAAATTTTAAGGAGATATGATAAGAATAATCTAACCATCGCTACCATCTGCTCTCACAGCAGCCTGCAGATTTTTCATGGCGCGCGCCAGGAGGGCTTTAAGACTCTTGGCATATGCATAGGCCAGCCGCCTCGGTTCTATGACGCCTTTCCACTCGCAAAGCCTGATAAGTTCCTGTCAGTCGAGAGCTACAAGGCTCTCCTGGACTATGCTGATGATCTAGTGGCTGAGAATGTGATCATCATCCCTCACGGCTCTCTGGTGGAATACCTGGGAATAGAGAGGTTCGAGTCTCTGGCAGTTCCCACATTTGGAAACCGGAGGGTATTGGCCTGGGAGAGCGACAGGGAGATGGAACGCGAATGGCTTCTCAAGGCAGGCGTAAACGTGCCCATGAGATTTGAGAAGGCTGAAGACATCGATAGACCTGTCATAGTTAAGTATCACGGTGCCAAAGGCGGGCGGGGTTTCTTCATAGCTAAGACCAAGGAGGAGCTGCAGTCCAAGATGAGCACGGAGGAGAAGTACACCATCCAGGAGTTCATCCTCGGTACCAGATACTACATCCATTTCTTCTATTCTCCGATAAGACAGGATGGCTACCAGCTCAAGAAAGGATCTTTGCAGATGCTGGGAATCGACAGAAGAGTTGAGTCAAATGCCGACGAGATCTTTAGGATCGGCAGCATGAAGGAGCTTGCGGAGGCCGGCATTTATCCGAGTTTCGTGGTCACTGGAAACCTTCCGCTTGTCCTCCGTGAGTCGCTTCTTCCAAGAGCCTTTGAGCTGGGTGAGCGGGTGGTCGAGACCAGCCTGGACCTCTTCGGTGGGATGATTGGGGCCTTTAGCCTGGAGACCATAGTCACAGACGAGCTGGAGTTCAAGATCTTCGAGATCTCGGCCAGAATAGTTGCGGGCACCAACCTTTACATGGACGGATCGCCATACTCAGATCTCATTGAACCGGGACTTTCAAATGGCAGGCGCATCGCCCAGGAGATCAAGATGGCAAGCGATATGAACCTGCTTGAGGAGATCGTAAGCTGAAAGCAACCTGGAAGAAAGGCTTATCTTGGTTAGGTCGTACAAGTGTTCCAGTATGTCAGGCCTGATCAAAACCTTCCAAGAGGCCACGCTGCTTCAGTGCGGCTTTTTAGATAAGCTAGTCGATTTGGATATGGCAAGCGTCGCCGCGTTCTCCGAGTCAATGGTAGACTTTTTTAAGGCGACGCCGGATAACAAGTTCGTCTACGGCCTGGCCGCAGGCCGATCTGCTCTTGCTCTGTACAGCTTCTTGCAGCTCATCCAGAATCATTTCGACAATGTCTTTCCCTTCACCCTGGAAGACCCATTGCAAAGGCACTATCGTCCCGGCAAGAATCTGGCCATTGCCATCTCCGGATCTGGAGAGACCCTCTCGGTAAACAAATATATTGATGATTTCATCACCCGTGGCGGCGAGATAAAGCTCATCACAGCTAACGAAGAGGGCACTGCCTGCAAGATGGTCCGGGAGTATGAGCGAGGCACAGTCCTGGTGATCAAGGCCAGGACCAAGTATGCCACTGATAAGGATAAGAGGGCCAGGCTCTCGCCTATGGGTACAGAGTTCGAGCTGGAGGTCCTCGCATTTCTAAATGCCCTGTTCGTCGATTTGCAGTCCAGGCTCAAGGGAGTCTGCGATATCTCCTGCCCGGATTATCAGTCAAGGATACTGGACTTCAAGGAGAATGCATTGCTCATCTCCAAGATGGATGAGACTGACCCAGGCCATCTCGAACACTGGTTCAAGAGGCTTTTGCCAAGAAGCGGCAGGTATGTGATTGGTGGCGTGGGCAGAAGCGGGCTCGTTGCCCGGGCCTTTGAGATGAGGCTCACTCACCTCAACAAGATCAGCTACTGGGAGCGGGACTTCAATACTCCAAGCTTTCAGATTGGAGATGTTTATATCCCCATTACCGGAACAGGCAACACCTACGAGGCTTTAGAGGGCACAGTCACGGCTCTGAGCAAGGGTGCAGATGTGATGCCAATCACTGCTAACCCATCATCGCGACAGGTGGCCATTTTAGAGAAGCAAGGGCGAAAGAAGGACATCGTAGTTATCCCTGTCAATCCTGAGTATGCAGAGCTTTTTAGCGGCGACACAAGTTCAACAACCTGGTTGATGTCTGACTACACTAAGTTTCGAAGTCCCATCTTTGAGATCAACGCCTCCATATTCACCAACAGCCTGGTAGCCGTTGGAGCTGAGTTTTTGGGAATCATGGAGGAAGGAATGAAGAGGATGCACGTGTGAGACTGTGACCAAAATAATAGCCCTCTCTGACACTCATCTGGATGATGAAAGGCTTCCAGATGCAGTCGTCGCGCTTGCTAAAAAGGCTGATATCATTATTCACTGCGGGGATTTTGTCTCAGCCCGGACCCACGCAGCTTTAGCCGATCTCGGTAGGCTTGAGGCAGTCCATGGCAATTCCGATTGCCTGGAGTTGAAGAAGCTTCTTCCAGAGAGAAAGGTTGTCGAGGTCGAGGGAATCAGAATCGGTATAGTTCACATGGCCTCGCATGGCCCCGACCTGGTTGGTGCAGAGATGATGGCCAGAGAGATGAGGGTGCAGGTTCTGGTCTTCGGGCACATCCACCGGCCAATAATCGAGAAGGGCAGGCTTTTGCTCGTCTGCCCCGGCAGCACAACGCTTCCCCGCATGTCGGCTCCGTCGGTGGCCGAGCTGGTGATCGAGGCTGGCAGGGTCCAGGGCAATATCATCCCCGTGGGCAGCCCCTGCTGCGATTATCTCAAGTTCGCTGGGGAGCTTGGGAGGGCCGAAGAGGGGCACCGAAAAATGTAGATGCACGTCGTTTTTCAGGATGGCCGAATAGCAGTCAGCATTGCGAAAACGATTGCAGTCCTATTGAGTTGTTTAAGGCGGCGCGTCCTAAGATTCATTTTCTGAACAAATATTATATTTGATCGAAGGATATATCACTCAATAGCAAGTTATGATCATTAGAGGGAGCTGACAGACTCATGCAAGGACTTAAAGACAAGTTTCCCCATTTACCTGAGGAGATTTCCGGATTGAGAGAGCTGGCCTACAACCTCTGGTGGAGCTGGCATCCAGAGGGCCGCGGGCTTTTCAAGCTCCTCAACCGCCAGGGCTGGTATCTGAGCAACCACAACCCGGTAAAGATGCTCAATCGCATGGACAGAAGCAGCCTGGGTGCGGCCACTGCCAATCCTCACTTTATGAGGCACTACCGTTCGGTTATGGCTCGCTTCGAGAGCTACATGAACCCCAAGAGCGGATGGTTCTGCGACCGTGTGGCTTTTCCTGAGAGGTGCAGGGTCGCCTACTTCTCAGCCGAGTACGGGCTGCATCATGCTCTGCCTTTTTACGCCGGAGGACTCGGCTTTTTGGCTGGAGATTATCTCAAGGAGTGCAGCGATCTGGGCATACCTCTGGTTGCTGTGGGGTTCATGTATCCTCAGGGCTACCTCCGCCAGATGGTCTCTCCCGATGGTTGGCAGGTGGGGGCATGCGAGATGCTGGACCGGGAGAATGCTCCCATTAGAAAGATGGTCGACGCGAGAGGCGATCCCGTCTCAGTCAAGGTGCCTATCATGGATCCGCCCATTTACCTGGAGGTGTGGGAGGTGCAGGTGGGCAAGACCACCCTTTATCTGATAGACACATCCAGCGAGGCCAATGAACCCTGGAATCGGGTCATATCAGACAGGCTTTATACAGGAGACCTTGAGCAGCGGCTGCGTCAGGAGATCGTGCTTGGAATTGGGGGGGTGAGGGTTCTGCGTCACCTGGGACTGGACTACTCTGCAATTCATCTCAACGAGGGACATCCGGCGTTTGCAGTGCTCGAGCGGATTCGGGAGAGAGTGGATGCTGGCATGAGCTATCAGGATGCCTTTGAGCTTGTCAGAAGCTCGACTGTCTTCACAACGCACACTCCGGTTCCTGCGGGGCATGATGTGTTCTCCTATCAGCTCATGGACAAGTACTTCAGCTCCTATTTGCCGATGCTGGATCTCTCCAGAGATGAGCTATTCCGACTGGGAACGAGTCCGGCGAGGCCTGATGGCTTCAACATGACTGCTTTTGCCCTGCGGACCAGTGCTTTTAGAAATGCTGTGAGCGCCAAGCATGGGGAGGTCAGCCGGGAGATGTGGCTGCAGCTTTGGCCTGAGCTATCCGTTGATCAGGTTCCAATCGAGCACATCACAAACGGGGTTCATGTGCCTACCTGGATTGACAGGCGTCTTGGAGACGAGATATTCAACCGCTATTTGGGCAGGACCTGGCTTGAGGAGCACGATCTGCCTGCTGTCTGGGGGCCGGTAGAAGATATACCGGATGCAGTTCTCTGGGAGCATCACAAAAGCATGAAGGAGATGCTAATCACCAAGATCCGGGAGAGGGCGCGGCTTAAATGGAGGAAGGCCGGGTCTGATCCGAACAACGTCATGGCCTCAGGAGTGTTGCTCGATCCGGCTGCCCTCACCTTGGGCTTTGCCAGGCGGTTTGCATCGTACAAGCGGCCAACGCTTCTCTTGCAGGACATGTCCCGGCTCGCCAGGATCGTAAATGACCCCTGGAGGCCTGTGCAGATCATTTTTGCCGGGAAGGCTCATCAGGACGACCAGCAGTCGAAGCAGCTATTGCAGCAGGTATTCTCTGCTGCCAAGGACCAGTCTTTTGGGGGCAGAATTGCGTTTGTTGAAGACTATGATGAGCTGCTGGCTCAGTACCTGGTTCACGGGGTTGATGTCTGGGTGAACAATCCCCTGCCGCCGATGGAGGCCAGCGGGACGAGCGGCATGAAAGCCACCCTGAACGGCGTGCCGCAACTCTCCATTCTGGACGGATGGTGGATTGAGGGCTACAACAGCAAGAACGGCTGGGCGATAAAGGGCGCAAGCGGCCCTGACAGGGACGCCACAGATGCGGCTGCGATTTATGATCTTATCGAGAAGGATATTGTGCCGCTTTATTATGATGTGGATGAGGATGGCGTCTCTCATGGCTGGACTGCGATGATGAAGGAGACCATCAAGGTGACTGGGCCGAACTTCTCAGCTCGCAGGATGGCCAAGGAATATGCTGAGAGATTCTATCTCCCGGCTCTGGCAGCAGCCATGAGGGCCGAGTCAGGAATCGATAGAGGTGGTGGGAAGGTGGATCTGTTCGGGGAGATCTGAGGGACGAGATTTCCCCGTCGCTCTTGGCCTTTCTCCTCCTGCCGGCACCTGCTGCCCTTGTCCTCCGTCTGGGCCGCTCTTTTATTTTACTGGCAGGTGTCGAGCAGTCCCTTCTTTTTGCCGCCTCTCTTGTCGCCGGGTTTGATTGGGTCAACTTTTGCTTCCGTTTCAGCCTTCTTCTCTTTCTTCTCCTCGTGGTGCGTCATTTTTATAACCTCTATTTATAGTAGTAACTGATGTTAATTATAGCTTCCGGTGGACAATACAAACTACATTCACCTTAGGAATTGAAAAACAACAAAAAGTAAGCTACGAGCCCCCGTGCTCCAGTATGCAGGTGGGGTCCTCCGCAGCAAGATCTCCAGTGTGGTAATAGGCCTTCTGCCTGCACCCTCCGCAGAGGTCCAGGTACTCACACCTTCCGCAGGCACCGCCAAGATGGGACTTGATACCGCGCAGAGCCAAAAGCTCTGACGTGGGATGATCGATCCATATGTCCTTGAATGATCGCTCCCGAACATTGCCAACTACCACGTGGGGCATGAAGTGGCAGGGATGGACGTCTCCTCTGTGGTTGATGTTTGCAACTTTAATGCCAGTCGAGCAGCCTCCTGCATTTGTCAAAAGCTTCCGAACATTTTCCTTTCTGGGGTCATCCTTCAAGATCTCCATCAGAAAGGCACCATCCATGGGAGAATCAGTGGTGAGAATCTCGATGTTCTTGCCCTTAAGCTCCTCTGCTGCCTCGGCCAGCAGCCGTATGACGCTTCTCCTCTGCTCAGGAGTGACATCCCTGTCGGCTATGTCCATGCCCCGGCCAGTGGGCACGAGGTGGTAGAGACAGAACCTTGGAATTTTTTCTTCGATGGCAAGGTTAAGCAGAATAGGGACATCTTGCCAGTTGTCGCGTGTAAGAGTTATTCTCAATCCAGTCTTGAGGCCTGCATCGCGAGCGTTCTTGAGGCCCTGAAGGGCCCGAGCATGTGCTCCAGCTACGCCCCTGAATGAATCGTGTCTCTTGGGGTCAGACGAGTCCAGGCTCACTCCCACATACCTGATCTTTGCCTCGGCCAGCAGCCGTGCCACATCTGGAGTGATCAGGGTTCCATTTGTGGAGATCACAGACTTAAGCCCGACCTCACGGGCATGGAATGCAAGAGCATAGAAGTTTCTGCTGAGAAGCGGCTCGCCGCCGGTGAATATGATAATCGGTATCTTCAATTCAGCCAGCTCGTCGATCAGGGTAACTCCCTCTTCGAGAGTCATCTCATCCCCGGCCTTTTGCCTCGCATCCATGTAGCAATGCTTGCAGGCCAGGTTGCAATGCTCAGTCAGATTCCACATCACAACAGGCCTGGTCTGGGCCGAAAACCTGAGCAGATCGGGTGGCAGATTCTGACAGTGATGGGACGCTCGAAGAGCCTCCCAGACCGTGGCCTGATCCGCAAGAGCCTTGGAAAATATTATCATCTTAACTCGTCGTCTCCTTTAAAACGGAAAGCATGGCCTCAAAGGTAAACTTCTCCGGCATCACATCCACCTTAATGCCAAGACGTGATAGCTCCTCGGCTGTTGGCAGGCCAATGGCTGCAACTGTTCCTGCGGCAAGGGCTAATAACAGCTCCTTATCCTGGCCTAAAGCTCTAGCCCTCTCAACAAGATAACGAGCTGTGGATGAGCTGGTGAATGCAAAGATGTCAATGCTTCTGGCCATCATGATCAGTTCGTCAAGCCTTGGATCTCCTGAAGGAACCGTCTCGTAGAGGGCTATGTCGTCTACATAAATGCCGGCGGCCTTCAGTCCCTCGGAGAGATACCTGCTGCCCTGAGCGCTTCGGAGAAATAGAATGCTCTCGCATTTGCCTTTCAGCATCCTCTCTAGCCCCATCGAGCTGTACTCCTCTGGAACCTCCGAAGACAGGCCGAGCTTCAAGAGGGCCTGCTTGGTCTTGGGGCCGATGGCAACAATCGTCTTATCTGCCAATGCCGCGTGGATTGCAGTGTTTTCCAGTGCCATATTCACGCCATTGGCGCTCGTAAATGCCACGCACTGAACTCTTGCCAGCCTCTCCAAAATGTCCTCGGCAATAGGCTTTTTTGCAATAGCAATTGCCGGGGCTTCGACTGGAGAAAAGCCGTACTGTTCTGCCAGGGCAGCCGACTCCTTCTGCTGACCTTCAGGCCGAAGAATGGCGATCCTTCTCTTTCCTAGCTTCTCAGCAAGCCGGACGACGTCTCCTACTACCAGTATGGCCGGAGACTCGATCTTGTTCTCACGGGCCTTCTCGGCGATACCAGCCAGTGTGGATGAGATCATCCTCTGCTGCCTCCATCCGCCCTTCTCGACCATTGCAGCCGGAGTCTCCGGCGACTTTCCAGCCTCAATCAATGCTGCTGCATTCTGCTCGAGCCTTGAGACGCCCATGAGAACTACAAGAGTCCCTCCAAGAGCTGCTATGGCCTTCCAGTCCAGTGGCGTGTCCTTGCCAGGCTCTTCGTGGCCTGTGACAATTGTCAACGAGGAGGCAACGCCCCTGTGGGTCACAGGAATCCCGGCGAGTCCAGGAGCGGCAATGGACGAAGTCACTCCTGGCACGACCTCAAATGGAATGCCCTTTTCCAGCAATGCAAGAGCCTCTTCTCCCCCTCGACCAAAGAGGTAAGGGTCTCCTCCCTTCAGCCGCACCACGACATTTCCTGCCTGCGCCTTCTCGATAAGAAGACGGTTGATGCCATCCTGGGTCAGCTTGTGCCTGCCAGCATTCTTTCCAACATCGATCTTCTCGGCTTTTACCCCGTCCAGCATCCTGGTGTCAAGTAGCCTATCAAAGAGGACGACATCCGCTTCCCCCAAGAGCCTCTTGGCCTTGATGGTCATAAGCTCGGGGTCACCCGGGCCGGCTCCCACCAGATAAACCTTACCGCACGCCAAATTCCTTCACCGCCTCATCTACCAGCTCTCGTCCACCCATCTTCATGAGCCTTTGTCCCATATCCTCAGCTTGTCTTTGGGCGTCGGAAGAGAGATCAACCTCCTCATCGAGACGCACAAACCTCTTGCCATCCATTGAGAGGACCTCGGCCAGAACCCTTGCTTTGCCGCCGGAGACTGTGGCATGCACAGCCATAGGCACAACGCAGCCGCCACCGACGGTCTCAAGAATCCTGCGCTCGATCATAGTCTCGCTTCTGCTGACTTCATCATCCAAAAATCGAGAGTGATGCTCAGCAGGGGAGCCCTTCTTGGCCACAACTATTATCGTTCCCTGGTTGGCTGATGGGACGAATCGCTCTTTATCCAGCCGCGCATAATCCTTCTTCAGGCCCATCCTCTCGAGACCAGCTTCGGCAAGAATTATGGCATCATAGTCTCCCCGTTCGAGCTTGGAAAGCCTCGTCTGAAGGTTTCCCCGAAGACTTGCCACATTGAGGTCAGGCCTCGCCCGGCGCAGTTGGGCCGTACGCCTCATGCTGGATGTGCCAACGGTTGCACCCGCCTTCAGGTCCTCAATTCCTCCGCCGTTTTTGGAAAGGAGGATATCGCAGGGCGAGTCGCGCTTCAAGACTGCGGATATGGTCAGCTCCTCTGGCCTTTTCGTGGGAAGGTCCTTCATGCTATGCACTGCCAGGTCGATCTTCCCTAAAAGCATCCGTTCGTCTATCTCTGCCACAAACACCCCAACTCCTGTGAGCTGGTGCAATGGCTTGTCCAAAAAAACGTCACCGCTGGTCTTGACCCGGACCAGCTCCGTCTCCACGCCAAGAGCAAGTAGCCTCTTCTGAACGATCTCGGTCTGGCGAAGAGCCAGGGGGCTGCCGCGGCTGCCCACAATCAGTCTTTCAGACAGGAAACAAACGCCTCCAGGGTGGTTTGAATCACATCAGGGCTGTGCGCCTGAGATATGAAATCCGTCTCATACTGGCTTGGAGTGAGAAACACGCCCTTCTCAAGCATCCTCCGGAAGAATGCCAGATATCCGGATCTATCGCATTTCAGGGCCTCTGCATAGTTGTGGGGCTGCTGTCCAAAAAATATCTTGAACATTGAGGCTATGCCTACAATGCTGTAGCCGAGCCTTTTGTCTTCCATAATATCCCTCAGACCCCTCCTCATCTCTTCCCCGGAGGCTTCAAGCTTCTCCAGAGCCTTTTCCTTTTCCAGGATGTCCAGGGTGGCCATGCCGCATGCCAGAGACACAGGGCTGCCGTTGAAGGTTCCTGCCTGGTAGATTCCACCTCTCGGAGCAACCTGCTCTAAGAGATCGCGCCTGCCGCCAAAGACGCCTATCGGAAATCCCCCGCCTATGATCTTGCCGAGGGTCGTCAGGTCGGGCTTAATCCCGAAACGCTCCTGGGCTCCGCCTAAAGCCAGCCGAAATCCAGTGATGACCTCGTCGAAGATGAGAAGCACGTCATGCTCTCTGGTGATCCGTCTCACGCCCTCCAGATAACCCTTCTCCGGGAGAATCGGTCCGATGTTGCCCAAGACAGGTTCCATGATCAGGCAGGCCACCTGACCCTCGAATGACTTCAGGACGGCCTCCAGAGCCTCCAGGTCATTGTAGGCTATCTGCAGCGTGTTTTTTGCCGTGTCTGCGGGCACACCCAGTGAATCCGGAATCCCCAGAGTCGTCGCTCCCGATCCGGCTTTGATCAGAACGCTGTCATGCGCCCCGTGAAATCCGCCTTCGATCTTGACGATCTTATCTCGACCTGTGGCTCCGCGGGCCACGCGGATGGCAGCCATTGTGGCTTCCGTTCCAGAGCTGACGAAACGCAGCATCTGCATGCTGGGGTAAAGCTGCGAGACCCTTCGTGCTGCCTCTACCTCCAGCTCGGACGGGGTTCCAAAGAGCCAGCCACGACTCATCTGCTCTGCTGCAGCCCGGGCTATCGCCGGATGGCAGTGGCCCAGTATCATGGGGCCATAGGCCAGACAGTAATCTATGAACCTGTTTCCGTCAGCATCCCATAGATACGGGCCCTGTCCCCTTGCAGTGTAAAAGGGATAGGGAGATATGGCGCGCACTGGGCTTGATACGCCGCCAGGCATCAGATCTCTGGCGCGATCAAAGAGGTTGAGGGACTTGTCGAGATGCATGATTTTTGTCTTACCCGCTGGATGATTAATCAAACTTGCGAGCCGAAGAGCCAGAAGCAGCGGCTACTATTATTATTTACGAAAAGTATATATATCATCAACTACAACTTTAACTATATTAGTATTATAAGTTTGTCATAAGAATTGAACGGATAAGGGAGCGGGTTACATGGGCTGTATAGTAATAAAATAAGAAATATTTTAAAAGGGATGGCACGATGGATCTGCAGCCCTCCAACCCGCCTCTTCCACTTTTTTGCTGATAGCCCGTAGAGGCAGATGCGTCTCGTCAGCTATTCTTTTGCAGTCATCATACTCCGGCTTGACGCTAATGATATCGCCCTCCAGGCGACTCACTTTAATTTGGGCCGAGAAGGTCTGGCCTGAGAATTCCACGTCTACAGTGATCTCTTCTCGTCCGGCCAGAAAGCGGTGAACGCTTGGAAAGATCCGGACGCCCAATGAGCCGGTCTCTCTCATGATGATCCTGGCCAGCTTCTCTGTCTCCTCTTGCCTTGCTATGGCCCTGATCACAGATCCAGCGCGTCCCTTCTTCATAATTGCGGGAAGAACTGTCACATCAAGAGCCCCGGCCTGCATCAGCCGCTCGATCAGATGGCCCAGCACTTCACCCGTCACATCGTCCACATTTGTTTCCATCTGCACCACACGGTCGCCATGTGGGCCGTGGTCCATTCCGGCATAGGCCTCATGGTCCGGGAGAACGTCACCAATGATCGATCTGAGTACATTTGGAAGCGCGAGATCCCTCTTGCCTGCTCCGTAGCCCACCCTCTCTGCCTTGATTGGCGGAAGGTCTGTCAGGAATTCGTTCACCATTACCGCAAGCAGGGCCGCTCCTGTAGGCGTAAGCATCTCCTGGTCAGCCGGACCGCCTTTCCAGGGGATTTTATGAACCCGCAGGATCTCAAGAGCAGCCGGAGCGGGCACAGCCAAAAGGCCGTGAGCGGTCTTCACAAATCCGCCGCCAACAGATACCGTCCGTGATAAAATTCGCTCTGCACCAATGCTGTCCAGGGCAGCGCAGGCCCCGGCGATGTCGGCGAGTGCATCCAGAGCGCCAATCTCATGAAAATGCGCTTCCTCTTTTGGCACGCCGTGCACCCGGCTCTCAGCCTCTGCTAAAATATCCAGGGCCGAGAGAGCATTTTGTCGGGCTTTTCCTGTTAAGCTGGAGGCCTGCAGGATGGAGACTGCTTCTGCGAGAGCATGAAACCGCCGGTCCGAGATCACCTGTGCTCGACATGCCATGATATGGCTTCTCTCGACTCTGCTGACCTCCAGGCGGCAGCCCACCGACTCCACCGCCTCCCGGACCGATTCGAGATCTGCCCCAAGGTCGAGAAGAGTGGCGATGATCATGTCTCCGGAGGCTCCGGCGCTGGGATCGAAGAGGAGGACGTTCATAGAGCCGTTGTTATTTCCGTGCTGATAAATAAGAATTGGTCTGGCAACTACTTTTTCTGAGCCGAAGAAATCCTTCTATTGTGTAGGTTGGACTGCACTGAGTGAGCAGACATACTTTTTTATGAGTTTGGCTTTATGGTGATAATATTGCGATGTATTACCACAAATTCACAAAACACAAAGGCCTTATGGCTTATTATATTCTCCCACAGAAACTAGCTAGGAACCATCACTTCTTCCAAAACTCGGGTAACAGCAGCACCAATGCCGAGACGATCTCCAGCCGTCCAATCCACATGCAGAAAAATAGCAGCATCTTAGCAGCAGGGTCTACATCTTTGAAGCTGAACATGGGACCCACCATGCCAAATCCCGGTCCAACGTTTCCCAGAGCCGTCGCAGTTGAGGAGAGGATGGTTTCAATTGTCATGCGCGGATCATCATAAGAGATTATGGCCAACAGGAGAGACGCCAGGGCAAATATCATAATATACGTTGCAATGAATATATTGCTGGTCCTAAGGACATCATCCTTCACGGGAGTGCCTCCCAATTTTAAAGGTATGATAGCTCGTGGGTGAAGTGCATGGAACAGCTCTCGATATGCACTCTTCAAAACCAATTGTATTCTCACAACCTTGATGGCTCCGCCTGTAGATCCGGCACAGGCACCGATGATCATGAGCAGCATTAATGTGAACTTGGCCGCTGCTGTCCAACTGTCAAAGTTGTCTGTGGCAAATCCGGTGGTGGTCATTATGGAGACAACCTGAAAGCCGGCCAGTTGGATCCTGTGCCAAATATCGCCCTGCAATCCACCCCAGAGAACGATGATTGCCGTGGCAGCTAAAACGATCGATGTATAGAATCTGAACTCAGGATCATTGATTAAGGCCTTTCTATCAGAGTTGATCACCTTGTAATGCAGGGCGAAGTTGGCGCCGGCCAAAAAGCAGAACAGAGTGATTATGGCGTCGATTATCCAGCTTTTGTATGCGGCTATGCTCATGGCCTGTGGCGAGAAGCCTCCTGTAGCCATCGAGGAAAAGGCATTGCATAGAGAATCATACAGCGGCATGCTAGCCAGGCAGAGGAGAACGACCTCGACAATGGTCATGAGGATGTAGACCACCCATAGCAACTGAGCTGTTCGCTTAATGCGGGGGGTTAAGGAATCCTTGTCAGGTCCCGGCACCTCTGCTCGGTAGAGCTGGCGTCCGGCTACACCAAGGCGAGGCAGCACTGCCACGAACAACAGAATAATTCCCATTCCACCCAGCCACTGGGCAAAGGACCTCCAGAATAGTAGACCCATGTAGCTATTATCAGCGATGCTGCTGGTCTGAATAATTGTGCTGTTGGCAGTCATGTTTCGAATTGCCAGCTCCAGGTGGTGGGCCAGGCTCATGTCTGCTAGAGTTGAATTGATGATCCAGTATCCGTCGGCATTCGCCTCTGTGAGTATGGACGAGCCGGTAGTGGTGAATGCGGACATGGACTCGAAGAGGCTGTCAATGAAACCAGTTCCTAAAAAGACATAAGGCAGAGCACCGAAAAATGCTGCACCCAGCCACCCGAATGCCACGAGCGCAAAGCCCTCTTTTAGCCCCGGCTCATCCTCCGTTGAGAGCTTTCTTAGGATTATGCCAGTAGCCAGGGTGATCAAAGAGGTTATGGCAAAGGCAATCACTCCGCCCGTCTCACCGTAATAAGCAGCAACTGTCCCTGGGACGAGCAGCAGAACCGCCAAGATCCTTAATAGCGACGCAAATAACCTAAGAAATGCCCCGAACCTCATCGAATGATAACCATCCCTCTAAACGGAAAGAGCCTCCACCATCTGTCAGGCAAGCAGCCGAGTTCATGATATGAATAGCTTCTTTACCTTGGATACGACCTGTGGCATTGACATCACAAAGACTCGGTCTCCTTCATGGACCTTGAAGCCGTCGTCGGCCATCATCGGCGTTCCGTCTCTCAAGATCATGCCGACCATTGCGTCTTTAGGCAGCTCTTTGGTGATATTCTTGCCGATGACTTTGGACCCGGCCTTAGCAACGAAGTCCACAAGCTCCATCCTTTCGTCGCTGAGTGTGATCACCTCTTCTCCTCCGCTCACCCTCTGCAGCACTGCATCAGCAGTTACCTGTCCGGGGCTGACAGCTCTGTCAACTCCAACAAGCTCGAAGAGCTTTATATAATCATACCGGTTGACGCGGGAGAGGATCTTTTTTGCTCCTAGCTGCTTGGCGAGAAGCGAGCAGAGCAGGTTCTTCTCATCAAGACCTGTGACCGCGAAGACCACATCCATGTACTCGGCACCTTCTTCCCTCATGAGAGAGATGTCCGTTCCATCTCCGTTGAGTATCATTGTACTTGAGAGTTTGTCAGCGATCTCTCGACAGCGCTCAGTATTTAATTCAATCAATTTTACGTCCAATCCCATCTTCTCAAGCTGTCTAGCGAGATAGAATCCCACCATTCCGCCTCCGACGATGAGAGCCTTATGCGGCCTGGCCTCCTCATGAAGCATTCGTCTCAATTCCGGAAGGGATTTGGGATCGCAGAGAAGGAAAAGGTGATCATTGACCCTGATCGGATCGTCTTTCAAAGGAATGCTTACATCGCCCATCCTGTTTATGGCCATTATCTTGCAGTTATCCGGAAGGTTGGCCCCCACCTCATCCGCTGTTCCCTGCAGTGGCATTTCTTTGGTGACCTTGAATTCGATCAGCTCGACTTTGCCATGAGCCAGCTCTCTGTCAAGCAGCATCGACGGAAAATATAGAGATCTAGCCAGATCTTCTGCCATAACCAGCTCTGGGCTGACCATGTAGCTGATACCTATCTCTTTTCGGTCCTGCACCGGGCGGTCGATATATTCGGGGTTGCTGACTCTGGCCATGGTATGATTGACACCAAAGTGACTGGCTATGATGCAGGTGATCACATTCACCTCATCATTGCCGGTTACGGCTGCGACTATGTCAGCTTTCTTGATGCCTGCCGTGATGAGAAGACGGGCATTGGCCGAGTTGCCCCGCAGGATCTTCACGTCCATGTCCTGTAGACGGGCACAGGCCACAGGGTCTTTGTCTATTACCGTCACATCATGATCGGCATATAGCTCGCTGGCTATGAGAAAGCCAACCTCGCCAGCACCTGCTATCAGAATGCGCATATCATTTCCTCCACAATTCATGTATAAATAATAAGAACACGGGCATCAGCTCCAGCCGACCGAGGTACATGGCGAAAAAGCCGATCATCTTGCCGGCTGATCCGATCTGAGACCAGTCGAAGGTTATGACGCCAAAACCAGGTCCCACGCCTCCCATGCAGGAGGCAATGCCCGAGGCCACTACCTGTAGGTCCACTTGTGTGTCATCAGCTGAGACCACAGCCAGTCCTAAAGAGAGGGCCAGCCATACGGCCAGGTAGAAGAATGAATAGAACAGTATGGGCCTCAGCGTTTCCTCCTGGACGCGCGCCTCGTCAAGTCGCACCGACATGAGAGCATGGGGATGAAGCATATGCAACAGCTCATTATATGCGTGCTTGCAGTCTACGAGAAGCCTGCCAACCTTAATCCCTCCTGCGGTCGAGCCGATGCACCCTCCGATGAGCATGACCATGATCAGGGCCAGCTTGGCTGCTGTGGACCATTTGTCGTAATCCAGGGAATTGATAAAGCCGCAGGTCCCCATGAAGGATATGACCTGAAAGGATGCATACCGAAATTTGTCAGCCAGATCTCCCTGGATTCCGCCTGCCAGCATTAAAACTGCTGTGGCAAGAGCCAGGATGATGAGCATGAATCGGAACTCCTCATTTTTAAACCAGGCCAGACGATCTGATGTGAGGACACGGTAATGCAGGTTGAAGCTTGACATTCCGAGGATGATGAAGACCGCTACTATGGCCTCGATGAGGGGACTGTTGTAGGCCACCAGGCTGGATGCTTGAGGGGAGAATCCCCCGGTAGCCACAGTTGAAAAAGCAGTACACACTGCATCGTAAAAAGGCATTCCTGCCAGATAGAGCAGGATTATCTCCAGAGCGTTGAAGAGCAGATATACCTTCCAGAGAATTCTGGCTGTTTCAGTGACGCGCGGTGTGATGGTATCTTTGCTTGGCCCCACAGTCTCGGCGCGGTAAAGCTGCAGGCCAGCCACATGCAGGTGAGGGAATATGGCGACCACCATGAGAATTATGCCCAAACCTCCGATGAGCTGCTGGAAGGATCGCCAGAAGAGCAGGCCGAAAAATGAATCGCGGTTCATAAGGTAGTCTGTCATGCCTTCAAGCAGATTTGTGCAGAGGCTATTTTGGGCCAGGGTGGAATTGACAATATAGTAGCCTTCCGCGTTTGATTCAACAAGAATCGTGGCTCCGGTTGCCGAGAAGCCGGATATTGACTCGAAGAGAGCATCGACGAGGCTTAATCCCAGAAATAGAAAGGGCATGGCGCAGAAGAAGGTGGCTGCCAGCCATCCCAACGATACGGCGGCAAATGCCTCTTTATTTCCCACTGCGCCTTTGGCTCCCAGGTGACTTAAGATAATTCCTGTTCCAATGGAGAGCATGGCCGTCAGGGCAAAGGCCACGACTCCGCTGGTTTCGTGGTAATGGGCGGAGACAAGTCCCGGCACCAAAAGCAAGAGCCCAATGATCTTGAGCACAGTGCCGATGATATCAGAGACGATTAGATGTTTCATTTGTATCCCCCCATGAATCGCATATTTCCAGTTTCGATTTCAGAGTGGAGAAGCCGATCTCACCATAACGGAACGTTCCCGTTTGGGCATCATATCTCCTATGACGAAAAGAGAACCTTCTAGTCTTCTAAGGCTGCCTCGAACGAATGACTGGCAAAAGCAAGCTGGGTGATCTCTGGTCTTTGAAATGCCGGATTCACCAGCATGATTATAGCTCTCTTCCAAGGTTCGCAAACCTCACGCTAACCGGCACCCTGATAATAACCATGCCGACCTCATATCAGCATTGCCGTCAGGACGACAGTTGACTTCATCTGAAGCTCGGTGAAGTAGTGACCCCCTAATATAAATGTTTCCATCATATCATCATACGAGTATTTAATGTAAGAGGCTTTTTGCTATTGCCAGATGACTGAGATCCGAGATCCTGTTCACGGCTATGTGAGACTGGATGGCCTGGCCCTTGAGCTTGCAGATACGTCCCAGATGCAGCGGCTGCGATGGATCAAGCAGCTGGGTCTCGCAAACCTGGTTTACCCGGGAGCCAATCACACTCGCTTCGAGCACAGCCTGGGTGCCTACCATCTGGCTGATCTGTTAGGAAGCCATCTTGGTCTTCTAGAAGATGACAAGATGCTGGTCTGCGCGGCAGCGTTGCTGCACGACGTCGGCCACGGGCCGCTCTCACATGCGACTGAGACAGCTCTGGCCCCCTGCCTTAGAAAAGAGCATGAGAGCATCATAGATCTCCTGAAAAAGGGTGAGCTTAGGGCAGTTTTGGATAATTACGGCCTGAGAGGTTCAGATATCCAAGCCGCCATAAACGGATCCGGTCTGGGGGAGATAGTGAGCGGCGAGATAGATGTTGATAGGATGGATTATCTGATCCGAGATGCTCATTATACTGGTGTGGCCTATGGAGTGATAGATCTGCCCCGTCTTTTGCAGAAGATGACTCTGAATGATCAACGACTGGTAGTGGAAGCTGGAGGCGTGCAGGCAGCGACATCGCTTCTCATCTCCAGGCTGCTCATGCATCCCTCCGTTTATTATCATCATGTTTGCCGGATATCCGAGTGCATGATATCTTCTGGCATACGGCGCATGATTGAGGATGGTGCCAGAGCATCCGCCATAAAAGGCATGGATGATATTCAGCTCTTCAATTCCCTGGAGAGATCGGGAGGCTATGCAGGAGAGATGGCTTGCCGCATCAGATCCAGGAGGATTTTTAAGCGGGCTGTCTATATCGGTATCGAAAATCTGGATCCATCGCTTCTCAGGGTCAACGAAAAGATAATCTCTTCGGAGATAGCGTCTGAGGCAAAAGTGGATGCTGATTATATTCTGGTGGACAATCCGCCGCTGGCTGATACGGCTGAAGGAAGCTTCCCTGTCCTGGTCGGCAACGAAGTCAAACCCCTGCGAGAGGTGTCTCCTCTGGTCAGCATTCTGGAGAGAGCGCATAGAGCTACCTGGCGTTTCGGAGTCTATGCACCAGCAGAGATGAGGGAGAAGGTCACTTGGGCGGCGAGAAGATGTCTGAACTTAAAGAAGAATACTGTTCAGCATACATTTTCTGATATTGATAACATTTGCCTTTAGGCTGCTTGGCGGGCTAGTTGGACAAAAATTTTTAGCGCATCCCTTGAGTGCCTTTTATTGCTATTAGGACACGATGAGGGTTACATTGTTGCTCTTTTGGCCACCATTTTCAAATGACACTATGTAAGCTCCGGGGTTTCCTGCAAAGAGCCAAATATATTTGTATCCTGGCTTGACTGGGCCGAAATTTGCGCTGCTGCCCAGTCCATTAGGTTCGATCTTATTCGCAATCAGATTTCCATTTGATGGAGCGAATATAAACTCACGAACCCATGTGCCTTTGGGGGCTTTTGCTATTATGTCCCAGCCACCCTCGGTCTCAATCCACGAATAGATCCCTTTTCCTGAGAAGCTCTTCTGGAATGCGACCCAAGGAACATACGTGCCCAAATAATAGACCAATGCTGGCGGATTTGCGGTTGGATCGATGGACACGAGTGCATTTTGTTCTGCTGCTGATGGGTCAATTGCTGTGTACTTGGCAGTGGGGATGGCATCTATTTTTTGCTGGACTGCAGATACGGGAACTAGGCATTTCACTCCGCAGGTTGGCAGGCAAGTGGCTGAGCAAGTAGCTGAGCAAGTAGCTGAGCAAGTAGCTGAGCAAGTTGGCAAGCACGTTGCAAGGCAGGTCTGGGCACAGGTTCGTGCGCATGTATTGGCACATGTATTGCTGCAAGTTCTGGCGCAAGTGCCCCCACAGGTGATTCCGCAAGTACTGCCACAGGTGTTGCTGCAGGTGATTCCGCATGTGCCGCCACAGGTATTGCTGCAGGTGATTCCGCAGGTGCCGCCACACGTGTCAGCACAAGTGTTGCTGCATGTTGCAGAACCGCATGAAAGAACACAGGTCTGACAGCTCAATAGACAGGTGCCTGCACAAGTATCTCCGCAGGTGTCATCACAAGTATTTCCACATGTACCTAGACAGGTGTCCCCGAATGTTTGACCGCATCCGTTACAGGTGTCCCCGAATGTTTGACCGCATCCGTTACAGGTGTCCCCGAATGTTTGACCGCATCCGTTACAGGTGTCCCCGAATGTTTGACCGCATCCGCTACAGGTGTCCCCGAATGTTTGACCGCATCCGCTACAGGTGTCCCCGAATGTTTGACCGCATCCGCTACAGGTGTCCCCGAATGTTTGACCGCAATTACCGCCACAGCTATTAAAGCAAGTCTCAGCCGTTTCCGATTGGCAGATATCCATTGTATCAAAATCAACTTGTTTGATCGTAAGTCTGCATGCATTCGTTTTTTTAGTAGGATCCATCGGTGTCAGGTTTGCGGTCTCAATGCTTCCATAGTCCAGTTTGCTTTCAGAAGCACCATCTTCTAAAATTCCCAAATCTTCTGCAACCTGAGTATATCTATAATCGAATAGAGGCGTGTCACTCAATAAAGCCGATTTCTGACCAGATACCGCGTCATACAACGCTGTAGCGCTGCATGCTATAAATAAAAAAACAACCATAAATAAGAGCAATCCTCTCAGTCTCATTTGAACCGCCTCTTTTATCCGATTTCCATTAAGCTGCATAATCAATTGGTACTCAATTTAAAAACATCAATTGTCTTCTTCTGTTTCGTATAAGTACCTGTCGGAATGGATTTTGATGATTGAGCTTATGTCAACTACCGCGCCCTGAATGGCGGGGCTTCCCTGCGGCTTCCTCGTTGTTGTGCCATCATAGCCCTCTGGCATTGGGGCACGTTTTGCGGGAGTTTTCGGCATACAGAACAAACGATGCATTTTATGTCATCATGATAGGGTCTATAAAAAAAAGTAGATGAGCTATTCGCCGTTGCTCTCCTCCACAATCCCGATCTCCTCGTCTGTGAGCCCGTACAGCCGCGCAGCCATCGATCAGCCGGTCCGTCCTCTCTTGAAGTGGCCCCAGTTTGCCAACCGACTCCCCGGACCCGGCCCGTGGCCAGTGCTCCCGGCGGGCAGGATCGATGGTCAGTTTCTTGCCGTTCTTCTTGAGTACAGCCAGAAAGCCCTCATAATCGTGCTCGTAGTAGCTCTGCAGCTTTGTCTTTGGCGTGAGGTCATCGACTTTGGCGCGCCGATGAAGCCCTCCAGCCCAGGAAATCCCGGTTCTCCTGGCTAGCTTTTGCTCGTTCATCTCCAGCATCCGCTGTTGAAGCTCAGCCCCCATGCGGGCGCGCTCGGGCGCGGGAGTGGAAAAGGAGGTGCGGCGAATAGATCATAATTAATTATCATTATTTTTTATATTTGTTAAGATAAAAAGAATGATATTGGTTATGCACAACACGATAGCAAGTACGAAATTAGGTGCGCTTATCAAGTAATCATCACCAACAATTTCCCATCCCATTTTAGTTTTTAGATAAATTAATATATAAATAATGAATAGACTAATTGAGCCAAAAATAACAAATGTATTTATAACTTTACTTATCAATATTTTCTTATTATACTTTTTGCTTAATTCATTTAATATCTCATTTGCATCTCGTTTTACAGTACCATTAGCGATTAGGATCGCTATGAATTGATTTATTTCATCATTAGATGGTAGCTTGCCATTTTTCTCTTTATATATTTGTTCATACTCTCTTACTTTTGCATCTTGGATGCCTTTGATGATCAGGGGCCGGATCTCTACGATGAGATCGCTGAAGCTCTTCTCCATTCAAAGTAGCCCTATCTTCTTCTTTTCCTCTTCGGTCAGGCCTTCTAAAATATTTGTGGCTTTCTCATTTATCCTTCGTTCGAGAAAGTCCATGAGTTCCTTTTTGTCTATTTCTTTTGTACTTCTTTTATTATATTTAAGCAAATATTCTGATACCTCAACATCCATGTATAATTTTGATAAGCCCACATCACTTTCGCCAAGGTACTTGGCATCTTTGCGTTGGCTGTAATCCCTTTCAGGATCAGGCTCAACGTCATACACAATGAGCTGACAGATCCTCATCCCTGGAACTAAATCTACGCTAAAGCTTCCTAAATTATGAATGACTATTGGCAATTGACCGAAGTAACCTGGATTGATGTAAGATGATAATCCCACATTTATCCCTAAGCGGATCAGGCTATTTCTATTTTGAATGAGGCCGGTCATCCTCTTTGAAAGACCGATGTTTTCCTTAACCTGGCCGATAATGAAATCTCCTGGTTTGAGGGTGTACTCATTAAGAATTTTCTCTTCAAAGCACCCTTCGATATCTGCATCAAATGCATTAATCTCAATGCCACTCTTTGGAGTTCGTATTCGGTTATCTAAAGTCAGATCAATTGAAGAAGGCTGAATATTATCGAAGACGAAGGGCTCTATTTTGAGTTCTTTATCGTAGATCTTTTCTAGCAGCCTAACATCGGACAACACGCTCATATTCTGCCCCTCCTCAAAGTAATTCCAATCCCACATTTTTTAGATTTTTATTTTCCGATAAGATCCCTAATGTCTTATTAATTAATCAACACCGGTATATATCTGTATCGCAATCAGCGGAATTCCCTGAGAATGAATTAAGAAATTACAGAATTAGATCACCTGCATATCAAGCCATTCCCCCACACAATCCCGATCTCCTCGTCTGTGAGCCCGTACAGCCGCGCAGCCATCGATCAGCCGGTCCGTCCTCTCTTGAAGTGGCCCCAGTTTGCCAACCGATCCCTCGAACTTGGCTCGTGGCCAGTGCTCCCGGCGGGCAGGATCGATGGTCAGTTTCTTGCCGTTCTTCTTGAGTACAGCCAGAAAGCCCTCGTAATCATGCTCGTAGTAGCCCTCCAGCCAGCCCAGGAAGCCTTTGATCTCCTGGCTAGCTTTTGCTTGTTCATCTCCAGCATTCTTTCCGCCAGGTGGGCCAGGAAATCGTGCACGACATCAGATTTTTCCTTTTCAGCGATGGAGTTGCCAGATGCGTCTTTGGGAAGGCAGGCATCCACCTGAGCCAGGAGTTCAGCGAATTTGCCGTCAAGGTAGAGCTGCTGGCGGCCAGCGACGGGCGCGCTCTGGCGTTTTGCTGAGAATACAACCGAAGAACAAACCGATGCATTTTATTGCTAATCGATTTGGCTAAATCCACAGAGTCAGCAAATTTTAAATATAAATGCTATTTGAATATGATTGGGATTTGGTATGATCGAAGCCGAAGAGATGAGCATAATCAACACAATGAGGGACGATCTGAGGATTCTCAAGAAAAAGGTTGAGGAAATGGAAGGACAAATTCGGGCACTATCAGATATGCATAGTGATTTTGACCAAGAAGTCAGAGAAGAATACTTGGTCCATCTCGACGAGCTGGAGGCAAATGGCAAGTTCGAAGAATTCACCGATATTACAGCGTTAAGAAAGCATATTGAAGGATAGGAGAAGAAAGTGTGTCTTCTTATGTTTACCGCCTAGAAGATGAGCTGATATCATTCCTGAAAAAGGCCAACAAAAAAGACAAAAAGCTCTACATGGCAACGATTAAGAAGATGGATGAGATAGTAAAGAATCCCAACCATTTTAAGCCATTAAAATATGATTTAAAGGGCCGAAGAAGGGTCCATATTGAAAAATCCTTTGTCTTGACATTTCGAATCGATGAAGCTGCAAAAAAAGTGACGTTTATAGATTTATGTCATCATGATAAAGTCTATAAAAAAAGTAGATGAGCTATTTGCCGTTGCTCTCCGCCACAATCCCGATCTCCTGGCTAGCTTTTGCTTGTTCATCTCCAGCATTCTTTCCGCCGGGTGGGCCAGCAGGTCGTGCACCACGTCCGAACGCTCCTGCTCGCCTACGAAATTGCCAGCCGCGTAGAGCCGTTGCAGCTCCGCACCCATGCGAGCGCACTCGGGCGCGGGGGTAGCTTTCATATATACATCTCAAATGAAGGGCTTTTGCATGGGTGCATCAAACAATCTTTCCGGATCAAGATTGCGATAGATATTTTTATTAGTGAAGATTACATGTTAGGATGATCCAAATGGATGTCGTTGAAGCTATTTATGAAGAGGGAAATCTTCGAGTTCTGGACCCGTCAAAGATAGACTCAGAGTTGATAACAGTGAAGATATTGAATATCGAGGAAGTCCTTAACGAGGATGAGGAGAATTTGCTTAAAGAGGCAGTAAGCGAAAGGGAAAAGGGGAAATATCATACTTTTGACGAAGTGTTTGGATGAGTTTTAGGGCCACCTTCTCTCCCAAGAGCCGCAAGACAATAAAATCCTTCGATTCAGAGTTAAAAGAGCGAATCAAGAAAGGCATTCTGGAGATAATCAATGATCCCTGGGAGAAAGGTACAATAAAGGTAAAGGGCTATAGCGACGTTCGGAGAAAAAGGATAGGCGACTATAGGATCATCTATCTCATTGACGAACCGCACCAGGAAATTCTCATAGCCTTGATTGCCAGAAGAGATGAAGAAACTTACAAGCTATGAAACGCATGGTCAGGACTCTTTTTTTGCACGCGGTGAAACCCGCGGCCCGGTCTGGCTGCCCTCAGCGCCGGGCAGGCCTGGATTCTTGGCGGTTTTCAGTTGATCGGTTCATGCGCTTTTGCTTGTTCATCTCCAGCATCTGCTCCGCCAGGTTGGCCAGGAGATCGTGCACGACATCCGATTTTTTTTTTTCAGCGATGGAGTTGCCAGATGCATCCCAGAAAGGGCATCCACCTGAGCCAGGAGTTCAGCGAATTTGCCATCGGCGTAGAGCCGTTGCAGCTCCGCACCCATTCGAGCGCACTCGGGCGCGGGGGTGGTGAAGAGAGTCTATTGATGAATCATGAAATATTATTGAAAAGCTGCATCATTCAGCCGTTTCTTGACAAGCTCTTGTTCGTGCAAGAAATTATAGACTTCTATTCCTGACTTTTTGGCACTTTCGGTCTGATATTTGTCGTTGGAAATCAAGATCGCTTCTTCTCCCTTGGCGCAGGCTATGTAAAATGAATCTGCTGCCCTTGATCCCGTTTCCCTAGCAATGGAAAGTGCCTCTTCGAAGATCTTGGATGTGCTAACGAAGATCAGATCTGCAAAGATCTCCTCGCATATCTTTGAGGCCTGTTCCTTTTTAATCCTTCTGGCAATTTGCCCTGTAAACTCTACCTTGAAAAGATCCGGTTCCACTATTGTCAAACCATTTTCCTCTAGGGTCAAGAGCAAATCTTCAGCAGATCGTGTTCTTTCAGATTTATATTCAAACAATAGATCGATGAAAATCGAAGTGTCTAATACGATCATCTTCGCTCCTCGACGAATTCTTCCAGCACATCCTTATCCACTTTAATTCTGAATCTTCTCGCCACGTTTGTGATTCTCTCCGGCTTAAGGACCACGAATGCCTTCGTTCCCTCGCAGAGGTCAATCTCTTGCAGTGGCTTGAAGACGCCTCCCTCGTAAATCACTCGAATCTTTGCATCTGTTCCATCTGACATATCCGACCTCTTGGTTCTCAGTTTGTGATAATAGAAAGAGGTGTGCATAGGATAAATAATATCTGAAACCGCCCAAGCATATTTCTCATTTTAGGTTTTGCTTTTTCGCTCATTTCGGTGGAGCGCCGCGCGCGGTTTTGCGCTTGTATGCCGGTCGTGCGCCCTCCACGTCCTGCAATCTTGGCGATTTGTGGTTGATCTGTGTATGCACTTTGATCGTCAGCTTTGATGGTCTCTTGAGACCGTGTTTGGGGAGAGTCGCACGCGCTGAAATCCGCGGGCCGGTCTGGCTGCCCTCAGCGCCGGGAAGGCCTGGATTCCTGGCGGTTTAAGGTTGGCCGGGGCATGCGCCCAGATTTCTGCTTTTCCTATTTCATTGTCTCTCTGCCTTCCACGATGGCAATCTCCTCGTCCGTGAGCCCGTAAAGCCGGTACACGATGGCGTCGATCAGCCCGTCAGTTCCCTCGATCCTCTCCCGCAAGGGCGCGAGTTTGCCCACCGACCCCTCGAACTCGGCTTTGAGCGCTTCAGCGGGCTCCCGGCGGGCAGGATCGATGGCCAGCTTCTTCCGGTTCTTCTTGAGCACAGCCAGAAAGCCATCGTAATCGTGCTCGTAGTAGCCCTGCACCTTTGTTTTCGGCGTGAGGTCCACTACCCTTGCCCCCATGTAGCCCTCCAGCCAGCCCAAAAAGCCCCTGATCTCCTGGCTAGCTTTTGCTTGTTCATCTACAGCATATTCTCCGCCAGGTTGGCCAGCAAGTCGTGCACGACATCCGATTTTTCCTTTTCAGCGATGAAGCTCCCCGCTTCGTCCTTGGGCAGGCGTCCACCTGGTCGAGGATCTCGGCGTGCTTGGACAATGGGAAATGCAGCGATTTCAAGTTCTATTTGATTCATCGGTCTCAGGAACCATGATTTCCATTGTGTTGCTTTTCGCTGCATTGCCGCTAAACCTTAAATAGCTATATCTTGTATTATTGTCATAGAGTATTTCGGCTAATGGAATAACAACCATGCGTCCAGTTTATAGCCTAAGGGATCTAAAAGAGTTGCTTCAAGCAGGTTTCGAAAACAATGAAGACTCCCTTGGAGCATTTGGGAAAACGTATTCAACTCAGCTTAAGGCGTACTTAATTGAGAGCAACAGGCCAAATCCCGGATATTTTGATAATCCTCTTGGCACATGGAAGAAGATAGATTCCGCTGGATGGTATCTGAACCAGGATTCTGAATTATCGAATACGCTTTTCCTGGACTGCACGAGAGACCGTGTTTGGATCATCTATAGTCTATTGGATGCTGCTGAATCGGATGCAATTATTGAAAAATGGATAAGAAGCACAAATGGTCTCGATAGCTGTTGGCTATCAAGAGGGCAACTCTTGCATTGGGAGAAACTAAATGGATGGAGCCGCAGAGGAATTGGACTTCGGTTCTCTGATGGATTATCTCCAGAAGAAAGCTCAGGCAACTTCAGCTTAAAAGCGTGGCATGGTGCAAATCGTTACGTTGAAGGTCTGGATGAGATACTCAATATGGCGCAAGATAGATTTGCAATCCATAGCGTAAGATTTCAGAAGAGATCTGGCAGATCTATATCCATATCAGTAGAGTGGTATAGCAACGGAAAGATCACTGTAAATCGTGCGACAGATGTGGATGAAGTGCTCATCTCCATTGCAGAAATGGCTAATCGCTATGCTGATTCGCTAAAAGAAGCAACTGACCTTCGCGATAAAACCTTGGCGGCCTTCGAGATAGATTTCAGTCAGACCATTCCTATAGACGAATTTTCCAGTATTGTTACCAAAGGGCAAGGCAACATGAATCTTTGGCTAGTGGAAGTGGAAGCCGCTCCAGATTTCCGCCGGTTTAAAGGAGTTGATCTTCATACCTGGGATAGAGTTTTGCTGGATGTCGGGCCGAATTTTGTTTATCTGACCATACCAGGCAGTGGCTGCGTTAATGGTGCACCCAGGCTGGCAGTAGTCCAAGGAGAAGACAACTCCGGAAAAGCCTCCATCTACCATGACGGGATGGAGGTATTTGCCTGAATCACGACGATCGAATCGTTCTATGGCGAAATACGATTCAACTATTTCATCAGCATAATCGTCCAAGATTCGTAGGCCCTTTTAAAGCTACAAATATGAACTATCTGATAGAACCTCGATTTTTAACTAAAAGGGGGGAAGACAGAACACCTGATATCGCGGGAAGCGGAGAAAACGGTTGGATGATCTTGGAAATTACCACTCAATCAGGTTCCAAAGAACCCAATCTGCGATCGTATCTGTCAATAGATCCCAGGTATCTAACCCAGCATGGCCTCATCAGCCATGACGGGCAGCCTGATGTCATGAGCAGTCGATTGTCTTTTGTGGATGATGGCCCCTACTGTCAGTTGATCGTAAGAGACCGTCTCAATATAATGAAAGCAGAGCATATCTATAATCAATCACTTAGAGATGCACTCATGAAGTCGCAAGGAGCGGATCTTAGACGGCTTCCAACAATTGCCATTACCCTGCTTCCTGAGATGAGACCTCAAGAGATTCGCAGAGGTCTCATAGGCATTGTTATGCATCTCTTTAAGCCCGGCTCCAAGGGAAAGAGCCTCATTGATATTGTGGATGACGGCCTGGAGAGGCTTTCTGAGACGGTAAGTGTTCCCGCTAAGTCAAAGCTCAGGGACAGCGTGAAGAGAGAAATGAATGGCTTATTGAAGGGTGCCCTGGAAGAATATCTGCTCTATGACGATATAAATGGTGTTTATAAATCAACTGATAAATTTAAGCCCCATCCGAAAACGATGGAGCGAATAGCTTTGGCATTGAAGGATTGGGCAGGAATTGGGCCACAAAAAACCCTCGATACCTGGATAAAGCAATAATTTCGTTTTATTTTCCCTCCACAATCTCGATCTCCTCATCCGTCAGCCCGTAAAGCCGGTACACGATGGCGTCGATCAGCCCGTCAGTTCCCTCGATCCTCTCCCGCAAGGGCGCGAGTTTGCCCACCGACCCCTCGAACTCGGCTTTGAGCGCTTCAGCGGGCTCCCGGCGGGCAGGATCGATGGTCAGCTTCTTCCGATTCTTTTTGAGCACAGCCCGAAAGCCCTCGTAATCATGCTCGTAGTAGCCCTGCACCTTTGTTTTCGGCGTGAGGTCCACTACCCTTGCCCCCACGTAGCCCTCCAGCCAGCCCAAAAAGCCCCTGATCTCCTGGCTAGCTTTTGCTTGTTCATCTACAGCATCCGCTCCGCGAGGAAAGCCAGGAGATCGTGCACCACGTCCGATTTTTCCTTTTCGGCGATGAAGCTCCCCGCTTCGTCCTTGGGCAGGCAGGCATCCACCTGGGCGAGGAGTTCAGAGAATTTGCCATCGGCGTAAAGCTGCTGCAGCTCCGCACCCAGGCGGGCGCGCTCGGGCGCGGGGGTGGATGCCTGGCGAAATCCGGATTTCCGTTTCTTCTGTCGCCGTGAGTTGTTTCCGGCCACTCTTTTTGGCGGATTTCCGCGCGCGAAAAAACGCGCGGGCCAGTCGGGCTGCCCTCAGCGCCGGGCAGGCTTGGATTCTTGGCAGCTTAAGGTTGACCGGGGCATGCTCCCAGATTTCTGCTCCTCTGGAAATTTGCCGCGGGTAGCGCAATCATCGACGGTTATTTTCTACCATTATCCGCGCCAGTTTTCGCAAGCACGCTTGAAGATTTCTTCTATACTCTGACCTTCGTAGAGCTTTCTGGAGACCTCAACGTAATCGGTTGGATCATGGTGGAAAAGGGCCAGAAATCTAAGCGCTTCGGCTGGACCCAGCGCTTTGTTCAGGGCATCAATTCCAACAACCCTGAGTTCAGCTTCGTCCATTGCCCTGACTTTTTTGGTCATAGATACTCCATTTCGAGTTATCTCTTGAGCGTGCTTTTGGCGGATTTCCGCGCGCGAAAAAACGCGCGGGCTGGTCTGGCTGCCCTCAGCGCCGGGCAGGCCTGGATTCCTGGCAGCTTAAGGTTCGCCGGGGCATGCTCCCAGATTTCTGCTTTTTCTATCTCGTTGTCTCTCTGCCTTCCACGATGGCAATCTCCTCGTCCGTGAGCCCGTAAAGCCGGTACACGATGGCGTCGATCAGCCCGTCAGTTCCCTCGATCCTCTCCCGCAAGGGCGCGAGTTTGCCCACCGACCCCTCGAACTCGGCTTTGAGCGCTTCAGCGGGCTCCCGGCGGGCCGGATCGATGGCCAGCTTCTTCCGGTTCTTCTTGAGCACAGCCAGAAAGCCATCGTAATCATGCTCGTAGTAGCCCTGCAGCTTTGTTTTCGGCGTGAGGTCCACTACCCTTGCCCCCACGTAGCCCTCCAGCCAGCCCAGGAAGCCTTTGATCTCCTGCTGCTTTTGCTTGTTCATCTCCAGCATCTGCTCCGCCAGATGGGCCAGGAGATCGTGCACGACATCCGATTTTTCTTGATCGGCGATGAAGTTGCCAGCCACGTCTTTGGGAAGGCAGGCGTCCACCTGGGCCAAGAGTTCAGAGAATTTGCCATCGGCGTAGAGCTGCTGCAGCTCCGCACCCATGCGGGCGCGCTCGGGCGCGGGGGTGGAAAAGCTGAATTTCGGAATAGGGATTACGTCTAATTCATAGGAATTTACGTGATTAGTAGTGCTAGTAAGTCCAAAACGCCAATCAACAAGGCAAGAATTCAGCAATGCTAAGACGGAGAATAGATTGTATTTTGCATCTGAGAAATATGCCACCGTATCAGAACAAAATACTCCTGGACCAAGCATTGTAGCAATAACTCTCCTATAATTATCAATTGCTGATCCTCTTTGGTAGCCTATCCGGTTTTTAAGATGATCATAGGCTTTGGAATCAGAATCATCTCCTCGTTCTCGGAGATATCTTTCTTTATTCAAGTAAACAGGAGAGCCTTGCTTGGGAACCTCATTAAATTCATATCTGCCAATATTTGCTCCTCGAAGTATTATTTCGCCAGGTGGCTCATTAGACAGATATTTTTCAAATTGTTTATTGATCATGATTTCTCCCGGTGAAGAAGACGCGATTTCTCTGAACAAACACAGAGCAGAATTTTCGTACAATTTAGTGGCCAATTGCCAAGCATTTTCGTCAACCGTAGGTATAGAGAAGCTAATAGGATCAAACTTCGAGACATCTTCAGAAGTAACGCAATACGACGGAGATGATTCAATGAGATTTTTGCCGGGGTGAGTTCGAACTCTAAAATCTCCACTGGGATTCCTGCGACTTAAAATGTAAACACATGTTGATAGCTTTGCATCTAAGAAAACCCGATCTTTGGGATCATCTTTTTGTGGAAATGCTTCAATGCATTTAAGAGCTGTTTCGGTAAGAATTTTGTGTCTAAGCTCAAACGAGAAACGATCGCCTAAGAGCGACATAGGAACGATGAATCCCTGAAACCCATCGATCTTGGTTTTGTCAACAGCAAGAACTACAAATAATCTAAAGAGATTAATTCGAAACGTCGCTGCTTCTTGGTAAATTCTTGTTGCGGAAAGGTAAGGCTTCTCGTCTATTTTACGACCGCTTGCAGCTTCTGATAATTCGTCGTAGGGCGGATTCCCGATCACCACATCGAACCCCGGCTTCTCTCCCTGGAAGGCCTCAGGAAACTCCAGCTCCCAGTGAAAGAACCGCTTATCCCGCGCCACCTTCTCTGCCCGCGTGAACCACTCCTGCCCCCGCAGACCGCCCCAGTCCGGAAACTTCTCCGGGCTCAGATGGTTTTGCAGCTCGTAGTAATCGTCATCCTTCACAATGTTGCCAAAATAGGTGGACAGCCAGACGTTGGCCAGCTCAGCCAGCCGCCGGGACAGCTCCGACTCCTTGATCTGCCTGAACTGATCCTCCTTCCACTTGACCATCTGCAGGTTGTCGTCCGGCAGGGCCGCCATGAGGCTGTACTTCTTGAGAAGACCATCCGTGTGGCTCTTCAGCCCAAAGCTCCAGAGCGGCGTCTGCTCAGCAACGCCGCCGGGCAGCACTGTGAGCTTATCCAGCTCCGCCCCGATCAGGCTGTTGCCGCATCTGAGATGGTGGTCCAGAAAGCTCAGGGGCTTGTTCGATGCCACTGTCGTCAGCCACAGCGAGAGCTTCGCCAGCTCGACCGCCATCTGGTTGAGGTCCACGCCGTAGATGCAGTTTCTGACGACCTCCCTTCTCGCCCAGTGAATATCCTGCTCTGCAATCTCCTTTGAGTTGTCGTCCTCCGGGCGGGCAGTCGCCCAGGCATGAACCAGCCAGCGGGCGAGCTGGTCAGTCGCCTCAACCAGAAAGTGGCCGCTGCCCATCGCTGGATCAAGCACCTTGATGGAGAGAACATAATCCGCAAACGACCGACCTGTCCCCAGCCACTCCTGCTTCTTCCTCTCGACAACCGGCTCAATCGTGTTCTTGACAATGTACTTGACGATGTAGTCCGGGGTGTAGTAGGAGCCCGTGGCCTTGCGCTCACCCTTGTCAGTCGATAAGTAGATCTCGCCCGCCTGGGCACGATCCAGAATCTTTCTCTTGCCAGCGTCGGCGACAGGCAGCCACAGCTCTTTTCCCTTCTCCTTGACTGCTGCCATCTCAGTCTCGGCCACGCAGAGCCGATACTCCAAAAGGCCCTCGTAAATCGAGCCCAGGTGCCGGATCTCCAGCGATGAGTAGTCCACAAAACCCTTTTTGTCGCCCTCTCCTGAGCGAGCCAGAAGGTCGATGGCCTTTGCCAAGAATGAGTCACCGATCCGCGCCTCTTCGAGAAAAGCATTCTTCACAGGATCAAAGAGCCCGCCGTTGTAGGCAGGGATGTAAAACTCCTCACGAGCGATCCCGCGCGACTCACTGCCGTCGTTTATCAGCCTGAAGAGGTCCTTGAGCCCATCGCCGTAAGTGTAGCGAATAAAGAGAAGCGGCTCACTCCTGTCCAGCCGGGCCGCCACCTCGGTCTTCAGCTTTTGCAGGCTCAGCTCGTAATAGTACCTGTTGCTGGTATCCAATAGCCCGCGGCTTTCTGCATAAAATATGAACAGCAGCCGATACAGCAGGCGCAGTGAGTTCTCCTGCACCTCTCGAACCGTCGTCTCGGACAGAGAGAGGCCGTTTTTTGCCTCGGCAAAAAAGCCCTCTGCCAGAATCTTCATGGCCCGGTAGACGTTCTCCTGCAGGTCCTCGCCAATCTCCTGGGCATAGGCGACGCTCCCCTCTCGCACCCGGTCTAAGAAGCTCTCACCATCAACCGCAGAAGGCAAGGCCTCCCTGCGGAAGAAGAGATAAAAATACTTGAAATTCTCGATGTCTCCAGAGGCCAGAAGGGCAGGCAGGTCCACCTCGTAGTAGTAATCGAGCTTGTAGCTCGTGGCCTCATGATACAGCCGCCAGAACCGGCCACTCGTCAAAATCGCCCACTTGGGCGGCGTGTCCCGGAGATAGACATCGATCTGAAAGCTCGGGTTCTGCATCTCGAAGCTCCCCTGGCCTTTGCGGCTCTTGTCCAACTGGATCTTCCAGGACTTGGCATCGCCTACAGCCACAGCGCGCCGGTAGTAGTCCTCTTTCGGCCTGGCCTCCGCCTCGTCCAGGCTCGCCTCATCCGGAAAGAATGCGTAGTCCGGAGTCCTGTCCTTTCCGGCAACCTTTCCCTGCACCCCGAAGTGATGGCCTAAAATGCGCAGCACCGGCCTGATGAAGTTCTCCTCCAACTGAGATTCATTGTAATTTTCAAGGACGCGAGACTTTCGCTGGTAAAGATCATTGATGGCGGCAAAAGCCCCCTCAGGCTGGGCCTCCCGCCACTCAGAACTCTCTTTGACGAGCTTTTCCAGATAGTAATTGGAGAACAGGTTGCTGTTTTTGAAAGGGCGCGAGTCCTGGGACATCTTGCTTGAGCCTGACGGGAGAAATGATAAAAGTATCGATTCCTGCAGATCATCACACGCTAATGGTCATCTTCAAGGCACTTTTTTATCATCTCCTCAATTTCAGCTTTCTTTTCGGCATTAAGCGAGACCTCAATTCCGTAGCTTGTAGGCTTTCTCCTCAGCAAACCCTCCTCGATAAGCTCCTCTGCAGCGTCTTTCACAGCACCGCGGAGGCCTCTATCAAATCCCTTGGGAAGATTATCCAGGCTCGTATGCCTTCCACCCCAGTATCCGTGCCTGTGCAATTTTTTTAATATTTTTGCTTTTATTTTTAATAATTTATCAGAGTTCATAATTTTAAACCTCAACAGCAATATTTTTAAATCATAACACATAGTTCATTAAACGGTGATATCCATAGCCGATCCTCTGGGCGAATCCATCTTTCTGAAGGTTTTTGGCATGAAAAGTCCTGTTCTTAAGATATTAGACTTTCTCATGGACAATCCTGGCTCCGACTATTCCAAAACCGAAATCGCTCAGGGTGCAGACCTCTCTCGCGGAACATTATTTGCCATCTGGCCAAAACTGGAGCATTTTGAATTGGTCATCATGACGCGAGAAGTCGGCAGATCAAGGATGTATAAGTTAAATAAAAAAAATTCAGTCGTAAAAAAGCTGGTTGAGCTGGACGATGCGGTATCTGATTTTTATGCATCTAATCTCATAAACGAAGATGCCAAAACTGAAAAATGTGCATCCGAGCCACATCATTCCCGCATTGATGAACAGCTCGCGCCCGAAAAAGAGCCAGTCGTGAGCTGACGTCGCCTGCAAAGTCCCAAATCAAGTGTGAGAGGTTGCAGCAAAATGCTCTGCCTCATCTCCTCAATGCAAACGCTATCCTCTGCAGAGCTGTAACATTGGCCAGGACCGCAGTTATGACTATCACCATCATCAGCCACGAAGTGTTGAACAGCCCCAGAAACATCCCGGCATAAAGCAACATGAGCCTCTCAAACCGCTCCAACAGCCCGCCCATCTTCTTCAGCTCCGCCTCGCCCTTGACGAGCCCCCGGTGATCGGCATAGGCCCGCACGAACGTGGTCATCAGCGATCCGAAGAAGAGCAGCATGAACCAGACCTCATTTGGCAGACCCAGGTACTCGCCGCGGCCCACGTAGACGAGCAGCCCCAAATAGAGCAGCATCTCCACATACCTGTCAACCACTCCATCTATGAACGCCCCCTTGGTCGTCGATTGGTGTGTCACCCTGGCCACAGTCCCGTCAACGATGTCTATGAAGGCAGAGAGGGAAAAGAGCACAAGGCCCCAGGCGAGCCTCCCGTACACGAGCGCGGCCATCCCCGCCAGCGCCGGAACGAGGGAGAGCACCGTCCAGGCATTGGGTGACAGCCCCAGACGAGCGAGGCCGCCAGCTAGCCGGTCCGTCTGCTCCGACTTGAATTTGGCTTTAAGCATATTTTGTCCTTCTCATAAACGCACAAAAATTTCGCTATATTTGTCATGCCTTTATGTCTTTGTGCCTTTGTGGTGAGCCGACAAGGATCGATCACCACGAAGGCATGGAGAAGACACAGGTATCTAAAGCCCTGCCAGGAAGGTTTCAATCCTGTCCAGCGCCTCAATCAGCTCCTCACGAGACGTGGCATAGCTGCAGCGCAAGAATCCCTCACCACTCGACCCAAACACATTGCCCGGAACCACAGCCACCTTCTGCTCCCGCAAGAGCCTCTCCGCAAACTCCTCTGAGGATAGTCCCCAGGCCTTGACGGACGGGAAGGCATAAAACGCTCCTTTGGGCTCGAAGCAGTCCAGACCGATGCGATTCAGCCCGGATACGAACATGCGTCGACGCAGGTCGTACTCGTGCCTCATGTGCAGCATCTCCTCTTCACCCTTCTGCATGGCCTCGAGCCCTGCAATCTGGGCCATGGTAGGGGCACAGAGCATTGTGTACTGATGGACCTTGGTCATCGCCCCAACCAACGCGGGATCGCCCAATGCATATCCGATACGCCACCCGGTCATGGCATGAGACTTGGATAGGCCATTCAAGATCACCGTTCTCTCCTGCATGCCCTCAAGCTGAGCAAAGCTCACGTGGCTTCCCGAATAGCTCAGTTTGCCGTAGACCTCATCAGATACAACCAGAAGATCGTTTTCGACCACCACATCAGCCAGGTCCTCCAGATCGGCACGTGTCATGATCGCCCCAGTGGGGTTATTGGGATAGCTCAAGAGCAGGGCGCGACTCTTCTCGGTAACAGCCGCCGCTACATCTTCAGGCTGCAGCCGGAACTCATCCTCCAGCCTCGTCGGAACTGTCCTCGCCACCCCTCCAGCCAGAATAATGTCCGGCGTGTAAGCCACGTAACAGGGCTCGGGAACTATGGCTTCCTCTCCAGGATTAAGCGTGGCCCGGAAGGCCAGATCTGCAGCTTCGCTGACGCCAGTTGTGATCAGTATCTCTTCGGCGGGATCGTAATCAAGACCAAGATCCGATCGAGTCTGGTTGCAGATGGCCTCTCTCAACTCAGGCATGCCCTTGTTGGAGGTATAATGAGTGGCTCCTGACTCAAGTGAATAAATGCATGCCTCGCGCACATGCCAGGGAGTGACGAAGTCCGGCTCTCCGACCCCCAATGAGATAGCTCCATCCATCTCGCTCACCAGGTCGAAAAACCGCCTGATCCCCGACGGCGGCATGGCTTTTACGACCTGATTTAAGTGCCGCTCTGGGCTCCAGGCAGGTATGCTCTTCTGGCTCAGCTTCTGCTTCATGGGGTTACCACCAATCTATGAGGCTTGGGCTTTTCGGCAAGCATCACGCCATGCTCCTTGTAGCTCTTGAGTATGAAATGAGTGCAGGTCGATTGAACCCCCTCCAGGGGGGCAATCTTCTCAGCCACGAAGTAGGCTATGTCCTTCATGGACTTGCCCCGCACGGTAACAGACAGGTCATGATCTCCGGAGATCAGACGCACCGACTCAACCTCAGAGAAGTTTGCGATCCTCTCAGCCACTGCATCATAGCCAGTCTTGCGCTGAAGTGCTACCTTCAGCTCTAAGACGGCGAAGACATAGCTGTTGTCAAGCTTCTCCCAGTTAATCAGCGTGACGTACTTTCTTATCACGCCAGCATCCTCCAGCGCCCGGATCTCCTGGATGACATCCGCCTCTGGCCTGCCCAAAAGCGCCGCGATCTCGGATGGAGCTGCTTTAGCGTTTTCAGAAAGGATCTCCAAAATCTCGTTCATGAAATTCTGTATTTACCATGTCCATCCAATTATAGGCTTTGCGCCTGCAAGGGTAATATGGATAATGATATACAATCGAAAGTTATTAATACTCTTATTACAACTGTATTAATATGAAACAGATGAAATGTCCAAAATGCCATTACGGTTGGGAGACAAGGGTGAACAAACCTAAGGCCTGCCCCAGGTGCAAAACCAGGCTGGATATAAAGAAGTCAAAGAAGGCCTAAAATAATATAAATCCAAGATATCGCTATCCTCTCCGGGATATAGCGCCATCTGTTTTTCTAGTCTGCCTCCTTTGTCCTCCCCGGTCCGACGAAGCCACGGGGAGGACAATATCCTGCAAGTCAGCTTTTTTTAGAGGGCAAAACTGCACTCGACTCTGTAACAAAAAACCAAAAGAATTGATCAGCTCATCCAAACGAGTGGATGAAAAGAAAATTGGAAGACCAAAAGAAAGCCCCGAGCGTGATTCGAACACGCGACCTATTGATTACAAGTCAATCGCTCTGGACCAGCTGAGCTACCGAGGCACTGGGCTTCACTATTTCGTATCTTTACTTAAAGGCTTTGCCATTGACAGCCGGCGAGATGACCCTCTCCCAACCACGCAGAAGAGAATAGCATGTGCCCGGATGCCGGCAATCAAAGTCGGAGAGCTGCCTCATTGCCGAAGAGCGCAGAGCATCAGCGCACGGCTGCTCGGCTCCGCCGTAGCCCAGACTGCGACCGATGGCATAAAGTCGCACCTCCTTTTTCGGAACACGCGAGAGCGGCTTTATCCAGGGCAGATCCGGGGCTTCCTCCTCACCGCGCACATCATAACCGTCCTCGTTTCTCTCATCTCTCTCGATCCTATCGGTGTTGCCCTGCAGATATTGGACAAATATCTCCAGGGCCTCATCATCCAGGTCTTCGCCTGTTGCAATGATGCTCGCCCCGCAATCCCGCGCTGCAGCATAAAATAGCTCCCTCTTTCTGGCAGTTCGGCTCTGCGCTGAGGTGTCACTCGGCAAAATTGGCAGACTCCTGGATACAGCCGGCATTCCCAGCCGCTCTGCCACCAAAAGGGCCTCCTCGAAGGCCCTGCTGCGCGTCTCTCCTTCATCTATGACGACCGCCAGAAGATCGAGATCCCTTCGCATAACAAATAGATTCTTCAGGACATAAGCGAGAGTGGCACTGTTTCGCCCGCCGTCCAGTCCCACGGCAACCCTCGCCCTCCTGCCAAACAGGCCAGTCTGGCGCAGAGCCTCCCTGATCTTGCGATTTACATCAGCTTCGAAATGCTCCCGGCACAGATGCATTCCTGAGTACCTCTGATAGATTATGGCCCCGCGGGCACATTTGTCACACTGGCTCAATTCATCTCAACCTCCTATCGAAATAGACGGACATATTTTGCACTTCGGAAGCTATCGAGCCCTCAAGCTATCTTGAACCTGAGCAGTGCCGCGATGCCGCCAAGAGATCGTAGTCTGTCCCCCGGCTCAAACTCCGAGCTGAATATCACCACTCGGCCCCGCGCCGCCGCCACATCGCGCATGATCTCATCCATCGACCCCCGCCTTGCCATCTCATCCAGGACAAGAAGCGTCTCAATGGCACCGTAGTTCTTGGCTGTCTGCACCTCGGCTCTGCCATAGGCGGCTTTTCCGTCTGTCGCGATCTCCTTGAAGAGATCTTCAATGATCTTGGCCTCCCGGGCTATGCGACTGGACTCAAGAACGCTCTTTACTGCCCCGCGACGCAAAACCTCCTGAAACCCGCTGCGTCCGATGGACGATGTATCATCCATTGCAATCCTCGCAGCGAGGTCCGGGCGACTGGAGTCGATAACCTTCTTCACATCCTCCTTGGTAAAGCCCGGTCCTGCCAGGATGACCTCTGCATCGCCCTGCGCGGTCTTGTCTATGGCCTCGACCACATCCCGGAGGAAACCTGAGCGCGTGTCTTCGCCGCTGCCCTTACCGCTGCCCTGCCGCAGCTCTACCGCAGTCTGCACCCCGAACTGTCGCAGAACTCCTATGGTAGCCTCACCCTCCTCCACCAGAGCAATGACCACTCGCGGGCGGAGCGACTCGGCCACGGCTTCCTCAATTCGCGCAAGGAGGTCCGGCCTCCAGTGGTACTTGATTATGGATAGATCGGTTCCGATCTCGATATTCAGAGTATGATACTGGCCCACATCCATGCCGGATTTTATAATGCCGTGCAGCCGCAGCCAGTTGGAATACATATGAAACTCGATGTCTTCCACCTTAACTCCCAGGCGCACGGTCTTTCGCTCCATCTTCTCTGGGCGCGCCTTGTCGGCGATGGCAGGAACCTTCCGGTGAGATAGGGCGAAAACCAGGTCGCCTCGCGAGATCAGATGCTGTAGATGCCATAAATCATCCAGCGACTCGGGAAGCAGGGCGATTTCTCCCTCGTCGCCACGCAGATTCTTCTTCATCACGCGCATGAAAACTACCTTCTAATCAAAAGGCTTAAATCATTGTGTATCGAGGGAGGGTGTCGAGCCGCCATAACTCAGTTGGTAGAGTGTCTGGCTGTTAATTGCGAAAAAGCAGTAACCAGAATGTCACAGGTTCGAGCCCTGTTGGCGGCGCATTCCTTTTGGGCCTGTAGCTTAGTCCGGTTAGAGCGCTCGGCTCATAACCGAGTGGCCGCCGGTTCAAATCCGGCCAGGCCCATGCTGGTAAAACTTTTCTGGTAAATTCCATCAAAATGCATTAACGTCTTTGTTTTGGAAAATAGAGCTCCGCCAGAGGACATCAGCCAGAGAGCTGTCCCAACTGGCAGATCCAAATATGGGCCTTCAGCTTTCTGTCCTGGCCGCTCTCCGCCAGGCAGTTATCTTCTTGGGGCTGATTCCAGTCTTCTCAGAAAGCATTTTGACTCCAGCCCGAAGCAAGTCCTCCCTGTTTTTGATGCCTGCCTGCGTCAGCTTCTCAAGGGTCTTGGGGCCGATGCCTGCTATTGCCTGAAGGCCGTCTCCTTTTGACTTGGACTGCGTTGCTGCCTTTGCATTGCCTTCAGGTTTCTCCTCTGCAGGCCCTTTGGCTTTCTTGGCCTGCCACTCCAGGAAATTGCAGTGAGGGCAGCCTAAATCCCATGGCCTCTTGCCCTTGTTGATGATCCTGACATGAAACATGCCGTGCGTCTCACATCGCTTGTCTGTCACAACCAGCGTCCCAAACCTTGGCAGAGGTAGAGTGAACCTGCATTCCGGATAACCGGAGCAGCCGATGAATCGCGAGCCTCGGTGGCCGCGCCGGATGATGAGATCCGATTTGCACTTCTGGCAGGTGCCCACGATCTTGTCCGTTCGCAGCCCATCCTTCAGCGACTCTCCAATGCCGTCACAGTTTGAGGTCAGCTCATCGAAGACGCTTGTGAGCATGACCCGAGACTTCTCGACAACCTCATCCTCCTTGATGTTTCTTTCAGATATCTGGGTCATATCCTTCTCAAGGGTCTGAGTCATCTCAGGTTTTGTGATGGTAGGAGCATATTTCTGGAGGGTATCCACAACAGCATAAGCGGTATTGGTAGGCCGCATGGGATTGCCCTGCACATATGCTCTCGCATAAAGCTTGCTGATGATATCGTGCCTTGTGGACTTGGTTCCCAGCCCCAGATCATCCATGAGCTTGATGAGCTTGCCCTGGCCGTAACGAGCCGGCGGCTGGGTCTCTTTTGCCTCGACACTTTGCCCTAAAACGGCCAGGCGTTCGCCTTCTTTCAGTTCAGGCAGTATATGCTCCTCAGCCTTGCTGTAAGGATAATAGTATCTCCATCCAGCCTCGACCAGGCGGGCTCCATTTGCCCTGAATGGCTCAGGCCCGACGTCAACCTTGAGGCTCGTTGCATCCCAGACGCATGGATCGGCAAGAGTCGCAAAATAGCGGCGCACAACAAGCTCATAGATCCTCCACTGGTCCTCCTTCAGCTCGCTCTTCTCTACGGGAGCAGTTGGATAAATAGGCGGATGGTCGGTTGTGGACCTCTTGCCTCTTGTCGGCTGCATCTTTCCCTTGATAAGCCGCTCAGCCTCCTCTGCAAAAGCGCTCTTCAGGAAGAGACGGGTCAGAGCCACAAGATCAATGGACGACGGATAGACTGTGTTGTCAGTTCTCGGGTATGAGATAAATCCGTTTGTGTAGAGCCATTCTGCGATTCTCATAGCGTTGGCGGCGGAAAATCCGATGCCGCTTGCGGCAGAGATGAAGCTTGTAGTGTCAAATGGAGCTGGCGGCCTATCCACTCGGGGCTTGGTCTCAATTGACTTGATCAGGCCCACGCTGCCGAGGCGAGCAATTATCCCGTCAACCTCGGCCTTATCCCAGATGCGGCCCTTGGCATGCTGCACCCGAAGCTCCTTCTCAAGGTCGACGAATATCTCCCAGTAGGGCTTGGGCACAAAAGCCTGAATCTCTCGTTCCCTATCGACTATGAGGGCCAGGGTAGGAGATTGGACGCGCCCGACCGACAGGAACTCTTTGCCAAGCCTGCCTGAGGTAAGAGATATATACCTGGTCAGTGCCGCCCCCCAGACAAGATCTATGACCTGTCTCGCCTCGCCTGAGGCAGCGAGATCATAGTCCACCTTTCCGGAATCCTTGAACGCCTGTAGTATCTCATCTTTGACTATGGCGCTGTACCTGACGCGATCGGCAGACAGCCGGGGATTGACCTCCTGGACGATCTTCAGAGCCTCAACGCCAATGAGCTCGCCCTCGCGATCGTAATCCGTGGCAATTGTGATTTTGTCGGCCTGTTTTCCCAGGGTCCGCAGAGCCGAGATTATCTTCTCCTGGGTGGGACGGACAACGATCTCAGCCCGGATCAGATCCTTGCAGTCCACCTTTTGCCAGTTATTGTATTCAGATGGATAGTCAACACCCACGATGTGGCCGGATAGACCCAACACGACCTTGTCATCAAATTGAAATGCCTCAACTCCTGCCACTCTTTGGGAGCGGGGCTTACTGTTGGCTAGGATCTGGGCGATCCTCTTGGCGGCATCGTGCTTCTCTGCAATTATGAGATGCATTCAAGTAGGCCAAATATTGCAGTTGATTTAAGTTTTTCCGTGAAGATGCGAATCTGCTCAGCCAGGATAGCCATTCAACATGATTATTTGATAATGTTCGGAAGGCCTGATTTCTGTTTGATTGGATAAATCGCTTTATGCAGATCAATCATTCTCCCAAAAAGGCAGAAATCGTTAATGTCTGCAGCTCAACTCAGTTGAAAATTTTTATATCAGTATATTCATATTAATCGATTATGCAAGATTCTATCAGTCATTTTCCAAGATCGATACCCATTATCGCGATGGCTGAGGTTTAGCCGGTTTTACCCCAAATGAAGATTGTATGAACTAGTATGGAATGCATAGGATCGCACAATTATAAGCAAATACTATTATTTATTTTTAACTAAAAAATTATATTTATTTAATAAAGGATGGCTTTACAGATTCTTATAAATTAGGTAGTAATAAATATAGCACGCAAAAACTTTAAGTAGCTATTAAGCATTAGGAAACTCGGCGGGAGATTGTAACGAATTGTGATGATGTCGGATATGAGACCTTTTAGCTTAGGCGTTCATATCATCGCTTCGGCATCGCCGTCGTTGCAGTTTTTGCTGCTAAAAAGGTAAAGGAGGATAAAGAACGTGTCTGACAAGATAGACCTATATAGCGACCGCGGAGTTCTTTTGAAGAGCGACGTCGACCTGAGCGCCGTCAGCCCTCTCAAGAACGCGGCCATGCAGAGACTCATTTCTCTCACAAAGCGAACTGTAGCAGTCAATCTGGCCGGAATCGAAGGCGCTCTCAAGACTGGAAAGGTTGCAGGAGGCCGCAGGCAGATCAAGGGACGCGAGCTGAAGTACGATGTAGTTGCCAATGCAGGCGCCCTTGCTGATAAGATCAAGTCCTTGTTACAGGTTGTCCCCGGCGACGACACTGTCGTCAAGGTTCTCGGCGGCGGCAAGCAGCTGCTCGTCCAGATCCCCACCGCCAGGGTCAACGCTGCCTCTGAGTTCGTGGTAGGGTTAACCGGTGCAGCCGCAGCAACAACTGAGGCACTCATCCAGCAGTTCAAGGCCACATTGATTGAGGCTCCAATGATCCACGCCTCCGTCTGGGGCGAGTACCCGCAGACTGTAGGCATGTCCGGCGGAAACGTCGCATCTGTTCTCAACATCCCCCAGAACGATGAAGGTCTGGGCTTTGCTCTCAGGAACGTCATGGCCAACCACCTCGCAGCAATCACCAAGAGGAACGCCATGAACGCCGCAGCTCTCGCATCCATTTACGAGCAGATCGGCGAGTTCGAGATGGGCAATGCCTTCGGCATATTTGAGCGCCACCAGCTCCTGGGCATGGCATACCAGGGCCTGAACGCCAACAACATGGTCTACAATTGCGTCAAGGCTAACGGCAAGACCGGAACCATCGGCACAGTAGTTCAGTCCACGGTCAGCGCTGCTCTTGAGGACAAGGTCATCAAGGCTGGCAAGAAGTTGCCCTCCGGATATGTACTGTACGAGGCCAATGATGTATCCAAGTGGAACGCCTACGCCGCTGCCGGCGTGCTGGCTGCCACCATGGTCAACTGCGGCTCCTTGAGAGGCGCCCAGGCTGTGTCCTCGACACTGCTGTACTTCAACGATATCCTCGAGAAGGAAACCGCTCTGCCAGGATGCGACTTCGGCAGGGTAATGGGTACTGCTGTCGGCTTCTCCTTCTTCAGCCACTCCATCTACGGCGGCGGCGGCCCCGGCGTATTCAACGGCAACCACGTGGTAACCAGGCACTCCAGAGGATTCGCCATACCATGCGTTGCAGCTGCAGTAGCACTGGATGCCGGTACACAGATGTTCACACCTGAGATGACATCTGGACTGGTCGGTGCCATATACGGCGAGATCAAAGAATTCCGTGAGCCGATTGTATCGGTTGCGGAGGCTGTGTAAAGGCGGAAGAAATGGTCACTGCATCAGACACGGAATCGATACAGGTCGAGATAATCCCAAGAAGATATCTCATGCCGGCAACGGCTCAAAAGCTACTGAATGCGATCTACGAAAATGGTGGCCTGACTCGGATAATGATTCACGGCCCCAATCTTCCTAGAAACGTGCCCTACGGTCCCGGCAAGGGTGCCCCCATCGAGGAGAATAGAGATCTCCTTATTGATGTGGGTGGTCAGGCATTTGAGCTACGCGTAAAGGTTGGACGGGTCAGACTCGAGCTGGAGAGTGAAAAATATTTCAGCGGGCTGAAGGCAGCGTGTGAGCGAGCGTTGCCTTTCTCCGTCGAGATCAAGCGCGGCAAGTTCTTCCGCACCAGGCAGACTCTAACGGATTATGCCAAGTTCGGTGAGGTAGAAGACAAGAGATATCTGGGGCTGATCGATCCAAAGGCCAAAAAAGATAGATTGGCCTTATTGTCTGAAGAAAAAGTGGCTATTAACGATGAGGAGAGATAAATATGGCATACACACCACAATATTATCCCGGAAGCACCTCTGTTGGCATCAACAGACGGAAGCATATGTCCGGCAACCTCGAGAAGCTCAGAGACATCCCCGAGGCGGACGTCGTAGCCATCATGGGCCACAGGGCACCTGGTGCCGATTACTCAAGCACTCACCCACCCCTTAAGGAAATGGGCGAGCCCGACTGCCCAATAAGACAGCTCGTCACACCCACAGCAGGCGCAGCCGCTGGTGACCGCGTCAGATACTCCCAGTGGACCGACTCCATGTACTTCGCCCCAGCCATTCCATACTGGAGATCCTATTGGGGAGCCATCAACTGCAAGGGTTGCGATCCAGGCACCCTGTCCGGCAGACAGATCATCGAGGCCAGGGAGAGGGATATCGAGACATACACCAAGGAACAGTATGATAGCGAGATGACCGATGTCGCTCTCTGTTCCATGAGGGGCTGCACTGTGCACGGCCACTCCCTGAGGCTGGAAGAGAACGGCCTGCAGTTCGATATGCTGGCCAGATGCGAGATGGGAGCCGATGGAAACGTCTATGCAACAAAGGACCAGGTCGGCATTCCCTTGGATAGAAAGATCAACCTGGGCAAGCCCATGACCGAGGCCGAGGCCAAGAAGAGAACCACCATCTTCCGGGCAGACGGCATTCCAATGTGCGGAAAGGTCGGCGCCAGAAAGTACGACGAGGCAGTCGAAGCTCTGCACCACATGTGGGAGCTGCGCAGCAAATGGGGATTCAGGCCGGAGTAAATGGGGTGATATAAATGGCAGTTAAACACACCAAGAAACTATTCATTAAGGCTCTTAACAAGAAGTTCGGAAAGGACTTCGATCTTGCCAGCCAGAAGGTAGAGTACAAGAGGCTTGGGCCTGAGCAGAACGCCCGCAAGCGGGAGTTCATGGAGTACGCCAAGAAACTGGAAGGCAAGCGCGGCATGACCGGCTACAACCCCTATGTCCACGCCGGCGGCATACCCATGGGACAGAGGCAGCTCGTACCCTACAAGCTCTCAGGAACTGAGTATGTAGTAGAGGGCGACGATCTGCACTTCGTCAACAATCCAGCCATGCAGCAGTTCTGGGATGATATCAGGAGGACCATCGTGGTCGGCCTGGATATGGCCCATGAGGTTCTGCAGAAGAGGCTCGGCAAGGAAGTCACACCCGAGACCATCAACAACTACCTCGAGATCCTCAACCATGCCATGCCCGGCGCAGCCGTGGTTCAGGAGCACATGGTCGAGACTCACCCCGGCCTCGTAGATGACTGCAACGTCCGTGTCTTCACCGGCGACGATGCCCTGGCAGACGAGATTGACGACCAGTACAAGATCGACATCAACAAGATGTTCCCGGCCGAGCAGGCAGAGGCCCTCAAGGCCGCTATCGGCAAGACAAGCTGGCAGGCAATCCATGTTCCAACCATCGTTGTCAGATCCTGCGACGGCGGCACCACATCCAGGTGGAGCGCCATGCAGTTGTGCATGACCTTCATCGATGCCTACAACATGTGCGCCGGTGAGGCCGCTGTGGCCGACCTGGCCTACGCAGCCAAGCACGCTGCAGTTCTGCAGATGTCCGAGATGCTGCCCGCAAGGCGCGCCCGCGGACCCAACAACCCCGGTGGATTGTCCTTCGGCTTCATGGCCGATATGGTCCAGACCTCCAGGGTCAAGCCACAGGATCCAGTCTACGTGTCCCTGAACGTGGTAGCAGCAGGCTCCATGATGTACGACCAGATCTGGCTTGGAAGCTACATGTCCGGCGGTGTCGGATTCACCCAGTACGCAACCGCAGCCTACACCAACGATGTGCTGGACGACTTCTCCTACTACGGCGTAGACTTTGCCAACGACAAGTTCGGAGGATTCGCCAAGGCACCCCAGTTGCTCGAGACAGCCAAGTTGCTGGCCACTGAGGTTAACGCCTACGGCATGGAGCAGTACGAGGAGTTCCCGACTCTGCTCGAGGATCACTTCGGTGGTTCCCAGAGAGCTGCCGTTCTGGCCGCTGCGTCTGCTATCACATCCGCTATCGCTACCGGACACAGCCAGGTAGGTCTGGCCGGCTGGTACCTGTCTATGCTCCTGCACAAGGAAGGCTGGGGACGCCTGGGCTTCTTCGGCTACGACCTGCAGGATCAGTGCGGTCCAACCAACGTATTCTCCTACCAGTCCGACGAGGGCGCACCACTCGAGCTGAGGGGCGGCAACTACCCCAACTACGCCATGAACGTAGGCCACCAGGGCGAGTACGCAGGCATCACCAGCGCAGCACACGCTGGCCGCATGGATGCCTTCGCTGTGAACCCCTTGATCAAGGTCACCTTCGCCAACCCCGGCCTGGTCTTCGACTGGGCCAATGTCCGCGATTGCTTCGGCAAGGGCGGTGCACGCGAGTTCCGTGCTGCAGGCGAGAGATCCCTGGTCATGCCCGCTGTGTAGGTCTCCTGACCTACAGCTTTTTTCCTTTTTTTAGAAATGATCTTTACATCCTGATAAGATTTTTATATTTTGCCATCCATATGTATATTGGGCCGGATGGAGGTCTGAAAAGATGAACGATGAGAATATGAAGGTAATTTTGGCTGCATCATTGGCGGCAACATTCAAACCAGACTACATGACCAACGACAAGATCGAAGCGGCAACTAAAGGTCATGGGTCTCTGGTTATCCCGGTTTTTTGTGCGGCCAATTCGCTGGCTGAAGATACCTTTGGAGGCATAAACGCTCCAGATATGCGACTTATGAGCAGCATGACCATGATCGATGCATCTATGCCTCACATCCCTCTAGATAGAGTCATCGAGAAAGCCGTCAAAGAGACTATGCAGGCAGGAGCCTCACCTGAGAACGCTGCTTTGCTCGTAGCATCATTGGCCTATTTCTGCGGGGTCTGCGCCCGTGCCGGAGTGCCTATGGGAAACAGGAAACTGGGAGCTATAGCCAGGATGCACGCCGGTGCCGGCAGGACCAGCGCCATAGCTCTTGTTACTTCCAAGTTCACCCATCGTGTCCCTGCGTTTCCTGCTTATATGGCCGTCTACGAGCAGCTCATGGATAAAAGGCTGACCAAAGTGGATGGATCGATCTTGCCGCCGTTCATTGCCGGAGGAGCGATATACGGCCACAGTGCTCTTGGCGAGGACTGCAACTTCCCGGAACTGGCCAGAAATGCGGCACGAGTCGGAACAGAGGCCATGATGAAGAGCATGAACGGCGCCGGAATCTCAGCGTATCCCCTCTGGCCGGCTTTCATCGGCGCTACTGTGGCAATGGAGCTGGTACACCCCGATGCTTTCCTGGGTGAGGAGTTTGGAGCTTTTGGCAGCGTGGACTCGGCCTATTTGGCAGGCAAAGGAGCAATTGAAGCGGCGAAGCTTCCAGAGAAATTACATATCCGGGGAACGCGAGATGAGCTGGATACAGCAAGGGTAATCGGCGACTTCGGCCTCATTCTCAAAGACATCGGTGGGCCTTCGGTCATCGGTTCCATGGCCCTGAATGAGATCTTCGCAGGCTTCGAGGAATCACCCGTCATTGGCGCAGGGTTCTCCGGTGGTCCTGTCAATCCACCCCTCGGCCATCTATGCGGCGACGTCATTCCGGCCTTGAGGCTGATGATGAAACACGGCGGAGACGTCTTCAAGGTTGCAGAGGAGATCAAAAACTACAAAATGAATTCATTCATCGACCCGGAGATGTCCTTATGCGCCTTGAACACCATCGCTCGCAAGGCAGAGGAGGTCAGCAGAGGATCCATAAGCCGAGCCTGCATCCTGGCTGGCGAGGCAGTTAGGGACAGGGCAGTCTACCGTCGAGCGACAGTGGCATATGATCTCATAAAATCAGGAAAAGAGATCGAAGATGTATCCCGGACATTGGACGAGGAACGCAAAGCCTATGTCGAGACGAGGGGATCCGCGGTGCTATCTGCATTCACAGGCAAGAAGATCAGCCTCAAGTTCACTGCCCTTCGAGCCCAGGCACGCAGAAAGGACAAGTTCACAGATAAGTTCTGGGGATTTGACTCCTATATCTCATATGATGTAGAGATCGACGGCAATAAGCTTCACATAGAAGATCTATCAGCCAAGACGGTTCCTGATTTTGTTCTTCATGGCAAGGGCAGGGACGATCCAAACATGGCAACCGCCATATTTGCAGGAGCTGTGCTCGCCCAGGAGCTGCAATACATCGGCCACACCATTATCAATATCACTGTCCCGGCTGCAGTGGGGGCCTTGCTCGGAGAAGAGGAAAAGGCCGCGGCTAAGAAGGCAGAGGCAGGCGCTTATTTGACCAGAGCCATACCCGGAGCAAGAAAGAACGCCCTGGAAGTCGCCCGGATTGCCCGGAATATCTACAGCAACCTAAACCAGCCTGCAGAGGGCATGCCCTAGGCCCTCATGAAAGCCCTGGTGATAGACTCGAAGACGTCAGGGATATCCGGAGATATGCTGCTTGCTTCCCTGATAGACCTGACTTCCTCACCAGAGATCCTGGAACCCTTAGCGGGAGCTCTGCAAGGTCTTCCAAACTGCACCGCTTTCAACTATCAGGTTAAAAAGGTGTGCTCCGGCGCCATTTCTGCCCAACAGCTGCATATCGAGCTTCAGGAAAAGAAGCTCTGCAGCATGGATGAGCTGGATGCAATCGCAGGCAATCTGGCCGAAGAGCTGAATTTATCCAAGAAGGCCATGAGCCTTGTCAACTCCGTTCTGCAGGACCTGACAGCAGCCGATTCACGGGTACACTGCTCTGGCCTCCATAGCCATGAGATTGCCTCGCTGGGTACGCTCTTCGATGTCATTGGATCGATCCTTATTATGGACAAAAAAGGCTTTTTGGATGGGACCATATATGCCACTCCGCCTGCCTTGGGCTCAGGCAGCATCCGGATTCACGGAATGGAGATATCTGGCCCAGCTCCAGCTACTCTGGAGATCCTCTGCAGACATCAGATGGCCTACTCCACACAAACTGTGAACCAAGAGTTAACAACGCCAACAGGTGCAGCCCTTCTCGCCAACCTCACAAGCGATGCCGTGGATTTCTACCCGGCCATGAAACCCCTGGCATCCGGCTACGGAGCCGGGACAAGAGAGATAAATGGCAGATCCAATGTTTTGAGGATTTTGCAAGGACGGGACTTCAGTGCTGTAAGAGAGAGCATAGTTTTCCTGGAGACAAACCTGGACGACATTCCAGGAGAAGTCATAGGCTACACCATGCAAAAATTGCTGAAAGAAGGTGCAGTAGATGTTTTCGTGACACAGGCTCTCGGCAAGAAGAATAGGCCGGTAAGCGTCGTATCCGTGATCACTGATCACAATGCCTGCGATCGTTTGATAAAAACACTTATGGAGGAGACTGGCACTTTGGGTGTCAGGGTGCAAGAGGTACCAAGAATTGTGGCTGATAGAGTAAAAAAGAGCTACAATTTCACAGTACAAGGCAAGACCTTCGAGATAAGGGTGAAGACATCCAGTATCGACGACACGGTGATAAGCATCAAACCGGAGTACGAGGACCTGAAAAAGATGGCCGAGAGCCTGGGAATTCCGCTCTACCAGTTGGCGGAAGCTATTAAGAGAGAGCTGCCGACGATAGCGCGTCTCAATGAGCCTTAGTCTGCCATGCCATGCAGAGGTCTCAGATCAGATGTTCCCGGTATTTTTGCAAAAGCGTCAATACGCTCTTGATATCCCGGCCCTGGCCTTTGGCCTCTGAAAGGTAAGCATGGTACTGCTCGTTGGATGTGGCCCGTGGTATCGGCTTGCAGCCTTCTCCCTGAAGCATCAGCTCGAAGCACCGTGCTTCGGCCTCGGAGAGCTTAAGTGCCCGGTATTCGCCCACATGCTCCTGATAAAGAAGCAGCTCGTTTTCAGGCAGATCGAGAACCTGTCCAGCCAGAGGTGTGCCCGGTATGGGTTCAGCGATGCTTACAAAGACATCGTCCAGCATTGCCTCCTCTGCGAAATCCATGGTATCCTGAAAATCCTCACGGCTCTCACCAGGATATCCAACGATGAAGCTGCCCCCTACTTTTACGCCCAGGCTTCTGGCGAGTTCTATGGCCTTGCGATTATCCTCCACTGTGACCCCCTTTCTCATGGCTTTAAGCATGGCATCGCTTCCGCTCTCCAGTCCGAAAAATACCCAGCCGATGGTATAGTCGCGCACAGCCTGAAGAACGGCCTCATCCACCAGGTCCACCCTCATGTCCGGAACGGAGAGGTTCCTCTTGCCCAAAATAGCTGAAAGAGAGCTGAGCATCTGCACAAAAGCTTCTCGATTGACTTTATTGCGATAACCGAAGAGCGAACCAGTCCCGCCGCTTATGGCCACCCGGTTGATCCCCCGACGCTTCATCTCCCGGACCTCTGCTACAATATTTTCGATGCTACGACTCCTAATGCTGCGACCGAAGAAGCGAGGCACCTGACAGAATGAACAGTTGCCGAGACACCCCCGGTGCGTCTCGATGTAGACATTGGCGCCGCGTATGTTTTGCTGGCAAAGGTCATCTGGTATAAAAGGAAGGGCATGATCCAGGGACTTGATAGGCAGAGGCGAAGACTTTTCTATCTTCCCATTCTGCCGGAAGGCCACTCCGGCAAGACCCTCGGGACCACCCTCTACAAGATCGGCAATAATGTCCTCGCCTTCGCCAGAAACAACAGCTTTGGCATCCAGCTCTCCCAGAACCATCTCCGGGCATAGGCCCACCGGACCGCCAACATATACGTTCTCCTTGGCAGCCACGAACTCCCTGATTTTCGGGTCGAGAAGCTGCAATGTAGAGAAGAGGCTGAGGAGGATCGCATCACCCTGGCCCTGCAACTGCCTTGTGACCCTTACGTCATGTCCCTTCTCCCTCAGCACTCCACCCAGTACAAGAGAGCCATATGTGTATGTCCCCGGAGAAACTATATCGATCTTCATGGATGATCCCGACTTGGCCGACCAAAATTCAATTGCCGTATTCTGCCCGCTCAAGGTATAAAATCGCTTGCTATTGCTCAGAAAATGCAACTTTGGGTAAAGGAGGGTTAGCCGACACAGGTAACCGCGGAAGGTGAATCTCGTTTCGTGAATTTGTGCCGGCTTTTCAGTTTTTAGAGCTTATACGAAGAATTATTTAACTCTTTCGGTCATGCAGGTTCCATTGGCTACATAGCCATGCCATGTATACAAAAAAGAATAATTTTGCGCACCGAAAGGACGGCGCGCGACATGATCACTTGATCGATAGACTCTGTAAAATCCGGGATACAATCCCTTCGAAAGCCTCTCCTGCAGCAGTTTTTCTGCCCTCGAAAGCTACTCCCTGATCCCCTAGCCTCCCTATCTCGGCATCAAGAGGTATGGCGCCCAGGAACGGCACATTCAATTCTCTGGCTGCATTCTCTCCGCCACCTGTTTTGAAAACCTCAATTCGTCCACCACAATGAGGACAGATAAGCCCGCTCATGTTCTCAATTATCCCCAGCATGTTCACGTCCATCATTAGGAACATGTTTACCGCCTTACGAGAATCAAGCAATGCCACCTCTTGTGGAGTAGTGACAATGATCGTCCCATCCAGTCCAGAGATCAACTGAGCGATGCTGATGGGTTCGTCGCTGGTTCCGGGGGGCAGGTCCACCAGCAGGAAGTCTAGGTCACCCCAATTGACGTCGGATACGAACTGCTTTAAGGCGGACATCTTCATGGGACCGCGCCAGACTACAGGAGAGTCCCGACTCTTCAGGAGCAGTGCCATAGAGATTACCTTTATGCCTGCAGCGTCAGCCGGTTCCATCCCATCCGGACCGGTCATCAGTTTTTGATCCTCAATTCCTAAGAGCTTGGGGATATTGGGCCCCGTGATGTCTGCGTCCAGGATGCCTACTTTGTAGCCCCTGCCTTGCAGAGCGGCGGCCAGATTGACGGTAACGGTGCTCTTGCCCACGCCACCCTTTCCGCTTCCTATAACGATCTTATGCTTGATCCTGCACATGCGGTCTTCTGTCTCAACCTGTCTGGCTCTTGGGTCATCACAACTTCCTTTGTCTGCACAGGAGCTGCAAAGACCTTCACAGCTCTCGTTGCCGGCTTTATTTGATGGGGATTCGCTCATATAAACACCAATGTATTCGAAATTACCGATATTTCATCTCATATTTAGCTATTGCTAATCTTATCCGGACTTTTTAATGCAGCAAGCTTGGAGCCAAGTTGCTCCAGCCGTGATTGCAAAAGTGCCAGCTCTCGTTCTATGAGCTGAATATCATGCTGATGGGCCTGCATTTCCATTCCTTTCGAGCCATCTCCACCTCTCAGGACGAAGCTGCCTCCTTCTATTCGCAGCCCCATCCCATAGATCAGAGCGGCAGCTATCTTTTTTCTGGCGTTCATGAGATCATTCCAGAAGGCTTTTCTGGATATGCCCATGTAAAAGGCCGCCTCTTCCTGGTCTAAGTCCAGCAGGTCCACCAGACGCACAGCCTCCAGCTCCTCCAGGGTCATGGATATCGTCTCCATCCTGGGGCAGCCCTCTGGCATGAAGCAGCGAACTGAGGGAACTTCCGATATCCAGCGTCTCCCTCTTCTCCTTCCTCTACAGGGACACATAATAATCTCATAACGCAACGCCAGTATTTCTAGCTTGCCCTATAGAAACATTTAAGTATATCATCTCATAAGTTAGTAATTAGGTGAAATAAAAATGCCTTGGGGAGACTGCACCGGGCCCTGGTGGATGAATTCTGGGGCGAATAGAGCGTATGGATTTGGCTGCTGCGGCAGAGGAATGCGAATGGGACGAGGCTATGCTGCCAGGCAGGCTTTTCTGCCCGCCGCGTATGGGATCCCTCGCCAGCCCACGCCAGCTGAGGAAACGAGCTATCTGGAGGAGACTGCCAAAAGATTGGAAGAAGAGCTTGTCTTAGTTAAAGAAAGGATTGAAAAGCTGCGATCTGTAGCATGATCGATTCATATGAGTATACGGCGAAGCCTAGATGAAAATTATCTTTTTATAAGCGAAAACAGCGCATTCATCGGAGGAATTAAAATTAGAATGTTAAGACTTGGAATCATAATATTGGTATGTGGCCTTTTCTGCCTCATGAGCACAGCAGCAGCTATTCCACATCATGAATGGCTCTCTCCATATGGTGTTGCCAATGTACACTATTCTGGCTTATGGCACCCGATTACATACTATCATAATTACCCGGTTGTGAGCTACCATAGCTGGTACGCGCCCGTGTACTACAATGCCTTTGATCCATGGTGGGTTGCTAATGTCTACGGCCCAGTACGAACTACGTATTACTGGTCATTGTGATGCATTATAACTGAATTCTGCCTTCCGCATACATGAGCAGGCATCATTCTCCAAAAGCCTCTTTGCAGTCGGAAGGCGGCTATTTATTCCAGCACACGTCTCTTGAATTCTTCAAACCCAATGGTGTTTATGAATTCCCTCATTCTCATGCCTGGCTTTGCTCCTTCCCTGTATACCTGCAAAATTCGCTCAATCAGAGGCATGATCTCCTTGCGAGGTACGAAATCTTGAAGAGTCCAACCCTCATGAGGCGGCCAGCTTCCCCGACCACCTACGAAGATTATGTACCCTTTTTCTGCAGAATATCTGGCAGCTCCTGGGCAATTGACCACGCACCGCCCGCACATGACACATTTATTATAGTCAATTACAGCCTTTCCGTCAACAATTTTGGTGGCTGCTACCTTGCATACCTCAACGCATTTGCCACAACCGGTACACTTTTCCAGATCAATCTCCGGCCTCACTCTGCCCATCAGACCTATCTCATTGAACTGCGGCCTGGTACAGGGAAAAGGACATCCTCCTATTCCCACTTTAAGGGGGCCGGGAGTTTTCTCTCCAGTAAATCGGTTGCCGATCTCACGGGCCAGGGTGATGGTCTCAGCCGCGGCCTTGAAACAATAGGTATCGCCCAGACAAGAGACTACATTGCGAAAGACCATGCCTGCTGACCCGGGCACGAGGTCTGCGTCCTTTAGTTCATCCAGGGCTTTGTCCAGATGCTCCTCGGGCACGCCCATTATGGAGACCTCTTGGCGCACAGTAAGATGAACTTGAGTGCCATACCTGGAAGTGACCTCGCCCACTCTCTGCACTTGCCGTGGAGTCAGCATTCCTCCAGTGATCTGCAGCTTTATCTCGAATTTTCCATCCTTTCTCAAGAATACTGCCGGAATGTTGCTATAAATTCTCGGCTTTAGGGCCTTTTCAGCTTGCATCATATCGAACATGCTCCTGCTGCAAAATGTACTCACAACCACGGGCTGGTAAGCACGCTGGAATGTGAGAATAAATGCTATCATAAATATAGCTAGCGTATAAAATCAAAACTCTCAGAGCAAACATTATGGAACAGAATTAAGTATATATTCGCATCAGCTACAAATATACCATAGTGATGCCGGATTCTAGATCTGCGCTGGAGAAAGTCATACTGGATAAAAGTGTGGACCACCGTCTTCGCTCCAAAGCAGTGCGAACTTTGGGCCAAATAGAAGACCCTCGCTCTGAGCGAGTGCTGCTGATGGCTCTGAACGATGAATATCCTATCGTTAGACTTGAGGCGGTCTCGGCTCTGGCGGAGGTAGGTGGAACAATGGCCCGGGCTGCTCTGGAGAGAATGTTAGACTGCAAGAGCGCTCGCCTTAGAAGCGATGCCGCCAGGGCTCTGATAAATATATCCGGGGTCCCTGCTGCCAAGCAGGATAACCTTGAGCTTCTGTTTGGGCTTCTCAGCTCAAAGGATGTGCGCATTGAGTGTGCAATTCTTGAAGTGGGAAAACCGGCCCTGGACTTTTTATCAGGCAAGCTAAATGATGCATGCCCGGCTATCAGTCAGCATGCAGCTCGAACCATGGCGCTGCACATCAGAAGAAAGCTCAATTATCTCCCGCATGGACAGGAGGCCTTCTCCTGGCTGGCCGAAAATGACATCACTTTGCAGGCAATATCTGATCTATACCGTTTTAGCATAATCCGCAAAGGCGATTTTGTCAATAAAGTTACGAACACGGGATTCGATGAGATCTCCAGGGTTCTCTGCGGAGACGAAATAATCAGGTTTGCTCAAAAAAAGCCTATAATCAAATATAGCAATGCATATATGAGACGAGTCGATTTAAATGGCCTTCTCGCAGAATATGGTGCAGATCAACTGCAACGAATGGGCAGGACGCTCATAGCTCCGACTGAGAATGGCTTTCTTGCGCTGAAATTATGCGTCCATTGTGGAGATCTGAGGAAACTCTTCTTCGAGGCCCAAATGCAGAAATATTTGATGGAAATGGATCTATCAAGCACGCTGCCTCTCCCCTTAGAAGGCATCTTCAAAATAGAGGGCCTCCCCCCTCATCTACTGGAAGATCTTGCGCCAAAAGACCATTACGCCATCGGCTATATTGCCGACCCCTGCTATTTTACCTATCTCAACAATCCTCGACTCACCCTGCAGGAGCTGAAGGCAGGCCTTTGTACCTGTGCCAGGGATCTCGCTCTATTGACCCGCACAGGATTGATTCATGCATCTCTAATACCACTCTTTCATAAAAAAAGAAATGATGGCCGAGATGATACTGCGTATTGTTGGCACAGAAAGATTGCCGGACGGCTGGAAAGGTGGCTTGAATCATGCAGATATCCAAACCTTCGCCTCTCAGGGTTAGCTGATTTTGAGCATATCGAGATTTATGAGGAGATATCCCCGGAAAAGCTGCAATCACATATCGGAGGACATCTTCTCTCCATGAGTCTGGTATTGGCAGGCTACTTCAGGTACAAAGGACAGTTTAATCAAAAGAAAATGATGTCGATCATGAGGGACTGTTTCTGCGAGTACTACTGCGCCGTAACCAAGACGCCGGAGAGACTCGACGAAGCAATTGACTGGGACGCACTGGCCGTTCGGATGGCTGAAGAGATGGAATCAGATAGATGCACCAGTGACGATGAGACCGATCTGGGTGGGCCGCACCTTGGAATCCAGTGGGGACCTTTCCCTATACCGGAACTCATTAGAGCCATCCACATTATTTCCGTCTTCTCGGTAATTCAGATGCAGCAAGGCTTGAGGGCATTGTGGAGTCATGAAGGGCGCATAGATTACATTCTCCCAGCTGACCCGTATCACAATACCTCTTGAAGTTCTCAATCCAAAGGGGTTGACATGATGTGAGATTTACAAACTCCACGAATCTCTCCAGCCGTTCCATGGTCTCTTGGCCTACATGGTGTTCCATCTGGCAGGCATCGCGCTCTGCGACACGCCGGTCCACTCCGATGATCGACAGGAAATCGGCAATAGCCTTGTGTTTGCTCTTCAGCTCTAGGGCCAGCCTCCTGCCTGAGTCCGTCAAAGTGGCTCCTGCATAGGTCTCATACTGCAAGAGCCCCTCTTTTTGCAGCTTTTTTAGCATCTCTGTGGCCGAGGAAGGCTTTACCTTCATTTCGGAGGCAATCCTACCCGTAGCAGCTCGCCCTTCCTGAATCTCCAGGGCATAAATGATCTCGATGTACTCCTCCATTGTCTTCTGTCTCATTTTATCCCCATCCGATCAGAGCCCATCTCATGGCTCCTCCCACCAGTAGAGATACTGCAACCATAATAGCTGTGGATTTTAGCGTGTCTTTCATCCCCAGCTCCTTTATCAACACCGCAAATGTGGCAACGCATGGGAAGTATAGGGAGAGCACTGTTGTGGCTACCACCATCTGCTGGGCGTTTAAGCCCAATGGCAGAAGCATGCCCACAGCTAGATCCTTTCGGAAAAATCCCACCAAAAGAGCAGCCACGGCCTCTTTCGGGACGGCTAGCCATCCCTCCATCAGTGGAGCGAAGAGTTGGCCTATCCATTCGATGAAGCCTATCGTATAGAGCACATTGACCATCAGTACTCCCAAGAAAAGGAATGGTATGGCCTCTGAAAGAAACCACCGGATACGCATCCAGGTCTTCTTAAAGATCATGCTCATGCTCGGCATTCTGTAGGGTGGTATCTCCAGAAATATCTCCGGGCTCTCCCCTTTCACCACTTTATTCAATACCAGACCTGCGACTGCATAAACCAGGGCTAGCGTTGCGAAGACCAGGAGTACATAGCGCTGGCCGTAGGTTCCCAGCACTCCAAAGATCATGGCCGACTTTGCGGTACAGGGCACAGCCAGTCCCAGGAGAGTGGCTGATATGAAACGCTGCTTCCTGGTTTCGAGTGTTCTGGTGGCAAGGGCCCCGGGGACATTGCATCCCAGGCCTAAAAAAAGGGGCACTATGGCATGGCCGTGCATGCCCAGCCGATGGAATACATTATCGGAAAGAGTGGCCAGTCGAGGCAGATATCCGGAGTCTTCCAGGAGAGCGAGAACCAAGTAGAAGCCTACTATGTAGGGAAGGACCATGCCCAGTGGAACATAGATGCCCGTGGTCAGGATCCCCATGGACTGGACATAGTCTATCTCTCCATCTACTAGCCTGCCTATGAGTATATCATGCAGCATCCCGGGACCAAGCTTTGTGCCGATCATCATAGCCGGGGTGCGGTACAGCTCAAAAAGGGGATCAAAGAAATAGGCAATCAGGCTCTCGCCGATAATCCTCACAATCCAGAAGGTGGCAAATATGACGATCAAAGCGATGGGCGTTCCCGTTGCCGGCTTGATGGTGGCCTCAGAAAACCGGTTCCATACTCTAGGGTGCTTGTGAGTAAGCTTCTGAACATCTCTGGTTATGCGCCCAATCTCAATCCATTTTTCTTCTTCGCTTGAGATCTTGGTTTCACGAGGGGAATGTGCCTCACTCAGCCGGGCAACCAATTCCGTTATCCCTTCGCCAGTCAGAGCAACGGTGGTGACCACTGGCACCTCCAGATGCTTCTCCAGTTCGTTCACATCGATATCTATTCCCGATTGCTCTGTCTCATCCCACATGTTGAGCACAAGGATCAGGGGCTTTTTGCTTTCCAAAAGCTCCAAGGTTAAGAAGAGGTTCCTCTCCAGGTTGGTGGCATCGACCACATTTATGATCAGGTCCGCCCATCGCAGTACCTCGACAGCCACCTCTTCGGCCCGATTTGTCGGCTGCAAGGAGTACGTTCCAGGTGCATCTATTATCTCTACCTGTTCACCTTGCAGCCGGGCTTTGCCTCTAGAAAAGTCCACTGTAGTTCCAGGATAGTTGGAGGTGATCACCTCGGCCCCAGTCAAACGAGAAAAGACGACGCTCTTTCCAATGTTCGGATTGCCCATCAGGACGATTCGCTTCAATCCTCTATCCTCACCATGATTCTCTGGGCGATGCTCCTGCCCAGTGTGATCTGCCTGCCATCTATATCCAGCACCATAGGGCCCGCGAATGGATGGATGGCCACTACTTTCAGCATCTTTCCCTCTCTTATTCCCATAGTCCGTAGCTTTCTCTGAAATGAACATCCTTGGCCCAACAATGTCGTGATCTGAGCCACGGTCCCTGCCCTCAGGCTCGTGATCGGTGTTTCCATTCTGTATCCCTGTTGTTTATGATTAATTTTTAGGCAAACCTAAAACAGGAGTTGGACAAATAAACATTTCGGTTCAAATAAACCATTGTGTAGTCCCTAAACCTTTGACTTAATATACCCATCAATTTGGCATGGAAAAGAGGAATAAAGTTGCAATGCTAACAGATAAGAAGATCCGATACATCATTCGAGCCAAAACCAATGGCGATAGCACCAAAATAATCGCGCAGGATAAGAAGTTGAGTCCCTCTTCTGTGAAACGTGTCTGGATACACGGGACGAAAACCAAGATGCAGCTAAACATTAAGAAATTTGAACGAAAGAAAAAGACCCTTGATGAAGAGTCCGTTAATCTGGTGCTTGAGGTCAACAAAGAGCAAAATTTAGGCGCACGAAGGCTTGAAAAGATCATAGAATTCCAGCATGGAGTTCATATTCCTCACAATGCCATCCATAAGGTTCTGCTGCATCATGGTCTGGCCAGAGCAAACCGCAAAAAATCAAAGCGCAGAAAACCCTGGATCAGATACGAACGCAAGCACAGCCTGTCCATGGTGCATCTGGATTGGCATACAAGTATTCACGATGGTAAAAAGGTCTACGTCTGCGCAGTCCTTGATGACAGTTCGCGGCGTATTCTCGCAGGTGGAGAGTTCAATGCCGAAACAACAGATAACGCTTTGCAGCATCTCAAAGAAGCTATGGATAGATTTGGCTGGCTGACAAATATTGGACTAGGTTTTGACCGATAGGGGGGACGCAATTTTATGCCAACAAGCGAGACAAGAATGACGATGCAGATAGCAGATTTGAAGACTTCCTTGAGGTGAATAAAATCAAACACATCAAAGCCCGTGTCAGGCATCCTCAGACCAATGGAAAACTGGAAAAATGGAACGACACTTATGAACTCAACAGGTTTCAGTTTGAAAATTTTGACAATTTCATGAATTGGTATAACACGGTTAGATATCATGAGTCTCTTGATACAAAGTGGTATCTGCAGACACCGGATATTGCATTCTGGTCAAGGCAGCCGGAAGGATGCAAATTGGGAATGTTCCTGAATCGGATGGAGACTGAATTAAATGGTTGATAATGAATTTAATTTACAAGCCAGAGTATATAAAGTCCAAACATTCCTTAGTGTCCTATAAGTATTAATATTAGTTTGTGTTACAATCTCCTCTGAAGGGAATATTTTAGGGAGGGGATTATGGCAAGGAAGGCCAAGAATGAACCATACCATCAGATGATGAAATCAA
>Ga0074198_1000042_pt1 | contig 217568 bp, 204 predicted proteins | sample EPASupsiteSAE323_FD_64527 | JGI IMG/M metagenome (GOLD analysis project Ga0074198, IMG submission 64527) | Bioremediated contaminated groundwater from EPA Superfund site, New Mexico - Sample SAE3-23 | ecosystem: Environmental > Aquatic > Deep subsurface > Groundwater > Contaminated ...
ATCTGCTTTAGTCTCTCGCGAATCGTTTCGTCGTAGAGTGCTTTCCTCCGGTACTTGATGACTACCACTAAGTGATAGTGAAGTGAGTACACGGAGTGCGCAGATCTATCGAGTTTGTATTTCGTGGGATTTGCCCAAACATATATATCACATTATTACCTTAGATAGTTATCGGTGAGCAGAAACTAATGGAAGGACTCCGCTTTCATCCCCACCCTGAAGGATGGGGACTTCCCGCTTCGTCCTTTCCGATCCTACAAGTTAAAATGGCTGCCAGCAGCACAAACGCCTGTCTTGTAGAGTTCATAATCATCAATCTCAATAAAATAAGAGTTATGTGCCCGCGTGGGGCACATGACTTGGACATTTCCTGCTACAGATTTACTTCTTGGGTGGCCAGAAGTCCTTCATCCAGCCGACGATGCGGCCAGAATCCTCTGGGCCGACCATGATCTTGGCCTTGCCTGCAAAGAGGTCCTCGAGCTCGCCTGAGAACTTTGCAGCCATGCCTGGCAGAACGATTGCCGGGAACTTCTGGGCTGCCCAATCAAAGGCTGCTTCGTTGAAGGAGTCCTGGATCTTAGTTGGGGTCAATTGGCCGCCAGCAACTGAAGCCTGAACGCCGATGCCGTCGGTGTTGATGGAGATGATGTAGGCATCGATGCCGTTGGAGGCGATATCGGACTCCACGGTGTAATACGTCAGGGCGAAGTTGGTGGTCAGGAAGACAGGGGACTCAGCTCCGGGGTTGCCAACCTTGTAGATGCCGGGCTTGACCTGCACAGGCGTCCTCGGGTCGGTGAAGATGTTGAAGCGCAGATGCATATCGGGCATCATGCTGTGGGCCTCGAGGGAGTGCTTGATCATGATGGCTCCACCGCGGATGACGAAGGCAGCTGTGAGCACAGACTCCCAGTAGGAAGCACGAACCGGGTCTTCAGTGGTCAGCCATGCGTTGATTGGCAGAACCATGACGGGGTAGGAGATATCTCTCTGGGCTTCCTCTACAGCAGCTCTCCTCAGGTTGATGAAGTTGAGCAGAGTCTGCTGGAGCATCTTTCCGTTTGGAGCTGTGCCGGGGTCAAGGACCAGGTCGGTCAGGCCCATGCTGGCAAATGTGACTGCCATGGACTTGAGGCCATCCAGATCGAAGGGCACTGAGAGGGTGACAGGTACCTTGTAATCGAAGGCAAGCTGAGCTACCTCCTTCCAGTTGTCCTTGTTTGCGGCATAGATGAGTGGCTTCTCCTTGGCTGCGACCTCCAGGCCTGCCTTGAGGACTGCCGGATTAAAGGAGCAGAGGATCAGCGGGAAGCCGTTGCCATTGGCCATGACGGTCTTGACGCAGGCAGCAAACTTGGCCGGGTCATCTGTCACGGACCGGACGGCGATCATCTCTACACCCTGCCACTTGCCGATGTAGAACTTGCGCCAGGTGGTGATCTTCTTGACGCGCTCGATTAGCTTGGCCTCTTCCATGTTGTCGGCTACATCGTAGGCGAATGGCGGCTTGTTGAAGAAGGTCATCTGGTGGCGGTACATTACGTCCTCGCCTCCGACCTTGACCTGCTTTTCGCCTACGCCAATGTAGACCATCTTCAGCTCAGGAGCGACAATGCTCCTCAGAGCCTCAAGCTTCTTGGCGTATTTCTTCTCTTCAATCAGTGGAGTGCATTCCTCTACCTTCCGGGTCCTGGCGATCAGGCCGGCGGCATAGGCCATGCAGGTTGTCTCTCCGCATTTCTTGCAGTTGGTCTGTGGAAGCTGCTTGTAAAGGTTAAGCGGGCTGGTTTCCTTCATCTCTCTCACACCCCCATCTTGAGCCATGCGGCAGTATCAGGCGTCTTGGCCTCGATTCTTCCCATCAGGGACTGGGTGATCTCATGCAGGTATGCAACAGCCATTGGATGCATCATCATGAAGATGTCCACACCGGCCATGGCCAGAGAGTATCCAGTCAGAATCTCCCAGATTGGCCCTCTGAGCATGCGATCTCCCCAATCGGAGTCGTCCTTGTTGGGTGAGCGGACCATCCAGGACTCTCTAACGCCCCAGGCGTTGGTTGTGCCGGATGACATTGGGAAGGTGAGCTCCTCGTCGCCCTTCAGAGCGCCAAGTCTGATTCTCTCCATGTTGGAGTAGGCGAAGTCGAGACCATAAGCCAGAGCGGCTGTGGTTGGGTCCATGACTATGGACTCGCGCGGGACGCCGGCGACCTTCATGAGCTTTCTGTTCAGCTCCTTCTGAGAGTTGATCTCGAGCTGTGTCCAGGCCAGGCATACATGACCATTGTCAACGCAGGCCTTGCCTATCTTTTCCCAGTCCATGTTCAGGTTTGCGGAGGCGATGAGAACGCGCTCGCCCTGGGCGACCTCGGCTGCCTTGGAGAGCACAATTGGATCCTTGTTGGGGTTGCCGGATCCACCAATGCAGATAGGTACATCGACAGCCTGCAGAACCTCTTCTACCGTCTTGACGGCTTCCTGAGCAGAGGTGTCCTTGAGGAGCGGATCAGTGCTGATCAGGTGAACTGTGACCATGTCGGCGCCGAACTTCTTGACTGCCTTCTTGGCCCACTCGCCTGGGCTGTTAATGACATCCTCGTAATGCATCTTGACTGCCTTTGCCATGCCGATTGGCATGTCGAAGACGTCCATTGTGATCTTAGGCGCATGGGGCATTGCCGCATCCGGGAAGAAAGGCATAGCCTTCTCGCCGCCGAGCTTTACAACATGACCACGGCTTCCGCCATCGGCCTTGGTGGCGCCCAGTGTGACCTCCTGGATTGTGTTCTTCCAGGTCTTGTCAACGCCCACAGAGAACTTGGCTGCAGCCAATGCAGAGGCCACCTTGAAGGCGGGGACTGCAGCAGCTGCGGCTGCGATATCCTTTGGTGCAGGAGCTACGGCCTGAGCAACTGCCACGGGCTGGAGCAGGTTCTCTACGGGATAGCCTACAGCCTTGGCGAAGTTAATAAGCTGCATGGCGATCTTAGCTGCTTCCTGGCCGAAGTAGTACGCAAAGAGCGGCCCAACGCCGCCTGCGCCTGCATCCAGATCTATCTCAACATCTCCCTCGATCTTCAGTCCCTCGAGGGATTGAACATTCATTTCCGTCAATGTCTTATTAAGGTCAGATAAAGTGATCTTCTCTGCCATTCAAATCACCCTCATAGGCCCAGTTTCCCGACCACCTGCACCATTTCTAAAACTGCAGGCGAATCATCCGGTAGGCCCATCAATGGATCTCCCACTAAATCGAATTTAGCTAAACTCTCATCATAGGGGATAGTGCCGATAACCGAGAGACCGATGCTTTTGGCGTTTTCCAGAACCGTCTCGCGTCGTTCTGGTGTGACCTTGTTCACGATCACATAGAGTTCCTTGTACTTGAGATCGATCTCTTTGGCTGTGTCGCGAATGCGCTCGCCTGTAGTAAGCCCTCTTCTTGATTCATCCGTGACCACAATGAGGTCGTCCAGGTCAGGAATGGTCTTCCTGCTGAAATGCTCGAGACCGGCTGGAGTGTCTATGATGACCAGATCGTAGTTTGCTGTAGTCTTGTCCATAACGGCACGCAGAAGATTGTTGACAAAACAGTAGCATCCGGAGCCTTCTGGCTTACCCATGACAAGAAGATCGTAGCCCTCCTCCTCGATAAGGATCTCGAAGAGCTTGGATTCAAAAAGCACCTGCTTATCCGTGTCCGGCGAGGTTGTAAACCGGGCCTGCTGCATGAATTCTCTCATGTCGCCAATGGTCTTTCCCACGGTGACGCCTAGCGCATCAGCCAGATTAGCATCCGCATCGGCATCAATAACAAGCATCCGATACTTTTTTCCAGAGTTCTTTACAAGGTATCTAATGAGCATCGCGGTCACGGCTGTCTTGCCGGTGCCGCCCTTACCGGTTACCGCTATTACTTTCCCCAAGGTCTAGCCTTCCTTATTTTTTCGGTTTTATGACAACTTCCGCCACATGGATGGACGCGCCCCGCAGTTCGATGGTCATTCCACCGGATGATGCTGCTGGCATAGCGAAAGCTGGTGCTGCTGCGCCTGCTGCCGCGGGTGCGGCTGCAGCTGCGGCTGGTGCTGCTTCCTTCTTCTTAAGCTTAAGCTGCATAATGTCTCCCTCACATTTAATCAAAACAATAGCACTCGCCAAGGACCCCATCTCTCCCGAAAAAGGGAGAAAAAGAGGGTACTCTACTTAGCGAGTACCACCTTGTCTATGCTGATCTTGGCATCCTTCAGAATCAGCTTGATGCCACCGGCGCTGCCGGACGCTGCGAAAGCTGGTGCTGCTGCTGCTCCTGCTGCTGCAGGCGCGGCTGCTGGTGCCGCGGCTGCTGGTGCCTTTGGTTTTAACTTTAATTGCATAGTTTTTCACCCTCTTTGGTTTTTATTCACTCAAGAACGCCGTCTTCCTGCAGTGCCTCTACGACCTGCATGAACTGACCTTCAGTCAGGGCCAACTCGGACTTGACGGTATCCATGTTGATGTCGCCGCCGGTCTTCTCGATATAGGCCATGACCTTCTCCTTGATCTCATCGGAGACTTCATCGAGCTTCCAGCCCTCGGTGATCTTCTTGTTGTCGACTTTCCTGGCAACGCCCTCGACAACAGGATGGTTAACCTTAAGCAGGAAGGCCTTGAGAGCTGCGATATCCTTGGCATCATCCTCGGTGGCGATCTTGGCCATCATGTCCTCATCGATGCCTGCCTTTACTCTCTCCTTGAGACCCTTGGACATCCAGACGATCCTTCTCCAGCCGCCGTCGGCCTGGAGGAACTTGGGGGAGAAGTAGTAGAGAATGCCCATTCCCAGGAATCCTACAACCTGCTTGCCGCCGCCGGTCTGGCCAGCCATTGTTGAGAAGGGCAGACCGTTGGGGGTAGCTCCCCTGAAGTCACGGTCGGCAAGGCCGATTCCGTCAACCTCAGGCATGTAGAATCCGATGGTCTCGAAGCAGCCGCATGAGGTGTGGGGTGCATCGAAGAACGTGTACAGGAGCATCCTGCTGTATTCGCCGCCAGATCTCTTGGAAGCCATTTCATTGATTGCTTCGTACTCGCCAGATATTGCGTCAATTGCGGTTCCCTTGTCTATTGGGAACTGGGGGCCCTCTGGGTCCACCTTGGCAGCAGCACGTCCATCGAACCAGGTGATAGCTCCGCACAGGGATGGCCTGTCTGGAGTGACCACGCAGGCGCTGGTTGGAGCGAATGCCTGGCACAGAGTGCAGCCGTAGAAGACATCGACGTCCTCATCGTGCAGTCCCTTGGCGCGCTCGTCGCGAGCCTTGTAGACGGCCATGGCGTTGGCGAGCTGCTTCTTAACCTCAGCCGGGTCAGTGTAGATTGTGATCTCCATCTTCTCGATGAATGGCATCTCTGCCTTGTACAGATCGATGACGGGGGCGTAAATCTCCTTCCAGGATGTGACACCCTTCTTCTTGAGGCCCTTGCCGATTCTCATCCAGATATCGTATCTCTGGTTGAGGTGCATGAGTCCGCTGATGTAGGAGAGAAGTGCGTGGTTGCGCCTCTCGATGATGGACTCCAGATCCTTCTCGATCTTCTCGCCGCCGACCTTGAATACCATGCCAAATGCCATGGTGGTGCCCTCTTTCATCTCTCCGAGATCCGGACCGACGACTGTTACCTTTCCATCCTCAATCTGATCCATTGGTGTGGCCAGGGACAGCTCGAATCCGTCTGCCTTGGGGCCGCCCAGCTCTACCCATAGATCGTCTTTTCTGATTCTCTCGCCCTCATACATAGGGGATATATCCAACTTTATGTCTGCCATTAATACACCTCTTCTGATTATGAAATTTATTTCTTCATCGCTGCGATTACTTCATCAACGGCTGCGTGATAGTCGTCCGGCGTGAAGGCCATGTTGCCAAAGGTCATGTCTGCATTGACATGATAGTACCGATCAATGGAGACACGTTTGATGTTCCGGTTAAAGCTCTTCAGAGTGGAGAACATGCCGTTGGCGAATTTGTAGAAGATGCCCAGGAATATAACGGCATCATACTGGCCTTTTCCGTCCAGACCCATCCAGTCCTCGAACCGCAGATTGCTTGTCAAGGGATGCAGGCCGATCTGATAGACGTTATCCAGATAGTTCCTATCTACAAAGCCCTTTACGCTATGCGCCGTGGCGGCAATTGGTATGCCCATCTTTCCGATCTCAATCATCTTATCGAACATGATGGGATCGTCGAAGAGCTCTGCTCCCACAACAAGCAGAGGCCTCTTGGCCTTCCGGATTATGGCACCAATGACCTTTGGCATGTACGTCTTGGCCATCTCCGGCCCGGGGATCTGCGCCATCTCAAAAGGAATGGCGTTCTTGGTGGTGTCAACGCCCTTTTTTACTTCAGCTGCCATTTTAATCACTCCCTGCCCTCTACTTCTTCACCCTTACTTTTCTGGCAATGTTTGTCGGATCGAAGCTGACATCTGCAGTCCTGAGGGGACCTGAGATGAACTTCTTGTTCTTCCAGTCAACCTTCCATCCATGTTTCGATTCAAGCTCTTTCATCATCAGATCCTTGTACATCAAGGGCAGGTCTTTGACATCTCTGATGAAGATGTGCCAGTCATCAGGCAGCTTACCGAAGTACTTCATGGAAATATCGCAGTAATGGGTCAATTTGATCGATCTGCCCATACTGTTATCCGAAGGCCTGAAGCAGAGCTTGGCCATCTCTAGCATGGCCTCTTCCTTGGTCTCAGCGATGTAAAGCATTGATTCCGGCACTGGCTCAATCTGATGAACGCTTCCGTCGCGAGCATCCAAGACCTGCCAATCCTCGGGCTTGTCCGTCCTGGCCATGAAGGTTCTCCGATATATGACTGACGAAGGCTGAACTACCACGGGTATTCCAAGCCTATTGACACCAGTAGCGATGGAAGCCGCCTTCTGAGAATAGGCTCCCCAGGCCACGCCACATGCACCAACCTTGTTAAGGATATAATCCGCGATGTCGTCGTAGTTGCCTCTGTGGTTCCTGTGAGCGAAGATAGTAGCTACCTTGATAGCCGCGCCATGAATATGTGCGTTGGCTACGCAAGAACCTATATTGCAGATGTTTCTGCCGTCGAAGGCACCTTCGTACTGTTCCCAGATGGTCTTGCCATCTGCGTCCTTGTACAAAGACATGTCCATAGCCATGCAGCCCGTGGCTACCACAATGTAGCCTCTGTCCACGAACTCTTTGGCAATGTCGTAGCACTCTTTGGTACCATTGGGATAATTGCTGCAGCCTACCAGAGCAATTACACCAGGAATAGTTCCAAGCACGAGGGGTGCACCGACCTTTCGGATCTCAGTGTCTGTCACAGGCCCTCTGCCAGCTCTCATCTTGAACTTCTGGTTCTGGATGTATTCGCGGTTGGCATACTCGTAGAGCTTGAGGATAGGTATTTCCTGGGGGCAGGCTTGCTCGCATCTCTGACATCCCACACAGACCTCGTAAGTGGCCGAGAATGGCTCGGTATTGCCCTTGAGCGCTTCAGCGATATTATTGCTGATCTTTATGTGGGGCGGACAGACGAAGGCACACTGGTTACATTGCGTGCACTTCTCCAAGGTCTCCTTGAACTGCTTCTCATCGAAGGTGATAGCCTTCTTGAACTGCGCGCGCTTGGGTTTTACGGCAATGGCAACTCTTATAGCGACCTCGCCGGCCTTGACGGGATCAAGAATGGCGACGCCCGGCGCTTTGAAGCTGACCAAATCCTCCACAATTGCATCGGCAGAATCATTGGTTCTGTCGGGAAGGCCGAGCATGATCTTATCATTGGTGGCAATTACCGGTATATGCCTTTCCTGGCAGTCCTCCAGTACATCGCAGAAGACGCATTGCTCATCAACCATTACTGCATCCATGATTCCGGCGCGGACCATCTTTCTCCACCAGCCCATGGCACCGGCCACCTTGGCCTTGGGGCCCAGGTTGGCGGGAATCTTGGAAGGCCTGCCGGTCTCGGTGATCCTGGTGAGGTCAATGGCTGTGCAGCATACACCGCCAATGTCCACCTTATCCCAAAGGTTCTGGTTCTCAGTGTAGATCATGGCCTCAGCGCCTGCCGCCAGGTTGTGACCGTAAGCAATGAGAACGCCCTTATTCTGATCCAGGGTTCCCATGCCGATCTCCACCAAGGGAGCATTTGCCGCACCGCGGGGCATGTCGTAGGCCACAGTCTGCAGCATATCGCAGATCTCCTTGCCCAGGGAATCGATCATGCCGCTGTGCAGGGCTTTGGATTCGAAGTCCTTGTAGTACCCTTCCTGGCCAGTGTGACAAGCAGCCAGTAGCTGCACGATCTGCTCCTCGCAATACTCCAGTGCCTCGCCAAAGTCCTTAAGCGACTTGGGCTTGGTGCCTATGATAGTCTGGGTGAGGGGTGCATCCACAAGGATCTCGTCACCCATATCGAACTTCATGTCCCCGAACTTGTCCAGGCACCAGTGATAGAGATGCCTGCCGTGAGCGGTATGGGCGCAGGTTCCCATGAGAACTGCGACCAGAACGATCTTGCCACAGGCAGCGCCCATGCCAATGCCGCAGGCACCCTTCTTGTCGCCGGTCAGGTCGCAGGGACCGTAGGTACAGAGGGTACATGTGTCATCAGCGGGCGAGTACATGACATGATATCGGTCGCATAGCTTGAAGTCCCAGTTGCGGAGCGTAGCTACATTTGGCTTTGGGAACGGGCCCATCTCCTGGTCCCACTCATCCTCTTCTTTTACGACAGCTCCTATGTTGATCTGGACGTTCTTCATGTCCTCAACCGAAAAGCTGCCCTCTCTTGTTGCCATCGGAATCTTAGCCTCCTCTTCCTTTGATATACGCCGCTTGAGTTCGCATAGAGTAAATAAAACACTTTCGGATACTTAATAATATAAAAATTTGGTGATCTTACGAAGATTCATAGTAGTATTTTTATATACTAATCAACAGGCCATGCTGATGCAGTCAGGTCACGATCGTTAATGGAGTTTTATCTGTCCACAAGCTTGAAATGCATTAACACAAGAATGCCTTCGAACTCATGATAAACCGAATACGGAAGAGCTTTGCCAGGGCAGAGGAGTGCAAGCACGGCGGCAAAGTACAGGAGGCCACATCGATCCTAGGAGTGGAGCCCTTGGACTTCTCGGCCAACATCAATCCTCTGGGCTCGCCGCCACTGGATAATTTGGTTTGGGAAGAGATAAAAAAATTCGGCCACTATCCGGACAATAGCTACCTTGGATATCGTCGCGCCGCGGCAAAATTTACGAATGTAGATGATAAATGCATAGTACCGGGCAACGGCTCCTCCGAGCTGATCAGGCTCTTTGCCGAGGCCTGCCTTGAGGATGGGGACCTGGCTCTTGTGCCCACTCCATCATTCGGCGAGTACACCAACCAGTCGATCTTAGCCGGAGGGTCTGTAAAAAAGGTGGACATCGGAGAGGATGGCCTGCCCGTTTTAAGCGACAGCCTGCTGGAGGAAGCAAAACTGCTCTTTCTCTGCAACCCCAACAATCCCACAGGAAGGCTTCTCTCTGCCGCCCAGGTGACGGACATCGCCGACAGGTGCGAGGCATCCGAGACCTTTCTGCTCGTGGACGAGGCATTCATCGAGCTGTCCGAGCCCGAAGAGAGCGTGGCAGCCCTCGCCCCAAATAGAGAATCCCTTTTCGTCATGAGATCGCTCACCAAATCCTTTGGAGTTCCCGGCCTGCGCCTGGGTTTTGGAGTAACAAACGTCGAATTGGCAAGGATCATGAACCTGGCCAGAATTCCCTGGTCCATAGGCTCGCTGGCCGCTGCCGCAGGAGAATACCTTCTTGGCTGCGAGGGCCATCTTATGCGTTCGCGGCAGATTATTAAGACTGAAATTGCCTGGCTGCAGGACTCCCTCCAGGATATGGGGCTAAAGCCGATCCCTAGCACTGTCAACTTCATACTTGTGGACATCCGCCCCTGCGGGCTTGCGTCCGACATCCTGGCGAAGAGAACCATGCAAGAAGGCGTGTTGGTGAGGGATTGCCAATCATTTGGCCTCGGCAAGAGCTACATCCGGGTGGCAGTTCGAAACCGGGACGAGAACGAACGGCTGATCACTGCACTGGAGAAGGCCTGCAGATGCAAAGGCTGAACTGCGAGAGGTTTCCCTGCCACTCACCAGACCAGGACTGCTCGCTTTGCTTTTGTCCATTTTATCCCTGCGGAGATCCCAGAACTGGGGGACGGAAGCTTGATGATGAAACCTGGTCCTGTCAATCCTGCCTGATCATTCACAGGCCTGATATAGCAGAGATGATCCTGGACTGCCTCATGAGAGGAGAGAGCCTGGAAGAGGTCTGGATAAAGCTCGTGGAGCGACTGTGATGAAGAGGGAAAAGCAGTGATTGCCGAAAGCCTGGCCGTATTTCTTCTGGCGATCGCTTTGGACATATTCCTGGGCGAGATGCCTGCGAGAGTACATCCCGTTGTGTGGATCGGAAAGCTGATTGCGTTCCTGCGCGCCCGTGCGAGCCCAAGCCGGATTAGCGGCATAATTCTGGCAGCAATAGTAATAGCGGCTACAGTTTTAGCCGGTCACCTGCTCGTAAAAGCCGCAGGTTACGTTCCATTCCTGGCCCTCATCGTATCTGCCTACCTCTTCAAGTCCACATTTGCAATCAGGTGCCTTCTTCAGGTCTCCCATGACATAGGCCAGATGATTGACACTGACATGGAGGGTGCGAAGTCCATGCTTCCGGCTCTCGTTGGCAGGGACACGAGCACACTTACCAAAAGTCAGGCCAGCAGCGCGGTGATCGAGTCGCTCTCAGAAAATTATGTGGACTCCATACTCTCGCCAATATTCTATTATCTGATCTTCTCTCCGCTTGGCCTCGGACTTGAAGCCGCTCTCGCCTTCAAGGCCATAAGCACAATGGACTCGATGATAGGCTACAAGACCAAAGGACTCAAGGAGATCGGATTTGCGGGCGCAAGGCTTGACGACCTGGCGAACTTCATTCCCGCCAGGCTCTCCATTTTTCTCATTGCCCTGGCCGGTCCCACTCATGCGAGCGCCGCACTAAGAGCGGCCTTTCGCTATCATGGCAGGACGCCTAGCCCCAACTCCGGTTGGCCAATGGCCGCATGCGCAGGGTCGCTTGGCATTCGCCTCGACAAGCCAGGATATTACGTCCTGCTGGATGAGGGAGATGAGCCAGAGACAAACGACGTGCCACGCGCCCTGCGGCTCATGCAGACGACGATTGCACTCACCTTGATCGCAGCATTGTTAATACTTTATTTGACTTAATTTCTAAAGGATAGAAATATATCCATATTGGTCGCACCGAGTTCACGTTGGCAGGTCTTCATGACACACCTACAAATATTGGGTAGAGGAGTTTGTTATACAGGAGTAGAGACTTTGGAAAAAGATAAAGGAGAATGTTGCGTAACACTCGAGGTTGCAGGAAAGGGGGACCTGCTGGGCTTCAAGAGAGACCTGCAGGAAGCATTTGCTAAAGCTGTGACTGAAGCATTTGGCTCTATCCCAGATGAAATGATTCCTTCTGATGAAGATATCGAGGAATCCTTCAGTGCTCCGGGCGCCGTAACCTATCATATCCTCTCAGATGGAAATAAGGTCGGCGGCGCTGTACTGGCTATTGATGAAGCAACACATCACAATTCGCTTGACCTCTTCTATATATCTACAAAGGAACATGGTCGTGGCATTGGATACAAGGCATGGAGAGCAATTGAGGAAAGGTATCCCGAGACAAAGGTTTGGGAAACTCACACGCCGTATTTTGAAAAACGCAACATTCACTTCTATGTTAATAAATGTGGATTCAAGATTGTCGAATATTACAATATGTATAACCCAGACCCCCATAGAGCTGATAAAGAAGGCCTGCCTGGAGATGGTGAGCTATTTAGATTTGAAAAGATCATGAGGTAATCGCTGTGAACCCTTCTGAGAAGGGCAATGCGGAGACAAAAAAATGCTTGAGCTTTGCAGATGGCTCTATAATTGGTACTATTCAGCCATGCCGTCTAAATCATTATAAATTCAGACGGCAGACTATTTCCAGAAAGGTCTGAGCATCCGAATTATTGAACAATTCAGCATAATGCTTATCTGATTTGAGAGATGAGTCAATTCAAATGGAAACTATGGGAGATCTCCTGGAAAAGGTTCGCGAGTTTGCAGGCAGAAGCTTCACAAAAGAGGAAGCCGAGAAGCTCTTCGCCTGGAAGGTCCGCGACATTGCTGTAAATAATAATGCCAATGACTATAAGAGCTACATTTATATCACATTTGAAAACGGCTACACGCTCTTTATCAGGTACTTCCTAAATATGGATTCCACCGAGACCGAGGACACATGTGAGTTTACTCTGGGGCTTCTCACAGACCTGCGCTCCCGGATAAAATACGACATCCACTATGCCGGGTACATCCACGGCCAGGGGTACATCCGGCTTCGCCTGGCTGAGAACAAGAACAGGATACAACAGATGATGCTGGAGGAGTTCTATGTCCCGGCCTTAAAAAACGTCTACAAGCCCATAATACTCAGATTCAAGGGCTTTTACAACCGCGACTTCTTTGGGGTTGAAGCTGACCCAAACCACGGCGAGATCTTTTACGCCCCGGTCCGATACAGAAGCGAGCACAAGCCTGCATCTATAGGCGAAGTGATGGGACGGCTAAACGAACTGGACCTAATTCTCAAAGAGCCGCAGATCAGACATGCCCTGGCAGAAAACGACCTCCAGCTCAGTTTTCTGCCATCTATGGCCTGGGCAGACCTCTAGCTAACCCTGTTTTGCGAATAATCGAAGGCTGGTTGAAAGACAATTTCGTCTGGGCTTTCCCCGGCCCTGCCTGCAGAAACGTGTCCGGATAAGAGGCATGGCAGAACATCGACCGACTCTTTTGCTCCTGACTCTGTGACTTCCGCCTGGCGTGGCTTCTGGCGCCCCATTGCCTCCATCTCAACGGCTCGCGAATGGTTTCCCTGGGCCAGGAATAAAACGCCAAGATCATGATAGATATCTGCAGCGTCTCCATTCGCCCCCAGATGGTTCATGCTGGCAAGAGCCTGCTGCAACTTAACGAGAGCTCGAGGATAGTCCTTGACATGCAGGGCCAGCCTTCCAATATTGGCCGTGGCCCGGGCTTCTTCGTAGGGATTGGCGAGCCTTCTGGCCTGAGCAAGAGCACTATTAAAGCTGCTCTCCGCCTGATTGTAACGGCCCTCCTTTTGATGCAGCTCTCCCAATACATTGAAAAGCAGAATGCTAAGAGGCTGATGATCTGTACGTGATATCAGGGTTTCAGCCCGCCGGATATAGAACTCTGCCTCAACCAGTCGCCCTTCCGCCACCAGGAATTGGGCCCGAGCCAGATAGCTCTCGCAGAGATCTGGAAGGGCTTCCAGACTCTCTTGCAGGCCGATGGCCCGGTTGAAATAGCTCTCCGCCTCGTTAGCCAGGCCCCTCTTGCTGAGGATTATGGCCATAGATAGGTTAACCTGAGCAACGCACGGATCGGCTCCAAGCCGCTCAAATACTGCGAGCGACTCGCCTAACATTTCAGCCGCCTGGGTGAGGTCGCCCTGGTCCCGGTAAACGAGGGCCATGTTGAAGAGGATCTGGGCCTGATTGTAGATCTCACCTACCGCCGAAAAAAGACGCAAGCTCTCCTGATAGCAGCTAAGGGCTGACTGCCACTGGCAGGAGTCGGCTAAAGTGCCGGCCAAAGAACAGTACACCTCCGCCTGGCCTGAGAGGTCTCCTTCTGCTTTCAGCTCGGAGAGCCTCTGGTAATAATCATCAAGGCAAGAGGGACTGCTGCTGCCTGCGGCCAGCATGTCGATGCTCGCCTGCATCTCGGCCTGACCCTCCCGGTCACGAAGACGCCTGCATATCTCCAGGCCCCTTTGGAAGTGCTCTTTTGCAAGGCTCTGTTCACCTCGCAGGTGATAAAAGTTGCCGAGGTTACTGAGAACCTGAGCTGTCCCTGCAGCATCCTCAAGTCTCTCGAAGAGATCCAGACTCTCCTGGTAACACTCCAATGCGTGCGACCACTCGCCCCTCTTGAAGCAGAGGCTGGCCATATTGCTGAGAACTGAAGCGAGGCTGCCGTCATCTCCGTTCTTGACAAAGCCCTCTCTGCTCTCCCGGTAGTTCGCGAGAGCGGAAGTCCAGTCTCCCCGCCGGTAACAGATGTTGGCCAGGTTGTTCTTTGCAACTGCTACGGAGTAGGAATCTCCCAGCCGATCCAGGATTGCCAGGCTCTCTCGATAGTAATCCTCGGCAAGGTCCCACTCACCGAGATCGGCCTTGAGGTCACCCCATGAGCATAAGACCGAGGCCGCAGCAGGTCTGTCCCCCTGGAGCCGAAGCGCCTCTAATACGCAAGCATAACTCGCGTTCGCCTCCTGCCACCGACCCAGGCGAAGGGAGACAGAAACCAAGCCGTTCAAAGCTGCAGTCATGGCCAAGGAGTCCTCTCTCTCGATCTCCAAGAGAAGACAATCCTGATAATGGCTTAGGGAATCGCTGAGGTCTCCTGCCGCGGCCTTGACCCCGGCCAGTCCAAACAATGCCCGCCCCTCGCCCCTCTGCTCTCCTGCCTCTTTAAAGATCTCAAGGCACTTCCTGTAGATATCCTCAGCTTTTTTCAGATCCTTCTCCTGAAGATATGCAGAAGCCAGGTTGACAAGAGTTGATGCTGCGCCCAGACGATCTCGTTCAGCTCTCCGGGCATCGAGGCTCTTGTTATAGCATAATATGGCCTTCCTGCAGTCACCCCTATCTGAGTAAAGGTTACCGAGATTGTTTTGGGCCATAGAAAAGCCATCGAGGTCGCCCAGATCTTCAAAGGCATAGGCGGCCTGTTCATAATAATCCTGGGCCAAATCCCAATCGCCCATAAGATGAGCAGTGAGGCCCAATGACAGATGAACGCTGGCCCTTCCGGCAAGATCCGCCTCATCTCTGGACTGCAGGCTCTCATTCAAATGAGACACGGCCTTGGCAAGATCTCCAGTCTTCTGATAGATGAGGCCTAAGTTGGCCTCGGCCTGAGAGCGGCCCTGCTCATGCCCGATCTTTTTGAATATATCAAGGGCTTGATTATAGCAATCTTGGGCGTTCTTCATATCTCCTTGAAGGTGATATGTGCTGGCCAGATTGGATAGAGCTTCAGCTGCATGCTGGCTGATTCCATTTTGCTTGAACAGATCTGCGGCCCTTAAAAAGCACTCCCTGCTCTCTTCGACCTCGCCCAGATCGATGTAAATCAACCCAAGATTGCTGCAGGCTACAGCCTCGGCTGAGACATCCTTCTGCTGCACCCTCAGATCCCGGCAGGATAGGGAGAACTGCAGTGCCTCCTCCAGTCGACCCTGACTGCGACAGCATCCTGACATCTGCGCCAGCAACTCGGCCTCGCCGTCCAGGTCACCCAGATCCTTCATCAGATCTCGTGCCCTCTCCAGATGAGACATCGCCTTGATGTCACCCAGATCCATGAGACACTGCCCCAGCCGATAAAGAGACCGGGCCTCAAGAGCTGCATCGCAGCCCTTAATGGCCTTAAGTCCCAGCTCATAATGATTTGCGGCCTCCTTCATCCGTTCTTCAGCGAAGAAGAAATCCGCGAGCGATAGCCTCATTTTTGCAGAGCCGACAACATCGCCAGCGTCCTCCAGATGAAGCCGAGCCCCCTCAAGACATCTCTCCACCCGCTCGGTCTTTTCTGTGAGCTGGTAGACGCGAGACAATGAAAAGAGAGATGCTGCCATGCCCCCATGATCTCCAGCCTTTTCTCTGAGAACGAGGCTCTCTTCAAAGCACTCCTCTGCTTGTGCCAGATCGCCGTCAGCCAGATGGACCTCTCCGAGTCTATGGCGAGCTTGAGCGAGGCCCGCGTGGTCTCCAGGATTAAGCAGACTCATGATTCGAGAATAGCACTCAATCGCATGAGAGAGGTCGCCACTTTCGCGGCAAGCCCTGCCGAGATTTGTCAGGACAGATGCCTGCAAGGATGCCTGACGGGATGATCCCTCGCTTCTGTCGAGCACAGTTCTCGCAGATTCATAGAACCGCCGGGCTTGATTCCAGTCCTCATCATCGCTGTACAGGTCCCCCAGATGAAGATAGGCTCGCGCCACTTCCTCGTTCTGGCCCTGATCCTCAGCCAGCCTTCTGCTCTTTTCAAAATACTCTTCAGCGGCCTGACGAAAGAAGAGGCTGGCTGCCACTCGACCCAGATCAAACCAGGCATCAATGCTCTTTATGAAGGATATATGATCGGCTAGCCCGGATAGCCCCTTTTGCATCCCTTCCTCATCGGAGGACAGGATGGCCTCAATGAAAGAAGAGATGAGATCAGATCTTTGCCGAGCAAGGCCTCGCAGTTGACTGGGATCGTATCCTCTCGGCTGGCAGAGGGTCATAGCAATCTGGCCAAGAGACGAGACGCTGCAATCATAATTCATTTGGTCTCGTTCCCCCCACACGCGGACTCAATAAATATAATATGGCTGCTGTGAACGAATACACTTTTCCAAGGATAGACGACAAAACTCATAAATAAATTATTAGTAATTGATATAACATCTTGTTTCATTTTGTCACTCAGTCTCCTGGAAGCAAACATCAGGTCGTCTCCGCAAATACTGAAATATTCCCAACTATCCTATATCCCCTCAATTAATCGTTCCTGCATATATAATCTTCTATTTCTTTTGAGTGTTGGGTTTTATAATCATATGCAATTAATTTATATTATGAGATAATTCAATTAGCCTAATAGATCTGAATTATAATAATAAATTAAGAAACATACAGATCTGAAAAAAAAGACTGATGAGAGTGCCGGAAGGTTACCTTGTGACCAGATTGAGGGCCCGTTGAGGACAGGCCACGATGCACGCTCCGCACTGGATGCACTTTCCCGAGTCTGCGACAACCCGCCAGTCCTCGAAACGAAATGTGCCAGTCGGGCAGATGGAAACGCATGCACCGCAGTGCACGCACTCATTTTCATCCCTGATAACGGGAATCTCGAGGAGCACAACCTTTACTCCGCACCTCTCGAAGGCTGCCATTACCTCTTTGCTCTTATCTAAGGGCACCTCTAAGACGATCTCACCGCTTACAGCATCAATGCTAGCCCTCTCGATGTTGACCAGGGCTTTTGTCTCAAGGATAACCGATGCAATGAGTGGCTGGCGGACAATGCCAGGAGCCACATGTAACATGAGTTTCATGATCTATCGCCTCCGCGCGAAAAGCCGGGAGAGATGGTTGCTGGTGATCATTCCGATCACCTTGTTGTCTCTGTCCACAACCGGCATTGCAGAGATGCTGTGGGTATCAAATGTGCGAGCTGCCAGCTCAATTGGCTCATCAGATTTAACGCAATAGACCCTCCGGGTCATGATATCGCCAATGCGTGAAGACTTGCCGCTTGCAACCGCCTTGGATATGTCCCAGGCTGTTATTATGCCGGCCAGCCGCCCATCACGAGAGACCACTGGCAGGTGATCTACAAGGCCACTCACAATCAGGCTGGCAGCTTCCCTAATGTCGATATCCTCGCCAACGCTGACCACATCTCGACTCATGACATCGCCAACGTTCGGCGATTCTTTGGTCTGCTTCATTGGCCGAGAGCTGCCCATCCGAGATAGCGGCTCCACCGCCATGCTTAACAGAAACTCGCCCTTCTCCACCTGCTCCTTAAGTGTCTGAGCAACCTCTCGGGCCATGTGAAAGCTTGAGAGAGAAGAGGTGGTGACCTCTTTGCCATTGATCTCCACCATTCCTGACTTGAGATCCTCGTAGCTGACTATCTTCAAAGATGGGCGATCCCTCCGAGCTACGCCGTAGTCCATCACGGGAACTGTAATATCTCTGTCCCGGACGGCTGTGCTCCGAGCCAGCTTCTCATTGAGGATTGGTATGGGAATTCCAATTCCCAGGTACAGGCTCGGCCCATACTTATGAAACGTGGCGGCTCGAAGAAAGCGATTGCTCATCTTTTTCAGGTCGCCTGTAACCATGAGAGTGCCAAAATGGTTCTGCGGATTATGCTGCGTTCCGGAGCCCATAACGTAGCCCTGCGCTCCTGCCAGAAATATGCGCGTCCCAACTCCAATGTAGTCGAAGTTCGGATCGTTGGATAGTGGCGAGAGAACACCTGCCCCGCTGTAATGGATATTGCCAAATCGAGGAAGCAGTGTGCCCATGTAAGTATGCATTGAGCGATCGGACGAATTGATAGCAGCGTTGTAGCGCTGATAGGCATTTCTGGGATTGACCATCATGGCCTGATTGAAATCCTCAAGACGCAGGCTGGTCTCCAGCTCCATCTGAGGATAGCAATCTGTGCCGACTCCGAAGACATTCACCTCGATCTGCTTTCCTGAGATGAGGTCCTCCATGACATGCGCCCCGCCGTATTCATTTCCCCGGTCCTCGGATGGCTGCGTCGCTCCAAGAAATAGATCGACTGCAGCGATCCCGCCGTAGGCCTCTACCCTATTGAGCAGTGCCCTGCTGATCTTTATGGGCGGATCACTATGGCCCAAATTGAGAAAGACTCCTGACGAGCACATGGCTCCAAAGGTTCCCGTGGTAACTACGTCTACCTCGCGCACAGCTCCAGCAGGACCCAGCTCGTCTACGATATTTGGCATCTCCTCGGCAGTTACAACCCGGGCGCTTCCGTCGCGAATGCGTTCGTTGATCTCCGATAACGACTTTTCTTGCACGTGTTTATGAAATCGGCAATCCGATAAAAACTTGTTGGGCTTTCCTCTTCCAACAACGTTATCTGCCTTAACCGATATGGAAACGACCGATGCCAGAGACAAAAGGCAAGAAGATAGTTCTGACCAGCGATGACAGCATGATGAGCAGCTATCACGGAGGAGTGATGCTGGGCTTTGCAGCCATCATGCCGAGAAATGCGCTGCCCGACTTTGTGTTCCACAAATTCTTCTGCCCGCCGGTTCCCGCGGCCCCGAACGGCTCAGCGATGGCCGCCCCCTGCGGCATGAGAAAGGTGGAGGCTGCCCTCCTGGAAGCGGGCTTCTCTCGCGATGAGGTTATGGTCGCCCATCCCCGGCATCTGGACCAGGCGATCGGACCCGATACCAGAATCGTGGGCATAACTCATGACGATCCCATGGGAAAGATAGCAGTCAGAGAGATCGAAGATATCATAGGCAGGGGTCCACCATTCAACCGTTCCAAGTTTCTGGAGCTTCTCTCTCATCCACTCATAAGAAAATTCAGGCCTAAAGTGGTGTTAGGCGGCAATGGAGCCTGGGAGACGTTGGGAGAGGATGTGGGCGTTGACCACATCTACCTAGGAGAAGGCGAGAGCGATTTTCCAGATGTATGTCGAAAGATCATATCTGGAGAGGACGTCCCGCCAGTCATCCGTGGCAGGACGGTTCCGGGAGACGAAATTCCGGTCAACCGCGGCGGGACCATCGGCGGCATAGTGGAGATAGGCAGAGGATGCTGGCGAGGCTGTGCATTCTGCTCGCCCACCAACCGGGTTATGCGCCACCGCCCGATAGAAAATATCCTCAAAGACGTGCAGGTGAACCTGGACTGCGGACAGAGAGACATCATCCTGCACTGCGAGGACTTCTTCTCATATGACTACAGCAATGCCAGGCCAAACGAGAAGAGCATAAAGAAGCTCGTGTCTTCAGTAAAAGAGCTGGAGCCCAAGACCATTGACGTCTCTCACTTAAGCCTGGCCTCAGTTCATCAAAACGCCGAACTTCTGCGTAGCGTATCTCAGATCGTTGGCATCGGCTCATCTCAAAATCATATGTCAGCATGGATTGGCATAGAAACGGGAAGCTGCCGGATCCTGAAGATGCATATGCCTAACAAAGCCAGGCCTGCAGAAATAGGCAACTGGCCTGAGATCGTCCAGGATTGCTACCGCCTCTTTGCCGAGGAGTCATGGCTTCCCGTGGCCAGCCTGGTTTTGGGCCTGCCTGGAGAAAAAGCCGAAGATGTCATCAAGACTACGGATCTCGTCGAGTCGCTGATGGATTACACTGGCCTCATGCTCCCCCTCTTTTTCACAACAATCGCAGACACAAAATTGGGAGGAAGAAAAGGCTTCTCTCGAGAGGATGCCCTGCCTGAGCACTGGCAGCTCGTAGGGCTGTGCCTTGAGTATAACCTCATGCACCTCAAAAAGCTGCACAGCTTCTACCAGGAGAGGATGACTGCGGGCATGGGCGTTCACGCAGCCCTGAAGGGCATTAACCTGATGGCAGACCTGATGCTCAACAAATACATGAAGAGAATGAAAAGAGGCGAACCGCCAAACTGATGACCATCCAGGCCCCGGCATCATCCGGCAATTTAATTATTAATAGTTTTCCAGAACAGACCTCACAACACCCTTGTGATCACCCTTAAGGGAATAGACGTTATGGTCTCCGGAAACGTCGATGCTCAGAATGCCCAGGCGAGTGTTCATGAGCCCCACCATGGCCGAGACTCCGCGATAGCTGACGTCAAACCCCTCCTTGGCGAGGTATGTGAAGACGTCCTCGGTAGTGTAGGCCCCGTCGCTCAAAAACAGCTTTAAAACTGCCTTCCTGATACCTATTCCGTCCCGCTTAAGATAATTTCTGAGCCTCTCCTGGATTCGTTCTTCTGCGCTCTCCATCCGGCAAAATCACCGTCCTCAAGCAATGAATTTAAGGATTATAAAGGTATTCTCTCTACGACCGGACCGTCCTCGATGGGATACCTCTCAACAATGCACAAAATGCAATTGATTCCTTTCAGCTCATCGGTTATGTCCTCAAGGATTGGCGCGGCAATGTCTATTCTATCCTGAAGACAGGAATACATGTCCAATGGGACCTCCAGCTCTCTTAAGACCTGCAGTGCCCCCTCGATATCGCCTTCGATTGTGCCGTGAATTACAGTGCCTTCCTCGCTCACGTAATCAAATGGCCGGGAGGTGCGCCTGGCCCGGCGAAGGAGGCGCTCTTTGAGCTGGACCGCATCCTTGAAACGGGACGGGCAGTAATGAGCCTTCAGACCCGCATCCTGGAAATATTCCATAGCAACAGATTCGCTTCCCACCGCACCGCATCCCAGCTCCACCGGCATGAAGCCCTCTTCTGCGAGACGTGCATAGTTTGTCTCTGAGAACTCCAGCTCGTTTAGATTCAGGAAGGCATCCGCGTCCATTACAGCCTTGACAATAGCCGGAGCATGCACTATTGCCGGAATCTCCACCCCGGCCATTAGTCCCAGGGATTTGGCCTGAGAGAGCACTTGAAAGAGCCCCTCTGGATTGGACCACACGGAGAGAGGAGGATGAAAGCGGATCTCATCAAGACCTGCCTGCTTGAGACTCGCCAGAACCCCGCCGTCTGGAAGAAGCCCGGTATAAAGATGGATATGATGACCTGGACCTAGCTTGGCCTTGATCGCCCGAATGCACTCGATGACGTAGTCCAACTTCAACAATGGCTCTCCGCCAGTGATTCCGGTCCCCAGAGCATCAATGGCCGAGGCTTCCTCCATTATATCCGCGATCTCATTGACGGGCTTTTCATCAGCAAAGACGATATCACGGCCACGCCTCTCTGAAGAGATCGGGCAATAAAAGCAACTCCTTTCGCACCTGCCTGTGACGAACAGAACGAGGCCCGCGCCCTGCCGACAGATGAGGCAGCCCGGCGACAGATAATTGTAAACCGATCCAACTGAGTCTCTTTGTAGCTCCTGCATTGCCAAATATAGAGACGGTGTTGGCTTAATTAGATTTGCCTGTAGGCCATCCAAACGGTTATCAGATGGAAGGGGCCATTTAGTCCTCAGACGAGATGATATAGTTTAAATTATATTAAAGAGAGGGTCATTTGTGAGAGAATATCTTCTGGGCAACGCTGCAATTGCCAGAGGCCTCCTGGAGGCAGGTGTGGGAGTCGTAGCCGGCTATCCTGGCACCCCATCTTCTGAGATCATCGAGAGCATAGTTGAAGGAAAGGGCGAAACCGCAGTGCATGTGGAATGGTCCGTGAACGAGAAAGTCGCACTGGAGGTGGCGGCTGGAGCCTCCTGGACAGGCTGCCGGGCTGCGGCCACGATGAAACACGTTGGCCTGAATGTGGCTGCCGATCCGTTCATGACGCTTGGCTATCTGGGTGTGGGTTCTGGACTGGTTGTCATCTCCGCCGACGATCCATACTGCCATTCCTCTCAAAACGAGCAGGACTCCAGGCGTTATTGCCAGTTCGCAGGAATTCCATGTCTGGACCCAAAGAATCCGGGGGAAGCAAAGGAGATGGCTGCCTATGCATTTGAGCTATCGGAGAGATTCAATATCCCTGTAATGCTCAGGCCCACCACTCGCGTCTCTCACGCCAGATCAGATGTGGAAGTGGCAGATGCCCGACCTGCCTTGCGGCAAGGGCGGTTCGTCAAGGACCCTGCGCGACGGGTGGCCCTTCCGATTCATGCCCGACCGCTCCATACCGAGCTTCTGGCCAAGCAGGCCGCTCTCGAAGAAGCACTGGAGAGCGCACCCTGGAACAATCTTGTCCTGAAGGGCAATGTGGGAGTCATAGCTTCGGGAATCGCGGGGCTGTATGCAGAAGAGGCAGTCGAAGAGCTGGGCGAGGAGATATCGTTGCTCTCTTTGGGAACATACCCTCTGCCGAAGAAATTAATCAGCCGCATGCTGGAGCACGTCAGCCGGGTAATGGTGATCGAGGAGCTGGAGCCGGTAGTCGAAGAGCAGGTGCAGATCCTGGCAAGGACTGTCAACCCGAACGTTGGGATCCTCGGAAAGGACGGGTTCATCCCCCGCGAGGGCGAACTCGATTATCTGCTTGTGAGAAATGCCATAGCCAGGATGATTGGCAGACCTGAGAGGACGGCTGTTGCCGGCACAGCGAGCAGCATCCTGCCGGCCCGTCCGCCATCCCTCTGTCCGGGATGCAGCCACCGGGCGACCTATTATGCCATGAAAAAGGTCTTCGGCAAGAAGGCGATTTATCCAAGCGACATCGGCTGCTACACCATGGCCGTGAACATGGGGACTATAGACACATGTCTGTGCATGGGAGCCAGCATCACCCTCGCCAGCGGCATTCGCCACGGTGGCGAGAAAGAGGGCATCTGTTGCAGTCTTGGCGACTCGACCTTCTTGCACGGAGGCATGACGGGGCTGCTCAATGCAGCCTACAACAAGGCCCGCATCACAGTAACTATCCTTGACAATTCAACCACTGCCATGACCGGACATCAGTCCAACCCCGGAACGGGTGTGACAGCCACAGGGAAAGCCACAGTTCAGGTCTCCCTTGAGAGCCTTGCAAAAGCACTGGGTGCAGGACTTGTTGAGACAGTTGATCCCTATCAACTCGACGAAACCATGGAGAGCTTTGCCAGGGCCAAAGAATATCCTGGACTATCTGTGATCATATCCAGGAGGCCCTGCGTCATCATAGCCCGCAAGAAAGGAGACCGCCCCAAGCCGTTCCAGGTAAATAAAGACTGCACCGGATGCAAGAGTTGCGTCAACTTCGGCTGCCCGGCCATAGAGTTCGATAACGATATGGCAAAGATCAACTCGCTATGCACAGGATGCGGCGTTTGTGCCGCAATCTGTCCGGCCAACGCGATTGTGGAGGTGATCTGATGAGGACATCAGAATGCGATATGGTAATAGTAGGTGTGGGCGGTCAGGGCGTCATACTGATTTCGGATGTGATAGGAAGGGCTGCGGTCCTGGCAGGAAAACCGGTCTGTGGAGCCGAGACGCACGGAATGGCCCAGAGAGGCGGCAGCGTGATCAACCACACTCGAATAGGATGTCGATTCTCTCCAATGGTTGCCTCTGGCGGAGCAGATGTGCTGGTGGCTCTCGAGCCTGGTGAGGCACTCCGCTATGCTCACTTCCTCTCTCCGAGGGGAGTAGCACTTGTGAACACCCGGCCGGTTCTGCCAACTACTGTGACCGCAGGTCTTGCAAAGTATCCGTATCTTGAAGATATCCTTGCACCCATCAAGGCACAATGCAAGAGAGTGACGGCGATTGATGCTACAGCTATTGCAAGCCTTGCAGGTACCGCTCAGGCCATGAATGTTGTAATGCTGGGGGCCCTCTCCAGATATATTCCGCTCAAGGAGGAGACTATCTTGGAGGCACTCACGCAGGTAGTGCCGCCCAGATTCTTGGAAGCGAATAATAGGGCCTTTGCCCTAGGAAAAGCTGAAGTAGAATAGATGCAGAGTAGATGGTCATGGAAGAAGAAAAGAAAGCAGATCAACCATCGACTGAAGAGACGAAAACTGAGGACAAGGCAGACCCCATCGTTACCAGTTCCATGAAGGAGGAAGCCTGTCCCACATGCGGTGCACAGGCGCCTTCAATGCCAGCAGTGCTCCCTGATTCGAGCTGGTCAACTGAGAAGCTGATCGCGGCAACCAAGGACAAGCACATGCTGGTGCGCTCGAACGCCATAATTCTCCTCTCAAAACGCGAGATATCCGAGTCTCTGGAGGCACTCATCGAGGCCCTCAAGGACGAGGAGTATCTTGTCAAGAGCAATGCAATGGTATCCATTGCCGCTTATGGAAAGCAGGTCTCGGACCGCATAATTGATGCGCTGTCTGATGCAGACAAGGATATACGCGCAGGAGCAGCCTGGATCGTTGGAGAACTCAAGGATAACCGTGCCGTTGAGGCCCTCGAAAAGGTGGCCAAGGACGAGTATCCTCTTGCTAGAATTCAGGCCAAGGCCTCCCTGATGTCTATGGGCAGAGGACCCAAGAAGCAGCCAACGCCACAGCAGCCAGAAGAGCCAAAACCCGAAGAACCCAAAGAAGAGAAGACCGAATAGGGTTTCTCCATTTTCTCAAACTTTTTCGGCTCGTCCTAACCCAGGCCACCTGGAAAATATGCCCTTTTGATCCAGCCACTGACGGCTAAAGGTCTGAAGATAAAGCTGCTCGAGCGTTGGCTGCAAACCATATCGACCTTTGCGACCGAGATCCTGGGCTCGCCTTATGAAGGCAGTCCTGCCCCGAGCTATGAGGGAGAGATCGTCTATGTTGAGATCGACATTTATCTTGCGGCAATAGCCTTTAAGAAATCGATCGAAGAGCAGATCTACATCCCATCGGTTGATTCCGAGGAACCTCGCAGGAGGGAATTGCTTGATCAGCTCAAGGCCGAAACGAAACCTCGCAAAGTCCAGATGAGGCGTACTGACATAACCCCGCCTTGGAAAGTCGATGAGATAAAGCTTCATTGACTTCGAAGGAGAATCTTCGATGATAATGTTCCAGGGGGTAAAATCGAAGAACGGAGTGACCATAGTCTTGAGATTGCAGTCATCAATAATAGTGCGGCTCGTTTCCAGGAAGTGGTTGATATCATCCTCGCGAGCGGCATGATCTATGGATATGGATTCACCGTTATCTTGGGAAAAGATGGCATGGTATTTCGCCAGGGCCGCAGCAGAGAGATCTATGGTGGAGTTGAGGTAAGACTGGCTGACAGGCTTGATCTCATGCAGCATATAGGCCAGGTTTGATCCCGGCACACAGCTCATGGCCAGGATTCCCTTCGCCTCATCCACAAACAGAGGACGAGGTGAAGATATGGCCATCGACCTGCATCCATTGTAAAACCTTGATAAATTGGCATATTCAAGAAAGACCTCGTCGGGCTGATAGTTCCGTGAGATCTTGACTACGATTTTGTCCTGAGTTTTGCCACGACAGACATCCATCCGGAAGATCCGGGAGTTTCTGCAATGTATGGTCATCTTGCTCTTTACCTTGCAGCCAGGATACCTGGCCTCCATGTACCTTTGAACCTCTTCCCGATTCATCTAAGAGCTACCTCTTCTTTCGGAGCACTGCAATTTATTTCGGTGCGCTGTAATGACGGTCTCCTGTTTAAAGCAAATGGTCGCTGCAGGTCTAAAGGAGAGGTGAGGACTTACCATAAGAGACTCCTGAAAAATTATATCAAGCAGAAGAGAGTAGTACAAATTATGGATAGTGCTATTGGCAACAGCGTCTATAATTTCGTTGAGCTTGTTGGAACCTCTTCCAAGAACTGGGAAGAAGCAGTCAGCAATGCAGTAGCATGTGCCGGTGAAACGCTGACAAACATGAGGATTGTCGAGGTTGTAGAGATGGACACAATTCTTATCGAGAGCCGGGTGGTCCAGTTCCGCGCACGGATCAGACTCTCCTTCAAGCATGAGGTCGAGCCCGAGACGCTCTAGCAGATGAAAGGAAAGGCTTAACAAATACAACCACAAGGCATAGGAATGTGCCTAAAGTAAGTCTGATCATTCCAACCAGAAACGAATCCGAGACAATCTGCGAGTGCATTGAGAGGGCGTTTCAGGCCTTTAAGGAGATGGACATTGATGGCGAAGTTCTGGTGTCAGACAGCTCGACAGATGATACAGCCAAAATCGCACACTCCTGTGGGGCCAGAGTTGTCAAACCCAAGAAACTGGGATACGGAAACGCCTACCTGGCCGGATTCGAGCAGGCTTCCGGAGATTATCTAGTTCTCATGGATGGGGACCTGACATACGATCCTGCTGCCATGCGGGACATGATCACCATTTTACAGAGCGGCAAGTACGACATGATTATGGGATCGCGGCTCAAAGGAGAGATCATGTCAGGAGCGATGCCAGCTCTTCATCGTTATATTGGAAACCCCGTTCTCACCGGGATGCTGAATCATCTATTTTCGAGCAAGATCTCCGATGCCCACTGCGGGCTGCGTGCCATCAGCAAAGATGCTCTGAACAAGCTCAGCCTGAAGTCGGGGGGGATGGAGTTTGCCTCCGAGATGGTCATTGAGGCAATCTGCAGAGGCCTGAGGATCGCCGAGGTTCCAATCACATACTTTCCACGCAGGGGAGAGTCCAAGCTGCATTCCCTCTCAGACGGCTGGAGGCATGTGCGTTTCATGATGCTCTACCGCCCAATTCCGTTTCTTCTCGTTCCGGGACTCCTGGCGCTGATCTTCGGACTGGCGCTGTTTATAGGGGTGTATCTTCAGGGAGGATCAAGGATGCACTCCTCAATACTTGGAGGGCTGCTGGCAATCATTGGCTACCAGATGCTCTTGGCAGGCCTACACTTCGATGCCTTCGCAATGTCTTACGGCCTCACTCATTCTGGAAGAATAAAGAGGATGATGAGCTACCATTCCTTGGAAAAAGAGCTGATCCTCGGGACGATCTTGCTGGCTGCGGGAGTATTGCTTGGCCTGAAGGTCCTCTTGAGCTGGCAGGCTGTCGGCTTCGGGGCCCTGGACGCTGCACCAAGCGCCATGATGGCCATGATATTGTCCATCCTGGGAATCCAGACGATATTCTCCGGGATGTTCATAAGCCTGCTCCTGCTCAATAACGGGCAGCAGGATTAGGAAAAGATGCCAATCGTATGGCTGAAGTATCATTGGATTTACCGGGACACAACTGAACTAAAAAAAGAATATGCTCATTGGTCTCAATACCAATGAGGATACGATACGCCCCAGCCGGAGCTAGTGGTATATGCACTCTGGCCGACTCTATGAGTTCCATAGTTGTATTGAGTTCTAAGCATACCCGAATATCCATATTTCTGAGCCAACTCCGCAGTATATATCGGACGCGCGTATGCATAGATTCCCTGTTGTGCCAATGTATTAGTGGAGGTTGCGTAGGCTGTTGCAGACCATGTGTTGGGGTACGCACCTAATACAGGATAATAAGACATCTTGGCTAATACTTCCGAAGAGTCCCGGATATATAAGGGCGACATGGTGGTTTTAATTCCAGTATATCGAGATCTTGATGCCCATAGATCGGTCAGGATGTACCCACTGGACGAAGATGCGCTGGCATAAGAAGCCTTCTGAGACACTTGGACTGTGGAATATGTTGCATAAGCTGAGTTCGAGTACCCAGAAAGATATGCATTATTAGATGGCGAATAGACCTGGATCTTTGCCATGGCCTGATTGCCGTTGTTGGAAGAGGCATATGCATAGGCATATATGGTATTTGCGTACCTGGAGGTCAATGCTTCACGGACCAATGCGTATGGATAATTGGACGAAGCAAAATCATATGTAGTCCGAGCACCGGACCCAGATACAGAGAAACCAGCTCTGACAAACCCACCAAGTCTTCCATAGACGTATCTGGAAGTTGATCCGGGGCCGCTGAAACTCCAGGCATTCGTTGCAGTATTAGTTGTAGGATCCAGCACGATATGTTGGTCCACGAAGTCCCCTGTGCTTGCTCCATAGTTCATGTCCATTTTGGTTCCCGAAGAATCGCTGCCTTGGGATACGATTACATCAAGCCCATTTGCCCCTGTCACGAAAAACGCTAGCAACAGGGCCAGCATTATTTTTTTCATTTTAATCCATCTCCTGCAATTGCATTTGATCCAAGGAAGTCGAACAAGCTATTTGCAGATAGACGACCTTAGATCAGATAATTAGCAGTACAATATTAGTTGAAATACTTTCTGCCAGTAATTTTTACATTATCTATGTAGATAGAGTCAACCAATAAATAAATTAAGGGAATTGTATCAATAGTACAATAGCAGTCTTCAATGCGATCTGGCACTCGGTCGGCAAGGTTGGCATTTAGAAGCGTTCGTATGTGTTAGACTCATAAAACCACAAAATACCATGACAACACAACAAACAACTGGACTAAAAAAAAGAATATGCTCATTGGTCTCAATACCAATGAGGATACGTTACTCCCCAGCCGGAGCTAGTGGTATATGCACTCTGGCCGACTCTATGAGTTCCATAGTTGTATTGTTTTCTAAGCATCCCGGAATATCCATATTTCTGAGCCAACTCTGCCGTATATATCGGACGCGCGTATGCATAGATTCCCTGTTGTGCCAATGTATTAGTGGAGGTTGCGTAGGCTGTTGCAGACCATGTGTTGGGGTACGCACCTAATATGGGATAATAAGACATCTTGGCGTATGTTTCCGAAGAGTCCCGGATATATAAGGGCGACATGGTGGTTTTAATTCCAGTATATCGAGATCTTGATGCCCATAGATCGGTCAGGATGTACCCACTGGACGAAGATGCGCTGGCATAAGAAGCCTTCTGAGACACTTGGACTGTGGAATATGTTGCATAAGCTGAGTTCGAGTACCCAGAAAGATATGCATTATTGGATGGCGAATAGACCAGGATCTTTGCCATGGCCTGATTGCCGTTGTTGGAAGAGGCATATGCATAGGCGTATATGGTATTTGCGTACCTGGAGGTCAATGCTTCACGGACCAATGCGTATGGATAATTGGACGAGGCAAAATCATATGTAGTCCGAGCACCGGACCCAGATACAGAGAAACCAGCTCTGACAAACCCACCAAGTCTCCCATAGACGTATCTGGAAGTTGATCCGGGGCCGCTGAAACTCCAGGCATTCGTTGCAGTATTAGTTGTAGGATCCAGTGCGATATGTTGGTCCACGAAGTCCCCTGTGCTTGCTCCATAGTTCATGTCCATTTTGGTTCCCGAAGAATCACTGCCTTGGGATACGATTACATCAAGCCCATTTGCCCCCGTCACGAAAAACGCGAGCAACAGGACCAGCATTAGTTTTTTCATTTCAATCCATCTCCTGCAATTGCATTTAATCCAAGGCAGTCTACCAGGTGATCAGCAGATACACAACCTTAGATCATACTATTAATAATGCGATATTAGCTAAAATACTTTCTGCCAGTAATTTATACATTATCTATGTAGATAGAGACAACCAATAAATAAACTGAGGAATTGTATCAATAGTACAATAGCAGTCTTCAATACGATCTGGCACTCGGTGGGCAAAGCTGAAATTTAGAAGATTTTGCATGTGTTAGACTCATAAAACCACAAAATATCATGACAGCACAGCAAACAACTGGACTAAAAAGAGAAATTCAAAGATTGCCTGTAGCCCATTATGTATTCTACCAGCGGAGGTCGAGGTGGCTGTTGTGGCCCATGTGACACAAAAACCGATCAAGCGAAAGCCACTTGTATGCCTCATGCTAGCTTGCACCACGAAAAGGATGATCGATACAAAATGCCAAAGAACGACCACGCCCTGATAGCAGTCATTGGCTCATGCATAGCCATATTCTGGCCTGGGGCCCTGACCTTTGGCTTTCCAGGAGTGATGGCACCACTATGGCAGAAGATGTTTTCAGTTGGCAGTGCCGCCACAGGTCTGACCATATTTTTTATGCTCTCGGCTGTTGGCGCATTCATGTTCCTGGTAGGCCGCTGGCAGGAGCACTGGGGCCTGCGACGGATGATGGCCATCGGCGTCGTTCTCACTGCACTCTCATCCCTCTTGATCTCCTCGGCCAGCACGATTTACACAGTCTATGCCTGGGCAGCTTTAAATGGCACAGCTTCCTGCTTTGTCTACGTTCCAGCCCTGACGCTGGTACAATGGTACTATCCGCAAAAGAAGGGGCTCGTGACTGGCACTGTGAGCATGGTCTTTGGCCTCTCTGCAGCCATCATGTCACCAATTTTCGGCGAAATGCTCGATTGCCTGGGCTATAAAAACATGAACCTGGCAGCAGCCACTCTCACCCTTTTCATCGGCCTCTTCGGAGCCTATTTCGCCCGCGCGCCCCTTGCATGGGAGACTGCTGCCCTGGCCCGGCGCGCCACAAAGGCCCAGAAGAAAGATGTCACAGAGGAAGACAAGCCCGCTTTTAAGTTCGGAACAGGAGACAGATCTAAGGGCGAGATCATTCTCGCAAGAAGATCGTTTACTGTAAAGGAGAGCCTGCAAACCAGGAGCTTCTGGATGCTCTGGGTCACCTGGACGCTAGCGGGAGCAGCAGGAGTCTCCATGACAATTCTCGCCACCAGTTACGGCCTTTACCTGGGATTCCCCCTGTCGTCTGCCATCCTTCTGCTCACTGCATTCAACCTAACCAACGGCCTGAGCCGACTGGCAAGCGGAATCCTCTCTGACCGCTTGGGAAGAAATTTTGTTATGAGCCTGGCATTCCTGGCTGCAGGACTTGCTTACCTGACCCTGCCATGGACTAGGCAAATTTCGTCCTGTGCCCTGCTTGCCGCTGTTGTGGGATTCTCCTTCGGCACCCTCTTTTCAGTATCTGCCCCGCTTGTGGCGGACTGCTTCGGCCTGGATCACTTTGGTGCCATCTTCGGATTGACCTTTGCAGCCTATGGCTTTGTTGCGGGACCTTTAGGGCCCACCCTCGCCGGGTTTCTGCTCGATTTCAATGAAAACAACTACATGCCGGTCTTCCTTTATTTGGGCACCTTCAGCTTGATGGCTGCATACTGCATCAGATGGGTGGTTCCACCCGACAAAAAAACCTTAAAGAGATGACCCGCCATTGTGCCCACCAACGTTGAATGGCAGCTACAGGGCTACTTCGCTGAATCGTTGCGAATTGGACTCAGCAGAGATATATTAGAAGCAAGTCGATTTTGCTTTTTATTTCGTTGTGGCAGAAGAGGAGCGCCCCGACCAAGCCGCATAACACGCTGGCGGCCAATGGCAGACGGTCAGGGCACATCATTCATCCCGATTCATTTTGCTTTGGCAAGTGAGCGCTGCAAGTGCGAAATGGTAAAGGAGGCCTTTGCAATTACTCGCCCACAATCTCGACATAACCGTACATAGTAATAAATCTTTTGCCATTAGTATGAAGACTTATATAAGTAATTTTATAAATTACAACAAAAGATAAATAGTTCCGCGTTCTTGCGAAATTGAAGCCAAGAATACAATCATAACTAAATGCTACAAAATTATTCATAAATTAAGTACAATAAAAATTGACTTCATACGAATGCCTGCTCATAATCAGTAAATTCCAATAAGCAACGGAAGCATTTATTAAGCTTGCGATTCACTTCAGATCAAGTCGTCTGATACGATGTATCATGATAATACAAATAGGTATTACATTATGTATAAGCATGCGTGATGGATCAGAGGCAGTTGATACAGGAAAACGAAAATGCGAATCGGCGCCATAGATCGCGCCAGAGGGATGGCAATTGGTTAATATCACTATCAAGAACCTCACATTCAGCTACAACAGCCATAAGATACTCAATGATCTCAACATAGTCATTGAGAACTCAGAGATCGTGAGCCTGGTTGGGCCGAATGGCTCTGGAAAGACCACACTCATCAAATGCATTGACCGCATACTCAAGCCCAAAGGCAGCATTCTCTTAGACGGCCAGGAACTTGAGAGGATGAGCCGTCAGGAGGTAGCTAGACAGATAGGCTATGTGCCCCAGTCCAGCTCTACTCCGCTCGCCACCACTGTATTTGATACAGTTCTCATGGGAAGAAGGCCTCACATTAGCTGGAAGGTGACAGACTTCGACCTGGATAAGGTAGCTGAGGTACTGGAGAGGCTTCACCTGGGGGATCTGGCCATGCGCGACTTCGCTCAGCTCTCCGGAGGCCAAAAGCAGAAGGTCCTCATCGCCCGCGCCCTGGCGCAGGAACCGACAGTGCTCCTTTTAGACGAGCCCACATCCAACCTGGACATGCTCCATCAACTGGAGGTCATGGAGACGGTGAGCAGCCTCGTCAAGGAGAAGAACATTTCAGCAATCATGGCAATACACGACCTGAATCTGGCCTCTAGATTCTCTGACAAGCTGGTAATGCTGAAGAGCGGCAAGGTCTATGCCTCAGGCGAGCCAAAAGTGCTTCTCAACGAGGACAACATCAGTCGGGTCTATGGGATCAAAGCCATGGTCATGAACGCTATGGGCAGGCCCTACATAGTTCCCATCTGCTCATTGGGCGAGGCGATAGCATGCGATTGAGCTAAAAGAAGATTGCACTTTATGATCCAGCGTCCCGTCTACGAATGAGCAGATGTCCTTAAGCACCGATGGGTCGTTGATCCAGACTCCGCTCTCCAAGTTGGCTTCAGTGCCACCTTTAGTGAGGTTGGCTGAGGCGACTATGGCCTCCCTTCTGTCAACCATGTAGATCTTGGCGTGCAGTCCTGCTACAGGCACCAGCTCGCCGCCCAGAAGAGATATCTGCTCACGGAGATCATCGCTAAAGCCCATAGAGTAGTCGTACTCAGTTCCACGCATAAATACCCTCAATCGCCCTCCTCTTCGAGAAAAGCGCCTCAGAGGTCCATTCAATTGGTCCCAGGTATGCCTTTTAATCCACGGAGAGACTATTACTATCTCAAATGAAGCCCTCTCCAGCATGATTCTGAGCTGGTTCTCTATGGAATATTGCTCCTCAGAAGGATTGGTGGACAAAAATATAACAGTTGAATGATTATTCTCCATCGCAAGGTGATCCTCGAGAAATTGGAGTCGCTGGCCGGATGCATAGTCCCGGGTTTGCTTTGCTTTTTTCAGTTCGTCCTCCAATTCTCTGGACCTCTCTTTCCACTTGAGCAACTGAGCTGTGCCGCGCTGGAGATGATCGATGCTGTCCTCCTTCTCCCGCAATTGATCCTGCCAGAGCTGGATGTTTTTTTGCAGCTTCATGCAGTTATCTTGCAGCTTTCTGCTCCGGCCCGCTTGAAGCTGGATTATGGTGAGGGAGAGAACCGATAACGCTAAAAATACCAGCCAGACCAAGTACTCATCCATGCCCACACAACCTACAGCAATTTTTCTCGTGCAAGTTATATAAAGATGACGCAATCGATATACTTAGAAGATATTCATAATTAATTTTTAATACTCAGATATTTTGGAGAAAAAATAAGAGTCTGGATGATTTGGTAGATAAAATGAGAGATCAGGGAAATTGTTCTTAGAACATCCCTGGAGGCATGCCGCCCATTCCGCCCATACCACCCATTCCAGGGGGCATACCCATTCCACCCATTCCGCCCATTCCTGGAGGCATGCCGCCTGCCCCGCGCTCTGGCGGCTTCTTGGTGGAAGCCAGAACATCATCAATGCGCAGGATCAGACATGCAGCATCGGTTGCAGATAGGATGGCCTGAATCTTGACACGCAGAGGCTCGACCACGCCGATCTTCAGCATATCCTCTACCTCACCAGTGTAGGCGTTGAGACCAGCATTCTTGTTCACACCATGCTTGTTCTTCAGCTCCACGATCTTATCAATGGCATCAAATCCGGCATTCTCGGCGAGAGTCTTTGGCACTATCTCTAGAGCCTCGGCGAACTTTGTAACAGCCAGCTGCTCTCTGCCCTTGAGAGTTGACGCATACTCCCGCAGGCGCATGGATAGCTCGATCTCAGGGGAGCCGCCGCCTGCTACCAGGAGGCCGTCCTCCACGACATCGGCCACAGCATGAATGCCATCATCCAAAGCCCTCTCCAGGCCGTTTAAGACCTGCTGAGTGCCGCCTCGAAGCAAAAGGGTTGCTGAGCGATTCTTGGTGCCTGTGACAAAGGTCATGATGCCATTGCCAACCCGCGTCTCCTCGACTACTGCAGCAGTCCCGAGATCTGCGGGCGTCAGCTCATCTAAGCCGGTGACGATGTTGGCTCCTGTTGCCCTGGCAAGCCTGTCGAGGTCCTTCTTTATTACGCGCCGGAGAGCGATGATTCCGGCATTGGCAAGGTGATGCTGGGCCAGGTCGTCAATTCCTTTCTGGCAGAAGACAACGGTGGCGCCGCTGGCGATCACTTTATCTGCGGCCTCCTTTACGCGGACCTTCTCGTGCTCCATGAACTGCTGGAACTGAGTGGAGGAGGTGATCTGCACCTCAGTCTTGGTCTCTGTGTCCTTGGATTCGATTGGCGTTGAGAGGAGGGCGATCTTTGCGTTTACTACCTTGCGGGGCATGTTCTGGTGGACGATCTCCTTGTCGATTACCACGCCGTCGATTATGCGAGAATCAAGAGTGCTCTCTCCCACCTTCTTCTCTACATTGACCCGATCCATGTCAAACTTATTTTTGCCGCCGTAGGTCTCAAGAGCATTGAGAACCAGCTCCACAGTGTACTGAGACATCTTGCCGTCCGGAAACTCAGCCATCTTGCCGGTCATTGCAGTCTCAGCAATCTTCTCCAAGAGGGCACGATCGTTCTCAGAGGCTTTAGTTGCCAGGCTCTTGACGATCTCTATGGCCTTCTCCGATGCCATGCGATATCCCTGCACAATCATGGTGGGATGGACCTTCTGCTCCAGGAGAAACTCTGCCTTCTTGAGCAGCTCTCCGGCCAGGACGGCTACAGTCGTGGTGCCGTCGCCTACTTCAGTATCCTGGGTCTTGGCAGCCTCAATCAACATCTTGGCTGCGGGGTGCTGAACATCCATCTCTTTTAAAATAGTCACACCATCATTGGTGATTGTCACTTCTCCAATTGAGTCCACAAGCAACTTGTCCATGCCCATTGGACCCATTGTGCTCCTCACCGCATTGGCCACGGCGCGGGCAGCCATGATGTTATTTGAGATGGCATCTTTTCCCGACTCTCTGCGGGTGTCCTTTAAAATGATAATTGGCGTTGTGCCCATTCCTGCCATTCGATAATCCTCCAATAATTGCCTGATTTTCCGAGCGTTCCTAGCTTATTCTCAGCTTCACAGTATTTGATCTTCTATAAAAGCGTTTTCCTGGAATACGACAGCATCAATTTGGTCGCTCGCTAGAAATTGGTGAGAGCCGGGCCTATTGAGTAGTATGTCTCAGCCGGATATCCTTTGACCATACCGTAGGCATCCGAATCAGGCAGAAGTGACTCGGATTGATTCCAGCTAGCGTCAATGCTGTGAACGGGAGCGTAGCTCTTGCTGATCGAGTAGGGGTCCAGCTTTGTCGATTCGGCAAAGGGCTTTAGCATCAGCGATTCATTGGCGCCGAAGATAGACTCAATCCAGGAGTTGTACTCAGCAACGGCTGAATTGAAGGGAGAAATGTCTCCGCCATTTGCAGTATCATACTTCTGGGCCATACTCCAGCCTTTGCCAAGGCCGTCCAAAACGCCCCTCTGGTAGTCGCTCAAAGCCTGAGAAGATGCTGCGAGGCCGAAAATGATGGCCACAATCATCAAAGTAAACTGCGCTCTATTCATCTCTGCCATCTCCTATCTAGATTGTACTGCAAATTATATGCAGCGCAGAAATAAAAGACTTTCCAGCAGTCCGAGGACGATTTGCACCTACGACGATCACCTCGCCGGCTCGATCAGGTCGCCCTTCCGTAGGGCCTCGATCACCTCTGGCCAGGCCTGGCCACTGATTGGGGCAAAGGCGCTCCTCATGAAGCCGCCTGCACTGGATCGCTCTAAATCGCCGCCCATCCATTCCTCATGGGCAATCTGATCGAGGGCCAACGCCTCCTGAGAGATGCGACAGATCCTGCCGGCAAATGCAGCAGCCGATTTCGCCAGGACGGTTGCCGAGACATAAACCGGGCCCACAACAAAAGTGGAACCCGGCTTGGTCGACTGCTCCAGCACAACGCGCAATATCTCTTGGCCCGCTGCTCTGTCCAGGCCACCAGCTCCAAGGCCATAGAGATCCATCTCCACCAGGGCATAACGGCTGCGGGGGGAAGCAATGCAGATGGCTGCGAACGCACGGCTGTGCAGCCGGCACCATTCCCAGTATTGATTCAGAACCTCGCGATCGCTGATCCAGACAACATGACGGGCAAGGACGGACTCTTCCAGACAGCTATGCGGCTTGAGCACATATCAGTCTGATGTGCTCAAGGTAGGTGTAGCTTTTGGACGCGAGAGGGGGCAAATAAAATTTGTTTAGTTAATTTTATATACTGTAATGAAGGACTTTAAGATTATACAAACGGGGGATTAGCATGAAGATAAAGGTAATCTGCGGAAATTGCGGTTGCGTAAATGAAAAAGACAGAGAGGTGCTCCTGAATCCCGATTATAGTTCGGACGACTGGCTATGCGAGCTTCCGGCCAATTTCGAATGGATTCTGCCGGTTGGAAAGATCTCGCCCATCGTCGGCAGCCCTCTGTATGTCTCCAGCTTAGGAGGCAGCCTCTCCCGCAAAGATTACATAGAGAGGTACAATCTGGACCCGGAGATAGCCTATCAACTGATGAGAAAAGAGGGAACAAAATCGCTGGCCCAAGCGATGGACCCGGCAACGGTGCAGTCCGTGATAATGTCATCTAAAATTCCCGATGAAGAAGATTGGGCTGATTGAACAAGGCCCCCGGAAAGGAGCAGGTGGCATGGAACAAAAGCCTTAAATACGACGATTGACGTATGGAATTTGGCAAAGGTCGACGACCATCTTTTCCTCCTACAGAAAAAGACTTTTGCCTCCCTCCTCATTACCGATGCTCAGATAAAGGAAAGCCAGGGATATTGGTATTGATACATATAATAATAATTGCATTTGCCGGTATAGCATGGAGCATATACGTATCTATTTGTCCAGTCGTAGGGTGAATACTTTTTGAAGTTGCATTCAATTGGATGCAATCTGCAATAAGCTACCTCCCTGATGTTCGTTCCATCCATATAGGCGTCACATACAGGCCTTCCTAAAATATCATGGCCCAGGATATCGAATTGCAGTTCTTCGCCTCGGAAGGAAGAGATACCGTCCAGCGGTTTATCAAGAAGAACTTCGACCTCCGCCTGCAGTCCCAGAGTTCCGGGCTGAGTGACATTCACAGTCATGCCGTTCGGCTCTGAGATCGTCTCCACAGTGCCCATAAAATCGTATGCAAGACCCGAAGAGACCAGCAACGACAGGGTGAATAAGAAAGCAACTGCAATACATGAGGCAATCCTTAGAGAAGCGCCGAGAGTGGCCACTCCCGGCAATCTCACGACCTTCTGGTTTATGGAATAGCTATGGTTCATGATATAGCTATATGCATTCCATTGATATTCAAGCTTATGATGTCTTAGAGGCAGACCTATCGCAGTCCTGGAAGAAACCGTTTCATTGCCTCCGCGACAATCACCACAACCATTCCCACAGCAAGGACCATGACCCAGCTATCCGATGTCAGAGGCCGGGTCTGGAAGATGGATTGCATAAAGGGAATGTATACTACAGCGAGTATCGAGACTATCGAGCCCGTGATTCCCAGGAGCAACGCCCTGTTGCCGAATGGATTCATCTTCAAGATAGACTCATCCAATGATCGGCAACTATAGGCATTACACACAGTGAAGAATCCTAGCCCCACAAAGGCCATGGTCCTGGCATATTCCAGGCCCTGGCCCATCTTCCACGAGACCATGTACAGCCCGAGTGTGCCTGCCACAATCGCAGCAGCAATACCGAGCGTATAAATCATCAGGCTTTTCGAAGGCATGCTCTCTTTTGGGTCGCGAGGCTTCTTTCTCATGGTATCGACATGAGCAGGCTCGAGAGCGAGGCCAATGGCCGGAAACTCCTCGGCCACCACATTGATCCAGAGGATCTGGGCAGCCAGAAGAGGAATGGGATATCCTAGAGAGACTGCCACAAAGATAGTGGCAAGCTCGGCAAAGCTGACGGCCAAGAGATAAGAGGTGCCCTTTCGGATGTTGTCATAGATCCTTCTGCCCTCCTCGACAGCTCCTACGATGGTTGCGAAGTTGTCGTCCGCTATGACCATATCAGAGGCCTCCTTCGTGACCTCGGTGCCGGTCTTTCCCATCGCGATGCCAATGTCTGCGGCCTTGAGAGCAGGAGCATCATTCACGCCGTCACCAGTCATGGCCACGATGTTGCCACTCTTCTTCAGAGCCTCGACTATCCGCACCTTGTGCTCGGCTGTAACCCTGGCAAATACAGATACCGAATCGATCTTATCCTGTAGCCCTCGTTCGTCCATCCTATCCAGGTCCACGCCCTCCACCACCTCACCATTGCCGATATCCAGCTCTTTGGCAATGGCTCTAGCCGTCAGGGGGTGATCGCCAGTGATCATAACCGTCCGAATGCCTGCTCTTTTGCTCAAAGATATGGCATCAAGTGCCTCTTTTCTTGGAGGGTCCATCATGCCTGCGAGTCCCACGAAGATGAGGCCAGACTCGACAGAATCGCCTTCGATGGAATCGCCATTTTCCAGGGTTTTTTCAGCAAAGGCCAGGACCCTCAGGGCACGGTCGGCCATGCTGTCCGAGCTATCTAAAATGGCAATCTTATCCTCCTCAGCAAGAGGCCGAACGCCGCCATCGAAGGCTATGCGGCTGCATCGGCTCAAGACCACCTCTGGCGCTCCCTTCATTGATGCTCTGCGGCTGATGCCATGCGTTGCATCGCGGATGTCGTCTACCACAGTCATCATCTTGCGATCGGAATCAAAGGGATACTCAGCGATTCGAGTGCAGCCGTTCCTAACCCCATCCAGGACCCCGGCCTTCTTGGCGGCTACGATTATTGCGCCTTCCGTTGGATCACCCACCACCCGCCATTTGCCGCCTGACTCTTCGAGATCCGCATTGTTGACCAGAATACCGACACGAAGGAGTCGGACAAGATCGTCATCCTTTGGGTCTATGGCCCTGCCCTGCACTGTAAAGGCGCCATCAGGGGTGTAGCCAGATCCATCTACATTTATGGTTCGAAATGTCTGGATCTCTCGTAAGGTCATCTCACCAGTCGTCAGCGTTCCGGTCTTGTCAGTACAGATAACCGTGGTCGAGCCGAGCGTCTCGACTGCCGGAAGCCTCCTGATTATGGCGTTCTTCTTGGCCATTGCCTGGGTTCCAAATGCCAGGGCCAGTGTGACGATGAAAGGAAGGGCCTCAGGCACGCCGGCCACAGCAAGAGCAATGGCGGCGATCAGGGAATCCATGATAGGAGAGCCACGACTGGCGTCCAATACGAAGACGATGATAGATATGGCAAAGACCAGCACAGCCTGCCTTTTGGCCAGCTCTGCCAGCTTTATTTTGAGGGGCGGGTCCGCCGGACTCTGCTGGATCATGCCCGAAATTCTGCCAAGTTCCGTAGCAAGGCCGGTGGCAGTCACAACAGCTCTGCAATTGCCGTAGGAGACGATGGTCCCCATGAAGACCATATTCTTTCTGTCTGCAAGAGCCGCCCCATCGGGGATGCTCGCTGTGCTCTTTTTAATGGGCAGAGACTCGCCTGTTAGCGAGGCCTCGATGACCTCAAGAGCCGTCTCCTCGATGATTCGAGCGTCTGCAGGCACCCGATCTCCTGCCTCCAGATAGATCAGGTCCCCGGGAACCAGGTCTGCAGCAGAAACCGTGCTCATCCTGCCGTCTCGCATTACATCCGCTTCAGGGGCCACCATATCCCGCAGCGCTTCCATTGCCCTCTCAGCTTTGAACTCCTGGAAAAATCCAATGATGGCGACCAAGATGACAATTCCCAGGATGACAAAGGCATTAGTGCTCTCCCCTGCGATGTAAGAGATCAGGGCGGCAAAGATCAGCACAATGACTGTGTAATCCTTGAACTTTTCAAAGAAAATCCTCAAAGGCGAGGGTTTGGAAGTGCTCTCCAGTTGATTGGGACCGTACTGAGAACGCCTGGAGGCCACTTCATCAGAAGAGAGGCCCAGGTCACCGGATTTCAACCCGGCCAGGACCTCATCAGTTGGAATCGAATGCCAGTTCACGTGTCTAGCCTCTATTGTAGAGTAAACGGGTTTACGGCAATTGTAGATATAGCTTTCGCAAAAAGCACAATTGCAAACGATTATTGGTATCAATTCAATATGTTTCGCGACTGGAAAGAAGAGTTAAATATTTAGCTATGTAGTAGACACTGGGTTATGTAAACTAATCATTGCATGTTAAGAGGGCTGGGTATTAAACGAGGGGAAGTGCCCAACCATATCAAATGGTCTGACTGTAGCAATGGACATCAGTAGATGGATTTGTGAGCGTAAATAACTTACGAGAGAGCCCAATTCCTCCCCCAACCAGAAGAATTGGGCAACATGTTGAATAAATTTATTATTCATTCCGGAAATATCTTCCCAAGAATGCATTTTGTCCCCAAACAATATAACTTTAACATTATAATTATGTCGGAAAGTGACGCGCAAAGATCGATCCCTTGCCCTATGCCTGCCAGTAATGATAACGCCCATGCAATAAGTCACACAGTCACACGTGTAGCCGCGGGTCATCTCATGGAGACACAAAAATCGACAATCGCCTACCCTACCCTCCCCCGCGCGGCCTTCTGCACGCTCTGGTCCTGATCCTCTGCCAGCCGCTCTAGCACCGTCTGGGGCGTATTGGGATTTTCAGCCACAGCCACCCTCACCATCCAGGACCAGTGACCGGCAAGCTCCTCCAGTATTCGTCCCTCCAGCCGGACATTTCGGGCCAGCGCCTCCCTCACCTCCCAGCTCTTGTCAGTGGCAAGCATGGCCAATGCCGCCGCAGGCGTGCGCAGGTTTTGCGCGGTTGTAACCCGCACGTCCATGATCCGGTCTGCTGAAAGATAGACGAGCAGCTCCTCCGAGGTGGCGGGGTTTCTGGCTATGTTGTTTCGAACCTCCCAGAAGACATCCTTGACCATCTTGTTCATAGATTCTCCAGACAAACGTGGATTGCTTGCCGCTGCGGACCTCACATGATCGTCAAAATCGCGAGCCAGGAAATCGAGGATAGATGCAGAGATGTTTGGGCTCTTGGCAACAGCCTCCCTGACTAGGTACCGGTTCTTTTGCAGAGTGCTGTCGTAGTCAACCATCTCGTCCCCAGCCAGCATCTCCAGAATCTCGGAGGTCGCCCGCGGGTTCAGAGCCACAGCCGCCCTCACAAACCCAGAACTATCGTCAGCAAGCCTGGCGAGCGCCTGTGACGAAGTACAGGCATTTCCGGCAACGGCCTCCCTCACCCACTGCACACTATCCCGGGCCAATGCATCCAGGACCTTTTCAGGAGCATCAGCACTCCAGGCCACCTTTCGTCTCACATGCCAGTCCCAGGCCTTTGCCAAGACCTCCGGGTCATCCTGCCCATTTATGTCATCAGACTTCAATTCGGTAGCAGACAAATCCATAAACCTCATCTAAAAGTGACTTGATGTTCCGTTCGTCGTGCCTCTCAAGCCGCCTCACCACAACCGGAAGGCCGATGCCAGGAGCGATCTGGCGGACGAGACTCTCCTCGCCGGATACGACGGCGTACTTGAGCAGGGGTTTGTATTTGCCCATCAGCTCTGCCAGCTTTTTGTTCACCAGATCGATATGGCCTTTGATGTCCTCTTCTCTCAGCCTCTCAAACCTCTTCTGGCTCCATCCGCCCTTCGAGTGCTTGCCCATGACACCGCTCTCGACAATCTCCTCCGCCTCGAAGCACTCCCGGCTGAGAGCAACTCCCAGAAAGGTATCACCGGCATGGACGGATACAACCAGAACGGCAGCGTCCATCATCTCATTCAGAGGCTCAAGGTAAAAGGTAGCCGCCTCACGCATGAGGCTCACCTCGATGGGAAACGGCGGGACAAGAATCATAGAGAAGAGCTGGGGACTGTGCAGGATCATTGTCCCCCTCCGGGACTTAACGGTGATCATGGCCTTCTTGATTTGCGATGGAACGGCGGCATCCTCTGAAAAGTGGCCTGGGCAGTAAGCAGTTAGGAGGTCATCTCTTGGAGAGCGACAGGCCTTCAGCCTCTCGAAGAACAGATCCATCTCCCGCAGTCTCAGCTTTTTTGGCCTTAGCTTTTGCTCCTCAAATCTCTCAACAGGCGTTTCTGCACCAGGAGAAGATGCAGAGAGAGCAGATGCTTGCTTTTCGGCTGCTTTTAAAGCCAGGTTTGCCTCCTGGTTGGCGCTTGAGAGACGACGGATCTTCTCATCCCGCTTCTCAAGAGTGCGCAAAAGGTCCTCTCTTTCGCCCTCGAGCTTAGCAAGAGAGGCTTGCAGCTCCAAAATCCGATCTTCCAGCTTCTTTTTGCCGAAGAGGTCTACCAAAAGCATTACCCCCAAATTTTGTCTTCATCGCAAATGTCAACTGAGCAAACGAATCAAATGTCTGCCTACTTTAATATAATTTTAGCGCTCTGGCAAAGATACCAATATCGAGTTTTAACTCGCGGGGTCAAGGGGTAGAGAAGTCCCCATCCTTTAGGGTGGGGATGAATCGTGCCCCTTGCAAGATTCCTTGTCCAAGATCCGGTTGATGATTGTATCATAACTTTCTCCTTTCTTGCCGATCTCTTTCAGTCGCTCTCTTGTACTCGTTCTTAGCTGGATTACAGCTACGTCTTTCTTAGGCATAAGTCTTATATAGCACCTATGTACTATATATAACTATGACATGACGCCTCGGAGGCTCAAAGTGCTACCTGGCTGATCTGCGCCCTGATAAGGCCCGTTGCATGGTGATATACGTGCAACAATAGTAGGGAGGGAACACCCCGAATCTGTCCGATGAGATCTGAACCTCTGCATTGCTAATCTGATGTAAGTTTGGGCCGATGAAACGGAAACCGAAAATTCCCGCAAAACGTGCCCCGAAGCCAGAGGGCTATGACGGCGTAAAAACGAAGAAGCAGCAGGGAAGCCCCGGCCTTTAGGCCGTGGGAGGAGTTCACGAAACGCGCAACAATAAGATTAATATCTCCACTTAGCATCGATTGCCAATATGTCTATTCACTGGGCTGACGTCATCGCTGAAAAGCTGGAGAACTCTGGCCCTCACACCATTGCCACGGGCATAACACCATCCGGACCTGTGCACATCGGAAACATGCGCGAGGTCATGACGGCTGAGGCCGTTTACCGTGCCCTGCTGGACCGGGGTGTGGAGGCCCGGCTCATTTATATTGCCGACACGTACGACCGCCTGAGAAGGCTCTACCCCTTCCTGCCGGAGAGCTTCAAGGAGCACATTGGAAAGCCCCTTTCAGAGATTCCATGCCCCAAAGGATGCTGCGGCAGCTATGCCGACCATTTCTTGAATCCATTTTTAAAGAGCATGGAGCGCCTCGGCATCAAACCAGAGGTCTTCCGAGCGGATGTGCTCTACAAAGAAGGAAAGTACAATGAGGCCATCAAGACGGCTTTGCAGAAAAAAGACGACATCGCGCGGATCCTTAAGGAGGTCTCAGGCCGCGATGTCCCGGAAGGCTGGAGCCCCTTTGACACCATATGCTCGGCCTGCGGCAGGACGAACACCACGCGCGTCACGAGCTTTGATCTGGATGCGGAAACGGTGGACTACGTCTGCTCATGCGGAAGCACTGGCACGGTATCCATGAGTGGTGGAGGAAAGCTGGTCTGGCGTGTGGACTGGCCAGCCCGCTGGCCCATCTTCCATGTCACAGTCGAGCCCTTTGGAAAGGACCATGCCACATCAGGCGGTTCCTACGACACTGGCAAACGCATCAGCCAGGAGATATACAATTACCCGGCTCCATTTCCAATGGTTTACGAGTGGATCCACCTCAAGGGCGTGGGTGCCATGCACAGCTCAACGGGAATTGTGGTCACAATCCAGGAGATGCTGGACGTGGTGCCTCCTGAGGTCCTGCGTTACCTGATCATCAGAAATAAGCCGGAAAAACATATCGAGTTTGATCCAGCCCTACCGCTTCTATCTCTTGTAGATGAGTACGACCAAAGAAAGGGAGACGAGAGGGCTATAGAGCTCTCAAATATCAACAAGAGCGGTCCCTTTGAGATACCATTCCGTCACATGGTGACTGCTGTTCAGATCGCGCGGGGCGGGGGCGACGAGGATGGCCTCTTTGTAGCCCTGAAGAGATCCGGCTACGACGTCCTATCCCGAAGGGAAGAAATCTTAGGTCGAGCCAGAAATGTGCAGACATGGCTTGACAAGTACGCGCCGACCTACGTCAAGTTCCAGGTGCAGGAGTCTCTTCCTTCAGCTGTCAAGAACCTCACCTTGGACGAGAGACGTGGGCTGGGAATCCTGGCTGAAAGGGTAGACGAAAAGACTGCAGCCGAGATTCATGACATGGTCTATGCTGTTGCCACTGAACTTGGACTTGACTCCAAGAAGTTCTTCCAGGCCATCTATCTGGCGTTTCTCGGAGACCGTCAGGGCCCAAAGGTAGGATGGTTCCTGGCGAGCCTTGATAGGGATTTCGTGAAAACCAGGCTCATAGATGCGGCAGCCTCATGAGCCAACTAGACGAGAGCTTGCACAAGATCTACCTGTCCGGCCCCCTATTCTCGCGGGGCGATATCGCCTGGGCCGGACGGGTCAAGGCCTTTTTGGAGGACCGGGTGGGTAGATTCAAGGTCATCTGGCCTCATGAGATCGTACCCTGCTCGTCTGGGAAAAAAGAGATCTTCGAGGCCAATCTAAAAGCCCTGAACGAAGCTGAGATCATGGTGGCGCTTTTGGATGGCCCTCAGGTTGACGATGGGACTGCCTGGGAGGTGGGCTATTTCTTTTGTCAGGGAAAGAAGATATTTGGGATCAGGACCGACTTTCGTCGCGCTGGAGAGACAGAATCCTCCAGAGTAAACCTCATGATCGAATGCTCCTGCTTGGCCCTGGCCAGTGGCCTGGACGAGCTTGCTCATGAACTGCAGAGGATCCCGGATTGATATCGCCGGTCTTTGACCTGCCCCTTCTATTGGTTGAAGAAGAGAAGCGTGTGCTTGTGGCTGCCGATATTCACATCGGACTCGAGCACGAGCTGTGGCTCGGCGGCATCACCATTCCCAGCCAGACAGAAAAGATCCTGTCCAGGATGCTTGAGTGCTTAAAAACAATCAAGCCGGACCGACTGGTACTCCTCGGCGACGTCAAACATAACGTTCCAAGGACGAGCTGGCGGGAGAAAAGGGAGCTTCCAGAGTTCCTGGGCAGTCTCTCGTCCGCGGTTAAGGTTGACATCGTGCCCGGAAACCACGACAGCAATCTGGCTGACATGGCTCCCCCCGGCGTCCGGATGCATCCGTCCACAGGATTTGTGCTGGATGGCATCGGTTATTTTCATGGGCACACCTGGCCGGATGAGAGTGTGCTTCGCGCAGACCATCTGGTGGCGGGTCACCTTCATCCTGCTATCAGGCTTGCGGACCCTCTGGGTCACGCTACGGTGCGTCCTGTCTGGGCGAAGGCACGATTGCTGGCCAGGGCGGCAGCAGAGCATTACGCCCATCTTGGCGATCGTCTTCAGGATCGGGAGATCATCATAGCTCCTGCCTTCAATCACCTATGCGGCGGGCTGCCACTGAATGAACCTGTGGAGGATCCACATGGTCCGCTCATGGCCATGGTCGACTGGGACCACGCGCGCCTCTATCTGCTCGATGGAACTGAGCTTGGAACGCTCACAGATATAAGATCTGCATTAGGGACGCTGCCAGGGCAATAAGAGTTATTACCATCCCCCGAGATGCTACTGCTACCAAGTGAGGGGATGATGAATTGAACAATAAAGAGAGGCTTTTGCAGCTGCTCAAGGATAAATCGCTTGAAATAAGGCCTGTGATCCTGTCCTCGGGCAAGAAGAGCGACTATTACATGGACTGCAAGCGAGTGACCTTGAGCCCGGAAGGCGCTTATCTAACCGGCAAGCTGATGCTGGAGATGATCAGACCCGAGGTCAATGCAGTCGCCGGCCTCACCCTGGGCGCAGATCCTATTGTATCATCTGTATCTCTTCTCAGCCATCTGGATAATAGGGGTCTCGCGGGCCTGATTGTTCGAAAGGAGCCTAAGAAACATGGTACCATGAGCTATGTCGAAGGCCCGGCGCTTCCCAAGGGCGCAAAGGTCGCAGTTGTCGAGGATGTGGTCACATCTGGTGCATCGCTTATCAGGGCAATGGATCGCATTGAAGCAGCAGGCTACCAGCCGGTCCAGGCTTTGACCATACTGGATCGCCAGGAAGGAGGACGGGAAGCCATCAAAGAACGAGGATTTGACCTGCAAGCTCTATTTACTCGTCTGGACCTGGGAGTAAACAAAAAATAAATTTTTTCTAAAGGATTAGATTAAAGAGCATCCTACTGGCCAATGTGATGCTCTTCACCAGTGCCTAATGTGGGATCAATTTCATCCTGCGACGCGCCATACTGAGACATACCGCCTTGTGGCATTTCTTCCTTTGGCCATTCTCCCTCGTGCGGCATTTCTTCCTTTGGCCATTCTACATCTTGCGACATGTTATTCCATGGGGTCTGCATTGACGCTGCACCTCCAGGCAGACTCTCATAAGGCGTGCCTAATGGATCAGTCGGATATGTGCTGCCGCTTTGCCATGGATAGACAACGGGCCCCCCTGAAGATAGCTGCCCCACTGGATATGGTTGCTGTTGTGACTGGGATGCCGAAGACGTTGTTGCGGTCGAAGACGTTGTTGCGGTAAACGGCGCCTCCAATCTGAGGCTGCGCCATGCCCCGCCTTCTGCATAAGAGATATCTGAAACGACCCAGTAACTGCCACTCTGTTCTGCCATTAACGGATAGCTGATCTGCTGTGTGACCCCTGGGTCCAGCTCTATGCTTTGCCCGCCCCCATTCGCGACGACTCCCGATGGGAGGCTTGGCGTAACCACTGCCTGCGTGGAATTAAAGCCATTGTAGGTCAGCGATACGGTTACCGTTACCATCTGACCAACTTCTGCCGAGGGTATCAGATTCTGGTAGGCAGTCAGTTGGCCGACTGCCGCCCCGGATATCAGCACCCCCACCCCCAGGAGCAGAATAATGCGCACCAATTCCAAATGCTTCATCAGATCCCTATTGATCTACCGAGGAGATTTAAAGATACCTGTCATACGAGGTTGATATGAGATCTATTCGATGGCATGATGCCTCTTTTCCTCATTTTCCAGGTACCAGACACCTTGGATGGAACCTTAGTCCTTTCCATAAAATACTTATCTGGTTTGGTGATATCATCCTCTGATGGATGTCTCGTTCTCTGCCTGGCGGCATTCGCGAGAAGAGAGCTTGCAGCTCAAAGGAGATAGCTTCTCCTTTCTTTTCGATAGGCGCTACACCAATAGACTCAACAGAATGAGCCGAGTATTCTTCGAGGCTTATGTAGTGGCCACTAAAGAGCTCGCCGCGCAGGAAGACCGGTTTCCCAGCTTGAGCGAGATAGATGCCAAGATGGAAAGCGGAGCAGTCTATGCCTTCAAGGATCGTTTGATGAAGAACACCGAGTTCTTCGAGGAGGTCAAGATCTCCGGCGTCTCCTACCTGGTTCCGCGGGCACTCAAGTTCGTAGATGTTACCGGCACGTATACCGATTTGATCCTGAGCTTCGAAGAAGGGACAGTGGTGCTGCCCACTCGAAGGAAGACGCCCCTGCCACTGGACGCCAAAGCTGTTCAGCCAACCGAAAATGGAACGGCTAAGCCCACCGATGAAGATGATGACGAGAACAGTTCGGTTGTCGACGATTCAGGGAAGCTGGATGCTGTCGAGCCAAGGCCTCCGGCCTATCCTCAACATATGGCAGAAACCTTTGAGGAGATCTCCTCAGAAGTCACTACGACGGAAGAAGCTGTAGCCAGCCCATCCACACCCAATGCACCCAATAATGCCCAATCATCTCAACTCACCTCTATTTCGAATAAGGAAACAAAAGCCCACGTCGAAACGCCTGAAAGAAAGCCTGCAGAAAAGGCTGCCAGAACCACTTCATTCTCGCCAAAGGTGATTGGTCTCCTGGGAGCAGCAGTCCTTTTAGCGATAGCTGTGGCCCTATTCGTTTCGACATCGCCGCCCAGTGAGCAAATCGATATTGGATATTCTGCCTACATCGACAATACCAGCAACGAGAGCTACCTGGGGTTGGATATAGTCAATCCTCATGCAATGGCAAATGATATGGAGATGGCCCTTCCTGCCAATATAGATAAAAGCATCAGCGCCAGGGGTGGAATAGTAACCATATCTCACGGCGACAACACGCTGGTACGATTGAACTCCAGCGGCGACGCAAGCGTAAAAATATATCTTCTGGGCAACTGGACGACAATTCCGGTTGGTCTGAGCTTTATCGCACCTGAAGGCTTTGAGTCCAGCCTGCAGGTCCATGGTCAGGACTACTATGTCACACGCAAGAATGAGACCCTTGTCTTGATGTTCAACCTGACCGGAGAAGGAGTAAGCTTTGAGCAGAGCTACACCAAGAATAGCTAGACTGGCGGCAGTAGCCGAGAAGGCTCATGCTGATGCTGCTATTAAGAGGATAATTTCTCTCGGTGCCTTTGACAAAAGCCGCAAGGTAATCAAGAGAGAGACACACGTGGAAATCCCCGTGGTCAGCTCCGTCTCAGGGTTTGATATAGTCCAGCAAGATGATCCGGCTTACTATCGTATGCTCCCGGATCTCTCCGAATCTCTTCAGAATATTCTTCCCGAGGACAGCCTGTTGCTCCTTCCTCGAGGATGGTTCATCCTGGGCGAGGTAATTGTTGTCAAGATTCATCCATTGCTCAAACCATATGAGAGACATATCGGTCAAGCCCTTTTGGATTATTATCCTCGCTGCTGCACTGTTCTTGCAGATGAGGGCATTTCTGGGCCCTTTCGCGAGCCCGTGAGGAGAGCCATTGCAGGCAGCAGGACCCAGACTATGCATAAGGAGAACGGAGTAATATTCAATTTGGATGCCGCGCAGGTGATGTTCTCGCAGGGAAACCTCAAGGAACGGATGAGGATGAGCCAACTCGGCAAAGGCGAGCTCGTGGTGGATATGTTCGCGGGAATTGGATACTTCACGATTCCCATGGCAGTTCATTCCCGGCCTCGAAGGATCCTGGCCATCGAGCTGAATCCCAACGCCTACAATTTTCTCTGCCAGAACATAAAGGAAAACCATGTAGAAGACATCGTCATGCCAGTCAGGGGGAATTGCGCGAAGGAGACGCCAGTAGGCTGTTCCGACCGGGTGATAATGGGCATGGTCCAGGTGACCGACCGATACCTCGATACGGGCATATCAGCGTTAAAGGCCGGTGGCATTCTCCATTACCACCAGACGGTTCCATCGTGGCAGTACCCAGATTCGGCAGTTCGGGATGTGAAGGCTGCTGCAACGAAACTAGGCAGGCAGGCCGAGATCCTCAACTGCCAGAGGGTGAAGAAGTACTCTCCGGGTGTGGTTCATGCTGTAATTGACGCTCGAATCGACAAGGATTTTTAAGTTGAGATTTTACAGGAATTCATGATTGTCACCTGGCTTGGACACTCCTGCTTTCTCTTGAAAGGCGATGACGGCCTCTGTATTCTCTTGGATCCTTTTATGGAGGACGAGGTAGGCTATCCGCTGCCTATTATGGAGACGAACATGGTAATCATAAGCCACGACCATCTGGACCATAACAACGTCGATGCTGCTGGAAGCTGTCCGGATGTGATCTTCGGGCCCGGCGAGTACATCAGCAAGGGAATAGAGATCAAGGGCATAAAATCCTATCATGATGATAGGAAGGGAAGACTGCGAGGAGAGAACACCATCTTCTGCTTCGAGCTTGACGGAGTCAAAGTCTGTCATCTGGGTGACTTGGGGCATACTCTCAGACCATCACAGATTCATGAAATCGGTCCCGTTGATCTGCTTTTCATACCAGTAGGCGGGAGATATACAATCGATGCAAAAAGCGGCAATGAGGTGATGAGACAACTGCATCCCGCGGTGGCCGTGCCCATGCACTACAGAACAGGAGCCCTGAGCTTCGATCTGGATCCTGTAGACGATTTTCTCATAGGAAAAGGGAACGTGACGATACAGGAGACGCTGCAGCTTACCGGCGAGACATTCATTGGTGGCGTCGTTGGTGATGGGCAGGTGGCACTGCTCTCTTGCCCAGTAGCTGAAGGAAGGCCCGCCGATCGATAGATTAATAACTACCTGCTGCTAGGTAGGTTGCGAAGCCCGGTAGTGTAGCGGTCAATCACAGGAGGCTCTGGACCTCCCTACCTAGGTTCGAATCCTGGCCGGGCTACTTTTACTCTGCAATCTGCTCTTCAGTCTCCTTTTATGGATAACATCTTATGGTTCACGGTTCGAGATGGTCTCTCTTCAGTTCGTCTGCTGCATCAGGCGTGAGATGAATCTCTGCCAGTCGAATGGCCCCCATAGATGAGATCATCCTGGCCATCATATCAGATATGGAACGCCCCAAGTTATCGTCTTTGCTCTTCAGGGCAATGGACAGCGAACAGCTCAGGTTGTAGGCAGTCCAACTGGCATAAGTGAAGTGAACCATCAGATCCTCCATTCCGCCCGTAATCCATGGTCCCTCCGAGTCAGGCCAGATAACCCGCGACCTGATATCTTTGAGGCTATCGATCTCTGCCTCAAACTGAACTAGGCCATCTCTCATAAAATCACATCCAGATGTGTTAAGAGCAGTGGTCATTTCTCATAGCTATTCAAGATTGCCATGGAGCAATTCCCGCTCTTCGATTTTAGGTTCATGATCTTCGGGTCATCTGTCAGATGGCCCGAAAACTAAATATATACATAACGAATATAAGAGTAGTTTGTTGCGCGATAGCCCAAACAAAGTGGTTTAAAAGCCGATTAAGTCAAGTCGATCCAGCATTCCGGCATCTGTGTGATTGGTTTTGTCTATCGTATCTGCCCGGAATTGTTCTTTGGGGTCGATAAGACGCCTGCCGAAATGAGAGCGGGCCTTCGGCAGTGACGATAAAGCGCCTTTCCCGGCGCAATTGCCCAAATCGCCTTAAACCCATGTTGGGTGAAGGTGCGCGCAAGCTAAAGATGCGTGCATAAATCGACAAGAACAGGCCCCTCATCTTCTGGTGATTGGGTCCCCTTAAAACGGGCGCTGTGCTGAAATCCGGTGCTGTCTGGTCGAGAATTCGCGCATTATCTGCAAGCGAGATGAGGCAGCCGCAAATTAGCGGCTCTGCTCCTCCCACGAGGGCGCTGTGTAGCAGCGTTCATCTCGCCTTATTCTCAACAAGATCCTTCCTTGGCGGCCAGTTCATGGATTCACCCCTCGCGAATCGAACGGACAATCTTGTCCATACAAAAAATTTATATGCCATCACTATCCCATGGTTAGTATTGAAAAGTGACTGAAAGGTGAGATGAAATGTGGGATAAAAGATATCCATCAATATTCGATATATTTGAGAACTTTACCAAGGGATTTCCCTTTGAGAAAAAGGAAAAGTTTGAGGATGATTGGTTCAAGGAGCCGTTCGAGGATATGATCAAGAAGTTTGAGGAATCAATGCCAACGGAGTTCCGGACCTTCGTGCGCGAGGAGGTTACGCCGGGAGGAGTCTCTCGCAGGTATGGGCCTTTCGTGTATGGCTTCAGCTATACTGCAGAGCCGGGAAAGGAGCCGGTCTTCCAGGAGTTCGGCAACATCAAGCCCTCCTACAGGGGCATCGAGCCAAGTCAGGGTCGCGAGCCACTGGTTGACGTCATGAGCGAAAAGGACCGGTTCAGAGTCTTCGTAGAACTGCCTGGCGTGGACAAGGACAAGGTAAAACTGGATGTGGCAGAAGACAGCGTAGAGATCAAGACTGAAGACGACAAGAAGTTCTATAAGATGATCCAGCTGGACTCCGCGATCGACCCAGATAGTGCCAAGGCCTCCTACAAGAACGGCGTCCTGACTTTAGAGCTGGACAAGAAGGAGAAGAGAAAAGGCAAAGAGGTCAAGATCGAATAAGCAATCTCAATGCGTTTGCCGGTTTATCAGCGAATTTTAGTTTTTTTCGGCACCTGTGAACGCATCACTCGGATTCCTTTTTTTAATGCAGCATTATGTCATCATGATGCTAGTAATTTCAGAAAATTCTATCAGATATTGCCTATATGAAAGCTATATGTCATTCAGGTGATCTAAATTATGTTATGAATATCCTATAAAACGTCAATGTGAAAAATAGCTACTTAAATGCATACGAGATAAGTGGGGTACATGCAAAGGGTGAGTGGTTATTCGGGGAAAGACGTAGTGGATGGTGATGAAAGGATCGAATGCATGCTATCCCGCCTGAAAGGCCTGATGGGCAGCAAGTACGGAGACGTCATCCTCCTGTGCAGCGTAACTGCAGCCTTCGTAATGCTCTTAGCGCTCTCGGCGGTTAGCTGAAAGCGCCGAGAGCATAAGGCCTTTCTCTTTTTTTCAGAAAAAGAATACGGTCCATGAATCTTGGGGCCTCCCTCCCTTGGCCATGTCAAAGCAATTCCTGGTCTTTTCGAAGCTGACTATAGATTGCTCAAAATCGCTCTTGCAGAAATGAGATCTATCTTGCTCAGGCTCCGAACCATGAGAGTTGACCTGTCGGCTCTCAGCTCTAACCAGATTCTCAAGTGCATTCTCATTTCTATCGAGAACATTCAACGATGCACCATCATTCATCAAAGTCAGAGAATAACCGGGGTCAATCTCCAGTGCTCTCTCGTAGCACTGGATTGCCTCATCGTGTTTGCCCATTTCTGCCATTACCATGCCCTTATTCAGCCAGATCACGGAAGCATTTGGCGAGATATCAAGGGCATGGTTAAAGCAAGCTATGGATTCGTCAAGCCGGCCCAGGTTGTAGAGAGCAAATCCGTTGCTGTTCCAGGCCATGACGTTTTCAGAGTCCAGTTCCAGGGCCTTGCCGCAGGCCTGCAGAGAATCCTCAAATCGTCCAATTATGCCATAGACCAGTCCTTTGCCGCTCCAGGCAACTGAGTCCTCAGGATCCAATGTGATGGCATTCTCGAAGCTTTGCAGGGATTCCTGCATTTTATGCAGCCTGATCAGCGAGAATCCTCTGCCATTCCAGGCCTGGGCCTTGATGGCACGATCGTCAGTCTCTTGAAGCACTCTGTCAAAGCAGAATATCGCAGCCGTGTCATTGCTCATATTGTCCAGAATCTGGCCTTTTTGCAGCCAGGCTGCGGCGCTGCTGGGATCGAGTTGCAGTGCCTGGTCACAATACGTGAGTGCGTCGTCATATCTTTCCAGCATCCCTAAAACCATGCATTTGCTGCAGCGAAGCTCAGGAGATTCCTGTTCCATTTCTATGGCTCTGTCCAGCGCCTGCAAAGAGCCTTCGTAATCGCCGGACTGGGCAAGCATAAGTCCCTTGAGATTGAGGGCCAAAGCTGAATTTCTGTCAACAATTGTCTTATTAAGCATCTCATTGATCGTCTCATCGATCGTCTCGTTCATGGGTTCACTGATTGTTTCACTCAGTTCTTGATCGACCTCCTCTTCGCGGCCCATGGCTTGAAGAACCAGGCTCTTGCCTGCCTGGGCTTCATCCATCCCTGGATCCATATCGATCGCTCTCTCAAAACATGCCAGCGATTCATTGTACATGCCCTGAGAATAGAGTGCCATGCCTTTGCCGCTCCAGGTATCGGCACGGGTGGGATCGATCTCCAAAGAGCGGTTGTAGGCATCAAGCGCTTCTTGCCATCGTTTTAGAGAGATGAGGGCATTTGCTTTGTCATTTTGGGCAGGAGCATATTGGGGATCTATTGCTATTGCTCTATTAAAAAATGAAAGCGCCTCTTCGGACCGCCCGAGGTAGTTGTACACCAGGCCCTTGTTGCTCCAGGCTTCTGCCAGCCCGGGGTCCAGGTCGATGGCATTCTCAGTGCAATTGAGGGCATCTTTAAACCTGTTCAGGGCAATGAGAGGGGAAGCAATGTTATTCCATGCATTATAGAATTTCGGATCTAGCTTTATCGCCTGGTTGTATGCCTCGACAGACTCATTGTATCTGCCCAAGGTGAAGAGGGTGAGGCCTTTGTTGAACCAGGCCATTTGGTACGATGCATTGAGCTTGATGGCCTCTTCAAAGCATCCCAGCGCTTCATCGTACATGCCGAGAATGGCAAGAGATGAGCCTTTGTTGCACCAGGTTATCGATTCATTTGGATTCTGCTTTAAGGAGTTATTAAAATATTCTAACGCCTCCGCATAGCGTCCCTCATTCATGAGCCCGATCCCCTGATCATTCAGTTGATCTGCGGAGTTGGACAATGCAGAATTGGGCAGATTCATCTTCATTTCCTGTAACTTGGGACCAATTAAAGAGATCTTCTCTGGTGCTATTATATTTTGAGCGGATGCTAATGAGACCTGCAGGGCCAGCAGGAGAAAAACAAGAGCCAATCGCTTATGCATCAAATGCCTCCTGCAACCCTCTTTGACCTTTAATTTATAAAGTGTTTTCGGGACAGATGGATTCACATAACAAAGATTAAATCACCCCCGGTGATCTAAATTCATAACGAGGATTGGCATGGACAAGAACGAAAAGGTAAATGAGCTTGCCAGGAGGCGGGGCTTTCTCTGGCCCGCCTTTGAGCTTTACGGCGGAGCTGCGGGTTTTTACGATTACGGCCCACTGGGCGCGCCCATGAAGAGGCGCATCGAGGACATATGGAGACAGTATTTTGTCATCTCGGAGGGCTTTGCAGAGATTGAGGCCCCCACCATCGGCGTGGAGGGGATCTACCAGGCATCAGGGCATTTGAGCGGCTTTTCCGATCCGCTTACAAGCTGCAAGGAGTGCAAGGAGATCTACCGAGCGGACCACCTCATCAAGCACATCATTGAGGTGCCTGATGCTCTCTCCAATGAGCAGATTTACAAATGCATCGTGGACAATGAGATAGGCTGCCCTGAATGCGGAGGAGAGCTATCGGAGGTCTACGAGTTCAATCTGATGTTCAAGACCATGATAGGGCCTGGAAACAAGATGACGGGCTATCTGCGCCCCGAGACCGCGCAGGGCATGTTCATCAACTTCCCGCGCCTGCTTCGCTACTTCCGCGATTCCCTGCCATTTGCTGCTGTGCAGATAGGCAAATCGTTTAGAAATGAGATCTCGCCCCGTCAGGGAGTGATTCGGCTGCGGGAGTTCACTCAGGCAGAGGCGGAGATCTTCATCGACCCACGAGACAAGAGCCATCCCCGCTTCTCTGAGGTCGCGGACATCAGGATGAAGTTCTATTCGCAGGAGGCCCAGGAGAAGGGTGCTGAGGTGGAGATGACCTTCGGCGAGGCTGTAGAAAAGGGCATTGTGGCTCATCAGGCTCTGGCCTACTACGTGGCCCGGACCTACCAATTCCTCCTGGCTGTGGGAGTGGCCCCGGACAAGCTGCGGTTCAGGCAGCACAAGGCTGATGAGATGGCTCATTATGCCGCAGACTGCTGGGATGCCGAGGTTTTCCTGGATCGGCTGGGCTGGATTGAGATTGTGGGCGTTGCAGATAGAACAGACTACGACCTGAAGGCCCATACTGCTGTGAGCCGGGTTAACCTGAGCGTCTTCGTGCATTACGCGACACCCATCAAGAGAAAGAAGCTCGTTGTCAAGCCCGACTTCAAGGCCTTAGGACCAAGGTTCAAGGCCAGGGCTAAGGCTGTAGGCGAGGCACTCAAGGCCCTTTCAGCCGAGGAGCTCGCAGGGCGCAGCGGCGACAAGATCCGTGTGGTTGTGGATGGTGAGAGCATAGAAATCGAGCCCAATCTCGTCACCTTCGAGAGCGTTGATGTGGAGATTCGGGGCGAGGAAGTTGTGCCCCACGTAATTGAGCCCTCGTTTGGCATAGACAGGATCATTTACACAGTTCTTGACCACTCGTTTTACGAGGATGCAGTGGACGGCGAGGCGCGAGCAGTGCTGCGGCTCAAGCCTTCTGTGGCTCCAATTGAGGTGGCTGTGCTGCCTTTGATGGACAGAAAAGAGCTAACAGATCCCGCAAAGGCCATCCTGCAAGAGCTGCGAGTAAGGGGCATGCGCGTTGACTACGACACGTCCGGGTCCATCGGACGGCGGTATCGGAGGAACGATGAGATCGGCACGCCCTTCGAGGTTACCGTGGACTACGAGACTATCGAGCAGGGGACAGTGACCATCCGGGACCGGGACAGCATGCAGCAGATAAAGGTGGCACGCTGGCAGATTGCAGATAAGCTCTCGGCACTGCTCTCCGGTGTTTTGAAGTTCCAGGATGCTGGAGACCTGGTGGCCTCAGTCAAGAAAGAATAGAACCGGAAGTGCAGAGAGGGAGTTTGGATCTTGCCTGAGCTGGTTGCTGACTGGCGTGCCAGGCTGGTCCGGGAGATAAGGCGAAAAGCTATTCATCTCTCAGGCCTGTCTGTGCCGTTGTCCCTCATATTTTTAGGCAGGGAGATAACGGCGGCAGCCATAGCTCTTGTTTTGGCTGCATCCCTGATAATTGAGGCGCAGAGGCTCCAAGGCAGGATCCGGCTGCCTGAGGTGCGGGATCATGAGAAGAACCGCGTGGCCGGATACATCTACTACATGGCGGGAAGCCTTCTCACGGTTCTGGTCTTTCCGACCATGATTGCAGTCACGGCCATGCTTTTTCTGGCGCTTGGGGATACCGTCAGCGGTCTCGCCGGCTCGATTTTGAAGAACAGCGACGTGCGGGGCGAGACTGCGGAGCCAGCCCGCGGGCCAGGATGGCGCGTCAAGCCGCTGCCTGTTCTGGCTGCGACGTTTATCGCCTGTCTGGTGATAGGAGCTCTATCCAGCCGGTTTACCGGGCTGCAAGGTCCGGTCTACCTGGCAGGGGCTGCTGTGGCTGCTTTTGTGGATGGGGTGGCCATCATCGTTCGGGGGCGGGGGCTGGATGACAACTTCGGCATCCCAGTGTTCTCCGGGGCGGCCATGAGTGCGGTAGCTCTGGTTCTCCTGTTTTAGAAGTTTATGTTTTAAAATATCAAAAACGATCACCACAAAGGCACAAAGTCACAAAGACTGAGTAATAATATATATTATTCAAATCTGAAGCGAGATTGTGTGATGGCAGGGACAGACAAGCCCCTGATTGCCAGAAGGGTCGCAAAGATTCCTCTTTTGGGGTGGCCTAGAAAAGGTTTTTTAAAGTATGGGATTGTAACACAACGCGCTCAAAAGCGGCAATAGCTGCTCACACAAAGGGAACAGGAGGATATGGAATGGATATTATTCTGATAGGTCCACCGGGATCCGGCAAGGGCACACAGGCCAAGATGATCGTCGATAGATACCATGTAAAGCACGTCTCCACCGGAGACATACTGAGAGAGAATGTCAGGAACGGAACGGCTCTGGGCGTTGAGGCCAAGAAATTCATGGACGCCGGCAAGCTGGTTCCGGATGCCCTACTCATTGATATCATCAAGGACAGGCTGGCAAAGGACGATGTCAAGGGCGGATGGATGCTGGACGGCTTCCCCCGGACCATGCCCCAGGCAGAGGCACTGGACAAGATCCTTCCGGCTCTCGGCCAGAAGATCGATGTCGTTCTGAACATTGATGTTCCCGATGCAGAGCTTGTCAAGCGGGTGACCGGCAGGCGGATGTGCAAGTGCGGTGCCACCTACCACGTCACATTCAACAAGCCCAAGGTCGAAGGAAAGTGCGATGCATGCGGCGGAGACCTGTACCAGAGGGCCGACGACACCGAAGAGACAGTCAAGCAGAGGCTGAATGCCTACCATGCCCAGACCCAGCCACTGATCGACTACTACAACAAGAAGGGACTCGTCGCCACAGTGCTCGGCGTGGGCGACATCAAGGCAATCTTTGGAGAAGTTGCCAAGAAGCTGGATAAGATTTAGAATTTAATTCTTTTTTATTTTTTAATATTGCTCTTGATCGCAGTTCATTCTCATCAGGCAGGCCATATTGGGGCAAATGCTTCAATAGCCTTAAGCGTTCTATTCAGGCTTGGGGAAAACTGACGAGCAGTTGAGGGATTCCATGCAGCTCTAACAAATGAAACAAGACGTTCATTGTACGCAGGACCCTGCTTTGCGGTGCTCCCTTGTTTAGGGACTATATCCTCTCTAAGAGCCCTTTTTCTCGAAATTTTGGCCAGACTTATCAAGTATGCCTTTGGATCGGGCAGGTCGTCGGGATTTCCTGGCATCTTATTTTGGGAGATGCCGAGAAATTTGGCGAACCCTGGGCGATCAGCCAGCACCCATGATTCTACTTCGCGTACCGCTATGCGAAAAATTAGGTTGGGATTTCTCGTCTGCTGCAACCATTCCCTGACCATTATTGGAGCGCATTCTTCATCGTCAAGATCAGTAAGGATCAGATACGGCATTCCTTTCGAAGCTTTATTGAATCCGATGATGTTTCTCTTGAGAGATCCAAAGCCACGTCCGTGAAATAGAGTTCCTACTAAGAAGCGCTTGTTTGATAAGATCACGCCCGGGCTCTCAAGAATTCTAAGGACAATTTCAAGGCTGAGATCGTCTTCGTATGCCAGATTTATGGGTATTTCTGTGAACAATTCAGATGCCCCACGAACTCAAGGCCGTTTGAGAGTTAGTGGTCGGAAGAACGGCATCAGCTATGCTCAGGCCGCCTTCCAGAAGGTCGTTGATCTCTTCCTCAGAGGAGGCAACTTGAACTTCCGTGCCCTCAGGCCCAGGTCTGAGAATTAACACCTCTTCGCCCCCAATTCCTTTATCGGAGAGAAGATCCGGGCTGTGAGTGCTTAAAATGACCTGTCTCTTTGTCTGCCGTTGCAGCCTTGAGATCATGGGAGCAAGCTTGCTTACAATCCCCGCATTAAGTGAAAGCTCAGGCTCTTCCAGAAGAATAAGCGACTTTCCATCCTGCAGCGACCAGAGAAGAGCAATCAATCGAAGGGTGCCGTCGGAGAACTGATCCTCTCGTTGCTTTCCGGCTTTTGGCCGCCAATGCTTATAGACTGCTTCCAGATGAGGAGCGCCGGTTTCGTCCTTGATGAAAGATAGCTCTTTGAGCTGAGGCACGACCTCTTGAAGTGCGCTCTCTATTTTCTTCAGCCGGGAACTTCTGGTTTTATCGCTTGTTTTGGCTATGTTTTCCAGGAACCTTTTGCCAAAGGGGTCTCCGGGTATTTCTTGACCTGGGAAGGAGTCTGGATATCGAAGAAGCTGGGGCACAAGGTGCATGTACTGGATTGAGGTCAAGAAAGTGACGATCTCTCTGAAGAGCATATTCGAGTTAATCTGCTCAAGATGTGTTTGAGTGAGGCGCTGAGCATCTTGATTATCCTGCTCATCAGGCCTGTTTAAAATCAGCTCTTCACCTGACCAGACCTTTTCGTAGACCAGAATAGGACGACGCTTTCCTCCTATCTCCTGGGTGATGCCAATGGCATATTTCCACTTTGTCGGCTCAAGAGACGATTCGGCCAAATGGATCTCTATCTCTACATTTGAGCTTCTTCGTGCAGAGAGGCACCGGATCTTGGGGAGGCGTCCCCGGTCGGCCACTGCCTTTTGAAGACCGCCGCCGTCCTTTGCAATGTCTCGCAGGAAGCGAAAGGCATCCAGGAGGTTAGACTTGCCGGATGCATTCGGCCCCACCAGGAATACTCGATCCTGGAGAGTGACATCCACAGCCTGGAAGTTCCTCCAGTTCTTCAAGATTAGTCGGGAGACGATCATATTTCTCTCATTCCTCCTGGCCGATGGCTCATGCTTATATTCTCTTGCTGCATATAATTAATACTATCTCATACCTAAGCAAAGGTCGTTGAGTCTATTAGCTCCCTCTCGACAGGCTGCTCATTATTGGCAGAAAGCTTCTTTAGTCCAGGCCAGGCGGTGATCAGACTTTGCAGAGTCCTAAAAGTATTTCTTCCTTTTGGCAACCAGCCCCCAGAAGAATCAACAATGACAGGAAGATTTATCAGTTGAAAGCCAGATAGCTCAATCGATATTTCGGGGGATGTCATGCCAATGGACCTTGCCAGCGTTGCTGCAATTGCTGCTCCTTTTGTGGCTAAAGGAGCTGAAGCATTCTCAAAAACCGCAGGGGATCGGCTAGCCGGAAAGGCCGCGGAGCTACTCCGGGCGGTATCAGGCAAATTCAAGGGTGACCCTAATGCAGAGCAGACTTTAGCCCGCGCAAAAGAGATGCCTGAGTCGGAAGATCGACAGTCTGCACTCAAGGGCATCCTGGTCGAGAAGATGAAAGAGGACCCTGGGTTTGCTGAAGATGTCAAGAAGCTGCTCGATGAAATGAAGGGCGATGCACAATCGACCTACACGATCTTTGATCAGCGCGGGCAGAACGTTGGCAGCCAGACCAATATCGGAACTGTAAAAGGTTCCGTGAACATTGGCACGAAATAGAAACAACAAAGATGACTGCTCCACCGCACTTCGACCAAAAAGGCCAGTCTTCAAACACGCAGACAAACATTGATCACGCCGACCAGGTGATCATTCAACCATCAACACCAGCTTTGCCAGATCCACAGCAACTCCCATCATCTCCAAAAGACTTCACGGGCCGGGAGGACGAAATTGCAGGCCTTCTTGACCAGTTTGGCCGGGGTGCGACCATCACCGGACTGCGGGGCATGGGCGGAGTGGGAAAGACTGCACTGGCATTGGTCCTGGCAGATCGGCTCAAGGATCATTTTCCTGATGGACGGCTCTTTTTGGACATGCAGGGAATGAACAAGACTCCACTCAAGCCAGAGGAGGCAATGGCTCATATCATTCATTCCTATCTGGGACTTGACGTCAAGCTTCCGACGGATCAGAACGGCCTGAGTGGGCTTTATCGCTCTGTGCTCTCCGGAAAAAAAGCCCTGATCCTGCTGGACAACGCCGCCGACCGGGCGCAGGTGGAGCCGCTCCTGCCGCCCCTAAACTGCGCCCTGCTCGTGACCTCACGCAATAAATTCGCCCTGCCCGGTTTGAAAGAAAAGGATTTGGACGTTCTGTCCCTGGGGGACGCCAAGGATCTCCTCCTGTCGATCTGTGAGCGCATCAGCGAGCATGCCGGAGAGCTGGCTAATCTGTGTGGCTGTCTGCCACTGGCGCTGCGAAATGCTGCTTATGTCCTGAAGGAGAAGCCGAATCTGAGCGTTGCCAATTATGCCAAACGGCTGGAGAACGCCAAGAAACGCCTGGAGCTGGTGGAGGCGTCCTTCACGTTGAGCTACCAGCTTCTCACTCCGGAGATGCAACGGCTGTGGTCTCTGCTCTCCGTCTTTCCTGCTGACTTTGATTTATTGGGTGCAGCGGCAGTCTGGCAAACGGAAAACGATGCTGCAGAAGACGCGCTGGGCGAACTGGTGAAATGGAGCCTGGTGGATTTCCTGCCCTCTGCTGCGGATGAAGATGGGCGCTACAAGTTGCATGACCTGGCGCGGGATTTTGCCGATTCGCGACTGGATGATGCTGGTCGTGAGCCAGCTAGATTGCGCCATGCTAGATATTATCAGAAATTGCTCTGGGCGGCAAATGAACTGTTTATGCAGGTAAATAATTCTCTGGAAATGGGCTTAGTGCTTTTTGATATGAATTGGATGAGCATTAAAGCCGGGCAGAAGTGGGCGAGCGAGAACAAACTCAGGAGTAATGAAATAGCAGAGATATGCAGCAATTTTGCCTGGACGGGCCCTATTTTAAATTTGAGGCTGCATCCACTCACTTGTATTGAATGGTTGAACGAGGCATTAGTTGCAGCGCGGGAGACAAATAATAGGGATGCAGAAGAAGACCATCTGGGCAACCTTGGCCTAGCCAACTTTCACCTTAGTGATGCTAGCAAAGCCATCGAGTACTACAATCAGGCGCTTAAATTTTCTCGTGAGATTGGAGACCGTCAAGGCGAGGTAAGCGGCTTGGGTAATCTTGCAAATGTCTATTCTCATCTTGGTGATACTCATAAGGCTATCGAATACTACAATCAGTCGCTCAAAATTTCTTACGAAATAGGAGACGTGCGAGGCTATGGAAACCACCTGTGCAATCTTGGCCAAGCCTACTCTTATCTTGGCTATCCTCGAAAGGCCATCGAGTATTACGATGAATCCCTAAAAATCTTTCGTGGTGTAGGATACAGGCAAGGCGAGGCAAACAACTTGGGCAACCTTGGAGTAACTTACTTTCATCTTGGCTATCCTCGAAAGGCCATAGATTATTACGATAAGGGCCTTAAAATTTCCCGTGAGATTGGAGATCAACGTGGCGAATCTGCTGATCTGTGCAACCTTGGCCAAGTCTACGTCCATCTCGGCGATCTTCAAAAGGCCATTGAGTGTTATGATAAAGGACTTAAGATATCTAGAGAGATAGATGAACTGGTTACAGAAGGAAATCTCCTGGGTAACCTAGGTCTAGCCTACTTGTATTTGAGCGATCATCGAAAGGCCACCGAGTACTGCGAACAGGCCATAAAGATATCACATGAGATCGGATACAGGCAAGGCGAGGCAGAACACTTGAGTAGCTTGGGGACGGTCCACTCGTGTTTGGGTGATCATCTAAAGGCTATCGAGTACTACGAACAGGCCATAAAGATATCACGTGAGATCGGATACAGGAAAGGCGAAGCTGAATGCTTGGGCAACTTTGGGAATGCTTACTTGCGTTTGGGTGATCTTCGAACGGCAATCGAGTACTACGAGCACGCACTTAAATTTTCCCGTGAGATCGGAGACAGACGGGGAGAAGGGATCCACCTATTCAACATGAGCATCTCTTTGTACAATTTGGGCCAGCGAGACAAAGCTATCCCTCTCGCCGAGTCCGCCCTCGCTATCTTCGAAGAGATCGAGAGCCCCCACGCCGAGACAGTCCGCAAAGCTCTGGCCGAGTGGAAGTGCTAGCGCCCTCACAAGCAATCCTTTTATCCCCTCGCCCCTCTAGCCCACCCTCATGATATTCGTCTATTCTTTGGGCGGCTCCATTCTGGCGGGCCGCGATGCCGAAAGCCTGAAGGAGTAAGCTCAGGCCCTGAAAGAGTTAGCTCAAGAACACCAGATTTACGTCGTTGTCGGCGGCGGCAAGATCGCCCGCGAGTACATCGGCAAGGCCCACGCTCTCGGCGCCTCCGAGATATTCTGCGACCTGATAGGCATCGGAGCCACAAAGCTCAACTCGGCGCTGCTCGTGGCGGCGCTCGGTGAAGCCGCGCCCCAGGAGATCCCGGAGGGTTACGCCGACGCGGCCCGGCTGGCTGAGAGGCTCATCAAGTGCAGGCTGGCCAAGGGTGGATGTACGCGGGATGGAGTCCTTCGGAAAATGCCACGGGCAGAGGCTCTGGGCAAGATTCTTCTTGCTCTGGACCAGAATTCGGAGTTAAAGTGCTTGAACTCAAGCGTCCTGCAGTTCTCGTAGACTGTTCGAATCGTCTGGCGGCACAAAGAGATCTTTTTCAGTATTCCTCAAGGGTTCTGTTCTTGCCGTTATCCTGAAAATCTCCCTGAGATAAAGAGAAACGAACATAACAAAAGGATTGAGGAGGCACAAAACCAGGGATTAGCTTGACCGGATCCACCGGGTCTTCAAATTTTTCTATGCTCTTGATCTCAATAGCAAATCCCCGTTCGATGTTCTTGAAATAATCGAAAAATTCTTCCTCATCCAATCCCGAAAATTTATTTAATTTCTCCCATAATCTTATGGGTCGATCCTCAATTATGTCGCCTACCTTGAATGATCCTATTATTCTTTTCACTGGAGAAGTGCAATAAATATATACATTTTCTATATAATTTCTTTTAAATATAATTTTTCGAAACTCGTATCTCTTATTGCCACTTATTATCGATTCGGCATATTTTGGCTTAATCGACAGTAAAATGTTCATCGACGCCGCCCATCTCTTTTGCTTTTAAATAATATTCGTGCGATATTTCTGTTACTGATTGGGGTGCTGCAGACATAATGCCTGCCTCGGCTATTGCATCAAGTGGCAAGCACTTCTTAAGGTGGAAATGATGCCGGAACAGAAAGATTGAAACCGGTTTCTTTACCAGTTCATCGATTTCTTTGCGAGAAAATACCGTCCTTTTTCCAACAAGTTTCACTATCTGATCAGCATCTTCGATCCCAGTGTAAACAGCCTCCGCTACGCTGATTGAGGTTATTGCTTGGAGATCTTCGGATCGATAGAATAAGATAAGATCTCCTGGCCCCATTCGTCTAATGTTTGAATGAGAAAGATACGCTTTTTTAATGGTATTTCCTTCTACAATGAATTTACCCGCGTGTTCAAGCAAGGTTGTCTGTCGCCCAGGAAAATCTGTGAATAACTTGTTATGGTATTCAGGCCTGATGGGAACGACAAATTTCTTTACATGCGCGCCATCATACAAACTGGGATAAAATTTTTTGGATATATCTATCGGAGAAATAGATTGTGCTTCAAGCTTATCTATTACAAGCTTTTTTATAAATACTTCTTCACCCCTGCGATTCGTACCTACTTTATAGAACCCGAACTCAGAAATCAATTCAATCAAACGATCATTAGACCGGGTGAAGTGAGTAAGGTAAATCTCCGAGAGATCATTATTAAGGGAGACATCTGTAGCCAATTTAATAAATAGCTCCCCGATTTTATAGCCTACATGAGTAACTTTTAATGTCGAGATTTTAAGTCTTTTTTTCTCTGGAACCGATGGAATGCAGTCTACCGGCTCGTCTTCGACCTTATAAATGAGAAGTGCACCTATGCGTCCATCATTTCTATAATAGACCCAGCACCTCCTTCCTTTGTTAGATATCTTCTTGAACCAGCCTTGGAACTCAGGATATTCTTCTTTTAAAGTGTCAAAAATTGGATCTCCCAGATCTAAATTTTTGACAGGTTCGTTTTTTAATGGCAGAGGTGCCTTGATGCCATATTCCGGCAAATAATTTATGAAAAGCCGAATAGCTTCATCGATAAGAAGCACGCGATCATCGATGCCCAGGCCACTAGCTTTTTTGTGTATGCTTCTATCCTCTGTGACCAGGAAATCGACCGAATCTTTATAAACAGAATATAGAATGCTATTTTCTACATTGTTCCTGTCATCGTTTACATTTCTAACAGCACTCAAATATTCCAGATCCACTTTTGGGTCAAGATCGGACTGCAAGAGCGAGTATTTTCGAATTTCCGAATGCACTGTCTGCATCTTTCTGTTATCCGTATGCTTCTCTAAATACTCAATCGATGGTGGATGAATAATTATTTTTGCACCTATCTGATCCAAAATTCCAGAAAGATCCTTTATGTTATCTGAGATGACCCTATCGCGGCTCAGGAAGATATATGGATCCAGTAGTACTTTCATCTTATCGCAGTCTCCACGAATGTGTTGCAGCGTCTTTTCATAATGATATCTTCAGGCGCGCCATGTATGATCTCTAGTGTGATCTCAATCTTGATAATGGTTGCTGACTCATGGCCTTAAAAAGCCAGATATAAAGCCTGATATTAATCTGGCAATCCTTTTATCCCCTCGCCCCTCTAGCCCACCCTCATGATATTCGTCTATTCTTTGGGCGGCTCAATCCTCGCGGGCCGCGATGCCGAAAACCTGAAGGAATATGCTCAGGCCCTGAAAGAGTTAGCTCAAGAACACCAGATTTACGTCGTTGTCGGCGGCGGCAAGATCGCCCGCGAGTACATCGGCAAGGCCCGCGCCCTCGGCGCAAACGAGATGTTCTGCGACCTGATCGGCATCGGAGCCACAAAGCTCAACTCGGCGCTGCTCGTGGCGGCGCTCGGTGAAGCCGCGCCCCAGGAAATCCCGGAGGGTTACGCCGACGCGGCCCGGCTTGCGCAAAAGGGAAAAATCGTGGTCATGGGCGGCGTAGCGCCGGGCCAGACAACAGACGCAGTCTCAGCTCTTTTGGCCGAGTACGTGCACGCCGACAGGCTGATCGTCGCCACATCGGTGGACGGCGTCTACACCGCCGACCCCGAGAAGGACCCGGCTGCAAAGAAGATCTCCAGCATGACCCACCAGGCGCTGGCCCAGATGGCCGCACAAACTGAGATGAAGGCCGGCTCCCGTTCGCCCGTAGACCCGCTGGCAGCCAAGATCATGGAGCGAAGCTCGATTCCCACCTCAATAGTCTTGGGCAGCAAAATAGAGAATTTGAGAAAAGGTGCCCTCGGTGGGCACACTGGAACTGAGATCAGACCGGAGTGAGGGACTTCACCAGATCCATGGGGGTGATGATCCCCCACACGGCCCCCTGCTCGGATACAACCAACTGCCCGGATCCTGTGCGGCCCAGCATCTTGATTGCCTCGTAGATGGGCTCCTCTGAGTCGATGGTCAAAAATCCGCGGTTCATGATCTCTCTGGCTTCCTGATTGGTCCTGCCGTCCGCCACAGCTCGGGCGATGTCTGCCAGGTTGATCAATCCAGGTGAGCTGTCGTCCACCAGGGCCTCGGACACGCCGTTATGCAAGAGAATGCGCGACGCCTCTTGCAGCGACGCATTTGCCGGAATTCTCACAGCGCGCCGCGCAATTCCTTTTACAGGCACCTTGGGAACCGATATCATCTCCTCGATATGGAAGATGAGCCGGCTCATGGTGTCATCCCTTCCCGTAACCTTGCCCCGGATGTAGAGCTTGTTCACAGGCGTCGGCCCAACCTCAATGCAATCACCCACATTGAAGTCCCGGATGTTGCCTATGATGCGCACAACTCCGTCGCAAAGCTGGGAATGCATGACCTTGTTGAACACAATCTCGCTCGCTGTGGTGCCCTCCATCACCACGCCGTTCCTAATGACGGGAACTGTCACCACGTCCCCCGTGGCCTCGATGTTGAGCGCCTCGTAGGCCGCGCCCGTGGCCCTGTATCCGCCCTTTGGGCCTGGAACGCCCTCCACCAGATTGAGGGCTTTTAATGATTGCATCTGGTTTCGAATGGTGCCTGGGTTTCGGTCTATCAGCTCGGCTATCTCCTCGCCCTTTACAGCCCGCCCTTCAACACGATGAATGTTGATCAATGCAGTTAGTATGTCTCTTTGAACAGGTGTTAAATCCATAATTCGATCGACATTGTTCATGATTAATGTCCTATATAGATTTATTGATCGAGGAGTAGCCAATAAATCTATCTTGACTCTAACGGGTTTTTCGGCACAGCATAGAAGAGCAATATCTTCCAAAACTGAAATAAAAACGCCTTATTTTCGCATGGGACATACTTTGCTCTTTTTGTAGGGAAAAGCACCCATGCGCCCCCAGATTTTTCTAACGGGCTCATCGAAGATGCTGCCCCACGACTCCGGGTAGCAGGAGCATGGATACACCTCCCCAGCAGGCGTCACATGCATCCAACTGCCGGCAGCAAAGCAGCCAAAGTGCCTGTAGGCCTCAGGCACCGAGAATATCCTGGGCCCTTTCGCGTTTCTCACGAATTCGTCCAGCCTGGCATGATCGTCTGGAGTAAGGGCGATATTCTGACGATCCGACCATCGGCCTGTGGAGACCACCTCGAAGAATGTAAGCTCGTTTGCGCCCGTTCTGCGAGCCAGATCATGAAACCACTCCAGGTGAACCATGTTCTCGCGGCGCAGGACAACATAGAGGTCCACAAGAAGTCCAGCCTCTCTGGAATATCGCACTGCCTGCATGGCCTCGGAGAAGACCCCCTCCCGCCCGCGCATGAGATCATGCTCCTCTTCTATCGGGCTGTCCAGGCTCACATTGACAGCATAAAGCCCCGCATCCTTCAGCCGTCCCGCCAGCGAGGCAGTAAATCCCGCCCCGGATGTGAAAAGAGTGGATATGGCCCGATCGTCCACGGCAGCTACCAGCTCCGGCAGCTCTCTGTAGAGCGCAGGCTCTCCGCCATCGAATATGACGAGCGTTGTGCCCATCTCCAAAACCTGTCCGATGACGTCTTTGACAGTCTCAGGAGTTAGATGGAGCCTGTTTCCAGAGTTTGGCAGAGCGCAATGGGCACAGTGGTTGGGGCACTCTTCGGTGATGGAGATGGTGACCTGGTCAGGCGTGCGCCATCCCAACAGTTTCCGGACACGACTGTCCGCGAGCCTCGAAAAGGCCCGGCTCGGAATGGGCGGAATCCAGGTGGACAGACAGAGCCGATTTTTTTCCGCCTGCGATGGAACCTGTCCCTCAAACATCTGCATGGCAGAGCGAATGAGCCGCAGGCCTGAGAGCGGACCGGAGGTCTCAATCTTGACCAGTCCATTCTCGACCCTGGCCTCTGCCCGGAGCAGAGGACTGCTGTAAAGCTGGTAGGAGTCGCCAGCGCCTCTGTTCGTGTCTTTGCTTTTATAGGTAGCCTCTTTTGCCTCTTCTCCAGTACCCTCACCAGCCATCAGTAGACGTCCTTGGGATCAAAGACTTTCTCGCCCACAATTTGTCCTTCAATTGTGCGATAAAAGCAGGACCTGTATCCGGTATGACAGGCTCCACCCTCCTGCTCGATTAAGAGGAGAATGGAATCCTCGTCGCAGTCTATTCTGATCTCTTTGACCCACTGGAAATGCCCGGAGGACTCACCCTTAAGCCAGAGCTTCTTTCGCGAGCGAGACCAGTAATGAGCCTTTCCAGTCTCGCGTGTCTTGGCCAGTGCCTCATCGTTCATGTAAGCCAGCATGAGAACCTCGCCGGTCTTGGCATCCTGAGCTATGGCCGGGATCAACCTATCTGTCATCGAGGGGATAATAGTGATATATCCTATAAGGGCCTTGCTGCTTTGAAGATGATGAAATGCATCACATGCAAGGGCAGGGGGCTATGCGGTCGCCCGGTCTGTCCCATACTTCGCCGTCTGGAGGAGACTGTTGCCCTGCCAAAGCTCGGGAGGCGGATAGAGGGCATGTCTCCACCGGAGGTCTTCGTTGGAAGACATGGCTATCCGCTTGTCCGTGCCGGGCCCATGCTTCCGGCTGGCGAGAGCCCAGTGCAGCCGGGACTTGAAATGGACATCGGCGAGATCATAAGTGCGCGTTCCGCTCTGGTTCGCTCTGAAACGAAGATCGTCATAAAAGAAGCTGAATCGCCGGGAAGCCTTCTCGCGTCCATGCAAGAGATCGCCCTTTCCGCGGCCCCTGTGAGCACCGAAGTCTCCTTTTGCAGGCCTCCCCAAAGCAGGATGGCCTTTGATGGCATCCTCTCTCCATCAGGTCCATCAGGAGAGCTGGAAAAAATGCAGATCACAGGCAATCCCGTCATTCCCCGAAAGGTGGATCAGATTGCCGAGGACAAAGATGCGAATGCTGCCGTCGCCGCGAGCGAGCTGTATGCCTCGGGCATCGGAACAGATCACATCTCTCGCATGCTGAGCCTTGGACTGCTGGGCAAGAAGAGAAAGCTGGTTCCCACTCGCTGGTCTATCACAGCCTCGGACGACATGATTGGAAAGCACTTAAAAGAGATCGTGCTTGACCAGCCCCAGATCAAAGACTGCTATCTCTTCACAGGCCAGGCTCTGGGCAATCACTTCGAGATTCTGCTCCTCCCTCGCCCATTCAGCTTCGAGCTGGTGGAGATATGGATGGCCCGCTCCGTGTGGGCAGAGGAGGGCTTCATTGGGGGAGATCGAGAGGATGCGACTGCTAAAAAAGAGTACAGCTCTCTGGCAGGAGGCTACTATGCTGCAAGACTCGCAGTTTTAGAGCACATGGCAGGCAAAGGCCGCCAGGCTGCGGTCCTGGCTGTGCGGGAGATCTCGGAGGCTTACTGGGCACCCCTGGGCGTCTGGGTGGTGCGAGAGGTGGCAAGAGCGGCAATGAGGTCTCAGCCCGTGCGTTACTCGAGCCTTGCGGAGGCAATGACGGAAATCGAGCGGAGGATTAAGACTCCTGCAGAAAAGTGGCGAGGGGAGGCGCAGATCCTGGCAAGGCCGGTGCAGAGGAGCCTGTTGGAGTTTTGATCGGAAATAGCAAAAAGAGTGACTCAGCGGATACATGATTAGAATCTATATATTGAACCTGAATTTCCTGTATATTTCATATATTTCTCCTTTAAATCTCAGTAAGAATAAAAATGCAAACACTCCTGCTGCAATCCAGTTTGAAGGCTGCTCTAAAATGATATTTGGCAGACATGACGCTGCGAAGATCAATGAGCATGATGCGATTGCCAAATATGTTCTATTTAAGCTTAGATCGTAGTATTTTGTTGCATAATATAATATTATGATTGATGTGCAGGCTGATCCTGCTATGTACCCTACTGCAGTGCCATTGATTCCATATCTTGGTATTAGAATGGGCCAGAGTGCCAGGCTGACAAAAAGACCGATTACGCCTGACGCATTTGGTATTTTCACAAATTTTGTTCCGGATAGGGCACTGACCGATGGCACGATGATGGTAGACAAACAAAGCCCCAATATAAGCATCTGAAGCGATAGCGTCGCCTCTGAGAATTCTGGCTTAAACAGAATTATCAATATATCTTCAGATAATATTATAAAAATAAATCCAAGAAACAGGCTGATAAGGGATAGCCAAAGTGTTGTCACGTCAAGCAATTTTCTTATTGCACAAGCATCCCCCTCGCCGTAGGAAGAGGACATGGTGGGAAGGAGAACCCGTCCCATGATTGTAGGCGAGTATAAAAGAATAGCTGTTATTGAAACCGCAGCGGAGTAAAATCCAACCTGTTCCGGGGAGAGGTATATTCCAGTGAATATATTTGCGATATATGCCTTGGACATACTGGCCATGGTGCCGATCAATGCTATTATCCCATATACGCCAATGTCTTTACTTCCAGCAAAACTGCCCAATCTGGGCCTGAAATAAGCTCTAAGGCTAACCATGCCAAAAAATGAGAACAATCCATAGTATAGCAGAAATGGCAAAAGCAATTTCCATCTTCCAAGATATGCAGTTCCTGCAAGAGCTAAAAAAAATAAAATGGTAGATACGATCTCAAATTTAATGTATTTATCGACGAGATCCAGGCCGTATAAGCAGCCTCTGTAAAAATGGTAAGCTGCCATAAGGAATATTAGTGGAAGACCGATAAGATATAGGTCGCTGTCCACCTTTACTTGAGATATGACATAATCACGGAATATGTAAGCAGCAATGACCAGCAATGATGACGTGATTATCGACCACTTGAGAAGCAGAGTGAATATGCTTTCTCGATCGATGTGAGATGTGAACTCGCTAAGAAACTTGGTTGAAGAGTTCTCAAATGCAAGCGATGCCACCATTGATAGAAGCATGGTGATGGATAAGACCAAATTTGCCTGACCAAGGATATCTGCATCGAAACTCTTGCCGATAACAATGTTGTATGCTATGCGTGTAAGACCAGTGAAGACCAGTGCCATGCCAGTGAGGACTGTATTTCTAATCAGTGTATCTTTCATAGTATCCTGCGCATAGTGTCCTTTGCAGCATCAGAATGTCTTATATATTATAATATTATCAGTATTATAAACTATGTCCGTATTCGGATTTTTGGCTGCTGGGCTGGTTTTGCTGATATCATTCGGTGAAGTATATTTTATAAAATATCCAAATTCACTAGTATTTTTTATAGCAATGATTGGGGTTCTATCTAATCCGTATACAACCTTAAATTTTTTATCAGTCTGACTTATTGCAGTCCTGCCTAAATATTTATCTAGTCCAATTAGATGTTCTTTGCCAGTATATTTGCCAATATTCTCTTGGCCGAATTTGATCGCTATGTGTTCTTCAGGTGATACCTCCGGGTATATGTAGCTACATATTAATGAAAGAATTATAATTAGATTCACTGCACTATATCCGGTAAGTATCACTTTATGCCTATACCATCCATTTACAATGACCTGGACAAATAAAATAGAACTTAAAAGGAGAATAGTCACTGGATCCAATAATCCTGTGTGGATTGATATAATAATTACTGCAGAAAAATATGCGTATGATGTGACGTTGACAGCTTTACTGAAGGCATTTTTGCGTGGGGACTGCATACATTTGTATAAAAAATTTAGGATTATCCCCACTGCAAACATAAATATCATTATCCCGAAAATGCCAAAATCCAGGTAAGGTCCACCTAAAATGCTGGGTGTGGTTCCGCTTTCTAATCGGGTTTCTCTGAGCAATGATACGAATCGATGGGGTGCTATCTGGGAGCCTGGCAACAATGTAGCAAAGATTATTTGAAAGAACTCTCCGTGAAATAATCCATGAAGTGGTGACATCTTGACAATATCAGAAAATACGATAGCACCTTCATGACAGGACAAATGCGCAGCTATAAGTGTATTTGGATAGCCATGCGGATTGATGCTACTATATGATGAAGATGAGAATATGCTCTGTATGCGGTATAGCTGAACGCCTACAATCACCAAACCCAATAATCCAGACAATAATGCAATTAATTTTAGCGTTAATTTTTTATAACAATAGTTAAATACAAAAACGAAGGCAAAGATGAAAACTACAACTGGCGTCCTGAACGCCGAAAATAATGTTAGACAAAATCCTAATGCAAAAATGAGCACTATTTTGGTGAACGTGGCGGAGTTCTTGCACAGATTATATGCAAAAATCAGACTTATTGAAAGTGGCAAACAGGTAATTAGCGCAAAAAATTTGGGTGGGAGGCCCGTCCTTAATGCTGGGTCAAGTATAGGAATGCCATATTTGATTGCATAAACAATTATTATGACGACTATGCCAATTATAGACATCTTGACAAAGGCCATAATTAGTCGCTCAAAAATAACTATATTATCCAGATTATCCGCATATACTTTTTCAGACGACTTATTATTAACTATATATATTCCAAGGAGATAACAAGCCAGTCCAAGCAAACATATAAAGAAAGATGCAATGGTAGGTTGCCTAAGAGAAGTGAGTGGGAGAAAGCCAAATGAAAAATAGAATACATATAGTAACGGTATGAGGACCCAGGGAGCAAATAAATCAACCGCAAATAGCTTGACACAAGCTGATCTAAGCCATTGTGATGAAGTCGCAGTTCTGGCTATTTTTTGTGGGAATAAATTGTTCATATCCATTAAAAACTCAATCCTCTTATGAATCCCTCATACTGACAACTTTTCTATAGGCCTCAAGCAGTCTCATTACAATAGCACCCCATGCAAACTGATTTGCATAATCACAGATGTATCTTGAATCCCACGCCCTATCCAAAGCTCTTAACAATGCCTCTGCCAGAGCATCAGAGTCTTTGGACTTCACTAGCATCCCCAGCCCCTCATCGATAATTATCTCTTCGCTGCCCCCATTGAAAGTTGAGACAACGGGTTTCCCGCAGGCCATAGCCTCGATCTGCACGATTCCAAAGCTTTCGCTGATGCTGGGCAGCACAAATATGTCGCAGGCGTTCATCCACAGCGGGATTTCCTCTAGCGGCTTATTGCCCCCAGCCAGCACGACATTATTTTGAAGGCCGTTCGCATTAATTAATGATCGTAGCTGACGCTCCAATGATCCCTGGCCAACAATATAAAGGAGTATGTCCTGCCGCGCAGATAATATATTTTTCATGGCATAGATAAGATATTTTTGTCCTTTGTATTCTTCAAGGTTTGCAATATTGACCAGGATTATCTTATCATTTGGCAATCCCAATTTCTTTCGAGCAAATCCCGGATCCATCGGCTTGAATAGATCTGACGGATATCCATTTGGAATGCAGGATAACTTGGATTTGTCAAAGTTATATCTATCAAACTCTCCCAGATCCCTCTTATTGACCCTGATAATTTTGTCAGCATTTGCCCAAGTATAAATCAAATTTTTGTCATTAGAATGGATTTCCCTCAAGAACCAATCTCTATTCTCATGGACAGTAAGGATTACAGGTTTTTTATATATATCTCTGAGCTTCACACCAACATATCCAGATGGATAAGTAAAGTGAGCATGAATCATGTCAAATTGTAGATTATTATTCAGTATTATGCTATTGGCAACCTTAAACGCAGCAAACCCCTTCATATTTCTTAAAAATTTAAATGGCGTGGAAATGTATTTTGTGAAATAAACCTCGACATTATCATATCTATAATCTTGCGCGAAGGCATCTCTCTTCCAGCGAGGATTCATGAAAGAACAACCTAACATGAATTTGGGGACGTAGGGCGTCAAAGAGATCACATAAACTGCATTAAAATAGTCTTTAATACAATCAACCTGATTTTTTACAAAAGACAGGCTCATTGCATCCTTCTTGTGGGGAAATCGGTCAGATACAATTAACAAGTTGCTTTCCTTAAAGGATTTCATATTATACTCTCGCATTCCTGCAGGATCTTTGTGCCAGCCCTGCCATCTCCAAAGGGGCATGGATTTGTTAGCTGGTCCGGTGCGACAACATACCTTGAAATTCTATCCAAGACCCTATATGGATCAGTCCCCACTACCTCCGCATATCCTGACTCGACAGATTCCGGCCTTTCAGTGTTATCGCGCAAGACGAACACTTTCTTTCTGATATTAGGAGCAGACGCTTCCTCCTGTATTCCACCAGAATCCGTCAAAATGAAGGAGCAATGCTTCATAAGCACAAGAAACTCAAAATAGCCTACAGGATCTATCAGCATTACGTTCTCATGCGCCACAAGCCTATCAAAGAGACCATTCTCCTTTAGCCGCTTGACAGTCCTTGGATGAACTGGAAAGATCACAGGCACAGGACTGTTGATGAATATCTTGACCAGGTTTTTTAGCACTTTTTCGTTGTCTACGTTTTCTGCCCTATGGGCCGTCACAAGCGCATATTCATTGGAGGATACTTTGCTTAAAATATCCACTTTTTTTTCAGCTATAGGCAGATATTCTATGCATGCATCTATAACAGTGTTCCCTGTGATTGAAATCTGACCCCAGACGTTCTCTTTTTGCAGTGCTGCCGCATTGAACTGTGTAGGTGCAAACAACAGATCTGAGATATGATCAGCGATGCGTCGATTGTATTCTTCGGGCATCCTGCGATCATTGCTCCTGAGACCAGCCTCAACATGCCCCACTTTGATGCCCATCTTTTCTGCAGTCAAAGCGCCAGCAAGAACTGTGTTCGTGTCCCCTTGAACGAGCACTAAATCCGGCGTAGCTCTGAGATAAGTCTCTTCCAGCCTGCACATGGCATTTGCCGTCTGTTCTGCCTGGGTGCCTGATCCTATGCTCAATTCATAATCAGGCAATGGAAGCTCTAGCTCATCAAAAAAGGTCTGGCTCATGTTGGAGTCATAGTGCTGCTGGGTATGTATGATATCATAATCGTAGTTGCCTGACTCAAGATGCTTTATGATCGAGGCCATTTTAACAATCTCAGGCCGCGTGCCCAAAACCACAGAGATCTTCATCTTCCTATGCTCCTGAAGATGAATCCATCAGCACTTGTAAAGATATTTCTGCCGTCGACAAGGATTGGATTCTCGTTCATGAGTGCCCTGATGACCTTCAGATCCAAGCTCTTTAGTTCCGAGTGATCTGTAACAATTACTATAGCATCGGCACCAACGACTGCCTTTTGGAGGTCTTTTTCTATCGCAATTGGGAAGCGAACAACCAGTGGATCGTACGCAGTGATGTTCGCACCCAGATCAGTTAGCTCCTTTATTATGGGTATTGCAGGAGTCTCACGAGCATCATTCACATCGCCCTTATATGCCACGCCCAGGATGACAATCTTCGAGCCACAGATGCTCTTCTGAGCTTGCATGAAGGCATCCTTGACCAGAGAGACGACATGCTCAGGCATCTCTTCATTGATCTTCATCGCCGTGGAAATGAGCTTGGATCGGTCAGGAGCCTTCTCGACTATAAACCATGGATCAATGGGTATGCAATGCCCACCTACGCCCGCACCAGGTCGTGGTATTTTTACTCTAGGATGTTTGTTTGCCAGATCTATTGCCTTATGGATATCCAAATCCAGCTCTTCCGCAATCATGGCAAACTCATTGGCCAATGCAATATTCACGGCACGATAGGTATTTTCCATTAGCTTGACAAACTCCGCGGTGTCGGCATCCGTGATATAAATATTGCCTTCCACAAATGTTTCATAGATCTTCTTGGCCATTTGTGCAGAGGCCTCATTTATGCCACCGATTATGCGATCGTTATTGATTAGCTCATTTAGGAGATTTCCTGGCAAAACCCTCTCAGGACAATGTGCCAAATAGAAATCCGTCTCTGCAGAAAGCCCAAATCTTTCAAGGATGGGCTTAAGAACGTATTTGGTTGTTCCAGGTGGAACAGTGGATTCAAGAATAACTAGATTGCCATTGCGAATCATGGGTGCTATCATATTTCCTGCTTGAATTACGTATCCCAGATCTGCAGTTTTATCTTGATTAATGGGGGTGGGCACACATATTATGAAGACATCTGCATCAGGAGTAGCTTCTTGGCACCTCAGGCCTCGAGATCTCACCGCAGCCTTGACAATTATGGAAAGACCGGGTTCTTGGATGCTAGTCCTTCCCTTTTCGATACCTTCAATAATGGTCTTGTTGATCTCCACGCCAATGACTTCAAATCCATGCGTTGCCAAGATAGATGCTGTAGGAAGGCCTATATATCCCATGCCAACTACACAAATCTTCATAATCTTTGCCCCTTCATTCTACCTTCCTCAGCCAATAATCCTTCCAATATTTTAAATACTTCACCCTGCACTCTTTTGCTTCTCGATATATCCGGGTGCTTTTTCTTTCTGCTGAGGACATATTCCACAATATCACTTATATTCCTGGAATGGAGCATCCGGTTATCATGTATCAGCTTCTGATCCACAGCTAATAGATCTTCTGGATAAAATGATACTGCAGGAGTTCCCATGCATGCCGCTTCTCTGGCGAAGGTTCCTGAGCCGGTCAATACTGCTCTTGAATAATAGCAGACATCCAACCCCTTTAGAGGTCCATCTGGAATAAAAACATCAAGGCCTTTTGCATAATCTCGATCAGTCTTGTATCTGGGAAGGTATAAGATATTTACATTTTCCCTTAAAAACGCCTGAAAGAGATCAGGAACAATGCTTTTTTTCTCTTTAACATATGCAGCCTGCAAAGCCTCTGGCCTTATTGTTATGAAATCGCTAAACGGCAAACTACAAAGAAAATCAGGATCTGGAACGAAATCTGCTTCGTATATATCCTCCTTGAAGCCATCGTATTGGATTATGTGGTCCTCTACCGCGCCCTGTTCAATTAGACTGCCGATAGGAAGTGCTTTAGGAGTTATCAAGTGGTCAACGAACCTGAAGGATATCCTGTTCCCAATAGCTGCCTTTTCGTTATCATAAAAGCTTATAGCCGGTTTGCGTTTCAATTTTGCGACATGGATAGCATTAATGCTTCCGTGGCTGAGAGATACGTCAAACGCAGGTACTTTGAGATAGAGAGAAAGATCTCTGACTGCCAGCCCACCCATTTTTTTGATGATATTTCCGCCGTAATGTGCTCCGATTACAATATTTTCCACATGATACTTATCCAGCAATTTTTGTATCTCCGCATATCTTCGTGAAGTGACCACGAAGCTATGATCCCTGAATCTTGACATAAATGACCTGAAAAAAGCAGGTTCATGCGAATTCTTGATATCGATCCATATGAGCGTCATAATACAACCACTTCGTCAAGGCCAATTATCCAGAAATTTTTCAGGGATCTCCTCCACTACAATGGCCCTAAAACGAATTTTATAACTATGCTGAGATTCTGCTGTTTTATGCTGGTCTGAGCTTCCATTTAGCGGCTCACTTTGTGATAAAACGCCAACTAAAATATCCATAAATTTGTAACGATACTCATTTTCTGTGAACATATAATCCATATACCTTCGACCTTTTTCGTCGGTAGTAGAATACTGCCCCTTCTGCAGAATATACCCAAACGAAGATATGTTACTGAAATCCGAAGGTTTTATCGAATCCAGACTGCCTACTATTACTACCTCGCTGGAATTAAGTGATCGAACCATAGGGGAGTTCGGTTCAGGAGAAATGAATGCCATTGGATTTTTAGGAGTCCATGAGACATTGAGCTGAACTGGAGTATTTGAATCATCCAGCTCCGTACGGAACTGAGCCACCCTGGATGTTTTAAAATGCACCAGGCTCGATACATTGGGCATCAGTGTGATATTGATCTTCTGCTCCTCTTCAGGATCGAGTCTGACGACTCCCGACTTGACCGAAGATCCATCAAATGTCACGTTGAATTTGTATGAGAATGGCGTTTTCTCATGAGAGACCAGGCTAAAAGAAAAGTTGATTCCCTGCCCCACGTATATCACACGAGGTAAGTCATCAGGGCTACCGAAATAGAGCTCAGAATATCCTTTGTCAGATGAATGGCCCATCAATACCAGAACGCCAAACGCAATTATTCCCAAAATGCAGGCCACTGCAGCCACGTACATCGCAATTTTTTTAGCACACGGATCTTTTTGGAATATGAACTTGCGTTGCTTAATGAACATCTCCTTTAGGGATCTGGTAAATCCACCCTGCTTGCTGGACATTTTTCCTGCATTTGGATCGTTCATGAGCTAGTCTCTTTGTATCACTCGGTCCGTTTTTTTGTTTTTCAATGGTAAAGAATCTGCGAAGATCTGCAGAACCCTCGTTTGCTCATCCGATAGCCCGCTAAAACCTCAATAAGCGATTTGCAGGCAATATTCCATTTAGGGAGACAACACTCTATAGCAACAAGATATAGGACCTCATCCATCTGAAACTAATTGTGGGTTGCATACGCTATTATTTCAATGTTTCGAAATGCTGCTATGCAACCAGTGCCTCAAAATTGCAGCGATTCCAGTCGGAATCCGGGAGCATTACTTTTTTTTGGCGGCTGCAAAAGATATTATATTTCCTACGCGCAAACATAGTGATAATTAGAGGTGATGTGGCTGCTGGAGATTGAAGATCTGTCGGTCAGCATCGGCAGTAAACAGGTTTTAAAAAACTTCAACCTAAGAATCAACCGGGGCGAGACCCATGCCCTGTTCGGACCGAATGGCACGGGCAAGACCACGCTATTGAATGTCATCGCTGGAATTCCTCGCTACACGGTTGACTCCGGACGAATAATGTTCAAAGGAAAAGATATAACCCATATGCATATGGACGATCGAGCGCGTTTGGGAATAGGCATGGCCTTTCAGCGCCCTCCAGCCATCCGGGGTCTGCGCCTTAAGGATCTTATCAAGATCATCAATCCCGGAGCCGATGCAACTGCCATCCTCAAGAAGATGGATTTCGAGGCGTTCGCCGAGAGGGATGTCAACCGCGGATTTTCCGGCGGCGAGGTTAAGCGCTCCGAGATGGTCCAGCTCCTAGCTCAGCAACCGGATTTCGTCATGCTGGATGAGCCCGACTCCGGTGTGGATCTGGAGAACATCAAACTCATAGGAGAGGCCATAAACTCTCTAACCCAGAAGGACCAGCGGCCCAGCAACAGAACCAAGTCAGGGGTGATCATCACTCACTTCGGTCATATCCTGGATTACATGAAAGCGGACCGAGCCCACGTAATGCTTGGCGGATCGATCGTTTGCAGTGGAAATCCGGGTGAAATATTAGAGCAGATCAAGAGAAGCGGTTATGAGGGGTGTGCAGGATGCAGCACTTGTCCGGTATAGAAGATAGGGCCAAAACGGCACGAAATAAGATGGCCGTGTACGGCACAGATGTAGACCTGGAGAGCTACGAGTCCGAGGCCAAACCCCAGGAGATCGTGGACGATGCTGAAAATCTGCCCAGCGCGGTCAAGAAAGCTGCCCTGGATGTGGGAGTGAAACTGGATTTGGAGTCATCAGGGGCCTATGTGCAGATGGACCAGACGCCAGTTGTGGCCAAGTCACTATACGAGGGCGTTGAGATCATGGATATAGCCTCAGCTCTCGAAAAATATGACTTCTTGCAGGACTACTGGTGGAAGCTGGTGGCTCCGGATGCTGACAAGTACACAGCAGACGTTGCGGCTGCTCCTCCAGCAGGCTACTTCATACGTGCCAAGAAGGGCATGAAGACAGTGTTTCCGGTAAAAAGCTGTCTTTATCTGGGATCGAGCAACCTGAACCAGCGGGTGCACAATATCATCATCGCCGAGGAGGGCTCAGAACTGCATGTCATCACAGGTTGTACCACTCCATCGCATGTGCAGAGGGGGCTACACATTGGCGTATCCGAGTTTTTTATCCAGAAGGATGCAAAGGTGAGCTTCACAATGGTGCATAGCTGGGGCAAAGAGGTCGAGGTGCGGCCAAGGACTGGCATCACCATCGCAGAAGGCGGCTCTCTTTCAAACAACTATATCCTCTTAAAGCCGGTCAAGACCATTCAGACCTTCCCGACGGCCACCCTGGCAGGCAGAGGGGCAGTGGCCAGCTTTAACACGGTCATCTACTCGACTATGGGAAACATCGATGTGGGAAGCAATGTCTTTTTAGATGCACCTGAGACCAGCGCCGAATCCATCTCTCGGGTAGTTTCTGTAGGCGGCGAAGTCATCGCTCGCGGCAGAATGACAGGCAGAGTGCCAGGCGCTCGGGCTCATTTGGAGTGCGTTGGACTCCTGCTCTCAGATAAGGGCAGAATTTACTCAATTCCGGAGTTGGACGGCCAGAGCCGGGACCTGGATATGTCTCATGAGGCAGCGGTGGGCCGCATCTCTGAAGAGGAGCTGGAGTACCTCATGGCCCGCGGCCTGACCTCGGAAGAGGCCACAAGCGTCATTGTTCGTGGATTTTTGGATGTCGAGATCAAGGGATTGCCAGAAGACCTCAAGCAGGAGATCAAGAACATCACCCAAAGAGAGGATCTAAGGGGGGCAGCTTAAGCCTCCTTTTCATTTTTTCAAATTAGATAGGATTGCTTTGACGTGAGGCCCGATCAGATAACATTATTCTTCAGGCAGGCTGTATCTGAGTGGCTTAAAGACGACGCCTCTCTCCTGGCAGCAGCTCTAGCCTACTACGGCCTCTTTTCATTTGTTCCACTGCTTATATTATCATCAATAATTATAAATTCATTGTTCTCCTATGGCGTTCTAAATGTCCAGGTAGTAGACACATCTCAAAATCTGGTTGGCCAACAGATGCCTAAAGCTGCCAGCGACCTGATCGACCAGGCGGGAGACCAGGCTGCATCCTTTTCTTTTACCCTGATGAGCCTTGGGCTTTTGCTTTTTGGCGCTGCCGGCCTATTTGTGCAGACCAAGAGGGCCTTTGGCATAATATGGAAGATACATGACAACGCGGTCCCGCTCCTGGATACAGTAATCTCTTACCTGCGCTCATACCTGCTAATCGCCCTGGTCGCATTTATGCTACTGGTGACCTCTCTTTTTTCCGCTCTTGTCATGCCTGCTGCAAAACAGATCGAGGAGATTTTGCCCATTCACCTTGGGCTGCTTCGAGCGATCGCATTCTTGGTCTCATTCTTTTTTGTGGCATTTCTCTTTGCCGCCACCTACAAGACCCTGATATCGGTGAAGCTGCGGTGGCATGAAGTGCTCCCTGGATCGGCTCTGGCTGCGCTCTTGCTAGCTGTTGGGAACTTCTGCATTGAGACCTATGTTGAGGTAGTGAACATCGGCTCGGCCTACGGCGCTGCAGGATCTCTTGTGGTGTTCCTTTTTTGGATCTACTACTCTGCCCAGATCTTTCTCTTCGGCGCGGAGTTGATCAAGGTGCAAAAGAGATATTGCCTTGAACAGTCACAAGATAACAGCATGAGTCTCAAGCTTTTTGGCTAGATGGTTCAATTCTTTTTTTGTTCGTAGTCCTCTTTGATGGCCCTGGCCATCTCCTCGTCAGCCTCCACAATCAAAGCACCTATGTAATCGCATCTCTTGCAGTGGTATACCTTGCCGGTGTAGCCCCCGGCTTCCAGATAGAGTTCAGAGCTGCCGCAGACCGGGCAGACCTCCAGGATCTTCTCAGGTTTCATGATGACCTCATTGGTGCTTTAAGAAGTTGAATCCTTTGCCAGGGTTTGATATGTCAGAAAAAAAGAGAACGATGCGCCAGCAGGAAAAAGCTCAGGCAAGGGACGGGCTCGGACCATCTTTCATCTGAAGGTGGAGGCACAGTATATGCCCATGTACTGGCTGCATATCGAGATCCCCGCCAAGGCTACATTGGAGGATCTGGACCACTTTTTAAGAGCCGTCTGGCTGGAATGCTGCGGCCACCTGAGCAGCTTCGATATTGCAGATGAGACCTTCATCTCAGATGCGATGTATGTGGCAAGACGGCAACGGGGATTTGTTGCGTTTGCAGCGACGAGTCCACCGGTCGAGTGTGCGATGAATGCGGAAAAACGCATGAATGCGGAGAGGATATGCTTCTGCCGGTGGTCAATTCACCTCGTGTGAGTATGTGCAACTATACCGGAGGCTATTACGATTAGAATAGCCTCATCAGCTCCTCGGCTATGATCCTGTAGCCTGCCTCGTTGGGGTGGTCGAGGCCCTGAAGGATCAGAGATCCAAGTGGCGTGCCTCCTGCAACGGCCCTCATCCAGGCCCCAAAGACGTTCACGAATCCCACGTCCATCTCACTAGCCACTCTCAGCACCGCCTGATAGTAATCCAGGACCATTCGATCGTAGGGAGGCGTCTCAAGGGGCTGGGAGGAGAGCAGCAATATCTCCGAATTTGGGCCGGACCGGATGCGCCGCACCATCTCTACTAAGTTCATTTCGAACTCCTCAAGATCAAGGCCGAACGCGCAGTCGTTGATTCCGAAGTTGATGGTGACCAGGTCCGGCTCGTAGGAGAGCACAGAGAAGTCGAGCCTTGCGAGGCCGTCCATGCTGGTGTCTCCACAGATGCCGGAGTTGATCATCTCAACATTTGCCTCAGGATACTTTTCTCTCAGCATCTGAGCCCAAAAGGATGGAAAGCCGCGCCGGACGCAATAACCCTCTGTGATCGAGTCGCCGAAGGCAACGATTGTGACATCGGCTCCCGCCTCCAGGTCCGCCCTCGTCCTCTCCACAAATCGTTTCTGACCGTCATCAGCTTCAGTCATGGCAGACAGGTAATCAAGCAGACTATTGTAGCTTTGCTCTTGCCGCGGCCTTGACCGCCTTCTTAATATCGGCCACAAGCTTTTCCAGCCGCTCCACCTCGCCCTTGGCTATCAGGTCCACGCAGACCGATCCCACGATGGCCGCGTCCGCGCCGGCGGCAACCACCTCTGCTGCCTGTTCCGGAGTAGAGATGCCAAAGCCTACAGCTTTCGGCTTGCTGCCATGAACGCGAGCAATTAAGTCCCCGGTGCTCTGGAGAACGTCACTCCTGGCACCAGTCACGCCAGTTCTTGCCACCAGGTAGAGAAATCCCGATGTCCTCTCTTCAATCATCTTCAGCCGCTCCTGCGGAGTGTTTGGAGCCGCCAGGAAGATCAGGTCCACCCCGGCTCGAACGCAGGCCTCATGGAGCGGTCCGGCTTCCTCAGGCGGCAGGTCTGGCACAATCAGGCCCTCGATGCCAGATCTGGCACAATCCTGGACAAACCTGTCAAGTCCGCGGGCATAGATCATGTTGTAGTATCCCATGAAGATCTTTGGAATGGCGACGTTCGCCGCGCGAGCGACTTCGAAATAGACGTCTGTGTTCATTCCAGCAGCTATCGCCCTCTGAGCAGCCGATTGGATGGTGGGGCCGTCGGCTATGGGGTCAGAGTGAGGCAATCCCAGTTCGATTATGTCCGCTCCGGCAAGAGCCAGCCGCCGTACCAGCTTGGGCGTCTCTTCCGGCGTCGGATCCCCTGCACAGATGTAGATGATGAGCAGAGGAGCGTTCTCGAATGCTTCAGAGATTTTCATGGTCCATCACCGTTGCCAGATCTTTGTCTCCTCTGCCAGAGATGTTGATTATAGCGAGATCGCCAAGCTCCCGCGGCTCGGCCAGGGCATAGCCCACTGCATGAGCCGACTCAAGGGCCGGTATGATGCCCTCCAGCTTGGAGAGCGCATGGAAGCCGGAGATCGCAGTCTCATCCTCGGCTATACGAGTCGTCACCCGTCCTCTCTCTGCGAGATACGCCAGCTCCGGGCCGACTCCCGGGTAGTCCAGTCCGGCAGCCACGGAATATGACTCCAGAATCTGTCCGTATGGGTCCTGCAGGATCTTGGTGAGAGCACCGTGCAAAACGCCGTCGGTTCCTCTGCCCAGACTGGCTCCGTGGTCTGCGGTCTTATCCGTCTTTCCTGGACCGCGGCCTCCTGCTTCGACAGCTATGAGCCTTACTGACTCGTCCTTAATGAAGGGCGCAAATATTCCCATTGCATTGCTGCCCCCACCCACACAGGCTGTGATGCTGTCCGGCAGACGTCCCTCGGCCTCCAGAATCTGGGATCTTGCCTCATGGCCGATGACGCTCTGAAAATCTCTGACCATGCTGGGGAAGGGGTGCGCGCCCGCCGCAGTCCCCAGCAAATAGTGGGTGCTGTCAAAGGATGATGCCCAGTCTCTCATGGCCTCGTTGATGGCATCTTTAAGGGTCCTCGATCCGGAGCGCACGGGTATGACCTCGGCACCCATGAGCTGCATCCGGTAGACGTTCATCTTCTGTCGCTCGATGTCCACCTCGCCCATGTAGACCTGAGTCTTGAAGCCAAGATTGGCTCCAACTATGGCCGTGGCCACACCATGCTGGCCGGCTCCGGTCTCGGCTATGAGCCGAGTCTTTCCCATCTTCTTGGCTACAAGCGCCTGGCCTAGCGTATTGTTTAGCTTGTGCGCACCGCCGTGCACCAGATCCTCCCTCTTCAGATAAACCTTGCAGCCGAGCTTTTGGCTGAGGTTTCTGGCAAAGTAAAGGGGAGTGGGCCTGCCTGCAAAATTCTTGAGAAGGAGGGACAGCTCCTCTACGAAATCGGGGCTCTTCATCAGGCGCAGGTAGGCTTCAGACAGCTCTGTGAGTGGCTGAACCAGCGTCTCAGGAACGAAGAGGCCGCCGTACCTGCCGAACTTGACTATTGCTTTTTTGGAAATCAGATCTTGCAAAGGATCACCGGCTTGTATTTGTCTAGGATGTACTAATTGTTACTATGATGTATGAAAACGTACATCATTGGAGGTATTTAACTTTGTCGCAAGGCTTCCTTCGATCTGCTTCAGGCCGATGGACAAAAAGATTCACCCCAGATCAGGCGGCAGCTCTCCCGTCAGGCTCTCGATCCTCTTCTCAGCGCTCTGTAGCCGGGCCTGGCAGAGCTTGACCAGCTTCATTCCCTTCTCGTAGAGATCCAGGCTCTCTTCCAGGGTCATCTTTCCTTCTTCCAGCACCTCGACGATCTCTTCAAGATCATCCATTGCCTCTTCCAGGCCGATTTTCTCTTCTTTGGTCATTATATCGCCTCCTTCTCATCCCGGCACTCTAAAACCCTGCACAACAGTCGTCCTTTTCCAAGGATCAGCTCGATCTCCTGGCCAGGTCTGGCATCCTGTGCAGTCAGGATCAGGCCCTCGGCAGAGCGGGCAATGACATAGCCTCGCGAGAGAGTAGCTCGCGGTCCCACAGCCGTCAGGCGTCCCTTTGCCAGATCCAGCCGGCTTCTTTGAGCCTGCAGCTCTCTGGCCTCGGCAGCCTCCAGCCTCTCGCTCAGATAATCCAGACGCTGTCTGGCATCCTGCGCCAGGGAATACATCCTCCTGGCGGAGACTGCATTCATGAGGTACTCCAGACGTTCCTCCTGTCTCTCAAGGCTCGTCCAAAGGGCGCGAACCATCCGGACCCCGGCGGAGCTGAGCGACTGCTTCAGCTCATCTACATCAGGGACAGCCATCTTCGCAGCAGCAGTCGGAGTCGCAGCCCGCAGGTCAGCCACATAATCGGCAATCGTCACATCAGTTTCATGGCCGATGGCTGAGATGACCGGCGCGTCACAGGCAAATATTGCTCGAGCCACGACCTCAGAATTAAAGCACCACAGATCTTCCGTCGATCCCCCACCGCGACAGACTATGACCACATCCGCTCTGCCCCTCAGGGCTGAAATTGCGGAGGCGATGCTCTTCTCGGCCCCATCTCCCTGCACCTGTGCCGGGGATAGGATGATCCTCGCAGGATATGATCCGAGAGTTCGAACAACATCACGCAGCGCCGCTCCCTGTGGTGAGGTGACGATTCCTATCCGCTCTGGATAGCGAGGCAGATCACGCTTACGTTCTGATGCGAAAAGCCCTTCTGCCGCCAGCTTCTTCATGAGCTGTTCGAGTTGCAGGTGCCTGTAACCCAGCCCCTCATCCTTCTTTATGCCCCGGGCCACCAATTGCACTCTGCCCTGTGGCCTGTAAACTGCAATATCCCCAAAGACCATGACGTTTTTGCCGTCTTTCATCTCAAAGTCAAGAGACAGCCCGTTACTTTTGAAGAGGACACAGGAGATCTGGGAGTCCTGGTCCTTGAGTGTGAAATATCTGTGCCCTGAACGATGGTGAATATAGTTGGATACCTCCCCTCTTGCCCAGAGATCATGCAGGCGAGCATCGCCGTCCAGGCGGTCTGATATCCTCAAATTCAGCTCAGAGACTGTGAATATTTGAGTCAAGATGAAATCCGTTAAACGGGCGAAATATTTAAAGGCGATTCATAAGCGTGGCGAAAATGATCATTAAACTAATTTGGTCATAACACAAAGAAACTTTATATGGGTGAATGCATGAGCCATTTGAGGTGACAAGATGCATATAATGGAGGGCTTTCTCCCTCATCCCTGGTGGGAGATCTGGTTTGGACTCTCATTTCCCGTGGTGGCCTACGGCGTCTACAGAATGAACAAGATGATCAAGGACAGCCGAGAGACCCTGCCATTGCTGGCAGTAGCTGGAGCCTTTGTCTTCGTCCTCTCCTCCCTGAAGCTTCCCTCCGTCACCGGAAGCTGCTCTCATCCCACGGGCACGGGAATGGGCGCCATCATCTTCGGCCCCTGGATAACATCTGTCCTGGCGGTGATAGTTCTCGTCTACCAGGCAGTATTTCTGGCTCATGGCGGCCTCACCACTCTGGGAGCAAACACGTTTTCTATGGGCATTGCCGGTCCGGCAGTGGGATACCTGATTTACAAAGCTGCCACAAAAGCAGGACTGCATCTCTACCTTTCAGTCTTCCTGGCGGCGACTCTGGCTGACTGGGCTACCTACCTGGTCACTTCCATCCAGCTTGCCCTGGCCTTTCCATCGGCAACAGGGGCATTTGCCTCCTTCAAGGCATTTGCAGCCGTGTTTGCCGTAACCCAGATCCCCCTGGCCATAGTGGAAGGAGTGGTGACGGCTTTGATGTTCAAGTACATAGTATCTCTGAGAAGCGATGTGCTTTTGAGGATGAAAGTGGTCACAGATAGCACCATAGCAAAGCTTAAGGAGACACTGCCATGAACCGAGCTTCTGGAATCAAGCTGGAGCATATCGCTCTTGTGGTAATTGTGCTATTTATCGCCGCCTTTGCCGCAGTCAGCTCCACAGGAAACCACGAGTGGAGCGGCGCTGACACCCAGGCAGAGAACGTAATATCACAAATCACCGGCGGAACCTATGAACCCTGGTTTTCGTCTATCTACCAGCCGCCTAGCTCCGAGATCGAAAGCCTCCTCTTTGCCTTGCAGGCGGCCATAGGCAGCCTCATCATCGGCTACTTCCTCGGCTACTATCGGGCAGTTGAGAAGGCCAAGAGAGACAACTCCACCCGAAAGTGAGAAGGATAGACGAATGCATGACCTTCTCGACGACTACGCCCAAAACAATGCACTGCGAGACACCAGCCCTTATATCAAGATGCTCTTAGGGCTAGGTTCTATCCTGATCTCCGTATCGTCCACGACGCCAGTCGCCCCTCTGTTCGTGGCCTTGACCATGAGTCTCGCCACATTGATCCTGGCCAAGATTCCAGGACGAATCTACTCACGTCTGCTACTGGTGCCCCTCTCCTTTGCCCTGATCAGCGCTGCAGTAGTTGCCTTCATGCATGGCTCCGGTCAGACTCTCTATTCAGTAGAGCTTTTCGGCACAACCCTCCATCTTCAAACGGATGGAGTGGAGCTGGCCGTTCTTCTCATAGCCAGAACCTTTGGCGGCATGTGCTCTCTGTTCTTCATAGCTCTGACAACGCCTATGATTGAGATATTCGCTACACTTAAATCCCTGCACATACCTGAGTCGATCATCGAGCTGTCCATGATGATCTATAGATATATATTCGTCTTCTTGGATCAGGCCGACAGAATCCACAGCGCTCAGATGATGCGTCTGGGCGATGCCAGCGCGAGAAGCTCACTAACATCATTTGCAATGCTTTCCAGCGTCCTCTTCCTCTCCTCCTGGGAGCAAGGAGAGAGACTCATCGTTGCAATGGATTCTCGCTGCTATGATGGCAAGCTGGGCCTCATGGAAGAGGAAAATAAAGCGGCACCCAGCCAGATAATCGCAGTAGCTCTTTATCTGATCGCAACTGCGACCATCTCAGTTTTATCCAGAAATGTTTCACTCTTGTGAGTTGACCATGACGAAGATAATCGAGACCAGAGATCTTAGTTATTCCTATGGAGACGGAACTCAGGCTCTGAAAGGGATCAACATCTCCTTTGAACGGGGAAAAAAGGTAGCTTTGGTCGGGCCCAATGGCGCCGGAAAATCCACACTCATGCTCATGATGAATGGCATCCTGCGACCTAGCTCTGGCGAGGTTCTCTTTTCAGGCAAACCATTGAGATATGATGCAGCAAGCTTGAGAGCTATCAGGAGGGCGGTGGGCATGGTCTTTCAGAACTCCGATGATCAGCTCTTTGCTCCAACCGTCTACCAGGATGTGGCCTTCGGCCCTATCAATCTTGGATTTTCGCCTGAGAAGGTTAAGAGATATGTGGGATTTGCCCTGCGATATGTGGGTTTGTGCGGATATGAACGGCGCCCGCCCCATCATCTGAGCGGCGGGGAGAAGAAACGAGTGGCCATAGCGGGCATACTGGCCATGGAGCCCGAGGTGATGATCCTTGATGAGCCCACATCCAACCTCGATCCAGCCAGCTCCGAGGAGATCATGGATATGCTCGATGAGCTTAACCACGGCGGAAAGACGTTGATCATCTCAACCCATGATGTAGAGCTTGCCTACCGCTGGGCGGATGAGATAATCCTCATGAAGGACGGAGAAGTCGTTCGCAGAGGCACAGGACAGGAGGTATTTAGCGATGTCGATCTCATCCGGGATGCCAGGCTCAAGCAGCCCCTTGTGGTGGATATCTACCTTGAGCTGATGAGCCGAGACATTGTCCGAGGATCCAAGCCGCCGCGAAACATTCTCGAGCTATGCGATTTATTGCAGCCAAAGGCCCGTGAGGGCACAGGAGCCTCAGGCAAGATCTACATCTGCGACGTGGATCAGATCCCAGGAGGAGAGATTCAAGCATTGATAGACAGGGCTTCAGTTAGCTTTATCGGCGGAATGGGCACCGCAGCCAAGGCGCTATCTGAGAGGTGCAGCATCTCATTGGACTTCACATACGGCGTCATAGACAAGTGCATTCTCAAGGCATTGACAGGCAAGAGTGCCCTCATCATGACCTCTGGCGGGATGGTTGACCACTCCCAGCATAGAATCCAGGACTACTGCCGGGAGTCGGGGGCAGAGATCGAGATCTGCAGTCTGAGCATGAGACAAGATGAGATAGAAAAAGATATGACAGGATAGGTGGGAATTTACATTGGAATAATTGATTCCATGCATCCATTCAATACCAGTGCAAGGTTCAACTGACCGGCAGTCCGACTCTTGCACTGGATCTCCCAATAAAGCAATGATGAAGTCTATTGGCAGTTTACTTTTTTGATCTCTTACGTTCTATTCTAAATCGGTTAATGATAAGGAAGTATACTAAGAATAATTTCTTCTTATTATGTCTTAGTATATTTATTTATCATAACATGGTTATATACACAGTAGACATTTCTGTGGGGGATAACAATAAAAATTAAGTGTCATAATTGTGACGAAATAAATGATTTGAATATCGAGCAGATAGGTTCGGATAAAACATATAAATTTTCGTTAATATGTGAAAATTGTGGCGCATTTAACTCTATTTCTATGAATCCCCTGACACAATATCCTGCTGATGTAGAATTACAGGGCATGCCTGTTCATGGCTTTGAATGGGTTCTGCCTTCTGGGAAGATAGTTCCGGTGGTTGGTGATCCAATTTATATCTCTGCCAATGGGGAGCATCTGTCCAGGAATACCTATATGAAAATGTATAAGTTAGATCCAGAGATCGCCTATAATTACATGAGAAAAAAGCTGGACGCGCAGGTGGCCACCAAGGATGCTAATCCCTCGAATCAAGATGTGGCATCGCCATCTCAACCTGATTTGACAAGTATTCAAAAGATTGAGGTTCTTTGCACGAATTGCGGCCATATATGCGAATTGACCTTGTAATCTACCCAACCCCAGAAGGAGGCAGGCCTCCTTGGTACGTTACCACGAGCCCACCTGCCAGAGGACATCAGGGCAATTAGTGACGAGCGGGTAGGGGAGTGGGGGTTAGTAAAAAAGATGAGTGTACCCGCTCTCGTTCACAAACTCTTTTGATCGTATAAATACTTTTCTGGAAGTAATTTATAACTGTTTTTGACCAAACGCCTTTTGTCTTGCTATCTTTGCCGCATAAGCGCCAGCTACGAAGCCTGCATCTATATTGACCACGGTGAGAACTGAGCAAGATTGCAGCATGGAATAAAGCGCAGCCCGGCCGCTTCCACCGAGACCATAGCCTGTGGAGACAGGAAGTCCGATTACGGGCGCTTTTGTCAATCCTGCCACCACTGCCGGCAGTGTGCCCTCTCGCCCTGCTGCCACCACAATAACATCTGCTTCGGCCATTCGAACCAGACTGGGAAAGAGGCGGTGAATGCCTGCCACGCCAACATCATACTCGAAGAGCACATTGGAGCCCATCTCCTCTGCCACAACGCGCGCTTCCTCCGCTACAGGAATATCGGCAGTGCCTGCGGCCAGGATGCCAACCAATCCGAGCTTTGGAGATGGCTTGCCGGATCTGAGAACCACAGTCCTGGCTTTAGAGTTATGCTCCAGCACACATCCCTCAGGCAAGATCGCAGAATTCAGGAGTTGTAGCTGCTCAGCAGAGACGCGAGTTATGACGGCACTGCCAGTTGCCTGCAAGTGGGCGAGCGATATGGCCAGAAGATCAGCTTTGTCCTTTCCCTCTGCCAAGATGGCCTCAGGGATGCCTACCCGATCCGCCCGGCTGATGTCCAATTTGGCTACATCCCCCACAGCCAGGAAGCTTTCCGATTTGATGCGTCTTAAGGCCTCATCGATGTCAATCTCGCCACGGACAAACCCTTCCAGCACGTCTCTGTATCTGTCTCGCACAAACCCATGATTAGGAGGCCGAGCATAAAGGGTTTATCCCTGCATAGAAATAAAAGACGTGATGCAGGTAAACCTAGATCTTCATATTCATTCCAGGTATTCTATGGCAGTCTCCTCAGATATGCTTCTGCCCGAGATCGCGGCAGGAGCAGCCCGAAAGGGAGTGAAGATAGTGGCCACCGGAGACTGCTTGCATCCTCTGTGGCTGGATGCCATCAGGAAGCTTCCAGAATCAGACGGGACCTACACATTGGACGACACTCATTTTGTCCTCAGCGTGGAGGTAGAAGACAAGAAACGCGTGCATCATCTCATCTTCCTGCCAGATCTCAGCAAAGCCCAAGAGCTGCAGGAGAGCTTTGCGAGCCATTGTAAAGATCTCTCGGCGGACGGCAGGCCCCGACTGCATTTAAATGGTAGTGAGATTGCAGACCACGTTTTCGAGGCCGACGGACTCATTGGACCTGCTCATGCTTTCACCCCATGGACGGGAATGTATGCTTACTACGATTCTCTGGCCGAGTGCTATCAAGAGAAAGCAGACAAGATCTGCTTCATCGAGCTTGGGCTCTCTGCAGATACCGATTATGCAGATAGGATTGCAGAACTGTCCACCCGGACGTTTCTCTCCAACTCTGACGCCCATTCGCCCCGATCCAATAAACTTGCCCGTGAGTTCAACCGGATGCAGTTACAGGATTTCAGCTTTAAGGAGATCTGTCTCGCCCTAAGACGCGAGGGTGGACGCAGCACGCGGCTCAATGTTGGCTTCTTTCCGGCAGAGGGCAAATACAACCACACCGCATGCACTCGATGTTACCGACAGTACTCTCTCACCGAGAAGGATGAGCTGATGGGACGCTGCCCAGCCTGCGGTGGTAGGATCAAGCTGGGCGTCATGGACCGGATAAACCTCCTGGCCGATTACGAGGTATCAGTGCATCCAGCTCACAGGCCACCCTACATGCATATCATCCCCCTAGCAGAGATCATTGCCCTTGCCCTGGGCTACAAGAGCGTCACGGCTGCTGCTGTGCAGAGGTGCTGGAGCGATCTGACCCTCAACAGAACTGAGATAGAAATTCTGGTGGAATCAGATCTATCGAATCTCTCCGCAGATCCGAGAGTCCTGGAGGCCATCCAGAACTTCCGCTCGGGTAGAGTTGATGTAATCGCAGGAGGCGGAGGAAAATATGGAGAGGTCAAGCTACATGGGCAGGCTGAAGGTGCTGAAAAACGAAAAGGTCAGAGGTCGTTATTTGACTTTTGAGCCCAACCACGCCAGCGATTAGTCGATTGAATCTGCTACAGCGCGGATCATCCGGTTATCATCATAGTAATGTTCGCGGATCTGTTGGCAGTACTTATGCTCTGCAAAAATGATACATAAAAATAGATCATATATGTTTATTACCTGTGTAATAAATACTTGTCAGGTTTGCAAATTCGTATGATAGGTCGATATTTATTTTCAAATTCATAAGAGATTTGTGCAAAATAACCATCAGTAAATGCAATTTTCATTTTAAGATGCGTCTATTTTGCTTACTAAGCAATCTATGGATGAATGATGGGTCTAGGAGCAGAGAAAGAGTCTTATTTAATATTTTAGACATGTTTATCCGATCTTTTTGAAGATTTTTATTATGATTCAGGGCCACTATTTTAAATTTTTATGAAATATGTTTTCCATACACCGTCTCGACATATTCTAATATGATATATTCAGATCTTAAATAAGGAGGACATAATATGAAGAATAACATCTTACGATTAATACCTATTTGTCTTTTTGCCCTGTGCATTTTAACCGAGACGGCATTGGCAATCTCCATAGAAATCGGTTCAAGTGACGGAGGAGGAAGAACCAGTCTACAGAGCACTTTCATATTGGATCCTTCAGCCAATGTCATGCAGGATATTAGCATTAGTGGCGGAACGATCTCCTCCAATTTAGAGGCAAGCGGCTCTGGATCCAACAGGATATCTCAATCGCTTTCAGGTAATGACTACTGCCTGAATAACAACATCAAAAGCCAGGGGACGCTATCAGTCTCATCTACCACGAGCGCCGAAGCTCAATCGGCCAGCTTGAGCCAGGATGTGACAGGAAAGGGTGACGTGGCCGTGAATCTCGCTGGAAATCATTATGCTACGTCTGCAGGACAGGAATCGAGCGTTGCCAAAGGCACGCTGTCAAGCCAACAGAGCATCTATGCGGGTGAATGTGCTTATTCCACACAGAGCACAGTGATAAAAGGACAAAGCGGCAAGGTAACGTCAGGTGCTCTTGGAGAGAATAATGTGGTTGTAGCAGAAAGCAGCTTCTCAGGAGATGGAAGCTTGGTCGCTAACCTAGGATCCGCAGCATCCAAATACGCATATTTCGGCGGATCGGCTAAATTGGATGAGACAACCATTCTCAATGCAGAATCATTCAATTCCGTCTCCCCAAACAGCAACAACCAGATAATGGGCACATCGGGGCTGAGGATGCTAGGAGATGAGAGCACTCTAGGCAGCTTTTCGACAAGCGTCCTGAATATGGGATTGACTGGTGAAAAAGGAGCGAGTACTTCCTCCAAGGTTGCCACGACTGCAAAGGGCGGGTCATACACTTCGTACAAGCTCACGGGATTTCGCTGGAATAAGAAGGATCCAAAGGTGCAGCTGTACCTGAATCCAGCCAATACGCCATCAGGGCTCTCTGCGTACACAACGCAACAGGCAATTACATTAGCGGCCAATGCATGGGACAATGCCGTATCCTCTAACCTCTTTGCTGACGGAACGACTGTAAAGATCGATTCCAAGAAGGTTGTGGACGACCCATTCTCAGCCAGACCCAAGAGGGATGGCTACAGCGTGCACGGCTGGAAGAAATTCAGCAATTGCTTCGTTGCTTATAACCGCTGGTGGAGCAATGGAGCCAAGGTTGGAGGCTATTACTCCCTCACAGAATCCGATACCTGGTACAACCTGAATTACCAGTGGACCACGAGCATGAGCGTTGCCCAGAGCACTCGTAAGGTGGATCTGATAAGCGTATCCCTGCACGAACTGGGGCACAGCATTGGTCTGGATGACATATACTCCTCAAAATATGGAGGAACGTTGTCGCCAAAAGATCCACGAACCAATGATTACGATCAGGTGATGAACCTCTACAATGGTCCGCAGAGGACTCTAGGTAACGGCGACAAATATGGAGTCCAGAAGCTTTATGGAAAGTAGGGAGATCTGCAAATGGATTTGCCTACAGGAGGTGCTAAACGTTAAATGGCGGGCGCGCCGGCGGTTGCCAGCAAGGCTACATGCCAGTTAATCCCGCTGCTTTCTCCCCCCCTTAAACCTGCAAGCGACAGTTACCCGCGGTGGGTCTGCTCCCTTCCGGGCCTGAACCGGTTCCCGCAATTATGGTCCACAAGCCTTCCTTCAGGAAAGCCCATAGGCCGGTGCCATCCCTACAGGACGGAGAATCATTGTTGGCAACTGGACTGGACACACAGCGCCTAAAGTCTTCCGTCAGCTTCGTCCCCCGCTTGTCGACGATTTCGGGTTGCAGGTGACGCCGAACCACCCGGACTGCCCGCCACTTTTAACATTGAGGTGCACTGCTAATAAACCTAACGCAGAAATGAGGTAACAATTATGGCAGAAGACCTGGTAAGTAACATGGGATTCATAATGGGAAACAAGCATCGTGAGAGGGTTGTTCAGGTTTTGGGCTCCAAGGGCAAATTGTCCTCAGAGAAGGTGGCAAAGTTCGAGCACATCCCTGCACCCTCGGTCAAGAAGATCCTGGGAGAGATGGCCGACCACGGCTTAGTCTCTGAGAACGATGGCATCTGGTGCCTCACCGAGGCCGGCGAGGAGATCGAGAAGGAGATGAAGAAGAGGGCCTGATCAGGCACAGTAAAGCGGAGAGGACATGGATCTGATGCAGACCATCCGGGCCCGCCGGAGCATACGCAAATTTCGGGACAGGCCGGTGGAAGACGCAAATATTTTAGCCGTCCTGGAGGCAGGCCGGCTGGCACCTTCAGCGAAAAATATGCAGGACTGGAGGTTCATAGTAGTACGAGACAAGACGGCGAGAAGCAAGCTGGCGATCGCGGCACTGGGCCAGCAGTTCGTGGCCGAAGCCCCCGTGGTCATCGCTGCCTGCGGGACCTCAGATCTGGTCATGACCTGCGGCCAGCCGGCGTATGCTATCGACGTGGCCATTGCTCTAGACCACATAACTTTGAGAGCAGCATCCTTAGGATTAGGCACCTGCTGGATAGGCGCATTTTATGAGGACCAGGCGAAAGCCATCCTGGGAGTGCCCGAAGGTGTCAGGGTTGTGGCGTTGCTGCCGCTCGGCTACCCGGCAGAGGAGCCTTTTCCCAGGCCCAGGAAGCCTCTTGATGAGATCGTGTCCTGGGAGCGCTGGTAAGGCAATGCTAGCAAGTCAATGATTGTCTGCAAAAATCGGGCAGAAGCCTTAGCTTCCACCGAGTAGATGCTCCAGCTTCTCGATGCAATTCCAGGTCAGTATCAACTGGGCTAGACCAATGGCGTTTACATACTCGTCCCGCCTGTCGCTGATGACAGCGCGGGTTCCAAGAGAGCTGCATAGCTTGTTCTCCAGATCGACGATCATGGACTGATGGATCTCTCCGTCGACCGTCATGATGCCCACCTTTTTCCCGTAATAATCGTCTCGCTGAAATCCGATGGAGAACTCATGCTCCGAGTTTCTCAAAATCTTGCTCAGATCTATAGTCAGGCCCACCTCGGTTACAGGCTGCTCTAGCATCTTTTGAATGAGCCTCACAGAATACCAGTCGGGCTTGGGACCGGACTCAGGCAACGGCGGATGAAAACGAGTATCCTGAATCTTGACGACCATCTCGGCATAGATCTTCTGGATATCCACATAGAGCTTGTAATCCGGCTCGCGCTGCAGAATTTCGGCCATTACCTGCTCGGGCCGATAGCCTCGATCTCCTACATCGCGACGAACCTTCCAGAGCCTTTTCACCGATCTTGATGGGTCTACGAAGATCTTGAAGTCTATGGCGTTTCGAAGCTTTGGCGTGAAGAAGGGATGCAAGCCCTCAACGATCACGACTGGTGCCGGGCCGAATGGCACGGTGCCGCTGATCTTCCCCTGGCTGTGATCGTAGACAGGCTTGTCTATGCACTCGCCGTGTCGCAGGGCCTCGAGGTGCTCTTCAAGAAGATCCAGGTGGTTGGCATCAGGATGCAATGGAGTGATGTTTCGCTCCTTTCTCTGCTTTCGGTCGAGGCTGTGGTAGTCGTCCATGGAGAAGGAGCAGACCATCTCCTCGCCCAGAATACGTTTAATGCCGCGTGAGATTGTGGTCTTTCCTGATCCGCTGTCCCCGGCAATTCCAAAAATGAATACTCTGCCGGACTCTTTGATCCTATCCATGATCGATTTCATTTTTCTTCCCACATGCAAATGGCCTGGTAGGGTGATGAAGCTATCTCCTTGTCGCCCCCAGGAGACACCCATAATACTGCGTATCATGCACGAAGGATGAAAAACCAATACCACAAACAAGTTTTTCATCGGAATGGCGAGGAACCTAAAATTATATCAGGACTATTTATTCTGCTTCTCTGCCACAAGATCCTCGAACTCGCGGGTGCGGTCGATGCCCTCAAGCTCGCGCTTCTCGATCAGAGCCGTCTCCTCGATGCACTCAAACTTTGTCTCGCCGTCCACGATTACGACCGACTTGGTCCGGGCGACGGAGGAAAGGCTGCTCATAAGCCGGGCCCTCTTGAGCATGCTTGAAGAGAACTTGCTCACACCTGTCAGAACCACAAGATCATCAGTTCTTGTTATGGCATTGAAGGGGGCCTGGGCTGTTGGAACAACCTCAAAGCCGATCTCTAAGAGCAGGCGAAGGATGTTATCAGTCACCGGCCCTTTCTCTTCGACTGACGGTCCGGAATTGAATGGATCCACTGGCTGGATCAGCTCCTCCTGAAAGATCTCCTCCAATTTGATGGCTACGTCCACCGAGGTATCCATGTCCTCAACCTCATACTTGCTTATGGTGCGTCGTGAAACGCCAAGTTCCGACGCCAGCGCTCCCAAAGATATGCCGCGCTCAAGGCGCATCTCCCTCATTTTGTGGCCATCGATCCTAACATAAAGGCCACCGTGCGCAGCATAGACTAAAGGCAGATCCTCGTCTATCAGGCAATCTGCCAGGGTGAAAAGGCTGAGAGTGGGAATGCCGTATCGAAAGTAGACTGCCCCCCTTTCGAGGTACTGGTCTCGCGTCTTCTCGCCGACAAGTATGGGACTCGCGAAGAGATGCTTGGCCAGGCGGCGAACTTCAGTTGCTGACTGCTCATTGAGGCCATCAATGTTGGTTAGAATCTTGAGGAGCAGGAATAGATTTCCCTTTCTGGCGGCAAGGTCGAAGCTCCTGGGACGGAGATAGCAGCGATCCGATGTCGAGAACCCGGCCTGCCTTAGAACCTCCTCCACACGCTCGGCGAGAAGTTCTTTATCCATCATTATATATCTCCGTTTGACCGCTATTTAAGCCTGACCATGTTCATTGGAATTGATGATACCGATTCTGATAGGGGCCTATGCACCACCTACCTGGCTGCAGTGCTCATGGAAAGGCTAGAGCCTCTGGGCGAGATCGTGGGCCGGCCAAAACTGATCCGTCTCAATCCCTGTGCCAGATATAAAACCCGAGGCAATGCCGCTCTGTCCTTCCAGTTGGAAAGCGACCGTCCAGATGAGGTCAGAGAGCTGGCCTTGAAGACACTTCTGGAGCTGTCTGATTTCTCAGGGACAAACACCAATCCCGGCCTGGTGATTGTCGATGAGGTTACCGATAGGATGAAGGCCTTCTACAGGCGCGCAGTCACTGAGATCCTGGAGATCTCCGAGGCCCGGAGGCTCTTGGATCGTGAGGGGATCTGGTACCGCGGCTTCAAGAAAGGGCGTGGCCTGATAGGAGCGCTTGCCGCAGTGGGATCAGACCTGCCGGATTTCACATATGAGCTGATCGCCTACAGAGAGCGAAAACGCTGGGGCACGCCGCGCGAGATAGATGAAGACTCAGTCTGGCAAGCGGATGCTCGGACATATCCTCGAACATGGGATACAGTAGACCACCATAATCATCGAATTGTCTTTGCACCCCACTCAGGCGATCCAGTTTTGTTCGGGATTCGAGGCTCGGATCCTCAGGCGATCATGGAGGCTTTCGAGATAATAAAATCCGAGCCCGTCGAGAGAAAGGTCCTCTATCTGACCAACCAGGGAACCGATGCTCACATCCTAGCGGGGAAGATTGGGACTGTCCGGGAGAGCCAGAGCTACAGGCTTCACGGATTTGTGGCTGAACCGGCCCGGGCAATTGCCAAAGGGCACCTGTTCATTCCGTTACAGGATGGGAGCGCCCGCATCAACTGCGCGGCCTTCGAGCCCACCAAGAACTTTCGAGGAATCGTAAGCAAGCTGGCGGCGGGCGACGAGCTGGAGGTGTTCGGATCTGTGAGGGATGGCTGCCTCAACCTGGAGAAGATCAATGTCCTGCACCTGGCCGAGCAGGTGGAACTGTCCAGCCCGCTCTGCCCATCGTGCGGCAAGAGAATGGAGTCTGCTGGGCGCGGCCAGGGCTACCGCTGCCGCCACTGCAAGACCCGCGCCGAGGGCCAGGAACGGCATGTCATCCCGCGCGGGATTGAGCCGGGTTACTACGAGGTGCCGCCATGCGCCAGGAGGCATCTTTCCAAGCCACTGATACTCTTTTCTGGAGAGCTAGCGCAGTATTCGCACCCATCCAGATGAGCTGAAGGCTCAGAAATGATTAGAATTACTGAAAAAAATAATGATTGCAAAGGTGGCCCAAGCCACCTTTTAATAATATCGTTAGCTGCTTACTTCTTAAATGCGCCTTCCAGTGGCGGAACGACCTGCTTTTTCCGCGAGAGGCACTTCTCCTTGTAGATGGAGTTGTTGGCCAGCTTTCCGCCAAACGCCTTCTCAAAGCCTGCTGCAGCCGCGACGTTTCCAACGAACAGCAGATCAGAGGCTTCCTTCATGACATCTGTAAGCATGAGAACGACCATATCCAGCTTCTCGGCCTCCTTCATCTTGTTCATCTCATCGAGAATGGCAGCTCTCTTCGGTGCCAGATCAGCCAGATCCATAACCTCTACCTGGCCCACGCCGGACTTGGTGCCGGAGAAATCGAACTTCTTGAAGTCGCCCATGAGAATTTCCTTGGCCGACTTGGCCGACATGTTGCTCTTGGCCTTGAGCAGCTCCATGCCGAATGCCATCGGGTCCACTCCGGCGATCTTGGCCAGCTTCTCGACAGCAGACTTGTCGCGAGGAGTGCATGTGGGGGACTTGAAGAGCACCGTATCGGATAAGATGGCAGACATCATCAGACCGGCCATCTCCCGGCTGATCTTGACATTGTTCTGCTCATAGAGGTTCGCGATGATTCCGCCGGTCGCGCCCACGGGCTCGTTTAAGAAGAATATGGGTTTTCCTGTGGCCAGACCGCCGATCTTGTGGTGGTCCACGATCTCAACGATGTTCTCCATGTTAAGCTTATCCACAGCCTGAGCCATCTCATTGTGATCTACCAGGATGACCTTTTTATCTGTAGCATCGGTGAGCTTCTCTGGGTAAGCAACCTTGAAGTAATCCAAGAGGAACTTGGTCTCGGCATTGATGTCTCCAGCTGCCGCAGCCACGGCCTCTTTCATGCCAAGCGCGTTCTTCAGGTTTGCATAGGTAATTGCGGATGTTACGGAATCGGTATCTGGACTCTTGTGCCCAACTACGTAGATCTTGTCTGTCAAATGAAGCACCTCAGCATTGTTAATGTAGAACTCCAATTTAAGCTTACTGGGGTGGCAAAGAGTCCTTTAGCAGATCGATTAACCTCTTCGGGAAAACTTTATAAATCATGGAAGCATTCGGGTTGTGTCCCTTTAGAGGGCTGACACGAGCAAAGAATTTATTTCTGCGGTGAATGCCGGTGCAAGAAAGGGACTACAGGCCGCGTTGATAGGTCCTTATGGTAGGATACTGACTTGTCTGTCTACCTATGACCATGAGACAACCCAAATGCGGTACAGACGCCCGCTGCGAGGGTTACTGGACTGACTGCGGATACCCATCGGATGAAGTGCCAGAGTTAGTATCGGGCGACAATCACGATTATTAAGACGGATTAGAAAGGAAATCAATAGATAATCGATAGATTAATCTCTTTCCAAGACCACCAGAACAGCGTGCGAGGTCTGCTTATCACCCTGGAAGGCATCGACGGTTCTGGAAAGAGCACTGTTCTTCGACATATCGCCTCAAGGCTTCGGAATGTGCTGCCCGAGAGGAGAATTGTGATTACTGCGGAGCCCACAGACGGCGAGGTTGGACGGATACTGAGATCGGAGCTCGGAAAAGCTTCTGGAGAGGGGAGCGAAGCCTCTGCAGCAATGCGCATGCAAGAGCTATTTCTGTTTATGGCGGACCATGCCCAGCATCTTGCAAAGACGATCATTCCCTCACTGGAGAGCGGAGCGATAGTTCTGTCTGACAGGTACGCCGACTCGACTGCCGCCTACCAGGGTGTGACGCTGCAGGGAATCGTGCCCGATCCAGTGTCCTGGATTCAGAGCATCTCGCGGCCCTGGAACATACAGCCGGATAAAACGCTGCTCTTCATATTAGAGCCCGAGTCAGCCCTAACGAGGATGCAGTCGCGTTCTGGTCGGGAGAAGTTCGAGCGTCTGGAGTTCTTGCGATTGGTGGACGAGAACTTCCGGGCGATAGCTGCCCTCGATCCTCAAAGATTTGTGCTTATCGATGCAGGTCAAAGCGAGATGGCCGTGGCGAATGAGGCTACAGAAGCTGTTCTGAATCTCACAGGCTGATGAACGATCGTCTTAGCCTATTGCCCTCGCGTCCATCAGGGCAAGGTCAACCAGCCTCTTCGCCCAGGCCAGCTTCTTCTTCTTTCTGGGAGTGACGCTATTGTCATCGAAGTCAAAGCCCAGGAGATCTATCTCGGATGCCTCAAGCTCTCTCGCCAGAAATACAGATCGGTCCCCATCTGTGAACCCTCCGAAGTTGTGCAGCCCTGGCAGGGGACGGCATTGCACTGTTCCAATGATTCTATCCAGTTGGGGCACATACCTGCTGAGCGCATCCAGATTGTCACCGTGGGCATGCACTGCCAGGATAGATCCCTTCTGGTTGGCTTCCTGGATTGCCGAGAATGGCCCGTCAAGGTCTGTGACCACGATGTCAGGCACAATTCCCAGCTTCAGCAGGACCTCAGTGGCCCCGTCGGCTGCGAGAATCGCTGCATCTTTTCGTCGCGGCTCACCCAGCACCAACCACTCACTCAGTTCTTTATCTAGGCATGGGGCATTGCCGCATACTATCGCCCTGCGGCCCGATACTATTGCCATTGCGGCAGAAAGCTGTGAGCTTTGGCCCTTTAAAAGATCATAGAGAAGCTGTCCAGCCTCTTCATCTCTTCTTCGAGAAAATCCGAAGTCGTCTATGATCTGCTGGTAGATTGGCTCCCAGGCCGAGAATTGCATAGGCATGGTTTTGCAGTTTCAGCAATAAAAGAGCTTCTAGGAAAAAGCTTCTGGGCAGGATAATATTGAACAAAAAAGAAGACGAGAAAGGAATTATTCCTCTCTCTTTAGTAGACTCTCGGGAACTCTGCCTGGGTTGGTGCCTTGAAGCAGGTGCAGTCAAAGATTCCGGTTGCCGACTTGAATACCTTCTTGTCCAGGGTATTCATGGAGTCGAAGCCGCCGAAGCAGCAGGGCAGCCAGTCATCGCTCTTCTGAATCAGGTGGTAGGGCACCTCGAGCGTCATGTTCTTCTCGATGTGATAGGTTCCCCAGTAATCCTCATCGATCTCGATGGCCGGATTCTTCCAAGCAGACTTCGTGGCATCCAGAGGACTATTCCAGACTGCAATGTCGCGGATTGTGTCTATATTGTCTGCGGTAATTGCTGCAAAGTTCTCATTGGCCTGCAGGACGCCGATGTGGGCCTTGCCGTCAGTTACATCCTCGACTACCTTCATCTGAGTGTAGCCAACAGACTCAAGCTCTGGGTCCCAGGTCATGTTAACCTTCTCTTTGCCTACGATCTCGAGTTCCTTGTCAAGGGCATGGGCATACTCAACCTCGTGGTGCATGCTGGTGCCTGCGAGGTAGTTCTTTACCCAGGTCTTCTCCTTGAGAAGAGAGCTGTAATCCAGTGGGTTCGCTGCGTAATAGCCATTTCCGACAGCGATCTTCATGGGTGCATAGACCATTGCGACATCCTCTTTGAACTGGATGCAGTTCTGCATGAAATCGTTGTAATCGGTATAGGTATTGTGCGTTGCACGGTACTGGTTCTGGTAGGTCAAAGTGGCCTCGCTGTTCAAAGATCCGGAACCGTGAGCATAATTCTTTACTGCTACGTTGCCGGCCTTAGCGTACATATAGGTCATGAAATAGCCATTTCCCTGTACGCTCTGCTCGAAATTAAATGTCCTATTGGTCTCCTCGTATCCATTCGGGTACTTTGCGCTAGCCGGCCAAGTAGTCACTTGTGCAGGCCAGGCCAATGAACACCCTGTAAGAGCAACTAGAACCATTGCTACGATTAATGCTTGCATAGCCTTCTTCAGATCAATCCCTCCATCTAAAGCGAATAACACTATCTTTTTTGATGATCCTGGTTTCATTTGGTCAACTCACCTATTTTAATCTGTTGATTGCCTTTTTATAAGGGGAGAGCCAGATTACGATGCATATTATTTCACTGCAGCAGGTCGATTTCAGGGCGGCATTTGAGCTGATGCGCCATGATAGATAATCAGCCGGAAAGTTAGCCAGAAAGACGTATAACCAAAAGGTTAATACGTAAAGGGTTTTTGATATATACAGGCATGCTTGCTCTTACCGATCTTATGGGAAGGTCGCCTTTTGATCGTAACCATTGCGATGAAATCGGGTTATTTGAGCAGATATGAGATTGATAGTTATTGACATCGGTCGTTAGAGCCAAATGAGCATGCAAAAAACCCCACAGGTATAGTGCTAAAGAGAAGCGCTTCGCCACCCAGGCGAAGGGTTCCCGGGTTTTTTGGTTCCGGAGTGGGACCAAACCCCAGCCGCAGGCTGGAACAGGAGGACAAACGGGGGATGCTGGCAGAACTGGAAGATAAGAGAGGCAAACTCAGACAGGAGTCCCTTGCCTTCAAGGATAGACGCAGCCAACTGAATGCTGAAGCGAGCAAGTGGGCCGCCAAGAGAAATGAGCTTAACAAGGCCACCAAAGAGTTGATAGACAAGGCCCAGGAGCTCAAGAAGCTGCGTGATGAGAACAACAAGAACGTCGCCGAGTCCAAGAAGCTTAGGGATGAATACAACGAGAAGACCAACCAGCTCTATGCGAGGATAGACGATATCCGGAAGAAATACAACCTCACAGGAGAGCGCTCCATCAGGGATCTCAGAAGAGAGATAGATCATCTGGAGTTTAGGCAGCAGACAGAGGTTTTGACCCCGGATAAGGAGAAGCAACTGGTTGATAAGATCGCGGCCTTGCATGCAGAGTTCAAGGGCAGAAAAGAGCAGCTTGAGAAGAACGATGAGCTGAGAAAGCTCCTGGATGAAGCGCAGGCCATGAGGGACCAGGCATCTGGGCACCATGATCAGGTCACCAAGTTCGCGGAACTTGCCCAAGAATATCATGATCAGATGATTGCAACCTTCAAGGAAGCCGATCAGACTCGCGCGGAAGCAGATGCCGCTCATAAGGAGTTCGTAAAGGCCCAGGAGGCTGCAGATGAGCAGCATAAAGAGTTCATCCGCACCCAGCGAGAGGTTCGCGACTTCGAAAAGGTCATCGTGGGCTTGAAGAAGAAGAACAGGGATATCAAGGAAGATCGCGCCAAAGAAGTTGCAAAGCGCGAGGCCGAGGAGATCCTTACACACTTCAGACAGGGCGAGAAGCTGAGCACTGCCGACCTATTAAGGTTGCAGCGCGTTGGCCTGGTTTGATCCATTTAAAAAAATTCATTAATTATGGGCAGTGATCCTGCCCCTTCTTAGATTTTAGCTGTGCTTTTCTCAGATAATAATTATTTATTGGATCATCGAATAATGACGATTATTTCTGCGCCCAAGACCGTAAGCTTTTAACCCTCCTCATCAGATCGGAATTTGATGAATGAGATTCGCGTGCTCTTTGGAAAGCCGGCAACTCAGGATAGTGCGCGGCTCATATCAGCATTGAAGGACTTGCAGTCCCGTTATGGCTGCATAGCACAGGCCCTGGATGCAGATCTGGTCGTCAGCAAGGAGCACATTTGTTTTGCTGCGGAAAAGGCCCTGGCGGCATTCTCCGAAGGGAGAAACATAGCCAAAGATATAGGCATGGAGATCATGCGTTATGCCTCCGGAGAGAGACAGATCGAAAGAGCTTTTGTCATTGGGATCACGGATCGCACCAAGAGAATTGCACTTGTCCTCGCCAATCCCGGCGGAGGATGCTCTTGGCCAGAATCAGTAGAGCTGTCCGGGATCATTGAGCTTGACGAACGGGGCCGCTCATTTGATGTAGCCGCGGTAATTGAGGCATTTCATATCACCCCGGCTGAGCTCTTGGCAGTCGGCGAGGAAAAGATAGATGATCTTGTTCTGGAAAGAGTGGCCCTGGCGGATACATACCGATAAGGCTAGCAAAATGAGAAAGGATGAGTTGTAAAATGAAGGAAGAATTCTACACAGAGAAGCGCTGGCTCAACTGGATGAATAAGGTCAAGAGCAGCAACTTCAAGCTCTCTGAGGCGGACGAAAAAAATTCTGGTGCTGTATTCATCTACATCATGGATGACGTGGTGCTGGCCTGTCTCAAAGTAATAGCCCGCGCAGAGAAAGAGGTCATAACGCCTGAGGAGGCCATCGCAGAGATCGCAGTCATCAGGTCTATTGTTTTTGCCGAGCACGAGTCGCTGGGAGAAGATGCCGACCTGATGATCGAGTCCCTCAAGACCTCTCTTGCCGCGGTATTCGTCTCCAGTCAGCGATACATCACAGGAAGCTTCGATCGCGACAGTACCTTGGATGAGATGGTGACTGAGGCAATAGCTGCAGAGCAGAAGGAGGATCTTGACTCGGCATTCGATCTCTTGAGCCAGGTGGGCGCCAGGGTGATTGGTGGAGAGAGCCTCCCGGAGCTTGGCGAAATACCTTATTGCATGACTGCTGAACTGCTGGATGGAATCGATGCCATATCGGCAGCAATGATTGGAGACGACAGCTACAAGGACGACGACGGTTCCGAGGATACAGATGAGGGCGATTAAGCCCTGATCTCTGATTTGATTACCTGGTTGTCACCTCGCATCCATCCTCAAGAATAACGACGGTATGCTCGGCCTGAGATACAAGAGCACCTTCCACCTCCCAGAGCACGGGATATCTATGGACAGCACCGCTTCTTAAGAGCAGCATGAGTGCATATTCTGCTCTCTCGCCTTTGAGCCAGCGCCGGGCAAAGGGCAGCGTTTTGTAGTTCTCGATGATCTCCTTCAAGAGGGATCGAGCCGCAGGCAACCTCACGGGCCTTGGAGCAGACAGCCCGTAGATCTCATTGATGGGCCCCTCGCTGATCCTTCCTGAACCATTAGTGGCAAAGGGCTCTATGGCGATCACATCCCCCACCTTTAATACTGTGCCCTTCTCCGCAGCCCTGTTGGGCACTGCAGGCTCCTCGTGGGCCTGATATCTGGAAAGGCCATGGCCCGTCAGATTATATACTGGCCGATAGCCATAGCCGGTTATCGTCTCCTCAATAACCTTTCCGATCTGGGCGGTGTTTGCTCCCGGTCGAACTATCTCAAGCGCCGCTTCCAGGGCTGCTTTAGAGGCTTCAGCCAGTTTGTCGTGTCCGCTCAGATCGATTGTTATGGCGGCATCAGCAATGTAACCGTCCACGTGGACGCCAACATCCAGCTTCACCATGCTCTCGCCAAAAGTGCTCGGGTCATTAGGCGTTGGAGTATAATGAGCCGCATTTCTGTCCAGAGATATATTGCATGGAAAGGCCGGCTGACCGCCTTTGCTTCTTATGGATTCCTCAACGAAATCGGCCACATCCAGAAGTGACGCGCCAGTCTCTACCCTGGGCCTGGCCTCGGCCAGTACCTCGGCCAGGATTTGCCCTGCTCTACGATACTTTTCTAAGATTTCTGCATCCATTTATCACACCTCAAAATCGAGATACTGAAGAACTTGATTTTATTTCCAAGCCCTAAATCACGAGCTGTCTTTCAAAATGAGTGAGGTTCTTGCAGCCGTTTTCCTTTACTATTACCAGGTCCTCCAGCCGCACGCCTCCGATCTCAGGGTAATACAGCCCAGGCTCGACAGTCACAACGGCATTGTCCTTCAAGAGCTCTTCGATCTCGCTTATCGAGGGCCTTTCATGAACATCCAATCCCACGCCGTGGCCGGTCGAATGCGTAAACCCGCAGCCATCTCTCTCGGGGTATCCCTGATCCATGAAGACCTGCGATACCCTGAAATGAACCTCGCTGCCATCGACCCCTGCCCTTACGGCCTTGAGACCTGCATCCTGAGCCAGTCGCACCGCATCGTACATCTCGGTGACCTCAGGTGCTGCCTCGCCCCGTAAGACCGTGCGAGTCATGTCAGCAAAGTACCGGCTGCTCTTTGATCTAGGAAAAATATCTATGACTATGGGAGAATTCGCGGGCATTGGGCCTGTTCCTCTCATATGGGGATCCGCAGCCTGTCTGCCGCCTGCCACAATCGTGTCTGCGGCCTCACAGCCGTCTTCCAGAAGAGAGACCTCAATTGCCCCGCGCACCATCTCAGATGTAAGCGGCTCCTCTCCTCGATAGAGGATCTCCCCGCGGGGCTCTGATCCTCTTATGAGCTGGACTGCCCTGCAGATGGATCTCTCGCAGGCCCTCTGGCTGGCGGCGATTGCTTCCTGCTCCTCTGGGCTCTTAATCATCCTCCAACTTGCCGTTGGGCTCTCCATGATCTTGATATTAAAATCGGGACGCAGGCGCTCGTACACACCAGCAGGAAAACTCTGAGCAACGCCCAGACATTTGATGCCGTGGTCGCGCAAGAACTCCGCGAGCACCTGTGAGTAAGCCTCGTTCGGCTTTTCTCCGCCCTTGAGAAGCTCCAAGATATTGTACTCGGAGGTGCTCAGGCATTTGTCGGCTGTGGACTCCTTCTGGGCCCGACCCTTCTCCATTGACGAGACTAAGATGGTGGTCTTCTCCTGGACGAGAAGGGCAAACCTGTCGCCAGCCAAAAAACGGGAAAGATAATACATGTCGGCATTACAGATGCTGTCGCCGACATAGAGAAAACCGTCTAGGTTATTCTGATCCAAAAATGTTCGGATGGGGCGGTTCACGAATAACTACCTTCGAATACAGGTCGTCATCTCGGAGACAAAGGAGGCTACGTCCTGACTCTTCTCTACAGCCGTGCCGGTCACAATCAGGTCTGCTCCGGCTGCCACAAGCTCTGCTGCCGCCGCACCGTTTCTGATGCCGCCGCCTACTATTAGCAGCACATCTCCTATGAGCTTCTTGACAAGCGCCACCATTTCGGCGGGCACAGGCGAGTCTGCACCAGACCCAGCCTCCAGGTAGACCAGCCTCATTCCCATGTACTTGGCCGCCAGGGCATAGGCTGCAGCCAGTTCTGGCTTTCTTCGCGATATGAGCCGGGCGTCGCCAACGTAGCCCACAGTTCCGCCAGGCTCGATGATGATGTAGGCCATGGGCAATGGCTCAAGGCCGTAGCGCAAAACGATAGGGGCGCCCAGCGCCTGGTTCTCTACGATATAAGCGGGGGAGCGAGAGTTTAGCAGGCTCATGAAGAACACTGCGTCAGCGTTCTCGCATAGACCAGCTACGCTGCTGGGAAAGAGGATCACAGGAAGATCTGTCTGTTCCTTGATCTTCTTGACGGTCTCGAATAGAAGAACACCTGCCGCGCCAACTGAGCCGCCCACCATTATGGCGTCGGTCCCGCCCTCAGTCGCTGCGCGGGCTATTCTTCCAGCCTCTTCCGGGCTCTGGGAGTCCGGATCGATCAGGGTGAGATGCCCGGCTCCGCGGGCCGCAGCCTCCACCAGCAGAAGCTCTACCCTGCCTCTCTCAAATGTCATCTATGCGGTCTTATTTTCCTTGGACTTCATCCTCAGTCCGTGGTAGCCGCACTTGCGGCATCGGGTCGCTCTAACGGGGTTCCGTGCGTTGCAGCGCATGCATATCTTGAGATTCAAGATTCTCTTTTCAGCTTCTGGAAATCTAGCCATAATTTTATCGCCTTTTTCTGATCTGATTAGATAGCGCCGGGGTTGGGATTTTCCTGGTGGAGCTGTTGCGCTCTCGCCATTTTGAACCCAAGCGTCCCAGGAAGGGACAACAGGTCTCGAGCCTGCCGCGTATGAACTCCCGCGGCCATAGAGCCGCGAAAATTGTCCGCTCTGCCACCCCGGCCCATTTGATTGTCCGTCTTACCCATGCTTTATATCTGTTGCTCCTCCCATTGGCCAGAAGATCCAATATTTCAGGTGTTGCTATGACTCTGAGAGATGATGCTTTAGAATTTCATAAGGCAGCGGGCGGCAAGATTGCCATCCACAGCAAGGTCCCCTGCGCTAACGCAAAAGATCTATCCCTGGCCTACACTCCAGGCGTTGCCGAGCCCTGTCGCGAGATTGAGAAGAACCCTGATGACGTTTATCTTTACACATCCAAGGGAAACATAGTTGCAGTTGTTACAGACGGCACAGCAGTGCTGGGGCTAGGTGACATCGGTCCTCTGGCCTCAATCCCGGTCATGGAGGGAAAGGCAATTTTGTTCAAGAACTTCGCGGGCATCGATGCCTTCCCGATAGCTGTGAACTCGAAGGACCCAGATGTCATCGTGAAGACTGTGGCTGCCATCGAGCCAGTCTTTGGCGGAATCAACCTGGAGGACATCAGCGCACCTCGTTGTTTCGAGGTCGAGGCGCGCCTTAAAAAGACACTGAAGATCCCCGTCTTTCATGACGACCAGCACGGCACAGCCGTGGTTGCTCTGGCTGCGCTCATAAATGCCCTGAAGGTTGTGGGCAAGAGCTTCACATCTCTGAAGGTGGCTGTGAGTGGTGCTGGTGCTGCGGGAACTGCTGTCACAAAGTTCCTTTTCAGCTTCGGAGCCAAGGATGTCATACTCTGCGACAGTCGAGGAGTGATCCACCTGGGCAGAACCGACCTCAACCCATCCAAAAAGGAGATCGCTGAATTGACCAATCCCCGCGATGTCAGGGGAACCCTGGCAGACGCCATTTCCGGGGCAGACGTATTTCTGGGCCTCTCCGTTGCCGGCATTGTAACTGCTAAGATGGTCGAGAGCATGGCAGAGGATGCCATCGTCTTCGCTATGGCAAATCCAGTGCCAGAGATCATGCCAGACCTGGCCGTGCAGGCAGGCGCTCGCGTTGTGGCCACAGGCCGGTCCGACTTCCCCAATCAGGTCAATAATGTTTTGGGCTTTCCGGGCATATTCCGGGGGGCTCTCGATGTCCGGGCATCAGACATAAACGAGGCCATGAAGGTCGCAGCTTCGCAGGCTATCGCCGGCCTGGTGGAACAGGTATCTGCAGAGCATATCATCCCATCGCCCCTGGACCGAAAAGTGGTTCCGGCTGTTGCCGCTGCTGTCGCTAAGGCGGCCATAGAAACTGGCGTGGCACGGGTCCCAATGGATCCCGCTGAAATCGCACGGAGGACGGAGGCCTGGGTCAGTGCCCTCCAAAAAGATCAGGTGACATGAGGAGCAACTCATATTTCATGCCCGGGCCCATATCGACTTTTTTTTTGCTCCTCGCTATATTCTGTGGGCAGGCATGATAGATTAAGAGCCTTTGTGTTTTTGTGCATTCATGGTGAAAATGTCCCGATAGCTCACCATAAAGTCACAGAGGCACAAAGATAGACTTGTTTCAGATTTTTTTGGGCCAAATCCCGTTTTCACTTAATCCTCATTGCATGGACAGCTATAGACGCCCGATCGATCGGCATTCTTCACTGCCTGGCCAAAACTCACTCGCCGAATGGTATCCTTGATCACCACAGTCTTTGATGCAGACCACTCGGATGTCGCCCCAATGCTATCATTTGCCAGGATCTTAACAATGTACTCTCCTGCATTCTTCCAGGAATGAACAGCGCGGGCCGTGACTCCAGAAGGCAGAAGTGCCGTTTTTGTGCTCTTGCCGTCACCCCAATCGAATGTGTAAGAGATCTGATCTTTATCGGAGTCTGTACTGTAGCTGATAAAAGAGTAATCTCTGCCAGCAAATCCTATGAAAACACCTGCAGGTGGTTTCGGATTCGTCGGTGGAGCATTCTTGATTATGGATATCTTGAGATAGGACGACCAGTCAGACTGCCCGCCACTCCGATCTGTGGCTATAGCTCTCACAAAGTATGAGCCGGCCTGAGTCCAGGTATGGCTAGAACTGATCGGACTTCCGGATTTGGAGAAACCTGAAGACGACTGAGTTTTGTCACCCCAATCGAAGGTGAGCAAGACATCATCTCCATCAGGATCAGTTGCTGACGAGGAGAATGTGCATGACATCCCCGGACTGCCAGATGTAGGGCCAGCAGGAGTAGCAGGCCTTGAGGGAAGCCCGTTTGCCCCTTCAATATCCACAGAGAGACCATCCGACCAGGAGGATCTAGCTCCCTTGCTGTCTGTGGACATAGCAGTCACCAGATAGCTTCCGGTCTTATTCCAGGTATGACTGGCAGTTCCTACTCCCGTCGAGGACGGCTTTGTCTGGATGCTTGTGCCGTCTTCCCAGTTGAATGTGATCATGACAGAATCGCCATCCGTATCCTTGGCAGATGTGGTGTAGCCTAAAGGTTGTCCGACAGATCCCTTGGCGGGCCCCGCCGGAGTTATGGGCGTCTGAGGTGGATTGTTCTCTTTATCTTCATAGCTGATATTCAGGCCCATCCAGTAGAAGGCATATCCAGCGTCGGGATAGCTGCAATCATAATCCATATCCATGCTCACTCGGAACAGGCCGGCGGGTCTTTTGGTGGTCGTACCCCAGCTATTTAGCATGATCCAGCAGCGGTTGTCGGGATCGGATTCATCATATCCCACGCAGAGAACTGCATGCCCTCCGCCGGAATTGTAGTCATACGGCTTGCCGCATGCCAAGTCCAGCTGCCAGACAGCGCTCTCGGGCTCGGAACCCCAGAAGCTGTAGAAGCTATTCCAGGAGCTTTTGTCCGGCAGGAAGAAACCGAACCAAATGGCCCGGTCCTGCAAGAGGACATTTTTTATGTTGTTAATGGCCGTCTCCCTGTCCATCTCATGAGTTGGAACGGCAGTGGCGGATATAGCGCTCAGATTGTAATGTGGGTCAGTAGATATGCGGGAGGCGGACACTGCCGAGGATTCGTCGCAGCCATTTGCACCATCGCGATAATTGGCATTGGCATTGGACCAGGGAACTACTATGCCGTTTTCATTATAAAATCCGGCCAGATCCTCGAGCCATCCGCCGCAGCAAGCACCCTCATCGCCAGAGCCTCCGTTGTAACTGGAATCCATGTACTGGATGGAGAACCGATCTGAGAGCCCCATCTGCCGGGCGTAATCTATCTCCATCGCCCCTGTTCCCGCCCAGATCCAGCAGTTGCCGCAGGTTCCCTGGTCGCGTTCAGATGGCGTGTACTTCAGGAGCCCGAGCAGGCTGTGGCTGGCAGGCGGCGCGGCCATCATCTTGGTATTTATCTCAGGGCTGAGGGACGCTTTGGCAGCAGCATCATACTGTCCCGTCCACAGTCGCATCTCGTATTCAGTGGGACGCATGAGGCCGTGAACCTTTTCGGGAAGAGAGGCAGTGAGGTTTGATGAAACGAAGAATCCGAAGTTCAGTCCGAACCCAGGCTTGAAAGAGAGGTTCACCTCATAATAACCGCCGCCAGGAGAGGTCAGGTTTCCTCCGGAAATCGGGTCGGCCAGAAGCCTGTAGAGTCCTGGCGAGAGATCGTTGAAGAGATACTCCCCCCGTTCGTCTGTGACTTTTACGGACACCTCCTGGGATTCATGCATCAATCGGATTGTCACATTCGGCAGACGAGCTTCGCCTACAGAGAAGACGCCGTCTGCATTCTCGTCCGAAAACGCAGTGCCGTTAAGGAATAGGTTTGCCTCATCAAAAGCGGAAGCTTCTGCTCCAGAGGCCCAGGCGGAAGAGACGAAAATTAACAGCAAAGCTATCAGGAAAAGATTCCCTTTGACTCGTAGGCTCATGTTAACACACCAAATATATTTAGATTAAGTACAAATATAAAGTTTTGCCAACAGTTTGCTGCCGGCACCATCTATTAAGCTATGAGGATGCAATAGAGAAGCACGAGGATCAGATTATGGTAAAACGATGCAATAGAGGACGCGGTTCATCCGAGCAGATAAAAAAGCGACTGCAAAATAGCCTTCCCTGGAGCCTATCTCGTCTTATAGCGTCTCTATGGAAGAAAAGAAGATGATCTTTTTGCCGCGATCTCACCTTCAGTCTCCTGACAATGCGAGAAACCCCTTGACTGCGTCCGTCACATCTGCTGTTTTAGAGCTTCCGCCCAGGTCCGGCGTTCGCACTCCTTGCTCGAGGGTTTTTTGCACAGCCGCCTCGATTCGCAGTGCAGTTTTTATGTCGCCCAACCACTGAATCATCATTGCTGCGCTTCTGATGGCCCCTATTGGATTGGCGATGCCCTTTCCCGCTATGTCCGGGGCGCTGCCGTGAATGGGCTCGAACAGAGCGCAGCTCGTGCCAAGGTTAGCGCTGGCGCATAGCCCAAGGCTTCCTATCACCCCTGCAGCAAGGTCGCTCAAAATGTCACCAAACAGATTGGTGGTGACCATCACATCAAATCTGCATGGATTTACCGCGAGATTGTAGGCTGCAGAGTCCACAAGCATATCCTCATAGGGCACGCCCCGTCGCACTGCCACCGTCCGGCAGGTCTCCAGGAAGAGGCGGTCAGATCTAAGCACATTTGACTTGTGGACGATTGTCAGCTTTCGCCTCTGAGAAGCCAGGTCGCAGGCCACCTCTGCGATCCTCTCCGAGCCTTTTCGCGTGATCACGCGAATGGTTCGCGACTCCTCTCTTCCCACCTCTTCGATGCCGGAGTAAAGACCTTCCGTGTTCTCTCTCACAATGATGAAATCAAGACCTTTGGACTTGATGGGCCTGATATTAGCATAAAGATCCAGCTCCTTTCTGATGCGAAGAAGAACGCTTTTGTAATTGGGGTCAGGCGGAGTGCTGATGGCCCCCAGAAACACGCAGTCGCACATCTTGAGGGCCTCCAAATCCTCCTCACCCATTGCCTGTCCTGTCCTCTTCCAGCGCCCGAGGCCAACCTCAACAGGCACGAGATCCAAATTCGCACCCGCGGCGTCCAATACTGCCAGAGCGCTACCTACAACCTCCGGCCCGATGCCGTCTCCGGCAATCACTGCGACCTTCTTATCTCCTGCACCAGACATCTCACTGCCCCCGCTATCTTCTCCGGGCCGTCCCCCCAATGAACCACAATTCCCATCTGTCCGCTCTTATTGGCCATTCCCCGTCGTTCTGAGCGACAGCAACGGGTGATGAACGGCCTTTGGGGTATGAGGGCATCCTCGCCGCAGTGCAGTGGACAGATGTTGACGAAATCGAACTCCTTATCGGCGTTGTTGGACAGAAATATCTCTCGCGAGACCTCGCAGCCCACAATTCTGGGATGCTCATGAACCACAGGATCCGTGTCCAGGGAATGGCCCAATCCTGAAGCCCGACATGGGTAATAGACGCCCTCACAGTCATACAGACGCAGATCCAAAATGCGCGGCAAAAATCGGATCACGAGATCTCCAAACATCCCGCAGGCCTCGAGGTTGCCAAGAACGTGGACCAGCCAGGACGGATCCGGTGGAGCGACATCCAGGACCTCGATGGCCAGGATCTGGCTGATGTCCGGATCCCTGACGAAGGTGATGTGCTCGTCCGGACCCTGAAAGACGACTGTGTTGGCTTTGCTGCTCCGGCAGACGCCATAGGCAAGCTCGATGAGCCAGGCCCGGTTTCTGGTGTCGACGATATCAGGATAAAAGAAGATCTCCTGGCCAGAAGAGAGCAGCTCCAGAGACGCGACATCCCTCATGAAGCCCTGGCCGCGGCTCTTGACTCGATAGAGGCTAGGCCCATCCCGGCTGATGAGATATTCTGTAGAAAAGTAGACCTTCTCGCCCCGACGCTCCCGGTCCTTGATGCCTACAAACTTGTAATCTTCTGGAAAGATCATGAGATCAGTCCAGTCCCCTCTCGCGTCTTCTATGAGCCACCAATCCCCCATCCTCAAGAATCTCTCTCAGGAAATCTGGAAGTTTTGTGCCCTTGTAGACCTTTTCTCCTACCCGCACAGTCCCCATCTTAAGGTCCACCACGACGGTGTCTCCCTTCTTGGCAGTCACATCGGCCTCGATGAGGGCCAGGCCCACGTTGATGGCATTTCTGTAGAATATGCGAGCAAATGAACTGGCCACCACCACTGCCACCCCAGCACCAAACAGAGCGCGGGGGGCCTGCTCGCGTGACGAGCCGCTCCCAAAGTTCCTGCCCGCCACAATCACATCACCCGGCTTTACCTGAGAGGCAAACTGGGGGTCCAAACCCTCCATAACATGCTCCGCCCAGAGTCTGGCATCCTTTGTGCGCAGGTATTTGCCAGGGATGATCACGTCAGTATCCACATCGTCTCCAAAGACCCAAGCCTTGCCCCTGATCATGGTTGCAGCTTTCTTTATTCCCGCATAATACTCTTTGCATCACTTTCGCCCCGCACGGCCATCCTTTTTCCGGCAGTACGTTCCACGGTCATTATGCCTGAGAATTTATTGAGGCATTATTAGCGCAGCAATTGTATCTTGTTCATACATTTATTAGCTCATAAAATGATTTACTGTTATCATTTAATCTAGAAAACCTTATATGTTTACACGTACTATCTTGTTACCATGACAGGAGTTTTTGAACAGATAGGCTGGACTCTCTCTCGAAGGCCAAAGGCCGAAAGGAGGATCTACTGCAAAGAGAGGCCGGACAGACGAATCCTGGAGCTGCAGACAGCCAAAGAGATCCTGGAAGAGGTTTTCTGCACCACCTCCGACGATATTGAGGAGATGATCCGGCTGCGCCTGGCTGAAAGGGATCTAAGAGAGCAGTATGCCCATTAGCCTATTTTTGCGCATCCTTCTGGCAAATCTAAAATATCTTTAGGACATATAGATCATCATGATTCTCGGCATATCCGGCAGTCCCAGGAAGATGGCCACTGAGTACGTCTTGGAAGAAGCCCTCAAGATGCTCGAAGAGAGAGGCCTGGAAACCGTGCAATTCACAGTGCGCGGAAAGCAGCTCAGCCCCTGCCGGCACTGCGACTACTGCCTCAAAAACAAGGTGTGCGTGGTAAAGGATGACATGCATGAGCTTTATCCGCTCATTCGCGAGGCACACGGCCTGGTCATCGCGACTCCGGTCTACAACGGGAGCATGAGCGCCCAGACCAAGATAGTAATAGATAGAACCAGAGCGGCGCTGGCTGCCAATCCCCGAGCCCTCAAGCTCCTGCCGGGAATGGCAATCGCTGTGGGCGGCGACCGCATGGGCGGCCAGGAGCTGGCATTGCAACAGATCCATGCCTTTTTTGTCCTCAATGGAATGATCCCTGTAAGCGGAGGCTTTTTCGGTGCCAACCTGGGTGCAACCCTCTGGTCTCGCGACACTCTGGAGGGCGTGAAAGAAGATCAAGAGGGCTTCAGGTCTCTGCGAAAGACAACTAAAAAATTCGCTGAGATGGCGAAGCTTCTCGAGCATATGAAGGCATTGGGTTGATTGTCATCATAATTAGCCTGTAACCTCAATTACCGAAGGTGATCACATTGAATAACGATGGCCAAAAAAAGAAGATTGCTTGGGGGATAACTGGTAGCGGCGACCGCATTGTAGAGACGGTTCAGACCATGATAAAACTGCAGCAGCAGTATGACGATGTAGTCGACGTGCGCGTCTTCGTCTCCAAGGCTGGAGAGCAGGTGATAAAGTACTACAAGCTATTCAATACCCTGGAGAAGCACTTTGATAAGGTCTGGGTTGAGATCAACGCGAACTCCCCCTTCCTGGCAGGCCAGCTGCAGGTAAAGCGTTATGAGTTCCTGCTCCTGGCACCTGCTACATCGAATACAGTGGCCAAGATCTCATTGGGCCTGGCGGACTCGCTGCTCTCAAATGCAGCCATCATGTCCCAAAAGGCATTCGTTCCGAGCTACATCATGCCGTGCGACTATATGCCCGGAATTATAACCACCATCCTCCCGGATGGCAGCGAGATGCGGCTGCGCATTCGAAAGGAGGATGCAGAGCACGTAGAGAAGCTGCGCAAGATGGACGATGTATTCGTCATAGAGAAGCCAACGGAGATTGGACGCGTCTTCGAGAAGTACTTCTCAGTGATTGGGGATTGAGCTGTTGATCCTCAGGCAAACGAGGTCAGCACTCTCGCCGGAATAAATACCGGTCACCATCAGGCTGAGCACGTCGCAGTCTATCGAGTCGTTTATCCCAAGAACCATCGATCTGGAAGGCTCTTCATCTTCTTGGAGAACCAGCCAGACCTTCCCAGCCTGAGAATCTATATCCTCAACCCGAAATGTGAGGTTCTCCTGGGTATAATTCCCATGCATGCAGAGAACTACCTCAAAAGGAGGAGCTGCATCAATCGATATTGTTATGGCCAGGATGCATGCCAAAAATATCGCAAACAATTTTTTCCAATTCATGCCGATTCAAATCATCTCCCTGCCGTCGCCCTCCATCGCCGCATCTGCCTCGAAAGGATTTAGTACTTATGAATCTATCGTCCTTTTCATACTGCAGTTATAAAAAGTAATACTGGTGATTTCATGAAAGATGTAGGCATACTCGTGCTAGGACATGGTTCCAGCCTGCCATATAATAAAGAGCTGGTGGAATCGCTCGCCAATCTGATCGGCAAGAACCACTCTGGACCAGTGAAGACCGCTTATCTAAATATGAATCACCCCAACATCCCGGAGGGGCTGAATGAATTTGCGGGGACTGGTGTATCGAAGATAGTGGCTCTGCCGCTCTTTTTGGCCCACGGCGTGCACACCCGCCAGGACATTCCAAATGAGATGGGCATTGATCCTCAGAAGCGCAGAGGCATTTTGAAGATCGGTGACAATGAGGTGGAGGTCATCTGTGCCGAGCCTCTGGGCGTGGACGAATGCATTGCGACGCTTGCATGCAAACGTGCAAAAGAAGCTCTGAAGTAGCTGTACTCGACACCATCCACGGCGCAACTGTTATCGCCCGTAAGATGGTTGAATCGGGCCTTCAGGCCGAGGCCTTCGAGGTGTACCATCACACCCCGGATCTGGCAGGATTCGAGTTGATTGTGGCTCCGGTGCATCTCTCTCCAGCGGTCCCTGCGTTGATTGAGGCCAGGAGAGAGAGAAAGAGGGTGATCACCCATCATCAGGCAGTAGGCGAGCTTTTGATGGCAGGAGGAGGTCTCGGCCTGAGGGTCTTTGAGGTGACCGGGACGCACAGCAAGACCTCTACGGCCCTCCTGCTGTCCATGATTCTCTCCAGTCAGGAGCGGGTGCTCTCTCACACCACTCGCGGCCTGGAGATATGGCATGAAGGCAAAAGCAATCTTCTGCGAACAGGTCTGTCCATCACTCCAGGAAATGTGATTCGCGCGGTCCAAGCAGCCGAGGCAGAGAAAGCTACGAGCCTCGTCAGCGAGATATCACTGGGCGGAACGGGACTGGCCGACTACGGGATTCTGACAAGCCTCTCAGGAGATTATCTGATTGCAAACGGCACCAAGTGGGCCAGCACTGCCAAGCTGCAGATGCTCTCTCTTGCCAAGAGAGGAGCAAAGATTCTGGCCAACCGCGATGCAAGGATATCACCAGATGTCTTTTTTGCTGCAGGCGGAAGCGTCTATGCCAGGCCGGACAGTCTGGTATTTCCTGGCGGCAAGGTGCATCTGGATCTTGGGGCGGATCTTGATTTTTGGGGATACGAGACGGCGATGGCCGCTGCTGCCGCTGCAGCGGACGCTGCAGGTGTTAGAAGAAGCGAGATCGCCGCGGCCCTTGATGGTTTTGATGGCCTTTCCGGCAGAATGAAGATCCGACGGCAGGGCGATCAGACTATATTTGATAGCTCCAACTCAGGGCTCAAGGTCAAGGACATAGCTCGTGCTCTAGATCGCGCCCGCGGCCCTGATCTGGTCGCGATTGTGGGAGAGGACGCCAAGACCGTCTGCGAAGGACTGAACATCCCGGCTCTGGCGGATCTGCTCAGGAGCCGAAGAGATGAGATTTCCCGACTGATACTGGTAGGAGAGAGGCTCATTCCACTGGCTGAGGATCTGAGAGCCGCGACCGCCGGAAATCTGCAAGAAGGACTGGAGACCGCCCGAAGTTATAGCCCGAAGAGGCTCTTATCATGCGTGAAATGCTTTAGGTGATATGAATGGAAAGCGAAGTTCAAAACTTAACAATACTTCATCCAAGACCTAGCTCTATTGTGGCCGCGCTGTACACTCTGCGTGACCTCGGCGCTGAGGTGGTCATACTTCATGGCCCGAGCGGATGCTGCTTCAAGCATGCCCGTCTCTTGGAAGAGGACGGTGTGCGAGTTCTTACCACGGCACTGGACGAAGCGGGGTTCGTCTTCGGAGGACAGAGGCCTCTGACGGCCCTACTAAAGAAGGCCAATGAGCTGTTTCATCCCAAGCTGATGGCCATATCAGGTACATGCAGCAGCATGATCATCGGCGACGATCTGCATCAGGCAGTCCTCAACGCCGAGCTGGACATACCCGTCCTGGAGGTCGAGGTTCATGCAGGATACAGGGACAACACCAAAGGCGTGATTCTCACCCTCGAGGCTGCCAAGGACAAGGGCATCATCGATGAGGCAGAGCTATCTAGGCAGAAGGGATTGCTCGAACAGGCCACTTTGGTCGAGAAGCTCTACGGCGCGGCGAGCAGCGAGTATCTGGCGCCGGAGAGGGGTGACCTGAAATACGAGGCAGGAGCGAGGCTTTTAGAGCTGATCCAGCAGGGCAAGAGAGGTCTCAACATCCTCAATGCCAAAAAGGAGACTGCATATATGTTCGCGGATATCACTGCAGCCGTGGCTGAGGTGGCTCGCGACCAGGTGGATACGCTTGCCAACCTCGACGACCAGGTGGGCCTGCCCAAGGTGAGAAGAGATGCGTCCAACATAGCTCGCGATCTGAAGGAGCGAAAGGTGGACTATCAGCTCATCGGCGGACTGGACGAGTATCCGGTGACAGGTGAGGCTGTGAGTAAGCTCGCCAGCCTAAAGCATTACGACTTCGCAGTGATATCAGGCGTGCCCCATGCGTTGCCTGCATCGGCTTTTGAGGGCATGGAGATATTCTCAATCACCAACGGACCCAGACAGGTGCGACCTCTTCGAAACCTGGGCCACCAGCATGTCACAGTTGAGCTGGATCTGCATCCCAAGACGATGGGCGTGACGAGCCTGGTTGAGTCGGAGTTCGGGGCCACATTGCGGGCATTGAACAAGGCCAAAGCCACGGTCTGTTGATTGCGGTTTTTGGCCAAAAAGTTTTTTTGGGGGATTAAAAGGCTTTCGGCAGCTCTGTGAGAAGCGCGTAAATGAGAAAGCCCATCGTGCCGATGATGCCGATACCAGCCATGGAGATCTTGGCAATCATATTGAACTCCTCTCTGCTGGGCTTTCTTGCCAACTTCAAAACCCTCATGTACTCGTCCAGGTTCGTGGAGGGCATGGTAATGCCCAAATCCATGTCGTCCAAATCCAGCTTGCTCTTGAGATCCAGCTTATTCTTAAGACTGAGCTTCTGCTTATCGTTGCTCGTCTTCTCATTCCCGACAGTTCCCTCGCTCATTCCTTTGTGAGAACGAATTAGATAATAAAATAGCTTTCGATCGTTCTAACTTGCTTTGCACAAGAGTATTATCTCCCATAGCGAAATTAGATCATAGCGGAATGCGTTTGATGTAATATTGTCAGAGGAACAAGTGATGATGAACTGGAGAGCATTGATAATGGTTGCGGCCCTTTGTACCGTGATCCTGCCCGAAGCGTTGGCATACAATCAGACCATCGCCCTGTGGAACTACAATGTGACGCTTGAGGGACTTGATCAGAATGTCACATTTCAGCCGATGACCGTCTCATCTAGCGTGAACAGCATTGTGAGGTCAGTGCGCTTCCAGGGGGATTCGAACCAGGATTGGGGTGCAGTGTATCTCTTTGAGCGCAGAAATCCCAGCGGCGTCATACTGGAGGACCTGCTGCGACAGATCATGATCTCGTCCTGCAAAGCAGTATCTGCAGACCCTGGTACCATCGGAGACCTGAATGGAATGGTGGCCACGGCCTACGCCAGGGTAGAGCACGGATTCGGACAGCTCTGTTACGGTGGCGCGGCGTTTATATCCGGAAAGACGACCGGCGTGACGACTACATTTGCCGTTGTCGGCCACTTCCAAAATGAGACCCTAAACGAGCACCTGGTCAAGACTGCGCGAATAGAACACAAGGCGGATTTATAGGCAGATCTATAATGCCAATTTGTGATCAGCCGTCGCCTCTACCTCCAGGCGCATCATTTGTACATGAGCCCGGCCTTTCTCGTCCGGAGGATATCTCTTTAGATATCTTGCAGCAACCTCTCATACGAATTCATCTCGCAGGCGAGCAGGCAGCCTCTCAGTGTAGGGAAGCCATGTAGTTCTGATGATTCCCTCAAGTCCCGCCTGACCCTGATGAACCATGTCTTTAGAAACGAGCTCTACCCGCTGTGGAGTCAGGCCAGCTTCCTCCAGCCAGACTCTGTACTCCTCTGGCCCGTAGAAGTTATAGGGGAAGACGAAACCCGAGAAGTACTCCTGCCAGGGCGAACCTGCAATGATCTCGCCTGTTAAAATGAAGCTGTGAGGCATCCGCGACCTGGAAGCTGAGGTTAGGAATGCCGGAGTGGCTCTTCATGGCATGGCCTATCATTTCAGGCGAGACGTCCACTCCAAGAACTCGGCCTTTCGGGACCTTTTCCGCGAGAATGGCTGTTATCCGGCAATCAGAGTCATGGCCCACTTGAACTGGGCGGAGGAACTCCTCCGGTAGTCATCAGGATCCCAAAGGTGCATCAGGACTGTTCTCCTTCTACCTTGATCGGGACGCGAGTCTCCTTCTTGTGTGTGAAGCCCTCCAGAAGCTTGGGCACGGCCTCCGCCATGTGCTCGATCATTGTGTGGTGGGTCTCCCCGAGCCGCTCCACTCTCACATTGTCTTTATCAATTATCACCACGGCAACTGGCTTCATGCCGAAACCCCCGCCTCCTGCTCCAGGGCTCTCCTCCTTCCCTGATTTGTATCCGGCACCAAAGCCCATTCCCACGCTCATCAAGGGGATGATGGTCCTGTCCTCCAAAGTAACCGGATCGCCAACCGTGGTCTTGGCGGAGAGGGCCTTTTGCATCTCCTCAGTTATGGTTTTCAGTATGTCCGAAAGCTCTTGCATCGTTTCACACCAGCCACTGATTTATTGAGATCAAACATCTGCTAATTTTGCTAATATTACTCATAACTGGATGAAAAAGCTTTCTTCATCTCCTTGAACTTGATGAGAGAAGTGAGAAGGTCATTGTAGGGCGTGGCTATGCCATGCTTTTTAGCATACTGGGAGATGGCCCCGTTCAGGGCGTCGATCTCCGTCTTTCTGCCAATTTCTATGTCCTGCAGCATGCTGGCCCGGTGGTCGACAGTAGGAGGTAGCTGCTTGTCCAGGAGGTATTGATAGTAATCGTCAGCATCCCGGTAGGCGACCTTCACGCCTTTGGCCCGCATGACTGCAAAGATCTCCTTGATTACGATTCTGATGATCTCTTTCGTCTCCTGGCTCTTTCCGAGATCGCCGTAAGGCACCTCTAAGAGTGCTCCCAGGGGATTTAAGGAGCTGTTGTAGAGGACCTTGCCCCAGATGGCAGCCCAGATCTCCTGAGTGTTTACGATTCTTGCGGGTATGCCAGATCTGGCGAGATCCTGCTGCAACGTCTGCAATGCAATTCCGTTGACCGGCAGGAAGGGCTCGCCGAGCAAAACATCATCAGCATTGACAGTGACGACTGCCTCGCCGGGCTTGACGATCTCGGCCCCAAAGATGACCCGCGCCCCAACTGTGCGGGCTTCCCCCACCTCGTGAGCTATGATCTCCCAATTGTTCAGGCCGTTTTGCATGGATACCATGATGCCCCCCTCCTGGAGAAGAGGTGCTGCCTCTTTTGCCGAGGCCTCAGTGTCCTTGGATTTCACGCATAGCAAAATGACTGGAAACTTCCTGTCTGGATTGCTTGAAGATTGCGTCCTAACCTCTTTTGCCGGGACGAAGTGCTCTCCCCAAATGCCAGTGACCGCCAATCCAATCTCTGAAATGGCCCGAAAATGCTCGCCTCTTCCAACGAATGTCACAGGACGACCTATCTTGTGAAGAAATCCGCCCAAAATGCTGCCTATGGCTCCTGCGCCGTAGATGAGGTATTCTGGGCTGTAGCCGGCTTTCATGATCGGGGCAATAATTCAAGGTGCTTTAAGAGGCTTTCGAAGCCCTTGCACACCAAACAGAACGGAGAGAATCAAATACAAGGCAGGGATAATGAATGCGATCAAACGGGATGATTGCCATGAGAATTCATTATCTTCAGCATGTACCCTTCGAGGATTTAGCTAACATCGAGGCATGGGCAAGATCGCGCGGCCATGATCTATCCCGCACCCTGTTGTTCTCAGACGAATCACTGCCGGATATATCTGGTTTTGACTGGCTGATCATCATGGGCGGACCCATGAACATCTACGAACACGACAGATATCCTTGGCTCGTAAGAGAGAAAGAATTCATCCGCCAGGCCATAGCCAGCGGTAAGATCGTTCTTGGAATATGCCTCGGCGCTCAGCTAATCTCCGATGTGCTTGGCGGAAAAGTAACAGGAAACAGGTTCAGAGAGATCGGCTGGTTTCCTGTCAGCCTGACAGCCGAAGGGATTTCTAGCAGTATATTCTCAGTCCTGCCAGAGAGGTTTGTTGCACTTCACTGGCATGGCGATACGTTCTCCATTCCGCCAGGAGCCTCGCGAACGGCTGGGAGTGAGGCATGCTCAAACCAGGCATTTGTTCTCGGACGGGCTGTTGGCCTGCAGTTTCATCTGGAGTCCTCCAAGGACAGCATCGATCACCTTCTGCAAAACTGTGCCGATGAGCTGACCGAAGGCCCTTATGTGCAAAAGCCCAATGAGCTGGCAGCGCCCACAGATAGGTTCACCCTGATCCAGGAGCTGATGGAGCAACTCTTGGACAGAATCGAGACGGAATTTGGGGCTCGTCGCTGAATTGTGTGGGTTGGACTGCACTGATATATCAGACATAATTTTTTTCTTTGTGATTTTGTGTCTTTGTGGTAATCCGTCGCAATATGATCACCACAAATGGCGAGGAACCGTCAATAGGATGACCTTAAATTATAGCTGAGAGTTTTCCGCCAGATGCATCCTTAGAAAGCAAAGCGGAGCGATGTATGCCACCCACAGCCCGGCGAGAAGAGCCCGCAGATAGATAATCATGTCGGATGCCGGAGATAATGCACCCAGGCCGTACCAGATGATCATCAGTCCGGCCAATCCCAGCAAGCAGCGCAAGGCCTTCTGTTGAACGGGGCCTGTAGCAGAAAAGCCTCCGTGATTTAGCATGAGAGCATATCCGCTGGACACGCCAAAGAGCATGCCCGTGGCCTGGAGCGCGTCTTTGGCGCTCATGGGATCGATGGTCTGAGAAGTCTCGGAAAATGCGTTGGCCACCCAGAGATCCGGCATCTGCCAGCCCCTCAGAGCTGATTGAGTCAGGTAAAAGACAGCAAGCAGCGCCATTGACACCGAAAAAGAGATCAGAATCTGTGTTCTCAGGCTCTGCCCGGAAAGCCATCCGGCAAGGTATTTATCTCCATAAATAAATGCAACCAGAAGCCCCGCACCAATAATCCAGCCGGTTATTACATCCTGTGGAAAATGAACGCCAAGATAGATTCTGGATACGCCGATTGCAATGGTAAGCAGTATGGCCGCGATCCAAGCACGTGGGCTTGCCAGACGTGCTGCCAAGAGTCCCCAGAAGGATGCAGCGATTTGAGCATGTCCTGACGGCAGGCCAAAGCTCCTCTCGCCTGCCCAGGCAAAGACATCCCGGCTCGTCCAGTAGGGCCGAGGGCTGTGCCATAGGAGCTTGCAGATGGCATTGGTCCCGTAGCTGATTGACAGGATCAGGCCCAGACGAAATCCGATAGCAGCATTGCCGCACCAGTAGATCGCAGGCAAAAGCAGCAAGAAGAACTCTTTGGTGCCCAGAAGAGAGAGTAGCTTCATGAGAAAAACCAGGGCTGGATAGCTCTGCAAAAATAATATCAATGATACATCGTATTCCATCGCAAGATCCTTCCTGCAGACAATCCTGCAATTAATTTCAAACAGTTCCTATTTAGTCTTGCTGCTCTGATGCAGGCGGAACCAGCCTTCGAAAGCAGCAAGTTATATAAGCAAAAATCTCAATTTTAAACGATGCTTTTTCAGATCCTGGACGCCAATTACACCTATGATACGGACAGAAATCCTCTGGTCCAGCTCTTTGGCACAACTCCAGAGGGAAAGAGCGTTACATGTCGGGTAGCCGGTTTTCGTCCGTACTTTTATGCAGGAGTTGACGAAAAGCTCCTGGAGAGCGCCAGGAAGGAGTTTGTAGCCCTTGGACTTGAGGCAGAGGTTAAAGAGCGCTTTGAGCCCATAGGCTTTCAGTCTGCTCCAAAGAAGATGCTATGCATCACAACCCGTGATCCCAAAGAGGTGAGAGTCCTCAGAGATAGGGCTAAAGAGGTGACGGGTGTCAAAGCCGTCTACGAGACGGACATCCTCTTTAAAAACAGATTCCTGATAGACACCGCTCTCGGAGGCATGAGCTGGGTTGATGTCCCTCTGCCGGAATGGACGGCAGGCTCTGAAGCAGCTCCGACCGTGGATGTTCAAACGCTACATCCAGTTGAGCATGAAGCCAATGCACCGCTCCGTTTCATGAGCTTTGATATCGAGTGCCTGCCGGATCATGGTGAGATGCCGAAAGCCGAGGTGTCGCCTGCAATTCTGATCAGTATGGCTTTCTCTCCGCCCTACCAGGGAAATTCTGACCTCGTGCTCGTAGGAAAGGATATCGATTGCCCTCGTCAGGATACCATAGCCTGCCAAAACGAGTACGATCTCTTATCCAGATTCTTCTCTATCGTCAGAGACTACAATCCAGATATCCTGGCCGGCTACAACTCCAATGAATTCGATTTTCCTTATCTCGCAGAGAGGGCAAGACAGTTGCACCAGGAGGCACGAGTTGGAAGGGACGGTAGCTCCTGGTACATCCGAAAGATCGTCAACCGAACAGATGTCTCAGTTACCGGGCGAGTGGTTGTAGACCTGTTGCCCATAATCCGCTCCACCTACAGCCTCAAGCAGTACACTCTCCGCAACGCCTCAGCCGAGCTTCTCAAGATGGAGAAGTACGATGTAGATCCCAAGGAGATCGAGGCCCTCTGGAAGGAAGAGGCAGATGGCCAGGGGCTGCGCCGTTTTATCAGCTACTCCCGAAGAGATGCAGTCCTCGCCATGCACATGCTTCTTGACCTCCGTCTGATGGACAAGTACATAGCGCTCTCCCAGGCCAGCGGATCTCTGCTTCAGGATATCGTAAACGGCGGACAGTCGGGGATGGTTGAGAACCTTCTTTTGCGCCGATTTCGTGAGCGGGGGCGGGTGGTTCCGCCTAAACCCGACGCCGATGTATCGGATGAGAGACACCTGGAGAACGAGGAGCTGAAGGGCGGAGCAGTGCTTGTGCCTGAGAAGGGGCTGGTGGAGGATGTGGTCATTTTAGACTACAAGTCCCTGTACCCCACAATCATGATGGCCCACAACCTCTGCTACTCAACTGTGCTCACCCGCGACCTTGCCCAGGGCGCGGCCAATGGCGCAGCGGGCGCGGTTCCTGAGTCAGACATCATAACTTCTCCATCCGGGGGCAGGTTCGTCTCTCCTCAGGTGTCGCCCGGAATCATGCCTGCGGTATTGCGGGAGCTGTTGGAAGAACGGACGAGAACAAAAAAACTAATGAAACAGGTCAATGAGAAAGTACGCCGCTGCGAAGAAGAGGAAAAAAGGACCAAAATAAAGCAAGATACGACCAAAGTTTATGCGGAAGAGCGCAACTTTTTGGATGCCAAGCAGTATGCCATGAAGATCCTGCTGAACAGCTTCTACGGATACTCCGGCTACGCTCGAGCCCGTCTCTACAGCCTGGCTCTGGCCAACGCAGTCACATCCTTTGGCCGTGAGAACATCCAGCGCACGAAGAAGGTGATAGACGACATTGGATCCGTCTATGTTGTGGACGGAGAGGTGATCTTCAAGGATGCTCTGCCATTCGGCAAGGCCGGGGAGAAATGCTTTGATCTCTCTGTGGTCTACGGTGACACGGACAGCGTCTTTGTGAGGCTTCGGGCTGCAGGGTCCAGATCCAGCGCGGTCTCGCTGTCAGACGCAGAGCTGATAGGAAAGAAGATAGCAGAGGTTGTCACGTCATCTCTTCCTGAGCCAATGGAGCTGGTCTTCGAGGCCTTCGCCCGCCGTGGCATATTCCTGGCCAAGAAACGATACGCTTTGTGGGTTTTCGAGCCGATGGGAGAGGGCTGGAAGGATAGAATCAAGGTACGCGGCATGGAGACCGTGCGCCGGGACTGGTGCGACCTGACATCCAAGACAATCAAGACCTGTCTTGAGCTGGTCCTCAAAGAGGGAAAGGTGGATGAAGCAGTCGAGCACGTCCGGTCGGTTGTGCTTCGCATTCAGAACCTGGACCTGTCCAAAGATCCGGATATCCTGCGGGACCTGACTCTCACCCGCCGCTACACCAAGAGCCCTGGCTCCTACAAGAACAAGCAGCCTCACATTCAACTGGTCGAGAAGATCCGCGAGCGCGGCGGCACAGTTCCGGGGGTCGGAGACCGGGTGCCTTTCGTTATCATCCAGGGCAAGAGGGGCAGGAAGAACAAAGAGCTGTTTGTGAACCGGGCTGAGGACCCGGCGTATGCTCTGGAGAAGAACATGCCCCTTGATACCGAGTACTATGTGGAAAAGCAGATCCTGCCGCCGGTGATGCGCATCTTCGAGAGCTTCGGGGTCGGTAGAGATCGGCTCTGTGTGGGACGGGGGCAGAAGAGCCTATTCTCATTTGGCGAAGTGGCACCGAAGGCGGCGACGCAGAAGTCACTGTTCGATTTTTAGGGCAGAATCATGGCTAATCCATGTATTAGAAAATGATGGTTCATTGTGTTCACCCACAGAAAATAGCGAGGAACCAAAATGATTTGCCCAAAATTACCATGATATCTTCTTTCTGTAGCGGTTTCTCACCACTATTGCAAGCATATTTGTGCTGAGCACGAGAGCGATCAGCACCAGAGCCGTTCCCCAGGCCCGGGCCTCCACGTCCCACGCTCCCAGGAAGTAGATCAGGTTCAAGAGATGGTAATCCAGGTTGTTGACAGGCTGAAAGAGGTTCGGCACAATCCCATAGACCATCTGCACAGGCGTTGATGTGAATGTCACTGCAGTCCACATTATGGGCGCAGTCTCGCCGCTGGCCTTGGCTACGCCCATGATCACGCCGGTGAGGATGCCGGGCATCGCAGAGGGCAGAACTACCTTTTGAATCGTCTGCCATTTGGTGGCCCCCAGGGCCATGCTTCCTTCCCGAAGGGAATTTGGAACGCTCTTTAGTGCCTCCTGGCACGTCAGGATGATTGTTGGGATGTTGATCAGCCCCAGGATGATAGATCCGGATAGAAGCGAGATGCCAAAGAAGCTCACCAGAAACGCCAGGCCGAAGAGGCCGAAGACGACAGACGGTACGCCGTTCAAGCAGCTCACAGCAATTGTGATGATTCGGTTGAGCTTCAGACTCCTGGAGTACTCATGAAGATAAATGGCCGCACCAATGCCAAGGGGCGAAGAGACTACCATGGCCCCCAAAACCATCCACAGGGACCCCATTATGGCAGTACTGATGCCGCCAGCCTGACCCAGACGCCTGTGTGGTGTCGTTAGAAACTCCCAACTGATGACCCCGATCCCATTGTATATTATTATGAAAAGAATTCCGCCCAATAAAAGCAGTGAGAGCACGGCAGAGAGCCTCACTGCCAGAAATACCAGGGCCTCGCGACCCCGGGCGCTGTAACCATAGACGATATTCAGTGCGTCTTTTATAAGAAGCATGCTGGCCATCAGAAACAGAAGCGATAGAATGAACGAATAATCAAAGGACGCGCCAACGCCCAACGGACGCCGGATGATGAAACCCGTATGAAGGATGCCAGAATACATCAAGAAAATGATTGCCGAGCAGATGAGAGTATCCAGAACCAGAAATGGTGCAGTCCTTCGGGGATCCTTCCGCGAAGGAGAGATCAGGTACGACAAAATTATCAGCAGAACGTTGATGGCGAGTCCTGCCTGCCAAAATTGCGAAATCTCCTCGATGTCCGGCTGGAGGAGCAAACACGTAATCGAGGTCACGAACAGGAGCGCCGAGATCGCAATAGACGCGACGAATGTGGACATGATCCTCATCTAGTATCCCCCAAACTTTCGTCTTATGCGTGCTCTGGCGTAATCGGCGATCAAGCTTAGAATGGACACAACAATGAGAAGAGCAAATCCAACCGCAAAAAGAACATGATAATGCATAGAACCCCTGGCTACCTCACCCATCTCCCCAGCAATGACCGAGGTGAATGTTGCACCCTGATCAAAGACATCGTATGGAGGAGACGCCAGCCGTGCGACGTTTCCCACAACTAAAAGCACGGCCATCGTCTCTCCGATTATGCTTCCGATGTTGAGAAGAACTGCTGCAGTAATTCCGGAAGATGCCGCAGGGATCGTCACATTTCGCATAGTCTGCCAGCGGTTGGCCCCTAACGCCAGCGATCCTTCCTTGAACTCGCTTGGCACCGCCCGCAGAGCATCCTCACAGATGGTTGTCAGATAGGGTATGAACATTACGCCTAACAGTATCGATCCGGCCAGAATCGATCTGCCGGTAAGCATATCAAAGCTGTCCTGTAGATAGGTTACGAGAATGATGACCCCCAAAAATCCGTAGACAATGGATGGAACACCTGCCAGGAGTTCAATCGCCGGCTTCAGGAGTGCCTTGCTCCTCGGACCTGCCAGCTCAGCCAGGTAAATGGCCAGAGGAAAGCCAATCATGATATTGATGAAGAGGGCCAAGAGAGTGATGACTAGCGATGCTGAGATGAGGGGCAGAAATCCGTAGATGTCTCCGGCAGGATGCCATTTCGATCCGGATACCAGGGAGAATATGCCGAGTTCTGAGAAGGCTGGCAGGCTCTCATGAATGAGGAAGTAGAAGATGAGAAGCATGATGAGAATAGAGGTGATGGCCGACATGAATAGCATTGACTCTACAATCTTCTCAGTGTACTTGCGAGGCAACTTAATCATTGGCCAGTCCATACGACAAAGCAGCACGATCTAACCAGTTAAAGCCCTTGCCCATAGAATATATATAGATTGCTTACAAAGTACATTTTTTATATAGAGATCTTTTGAAAAATACTGTACATACTTTGCAGGACCTTCATGGCTTAATACGGCTCAAGATCTCCTCCGGATCGTAACGCACGCTGATCGTCCGGCTCCTTCCCCGCTCGCCTTCCCCAGCAAAATCCGCGTTTATCAGCCGGATGGAATCAAGCTTGTTTAGAATCTCATGAAAACGGGTGTATCCGGCGCCGGACTGATCATGAAATCGAGCAAACAACTCACCTGCGTGCCAGCTCTTCTGCTCCGCAGCAAGCCGCAGCACGATTTGCTCGTCATCCTTCAATGACTTCAAGGCATATGTGAGATGAACCAGTCGAGAGCGATCGTAAGAGCCGACCACGTCCTTCGAAGAGATGCTCTTCGAAGCCCTCTTTTCCGCAGACAGGCCCGACCTCTTCAGCAGATCGATTCCCACTCGCAGGTCCCCGGCCCTCTCGGTACAGTCAACTACCTCCTCCAGGACATCCTCGCCCATCACACCAGGATAATATCCCATCTGCACCCTGCGACTCAGGATGTCGCGTATTTCAGAATGGGTGTAAAGCGGAAAGACGACCTCCTCCGGCTGGAAGACTGAGACCACTCGCGGATCAAGAACGTAGTTCAGGGCCAGTTCGCTCATGATGCCGATCACTGCCATCCTGGAACCTGGACAGGTCTCATGGGCCCGAAGGAGGGAGTAAAGGACATGATCCACCTCCTTCTCGTGGAACAGGTAGTTTATGTCGTCTAAAGCTACAACTAGCACTCGATCCCTGTCGGCTATCTCCTGGGCCACCTTCTCGAAGATCCGTTTGAAGGATATTCCGCTGGATGGTGGCGCATGCTCGAAGATCTTCTTGTAGATCTGATAAAAAACCGAGTACCTGGTCGAGTCCATCTGGCAGTTGACGTGAACTGGCACGACCTTGGCAGAGTGAGCCTCGATCTCCTCAAAGAGCTTGAAGATGGCAGTGGTCTTGCCGGTCCCAGGAGGCCCAAGGCATAGGGCGTTGACCGGGCGGCCACCCTGCAAAGCCGGACGGATGCAGAACTTCAGGCTGTTCATCTGCGACTCCCTGTGAAAGAAATGCTCCGGCAGGTGATCTAGCTCGAAGAGATCTCGATCTCGAAAGATGGTCTCCTCCCAGAGGAGGATGTCCGGCTTATTGGGTTTTTCAGGGATCACTGATTGAGTATATTTTGTATTTCCTTCTTCAATATGGCGCTCACTACGCCGCCGTCAGCTTTGCCCCTCATCTCTTTCATGACGAGGCCCATCAAAGGACCAATGGCCCGGTCCCCCTTCGAGCGCACCAGCTCGACCTTATCTGCCACTATGGCCTGCACGGCTCTCTCAACCTCTGCGTCATCCACGCCCGCCAAGCCTGCGGCAGCCGCTGCCTTGGATGCATCCATCTCAGGATTCTTTGCCAGAGCACAGAAGAGGGCTGTTAGACCTTCCTTGGCGATCTTGCCTTCTGACAGAAGGACAAAGCTGTCCTTATAATGCTGCTCAGTCAGGTTGGCGACGGGCACACCATCTCTTGCAAGCTCGATTGGTGTGGTCTCCATCGCCCGGACAACGATTGATGCCGGTACCTTGTAGCTATTCACTATCTCCTCGAAGGCCGGATAGCTGGGTGAAGCGGCCATGACACGAGCCTGTTCGACGGAAAGACCATACTGCTTCACGAAGCGCTCAGACCTATCAGCAAAAAGCTCCGGCAGCTTCAGTTGCGCGAGCAACTCTTCCGTGATGGCGACAGATGGTACATCAGTTTCAGGGTACATGCGGGCCGATCCCGGCAGTGGCCTCATGTACTCAGAGCAGCCGTCAGGAAGAGCCCGGCGCGTCTCCTCAGGAACACAGGTGAGAGCCTCGCGGGCGCGAACCTGTACCGCAAGAAGAGCCTTTTCCGCCCGATCTCGCGGGCCTGTGACCATGACAACAGCATCTGCTTCAGCCGCACCCAGCAGGCCGCGCACTACCGAGACCTCCTCTGCGGTAACGCCATACGCAGGAAGCTCATCGGTATGGAAGATCCCGCCGACTCCCGCCCTCTTGGCGCGGTCTGACATCTCCGAACCGAGCCTGCGATCGGGCTGAAGCTCTCTGCCGACTAGACCCGCAAACCCGGCCAGCTGGCAAGCCAATACAACGCCACCGTTCTTGAGGGAACGGGCCAGCACCTTGGAACCAGTCTTGGCGAAGATATCTGTGACGTCTTTGATCGTATCGTCAACATGCGCACTGCGAAGCTGCAGCTCATTTTTAATCTCCAGGAGACGTAGCTGCCGCAACGCCTCGAACTCCACCACTTTATCGACAAGGTTCAGGGCCTGGACTCCCTTGACCTCCACTCTTGCACCACCCTTGATGGAAACATTGACGTCTTGACGGATGGTTCCAAGTCCCCTCTTTACGCGACCTGTGGACCGCAGTATCATTCCGAGATAAGACGCCACCTCCCTCGCGTGCGCTGGTGAGAAGATATCCGGGGCTGTGCCGATTTCCACAAGAGGAATGCCCAGTCGATCGAGAGAGTAGACAACGCTGTCCCCGCGGTCCTCGATGATCCGCGCCGCCTCTTCTTCGAGACAGAGAATGCCTATGCCCACCCTTCCGCCAGGAGTCTCGACCCAGCCGTCCGAGCCCACGTAGCCGGTGCGCTGGAACCCTGAGGTGTTGGAGCCATCTATCACCATCTTCCTCATGACCTGCAGCTCGTCCACGATCTTCATATTGAGCAGCCGGGAGATGATCAGGGATATCTCCAGGGCCTCGGAATTGACCTCTCTTGGAGGCTCCTCGTCCGCCTCTACGAGACAGGTGCTGTCATAGGACTTGTAAATGAATTTGCGCGATACCAGTACCTCTTCCAATGCAGCTCTATCGATCTCACCTAACTCGCTTCTAGATGGTCTCAGATACCGGAAGAACTCAAAATTGGACTCCTCCACCTCTCTGTGTTTGGTGGGGCAGCCGCAGAAGAGCTTGCAGGCGGTGTCAAGCTGCTGGTGGATCTCAATGCCGCATATCAGGCCTAATGCATGGTAATCTAACTGTGGGGAGTCTTCTTTTGCCATTGATCTACCTTTCAGTGACTACGGGGGGTTTAACTCTTTTGACTGCCTCTCTGATGTCCTCGGACTTGACAGTCTTTCTCTTGGCATGGTTGGCCCAGCCCACCGCCTCACGGGCTACCTCCAATCCGTAGCTTTCTAAAACCTCTGCAAGCGCGTCCCTAGCGCCTTCGCTCACTCTCTTAGCTCCTGCCTCGCGGATGAGCCTGCTCACTGGGGCAACAGGAAGTATCGGCATTCGATATACACCTCATATCTCAGGATTTTGCAGCCATAAAAGGCAAAATATCGGCCTTATTGAGCTGCAGGCCCGATTAGAGATTTTATGAACCTTTAATTCCATATATAATTTTTGTTGAGCATATCTTTCGATTATTTTGGGGAAAATATCGATCCGACTTGATTTGAGATTTCTTGCCGGTCTAGGGGCGACTATTGCCATACATTAAAAAATCGCGCCCGTTATATATGTTTATTTTAAAAATTAATCCAAGAAATGGAAAAATCCTGAATGTGGACGGGAACGATTATTTAGGTTGATCAGATAACAGCCTCAAGAGAGGAGTGGATGATGAGCGAACATATATGCAAAGCAATTATTTACAAAGATCTAGAAGATGTCTACGGACCTTGCGGATGCGGCATGACCTTGGCTACGCTGCCTGTGCTTCTGCCCAAGGACTGGGTCGTTCTTGAGCGCCCTAGTCAGGTGGAGCAGGATGAGTTCTGCAAAGGCCAGGATTTTCGGAGGGTCTCGGGTTTTTCCTGCAATCAGGTATTTGATCATGAGATAGACGACGTAGAATACCTTGCCAACTTTTCCTGCTGCAGAGAGTGTGCCGAGAAGGCGGTAGAGAGCGGCTATGCAGTCTGGGCTGAGAGGTCTTATCCAAGGTCGCTGCGCTGAGCTGGAGGTTGCCGTAAATGTACCGAGTTTATTCCACTCCAAGCTGCCCCAGATGCGAGCAGCTCAAAGCTGCGCTTGTCCGGGCAGGCATTGCCTATGAGAACATGGATATGAGCACCCCAGAAGCCCTCACTGAGCTACGAATCAATGGTGTATTCACCCTTTCCGCGCCGGTTCTTGAGGCAGATGATCTCTTCTACACAGTGGAGGATCTCTTCTCAGGGGATACGCTGGTGGACCTGACTCGACTTCTGAAACGCTAGAACTCCCTGCCCCGCACTCGTTGGATATCGAATACCGCCGTGCGGGCTACATGCATTACCGCGAACGTGCCGGCCTGGATTGGGTCTGTGACCACCAAATCGGCCTGGTCGGGAAGCGAGCCTGCCATCTTCAGGGCGATGACTGGAATTCCATCCGCCTGAAGCCTTTTTACCTCCTCGGTGATGCGTCCGCCCATAAGCGCGCCAGCCAAGACCAGAATCGAAGCCCGAGGCAGACGGCCTACTGCACTCACGGCATCGGCGATGGCATCCTCGCCCACAAGCGGAATGGTGTCCACGCTGATTCTCTCACCACGCAGGTTATGCCTGTCGGCCTCGCTCACCGCACCTACAGCGACCTGGGCCACCTGAGCGCCGCCGCCGATGATTATGACCCTTGATCCATATATCTTGTCAAAGGGCTCGTGGGTAGATATCTCGAATATGGAGCCGTAGACCTTCAGCTCATCCACGATGTGATTGACGTCGTCTGCCGGGCAGTCGATCTCCATATAAACTGAGGCCTTGCCCATGTTCATCCCACGCTCCAGCACAAATTGCTGGGTATAGACTATGTTTCCACCCCTATTGGCCACAGCTCCCGCAATGTCGCGCAGCATTCCCGGACGATCCAGGCAGATCACATTTACGGCGGTTCTCATATCTTACCTCACTGAAATGTTGTATACCAGGAAACAAACATTAATATGACGAGTGATAACATTATGTCGATGGAGTTTTGTCCCCAATGTAAGAGCATGATGATGCCCAAGGACGGCATGATGGTCTGCAGAAAATGCGGCCACAAGATGCCAAAGGTCGCTGGTGGCGAGTCTATGATCACAAAGACCAAACAGTTGGATCGCGTGGTGCCGGTCTTGGAGCAAGAGTCTGCGGGTTTGCCTACTACTAGTGCCCGGTGTCCGAAATGCGGCCATAATATTGCATACTGGTGGCTTCGCCAGCTTCGTTCTGCTGATGAGAGCGAAGTTCGATTCTTCCGCTGCACCAAATGCAACGAAACCTGGAGAGAGTATGACTGAAGATCTGATGAAGAGCATCAACTATATTAAATATTAAATGGCTAAAACGGAGGAGGCTTTAGGAATGTTCAAGGCAGTAATCAACGCAGAGGCTCTGCGCGATGCAATCGATTCAGTCTCTTCTCTGGTGGATGAGGTCAAGTTCTCCATATCTGAAAACGGCCTGGAACTGAAGGCCGTAGACCCTGCTAACGTGGCAATGGTCTCGCTTAAAATTGGCAATGAGGCCTTCGAATACTTCAAAGCCGACGCATGTGAGATCGGCATAGATCTGGTCCGGCTTAGCGATGTCTTGAGCATGGCCGATAAGGGCGAAAACGTTCAACTTGAATTGGATGAGGAGAGTCATAAGCTGAAGATCGGCGTGGGTTCGCTCTCCTACACGCTGAGCCTTATAGATCCGTCTGCCATCAGAAAAGAGCCACGCATACCTGAACTGGACCTGCCAGCCCATGTGACCCTGCCGGGCGTGGAACTGCGCAGGGCGATAAAGGCAGCAGAAAAGGTCAGCGATCATGTAATTCTGGGCGTCTCTGATGAGGGCTTTTATATGGAGGCTAAGGGCGACATAGATTCGCTCAAGCTCAAGATCCCCAGCACCGAACTCTTGGGAATGAAGCCCGGCGAGGCCAGGAGCCTATTTTCTTTGGATTATCTGGAAGACATGTCCAAGTCCATCAGCAAGGCGGGCGAGGTCACAATGGAGATGGGCATAGACTATCCACTGCGGGTTCACTTCAAGCTGGGCCAGTCTGTTGAGATCAATTACCTCTTAGCACCCAGAATCGAACAGGAATGAGTGTCTCCGATTATCCATTTACCCAAGAAGCTGCCGAACAGGTTCGAAAGGCCGGGTACTCATTGGAGAGTCTCCTCGGCAAAACCTCTTTTAAAATCGTGCGGGGCCGGGCCCAGGAGAGGGTGGCTGGCGCTATAAGCGGCACCATTCCTGAGATTTCCTCCAGAAACGATGCCGAAGAGCTTTCCGAGCTTCTTTCTTATCCCCTGGCCAGGTTGATGGTCTCATGTCTTGGAGACCCCATCCTGCTGCGTCGCTATGCTCTGGCTGAAGCCAAGCTCGCCTCACGGAGGATGCAGAGCATGAAAGATGGGCTTATGGCTATTGCTGATGACCTTGGGCTTCATCCCCAGGGTCCCGGGCCCTACAAGATTCATTTCTCAGAGTACATTCGAGCAGCTCATGGAATGCACAGCCCGAAATGGAAGCTGACCAATCGCGATCTATCTCAGGGGTACCTCACGATCACAGAAGAGGAGCTGAAGAGGATCATGGAAGAGGCCATCAGGGAGAGGGTTCTCAAGGGGCTGCCCATTGCAGTGGATGAAAAGATCTGCGCATCTCTTCAGGAATATCTTGGGCCGCTGAAAGAGCAGTTGGATTCCATGAGGGCCAGGGATCGAGTGGATCTTGGAAAAGTCGAAGAGGGAGCGTTTCCTCCATGCATCAAGAAGATGCTCATTGATGTGGCCAAAGGAGTGAACCTCGCTCACAGCGCACGCTTTGCCCTGGTGAGCTTTCTTTTGCAGATCAATATGACTGTGGACGAGGTTGTATCGCTCTTCAACACAAGTCCAGACTTCGATCCGGATAAGACCCACTATCAGGTAGAGCATATATCAGGAGCCTCTGGCACCCGGTACAAGCCTCCAGCCTGCGCCACCATGACCACATATGGCAACTGTCCGGGCGAGGACGAGCTGTGCAAGAAGATTCGCCATCCTCTCAGCTACTATGAGCGAAGGCTCAGGACCTTTCGGCCCCTGCCATCTCAGAGAGAGCATCAAACAGGAACTTGATCCTGCAGTCGTTTCTCTTATCATCTCGGGCTAAGAGCATAATCTCATCCTCATTAAGTGGCTCAAAGCCAAGGCCCGCTTCCTCTGCGGCCTGCCTCTCCATGTAGCCCAAGTCCGCCCGTCCGGAGGCAACTGCTGCTGCCACAGCCGAGTGGGTCCTCGCTACTCTCACAAAGCTGGGATGGTCGAGGCCCAAGGCCTGTAAGCTCGCTTTAAAAGCTGCATCATTGATGGAATCCCGGTGCCAGCCCACGAGCCTTGCATTTGGCAGGTCCGCTCGCGTTCGAGGATCTCGGAATGCCAGGCCCATCTCTCGTTTGGCGCTCCAGATCGATGAAGCTCCCTCGGGCACGGACCCAGGTCCGAAGACAAGGGCTAGGTCCGCCACACCGTTCTCCAAGTAGAGCCTGGCTCTCAAGGAGCCTGTGTTCAGAAGCCTGATGCTGCCGGGCTGTGCCTCAGCCAGCCTCTCCAGAAGAGGGCTGTTCTCACCTGCAACAACAAGATGAGTCGACTGATCTTCGCTGAAGAGCTCAACCTGCACCTCCCGGCCATTCTCCAGGTACTCCACTCCGGCAGGGATATCTATCACCCCGTCGGCTCCGGCCAGGGTTGTGATGGAGCCGCTGCCCTTGTCAACAGGATAGACCATCTCACCGGAAAGGCCTACTGCCAGCATCTGGCGACGTCCCTCTATTCTCAAGGGCTCGGATAGCCGTCCGGATGCCTTCATTTTGGTGTGGCTCTGGCCAATAGCCGCACGAATGGCAGGAGCCGCCAGGCAGGAGAATACAGTCAGAGCGCTTGTTGGATATCCAGGAAGTCCCATGCAGGGCTTGCCATTGATGGTCCCAAATAGAACTGGTTTTCCAGGCTTGAAGTTCACTCCGTGAAAGAGGAGGTCGCCTATATCGTCCATCACCAGATAGATCATGTCTCCCACCCCCGCAGAGGTGCTGCCACTAACCAGTATCATATCGCTCTCGCGAGCCATCTTCTGCAGGGCATCTGCCATTGCTTCCCTCTTGTCAGGGAGAATGCCATAGAGCATGGCCTGACCACCGCAATCCTCGACCGCTGAAGCTATTGTATAGGTGTTGATGTCATAGATCTGGCCCGCTGCCAGAGCCTGTCCCGGTGCGACCAGCTCATTGCCTGTCGAGGCAACCGCGACCTTCAGAGTCTTGACTGGCACCTGGCTGCAGCCAAGGGCTGCAAGAACGCCGATCTCGCGCGGCTGAAGCCTTGTGCCCGGAAAGAGAATGGCCTCACCAAAAGATATGTCGCTTCCAGCTGCCTGGATGTTCTCGCCTGAGTAGACCGGCCTTCTCACAAAGACGCTTTCGCTCTCTGCCTCGGAGTATTCAATCATGATCACAGCGTCTGCGCCCGGGGGCATCATGGAGCCTGTGGAGACCTCAGCGGCTTCGCCTGGGGAGACGCTGATCTCCGGCTGCCGGCCCATGGGAACTCTGCCCCTCAGCCGCAAAGAGACTGGTCTGTCCTCACGCGATTCTATGGTGTCCTCGGCCCGCACTGCAAAGCCGTCCTTGGAGGCACGGGTGAATCCGGGAACATCAATGGTCGAGACGATCTTGTCTGCCAGAATAGAACCTTTGGCATCCTTCAGTGCGACCTGCCTGGTCTGGGCGACAGGAAGGTGCTGCATGACGATCGATTGGGCGGTATCCAGTGCTATGAGATTGCGGAACTCCTTGGGCATGATAAGTGCTTTTTGTTGGGGTCTATAAAAGATATGGGCTACGCAATTGTTATCATAAGTTATCAAATTAGTATGCAATGTTAGAAATACAAAACATTTATATGCCAAGATGTTAGAACTACATAACATGACAACACGCAGGTTTTTAATGAGAATGATTCCGGGCGCAATCCTGATCATTGCGGCGCTGGTTCTTTCTTATCTGGGCTATGATGCTGGATTCCTGGCCGTTGGTGGAGCGGTGGCCATCGGAATGGTGCTTTTCATCCTATGGAGGGCTGGCGGCGAGCCTGAGAAAGACGAGAGAACAAAAAAGCTGGGTGCCTTCAGCCTGGCCTATTCCTATCTGGTGAGCTTAATACTTGCATTGGTTTTATTCATCGTCGTTTATCTTGGGATGGTTGATCTCGATGCAGTGGCAGTCCTTCAGATCATTATTTACATCATGACTGGAAGTGCCATCGTCTTCATGCTGATCATGAACCGCAGAGCAGATGTGTGGGAATTATGAAGACGCACATCAAAGAGCTTCGGGCCAGGGAGGGGCTCACTCAGGAAGAACTGGCTCGCCTGGTAGGAGTACGCCGGGAGACGATACTCTTCCTGGAAAAAGGAAGATACAATCCGTCCCTCAAGCTGGCCTACAGGGTTTCCCGAGCCCTGAAGGCTGGAATAGAGGAGATCTTTGTCTTCGAGGAGGACGATATGAGAATGGACTGAGGCCAGGTCATGACGTCAAACTCCAACATGGATGAAACAATTGATGAGCAAAACATGTCTTTATTTAAATATTACTTAAATTTTGCGACTAATTGATCTGCAAGTGACCTACAGAAAGCAGATCGAATACATGCAGCCCTCCAATAGGTTGAGAGACTCAAGCTGATGAAAGCCAAGGCAGGCAAAAGTGCACCCCGATTCACACCTACTCGATAAAAAAAAATTATTTATTATCCAGTAGCTTCAGGATAGACAAATATCCTGTCATCTGGATACTCGAAACCTATGATCTCCTGATACTCCTTCCAGACCTCTGTAGGATCTATTTCTTCACCAGGATGAAGTATCTTGGCTATCCAAGCCAGACCCACAACGTTCTCCATCCCTGAGAGTATCATCGAATGACACGTGTATACCTTGTTATCCTTTATGGCAGTGATCGAGGAATTTCCAGGGCGGTCAAGAACTTCATTCATTTTGTCTTCCAGCTCAATGGTACCCTTGCTCGTATCCAGATCCCAGCCAACAGTATCTGAGGATTTCCAGATCAGCATCATGTCTGGATTTTGCGATATTACCCATTCCCATGTGACCTTAGGGAAGCCCTCTTTCAGTGGTGTTGCGATATTGTATCCGCCTGCCCGTTTAACCAAAATGCCAACACCCGAGTCAGGGGCAAAGGTTGTGAGTTCGCCTAGGTCTTTTGATGCACCGGACTCAATGTAGACCTTCGGAGTAGGTAAACCCGTCACAGCCAATTCTATCTGTGACATCTTTTCCTCACGCCATCTGTTGAACTCATTTGCTTTGTCCTCTTTATCGAGAATAATTCCAAGTTTATGCATTGAGTCTGTGATGTTATCCGGATTCGTGAAGTCCAGTGCAATTAACGTGATATTTTCGAAAGGAGAAAAACCGTCCTCAAATGAGTCGATCGATAACGACATGCCATTATAGTAGTAGCATAGGACTATGATGTTAGGAACTATGGAACTGGAGTCCCCTTTGGCTGCGATCTCCCCAATCAACTCATAATCAAAAGACTTCCAGGTCCCTACCACCTGTTTGTCCTTCAGCTGAGGATATAGTTCTGGGTTCTTCGATATGAAATCTGCAACACCAATAACCTTGTCGGCATCACCCAGAGCCATTACGGCCCTGGCTGCACCACCGTTCTGGACTATTACCCTCTCCACGGGCATTTTAATTTCGACCTCTCGCCCAGCCGAATCAACTATTTTTTTCGGATAATCCGCAGCAGCAGCAAAAACACTGCATGTCATAATACCACATGCTATGAGAACAATCAAATACAATAGCATTTTCTGAGTCACCCTATGCACCTCGATTACTAAATATCACTGGATATATATCAAACTTACTTTAGTTAAAGATAATGGATAGTCATCTGATATTGAGTTGATCGACTAGAAAACAGTAGCAAACGCCTTCTCAATCCTGGATGTCATTAATTATGGATCAATCAAATGCAAACTGCAAAAAGGCGTGTTAACTCAATTGAGGGGAAGACCATATTTTGCGTTATCCTATAAAAAACTGTAGCTAATAGAGTGTTTTATCATATAATCTATAAGAGTATAATATATGAATTAACACGATAATATTAAATATTACTATTAATGCTGTGCTGCAAAATTATAAAGATCTAAGCATAGCGGGTGAAACTCATGAATATAATGAAAACAACGCAGTTCGTGATATTGATAATCCTCTACTTGAGTTTTATAGTATCACCATCAACTCAATAATACTGAAGGAGTTCATTCTGTTGTTGTGGACCACGGTGGATAGTTGGTCATGTTTGTTTTGCCAAGTGGCTTCATCCTGACCTATTCGAAGACATTGATCCAATACAAATCAATGAAGAATTTCTGAAGGAATTCTTAGGTGTGGAGGTAAAAGGAACATGGATTTATCCAGTCTCAAAATGACCTTTTTTTTGTTGACGAAAACGCCCAGGCAAACGACCTGGATTAGCCAGGCGATGAAAAAAAGGTCCTCAGAGGTCCAATCCTGTTTTGATGACCCCAGACAGCTCAACGTCGCCGAAAAAAGTTAGCTAAATTTCAGAGGTTGCCATCCAAAATTCATATCCTGGCCATCCTGCTCCTCAGCAAGTGATCTGCCAGCACGATCGCCACCATTGCCTCGGCTACCGGCACAATTCTCGGAGGTATTGCCGGATCGTGTCTGCCTTTGATCTCGATCTCCGTAGCCTCTGACCGGACAAGGTCGACGGTCTTCTGGGGCCGGGCGATGGAAGGCGTAGGCTTGACTGCAATCCTGCATGTGATCTCCTGGCCGGTGGAGATGCCGCCCAAAATGCCGCCCGCGTTATTGCTGGCAAAGCCAACCCTCCCGTCCTGCCAGAGCAGGGGGTCGTTCATCTCGCTGCCTTTCCGGGCGACAGCCTCCAGGCCCGCTCCAATCTCCACTGCTTTTACCGCCCCGATGCTCATCAGGGCTTTTGCGAGGTCAGCGTCAAGCTTGTCAAAGACCGGCTCGCCTAAACCGGCAGGCACGCCCTCGGCCACGATCTCGACGATGCCGCCCAGGCTGTCGCCTTCAGCACGTACATCGTCAAGTCGAGCCATCATCCTCTCCGCAGCCGCGGCATCCGGACAGCGGACTGCATTGGACTCAACGCGAGCGAAAAGCTCCTCGATATCGTGGGTCTCGATCTCAGCCTTGATCCCGCCCAGCTCAGTGACGTAAGCCACTATCCGAATTCCAGACTCGCTCAAGAGCTTCTTGGCGACGGCTCCGGCTGCGACCCGGCCCACGGTCTCCCGTGCGGAGGCCCGGCCACCGCCCCGGTGGTCATGCAGGCCGTATTTCATCTGGTAGGTGTAGTCAGCATGCCCCGGTCGGGGCCTATCCCGCAGAAGGTCATAGGCTGAGGAATTGGCATCCTTGTTCCAGACCAAAAGAGAGATGGGCGTGCCCGTGGTGTGCCCCTCGAAGATGCCCGAGAGGATCTCCACTCTGTCCTCTTCCTGCCGGGCAGTGGAGGCGCGGCTCTGGCCGGGCCTTCTGCGGTCAAGCTCCTTCTGGATGTCTTCTGCTACGAGCGCCAGGCCCGCAGGGCAGCCGTCCAGGACCACGCCGACGGCTCTGCCATGCGACTCGCCCCAGGTGGTGATGCGAAATATTGTGCCAAATGTGTTTCCGGACATGATCAATCACGAATGCCGACTTTTTCTTTGAGAATGGCAATATCGCATTCAATCCGCTTCAAGCGATCCTCCAGGAACTCCTTTCTCTCGCAGATAATGGCTTCGTGACTCTCGGACTTCATCGGCAGCAATTATGCACCAACTTATTAATATAGTCCACTCTGCTACCTGGCAATCAGCAGCATGCGGGCCGATCTTTGCCGCGCGCAAACGGCGCATGGATTTTTTCCTGAGCTCAGTCATTATGCAATGACCCAGTATTCCGATTCTGCATATTGCTTCATGAGCAAATATAAAGAGACCTTCGTCTGGTTCTAGACTCATGCGCCTGATTACTTCAGGCGGTTAGGCCAATGAGAATTTATATATGTGTGATGCCAGGAAAAAGGTGGCTGTGAGACTATGAAATTTCGCATAATACTCGATGTTCTAGGCTCGCTATTAGTTTTATTGGGTATATTGATGTTAATACCTGCCATAGTCGCTACAATATATAAAGAACCAACTGGTGTAGTGGCCCTCGGATTGACGTCACTTATTACCACCGCATCAGGCATTACGATGAAACGTTTTGGCCATAGCGGAGAGGTGATGCGCCAGGAAGCCTTTGTAATTGTGACTTTTGGCTGGCTCCTGGCAGCAATTTTTGGTTCCTTGCCATTCATATTTCTTGGGCTAGATCCGGTTGATGCGTTATTCGAAACAATGTCGGGATTCACTACCACTGGCGCTACCATACTGACTGAATCCAATTTACAGGGATACTGGGTGCTCAACTCCACAGCAACCGGAAGTAGCCTTGCCCACAATATTGTTGCCGCTTTATTCACTCCGTTGGCGAACTATGATATTGGATTAAATAGTTCCATGCTGTCCAGCCTAAAGCCCTATGCATCAATAAAGGGGACTTTCTATGGCCTGCTTTTTTGGAGATCTTTCATCCAGCTTTTAGGCGGCATGGGCATTATTCTGCTATTCATTGCCATCTTGCCCCAATTGGGAGTAGCAGGCAGACAGCTTTACTATGTGGAGACCAGTCGAGGTGCCTTGACACCCAGAGTTAAGAGGACTGCCGAAATCTTCTGGGGCATATACCTTGGCTTTGTAGCATTGGAAACAATACTTCTATGGGCAGCAGGCATGCCTTTTTATGACTCTATGTGCACATCTTTTACTACAATTTCCACTGCAGGATATTCTCCATTAGCATCAGGAATCGTTGCATACAACAGCTTGATCATAGAATTAATTTTAGTGATATTCATGATTGTGGGTGCTACTAACTTTACCCTCCATTACCAGCTCATCTATAAAAAGAATATTTCTAGTTACATAAAAGATCCCGAATTTCTTAGTTACCTGTTTTTGTTAGCGTTTGCCACAGCCATAATTGTCATTTGGGGCGACGTGGATGGCGATCTGTTTCATAGAATTCGTTTTGCTGGTTTCCATGTAGTTTCAATTTCGACAACTACCGGTTTCACAAACAATTTTGAGTACGATCATTGGTCATCAGCGGCTAACATGATACTCATATTGCTGATGTTGATCGGTGGTTGCGCCGGGGCGACGGCGGGCGGAATCAAAGTCCTTAGAGCGATTCTAATACAAAAATATACTAATAGAGAACTTTTAAAGATGCTGCATCCCAAAACAATACGATCTATCCGGCTAGGGGACAGATCCGTTAGCGAAAATGTGCTAATTTCAGTGCTGTTTTTTTCTATTGTTTATCTTGCAATCTTTTTTGGATCATCAGTGGCTCTTTTAATCGTGGAGACAGGAAACAGGAACTTTAATCTGCTTTCTGCCGTATCGGCAGTTGCTACCTGCATGGGTGGCGTAGGACCCGGCCTGGGAGAAGTTGCTTTCGACTTCAGCAAAGTTACTCATCTAGGCAAATTAATTGGAATCTTTTGCATGTATATCGGACGAATGGAGATCATGCCGGTGCTGCTTTTGTTCTTGCCCGATTTGTGGAAAAGATAAAAAGAATGGCTGGTCGCAGCGATTACAAACCATCTGGATATTTGAGATGGCCTCCTGAATAATGATAATGCTATTACGCCTGCAGCGCCGTCGCAATCAGCGGCGCAACAGACACAGTGCTCACGCCCTTGTCCAGGGTGTCTGTAGCCAGCACCGCCTCTACTCCGGAGCGGTAGAGCTTGAGTATGGCCGATCCTGTTAAGACGGGATGCACCGCTGCCAAAAAGACGCGACGCGCGCCCTGCTGGCGAAGCATTGCGATAGCTGTTGCCATCGTCCCACCGGTAGCAATCATGTCGTCGAAGATAACCACATCCCGGCCCTTGACTGCCACCTCTTGAGGTGCCATTGAGACCTCCGTTCCAGAGTGCCGGGTCTTCTGCAAAAAGTCGCAGTCGCATCCTAGACACGCAGCCGCAGTTCGGGCCATTTTCATGGCCCCCTTGTCAGGAGATATGACCACGATGTCTTGCAGACCCATGTTGCCGATCCTCTCGGCCAATAATGCTGTTGCATCCAGATTGTCTATCGAGCACTGGAAGTGAGCCATGATCGAGGGAGCATGGATATTGACCAGATGGACGTTTCCGTTCTTCAGGAACGGGTTTAAAGCTGTGGCCACAGCCCTGGCAGTCATCGGCTCTCCAGGCTTGAAGATCTTATCCTGTCGAGCATAGCCGAAGTAGGGCATGACCAGAGATACATGCCTGCCCTGGCATATGTCCAGGAGCTGCAGGAGATAGATCAGGTCCTGATCTGTAGGAGTAGACTGGATTATTACTATATCATCCTCAAGCTGGGTCACAATCTGAGAATATGACTCGCCATCGGGAAATGTCTTGTAATCGCAAAGAGCAAGAGTCTCATTTAAGGTTGTAGCCACCCGGCCTGCGAGAAGCTGGGAAGCGGGCCCTCCGATAATCATCAAAAATCACCAATTGCATTTAGCTTCCAACTACCGTCATCTTGACTTTAACGGTAGGCGTGACGATTGAGCCCACGGCCCGCACGTCTTTGCCAACCTCGATGTCCTTTAGGAGCTCGAACGCGTTTGCAGCGAGCATAAGAGAGCGAACTGGCCGCGGGGCTTCCCCTGGCGCAACGAAAAAGGCATTTCGGGCCTCTACCGAGAAGTCCCCTGAGATGGCATTGGCCGTATGGGCACCTATCAGTCCTGTCACCAGATACCCCGTTGTCTCCTCCAGAAGGTCTCTGGCATCAGAAGATCCGACAATCAGATTTCTGATCCCCACGCGTGGCACGTCTGTGTACCCGGAACGCACCGCATTGCCCGTGGACCGCGCCCCCTCCTTCCCTGCAGTGTAGCTGTCGTAGAGATAACCCTTCAGCATTCCCTCTTCGATCAACACAGTCCTCTGAGATGGCACGCCCTCGCCATCAAAGGCCGATGAGTCAATTCCGCCAGAAAGAAGCCCGTCGTCAACTATGTTCAGCTTCACTCCTGCGATCTTCTCTCCAAGCCGTTTGGAGAGCGTTGATCGGCCCTTCTGGACATTGTCAGCAGACAAGGCAGGAAGAAGCGTGTACTCCAGCAACTCTGCTACGGCCTGGGGCCTGAGCAGCACATTAAATGTCCCGCTCTCGGCCTTTGCACCGCCTAAAGATGCGCGGGCCATCAGAGCTGCAGTCTTTCCTAATTCTTCAAGGGATGACTGATAGCTTCGAGATATGAAAAACTCACTGCCTGTGGCAACATCAGTCGCCCTGGCAATGGTCTCAAGAGAGGCATGCATGAGCGTTACCGTCTCCTGCAGCTCTACTCCCTGCGTGTTTACGACAATGCTGCTGCCGCAGGCAGTTGCAACCCCACCTGATACCGGCTCAGCTCCTCGGATCTCCTGGCAACCGGAGAGCATGCTCTTTGACAGGTCAAGACACTCTTCCGGGCCGATCTCTCTCAGACGCGTGTCGAAGATGCCATCCGGATGCTGCACCTTCTCAGGTCTTGGTAGCGACCTCCAGGATTGGTCCGGTCCGCGAGTCCGGGCTGAGAGGACCGCACTCTTGGCCACAGATCGCAATAGCGACATGTTGCTGGTGCTGGAGAATCCCACGGCACCGGCCACAACTGCCCGAAGCCCCAAGCCCCTATGAGAACTCTGGCTGGCCAGCTCCACGACATCTTTGCGCAGGTCTATGTGCACAGAGCGACCGCTCATGCCGAAGACCTCGGCCTCTTCTGCGCCTTCCGCAACAGCTAATGAGATGAGCTCATGAGCGTATGTGAGAAGCCTGCCAGACGCATCATCCAATGTATCTGAGATCTTCATCCCCGCCTGCCTCATAAGGAGCCTGAGCCCGCTCCATCTCTTGCAGCTTTCCTATTATCTTCTCCATCTCAGCTGCCCTCTCCTCCAGAGCATGAACATCTACCTCAATGCCAAGGATGCGACAGAGAATGCGCAAAACCTCGGTGGCGGCCTTTGGATCGACCAGATAGCCAGAGGTGACTCCCATCAGACAGACCGCGTCCATGCCCCTCAAAGCCCCCAGGCCCAAGAGCAGCCCGGATACTCCAATTATGCCCCCGCCAGGCTCGTTCTCATGAAAGACGACGCCCTTCTCCTTCATCTCAGTGACGAGTTCAATGCTCGTGGCCGCCCCCATGACAGTCGGCTTATCCACGAACTGGCCTGTCCCGTAGCCGCCTAATGCGTAAACCCTCTTGACATGATAGCTCTCGGCCAGATCCAAGAATATGCCGCACAGCTCATAGTGCCCCTCATTGGTGGCACTCTGATAGTCGCCGACGATGATGAGCAGATCCGGCTCACCTTCCCGTCCGTGGTAGGCATAGATCTCGTTTCTGACCTGCCGGATGGTGCCATCATCCTCCACCATCACTTGAGGCGGAAAGTGAGGCGAGTAGATCTCTATGATCTTCTCGGCTTCGAGCTCTTCTACCATGTGATCGGCCACCAGCTTTCCCACATGGCCCACGCCTGGCAGACCCTCCACTAGAATGGGGTCCTTCAGGGTTACTTCTTTGATGCGGTTGACGAGGGTCTCCTTCATTTTGCCTCCTGGACAAGAGCTCTCCGATACCTGCCATAAGGATCATCAGGAGAGAATCTTGCAGGCTTACTAATAGCAGTCTGCCCTCCGCAGGCAGGGCAGATGTCCTTTAGGGTGTATCGGCCACAGGCCGTACACCTCAGGATCTTTGACCTCATGCCTCTCGGAGGAAGGTGCCTTCTCCACCGTGCTGTTCGATGTACTTCACCACAGATGTAGCGGCCTTCTTGAGAACGGACTCGGCATTCTTGTAGTCCGGCGCGACTACATGGATGCGATAGCGCGGCGCTCCAACATATGCGATGGTAAGGGTTGCGCTTTTGTCTTTAATGCGCTTGGCCTGCTTGAGGGCCTTTTTGATTACCTCCACACCGTCAGGCGCGGGAGACGTAATATCTACATAGCCGCTGATGTCAACAGACGGCAATTTGACGTTATCTCGAGAGAGGCTCTCCAGGATCTTCAGGTCCTCTTCTGAGAGATTAGCACTCGCCAGGGCTTCAGCGCCGCTGATGGCCGCCTCTTCCATAGCCAGATAGAGGCTGTCATAAGCCGCCACCAGAGAATCCGCGACGCGCTTGACATCGTCGGGACTATCCTTGTAAGCCATCTCCAGCCATTTCCAGGCCTTTTGGTCAGCTTTCCACTCCTGGATCTTCTCTCGGCGCTGGTGCTCATTGACATCCTTGAGAGATAGATCGATGTGATGCCTGGACGTATCTACATTCAATACCTTGCAGACGATCTTCTGACCCTCTCGAACGTGGTCGCGAATGTACTTGATCCACCCGCTTGCTACCTCCGAGATATGAATCAGGCCCTGCTTGCCGGAATACTCGTCCAAAGAGACGAAGGCTCCAAAGTCCACGACCTGAGTCACGGTGCAGACGACTAGAGATCCGGGCTCTGGCCAGCCCTCACGTTGCATTATTGATCACTCTAATACTTCTACTACAGTGGTCTTGATCTCGGCCTTGCCCCCTGTGGGTTCAGCTAATGTGCGCCCGCAGACCAGGCATTTGACGACCGTGGCGGCATTGGCGAATATGACCTGCTCGTTCTCGCAGTCGTTGCACTTTACCTTAACGAACTTGGATGGCAGCTTTATCCCTCCACCAGATCGAACTTGCCGGCCCGGAATCCTGGGCGGTTGTGAGCCTTCTTGCAGGTGGTACAGCGGTAGCGCAGGTTCAGCTTCTTGACGGGCTTATCCCCGCCAGGAACCTTCGAGAACTTGCCCTGGTTTCCAATTCCATTGGCTCGCAGCTTCTGCCTTGAAATATGGGTCAAAGAGGAGGCACGGCCTTTTCTCACCCTCTCCACCGTTTGGGGGGTGTGTTTTTTGCAGAACGGACAGTAAGCGTTAAGCTTTTTCGGCATCTTCACTTCATATCATCTCTTAAACTTCACTTCAGACGCTAGATTTTTGTTGCGCAGATTTCTGGCGTGAACCGCTGGGAGCACAGCCACATCATCCTTGCTGAGAAGATAATTTCTCCCGTCAACTCCCACGAACAGAGGAACACTATCCAGTAGCCGCACAACCTCGTATTCCCGAGATATATCTTTTTTGCCCGTTAAAGGCCTTTCGGTGCGAGCTACATGAGCCAAGATGGCCTTGCGCCCTTCCGCGATGGCTGAGAGCATCTGCCGGTAGATCTCCTCCTCCTCCTCGGTCATTCCCAGGAGGGTCTCCTCGCGGGAAGCGGAGCGAGCACTCCGGAGCGCCCGGCGGACGATCTTCTTCACCCTCTGGTCCATGAGCTTGTTGACGCTGTTCTTCTCGCTTTTCAAAGTGTCCTGCAGAATCTGGGCCTCTACGCTAAATGCATCATCTACTTGCGACAGCTCCTGCCCGAGACCAGACAGGTAGACGCCGACCTGCTGGTAAAAGTCTTTATCCAGATGCTGAAGCTCCGCAGATTTGCGCTCTTCTCGAAGTGCATTGGCCAGATCCAATTCCCTTTTCACCTTTCTTTCTTCTTGCGCGGGGCTGTTATCTGAGTTCAAATAATATATAGATTTAGCAGTCTATTCTGCTGTCTACCTTCTGGCTCGCGCCTCGGCCACGCCCCGCGCCATGAGAAAGACGGCGACACATGTGGGCAGCTCCGTCGGCCCTTCAGCCAGATCGTATCTCTCGCCCCGCATCTCGGTTTTGAAGGGCTTCAGGATCTGAACAGCAATGGGCTCATCACCGAAGACCACAGCATCATTGAGGGGATCAAAGTCCTCCAGAGCATTTTGGGTGAGCGTGGTCACGCGCAGACCAGAGCCGCCATGAAGGCTTCCTGGACAGCGAATCAGCCTTCGGACGTCGGCGGTCACAGGCTCATCAGTCTCGCCGCGCTCCTCGTCCAGATTGAAGCCCACCTTCACCCCCTCTTCATCTATGAACTCCACGAGAAGAAGCTTCCATATGGATGCACTGCCTGAAAAAAGGTCGATATCTCCCCTGGCGATCTTTGAGAGCACGTTTTCATCCTGCAGGTTTTTGTAAAAGCTGGCTGCTTTCTTTGGGCCAATGCCCTTTCTCTTGGATAGAAGCAAAACCGCTTCCGCCTCATTCATCTGGCGAAGGTCGCTGACAAAGGTGAGCAGAGCGCGGTTGATCCTCCCCCCCCATCCCGGTGCTCCTGCCTGCGGAGCGCGCAGCCGAAAGGTCCTGCCGCTACTCCACTCGCCCTCTATCGGTGCCATGTGGACGAATCTGTCCATGACCAGTCCCCTGCCCGCGAGATAGTCCACGACCTCCCTCCGCTCGTCGCTTCCAAAGGCAAATACCCGAGGGTCGCGGACATGAATATGATAGCCCCGGCCTCCGGAGAATACGATGCTCATCTTGCTCTCACTGAAGCCGAAGTCTGAGGTGAGAAATTCGAGCAGCTTTTGTGTCTCCTTCTTGACCATCAAGAGCATCTGGCCGTAGCTCTTTGGGGCGTTTCTCAGGTGGTCTGCGTCGAGGTCGAAGATCAGGTCTGAGCCCTGCCAGAGCTTCTCTTTCATGGTTGGCGCTCCAGGCCGCTCGTAGTAGGCAGCAGAGTGGTAGACATGGCGGGGAACCATGCTTCTCACATAGTCGACCAGCTCGCCTCTCGAGTAGAAGGACTTGTGCCGACGCATGCCTGAGTCGTCGAAGAACAGAAAGCCCCACTCACGGCTGACGATGCCAGGCGGAGCCTCTGGGGAGGATTCGATGTAGTAGCTTCGGAACTTGGAGACCAGGAGGTTAAGGGTTAGAGCGTTCAAGCCCACACCATCCATAGATCTCTGTCCGGCGGTCGGCAAAACAGTTGATCTCTTTTCTGAAAATATCCCGGTCGGAGAGATCGATATCGGCAACAATCACAGTCTCCTCTGCTTCCGCCTCGGCCAAGGCCCGGCCACGAGCGTCAACGATCAGAGAGCCTCCGCCGTTAGCCCAGTTACAGGCCAGGTGGGGAATCTGGTTCTCGATGGCTCGCGCAGCGACGAGAGTGCGCCATTGATCGAGCCGCAATGCCGGGAACTGGGCGACTGTTGCCAGGATATCGGCCCCCTGCAGGGCGAGAGTGCGCGCGACCTCTGGAAAACGCAGGTCGTAGCAGATCATGGTGCCGACTCTGCCCCATTCTGTGTTCGCGGGGGCAATATAGTTCCCGCCGTCGAAGTGCTCCTTCTCTTCTTTGAATGGGTGGATCTTGGGGCGAAGCTCGATGCCGCATCGATCCAGACAGAAGCCAAGGTTCTCGCGAAGGGTGCGGACGGAGCCGACGAAGAGGCAGTTGTGCTCTTCGGCCAAAGCCCGAAAAGGGTCAAGTCTCGGATAGGGCGGCAGGTCCTGGGCCGCCGATTGGAGGGCCAGCTCGTAGCAGAAGCCAGTCAAAAACAGCTCGGGAAACGCCAGGATTTGAGCACCCTGTTCCAGGGCCACCTGCGCCAACGTCAGCGCTCGGCGGAGGTTGTCATCAGGCTGGCAGGGCTTGACGAAAAGCTGAAGGCAGGCGGCTCGCATAATAAAAATAGGGCAAGTTCGTATATATTAAAGTAGACATGCTAATTGACATAACTGAAATCGAATATAATTGAGGTTGAATGGCCAAAAACATCAAACTTCAAATTTACGAGATCCTGGAGGCCACAAACGCCGAAGACAAAAATGCAGAGGCAGTGAACCTCTTCCTGCTGGTACTGGTGATCCTCAACGTCTTTGCAGTTGTAATTGAAACCGTCAGTGACATCTATTCGGCCTACAGAGTCGTATTCCAGTACTTTGCTGACATATCCGTCGTGATATTCACAATCGAGTACGGCCTGCGCATCTGGTCCTGCGATGTGGACCCAAAATACAGCCACCCCATCGCGGGAAGAGTTCGCTTTGCCCTAACGCCGCTAGCTCTGATAGACCTCCTGGTGATACTGCCAACCTACATCATGCTGGCCTTTCCTACAGATCACCGACTTCTGCGAAGCCTGCGCATTCTCTGGACCTTCCGCCTGCTCAAAGCGAGCCGCTACTCGAAGTCCCTGAAAACGATAATGGATGTGATAAGGGACCAGAAACGCGAGCTGGCCATGAGCTTTTCGGCCATCATATTTTTCATGGTGCTATCCTCGACTGTGATCTTTTTATTGGAACACGATGCCCAGCCAGAACGTTTTCCTGACATTCCGGCTACCATGTGGTGGGCTGTTCTGACCATGACGACGGTTGGCGATAACTTCTATCCCATCACCCCACTGGGAAAGATCATAGGCGGACTGATCATAATCTTGGGCGTGGCCACATTTGCGTTGCCTACCTCGATTCTCACCTCTGGTTTCGTGGAAGTCCTGGAGGAGCGAAGAGCTGAGGAGGCTCGGCTAGAGGAGAGCGAAGAAGACGGCCCATAAATCCAATGGAGACCAAGTGGAAAGACTTAATATGGCCAACAGTAATCGGGGGCTTTTGGCAATGAGTCAAGACATAAAGGGACGCGTCTTCGGCATTTTGGAGCCAGGAGATGAGGACAGCAAGTACTTCGACCCCTTCATCATGGGCCTGATAATGTTAAACGTAGTAGCCGTGGTGCTGGAGACAGTTCACTCCATCTACGTCACCTACTCCCACATATTTTATGCTTTTGACGTGTTCTCCGTAGCAGTCTTCACAGTCGAGTACATCCTGCGCGTCTGGTCCTGCACCAAGGATTACAGGTTCAGAGATCCAGTGCGAGGAAGGCTCCGGTTTATGATGACGCCTATGGCCCTCATCGATCTCATGGCAGTGTTGCCATTCTATGTGCCATTCATCTTTCCTGATTTGAGGTTCATTCGAGCCATGCGCCTCTTCCGGCTCTTTAGAATACTCAAGCTTGCCCGCTACTCCGAATCGCTGCAGACCTTCATAGATGTGCTGAAGCTGAAACGGGAAGAGCTTATCCTCATGTTCTTTGCCATTATAATTCTGCTAATAGTCTCATCGAGCCTTGTGTACGATGCAGAACATGAGGCCCAGCCGGAGGCCTTTGCATCGATTCCGGCCGCCATGTGGTGGGGCATTGTGACTCTGGCCACCGTTGGCTATGGTGACGTCTATCCTATCACATTCTGGGGCAAGCTCATAGGTTCGATCGTGGTCATTTTGGGAATAGGCCTCTTCGCTCTGCCAACAGGTGTTCTGGCAGCCGGATTTGCTGAGGTCCTGGCCCGGAAAAAGGAGAAAGAAAAGATGGAAAAGATGAGGTGCCCCCACTGCGGACGGTACCTCGGCGACCTGGCCATCTCATTAGATAAAGGACGCAGGGAAAAATAGCCCGAAGGATGCCGTATTATTATTAGCAGCCCGGGCAGCACATTTTTTTTATCTAATTATAATCGCTTTCTGCATTAGAGTCGTAGTAATAGGATAAAAGCCAAATTTCCTATAAAATCCAAATACCCTCTCGTTTCCGACGGCTACGCTGATGCTCTTCATATTCGCACCGCACTCATCGAGCCACGCGAGCGACCTTTTCATCAGGCTCTCGCCCACCCCATTTCTTCGATAGGCCTCCTCCACAAATATTGAGTCGATCTCCCCAACAGCTGCTTGGGATAAAGTGGCAACGATATAGCCTACGACCTGACCTGCAGCTCTATCTCTGGCCAGGTCCACTCTCAGCCATCCTGTAATGGACTTTTCCTGCAGCTCATTTCTTCTCGCATCAAAAGTGCGCTGCAGCGCCAGATCTCCGAAGTGCGACGAAAGAGTTGAATGCAGAAGGTTCAGCTTCTCCCAGAGCATCTGGATTTCATCTAGGCCCTCCGGACCTGCAGAAATATACTCGAAATCATCCTCGTCCATTCTTTCATCTCTCCATCGCCTTCTTCCTCATCTCCTCCGGCATCTTCTCTATAGCATAACGCAGAGCAGTTCTCGGCATCTTGGCCTTCCACCTCATCACATAATCGAAGACATCTGCCTGGTGCTTCTTGCTTGCCTCCTTGAGAAGCCATCCGTATCCCTTCTGCACCATATCGTCTGTATCCATGAGAAGGATGTCAGAAATCTGAAACGCCTCCTTGAGGAACATGCCTTTTCGAGCCGGCAGAATCAGAGTTACGGCTGAAGCCCTCCGCAGCCAACGATTCTCAGAGCGAGCCCAGCCAGTCAGGTTTTCGATGAACTCAGGATACATCTCCACAAAGCTTCCGAGAGTGTGGTTGCAGAACGTGTCGCACTTTGCCCAGTTGTCCACGTAGCTATCCACCCATCCTTCGAACACGAAAAAGTCCTGGGGAACAAACTGCCTGCGCTCTGCGTAAGCCCATTCGAAGGCAATGAACGCCTCCTCTCCATATCCAGTCTTTAAAAGGTCCTCGCATAGGCCGAATATCTCAGATTTGTCCAGCTCCTTGATCACCCTGAAATGCTTTGTGGCGATCTTCTTGACCTGGGCGCTCTTCACTCCATGAAACTTGACGGGCTCCTTGAAGAACCGCTGCGCGCTCTGCCGGGTCTTCTCGTCAATGCTTTCCACCAGCTCCTGCCGTACCGCTGTCAGGACGTTCTTTTCCATGACCCACCAGTGGATTTATCTCTATCAAAAAATCTTCGCCTATTCGATGAAACAGTTCGTTCTGACTCCGGCTGCGGGAAAGAGGCTGATAGGCATTGCTCTCGCGGCTCACCCCGCAATCCGTGCTGTCCTCTCCTCCGGAACGCTGGTCATTGTGGCAGGAACCACCAATGGCTACGTTGCAGAGGAGGTCTTGAAGAAGATCGGACAGGCAGATGGATTTTCTAAAAAGCGGTTCATGCGTGGAGTGATCCTGCCTCCTGGCAGGACAACCGAAGAGGGGCGGCTGCCGGACGAAAGCGGTTTTCCTGGGGACGTGGTGATAGAAAATGGAGTCTGGCAGAAGGGCAAGAGCATCTTCGATGTTGCAGACTGCCTCGCGGAAGGAGACATCATACTCAAGGGAGCCAATGCTCTGGACCCGGTGACAGGGCAGGCGGCGGTCCTCATCGGCCACTCAAGCGGGGGCACGACGATCGCTGCTTTAGCTGCGTCAGCAGGCCGTCGAGTGAGGATCATTCTTCCTGTGGGCCTGGAAAAGCGCATTACTGGCAGTCTCATGGATCTCGCCTGCCGGACCAATCTTCCTGGCAATCGCGGCCATCGGCTGCTGCCAATTTCTGGAGCGGCCTTCACTGAGATTGATGCCATTTCACTTCTCACCGGAGCCGGGGCGGAGATGGTGGCTGCAGGGGGAGTGGGTGGCGCAGAGGGTGCGGTCCTGTTGGCCCTTCAAGGCAGCGAAGAGCAGATGAGTGCAGCAGAAGAGCTGATGAATAGGGTTTGCCGGGAGGGGAGGTTTGAGCTGTGAGAGATCAGGTCTATAAAGTCAATCGCCGAATTGAGGAGTTCTTCTCAGACGAAAACCTTAAATAAAGGCAATCAACGTAGTATATGTTGGCAAAAGTCGATAGCCATTTTCCCTCCTACACCTATGTGGCTTTTGCCTCCCTCCTTCTTATGATGATAACTGAAAAAATAGCATTATCCCCCCATTTCCTATTGGCTTTTAGAACCAGATGACGTTTGTATTCGTCCTAAACCCATGAGAGCTTGGCGTGGGGCAAAACCATCATTATTATGAACAAAGATAAGCTGGCAATTGTGTCTGCAGTTGCATGCCGGGGAGGCATTTCTTATGATCAAGCATGTCGTTATGTTCAAGCTCAGAGAATCGGCGGAAGGCAAGGATAAAGCCGGAAATATCGAGGCATTAAAAGCAATGCTTGAGGCTTTGCCGGCTCAGATCGAAGAGATAATGTTCTTTGAGGTCGGAGTCAACATCCTTCAGGCAAGCGTGGCCTATGATGTCGTGCTGATCTCGGAATTTAGCAGCATTGAGGACCTTCACAGCTATCAGAAGCATCCTCTGCATCTGAACGTGTTCGATTTCGTTGGCAAGACCTGCGATAGCAGAGCTGTGGTGGACTATGTCATCTGATTCGTCCTCACCAATGAAGATCGGCGTTTGCGGCATAGCCTGTGAGGTCTGCCCACGAATGCTCCGAGGGACGTGTCCCAATGGTGACGCGGGCTGCCGACCAAGGCCAAACCGAATGTGCAAGATAGCCTCCTGTGCCCACAAAAAGGACGTGACCTTGTGTTTTAGATGCCCCGAGTTTCCCTGTGAGACCACAAAGCTCGGGCCGATAAGCTACGGCTACTGCTGCTACATATCTGGATAAGAGGATTGAGACGATGCTTGAGCGGCATCATTTCAGGAGATCTCGTCCTTCAACCCTTTGACGAAATGGCCGTGGGTGATGCCCCCAATAGTCAGAGGCACGATTGCCTCTTTTAGGCCTGAAAGCTCCTGCCGGAGGTTTTCGTCTCCCTTCTCCGTCAGATCTATGGCAGTTCTATAAGCCTCAGTCATCCTCTGAGCATACTCTGCAGTCCTGCCTCGCGCGTCCACTGCTATCCCATCAAGGCCCGTAGAGATGATCTCAGGCATCAGATCCAAAAGACAGGTCTCGGCTGAGTTGAAAATATGCGTCCTGAACTCGTCATCCAGACGCATGGGAAAGATGCGTCTCATGTCCTGCAGCCCCCAGAACACCTGCGGATCGTATTCCCCATTGCCTCGAGATCCTCTCTTTTTCTCCGGCTTTCCACTGGCCAGGCAGGGAACGCAGTCCTCGGCCACCATCACCTCAAGGCTTCCCTGAACCACCAGCTCCAATCGTGGTGCGTTTGAAAGCCGGTGCACGGCTGCGACGGTACCTGTCAGCTGCCACGCGGAAAGCTCCGAAGAGAGGGTAAAGAGCTCCAGAGGCGGGCTGAGCGCCTGGACGGTCATGTGGTTGCAGACGTTGACGCCCATGCCACCGTAAAGTCGAAGATGCGGCTGCATTTCGAGAACAGCCTGAAGAGCGCCCACGTTCTCCACCATGATGCCCTGAAGTCCAGACTTCGCCAGCAGGGGGCCAGCGAATGAGAAGAAACCATAGCGGTTTATGCGGGGCCACTTCCAGATGAGCGGCACCTCTTTGCAGATGGCTGCAGCATCTTCTAGCAGCTTTTCTGCCCGGCCCGTTCGGTCTGACAGATTAGCATGATCGCTAAAAGCCGGCTCAAAATAAACTCTGTCGCATCCCCCAGCGACAGCTCCACTCACAGTCTCCAGGCTATCGGCATAAACTGCGAGGCTGAGATTTCTGCCTGAGGCAGAGGCTGACGCAGTCGAGACAGGAGCAGAAGACCGCATCCATCCAGACTGTTTCATCTCATCCAATCTGGCCCTGGCCGTCACCACCTTATCTATCTCGGGTCGGCCCATATCAAGCAGCGCCTTTTCTGCCCTCACCAAAAGATCGCGACGCAACTGATTCAGGGCGCTCAGAGGCGCGAAGAGATCCTCATTATAGTCCATGCTTATCCGACGGACGACGAAGGGCGTTCCGCCAGTGCGACGCAACTGCGACTCAATCTGCTGGCGGGTGAGTGGCTGGTTTTTTGCCTTTTCCATCTGGAATGAGGCTGTCACTGAGATGCTTTTTCCATCAGGAAGCTGGGCGTTTACCCGAGGTCGGCCCTCCACCCATGTGAGGCTCAGATCCAGGACAATCTCCGCCTTTTCTGAGGCTATGATCTTTTGTGCCTTCTTGGCCAGGGCTGTGCAGCCTGTGAGAAAGACCTTTGCACCAGGCTTTATCCTCTCAGGCACCATCAATCGAACCATGCCGTCCCTGTTCACGGCCTTCTGAACCACCAGGCCAACCTCCTGTCCAGGCGCCTGGAAGACCAGTCCGTCGCCCTTTTCAGGGAAAAGTGACCCTGTGAGCCTCACCGAGGCCTCGCCCCTCGAAACGTCGAACGAAACCACGCTGCCGATGAGGACACCCCGATTGTCTGATGCCTCACGGCCCATGACATCCTTTGCACCCAGCAGATGGCCCTTTGTGAAGCTGCGGTTGAAGGCCAAGGCCAGATCCCGTTCGTCTTCTTCTGATGGCGTCCATTTTCCTGCCGCTATGGCATCCAGAGCCTTTCGGTAGATGCCAGTCACTATGGCCACGTACTCAGGAGACTTCATCCTTCCTTCGATCTTTAGGGAAGACACGGGCGTGGAAACGATCTTGTCCAGATGCCTGTAGGTGCACAGGTCACGTGTTGAGATCAGAAACATATCTTTAAGAGGCTGGGCTGTGAGGCCCATTGGCCTGCCGTACTGATCTCTTTCGCCCCTGAGCAGCACATAGGGCTTTCGACATGGCTGGGCGCACATGCCTCGGTTGCCGCTACGCCCGCCGATGGCAGAAGATAGCAGGCATTGCCCTGAGTAGGAGTAGCAGAGGGCGCCATGCACAAAGACCTCAACGCCGATTCCCTGGGGCTTCATCTCTTTGATCTCATCCAAGCTCACCTCTCTGGCCAGAACGGCTCTCTTGAATCCGGCTCTCTTGGCCCAGAGGAGACCTGGTGAGTTATGGATGGTCATCTGGGTAGAAGCGTGCCTCTCAAGCTCAGGGACAATGTGGCTCGCCAGCAGTGCTATGCCTAAATCCTGAAGCAGCACGGCGTCTGCTCCAATTTGATAGAGGCGGACCAGGTATTCGCCCATATCGTCGAGTTCGTTCTCCCGGATGAGAGTGTTGACTGTCACATAGACCCTGACGCCATGCAGGTGGGCATAGTCGATGGCCTCGACGAGAGCAGAATCATCAAAGTTTGCTGAGAATTTTCTCGCTCCAAATCGCTTGCTGCCCAGGTAGACGGCATCTGCTCCAGCGGCGACGGCTGCCACCAGGGCCTCTCTTGATCCTGCAGGGGCAAGAAGCTCAGGGAGTTGTCTCAATGCCTATCGCCACCGCTGCAATCGATGTCTTCAATGGCCTTCACTATGCTCTGCCACTCCCGGCAGTAGACGACCTGATCGGGGTAGTCTTTGATGTTTGTGTCGTTCAGGCTCCAGGGGTGCAAGAACAACACGCCACGCCGATTCTGATCGCTTTTCACAAACTCCACAATGTTCAGGTCGAGGTCGTCGATCAGCACATCGCAAGGTATGTTGTGCTTGGTGCCCGTTCGAGCATGATGATATTGCTTTAAGCATGGAAAGTGGGCATTGAGCCATCTTCGAGTGGCATCTTCAGTGTGAGGCCTTCTGGCTGTGACCACCATCAGGTCATGTCCAGAGAGCTGTTTTATGGCATGCTGGGCCCCGTCGATTGTGGGCACTTGCATGACGTATTCCGGATCGGATAAAAGTCGAGAGATCTCCGTCCAGATCTCAATCCCATCGAAGCTCCAGTGGGCTCTAGTGATATCGCTCTTGCTGTACCTCTGCCCGTAATCCTTCTCGATCTCTTTGAGCACAGCGCTGACCTGGTCAGCCAAGACTCCATCGATATCAATCCCGATCTTCAAAGAACGATCTCCTGCAAATTGTTTTGGTCACCTTAGGGTTGCTCCGTTTGGTAAAGTTGGCTTGAGCGGTGATAAATCTTTTCTAATTCCGGACTGTTGGACAGCGACGTTCACAGGATAATATTCCACTAATTGTTCTCATTTTAGATATACTATATTTAAATAATGATTATAATACAATAAATCCAGAATGGAATGGAAACTGGAAGGTGATTTAGCTGCATTCGAGGAGAAATATATTCTAAGTGAGTGACAAATATAAAATTAGCGGTTCAGCGGTCCAATTAGCCCGCAAGGACGCTGGCCGCTAGCATCATCTGGGATCTAAAAGAAGATATAATTTATTTGAAATAATTATTTTTCCCAACTGGTTACATGTATATGAAATTCTGCCGAAAGAGGTATAATCTCAGACCATTTTGTTTGTAGTAATTATGGGCAATGACATTGTAGACCACTTGCGTGCTGAGGAAGCTTTGCGGGACGCAACACAAGTTTCAGAAGTCAGCAAAGCTCAGTATGAGCAAGTTGTCTCGATGATATCCGATATCATCTGGCGCTATGATGTCAATGCCAACGGAGAGAACGCAGGCTCTTATATCTCGCCGGTTGCAGACCGGTTGCTCGGCCTGAGGGAGGGCACCATCTGCAATAGCTTTGAGAGATACTTTTCATATGTCCATCCAGATGACTTGCCAGTCGTTCGGCAGATGCTCTCTGAGGGATTGCGGACGCTCGGCAAAGAGTGGACGAAAGAATACCGTTTGATTAAGGAAGACGGCTCGATCCTCTGGGTTAGGTCCAAAGGTTCGGCTTATCGCCAGGAAAATGGCCTGACTGTTGGATTTGGGACCACGAGCAATATCAACAACAGCAAGCTGGCGGAAAAATCACTCCGCAACAGCGAGGAGCGATACCGATCTGTCGTCGAAAATGCTGCGGAAGGGATTGTTGTTGCTCAGGATGACAGATTGCAGTATGCAAATCCACGTGCCCTCCGGATGCTCCAGGTTAGTCTCAAAGAGATCGGTGATGCGCCGTTTGTCTACTTTATCCATCCTGATGATAGAGAGTTCGTCTTCGATCGTTACCAGAAGCGTATCCGAGGCGAGGATGTTGTCCAGAACTATGATTTTCGCGTTTTAGGCAAGGCCGGACTGATAACATGGGTTCAGATCTCAGCTGTCAGGATCACATGGGACAATCGGGCTGCGACGCTAAACTTTCTCATCGACATAACCGAGCGAAAAAAAGCGGAAGACGCGCTGCACTATAGCGAAACACGATATAAGGAACTGTTTGACAATATCAGCAGTGGCGTGGCTATTTATAAAGCCAAAGACGATGGCAATGACTTTGTCATCCAGGATCTTAATAAGGCAGGAGAGAAGCTAGACGGAGACCTCAGGGAAGACCTCATAGGAAAGAGCATCTTGGAAGCCCGGCCAGGAATTAAGGAATTTGGGCTTTTTGATGTCTTTAAACGAGTGTGGAAGACGGGCGTTCCGGAGCATTTCCCAATAGCTCATTACCTGGATACCAGGCTGTCAGGATGGTATGAGAACTATGTATACAGATTGCCTTCTGGGGAAATCGTTGCCGTCTATGACAATCTCACAGAGAAGAAGCAGGCGGAGGACAGACTTAATTCAGTGATGCACCGGATGGAGCACATATTGGAGGCGACGAAGACCGGTCTTGACATCATCGATAGAAATTATAACCTTCGTTACGTCGATCCAGGTTGGGCTAAGAGGTACGGCAATTGGGATGGAAGAAAATGCTACGAATACTTCATGGGAAGAGACACGCCCTGTCTTGGATGTGGGATTCAGAGAGCGTTTGAGACCGGTGAAAAGATCGTTTCTGAAGAGGTTCTGGCCAATGAAGGCAATAAACCAATTCAAGTTACCACAATTCCTTATCAGGATGAGAGAGGAGAGTGGCTAGTAGCTGAAGTGAACGTGGACATAACTGAGAGAAAGCTGGCTGAGGAGAGATTGCTGAAAACAAATCGTCAACTTGAGGAAATCATCGTCCAGGCCAAAGAATTGGCCCTGCAGGCCGAGATGGCCAGCATCGCCAAGAGCGAATTTCTGGCTAACATGAGCCATGAGATCAGAACCCCCATGAATGCGATCATAGGCATGACCGGTCTTCTACTGGATGAGAATCTTACTTCGGAACAGAGAGAATATGCCGAGATCATTCGCAGCAGTGGGCAAGGGTTGCTTGTGATCATAAATGATATCCTCGACTTCTCAAAAATAGAAGCAAATAAGATCGAGCTGGAGTACCAGCCCTTTTACATTGGAAGATGCGTTAAAGAGGCACTGGATATTGTTGGGATTGCGGCTTTTGAAAAGGGACTGAAGACCTCATGCATGATAAAGAAAGGAACTCCTGAGATTATTTTGGGTGATTCCACAAGAATCCGACAAATTCTGGTCAATTTGCTGAACAATGCAGTCAAGTTCACAAATAAGGGTGAAGTGACGGTCTTGGTCTCCAGCAGAAAACTTGGAAGCATCAGCCATGAGATCCATTTCGAGGTAAAGGATACAGGAATCGGGATTCCTGATGAGAAGAAGAACCGTTTATTCCAATCCTTCAGCCAGGTTGATGCATCGATTACACGCAAGTATGGTGGCACGGGGCTTGGCCTGGCCATAAGCAAGAGGCTCGTAGAGCTAATGGGCGGAAGAATTTGGGTTGATAGTGAGTTAGGAGTGGGGTCAACATTTCATTTTACCGTCCGAGTTAAGCCTACGGTATGCAAACCGATATCTTGCAACCAGCTCAGCTCTCTGGATTTGGCTCATCCTGTAGACCACGACCTGCGGATACTGCTTGCCGAAGATAACACGGTTAACCAGATGGTGACTCAGAAAATGCTCAACAAGCTCGGCTACAGGGCGGATGTGGCAGAAAACGGCATCGAGGTCCTGCAAGCTTTAGAGAAAAAGACATACGATCTCATTTTAATGGATTTGCAGATGCCTGAAATGGATGGTCTGGAGGCGACCAGGGTCATACGGCAAAGAATGACAGATGGACCAAAGATAATCGCAATGACGGCATCAGCACTGGTGGGCGATCGTGAGATGTGTCTTGCTGCGGGCATGGACGGCTATATCAGCAAACCGGTAACCTTCGAGGAGCTTCATGCAGCTCTTCAATCCTGCGACAAGAGAGAATAATCGGCAATTGATTTTCTTTGAAAAATACTGACAAGCGTTGTTAATCGCATTTGTATGCAGGCCAGCTGAGAACATGCAAAAAAAAATCTATTTAGGATATCAACACCTCCTCCACAGTTCTCCGGGGAGTATGCTTGGCAGGCTCGGCATACCCCATGCGTATAAGTATCTGAGGATATTTCACATTCAATATCTGCGCCATCTCCTGCCTCAACTCAGCAATAGCTATGGGCTGGCTGAATAGATCAAACCGGACATCCAGTCGAGTTGCCATCAGAAACAGAGTCTCGAATAGAATCCCGGTTTTTATCCAGGTCAATTTGTCTTCGTTTTCGGTGGATAATACTGCCACTGCAGGTGAAGTTTTCATGTAAGCGGTTTCAATGCTTGCCCTGGAATTAGACATATCAAATGTTCCAAAAATGAATGACCCAAAGAATGACTCGAAGTCTGAATAGCCAAAGGAATATCCAGGCAGACCGTCCTTGGCATCAGAGGTGTTTGGCCTTACCCAGGACGCCAGCTCTTTTCGAAAGGCTTTATTCCCCAGCTGGATCTTATGGGCTCTCGCCAGAAGATCCGCCATCCTGGTCTTGCCTTCATCGTCTGTTAAGATATCTAGCTTGAATCCACTTCCATTGATGCAATTTTTCAATTTCTCAAGCTTTTCATTCTCGATGGACCTCTTCTCAAAGCTCTTCCTGTTTGTGTGACGCCTCATTATCTCATGGAACAAATCTGGAAATCTGGGATTTGTTGCTTTTTCGGATAATTTTACAGCAGCAGTCCTCTCACCAGAGATACCATCGGGCAAACATTTCACATCATATCCAAAACCAAAGTGCTCGGCAGCAATGAGAAAATTCGCAAGAAGGCATCCATGACTGATATAGAGAGTTCTGTTGGTAGGGTCTACAGAAGGCAAAGAGCGACTGAAGTCGGCTATTAAGGAGATCTCATTGTCCTTGATCGATAGCTTCCAGGGTTGGGTGTTGGGCCCAGAAGGCGCTAAAACAGCGTACCTCGATAGTGCCTTTATCTTGTCATATGAGTTGCCCGTTAAAGGGAAGTCAGCTTCTTCTACATTCCAAGCAGCTAATTTATCACTCACTTCGGACCATCTCCACAATATTACTATTCTTAATTTGAAATTTCATTTAATTTACGCTGCCAGCCTTTATGAGCTTAGCGGATAATTCGGAAATTGAATGATATGTGGATATCGATTTTTTTGTTTATCATTTGTTAAATTAAGAGATTCATTCGTGGGGCAGCAGACAATGATTATTAGAGAGAAGCTCCATTGATCTAAGTCAGAGGGATTCGGCCTCATTTAATTTCAGTACGATGTGCGCGGAGAAGCAGAGAGAATGCGAAAGGGCATAAAACCATGAAGATTGGCTATCCTACAATCGCGCTATGTTTGGGGTGTACGCCTAGCCATACCTTTCGACTTAAATCGTACTCTGAAAAGAAGCTAATAGATGCCGTTACAAAGAACCTGTCCTGCCTCGAAAAGATTCTGGAATATAACCGCCAGAACGGTTTTCTGTTCTTCAGAATAAGCTCGGACATCATACCATTTGCATCTCACCCGATCTGCAAATTTGATTGGGCCTGCCACTTTGAAGATCGCCTGAAGAATATTGGCCAATTCATAAAAGACCACGGATTCAGGATATCCATGCATCCAGACCAGTTCATTGTGCTCAATTCGCCAAAACAAGATATCGTTGAAAGAAGCATTGCAGAGCTTGAGTATCATTGCAGGCTGTTGGATGCGATGAAGCTGGAAGAAAACGCCAAGATCCAACTTCATGTGGGCGGTATTTATAATAATAAACGTGATGCGTTGTCCAGATTTATCTCGAATTACGAGGAACTCCCCGCAAGCATAAAAAGAAGGCTTGTAATAGAGAATGATGATCGGCTGTACGATTTAGAAGATTGTCTTGAAATTAATTCCAGTACAAAAATTCCAGTAATCTTTGACACACTTCATCACGAATGCCTCAATAACGGTGAAACCTTCAGAGCCGCAATAGAAGAGATAAAGAATACCTGGCGTGATACTGACGGAATTGCCATGGTCGACTACAGCAATCAAGCCATTGGTCAGAAGCCCGGAAAGCACGCCAAGTCCATTGATGCTGAGAAGTTCACTGATTTTATAAAAACCACAAAAGGACTTGACTATGACATAATGCTGGAGATTAAAGATAAGGAGATCAGCGCATCTAAAGCCAGAGAAATTCTGGGCCAGATCAGATAGAGAGCAGTTATAGGCATTCATGGCCCCTCTGAATGCTTCAGGCCCAGTATATCCTTGACATTGACGCCCTTCAACCTCCAGACGCTGTTTTTCCCTTCAGTCAGCAGGGATTCAATTGGCTCGTCCGGCTTGTGCCCCAGGGCAGATAGCACATTTGCGGATAGATTTTTCTCGTCGATCAAATCTACGAACTTCTGTCTGACAATGCTCTTGATTTCCGGATCCAGCACCTCTTCGATGCGACCTGGTATTGCTACAAACGAAAAACTTGAGAGGTCTGGCGCAAACCTTTCGATCTCAACAGTAACAGAGGGATTCTGCCTGAAATACTGCACCTTCTTTCCATACTTTGTGGACAAAAAGTACATGAATTTGCCATCGAAGACGTACAAGAACGGCGCGATATGAGGATGATTACCTCCTTTGAAGGCTATGCGACAGATATATTCATCTTTTACGAGCAGGTCATACTCTGATTTATCCATAGTTGGCATTTTAAAGATTGTCATGACAGGTCACCGCATGCTGAATATTCAAATCCAGCGCATCGCAATCAAAAGAATTATTTTTTGGAAATTATTAAAATGAATTGGCGTTTCCTTAATTGATGAGTCAAAATTGATTTGGTAAAAACACATGGTAATTTCTATGATCTTGAAGAGATATAAAATTGATTGAGATGCGATCTCTCCGGGCCATGGACTCGCATTCTCGGCTTGCCAGAGGCACAGGCGCTGGCCCTGCTGTGCCTGCGGGCGCACGGGCAGGCCTGTCCAGGCAGGCACACTGGCACGTGGGGGGAAGCGAAGAAGGGATGAGCAAAGGTGCTGATGGAAGGGCATACTGAGGCAATTTTGCATTTAAGTTTGGACACCCCCCTAGATGCAGTACTATTATGAAATTACAGCAGATATAGCGCGCAACTTTTTCTAGCCATAGAATCCTCTAGATTTCATGAAGCCTTTATCTTAGCTATAAATATTCCTTTGGATCAAAATTTCAGATTTGTAGAGAGAACTGTAACAGGTTTAGGACATTGAATTATCAATCTATCTCAGAAAAAAGCATATCCGGAATAGCTTTATCCCTGCCGACGAAATCAGAGCTGCACAAGGCTAAATAGATCTGCTGGAGAGCCAATTAGATGCGGGGGACGGGAGTCGAACCCGCGAACACCTTCGTGACAGGGTCCTAAGCCCTGCGCCTTTAACCACTTGGCAACCCCCGCGCGCTCAAGCCCCTGCTAATGGGACCTGGGCAGATAAAAGAGCTGTGCTCTACTAGAACTTTTCGATCCCCTCAACGTTTGCCGGAGGCGCCCGTCCTCCCGACACTCCGGAATAGCCCCCGCGCTTCCTCCAGCGTCAGCGTCTGCCTGTGCTTTTGATCATCCCAATCGCGCCGAAATGGATAGAAGTACTCGTAAAGCTCCGGCCCGTCTTTGCTGTGCACCACGACCCCCTGCTCAATCATCGCCGCCTTGAGATTCAGGGGCAACAGCTCAAAGATGCGCACATCATAGCGACTGTCCCTGAGGTGGGAGATGAACTGCCTCCATAGCTTCGACTGGTCAGCAGCCTGCAGGGCAACGATGCACAGGTCGATGTCGCTGTTCGGCCCGCCCTCGCCTGTCGCCTGAGAGCCGTAATGGAGCACTCCCAGCAGCCGCTCCTGCCAGAGAGGATCATCCAGAAACTGCAAGTCAGCCCTCACCCTGGCGACAATGCCTTCTCCAGCCACGCCTCCACCTCTCCGGCAAAAGCTAAATTACCTCTTTACCGCTGCCCGATCAGCCAGGCCATGACAGCCTTGCTCGTGTGCAACCTGTTTTCAGCCTCATCGAAGACCGCAGACTGCGGCCCGTCCATCACCTCGTCGGTGATCTCCTGGCCACGGTGGGCTGGCAGACAGTGCAGGGCAATGGCCTGCTGGCCGGCGAGACGCATGAGATCGGCATTTAACTGGTACTTGCCAAACACCCGCAGCCTCTCAGCCTCCTCGCCCTCGTCACCCATCGAGACCCAAGTGTCAGTGACCAGCACATCCGCGCCCCTGGCGGCATCAGCCGGCTCGGTCACAATCCTCGGCAGGCCGCCGAGGCTTTTCGCCTGCTCAAGGACCTCGGGCTTCGGCTGATAGCCCGGCGGCGAGGCAACTGTGATCTCCATTCCGAGGACGGCGGAAGCCAGGATCAGCGAGTTGCAGACATTGTTTCCGTCGCCAACCCACGCGAGGTGTAGCCCCTCCAGGCTGCCAAAACGCTGGCGAATCGTCTGCAGATCCGCGAGAATCTGCAAGGGGTGCTCCCAGTCTGAGAGAGCATTGACAACAGGCACGCTGGCGTGAGCCGCGAGCTGAACCACAGTGTTGTGGGAGAAGACGCGGGCAGTGATGCCGTGCACAAAACGTGAGAGCACCCGCGCCGTATCTGCAATGGTCTCTCCACGCCCTAGCTGCAGCTCGCCAGCCGACAGGTACAGCGGATGACCACCAAGCTCCGCTGCCGCCACCTCTAAGGAGACGCGCGTCCTTGTTGATGGCTTCTCAAAGATCATGGCCAGGCTCTTTCCCTTCAAGGGTTCGCCATGCCTGCTTCTCCGAGCTCGGAAGGCCTCAGCACTGTCCAGTAGCCGCAAGATCTCCTCTTTAGAGAGATCTGAGATCGAAATGAGATTCATGGCCTCTTACCTCACCCTTTCATCCTTGAAAAGAGTTCGGTTATGGGGGTCACATTAGCAGTTTCTTCCGTGCGAGCAAGCTTTGCCTTGATGCTCTTGAAGCCAGGAATGCTGCTCTCGCCCACAGAATCCGCTACGAGCTGATTGGACCAGGGGCTATTGTTCATGAAAGCAAGGCCGGGATGAGCCTCGTCCACTGATGTCTTCACGGCCACAATCACGCTTCCTGCATCGTTTTTCACCAGAAGCTTCTGCCCGTCCTTGACAGCCAGCCGGGCCATGTCCTGCTTGTCCAACACTATCAGGGCGCTGAGTTTTTCGTACTCCAGAGAGAACCGGCTCTTTTTTGCTGCCTCGTCCTGGAAGATGTCTCGCACTGTGACTATAGTCACCTCAACCTCTTCGGACATTAAATCGCCTCCATGATTCTGATCAGGATCTGCTCGTCCGTCGGCAGCTTTGACTCGACGATGGGCTCGAACTTGATCTTCACACCATCCATCCTCACAGCAGTCCCGCCAGCCTCCATTCCGGATATGGCCGAAGGTATGACCACCTTCGCGGCATCGGTAGTAAGAGAGCGGCGCGAATCAATGGCAATCATCGGTTTTTTCGACAACAACCGGGCGGTGCCGAATGGCAGAGACGAGAGCGGATCAGAACCGATTACAAGTGCCGCATCGCAACTCTTCGCAGCCGATAACACGCTGTTCTCCGGTCCATGAGCCGCAGCGCCACCCTTGAATGAGACCCGGTTGACAAAACCGGTCTTCTCTCGCAAGAGTTCGTTGAATCCGCGCATGTTGTAGTGCCCGACCATGGGTATCGCCCGGAATGTGGTGATCTCATTTAGCCTGACCATCAGCCTCTCGAAGAGATCCATTTTGTCCTCCATGGAATAGACCATCCCCAAGCCCGGAAAGATCACTCCAAACTCAGTTTTCTTTAGGAGAGTTCCCAGCTCAATCATCTTCTTTTTGTCCGCCACCTTCGGAATCTTTCCATCCAGCACCGAGAGTACGGCCTCCATGAACTCAGCATCGCCTCCAGGCTGCACCCGGAAGTAGTAGTTGCTGCAGAGCTGTGCTGTTGAAGACATCCTCACGTCCACGGCAATGCATGTCCTCTCCTCCTCGTAGCTCCTCTGCCTCTTGTCTCCGCGAGGATAATAGGAAAATCTGGATAGATGTCGCGGGTGGCTGTTGGACGGATCAGACCCCCAGAAGATGCTCGTGTCAGCATAGTTTCTCACGTCGTCCAGAGTGCACGACGGAATCCGTCCTGCTAAAATGTGCTCCATCATAATTCCCTGGCAGAATGAGGAGGTATCATCAATCGTCGCGCCAATCTTCTCAGCCAGACGAATTCCCACCGCCTGGGCCTCGAACGTGCTGTTGGACCATCCGTACAATAGCGGTCTCTTGGCGTTTTTCAAGACCTCAGCAGCAGCGGCTATGGCCATTTCCAAATCGACCTTCTGCCCGTCAATCGACGGCACAGTTCTCTCTGTGAAGATCGACTGAAAGTGGCCGTGCCCTTTCCTGCAGAGGTTCTTGACATGAGAGAGCCCTCCATCCTTTACTGTCGCTTCAATGTCCTCGCAAAGAAGCGAGCATCCCGTACATGTTGCCATTATCTTATCACCTACCTCATTTCCTCAGACGAACTCTATGGCTTTGCTCGGACAGGTCACAGTGCAGGCATTGCAGAGGGTCTTGTTCGGCCCGAAGCGCCGACATTCTTTGAGGTTGTTGCAAACTACCACGCCGTCCTCGACCTTCAGGATCACTCGATCGCTCTGTGGGCCGAGACCAATACCGCAGCGCGTAGGATCCGCTGCCACATTGACTGGACAGGCAACAACGCAGTTGCCGCAGCCAAAACACTTCTCAGGATGTATGATCAGGCCGGTCTCCGAGGCGTTCTCGATTGGAGCTATCACCTCTCGCAGCTTTTTTAGCTTTGCCTCGTACTTCTTCTCCTCAATCATGGGAGTGCATTCATCGACCTTCTTCTCCCTTCTCAGCAGACCTACTGCAAAGGCCATGCAGGTGGGAACACCGCATTTCTTGCAGTTGGTTTTTGGCAAAAGCATATAAATCTCCATGGCGCTGACCATAACGAAAACCTCAATTTGGGAAAGACTCGATGACCAGTAGTAGCTTCGATTCTATTTATGGCCTGCGCAAACCTTTTCATAGATCTTGAACCAAATGTCCCATTCGATGCCTTTCAGGAATCCCACAGCCCTTCTGGGGCTCCTCTCCATAATTCCTCTGATAATAATCTACCTCATTCGCCCTCGACCGAAAGAGATCCGCTTCTCCACAACACAATTCCTCCAGGAAGGGGAAGCCGAGCGTTCCGCAGTCTTGAGCCGCCTGGTCAACGACCCGCTCTTCTGGGTTCAGTTGCTGGCCATCTGCTTGCTCACAGTTGCCGCCGCCGGACCTTACAGCACAGAAGTAGCTCCTGCCAGCAGTCATCTGGTTGTGGTCCTGGACTGCTCGGCCAGCATGCAGGCCAGCTTCTCGAGGGCCTTGCAGATGATCGATCCATACCTGGACAAATACCAGAGGGTGAGCATAGTCTTCGCAACAAATCGAGCTGATGTCACCCTCCAGGAAGGCAGCGCAGCCGAGGCAAGAGACATTCTGCGCCAGGCTGAGCCCAAAGCAGTCTCTTCCGACCTTTCTAGCGGAATGACTCTTGCCAGCAGCCTCCTGGCGAGCGAAGGCGGACATATTCTGGTGGTCTCGGATTTCATAAGCTGGACTGGTGACGATCCGCAGTCCACCCGCAAGATACTGGAGGCAGACGGCAGGATGAGCATAGTCTTTGCTGATTCCTACCAGGGAGGCGACAACCTGGCCATGGTTGAGGCCTGGGATGTGCCGGGACCTGGATACGTCAACCACACGGCTCTCGTCCATAATTATGGTCCGGCGAAGGCAGTCACCATCACAATCATCGGCCCAGGCGGCGAAGATAGTCGCACTGTGCAGGTGGACGGCGAAGATGAATACTATCTCACATTCACTGCATACCCCGGAGTCAACAAGGTATCTATGGATATCGATGACGCAGTCTCGTGGGACAATCAGGCCTATGTTGCAGTATCGGACACAGGCAAGAAGAGCGTTCTATACCTGGGCGAACAGGGGCCGGCCCTGGCAGCATTGCGTTCTCTTCCTAATGTACAGGTGGAGACGGCAGGGAAGCCCGAAGACTTTGATCTCGTGGTCGTCGCCAAGAATGCATCTATTGGAGGCGAGCTGAACCGTTATGTCGACAGAGGACGAGTGATATTCATCGCATCCGGCCAGGAGAGCCCCGAGTTTCTGCCAGTGCGGGTGACAGGTGTTGAGGCAGGTCCGGCCATACCCTGGGTCAGAAACGAGGGTTTTGCCAAGGGCTTGCACTTCGATGAGATCGGAATGTACCATTTTCCGAAGGCCACCTCACGAAAAGGTTCCACCACAATGGTTGAAGCCAATGGTGCTCCGATCCTATCCTACTGGCGTCTGGGAAAGGGCCTGGTGATCTACAGCGGCCTCGATATGGACTCGGACTTCTATATGCGTCCTGAGTATCCCATATTCTGGTATCAAATGATCGACTGGGCCGCCGATGTACCTGACATTTCACAGTCAAATCGCAAGACAGGCGAGATCATTCACATGGGTGAACCGGTTACAGTACAGACACCTTCCACCAGCCTGATAACGAGCAGCCTGGTCCTTGACGAGGTGGGAATCTACCGTTTCCAGGGAATGACAGTGGCCGCAAATATGTACGATCCCAAAGAGTCCTCCCTGCGGAGAAGCGGCGGAGTTGAAGCGGGTCAATTTACAGGCGGCAGCAGGGAGACCACAGTAGAAAAAGATCTATCCAACTGGATAATTGCCCTCGCGGCTCTTGCCGTTATTCTGGAGTTGATCGTCATGCGAAAAAGGAAGGAGACATGATCCAGGATCTTTACTTTGCAGAACCAGAGCTGCTCTGGGCCATACCGGCTATCATGCTCTTGGGTGCGGCATTCATCTGGAGAAGCGCCAAGAACAGACTTTATGCTGCTTCAAGGCTTCTCATCTTCTGCCTGATATTAGCCGCTGCTGCCAATCCATATTTCGTGCAGATGCATACAGTCCAATCCGAGCACCCCAGCATCACCATTCTCGATGATAAAACAGGATCAATGGGCATCTTCGACCCGGACATCGCAGCCCGCGTGAGTGGATGGACGCACTCACCAGTAAGGAGCTTTTCAGGAGATGCGACACCTCTTGGCGACAAGATTACACAATATGCTCTTCCGGGAACTTCGCTGCTATTGATCTCGGACGGCTACAGCAACAGCGGTCGATCTTTGGCCGATGCTCTCTCCTTAGCCCGGTCCTCCAATGCCACAACCTTTGCCCTTTCCCTGACCCCGATAAAAGACGATGCTAGCGTGGAGATATCGGGCACAAACACTGCAGTCCTCGCAGGGGACTATCCCTTCAAGATTATTGTGCGATCTGCAAGAGGCTACAAGGGACCTATATCAGTCTTTGCCGACGAGCAATTGATCTACAGCGACACCATCTCGGCCAACAGCAGCACTTCAGTCAAGATCTCCCATTCCTTCCTGGAGACAGGAAACCATATCCTTCGAGCAACTATTGCCACAGACTCCAAGCCCATAAACGACAATTACCTAAAAGCGATTTATGTCGTTCCTAAGCCAGAGGTCCTGCTGGTTTCAAACAGCAGTTCGCCTCTGGCTGCTGACCTCAATGACCTTTACAAGCTGAGCATAGCGCCCGAACTGCCTTCCAGCCTTGACAGTTTCAAAGCCGTAGTTCTCGATGACATTGCTTACAACTCAAATTTGGATAGGCTGGAAGATTATGTGCGCGACGGAGGCGGCCTGGTGGTTGTGGGCGGCGAGGATGCCTTCGATCTGGGTGGCTATCGAGACTCATCGCTGGAAAAGATCCTGCCGGTGCGTTCAGTCCCAAGCGTCTTTGAGGGCGGCAAGACTGTGATATTCGTCCTGGATATTTCCCTATCACTTCTCACTGCAAAAACCAAGGATGGCACAACTCTGCTGGACTACGAGAAGGCGTTAGCTGTTGAACTGCTCAAGTCCCCCCATTTCCAGGATTACAAGGTGGGGTTAGTAGTATTTGGTACCAAAGCTTACGATGTTCTCGATCCCATGCCCATGTCAAGGGCCAAGAGCATCTTGGAAGAAAGAATCATGGCCCTTGCGCCTACAGGTACAGAGAACAGCCACATGGATAGCGGTCTGATGCTGGCCAGGGACATGCTAAACGCCAGTGGCGGCGAAGGTGAGCTGTTCGTCCTCTCAGACGGAAACCTCATCAATTATCCAGAGGTGGTGGCACGATCCATAGACCTGCTGGACCATATGAATGTTCGCACCCGTATGATACAGGTCCAGGCGTTCCCAGGTATGACCGGCCAGTTGAGTTCTCTGGCGGCCAAGACGGGATCTGACTACTCAGAATTCGTCTATCCTGACTCCCTGACTACTACCATCCAGGAGACATCCCCTGAGGAATCCTATTCTCCGGAGAGCACGAGTGGATATGTCGCAGCCGTTGTCAATAAGAATCATTATATTACAGCAGATCTGGAGCTAAACGCCACGGTCTCGGGCTTTAATGATGTCACTCCGAGACCTGGTGCACAGCGCCTAGTGGCTCTTGCCGACGGCAAGCCGGTCCTGACTGTATGGCGTTATGGTCTTGGCAGGGTGGCGGCCCTCACAGTTGACGATGGCATCGCCTGGGCCGGCTCTATTTATGCCAATGACAGCTCTCAGATCATCTCGTCCACGCTCAATTGGGCAATTGGCGACCCGAGGCCCCAGGAGAATCTGGTCGAGGCGAATGACGGATGGATGGGCACACCTTTATCTGTTACCATTAACAGCAATGCCCGTCCGGTTTTTTCTGATGCAGAGGTAGAGAAGATTGGCGACAATAGATATACAGCCACGTTTACTCCCAACGCAAGTGGCATCTATTCCATTGGCAGCTTCAGTTTGGCAGTCAACTATCCGCTGGAATATAGAGACGTGGGCGCCAATCCCGATCTTGGCAACCTGATCATGTCCAATGGCGGAAAGGTCTTCAGTGAGGATGAGGCGAAGAGAAGCTTGGTCGCAGAAGCTCAACGTGTCAGCCGGAGAACCGTTCAGGAACGGCTATCTCGAAGGGACATTCCTTTAGCGATCGCCCTGCTGATATTCCTGGCGGAGATACTCTACAGAAAAGTGGACGAGATGAAGAGAAGAGGCAGATCAAGGGCTTAGAGCCACACCATCAGATTTTAATAGCATAATCAGCTTTATTTATGGTATATTGCGGAGGTAACTGCCACCAAATGAGTTCTCAAATGTGTACCGTCTGCGGCCTTCCCAAGGAGCTCTGCATCTGCGAGGAGGTTGCCAAGGAGCAGCAGAGGATAGCTGTAAAAGTGCAAAAGCGCAGGTATGGAAAAGAGGTGACAGTCATCCAGGGCATTGATCCTCATGAAATCGATCTTCAAGAGCTTTGTACCCATCTCAAATCCAAGCTGGCCTGCGGCGGCACTGTAAAAGACAGCCTCATAGAGCTGCAAGGCAACCATATTCAAAGGATTAAAGAGATCTTGGTGAAGAAGGGGTTTGGCGCAGATCAAATAAGCACTTAAATTCCTTGAAAAAGAGTCAACAGATCTGCAGGCCAAACCTAATGCTTGCTCATTTTTCTTTTAGTATATCTCTTCAAGATCCTCGATGTGAGCGAAGGCATCGTCAAGCTGTTTTCGAGCGCGCGACCTCTTCTCCTTCTCATCTTGCATGCCGCGAGCTGCCTGTGCATAGATGGACTCGAGCTCAGGCGCGCTTGCCAGCGTGAAGACTGAGAGCACCTTGGGCCGTCCCTTCCTGACAACAATTCCCTTGAATACATGCCCAGCACTCGATGAGATCCTTTCAATCTCTTTGGTGATCTCATCCACATCCAGATGCTCTCGAGATCCCTGGATGATGACCATTGCTCTCGCTGCATCGTCGGCTACATTGGCAGGATAGAGCAGATTGGCGGGCTTGAAGCTGTTCTCGATGGCATCCCTGATTGAGAGGTTCTTGCTGTCGGCCTGATAGAATCCCATAGTGCCGATGCGCAAACCCCCATTCATCACAGTCTTGAAGTCGCCTAAATCAGTTACCGATAGCATCTCGGAGTCAAGGGACTCAACCAAAAACAGCAAACGCTGGGCTACCATGCCGTTGATTTTGTCATATGCAGTGGCGATATCCCCACTAAACCTCTTTATGTACTGATTGTCTACGAGAAGTATGCCCTCAGCCTCGACTTCCATCAGCTCCCTCATGCAAAAGGCGGCATTTTGAAGATATATCGACCCCTCTTCCCGGAAAGGCAAAACGGCCACCGTGATTACTGTGATATTTCGATACTGCCTTTTCAATTCGTTTATGAGCAGTGGCGAGAATGACGATCCTGTACCACCGGAAGTGGATGTGATCACGAATGCAACGTCGAAGTCACCCCGTTTCTCTATCTCCCCCATTATCATGTCGCGATTGTCCATGAATGCCTGTTTGCCAACATTTCGGTTGGCACCCACGCCATGCAGATTTGGGACATGCAGCCTGTCTTTGGCTGTTGTGAAACGCAGCTCTTTGAGATCGTTGACTGCGGTATTGATGGCCAATGTTTCCACTCGACTCGGAAATTTGGGGTGCAGGTAATACTTGGCCAGCTTGGAGGCCCCATTGCCTCCAAAAGCCTCTTTGTTAATCGAGTCCAATATTCGATTGCCACATTGGCCTACGCCTAGCACTAGTACGTTAAGCATGATCTCTTATCTCACCGGAACCTTTCATAGGCTGGATTTCTCTTGTTTTGTAATTGTGATCTGCATTGATGAGCACCATATTAGTATATATCTCTTTATCAATATTTATACTCTCTGTATCGCCTGTAAATCCAGGCAACTAAGATCGCAACTGGGATAATAAGTAGTAAATATTGATATTTATACTCTCGTTCCAGTACAGCCAACTGTGCTGTGCTTTCTCGGATAACGTATCCGTCTCCGTCATCGTAACTGGCCTTGAGATGAACTGTGTAGCCTCCAGCTTTCTGGCCGGAGAGCTTTGCAGAGTAGTTGGCCTCTTCGCCCGGCAGGATCTCAAAGAAGCTCCGATCGAGATCACTTGCCACTAAGCCCTGCGATGGGCTGACCTCTCCAGTCACCTCTATTCTGGTGGCTGATGCGGTTCCCAGATTAGAGATACTGATATTTAGAAGCCTCTCATCATCGAGCGCAATAGGAGAGACTTCTTCGATCCTTATGGCAAGGTCCGCCTTGCTCTTAGGATTTATTAAGACATTGAAGGGCTCAGAGCTATTGGATTTAGCGTTATTCTTGCTGTCTGTGTAGGTGACGATCATGGCAGGCACCGGGACGGAACCCTCCTTAACTGCGTCTATGACATATACTGCAGAATCGGATTCACCAGGGCCCAATGTCTCCTTGATCTTGGGCGGATATCCTGCCACGTAGATGAACTTTGGAAGAGGCGGCATATCCTGGACATTTATGTTCTGGGCCTGTCCAGTGCCCGTATTCTTGACAATGATTGTGACTTTGACCTCATCGCCAACGCTCATCTGATTCTTCTCGAAGATTTTTTCCACAGATAGCTCAGGCTTGTCTGGTGCCACCGTGGGCCTCACTGACGCGCGCTTTCTGGCAGTCCCGATACTCGGCAGATATTCAACCCTGACTTTTGCAGACTGTTCGTCGAAGATATCTGCTAATGTGATAGTAACTCCCTTCGTCTCAGCCCCTCCGTCGAAGTTGTTGGAGCTGTCCAGGAGAAGAGCCCTCTGCTCATCAAGCGATCCACCAATCTTGGAGATCCTCATCACCACCAGTCCGTCTCTTACAGATTGGATCTCTATGAGTTCCATTTGGTAGTCGCCAAGGTCGATGCGGTCGCCAACATTGAGGTTAAAATCCCTAAATGTGACCTCATCATCGTCATCATCGAATTCTTTGGCACAGACTGCTTGAATTAAGAGAATTACAATCAACAGATAGACTGATCCTGACAGAATAAAAGAACGCCGCATCCTGAAAACATCGCCTCTGTGCATGATCTTCCCTTTCAAGCGGACTATTAACTTTTATCGATTTGAATCTTGCCGTATATCCTGCTCAATATCCAGGCCCAGATCGATCCATCTCGCGTCTCTGGTAAGGGCTCCAAGCGATATCACATCCACACCGCTTTTTGCGTACTCCTGGATGTTTTGGGGCAAAATTCCCCCTGATGCCTCCAAGATCACCCGATCTCGCATTCCTGCTTCCCGAAGAAGTTCTACGCCCCGGGAGATCATCTGCGGGGTCATGTTGTCGAACATAATGATGTCTGCACCGCCTCGCGCAGCCCGGAGCATGTCATCGAGGCTCTCCACCTCAATCTCAATCTTCTTTGTAAAGCTCGCCCGCACCTTTGCCTGCTGAAGGCATTCCTCAAGGCCGGAAATCGCAATGTGGTTGTCCTTGATAAGAATAGCACCCGAGAGATTGAACCTGTGTGTATCGCCGCCTCCCAAAAAGACTGCTTTCTTCTCAAAGGCTCGAAAGCCCGGCGTGGTCTTCCTGGTCGCTGCAATGCGCACGCGCCCGCCAGCAGATAGAACGCACTCGCGAGTTGCTGTGGAGATCCCGCTCATCCGGGCCAGGAAGTTGAGGGCCAGCCGTTCCGATTGCAATATGGCTCTGGCGCTTCCTTTGACGACGATGACCTGGCTCTTGGCTGGCACGAACTCGCCATCATCGAACAGCTGCGTGGCCTTCAGGCCGAAATAGGCAAAGATCTCCAGTGCCTCAGAGAGGCCGGAGATTATGCAATCCTCTTTGGCTATGATGGATGCATCGACATCGATCTCGGGCACAAGCTGGCTGGAGTCATCCCACTCGCCCAGATCCTCGGCTACGAACCGCTCCAACTCTGAGGGTAGCATACCGCAAAGGTTTTGATGTCCAATTGATTTATAGCCTCCGATGCCTATCAAGATCGGGCTTGTTGGGTGCGGCGCCATTGGAGCTGAGATTGCCAAAGCAGTAGACAGTGGAGCAATAGACGCGAGTTTAGTTGCAGTTTGCGATCATAATCCGGCGACGGCTGTGGCATTGATCGATAGCTTACAGCATAAGCCTGTCAAGGCCAGGCTGGAAGAGCTGGTGAGCCTCTCCGACCTGGTAGTGGAGGCGGCCAGCCAAAGGGCTGTTCCTGCGGTTGCCGCGGCAACTCTGACCAAAGGCAAGAAGCTGATGATCATGAGCGTTGGTGCCCTCGCGGACAGGGAACTCCTCGCCTCGGTAAAACGCCTGGCCAAAGAGCACGGCTCGACTGTCTATCTTCCATCTGGCGCTATTGCCGGCCTCGATGGCCTGAAGTCAGCGAGCATTGGGACCATCCGCAGGGTGACGCTCACCACCACCAAGAATCCTTTGGGGTTGGCCGGAGCGCCTTACATCATGGAAAAGAAGATCGACCTGGATTCCCTCTGCCAGCCGACGTTGATCTTTGAGGGAAGCGCTCTGGAGGCTGTCAAGGCCTTTCCGGCAAACGTCAATGTGGCTGCCACTCTCTTCCTGGCTGCTCGGGGGTGCGATGTGAGGGTGAATGTGATTGCAGACCCCGGAATTCACATCAACCGGCATGAGATCGAAGTGGAGGGTGACTTCGGCAGGATCTCAACCAAAGTCGAGAATGTGCCTTCCCCCAAAAATCCCAAGACCAGCTATCTGGCGGCGCTTTCGGCCATTGCCACTCTGCGCTCGATTGTCGAACCGGTGAAGATTGGAACTTGAAGCGCTGCCTGGCTCGTTAGTGATCCAGCCACCCCCGGCATTTCAGCTTTAACTCAACCACCATCTCGGCTCAACTCACGACAAAAACAGCAGGGCGATTGGACGTTATTTGCGAATCCATGAGATAATATCTTTTGACGGCTATTATTGAAGCATATCGACACATTAAAGATATGCCATTTTTATAGCAATCGATTTTCCATAATCCAAAGGGCAATCGCAACATATTTATTCGTTGAATGTCGTACATTGGTGCCAATAGCATGGTGGGTGTCAGGACAAAAACATAAAAATAATATTTGCATGATGTAAATATTGTCTTGGAGACAGGTCCTGTGTGGGGGTCAGAGTGGAATGAACACAATATCTGGATTAGCAGTAGCTCTAGAGGATAATGTAAGTCGGAAGAAAGATCTGTCGGAATCAAACTGTGCCGGTGAGGATCTCAATCATCTCAAGGCCATGTTTATGGCCAATATGAGTCACGAGCTTCGAACTCCCCTCAATGCCATCATCGGCATCTCCAGTCTGCTTCAGTTGGAAGAGAGCCTTAATCCTGAGCAGAAGGACCTAGTTGATATCATCCGGAATAGCGGAGAGGAACTGTTGGCCCTCGTCGAAAGCGTTCTCGATTTCTCAGGAATTGAATCAGGAATAGTCGGACTTGATGCCAGGCCCTTTGATCTATTTGTCTGCATAAAATCTGCCATAACTATGCACTCACAGCCAGCATCGGCAAAGGGCTTACATTTAGATTGCCAGATCGAGGAGGGTACGCCGTCCATCGTTATCGGAGACTCGAGACGACTCGATCAGGTTCTTCGAAGTCTCTTGGAAAATGCAATTAAGTTCACCGATCACGGCGAGATTGCGGTTCATGTCTCTTCCGGAAGCGAGGACATGATCCATTTTGCCATCAAGGATACCGGCGTTGGCATTCCTTTCGACAAGAGGGATTGTCTCTTTCAGTCCTTTAGTCAGGTAGATGATTCTCTGACACGCAAATATCACGGGATTGGTCTTGGGTTGGCGATGAGCCGGAGGCTGGTTGAGCTCATGGGCGGACAGATCTGGGCGGAGAGCCAGGAAGGAGGCGGATCTACCTTCCATTTTACTATTCCTGCAAATTGCGTTCCACGACGTTATCCGTTTCCTGCAGTCATGCATGAGATTGTAAAGAAAAATGTCCACATTACGCAGGAGGCAAGATGAGAATTATTGAGAATTGTCATAACAATGGATGCAATCTCGTTTTAGCAAAGCCGTGGAAGACCAGCTAGAATACCTCATAAACACCGTTTATCTTCTCTTTGAGTCCATGAAGCGTCCGGTCCAGCTCGGCTGTTATCCTCTTCTTGGTTTCGTTGCCCACCTTAATCTCAATATCGGGAGGAGACAATGGCTCGCTACCGACCAGGTTCATGAAGAACTCCACCCAGTAGGGTGGCAGGTATTCAGGCGGCTTCTCGCCCCTCATGAGGTAAAGAACGCATGACCAGGCAACAGGCACAACCTCCATGTTGTAGCCGCCTCCGCCCAACGCCAAAAGCCTGCCTTTTGCATGCTTGCCCGTCAGATCGATGATGCGTTGCACTAGCTGGATGTAGCCCGAAAGAGTCATGTTCAGCGTGGTGAGTGGATCGGAGTAGTGTGTGTCCACCCCTAACTGGGCCACTACTGCCTGGGGCTCAAACCAGTCAAAGAGCCTGGGCACAATCTCCTCAAAGGCCCAGCTATATTCCTCGTCTCCTGAATACATGGGCATTGGAATATTGGCGGAATAGCCGATTCCAGGGCCTGAGCCGATCTCATCTAGAAAGCCAGTACCAGGGAATAGATACAGCCCCGACTCATGCATGGAGATGGTAAGGACATCAGGGTCCTCGTAGAAGATCTGCTGCACTCCGTCACCGTGATGGCCGTCGATGTCGATGTAGAGAACCCTTTCAAACCGCTCCTTGAGAACTGAGATGGCGAGAGCAGGATCGTCGAAGACACAAAAGCCTGAGGCATTGCTTGGCATGGCATGATGCAGGCCTCCGCCGATGTTAAAGGCCATGCCGTCCTCGGCAACTATCCGTCGCGCTGCATCAATGCTGCCTCCGGCCAGGAGGCGCGATGCCTCATAGATGCCTGGAAAGACGGGAGTATCATCGCTTCCAAGACCAAATGCAAGATCAACATCTTCAGCCCGGACTGCGGCTATGTACTCGGCAGTGTGCACCCTCTCTAAATCCGCTTCTGCCGCGAGCTGCGGCTCGATTTTGCATGTGCGCTCGTCCATTAAGCCCTCTTCCTCCATGAGCTTGTAGGCAAGCGTAAGGCGAGCCGGATTAAATGGGTGCTCCGGGCCGAAGTTGTAGGCCTGGAACCTGTCGCTGTAATAGAGATGAATCATAGTCTATTTGTAGCCCTTTTCCACAAGGCCGTCGCTCCAGTAGTTGTCACATCTCTTGCAGTAGAAGATGGTCTCGATTATTATCTTCGTCCAGTTGTCTGCATCCAGCGCCCGCCTCAGTTCCTTCCGCTCGCACTCGTTGCCGCATTTGGGGCAGAATGGCACATAGTGTTCTAGAACAGCCTGGTCATCATCTGCCATGATTATACCTCATCATTTTAGCTATCCGGGCCGAGCAAAAAAGCTGTCGGTTTCGAGAAGATCCGCCCTGCTGACCAGTGCCACACCCCATTAGCAAATCTATTTCACTTCTTTTAAAAATAGATAAGAACAGGATGCACTTAAGAGCATTATCAAACAAATGACTATTACTGCAGGCAATGGAATGGCAAATCCCTGCGATGCGGACACAATGAACACGGCAATGATTCCCAAGCCCATTGCCACTGAAAACACCAAAAGAGGCACCGCGAGCAGAGATCCATAGAATCTGTCCCTCCAAAGCAACGCCGAGGTGATGATCATGCATGGCAGCAAAAATGCCAGGTCCAATACGTGAATCGGATTCACCCACAACCCGGTTTCGACAAGGTTCGCCGGTATTTTATTTGATAGAAGAGCAGGGACTATTTCGCTCAGCCATAATGATCCAAACAGGATTCCAATGATCAGCAGCAGCACGCCTGCAGCCTTTGATCTGGTATTATGAAGCAAGGACTCTGAGAGAATTGATGGATCTGCAGCCATCAGTCCTCTCACCAGCGTGTAGAATGATAAGCATAAAATCAAAACATAGACCAGAAATAAAAAATTGAAATGGATAAAGAACGCATAAATAGCGAAGGCGTAGACAAGATAGATGTATGCACCCAGCCAGACGAGGTATGACCTCAACGATTTTTTCCACATATAAAAGGTGCAAACGAGCAAGAGCGCTACAACTGCAAGGTTTGCGAAATCCTGGCCTACTGCTTGAACCGCCCAGGCTGGAGCCTCCCTGGAATATGTTCTCTCGATAAATATTCCAGATAAGCTAGTCACTGAAACCAATACGGAAACAAACGCAGATAGCCATAACCAGACCGTCGGAATCGATATGCTTTTTGCGGCAGTCTTCGAGGAGTTGCAGTCCATTTATTTTATGTTGTCTATTGATGGCTTTAAAGTAGCGCTTGCACTTGCTCGAATGTCTGAAAGGCAAGGGGCAAATTCAGAATTGAGCCAATCATACATATTTGTGCTGTATCATTAGTACTACATTATTAAATATTGTTACGCAATAGTTATTAACTATTAATATATTGATGTTAAGGGTGACAAAACACGATTGAGGATCATATATGAAGAGAATACGCTATATCGACTGGATACTGATCAGCCTATTATTGACGCCTTTTTCCGCAGATGCTGCGGACTTTGTCCTTGAGATTTACGGCAACGCCAATATGGATGATCTGCTAAATGACGATGATCTGCAATACCTTGAAGGCATACTGACCGGCACAAACGATGCTACAAAGCTTGCAGATGCTAATTTTGATGGTAAAATCGATGAAGCGGATACAGAACAACTTCAAAAGATGCTGGACGGCACTGAAGAAAAGCTCACATTTGTAGATATTTTTGGTGAGAATGTAACAGTAAACAAGCCCATCAAACGCCTGGTAAACATGGGATACTCAGGAGTTGAGATGACCAGGATTTTGGATGCAGAGGACATACTGGTAGCCTATGGACAAGACAGAACGGAACAGATTACGTTTTTGCCAAAATTGACGGAACTGCCGTTTGTCGGAAACAGCCCGAGCAACTGCGACTTCGAGAAGATCATCAGCCTGAAGCCAGATGCAGTTCAGACAAACCTCGAACGAGCAAGTGCCTTGATAGGCGGCCTGGATCAGAAGCGCGTCTTTGAGAAGAATCTCAATGGCATCCCTTTAATCTCTCTCAACATGCGCGAACAGGACACGCTGGTGAAGAATGTGAGGACCTATGGGTACATTCTGGACAAAGAGTCAGAGGCTGAGAGGTTCATAGATTGGTATTCCAAGTACTACAACATGTTCACGAGCAGAACTGAGTCCATTCCTAAAGAAGAAAGACCCACCTGCGTCTTTGAGTATACGCCCTATTACTGCTATGCCTCCGGCAGCAATCTCGGTCAGATTCTGACCATGGCTGGAGGGAAAAATATCCTCGATGATGCAGTAGGGCCAAACGATCCCAAATATGGTGCAATGCTGGATGTCCAACCTGAATTTGTGACCAACGAAAATCCAAAATACATATTCATAGGCGTTGAAAGCTACGGCGATGGAGGCTATGAGACCAATGACCTGACCAAGATGATCGCCTCAAAAGAGCAGGTCATGAATCGCACGGAACTCGCCAATGTTGATGCAGTAAAAAATGATGATGTATATTGTCTGGATTACCTATTGCTGCTCGGGGCCGGAAACAACATCATAGGCACAGCTTACCTGGCTAAATTATTCTATCCCGACCTATTCCAAGATATGGACCCTGAGGTCATACATCAAGAATATGTGGACAATTTCCTCCGCATAGACTTCGACATCAGGACTCAAGGTGCGTTCGTATATCCTGAATACAAAAACTGGTGATATGGGTGGCCATTCTCACCATTTTTTTATGGAGGGCGGGCGCATGAAAGATCAGATCCGAAGTCACTGGAATGGAAGGGCTTCAGGCTATGACAAAAACGTTCGCCATGTGATCTTTTTCCAGAGAGATAAAACAGTATGGCAGAGGATCTTCGCTGAATTGCTGGGAGAGGATCATCATAGAATACTGGATGTCGGGACAGGCCCGGGGATTGTGGCAAATCTGATTTCCGGGATGGGCTATGATGTTACAGGAATCGACGCATCAGAGAGGATGCTGGCAAAGGCGAGAGAGAACTCCGCGACGCTACATAATTCAGTGGAGCTGGTATTGGCAGACGCAGAAAATTTGCCATTCAGTGAGGCATCATTCGATGCAGTGGTAAACAGGTATGTTCTCTGGAGTCTTCCTGATCCGAAGAGTGCAATTGCACAATGGCATAGAGTTCTGAGGCCCGGAGGACGATTGGTGGTGGTGGACGGCAACTGGTATCTTGACGGCCAAAACAAACCCTGGACAAAAAAGCTGTGGGCGCTTGTCTCGATGGCATTGGCGGGCCGGAGGTGGCCCGGTGATCAGAACGCGAATGATGGTGGCTGGAGAGAGCGATTGTGGTCAAGCAATGCGAAACGGCCTGAGGCCGACATCGAGATGCTCAGGGAGCTTGGCTTCAAGGATATTCAGGTTACGACGAACCTCAACAGGAGGCTTCTGACAACACTCGATTATCTGAAGTGGGGACACTCAGGAGACCAGTTTCTGGTAACCGGAGTCAAGTAATCGATCTGGCCCCCTGAAAGAGATGGGCTTTCAGCCGCAAAGAAAGGACTACCTTGATGCCCATCAGTCCCTGCAGGACATCATCAGGTCGAATTAGCATGACTTCCTGAAAAATAAATAAGTATAAAACTATAAACGTATCATAAACCAGTGGCGGAGCACGTGCACCGCGGAGGGAAAACAAGTCCAAACGATATTGCAAATTCTGTTTCCATGTAAACAGCTAAGATGCTTTTAGCCCTATTATTAGTGATTTCATTTCCTCTATCTCCTTGATTTTATCCGAAGAAATCATATCTATAAGCTCTTCCTCATTTCTAGAAAGCCGATAAATCCAGAATCCTTCGGGGGATGCTACTATAAAACCACCCATGCCAAGCTGCAATGCATAGGATTTGGCTTGGAGTACTGCTCTGTTTAATTCTTTTTCATTAGCTATTCGGATTTTATCTTCAAAGAGTGTAATGTTCTCGTTATTACTATCTTTCACAAGAAAATCTACTTGGCAAGTATGATGTTGACTGCCAATTACAAATTCGCATGGATATTGTCTATGATGTTTGAATCCCCAGCGCTTTAGTAGTGGATCTATGACTTTATCTTCAAAATCCCTTTCATCCTTGAATTCGATAATATTGTTGGTCTGGTTAGTAATTGCCATTATTTCTGGCGTAAGATTAAACTCTTTTTTTATGTTCTCATCAATAAGCTCTAATAGACGATTATAGGCAAAATATGGCATTGGGGCAGTCGAAACACCTTGTGAACTTGTTTTTACAAAGCTCCACTGCTTTAAAACCTCATCATGCTTCATATCTACCATTGTAATATCCTTTATCGAGGTAATCTTCCTCAATGGAACCCAGAAGCCAGTCCATCCGCCAAAAGGATCAAACCAAGGATCTTGTGAGACATAATAAAGGTCGGCAATAGCTTTTCTTGGAGTCTGCCTATACATGAAAACCAGATCCCCTTCCTGCATCTCTTCTCTTCCAGACCAGCTAACCTCTGGTTCAGTATCCAAGGACCTGAAATATCGTTCTCCCGTTGCCATTATCCAATATTGGTTGTAGTCGTTTTTTGTGAGGAACAGATTGCCTAAACCTTGGTAGAGAAAATAGTGAATCCTCTGTTGAATTATTTTTGGATCTTTGAGATCTTGCCAAGCTTCATTGGCAAATGAATGCAATGAATCATTGAGCTGAATATAATTATTATAACTGTTTTTCCCTTCACCGATCTTGGAAAATGGCAGATTAAACACATCTAGGATGTTGCTGAGGAATTTAAAGCCCGCAAAGATTTCTTTTTCCAGCATGGAAACTCGATAAAATAAATATTTCTCAGGATGTAAATAATTTAGTACCAATGAGATAGACGAGATATCGTTTTTAAATATATTTCTGAGATAAGATACTATTAACTCGTCATTTGTATTGTCTTTTCTAAAAGTTTTTATTATCTCTGCAAAATCAGGCTGTATTTGTAACGGCCTTCTGTTATTTAACTCAAGGAGCAAATCATCAATACCAGTGTTTGGGTCATATGCATATGATCCGCCATAGAACTCAGAAGAATACTGTTCAGCATTATCTAGAAGCAAGTTAAGTACATGCAATCCATTCATTTCTATTCCTGCTATTTAAATCTGGATTTTTAGTAAGTTCACATTGGATATTAAAGGTTGTGCATAGCTAACACGTACTTCTCGCACGTAGCCATCTGCTATAATAATAACATCGTAATGCTTTCTGGCTTCGAAAGACGTCATGGGGGTTGCCAAGCAGAGCCAGCTCTCATCAAAACGGCCTTATCCCCGCTATCGCACACCCCACTAAAAATCCGAGTATTACGCCGCTGTTGAGAAATGGCAGCCCCGCCTGGGGCCTGTCTCGCGATGTCGTCATGAGGATGAAAAAGCCCAGATATGTGCCGAGCATTGCTCCAATAGCCGGGATGTTCACTCCGAATAGCCCGCCGACGGGAAGCGATGTGTTGGCAGAGATGACGAGTATCGTTGGGATGATGGCGTCTCCGAGCCCCAGGAAATAAGCGCCCCTCTTTCCTTTGATGTCTGCAGCCTGGCCCTCGCCCTGATTGCCGCTTCCCTCTTTCGTGAGCAGAGACTGATCCTTCCGGAAGCTGTAGTTCCGGCTCTTCGGCACCACGAAGAGCAGCGGTGCCTTCATCTTGATCACGCCCTCGGCAAGCGATACCATATGCCTGGTCTTGTAGACGGATATGGCATCGTAGACTGCCAAAATGACGAGAAGCATGAGCGTGGGAAGAGTTGTCATGCTCACTCCGAAAAGCGAGCTGATGCCGGCAGAGACTGCAATGCCGAAGGCATCGATTACATACCACTCAGGATAGTAGCGAATGAGCAGGAGAACGACTGCTGTCGGCACCAGGGCAAAGAGAGGCGGCAAAAAGGCCACCGCAAGGTAATAAATGCTCAGAGCTATAGATAACTGGATGAACCCGCTGATGATCCAGCCCTGATTCATCTTTATGGCCAGGAGAAGCAAGGCAGTAAACGCCAGAATGAGAATCATATAGACAAACGGATTCGATGTCGATGTCGGATCCTGAAACACCCTGCTATCGCTTTCGGATATTGCAGGGGTTACAGCTAAAGCAAGGATCTGGACTGTTATCACGAAAAACAGCATCGTCAGAACCTGGATCATTGAACTCTTGGTCATCGGATTTGCCCGCTCTTGAATTGTCTCTCTAGAAGAAGCTCCAGGTATGAACTGCGAATCGATTCTGTCAGTCCCAGACGGTGCATGATTGCAAGAACCTTCTCACGCTCTTTTTCATAGTCTCCATCGCCCTCTGCTTCAACCTCCAGGAAGCTCCCGAGGCCCTCTACCTCATCCAGAGCAATGACCACACCAGGATAACTGTACTTGCTCCGGCGCTTGTTGACACGGGCGGAGAGGACATAGCCGAGAGCGCGGAGGATCTCCTCCATCTGCCGAGGGTCATCGATCCTTACAGTCAATTCGTTGCGCGATTTGGTCGCCAGGTCGAGCTTGGGACCCTTGTAGGTCAAGCGGGCACCATCCTCCTTGATGCGGATTCGAAGAGCTTCATCGGTTTCTCTAAAGTCGCAAAGTGGCGAATTGAAATATAGGTCATGGTGGTTCTCCACGACCTTCAATTTGCCTCCCAGAGCGATGATCCTTTCGGCCATGTCCTCCGTGGCACGGGCTTTGACCTCGACCTCGATCATCTTCGGACCAGCACTGTGGCCTTCTCAAGCCTCAGGACATCCACAGCCAGTCCGGCTGAAAGTGTTTCCATTACTATCTCAGCAGCCTCAGGCGGAACCACAATGGTCTCGCCATCGACCGGCACGGCAATAGATCCTTTAGCCTTTTGGCTTGCCACATCAGCCGGGTCCATGCCACATAGTGCCTTGATGATCTTGCCGCTCTTATCCCTGAACCTGGGACCCAGGATTTTCATCTGCGGCTTGACTTCTACGGGCTTCATCTCGATTTCTGGGCAGGTCATCCGGCTCTCTACCTTGGAGTTGGCAACACCCGACAGATCGAAGGTCTCGAGCCCCAGCTCTGAATATACCACAATTCCGGGAAGAGGCGAATTGAGGGCAATGCCCAACTCAGCCTTGTAGCGCCGCAAAGAGGCAGCAATCTCCTTGATCGCAAGTCCAGCAGGATCAACTGATGCGCCGGATGACTCGGGCCAGCTCTGGACATGCACGCTCTTCTCCGTAAGCGTATGATAGATCTCCTCTGAGATGAATGGGGTAAATGGTGCCATGAGCCTGGCGACCGTCTCGATCGCCTTGAACAGAGTGCTCTGTGCTGCTCTTTTCTCCGGGCTGTCCGGACCGTAGAGCCTGGCCTTGACAAGTTCGATGTAGTTGTCGGCCAAGACCTCCCAGGCAAATCCGCGAATTGCCTTCATGGTCTCGTCGAACTGGAAGGCATCCATGGCCCGCGTGGCCTTGTCTATGAGCTGATCCAGCTCTCCGAGAAGCCAGCGGTCCACCTGACAGGGGCTGGCGTCTACGTCGGCGATGAGGGGCAATGAGAACCGGAAGATCGACCAGAGCTTCTGCTGGAAGCGACTGGCTGCAGTTATCTCCTTCCACTGGAACATGATATCGTTTCCAGGATTGCCGCCGAGAGCTCCCCACTGGCGGAGGGCATCTGCTCCGTTGACCTCGAAGACCTCTTCAGGGCGAATGAAATTGTTCAAGGACTTGGACATCTTGTGCCCATCCTCTCCTAAAGCCATTCCGTTGATTAGGATGGTGTCCCAGGGCCTAATCCCCTCAAGTGATTTGGATCGGAGTATTGTGTAAAACGCCCAGGTCCGGATGATGTCGTGCCCCTGTGGCCGCAATTGCGTCGGCATTCTCAGGTCTTTTCTGTTGGGCCAGCCGGCGACAGCCAAGGCAGAGATGGAGCTGTCCATCCAGGTGTCGAGCACATCCTTCTCAGGAACAAAATCACAGCTTCCGCATTTGCATTTCGCCGGAGGCTGCTTCTGGTTGGGATCGAGGGGAAGCCACTCTTCTTTGGCCACCAGTACCTCTCCACAGGCTCGACAGTACCAGACGGGAATTGGTGTTGCAAAGATCCTCTGTCGAGAGATGCACCAGTCCCATTCAACAGAGTCGGCCCAGTTCTTGAGCCGGACCTTCATGTGAGGCGGAACCCAATTGATCTCATCAGCAGTCTTCTTGATCTCATCAGGATTAATCTTGACGAACCATTGCCTCTCAGAGAGGATCTCAATTGGCGTCTTGCATCTCCAGCAGAGGCCGACGTTCTGCTCTAATGGCTCCTGCTTGAAGATTATGCCCTCGTTTTTCATGTCATCGGTGATCTTCTTCTTGGTCTCGGTGACGGACAGGCCTGCATAAGGTCCCGCGATGGCGTTCAGCCTGCCCTCGCGATCTATGGCCTGGCGAAGAGGAAGATGGTGCTCCATCCACCATCTCACGTCCTGTCTGTCTCCGAATGTGCAGATCATGACGATTCCTGTTCCAAAGCTCGTGTCTACGACAGGGTCGGACAGGACTGGAACCTCATAATTGAAGATGGGAACCCTCACGGTCTTGCCTAAAAATTTCTGGTAGCGCTCGTCATTGGGATTAACGGCAACGGCCACGCAGGCTGGCAGAAGCTCAGGTCTCGATGTAGCGATCTGCATCTCGCCTTCATCAGAGACAAAACGCATGTAGTTCAGAGTGGTCGTCCTGGTGTCGTATTCGACCTCCGCGAAGGCAATGGCCGTGCCGCAGCGCGGGCACCAGTTGACAGGATGGTCATCCCTGTAGATCTGGCCGTTCTCGTACATTCGCACGAAGGAGGTCTGGGTCTTGCCGTAGTACTCCGGCTTCATGGTGACGTACTCGTTTGACCAGTCAATGGAGAGACCGAGCCTTCCCATGGACTTGTGGAAGCGGACGATCGCCTCGTCCGTCAGCTTCTCGCACAGCCTTCTGAACTCCTCTCTGGGGACCTGATTCTTTGTGATGTGGTTTAGCTCCTCCACCTTGACTTCAGTCGGCAGCCCATGGCAGTCCCAGCCCTGGGGGAACATGACATTGTAGCCACGCATTCGTTTGTAGCGGGCCACATAATCTATATAACACCAGTTAAGAGCATTTCCGATATGAAAGTTTCCTGTGGGGTAGGGCGGTGGTGTGTCTATGATGTATTGCGGTTTCTTCGATTCCCAGTCAAAATGATAGATTGAACTATCCCAACTGCTCACCCATTTCTCTTCTACTTTGCTGAAATTGTACTCTTTGGAGACCTCGCTCATCAGAAAGCTCCTCGCTCAATGGCTAGCTAGGCAGTTGAACACAATGTTAATAGGATTATCGGTAGACCAATAGCAATATGCAACTTTTGGTTTATCATGCAAACCAGTGTGACCCAAAGAAGTGCTCAGGCAAAAAGCTGGCTCGCTTCGATTTGGTCCGCTTAACCACTCATGTCAACCATCTTCGGCCCTTTCTGGTTCTCAGCCCATTCTCAGAAAAAGCCCTCTCTCCGGAGGATCGGGGTGTTCGAGGTTTAGCCGCCCTGGACTGCAGCTGGGCTCATGCTGAAGAGGTCTTCAAGCGCCTAAGCCTCAATGAGAGAGCGCTGCCCTTTCTGGTTGCCGCCAATCCAGTGAACTTTGGCAAGCCTTTCAAGCTCTCCACTGTTGAGGCCCTGGCGGCTGGACTCGTAATCCTTGGGCAGCCATCTCAAGCTGAGCTGATCTTATCAAAATTTAATTGGGGGCATGTATTTTTGGAGCTGAACCGTGAGCCTCTACAGGAGTACGCTGCAGCCAAAAACTCTCTGGAGGTAGTCAAGATACAAAATGCATATCTATCGCAATAAATATAAGCGGCAAACGCATTTATTGTTATGGTGTTCGAATGACTGGACTGATAGCCGCCGAGGAGCTGAAGAAGCTGCAGAAGAGGATGAACCGGCTTATGGATGATATGGGCCTCACAAACCTCGAATCCAAGTATCTCGATGAGATGGAACGAATGCAAAAGAGGATGGGCGAGCTGATGCAAGAGGTTGAGACGACTGAAGATCAGCAGAGCATGATCCGGCCTTTAGCAGACGTTTCAGAGACCGATGATGAGATCATAGTCACCATGGACCTGCCTGGTATAGACAAGAAGGATGTTGATATCGTCATTTCCGATAAAGAGCTAACCGTCGTGGCAGAGAGAAAGACTGAAACCGAAATCAAAGAGACGAATTACCACAAACACGAGCGCACTTATAAAAAATTTGAGAGGACTGTGTCGCTCCCTGCCGGGGTTAAAACTGAATCCGCGGTTGCCCGGCTTGCAGACGGCGTGCTCAAGATTTCTATTCCCAAAGAGGTCGTCACCACTAGGAAACGCATAACCATAGACTGATCAAGGCAGGTCGTCTTGGAGAAGGAAGTGATGCATCTTGTCCCGTTTTGTCTCCAGATATCTTCTATTGATGCTGTTCGGTTCGATCTCCAGAGGAACGCGCTCTACGATCTTCATGCCGTAGCCCTCAAGTCCTATGACCTTTCGTGGGTTGTTCGTCAGGAGTCGTATCTCCTTGATTCCCAGGTCAACGAGAATCTGGGCTCCTATGCCGTAATCTCGAAGGTCTGCAGGGTAGCCCAATTCATTGTTGGCCTCCACTGTATCTGAACCTGCGTCTTGGAGGGCATAGGCGCGTAGCTTATTGGCGAGGCCAATTCCCCTGCCCTCCTGGCGCATATAAACCAGGACTCCGTTTCCATTCTCGCTTATGAGGCGCAGTGCCTGGCGCATCTGCTCGCCGCAGTCACAGCGTTTGGACGAGAAGACATCGCCGGTCAGGCACTCGGAGTGGACCCTGACAAGAGAATTGGGAGCCGCCGGATCTCCTGCAACCAGAGCGACATGACACTGTCCGTCCAGGATGGACTCGTAGCCTATGGCCCGGAAATCTCCATAATCCGTAGGCATGCTCACATCCGCGACCTTCCTGATGAGGCACTCCTGTTTCATGCGGTAGCTGATCAGGCTCTCAATGGTGAGCATCTTGAGGCCATGCATCTTGGAAAACGTTTCCAGTTCAGGCAGCCTTGCCATGCTGCCGTCCTCATTCATGATCTCGCAGATGACGCCTGCCGGATAGAGGCCTGCCATACGGGCTAGGTCGATGCAGGCCTCAGTGTGGCCAGTTCGTCGCAGGACGCCGCCCTCTTTGGCTCGAAGCGGGAAGAGGTGCCCCGGAGTCACAATGTCTGCACGCCTGGTTTTGGGATCTATGAGAGTTTTAACCGTTGTTGCTCGATCAAAAGCTGAGATTCCGGTTGTTGTGTTGAGCCTGGCATCAACCGACAGGGTAAAAGCTGTGTGCATGGACTCAGTGTTCTGGGCTGTCATTAGAGGCAGCTCCAGCTCATCAAGCCTCTCTCCAGTCATTGGCATGCAGACCAATCCGCGCGCATGTCGGACCATGAAGTTGATGGCTTCAGGAGTGGCCTTTTCTGCGGCTATGACGAGGTCACCCTCGTTCTCCCGATTCTCATCGTCCAGTACGATTATGAAACGTCCAGCCTGGATATCTGAAATCGCTTCTTCTACCGAGCAAAATGACATATAAAGCCAAAAGCTGTGCTGCTCAATACTTAAGAGTTTTGTGCCAGCGATCAGGACCAGACGCCGGCCAGGGGCGAGCCGCATGAAGAGCAGCGACCGTCTCTCACTGAGTAACTCATTATCCTGTATCCCTGGCGTTGTACCTCGACCTCTTTGCAGGCCGGGCAGAGTGTGTTCTCGCTAACATCTGAAATGTTGCCTGAGTAGACGTATTTGAGTCCGGCTCGCTGCCCGACATCGACCGCCCTGCGTAGCGACTCGATTCCGGTCCTAGGAACATCACTCATCTTGTACATGGGATAGAAGGCGGAGATATGCCATGGCATGTCAGGGCTGACTCCAGCTAGGAAACAGGCAAGGTCCTGCAATACATCTGGAGAGTCGTTATAGCCAGGGATGATAAGAGTAGTAACCTCAACCCAGACGCCCATCTTCCAGAATAGCTCAATGTTTTTCTTAACGGGCTCGATTCGTGCTCCGCAGACCTTCTTGTAGAACTGATCGTCACCTTTCAGATCGATGTTGATTGCATCCAGGAGAGGGATAATCTTTTTGGCCGGCTCCTCTTCCATATAGCCGTTGCTGACAAAGACGTTTTTCAGGCCAGATCGGCGGGCCAGTGTCGCCACGTCAAAGGCATACTCGAAGAAGACTGTGGGCTCGGTATAGGTATAGGCCATCGACTCACAGCCATGGCCTACGGCGCTGGCTACTACCTGCTCAGGTGGCACATAATCTCCTGGTATTCTTCCGGTCTCTCTCGGCAATTGTGATATATCGGAGTTCTGGCAGTGCAGGCAACGGAAGTTGCAGCCCGCGGTAGCTATCGAATAGGCAAGGCTTCCAGGCAAAAAATGAAATAAAGGCTTCTTCTCAATTGGATCGACATTGGCTGCCACCAGCTTTCCGTACACCAGGGTCATGAGATTGCCATTCAGGTTCTCCCGGACGCCGCACAATCCTCGGTGGCTGGGCCGGATCCTGCAATTTTGATAGCATAGGCGACACTGGACGATATCATCCTGTTTCTCCCAGAATGCAGCATCTCGGATGGTTTGGGGGCCATCTGCATCACTATTGATAATCATAATCCATTATTTATGAGCGTTTATTGCTTATAACTGCTTTGCCCATATCAGTTGTATTGCTTCAATCGCGGATAATTTTTGCGAAAAAGGGAATAGTTCTGGAGAGTCTAAACCCTCCAGCTATTTGTTTTTACTCTCTCCTGCCAAGGACAAGGTAGGCAACTGCCAAGAGGCCGGTGAGGGCAAAGACGCTCTCGAATCCGGGTGTGGTTGCTGTCTCGTTCGTCTTCTCTTCAGTAGCGGGCTCAGCAACGGTCTTGTTCTCAGTTGTCTCTTCCTTTACCTCGGTGGTAGCCTCTTCCTTTACCTCGGCTGTGGTGTTTTCGGCCTCGGCAACGACGGGCTCAACGGGAGTTTCTACGACAGGCTTCTCCTCAGGAACAGCCTTTACCTCGGGAACTACTGTTTCAGTGGCAGCACCCTCGATGGTTATTTCCTTGTAGATGTAGTACCTGAGTGCATCGTCATCAGAATCAGCGGTCTTGATGGCCACGCCGGGCATCAGGGAGATGTCCTTGTTCTTGCTGAGTGTGATGTCGTTGTCCTCATTGTTCATCATGATGGAGTCAGCGTTGACGGTCTGGATGGTCATCTTGTCGTACTCGGTGTTCTCGGACACATCCCTGGATTCGTCAGAGAGCTGCCAGAGTCCATCAACGGTAGCCAGGTTCTGGTCGGCGCCGCGGAAGGCGTTCTTGAAGTGAGCAGCGACGATAACTACATCCTTGGAGTCGCCGATATCCATCTTGTAGTAGTAGGTCTTGTCCTTCATATTCGCGTTGTCGGCGGATGGGGAAATGACCTTGCTGTCAACAACGGATCCATCCTTGGAGAGCTCGAGGTAAACCTTGTTACCATCGATATCGATAGACTTGATGGACAGCTCGTATCCCTCTTCCAGCTTAAGTGGTGTGCCGGAGGTGACAGTCATCTCATCATCGTCGTCTACCAGAATCTTGAGGAGCTGCTCGTCGGAGAGAACATTCTCGTCGTCAGACTCGGTGAAGAGGATGTCGTCGGTGGTGTCTGGGGTGTCAAGGTATCCGGCGAAGTACTTGTCAGCCATGAAGCCTATGACATTGTAGCTTCCCCAATCCTCGAACTCGAAGTCATCTGCCATAGCCTTGGTGGTGTATGTAACGCCATCGGGCTCCAGAAGCTTCTTGCCCTCGGAGACAGTTGCGGTCATCTCTTCTGTCTTGATGTTGTCATCAAGATCGTAGTAGAAGCCGGCAAAGTTGTCTGCAGTCCAGGTTGCGGTATCTGTTGCAACGGCGCCCCTGATCTCGTAGGTGCCGGGCTCAGTTACTTCCTTGTAGATGTAATACCTGAGTGCATCGTCATCAGAATCAGCGGTCTTGATGGATACGCCGGGCATCAGGGAAATGTCCTTGTTCTTGCTGAGTGTGATGTCGTTGTCCTCGTTGTTCATCATGATGGAGTCAGCGTTGACGGTCTGGATGGTCATCTTTTCGTACTCGGTGTTCTCAGACACATCCTTGGCCTCGTCAGAGAGCTGCCAGAGTCCATCGACTGTTGCCAGGTTCTGGTCAGCGCCGCGGAAGGCGTTCTTGAAGTGAGCAGCGACGATAACTACATCCTTGGAGTCGCCGATATCCTTCTTGTAGTAGTAGGTCTTGTCCTTCATATTCGCGTTGTCGGCGGATGGGGAAATGACCTTGCTGTCTACGACGGATCCATCCTTGGAGAGCTCGAGGTAAACCTTGTTACCATCGATATCGATAGACTTGATGGACAGCTCGTATCCCTCTTCCAGCTTGAGTGGTGTGCCGGAGGTAACGGTCATCTCATCATCGTCGTCTACCAGAATCTTGAGGAGCTGCTCGTCAGAGAGAACATTCTCGTCGTCAGACTCGGTAAAGAGGATGTCGTCGGTGGTGTCTGGGGTGTCAAGGTATCCGGCGAAGTACTTGTCAGCCATGAAGCCAATGACATTGTATTTGCCCCAATCCTCGAACTCGAAGTCATCGGACATGGCCTTGGTGGTGTATGTAACGCCATCGGGCTCCAGAAGCTTCTTGCCCTCGGAGACAGTTGCGGTCAGCTCTTCTGTCTTGATGTTGTCATCAAGATCGTAGTAGAAGCCGGCAAAGTTGTCTGCAGTCCAGGTTGCGGTATCTGTGGCGACCTGCCCGCGGATTTCAACAGAGTCGACTGCCCCTACCGTCATCGCTGTTGCTAGTAACAGCATCATCGATGTAAATGTAATTGCAGCCAATTTCTTCATCTTTTAACCTCCTATTTTCCCTTCACGATCACTTTCAGCAGCATACAGTCTGATTATTCTTAAAACTATTGCCTGAATAAAGTCTTCGATCGCCATGCTACATATGCTGGCACATGAATTTCATCATTGCCGCCTCGGTCTGGCATCTCTCAGACATGTATATAGCTACGTCACCCTCCTCAAATCCCATAAGGGACTATAGGGTAGTGATAGAGTATTTCCCTATTATATCTTTTTTGGTCCTCTACCGACAGCTTGGTGCTGTTCTTTCCCTATCTAGAGTCGCATTCGACCAAAGAGCTTTACAAGGCTCAACTTCGGATTCTTCACTAGCTATTTAAAGACTATTCTTGCCATGAGAACATAAGGAGCAGCCGATAAGTCCATAGAGAAGCTTTATGGTTACGATCCATTAATCCTCTTTATGAATTATTATATTTGTATTTTGATTCATTTAGACATATTGGCATCAGGTCAAATCAGAAATCTGCTGGAGATGGCCTCTAAATCAGCCCTTTCTGCATAGATCTAACGATTTTGGGAGCACAATTGGAGGAAAACCATTTTTGCGAATCAAAGCATTTGCCAGTAACATGTCAAGAACAGCCCTGATCTACCATCCCACATATCTCTTGCATGATACAGACGGCCATCCTGAGAAAAAAGAGCGGCTTGTTGCGATTCTGGATGCGATCCGCTCTGAGAAACTCGATTGCGAATTCATCATACCCAAGCCCGCGACCGAAGAACAGGTAGCATCTGTGCATGCTAAAAGGTACATCGATCAGGTAAAAGCCATCTGCCGACATGGCGGAGGCTATCTGGATGTAGATACAGTCCTTTCAAAAGACTCCTATGATGCCGCCATGATGGCCGCAGGCGGGGCTATGGGTGCGGTCGATGCCGTTTTAGGTGAGTACGACAGTGCCTTTGCCCTGGTCCGTCCGCCCGGGCACCACGCGAAGACAAATCGCGGCATGGGATTTTGTATTTTTAATAATATTGCCATAGCTGCCAAACACGCCCAAACGCTGGGACTCAAGAAAGTTCTCATAGTGGACTGGGATGTGCATCATGGCAATGGCACATGTGACACATTCTACTCGGACCCATCCGTACTATATTTCTCTACTCACATGTACCCCCACTATCCCGGAACTGGCAGAGCCGATGAGGTAGGAGAAGACGGAGCGGAGGGAACGACGGTAAACGTTCCGCTGCCATCGGGAACGGGCGATGAAGGATACCTCATGGCCTATCAGGAGATCCTAAAGCCCATCGCCCAGGAATTTCGGCCCGACATAGTCCTCGTCTCGGCTGGCCAGGACCCTCACAAGGACGATCCCCTGGGAGGCATGCGTCTAACCTCGGCAGGGTTTGGGGCAATAGCTGGTATCGTAAAGGAGATCGCTGATTCGTCCTGCCAGGGAAGGCTGGCCGCCTCTTTGGAGGGAGGATATAACCTCAGGGCTTCTGCAGAGGCCGTTGTGTCCGAGATCAGGGCCTTTGGCGGAGATGTGCCAAAGGTGAATGGCACTGACACAAAGATCGTACGAAGGATTGAAGAGATAAAAAAGATTCAAAAGAGCTACTGGAAGTGCTTCTCCTGAGGTATGCTTCAGCCGACTTGATATCGTTCCCGGTAATATTCCGCCAGAAAGATGCGAAATCCCTCATCCCTGATGCCCAAGAGATCCTGGCCCACATATATATTGTGTCCACGGCAGATGGAAACAGATAGGTGTTTGCCCACAGAGAGCTTTGTTATCTCGGATGCCAGCAAATCGCGTGCATTGGTATGCTGGCGAGCCTCTTCTACTGCCACCCGGCCATCGATGATGTAGGGCCCTGAGAGGGGTTCTGGGTGTGCCGCCAGGAAGCGAGGTATGTGGTCTGCCTGCCAGACTGGTGGACCCATGCGCCGGCAGGCTTTGGACAACATCCAGACCTCCATCTCGAAGAGCATAACGGCCCTGTCGCGATAGGCAGAAACGTCGCTTCTGAGAACTGAAAAGCCGTTTCTTTCGAGAAGCGCCTTGATGGAGCTTTCGGCCTTTCGAAGCTGTGGAAACAGCACGTCTTCCACTACATCAGGAGCTGCAAAATCTATGAGGATCGGCATGGTGCCCCTGGCAGCCATTTGGGCCTCGAGCTCTTCGTCGGAGAGGGGAATGACTGGCGGAGGAAAGAAGAAATCAACCTTCGGCATAGCTATAAACGATCGTGCAGATGATGCGAAGAGGAGCATATTGTCTCTAGTCAGCGCTGCTGCAACGTTTCTTCCAGGATCGACCGGATCGACCACGGTCATTGGCTCGTCGTGATCTACTGTGCCGTGCTTTTCAGGGTCAAGGCAAAGTCCCGGTCTCCAGGTAGAAGCATTCTGGAGCACGCCCGCAAAGGAGCCGTAAAAGAGCACGAGCAGCTCTGCCAGGTATCCAGAAAAACCACCTACCTTAAGCTCTGACCCGTAGACCTTCACCCCTTTCATGAACTGCTTTAAAAGAAGGACGTCGTCTTCCTTTCCGGCTATTCTGCTTTCCACGTATCTGGTGTGAAATGGGGTGCGATCCACCGCAGACTTGAGGTGAGACGCATCATCCACAAGATAGCATGGAACCAGATCCACCTCAAAGCCATCGATCCTTGCATGGACATATGGATGCTCGGCATATTTCTCAACGTGTTGAGGTGCAACCTCTCTTGCCAGCTCTAAGGCCGCGCCGAGGTCGTCATCCACAGACACTCCCAGGAATATGTCGAGGTCATGAGCGCCAGACAGCCATGTGTTCCTGGCTGCAGAGCCCACTAGCATGGCCTTGACACGAAGCCCCCGCTCTTCCGCGGCACTCTCGATTCGGGAGATGATGACGTCAGAGGTGGCCATCATCCTATCTTTCTCGGAAGGACTGGGTTTGATCTGACCGAGCACCACATCTCTGATCTCAGAGAGGGAATCCTGCCAGGTCTTCGTAGATCGGCCCTCCGCGGGTCAGTGTGCTCTTCTTGAGATAAAATCTGTCTACCGCGAAGCTTCCAAAGTCAGCGTTTGTGTAGGAAGCCATCCTGGCCAGAAGCTTTTTGTCCATATCGGCGCTCGGGCGGCCCACCCTGCCTAATGTGACATGGGGCGAAAAGCCTCGCTCATCTGGAACGAAACCCAGCGGGCGCAATGATCGCTCGATTCCTTCGTAAAGCTCCCTGAAATCCCCTTTCAGGCCGAGCCATACCACGCGAACAGACCTGCCCGGAAAAGAGCCAATGCCCTTAACCTGAACAAAAAAAGGCGCGGCCTTAACCCTGCCAAGGGCCTCGGCCACTGCCCCTACCTTCTCTTGGGGCACGTCCCCCAGGAACTTCATGGTGATGTGCATGAGATCAGGCCTTACCAGGCGCAGGCCCTCTGTTGCAATGCTGCTGTTCAGCAGTCCTATCTCCTCGCGCATGGACGGCGGCAGCTCTACAGCCACAAAGCTCCTGACACCAGTCATCTGAGAACACTGCCTTTGCTCGCGGATGTGACAGAGGCTCTGTAACGGGCCAGTATCCCGCTTGTGATCTTAGGCTCAGGCGCAGTCCATGCGGCCCTCCGTCTTTCTATCTCAGCCGGATCGACCAGCAGCTCGACCTTTCGAGCTGGGATGTCGATAGATATCATGTCGCCGTCTCTTACCAAGGCGATGGGCCCTCCGACTGCCGCCTCAGGAGAAACATGGCCTATGCAGGGTCCTCGGGTGCCGCCGCTAAAGCGCCCGTCTGTGATAAGAGCTACGGATTCCGAGAGGCCCGCACCTGCAATAGCCGAGGTTGGTGAGAGCGTCTCCCTCATGCCCGGACCGCCCTTGGGACCTTCGTATCTTATTATCACTATATCTCCTGCCTTTACGCCTCCGCCCACTATTCCTGTCATGGATTCCTCCTCGGAGTCGAAGACTCGCGCGGGTCCGGTGTGTTTGAGCATTGTTTGCGACACTGCAGTCTGCTTGACCACAGCACCCTCTGGGGCGAGGCTGCCGTGAAGGATTGCAATGCCCCCCTCCACATGGACCGGCGACTGCAATTTGGATATGACTGCAGCATTGGCAAGAGGATTGACTATCTTGCAGGCCTCCAGGTTCTCGCCCAATTTTCTGCCCGTGACAGTAAGGGCATCCAGCGATAGCATTGGCGCGAGCTCTTTCATGACAGCCGGAATTCCTCCGGCGCGTTCCAGGTCGATGATATGGTGGGGCCCGCCTGGCCGCAGGTTTACAAGATGAGGCGTCTCGCGACTTAACCTGTCGAAGCGGTCCAGGTCCATATCCAGGCCGAACTCCGCGGCTATGGCCGGGATATGTAAAACAGTATTGGTCGATCCTCCAATGGCCATGTCCACCCTGATTGCGTTGTCCAAAGATGCGTTGGTCACAATCTGTCGCGCGGTGATATTCCGTTTCACGAGATCCATTATCTTCATGCCAGACAGCTTGGCCAGCCGCATCTTTCGCGCGTCCACAGCATGAATGGTTGCACAGCCCGGCAGGCTCAGGCCCATAGCCTCAGTGAGACAGGCCATGGTGTTGGCTGTAAACAGGCCAGCGCACGATCCCGCTCCAGGACAGGCCATCTCTTCCAGGGCACCAAGGGTCTCGTCATCTCCCTGCCAGCCCTCGAAGACATTGATCAGATCCAGTTCTCTGTCGCAGGCAAAGCCGGGCATCATGGGGCCGCCGGTGACGACGATTGTAGGCAGGTTGAGCCTTCCCGCGGCCATGATATGCCCGGGGACAATCTTGTCGCAGGTGGGTATCATAACCAATCCATCGAGCTGATGGGCCTCGGCCATGATCTCGATGGAGTCCTCTATCAGCTCGCGACTGGGCAGAGAATACCTCATACCCCTGTGACCCATGGCTATGCCATCGCACACCCCGATGGTCTGAAACTCAAACGGCACGCCTCCGGCAGAGAGTATTCCTGCCTTGACGGCCTCGCCGAGCTTATCCAGATGGATGTGCCCGGGGATAAAATCATTAAAAGAATTGACCACACCTATGAAGGGACGACGAATCTCTTCATCGCATAGGCCGGTTGCCTTTAAAAGAGCCCTATGAGGCGCTCTCTCTCTGCCTTTTTTTGTGATATCGCTCCTCATCACAGAAACCTCAGATCCATCTGTTGCCACTTTTCCGTTTAAGTAGTTGCTGATCTTATTTTAGCACATATTAAATATCACAAGATACTAGCGGGGCAAGGGTGGACAATCCTTGGATGCGTACTCATTGTTCCTGGTATTCCTCGCCGTCTACATCGCGGTATTGCTGGGCATAGGGCTGCACTTCTCCCGTCAGCAGAAGTCAGTGACAGACTTCTGGCTGGCCGGCAGAGAGCTGGGCCCCAGAATCATCGGCTTTTCCGCAGCTTCCGCATGGATCACGGCGAGTGCACTGCTTTTAGCTACTGGTCTCTTTCTTCTCATCGGTGTGGGATCGATATGGATATGGGTCTTTCCCAATATCGCCGGGCTGATAGTCATAGCCGCGATCTCAGGAAGGATCAAGAACATTCCAGCCTTGACCCAGCCCGAACTGATGGAGATCAGATACGACCCCATGATAAGAGTTCCAGTGGCCCTGGCCGTCACCATCATGATGATACTCTTCTCGGTCACGGATTTCATAGGGTTCAAGCTTGTTTTGGGGACGTTCTTTAACATCGATCCGTTCTTTGCAACTGCCATCATGGCCGTCTCTGTGGCCCTTTACGTGACTGTAGGAGGATTCCGGGCCGTGGTCTGGACAGATGTGATTCAGTACATTCTCCTTGCAGGCCTTGCCATCTACGTGGCATCATTGTCTCTTGATCTCATGGCTGCCAAGGACGTAACTCTCTTCGCAGCGTCATCGGCTCTGGGCACAGAATGGTGGGATCCGTTCCTTTTAGGCGGCCTCTTGGGTGCACTGGTATTCCTGGTGGCCCTCCTGCCTGGATGGGTGGCGGAGCAGGATCCCTGGCAGAAGATCTGGGCGGCGCGCGATGGGGCATCCGCGAAGAAAGGCCTTGTTCTCGGTGCGGCTCTGCTTGCTCTGATCTACCTCTGCTGTTTTATAACTGCGATTGGCCTGTCTGCGCTCTATCCAAAGCCCGCTGGCGAGGTCGAGGCCGAGATGCTCTACCTCAAGATCATCAGCGATAACGTCTCACCGACACTTCTCGCTCTCCTGTCCATCGGCTTTGCCGCAGCATCCATGTCTTGCACAGATACCTTTGCCACATCGGCGGCGTCCTGCATCTCTCGCGATCTGGTTCAAAGGCACCTGTGGCCCACTGCCACAATGAAGCAGATGCTGGTAGTCAACAGAATCCTGGTCATCATCATGATCGCCATCTCAGCGTCGATAGCGCTCCATGCAACCAGCATTGCAGATGCAGTGATCATAGCCACAGTCATTGGCACCACATCCTACTTCTTCCCCATCATCGGAGGGCTGTACTGGAAGCGGGCCACTCGCTGGGGGGCATTGGCAGCCCTCATAGTCGGAGGGGGAACGCAGATGCTTCTCATAGCCTATGAACAATTCTGGCACAGGCAGCCTCTCGACACCATCTCGCCCTATCTCACCGAGCACGGAGTGCTGGTTGGCCTATCACTCTCCGCCCTGTTCTTTGTGGGTGTATCCCTGGCCACCAGACCGGAACCGGACATCCGCCTGGCTCCCTTCTTCCCGGATATCGCAGAGAAGGTCTTTGGCCAAAACCTTCCGAAAGCCGACCGGGACGGCGAGCGTTACCTCGCAGTCTCCTCTTGCATAGAAGAAAAGACCGCAGGAGAGAGATCTCACCTCAATTTGGCTATAGAGCACTCTATCGGTCCGGATAGAGAAGCTGATGGGCTTTCCTGGGAGGGATTCGTAAAGGGACTCATGGAGAGGTACCCCCTCTGGTTTGCGCCTACTGGAGGCCATATCGTCTACCGTCTATCTCAGGCGGATATGCTGGCCTGCGTCAAGATGGTTCGAGGAGATGACAGCCACATCTGGCTGTCAGCCGAGCCGAAGAACGAGCAAGGTGACAGGCTGAAAGATGAGATCTTTTTTGCTTATGGAGAGATAGACGATGTGCTCAGGACATTCGGCATGAGATCGCGACCGGGATGAAAGAGGATAAATGAAAGAGGATATCGCGGTGGTCGTTGTGGGGGCAGGGCCGGCGGGCAGCTCTGCCTCAGAAACTGCAGCGGCTCTTGGCGTCTCGGTGCTGATGGTAGACAGAAAGAACGAGATTGGGACTCCCGTCCAATGCGGCGGTTTTCTGCCGGATGCCCCTGAGCTGCAAGAGCTGATGCCAGACGCTCATCTGCCCGAGACGCTCTCAAAGATTCCCGAGCACTGCATTTTGCATCGCACTCGATGGCAGCGCGTCTATTCTCCGTCAGGCAACGCGAAACAGTTTGCTGTGGCCGGGAGAGTCCTGGATCGGCGGGCCTTTGATAGGCACCTCGCAGCCAGGGCGGCTCGCGCCGGGGCGAAGATCCTTCCCGGCACTCGAGCAAAGATAATTGATGGATCAATCGAGCTTACCGGACGCTTTCGCGGCCTGATCCGGCCTCAGGTGATAATTGGCGCAGACGGACCACATTCAATGGTGTCCCGAGCCATGAATAATCCGCCGCAAGAGCTCGGAATCTGCATGGAGTATGAGATGACAGATGTTAAGATCGACCCTGATTCTGTGGAGATGTATTTCTCCGCCAAATTCGCGCCGGGGGGCTATGCCTGGATCATACCTGTCGGCCAGGACTCTGCAAACGTTGGAGTGGGTGTCCGGGCCTCTTATCTGTCCGGCCAAAGCATTCCGGATCTTCTCGACAGGTTCGCGAGAGAGCATCCTGTTGCCAGTGAGAAACTGGCTGGCGGAGAGACGCTGGCCGTCATGAGGGGCACAGTGCCCGCGGGCGGGAGCGTCCAGTCTATCCAGAAAGAGAACATGCTTCTCGCGGGAGATGCAGCAGGGCATGTCATGGCCACCAGCGGGGGCGGCATACCCCTGGCGATTGTGGCTGGAAGGATTGCTGGCGAAGCTGCGGCCGGGCATTTGCAGGGAAAGACGCCAATCGCCGACTATTCATCGCGCATTCGCGATGAGTTCGGTACACAGCTCGCGCGATCTGTTCAGATGAGAAAGATGGTAGATATGGCCATGAAAAGCGACCGCCTCATGAACTCCCTGTTTGCGGCTCTCGGCCCCGCTCAGATAAAATCGGTAATGCGGGCACAAATACCGGAGATATTTGCATCTCGCGCATGGTCAAAAGACGGCTCAGATCAGCCGGACTGATTGCAGAATAATGATCAGGCAAAATAGATTATAGCGGTGGGATGGACTGCCCATCCGACCGATTAAATCTGTTTATTCTTTCTCTTCTTTGGGGGTCTTGCCCAATAGCTCCTCTATGGACTTGGCCCCGGCCTCCACGACCTTGACATTGATCTGGCCGATATCGGAAGATATGTCTCGTCCGTGGATGCTCTTCCTCTTCTTTTTCCCTTCAGCGGCTGGGTGGTATCCGGTTCCTGTGGAGAGCAGGATCTTTCTCCTTTTGGTGCCGGGCAGGTCTGCTCTCATGGGAAATCCCTCGCGGTCGCTGCCGCCTGTGACCTGGACCGAGTATCCAGGCATCCCGAAAACATCCCCTTCAATCTTGTCGCCGATTCTTTTTCCCAGAAGCTTGCCAGCTCCTGGATCCTTAAGCTCTACCTGATATGCCTTGCCGCTTTTGGGATCTGAGACTACAACTCTAAAATCCATCTTTCTTCCTCATCAATGTAAACATGACTTTTTGTCTTGAGATCAACGACCTATAAAACCTTAATCATTTTAGATCGCGAGTAAGTGAATAATCCATGATGGTAGATATAGGTGCCGTCCTGATCTTAATTCCCATCTCTTCGGCTGCCACCATCCCATTGACTCCTGCATAAAGGGCTATGCCGATCTTTCCTGAGCCCACCGGGCAGCCCAATAATGGCTCGGATTCCTCACCAATTTTTATCAGCCCACCTATGCCCGCGCCCTTAAACTCATCCAGCAGCGTGCGGACCAGGCCATCAGCCGCAGCCGGCACCTCTCTCACGTTAGACAACACTGTACCCGATCCCTTGAATATAGCATCGCCAACGCGAGTTGAACCGCGACCCATAAAGATCTTAATCGGGTCAAGAGACGATCCGGCATAGGCAATGAGGTCTGTAAAATCGAAAGTCCGCCTGTCCCTGACCTCTGCAAGCCCCGCGAAGCTTGTGATGACAGGAATGCCCCTTTTCATGAGCATTCCGTCCAATGTTATGCTGCATATCGTTGCTATTCCAAGAGACCCCTTTGGAATCTCCAGGGCTGAAAAGCTCTCTTCTTCATCCAGTATGAGCACGCGACGGCTTATGGCGTAGCCAGCATCATAGGCGTGCCCCAGCAGATCGAAGACCTCTTCGGAATCGGACTTATCTATGATGCTGGTGTTGGCGATTACATCCCCCCGACCGCTCTTGGGGTCAAAGCTGGTCCGGAACATGTACTCTTCAATCCTTGTGTTGACAAAGCCTATTCTGTCATCGACGAGCGCGCATCCCAGCTCTCTTGAGCCCAGCGGAGTAAGAACCCTTCCGCTGTATCCTTTTTTCTTTGTAAAACCCAGTTCATCCAGAATTCTGAGGTTGTAGCGCACGGCCCTCTCACCCAGATCATAGCCGCGATTGCCAAGAGAGTCGGAGATGGCTCTGGCTCCTACAGGATTCCCGGCACCTTCGATGACCCTGAGGATCTCAATAAGCCTTCTCTGGCTCACGCGTTCTCTGGTGAGTAGCTTCATCTTCGAAAATCCTCCGGGAAAGGCCATATATATCTTATGCGGATAACACCAGCGCTGCATGTGAGCCGGACGGGATCTGCAGGAGATCAGATGAAAGAACTGATCCCGATGCGAGCGCACAACGTCATGCGACAATAGTCCCGTGGGGTAGCGGTCAATCCTGAGGGCCTTTGGAGCCCGCGACGGCGGTTCGAATCCGCCCGGGACTATTCCTCATCATGAAGCATTGGAAATGTAGATATATGCGATCATGTCATGAGAGGAAGGCCAGGTTATATCTTGGAAAGATAAGCGCCAAATTGCTCCGGTAGTGTAGTCCGGCCAATCATTTCGGCCTTTCGAGCCGAAGACTCGGGTTCAAATCCCGGCCGGAGCATTTTATAATCACATCTTTTTCGATAGCATATTGCATATGTCTGGTGTGAAGATATGTGGATTTCCGCGCGAAAGCCCTGATGACCCTCAGAAGCATAACTTGCGTCCATGTGATCTGAATGCGCGTAGATGATACCGATTTGCCTTAAAACTCCCGACATATTTATATTCCATAGCCGGAACAACTGGATTGTGCCTGAGCAAAATACTCAAATATAAGCCGAGAAGCATGTGAGTCAGGTACTTAACACGACAAAGCGGCAATATGTCGGCGTTTGCTGGTCTGTGACGGGCAAAGGCTGGCGGAACTTTGTTGGTGTAGTGCCAGGGATTTAGGCCTTTGCTGACGGCTTAGATCCTGAAGCATTGATGGTAACCTAAGGAGGTGGGAAAGAAATGAGAAAACTAATAGCTGTTTTGGTTATTATCGCCATGGCCGTAGTAGGCATGGCCGGTGCAGCTAACTATATGTACGAAAAGGCATCGGTCAAGGGCGTAGGATACAAGAACGTAGAAATGATCATTTCCACCCAGTATGGCTTTATGGGCCAGAAACTGGTAGAGAAAGAGTCCGGATCCGGCAACGTCATCACCGAGAGGACTGAGCTCGAGGCCGAGAGGCAGCTCCAGCACGATTGGACACTGGGCGCTATCGCAGCCTGCGACTACCCAACCGGTTCATACCCAATGGACTACATCAACTTCACCAAGGAAGCTGAGTTCGAGTACATGCCAGTCTCATACCAGACAGGCACCTACGACCAGAAGTGGGTTGAGAAGTTGTGCGTTCAGAACTACAGGATCGGCGCTGTGTTGACCGAGATGTACACCCACGCTGAGCACCTGCAGAAGACCACCGAGGTCAAGACCAGAGGATACGGCAACGATTTAGAAACCGCATGCTGCACTGGTGTTCTCGAGGCTAACCTGAACAGCAACGTCATCGGTGTTGCCCACATCGGCTGGCTCTCCCGCGACCCATTGGCTGAGAAGAACCTCAAGGGACGCCATGCTGAGTACGGCAGATCCGTCGAGGACCTGACTGGTGTATTCTCAATCGAGAAGTTCATCCAGCTCTGGGGCAACTCCACATGCGGCGCAATCAGCGTTGACTGGCTGCCCTGCGTGTAAGTAAGCTAAAATACAAACATTAGAAATTTGGCTCCGGGCAGATCTGCCAGGAGTTATTTATATATTTTTTGTGTATTTCTTTCACTCATCCGGCGTATCATACTTGATTTTCATGCAGCCTTTGGTCAAATAACCTTATTTTACCGGAAAATAACAGATAGATTTATATCAAATAAAAACGTCAAAGTATATTTGTAGTCCGAAGACCGCGGTTTCTTGCGGTAGATGGCTGCAATCAATGGGATATAGCTGTTACATCAACTTCGGGGGTGAATGTAGCATGAAGGGAGTAGTAGGAATAGCAGTAATTGCAATTGCCCTAATAGGGCTATGCGGCACTGTGGTGGCCAATCCGCCCATAGTTCCGCCCGTACAGTATGAGCAGTTTTGTGAAAATCATAAGGTTTCAGGAACCGGTATAGTCGATGTCAGCACATCTGTAATCGACAAAAAAATAGCTCTTGAATATTACGATACAATGAACGGTGATGGTGATATCGAGCTTGATCAAGAGACTGCATATTCTCAGGATGCCGATAAACTTAAGAGAAATGTCTCATCCGTTAATGGAAGCAATCTCGCTGCATTTAATCTTTATCAAACCAAGAAGATGACTTATGCAGGCGAAACGCCCTTGACAGGTGGAAAGCTCCTTAACTCCAAGGCATTCTATGGCGGAATCGGCGCTAATGTGCAGGAACTGTTCTCAGTAAATGAGATGGAACAGGATCAGACCGCGTTCTTCTCGTCAACCACACCATACGAGCCGGCCAATAACGTGAAGCCAGAGGATCTACCGAACATGCTTAAGAGTGCAGGCAGAGATACCGAGGCAGTTGAGGCCCTCATGACAGACGAGAATGGCATATACAATCCTGCGCATCTGATTGGCCTTGAGACCAAGAACTCATTCAATGGTACCTGGGGCACAGATGCAACTTGGCACAAGATATTCTACAAGGACATCAAAGCCCATGAGATGTTCACGGGAGTATTCGAGGCCGAGAAGACCATCAAGTTCCATGAGAACCCGGTGCCCGAAAGAATCCCAGTTCCCTGCGAGGGCATAGACTGCTAGGCCCAATGTGGCCTGCAGTTCTTCTTTTTTTTAGTTTTAATGGGGGTTAGCATGAAAAGACTGATGATTTGGATAACAATCGCATTCATCCTGGTGGGAGGACTTGCACAGGCTACTGTAGAGGACTCAGCTACCTCCGCGGATGAGGTTTCGAGCAGCCCCTGGGCCCAAACCATGTCTCCATCCCTGCCTACGTATCTGCCCAGCCCCTGCTCTGGTGATTCGGGCATGCTGGCTGTCAGCATTGGCCTTACCGGACCCGAGTCTGAGCCGGATAAAGGATATACCACCGCAGGTAAGCCGCTGGACTTCATGGTCACCGTAGAGAACGATGGCATTACAGATGTGGATGCAGAGGTCTGCGTCAAGCCGGAAGGATGCTCATTTGACTGGTTTAGCTGGACGAGCACTACGTTGACCATTCCGGCAGGAACTTCTCGCTCCGCCTCCTTGCAGGTCCAGCCGGACAGCGAGGCTGTAGCCGGAGAATACAAGTTTACAGTTGAAGCTGGCGGAAAGTGCCGAACATCAGGGCAGCAATCAGCAAAATTTAAGGTTCAGGCATTTGACTATGCTTCCGAGACGACTGTGAGCGGCTCAGGACAGTTTCAGATGAGCAAAGACGTTCGAAGCATGAACTCGGGAATCAAGTCCACCAAAGATGTCCTATTTTCCGGAAGCGTTGATGCATTGGTGAAGAACGAATACCTGGTAGATGCTGCCAAGGGCAAGAACGCCAACTTCCAGGAGAAAGATGCTGTTGACAATTACAATGCGGTATTAGCAGGAGACGCGCTGACTGGAACGGAGAGCTTCAAGAGCTCTGCCATCTTTGGCGGAGTAGGCGCGCGGGTCCGCGAGAGCTACGACGTGCAACAGATGGAGTTCAAGAACCAGGATTTCACATTGCATCAGACAGGATCGCTAAAGAAGACCGCTGAGTTCAAGACCGCTGACAACTTTACCGGATATTATCTGATTGATGCCAAGCAGGTAGTCCCTGGAGAGAAGAATCTCAAAGAATTTGAGGAGTATTTCGGATCATTTGAGATCACCCGAAGGATACTCTTCAGAAATGACGCCCAAAAATCAGCAGACACATGCCAGGGAGGAGACTGTCAGGGTATAGCTACTGGAACCGCCAAATCAACATCGAAGTCAGACAGCCCTAGGGTCATCAGTCCATGCAAGAGCATATCCTGCAATAACTTCGTGAATAGGCTGAACTCATTCGGCAAGTAAGCCTGTTCTCTTTTTTTTCTGAAATGTTTTTAGAATTTTTATAATGTTTCCAGCCAAAACATTGAAATAGGCTTCTGAGAACCTTTACTCGGGTGCTAGGGTATAGAGAGTGACGGCCTTGAACTGATTGGAATCTGTTATCACTGATAAAATAAAAGATGGTGATGTAACGAGGTTCTCAATTCGCAAAGCGATCAGGCCAAAAGGAGGTAGTGTGGATTGAAGAGAGAGCTAATGGTTTTAGCAGTAATTGCCTTGATGCTTCTTGGAATGGCAACCGCTGCCAATTACATGTACGAGAAATCGTCTGTAAAAGGAGTGGGGTACAGGAGCCTTGAGATCATCATCTCCACAGAGAGCGGCTATCATGGGCAGAAACTGGTGGAGAAACAGTCCGGCTCAGGTAACGTGATTACCTCAAGAATCGAGCTGGAGGCAGAGAGGCAGCCGTCTGGTTTGAGCTGCGATTGGCCGACCGGTGCGGACTATCCAATGGATTACATCAACTTCACCTCTGAGCAGGAGCTGGAGTACATGCCAGTATCTTACCAGACCGGCACTTACGACCAGAAGTGGGTGGACAAGCTGTGCGTGCAGAACTACAGGATCGGTGCAGTGTTGACTGAAATGTACACTCACGCCGAGCACCTGCAGAAGACCACTGAGATTAAGACCAGAGGATACAATAACGAGAGCCAACTCCAAATGCCATGCTGCACAGGAGTCTTAGAAGCCAACCTGAACAGCAATGTCATAGGCGTCGCCCATATCGGCTGGATCTCCCGCGATCCGACCCCTGACAAGAACCTCAAGGGACGCCATGCTGAGTACGGCAGATCTGTTGAGGACCTGACTGGCGTCTTCTCAATCGAGAAGTTCATCCAGCTCTGGGGCAACTCAACATGCGGCGCAATCAGCGTTGATTGGCTGCCATGTGTGTAAGTGGAAATAAGAAGCGAAATCGAGCTATAAGCCTGCTCATGACTGGGCATGCTTAATGCTTTTCTTTTTTATAGTTGACATACAAGTATAGCTGAACTGGCCAGAGGCTTTCAAGGAGAAATAGCGGGCAAGTGGGCCATCTTGTCGTAATTTTTATATTTTTAGTATGCTAGATATTATTACACATTTATGGCAATAACTGTACCACTTATTTAAATATTAGCAGAATTGTTTAGAATGTATTGGTGAGAGTAGAAATGAAAAAATTCATATGCAGGAATTGCGGGGTAGTTAACGAAGCTGAGGAGGCCACATTATCAAATAGCGATGATTGGCTTGAGTGTGATTTGCTGACAGGATTCGAGTGGATACTGCCCGTAGGGAAGATCACGCCGATCGTTGGCGATCCGATTTATGTTTCAGGCAACGGAGAGCACCTCTCCCAGAGCGAATATCTGGAGAAATACAATATCGATCCGGAAATAGCTTATAAGCTGATGCGCGGGAAAGCCAGTTCACAGACTGCATCTCAACTCGTAGCTAGTCAAAACCTCAAGAAGGCATCAACTGTCAAGAATTCGTCCAAGCTCTAATTTTCAGGTTCCTCGTTGTTTAATTTGTTACTTTGTGGAAATCATAATGCGATAGATTACCACAAAGACTCAAAGTCACAAAGAAAAGTTGTGCCTGATTTCTCAGCGCAGTCCAACCTGTTGAGCACTTTAGATGGTACTGATGTTCACCATCTTGGTCCCGCAAGAGCCCTCTTCCCCGTATCGGTTAAACCCGCCGCACTTATGCCGTTTGGAAGGCCAGACCATTCCATGTCTGCCTCAGTTTTGGTCTTGATATATCCCTGCATCTCCAGAACACCAAGGCGTGCACCAAGCTCTTCTGGATCAAGCTTTGCCAAGGAATTGATCTTCTCTGCCTTCGGATATGGAACTTTAAGATCTTTTATTGCTTTAAGGATGTCGAAATCGATAGTATCCGTTGTATGTCACCTCGTTTTTGATTAAAAATTATATAAGATATTGAACTTTCGGGCACTTCACTTGAGCTTCTTCTGAATCTTCTTGAGCTTCTTCTTTGCAGACTCGCTGCCCGATGCTGCCTGCTTCGCAAGTTCTTCTGCTTTGGCCTTCTTTATTTTGTTCAGCTTCTCAAGCTGCTTCTTACTTGTTGGAATGATAACCACCTCGATGTGCGTTTGGTTCTCTCCATCTTAATGATATCCCTGTATATCTTGTACCAGCCTGTCCTATCTTTCCAGTTGAGGGCCAACCCACGTCCAAACACCAGAATCAGGATGGCTTCAGAAGATGCTCAAAGGCTTTTGCCATAACTTTTCAGCCCTTGCGTGTGAATGCTAAATGCCGCAGTCCCCTGCGCTAGCGTACTGGCCTAGCTGGCTGGCAGGGATAGAGGCCCGCCAAAAATCAGGTGGCACGTTCACACTGGAGTGGCACCCTTCGGACGATGGATCTGGAATCTGCGAATCACGATAGATAACTCTATTAGACAGGTCGTCAACTACCACGCCCTGAAGGGCATGGCTTACCTCTACGCAAAAAGTCGCGAGGCGTAAGGGTGGCTTGACTCTTCATGCTGACTACATTGTGGCACATATTCGCGTGCTGGCACCCCAGGTACGGGAGGAGAGGTTCATTTGTCATCCTATCACCTAGATCGGTTGCCCAATCTCATATGCCTCCGATACCGTGTCACTGTATTTAAACGAGGAGATTGCTAAAATTGAAATCATGGATGATTAGGTGCGGGGGATGGGATTAAAATTCGATTTTACGCGTAAAGCTTTAAATACTATAAGAACAATCTGCTATCGGGTGGACTTGTGGTCAAACCGGATAGATCGCGATATGTTCATGTCTATATGCCTTCGGACGCTGATAAGGCCAGGTGGGCGGCCCTGGCGGAGGAGGCAAAGACGCCTCTCTCCAAGTGGGTTATTGAGATTGTAGAGAGCACCCTGGCAGAGAACGAGGAATTCCAGCCACGGCGCGAGATGATTAAAGAGCTGGAAAGCCTGCGGAAAGACAACAAAGACCTCCGGGATGATATCAGGCAGAAGGAGATCGTTCTGGAACGCTACGAGGCCGAACTGAAAAGATACCGTGCTCAACCATTCCTGGCTGAGAATTATCGCGGCGTGAGGCCCTACAGCGAAGAGCTGATCAAGATCCTGAAAGCCCGTGGGCAGATCGACAATTACAGGCTTCTTGAGGAGCTTGGCATTGATCCTCGCGAGAGTGACCTCGTTAAGGCCGTCTCTTCTCAACTGGATGAGCTTGAGGCATACAAACTGATAAAGACGGATGGCCGATCATGGAAATGGATAGGCTAATCGAGGATTTTATCAAGGATTGCACCCTTCGAGGCATGTCTCCCAGATCGACCCCTCATTACGGCACTATCCCTAAAGTCTTTAAGGACTACCTGGAAGGCCGAAACGCGAATTTCCAGGATGCTGATAAGGATCTCCTTCGCGGCTTTATCGAATACCTGAGGATTGAGAGGAAGGTAACGCCAAAGACCGTTGAGAATTATTTTGCCGTGCTCTCTACCTTCTATGATTACCTGGCCTTTGAGGGCATAGTCCCATCGAATCCCGTGCTGCCCATCAGGAAGCGATACTTAAGGCGTTACAAAGACAACGACACCACTCAAGAGAGGCAGCTCATATCAGTGGAAGACATGGCCCGGCTCATCAATTCAGAGATGGACATCAGGAACAAGGCTGTAATCGCATTATTGGCCAAGACAGGGATCCGCCGCAATGAGTTGATAACCCTCGATGTGGAGGATGTGGATCTGGTTGAAATGAGAATCAAGCTCAAGCCTACGGCCAAAAGGACCAACCGGATAGTATTCTTTGATGCTGAAACGGCTTTCATTCTCAGGAGATGGCTAAAGATCCGAGCGGGACAAAACAGCGGTGGCTGTCCGGCGCTGTTTCTTAACCATGAAGGCGATAGGCTGCAGAGGCGCGGCGTATCCGATGCAGTCTACAATGCCGCGGCCCGTGTTGGCCTGCATAATCATGGGTCCAAGCACCTGGAAGACCATTTTTCCCCTCATTGCTGTCGCCACTGGATGACCACTCACCTCAGGCGGGCCGGGATGAGACGCGAATTCATCCAGGAGCTGCGCGGGGATTCAAGGCGGGAAGCAATAGATATCTACGACCACATAGACATCGAGGAGCTGAAAGAGGCTTACCTGGCATGCATACCGCAATTGGGGATCTAATCCCCAAGTATTTCTTTGATAATCCTATCGATATCTGCCTTCCTCTGAGGATTCAAAGACACATGCAGCCCATAGCCTGTCTGCTTGGGTATCAATAGCCCCTCAGTGATCAGATCTTCGGCGGCGTCCTTGGCATCGCCCCTAAGGTGTTTGGGCATGCTCTTTGGGAGGTCATCAAAAGCTGTATGCTTCCCACCCCAATTATCACGCCTACGAAGCTTCTTTAATATTTGCGCCTTTAGAGTTAGCATCGTTTCTGCTACCAACGATTCACCTCTGTATCGAGACGATTTTATTAATTATATTCGTGTATGCTTTTTAAAACAATATCGGTAAAGTATTTAAACATTGTTCATCCTCTAAACTATAAGGTATTCTTCAGAGACCAAAAGAGAACAAATGAAAGTGGAGGTTGAGCGTATGGAAGATTCCTTGTTCATCAGAGAGCTTGGAATAAAAAGCCCGATGCTTAAGGTACTGGACTTCTTGATGGATAACGAGTCCTTCGACTACTCGAAGACCGACATCGCGGAAGGCACCGGGTTGAGCAGGGCCACATTATTCAAGGCGTGGCCCAAACTAGAGGCGTTGGCACTCATCACCGCCACCCGCACGGTAGGGCAGGCCAAGATGTACCGGCTGAACAAACAGAATCCCATCGTCAAGAAGCTCATGGAGCTGGACGATGTGATCTCTGAACACTTTGCCCTGAAACACCAGGAAGCAGGTGAGCCATTCAAGGATATCGCTGAGGCTGTAGCACCCGGCCATGATCTAATTAGGGCGATCGTTGATTATGAGAACGATCTACCAAGCGACAAGAGAGACAGGCCCGAAGAATTGCTATTGGCTTGATGGATTGGATTCCTATGGCTAAGAAAGCATCAAGCAGCCTGTACAAGGCGGCCAAGATGGCCAGGGACATCGAAGTTCTGGCCAGCGGAGACCCTGAGAAGATCGCGAGAAGGGCAAAGAACAAGCTGATAGGACGGCTACTGTCGAAGCTGAGGGTGTGGAGATGATCATCCTCTTTAGCCGTTCTTATGTAACGGCTTGACAACCCATATCCTAAAACACATTCAATGTTACATAAGACGCAAAGCGTGCTTCAAGTAGATATCTATTCTCCGCTCGCGATCTCCTCCGGCCCGCGGACATAACCCGGCCTACAGACACCTATTCCTTCCGGCCAACAGCCGCTTTCTAGTTAGTAGTGTCACATCAATAGTAAAGTACTTATATGATGTGACACTACCAGATTATAGTGAAGTATGATGACCCACAATACGCCCGCCAGGGCCGAAGCCAGAGGATTGAAACAGAAAGCAATCGAGCTTGCCAGGGAGATCAAGGCGCTTGAAGGCGTCGAAGGCGCGGCTCAATTGGCTGATAAGAGGCAGGCCGAAGCAGCCAGGCTGCAGGAGCAGGCTCGCGAGCTGGGGGAGCTGGCCAGGCTGGAAGATATCACCGTGTGGGAGGACTGCATTGTCAAGCAGACTAAGAAGGGCGAGAAGAAGTACGAGCGCTGGCTTGCAGGCTGGCGAGAAGGCGACAAGCTGCGCAAGGTCTACCTGGGATCCTACAAGAAGATGAGCCAGGCCGAGGCCTTAGAGAAGGCCAAGAGAATGAAGGCGGAGGCGCTTGGTTTGTATGATGTCGTCAAGGTCGAAATGGAGGCCCTATAAGATGACTGCAGATGGATATATCTCCAAAAGTGGATTAAAGAGGCGGGGATGGACCGAAAAAGCAATTTCCAATTTTGTTCCTGATTGTGATAAGGAGGCAACCAACCCACAATTTAAAACTGCCAGTCCTATGAAATTATATCGTCTCTCAAGAGTTGAAGAAATCGAGGAGTCTGAGCAATTCAACGCATTTATGCAAAAAAGTGCGCTCCGAAAGAATGCCGCGACCAAAGCAGTGGGCACAAAGAAGCAGAAATTGCTGAAGGAATTGTCTTCGTGGGAGATCGTCGTTGAATCTCGCCCTATTTCCGAGGTCCGCAGAGACGCTATCGATATGTATAATGCCCGTCGTAAATCTTACGATGACCTGTATGCTTCATCAACATCGGATGCAGGATTTCTCGAACGCATTACTGTAAATTATCTCCGACATACTCTAAGCAACTACGATGAACGCTTGGAACAACTTTTTGGTCGCGTAGGAAAAACGGAGGCATATATGTTACTGAACGAGAAAATTATGTACGCCATTGCAGCGGAGTATCCTTCATTGGCGAATGAATGTAAACGGCAGTTTTGTGCGAAGATAACACGTCTTAATTCTTAAGGCAGCTTCATGCCAATGTTTCGCCAAATCTCAATTGTCTTCGATCAATCGGAGGAGTTAGTAATTCGCCTCTGACATTGATTATTATTCACGAATCTTTTAAAATCGATTTAAGGGCAGGATCATCCAATGTATCACAATGCTGCACTACTAGATACAGCATCAACAATCATGGACACAGCACACCGGTTAGGAGATGTGGACAGTGGTAGGTACGGGTGAGACATGAAGAAGTCTGCCTGTGTATCCGCCAATTCGAATTTGACCCCTCACGCCAATCCGATTTTGATCCACCCTTAAGCGGCTAATCATTCTAATCATGTATAAAGTTCACGTCTCGCTACCTTCGTCTGAAGCTCTTTCCA